>RRZT011336521.1_pt1 | contig 454170 bp, 378 predicted proteins | sample 2165551 | NCBI WGS metagenome assembly RRZT01 (sample SAMN10456910, study PRJNA506462) | wastewater metagenome | biome: wastewater; feature: sludge; material: wastewater sludge; isolation source: wastewater sludge with Escherichia coli K12::gfp cells carrying plasmid... | place: USA: Moscow... | reverse complement strand
CTTTGTAATAAATCTTCTTTTTTCATAACTGTCTAAGTGTAAGTTTTATAATGTAAAGTAAATAAAAAAAATTAATTGAGGGTTTAAAGTCCGGACTTTTAACCTCCAATTAATTACTTACACAGTTTATGAGATACTCCCCATTTTTTTAAACTATAAAACTTTCAGCTTTTTATGACAGCATTTTCTTTACAGTATCGGCAATAGCACGTCCCTCAGCTTTACCTGCAAGAGCTTTTGTAGCTGCCCCCATCACCTTTCCCATATCTTTAAGCGATGTGGCTCCTGCTTGCTCTATAATATCACCAATAGCTTTTTCCAGCTCATCTTGTGTAAGTTGCTCTGGCAAATAGGATTGCAACACTTCAACCTCCTTTAATTCTTGCTGCGCTAGTTCCTCACGATTTTGCTCTTGGTATATGGCAGCACTATCCTTACGTTGCTTCACCATACGTTGCAAAATGGCAACAGACTGCTCTTCTGTCAACTCTCCGGATGCTCCTTTAGCAGTTGTGCTTTCCATAAAAGCAGTTTTTACACTTCTAAGTGTCTCTAGTTGCACTTTATCTTTTGCCATCATGGCTTTTTTTATCTCTTGATCTATTGTTTTGTATAAACTCATTGTTATAATTATTTATTGTTATAAATTTCACTCATCAAAAAGAGAAGACGTAGAGGAAGAAGATGATGTAGACGACTCACTGCGACTTGCACGAGGATTGAAGTCTGATGTTCTGCTATAAACAGGGTTTTTCTCTAATGTTTCAATAATTTTATCGTCACAAAGCTCTTCTATAGTTAAAACAAATGTTTCTGGCTTGATATTAATTAAACCATCTGAACCGTAATACTTCTTTATCAACGCCTCTTCTTTTTGTCTCTTCTCACTATCTCTTTTCTTCTGTTCTTGAAGTTCTTTTTCTTTTATCTCTCTTTTCTCTTCTTCTGCTTTAGAGTCTGCTGTATGTTTGTCTATCATACCTGGCACATCGCTAACATTAAAACCTGTAGCAAGTAATGTTATTTTAATATCCTCACCCAAATCCTCCTCAACAGCTGCTCCCCATATAACCTCAATATCAGATCCAAACTTTGACATAAAGTCGTGAAATGCGTTCATCTCCTCCATCATCAAAGGGGCAGTTTCGCTATATGAGATATTTACCAATATTTTCTTGGCACTAAACACATCGTTATTGTTGAGCAAAGGTGAGTTTAAGGCATCTTCAATAGCGGTGCTAATTCTGTCTTCTCCATTGCCTAGTCCCCTACTCATAATAGCTACCCCTCCCTCTTTCAGTGTAGTATTAACATCGGCAAAGTCAAGATTTACATGACCATGTATGGTGATAATCTCAGCAATACTCTTTGCAGCAATAGCCAATGTATCATCTGCTTTTGCAAAAGCATTCATAATAGTTAAATCAGAATAGATATCACGCAGTCGTTCGTTATTGATAACTAATAGTGCGTCTACATTGTTAGCAATTTCTTCTACTCCTCTTAATGCTTGCAATATTTTGGGAGGTCCTTCAAATCTAAATGGAATAGTAACTATACCAATGGTTAAGATATTCATCTCTTTTGCAATACGAGCTATAACAGGTGCAGCTCCTGTGCCTGTACCACCGCCCATACCTGCCGTGATAAACACCATGCGCGTGCCATCGCTAAACAGCTCCTTAATATGGTTGATACTTTCCTCTGCAGCTTCTCGTGCAATTTCAGGCTTATTGCCTGCACCCAGTCCTCCAGTTGTCTTCTGCCCAAGCTGTATTTTCACTGGAACAGGAGATGTTGACAGCGCTTGATTGTCGGTATTACACAAAGCGAAAGAGACATCATGAATTCCCTCATGAAACATGTGATTGACAGCATTGCTACCACCTCCTCCTACTCCCACCACCTTAATTATTGCCTGTGTGTGATTTTTTAAATCAAATTGTAAAATATCTTCGTCCATTGTTATCCTCTATATAATTAAACTACAGCTTTTGTGCCACTTAAAACTAATTATCATCTTCATCAAACATTCCTGCAAACAGCCCACCTAGTCCACCAAACATATCCTTTATCTTATCACCAGCATTTCTCTTGCTAGATGGTTCTGATTTAGTTTTCTTTCGCTTATCCGATTTACCTTCAACGCTTTCACCAACTGGCTCTTTGATAACCTCTTCTTCGCAATTAACTTTGCCATACAACAACAGTCCAAGTGCTTGCGTATATGATGGGTCGTTTGCCAATTCAGGAAAATTATTTATGTAGGTCCTCTTGGCTGAAGCCTTTCTTACAGACATCCCAAGTTTTGCCTCTAAGTATAGATCTAAGTTCTTTAACTGAGAAGCACCACCCGTTATTATCAAGCCTGCCCCCAGTTTATCTTTATAACCCGAATAATTAATTTGCGCCTCTATATTTTCAACTATCTCTTGAACACGCATCTCAATAACATGCACTAATTTAGAAAAATCAAGGTTTTTCTCAGTTGTTTTCTCTGTTGATGATTTGGAGATATTGCTATCTTTAGGTTCACTTATCTTGCCATACATTATTTTATGCTCTTCGGCATCTTTCTCAACAAGGTTGAGTTCGGAAATGTCTTTTGTAATAGTAGCTCCACCAAATGGTATTACTACCATATGACGCAACTTTCCTTCTTTAAAGATTGATACTGAAGTGGTACCTGCACCGAAATCGATAAATGCACAACCCAACTCTTTCTCATCTTCATTTAATGCAATGTTTGCTGATGCCAACGGACCTACAACATACCCTGCAATCTCTATACCACTATTCTCCTTTATGCTTTTATCTATATTGGTAACAATATTTGGTCTGCCTACGATCATCTGATAGTTTGCTTCTATAGCCTCTGTAGTAACACCCACTGGTTTCGACTCAGCTTTTCCATTAATAATATATTCAACGTCGGCAATATTGTACAACTCGCTCATATCTGGCTTAAACTCTCTTGCCTCTTTATGCATTTGCTCAATCACATTATCGGTTACAATTCCGGTTGATGACAACTGTTTGCTTACAGTATGCTGAATGGTGTGTAAAGACTGCCCAGCTACCGAAACATATACCTTGGCTATTTTACCTCCCAAGTTGTTTGTAATTAGTTTGTTTTCGAGCTTACTAATCACTTTTCTAACATTGGCATTTGTCTCTTTTATATTATAAACCAAGCCTCGCCTAATACTGTTACCAGATTTGGTTGTTTCGCATGCCAAAACCGAGATAACATTATCATCATTTTTACGCGCAACAATACCTGTAATCTTCGATGTGCCTAAGTCGATGGCTGCTATAAATCCTGATTCTATCATTGTATATATTGTATTTGAACTATTATTTGCTATTTAAACAAGTAATTGTTGTTTCTGTTTACTATTCTTATAAAGATAAGCAAAGTTGTCTTTGTCTGCTATACTGTAGTGAGAAATTAAAAAAAATGTCTACACTCATCACGGCAAATATAAACTATAAAAACGCAAGCTTAATTTGCTTAGCTATTACTTCAAAGTGCAAACTACTTGATTGTTATACTCTAAATTGACTTCTGAATATCTATTCCAGCCTACAGTATTTAATCCTTTGTCTATGAAAAGCTTCAACTTATCTAGCTTTTCCCTGTAATTATCTAAAGTGCCCAGTGTAACTTTAAAGTCACCTGCACGAGGAACTAACTGTACTTTATTGTTGTTGTTAACAACAATCTGCTCTATCCACGCATCCCAATAAGACTTGTCGGAAATATACATTACAAAGTCGTATAGTTCGTTTTTTGCAAATTCTTCTGTAATATCTCCTATTGCCAAAGGCAAATAAACTGTATAGTTTAATGATGTTGGCATGCGTTCACGCTCAGAATCTATGTAGTAACTTCCATCCCTATTGGATATAACACGCAACACAGGGTTGCGCTGATATATACTTGCTACAAGACTTCCCCTGTGTGTTGTATAAACATCTACTGTTCTTACAAGTTTGTTTGCCCGTATTGCCTCTTCCATTTCCATGGTGTTTATCTCAGCTAAAGGCTTTCCAAGAGGATGCAAGTTTGCTTTCTTAAGAAGCTGTTCTATATCTTCTGCTTGTATGAATTGCTTGTTGATGCTATCCTTTACCAAAACTTTAAAGTTTTCGCACATTTTCTCGTGTGTGTTATCTTTGAAATATAAAGCTGCAAATACTAAATATCCCAATAATATAAGAATAGCAAATACTAACAAAAATCTCTTCATCTTAATTGGATAAATTCATACAAATATACTTGTTCTATCTATAAGTAAAAATTGCAATTCAATAAATTACCTACTTATTGTCAACATTTCTAATTATTTGTACAAAGTTTTTCTATTTCAGGCAACAATGTTTCAATATCTCCTGCACCAATTGTTACTACTACTTCGCGCTGTTTCTTTTTCAACAAGTCTAACACATCATCTTTACTACACATTGTTTTATTTTTAATGGTCACCTTGTCAAAGATTATTTGGGATGTTACCCCCTCAATAGGTTCTTCTCGTGCAGGGTATATATCAAGCAATATCAACTCATCTAATAGCGAAAGACTATCTGCAAAGGCATCTGCAAAATCCCTTGTGCGAGAATAAAGGTGTGGTTGAAAGATACCTGTAATTTTTTTATTATCGTACAGTTTTCTTATCGATGAGATAGATGCTTCCACTTCGTCGGGATGATGTGCGTAATCATCAATTAACACCATTTTGTCTGTCTTACAGCGAATATCAAACCTTCGCCTTGCCCCCATGTATCCTAACAAGGCTGACTTTATCTCCTCAGGTTCAACTCCGCTTAACCATGCTGCTGCACCTGCTGCTATAGCATTCTCTACATTTATCAAAACTGGCACACCTAGTTCCACATCGTTTATCTTGCCTTTTGGATAAACAAAATCGAACAGTAGTGCTCCGTTGCCTATTCGTATATTCTCTGCATGAAAGTCACCAGATGATAGCGAATAGCTATACTGCTTAACAGAAGGATGACATTTTGGTGTAACGGGTATATTTTCTTTCATAATCAGATAACCATCTTCACGGATAAGAGAAGTGAATTTCTCAAAACTTTCTCGGTAGTTAGCTGCATTGTGATAGATATCAAGATGGTCGGGGTTAGCAGAAGTGATTATTGCTATCCAAGGGCTCAACCAATGAAACGAACGATCGTATTCGTCTGCCTCAACTACTGTGATATTACTATTGTCGGATAGAAGTAAGTTGCTTTTATAGTTTTTGAGGATTCCTCCCAAAAATGCACTGCAGTCAACCTTCGATTGTCGAAGAATGTGAGCAGCCATTGTGCTAACAGTGGTTTTTCCGTGTGTACCAGCACAACAGATAGCATTACTGAGCTTTGTAATCTCTCCTAATACTTGTGCACGCTTCATTATTGCAAAGTTATTCTCCTGAAAATAGACCAACTCGGTATGTGTTGATGGCACAGCTGGTGTATAAACAACCAATGTGGTCTGAGCATCCATAAATTGCTTAGGTACACTTTGAGCATCGTCTTTATAGTGAATTGCTGCCCCTTCCTCTTCTAAAAGCTTGGTGAGTTGGGTGGAAATGCGGTCGTATCCAGCAACACTTTTGTTTTTCGACAAGAAAAAGCGAGCCAAATTACTCATGCCTATACCTCCAATACCTATAAAGTAGATATTAGTAAAGTTGTCAATTACAGCTTTTGTATGGCTACGCTGTATGTCTTTGCTACTTGATGTTGCCATTATCATCTATTTTTTATATTTACTAATTTTTCTATCTCATCTACAATTCTATCTGCAGAATTGAGCTGTGCATGTTTCAAAATATTGGCGCTTAGCTTGTCTAGTTTATCGGCATCTTTCACCAATGCGAGAGCAGTTGTGAACAGCTCCTCTTTAGCACTCTTGTCAGGTATAAGTATAGCTGCATTTTTATTTACCAATGCCAATGCATTTTGTGTTTGATGATCTTCTGCCACATTTGGTGATGGAACTAATATCACCGGCTTGCCCAATAGGCTGAACTCTGAAATAGAGCCTGCTCCAGCACGAGATATAACTAAATCTGCAATAGAGTAAGCCAAATCCATACGAGACACAAAATCGCATAGCTTTACATTTGGTGGTATTTTGCCTGCAGCCTCCAACTCTTTCATCTCATCATAATAATATTTACCGCATTGCCATAGAATTTGAACATTCTCTTCTTTAATATCATCAAATGAGCTTACAATACTATCATTAAGTGTGCGTGCTCCCAAGCTTCCACCAACCATTAAAATTGTTTTCTTATCAGGATCGAAATTAAAAAACCTATATCCCTCATCTACTTTTTGAGGAGTAGTCTCTAAATCTTTTCTGCAAGGGTTGCCAGTAAGTACAATTCTATCTTTTGGGAAGAACTTCTCCATACCTTCGTATGCAACACATATTGTTGAAGCTTTCTTACCAAGCAGTTTATTTGTAACTCCTGCATATGAGTTTTGTTCTTGCAACAATGTTGGAATACCTTGAGACGATGCTGCTCGCAAAACTGGTGCACTAGCATAACCACCAACTCCAATAACAACATTAGGTTTGTAAGCCTTCACTATTTTTTTTGCACGTATTAAACTTTTATACAGTTTATAGGCTACCGAAATATTTTTCAACAGGCTTTTGCGTACAAGCCCAGCTACTGGCAAACCTACAATCTCGTAACCCGCAGCAGGCACACGCTCCATCTCCATCCTATCTTCTGCACCCACAAACAGTATTGCTGCGTCGGGCCATCTCTCTTTTATAGCGTTGGCAATGGATAAAGCAGGAAAAATATGCCCCCCTGTACCACCACCACTAATTATGAAGTGAAGTTGCTCGGATTGTATTGAAGTAGTTTTTTCTTTCATAAAACTATATTTAGTTATGTAGTTTACTGTAAGTAAATATTTATAGGTAAAGATAACTAATATGCCTGTTTTTATCAATTAAGCAGGAGTCTATTATCATCACTTTGCAGACATTGCAACCTGTTGGCTATTAAAAACATGCACTTTTAAGCCTCTTGAATTAGAGAGTTTATTGTTAAACTCCCCCCTCTCCTCTATCTTTGCTGAAAATCGAAGATATAGCATTCTAGCTAACATTCTGTTTTCTTCTACGTGGTTTAAAAACACCTAAAATTCTTTTAATATAAAACCGTCGAACTGAATAATAAAGATTGTTGCGTTGCAACAAGAGCGAATAAAGTCGTGCACTCTTCTCAGCTTCTATAGCATAACTCTCAGCCATTAAGGCAAGTGCAACAGGATTATCGGTCAATCTTTTAAGATTAATAAGTCCCTTTACAGGCAGAATGCGACGACGAAAGGTCAGTCTATTAAGATCGATAAAAGAGAATCTCCACTTATCATCACCCAGCTTATTAATGAGAACATTTCCAGCACTCAAATCATTGTGCCAAGCACCAGCAGGATGCACTACAGCAGCCATCTCCTTTGCAAAGCTTGAAAGAATCTTCTCTTGACAATCGATAGTTTTATCTAACACATCTCTCATATCAAAATCATAATCAAGATAAAGCGATATATAATAAGCTTTCTGCAGAATGTGCCATTTGCCGTATATCTCAACATACCCTACAGCCTCTGGTGTATCTATGCCATGCTCCTCTAATCTTCGTGCTACTTTGTATGACCGTTCAGCCTTTGTAGCACGAAACCAAGAATACATAAATCTATTAAAAACTGTAACTCGCTTAAATGATTTAATGCACAGTTTTAGGTTATTATGCTCAATAACCTTTATTTCGTTACGATCGTTCTTTAAAGTCTCACCCTCTCTATCAAAAGTAGTAGGCAAAGACTTTAAAAAGTCTTTGATATGACTATAAACAGGGTTAACTATTACTTTTGCACTCATGTTAGCCAATTGATATTAATTAAATACTGCAATAAACTACACCTCGAAACAACCTGTTACGATAATTGAGTCGAGGTGGTTTCTGATAAAATTAGACAATAAACATCAGCAAGTCAAAGAAGTGATGTTAATTAGTTTTCTTTAGACTTTTTCTCAACTCAATCTTAATTAAACACAATCACCAATTTCATAATGCACATAAGAATATAACTGATTTAAGCTTGAATTATATCAAACTCTATTTCTGGTGCATAATCTTCATTTATTACTGACTTTGCAAAAGGATTTTGCTCTTGTTCTGCCTCATCATCTTTCTTTTCAAAGGCTTCTATATTCATCAACTCAACATTTACAATTGGTGTAACTTCAGTTTTCTTTTTACATTTTCCAAATCTGTCAGCACTTAAAATAATGCCAAAGTAGGCACATGTGATAAGTGTGGAGGTCCCTCCCCTACTTATCAAGGGCAGTGGCTGACCTGTTACTGGAATTAAATTCACAGCAACAGCCATATTTACAAAAGCTTGCATAGCAAGCATCAAAGCCGAGCCCAGAATTAAATATTTCGGAAAAAGTTTATCAGTTTTCCTTGCTATTTTACCAGCTCTCATTAATATTATTATATAAAGCATCAGCACAACAGTTCCTCCAAGCAGCCCCATCTCTTCTAATATTATGCTATAAATGAAATCTGAATAAGCTTGTGGTAAAAAATCACGCTCTTTACTGTTACCTGGAAATTTACCAAAAACACCCCCATTAGCAATTGCTATTTTTGAGTGTGCTACTTGAAAATTTTTGTCTGTTACCTGATAATACGACTCTTCGTCCTCTATATCAGCACTGCCAAACTCATCTAAACGCGATTGCCATGTACCTAAACGCTTCAACATCCCATCTTGGGTCCATTGTGGGGGAATCACTTTTAATAAAAGTAAAGCCAAAACTAATCCAGCTACACCCAGTAGTGCCACCTTTGCTAAGCGCTTGAACTTAACATTACCAATAAACATTAAGATGTAGCAAACTAGAAACAAGAGCATCGCCGTTGAAAGATTGTCTTTGGCTATAATTAAAGAAACAACAATCATGAGGCCAATCATCCATTTGAAAAGCACCTTTTCGTTTTTACTATTTTGTCTGCTCAACAAAAACGCAATAGTACCCATTAACGATATTTTTGCAATCTCTGATGGCTGAATACTTATACCCATTATCTTTATCCAGCGTTCTGCACCATTTATAGTTTGTCCAAGATGAGAAGTGAGGAGTAGCAAAACAACAGAGCCAATCAATACAATTATAAGTGATGAAAAGTATCTATAAGGCACATTGTGTATAAAAAGGATAACTCCTACACCTCCAAGTAAGAATGTTGCATGACGTAAAATTGGTCCCCAATGATGTTGATGGCGGTAAACCAAAGTACTTGTTGAGCTAAACACCTCTATTAGCGAAATAATAGTGAGTGCTATAAAAACTGACCAAATGACTTTGTCTCCTTTAAATATTTTCGAGAAAAAACCACCTGTACATCTAGGCTCAAGGGTGCTGGGATTTGGGTTTGATGATTTTTCTTCCATTTTGATATTGTTTTTACTAGTTAATTTTCTGCATTATTGGATTCGCTTTTGCGAAATAGTTTATTGCTCTCTTTGTGTATTTTTTTTATTAAACAACATATCACAAATTTCTCACACACTCTTTAAACTGATCGCCCCTATCTTCATAGTTTTTAAACAAATCGAAGCTCGCACAGCAAGGCGACAACAATACCACATCGCCTTTCTCAGCAACATCGTATGCTATATTTACAGCCATAGCCATATTGTCGGCATCAAATATCAATGGTACCTTACCGTCAAAGAACTCGTGCAAAGCCTTGTTGTCTTTCCCTAATAAAATAAGTGCGCGAACCTTCTCTTTAACTAAATCTTCTATCTCTTTGTAGTTATTCCCCTTGTCAGTGCCACCCATAATGAGCACTACCTTCGACTTCATACTCTGCAACGCATACCAGCACGAATTTACGTTGGTAGCTTTAGAGTCGTTCACATATAAAACGCTTCTCACAGTGGCAACCTTCTCCAACCTATGTGGAACACCCTGAAAATCTGTGAGTGACTGACGCAGTGTTTCGTCACTAATATCTAATAGTTTCGACACTAATCCTGCTGCCATTGAGTTGTATAAATTGTGTGTCCCCTGAAGGGATAATTGATCTTTTTTCATTCTAAAAGTACTGTTATTGGCGTGTATATAAATGTGCGCATCTTTTTGATAGGCACATATTCCTTCAGCCTTAGCTTCTGCAAAAGGAATTAGATGTGCCAAAGGTTTTAACTTCTCTATTTCACGAACAATCAATGGGTCGTTAGCCCAATAGATAAAGCAGTTATCTATCGTTTGATTATTAAGAATTTTCATTTTTGCATCTACATAGTTCTGCATTTGATAGGCATAACGATCTAAATGATCAGGAGTGATATTGAGTATCACAGCATAATCGGCACGAAACTCTGCCATTGCCTCCAACTGAAAACTACTTAACTCTAATACATAAAAATCGTGCTGTTCTTCTGCCACTTGCTTTGCAAAACTTGCACCTACATTACCTGCAAGTCCGACATTCATACCTGCCGATTTTAAAATATGGTAAAGCAGTGTGCTAGTTGTAGTTTTTCCATTGCTACCTGTTATACAAATAGTTTTTGCATTAGTATAACGAGCCGCAAACTCTATCTCGGATATTAGTGGAATGTTGTTTTTGAGCACTTCAACTATAAGAGGCACTGTATTGGGGATACCTGGACTTTTTACTACCTCATCGGCATCCAATATTTTATCTAATGTATGTTTCCCCTCTTCAAAAGGGATATTATATTCATTCAACTCTTTGCGAGATTGATCAGATATCTCTCCACTATCAGACAAAAATACATCCATTCCTTTACTCTTACCAAGAATGGCTGCACCAACACCACTTAGTCCTCCACCCAGGACAACTAATTTCTTCTGTTTATATTGATCTTCCAGCTTCATATTATCTCATCTTTAAAGTTGCTAAAGTCAACACTGCTAAAATAATTCCTACTAACCAAAAGCGAACAGTAATTTTTGATTCTGGTATAGGAATTATTGGTTTTTGAATAATTGCATCTATAGCTCTATTGCCTGGCTTTTGAAAATGATGGTGAAGCGGAGTCATTTTGAAAACACGCTTGCCATAACCAAGTTTCTTTTTTGTAAATTTGAAGTAAGTAACCTGAATAATTACAGATAAGCTTTCAACAAAGAATACTCCGCATAAAATGGGAAGTAACAACTCTTTATGAATAAGCACAGCAAAAACACCAATTATTCCTCCAAGTGTCAAACTTCCCGTATCGCCCATAAACACTTGTGCAGGATATGCATTATACCACAAAAACCCAACTGTTGCACCAACAAATGCAGCTGCAAACACCACTAACTCCTGACTACCTGGTATAAACATAATATTGAGGTAAGAAGCAAACTCTACGTGACCCGACACATAGGCTAAAACGCCCAGTGTGACCCCTATAATGGAGGAGCTTCCAGCTGCCAAACCATCCAACCCATCAGTAAGATTGGCACTATTTGATACTGCTGTAACAATTAAAATAATAACTAAAACAATAGCTATCCAAACTGCTTTGTCTGCATAAGGTCCCATAAAAGAGACAAGCTTTTTGTAATCAAAATTATTATTCTTTTGAAAAGGTATAGTTGTTTGGGTTGTTTTCACATCCTTTTGTGCATAACTCACACTTTCTATAGTGTCGCCTACTTTCAGCTCTTGATTTTCACGTACAACAATATCACTGCTTAAAAACATAGTAAGACCTACTATTAAGCCTAAGCCAATCTGTGCTACAATTTTAAACTTGCCTTTAAGTCCATCTTTGTCCTTTCTAAACACTTTAATATAGTCGTCGGAAAAACCTAATACACCAAGCCAAATAGTTGTTACAATCATCAAAATTACATACACATTGTCTAGCCGACCAAACAAAAGAATAGGTATAAGTATGGCTATAATGATAATGACACCACCCATTGTAGGAGTGCCTTTCTTAGTAAGTTGACCTTCTACATCTAAGTTTCTAATAATTTCACCTATTTGATACACTTGCAGCTTTTGAATGATGCGACGCCCAATTATTGTTGATATAAATAGCGAAAACACCAATGCCATTGCCGATCTAAACGACACATATTGCATCATCCCTGCACCTGGCAAGTTAAGTTCATTTAAATATTGAAAAAGATAGTACAACATATCTTATTTATATTTTTCTATCAGTTTATTTTATATTGAGAAGCACTCTTCTACTACTTCTTTATCATCAAAATGATGCTTTACACCATTAATATCTTGGTATGCCTCGTGCCCTTTACCAGCAATAAGTATTACATCACCAGGTTTTGCTAGGTTGCATGCAGTTTTTATTGCTTCTTTTCTATCTAATATATTAAGAGTTACCCTCTTTTGTTCTTGGGTTAAACCTGTAAGCATATCATTCAAAATTTCTTGAGGGTCTTCAAACCTCGGGTTGTCGGAAGTAAGAATTACCCTATTGCTACGTTCTACAGACTCCTTTGCCATAATAGGACGTTTAGTTTTATCACGATTACCCCCCGACCCTACTACTGTAATTATCTCACCTTCAGAAGAAAGCACTTCGTGTATAGCTTCCAAAACATTTACTAAAGCATCTGGTGTATGTGCATAATCAACAATAGCTGTTATATTATTTGATGAGCGAATTGTTTGAAAACGACCAGCTACTGGTTGTAAAGAGCTAAGTGTAACAAGCAAATCCTCTGTAGGTATACCTAAAATATCTGCTACTCCATAAACAGCTAATAGATTGTAGACATTAAAAACACCAACAAATTGCACAGTAAGCTCTCTATCGTTTATTTCTATGTCTGTACCATCAAAATGCTTTTCGAAAATGCGTCCCTTATAATCAGCAAGGTTCTTTACCGAATAAGTATAATGAGTAGCTGCACAATTTTGCAACATCACTCTACCATTTTTATCATCGATATTTGTGAGAGCAAATGCATCTTTAGGGAGGTTATCAAAAAAACTCTTCTTTACGTTCAGGTAATCGAGCATGTTTTTGTGATAGTCCAAATGATCTTGACTCAAATTAGTGAAAACTCCACCATCAAAATACAGAAAATGAATGCGATGCTGATGGATAGCATGCGAACTCACCTCCATAAAGGCATATTCGCAACGTGCATCTACCATTTTTCGCATCATTCGATTTAGCGAAATAGTATCTAATGTTGTAAGTGATGTAGGATACTTCTCATCATTTATATAGTTGCTAACAGTAGAGAACAGCCCAGCTGAATAGCCTAGCCTCCTTACCATATCAAACAAAAGCGTAGCAACCGTGGTCTTGCCATTTGTGCCTGTTATACCAACCAACTTCAACTGTGATGAGGGATTGCCATACCAAACAGAAGCTATTTCGGCTAATGCTTTAGCACTATTTTCGACCTGTATGTAGGTAACACGCTGAAAATACTCTTCAATCATTGGTTTGTCATACACTACAACAGTAGCACCTTGCTCTATAGCCTTTGATATATAATCATGACCATCAGTACAAATACCTGCAACAGCTACGAACATAAACCCGGGCTCAACTTCTCGAGAGTCAGAACATATCTCCAAAACAGAGATATTCATATCTCCGTGAGTAGAAATCACTTTTGTGTTTTGTAGAAGTTTATTTAGTTTCATTTTATTTTATATTTCTATTTATCGCATCACCAAATTAACAGTGCTGCCTTTCACTATTTTCTGACCAGGACCTATCGATTGTGAAACAACTCGACCTGAGCCACTAACATTGACTCTCAACCCTGATTTTTCTAATAAGTAGAGTGCATCACGTGCACCCATTCCATAAACATTTGGAACTAAATTGTCTATTAAAGTAAGAGGTTCGGTTTGATAGCCAACGCTATCACTCTTTACCTGCACCCAAAAAGTATCTTTATCAACAGAGTTTGACTGATAACCCAGATCTTTAAGCACCTTTTGATTTTTAGTCCAAACTCCATTCTTTAATGTAGGCACTTTAGACAGAGTGGAGTCTACCCTACAATCCTCAACAGCCAAATAGGTAGTTCTCACATATGTTTGCTCTGCAATATTTTTAAAAACCATGCCAGCCATTCCACCTCCCGAAGGTATTCCCTTTGGTTTGCGTATACCAACAAAGCAAGTGTATTTAGGCTCATCAGCAGGGAAAAACCCACAAAACGAAACAAAGTGTCCACTATACCCACCGTCAGAAGCTATTTGTGCCGTTCCAGTTTTACCAGCAATTGAAAAAAGATCTGACTTTACAACTTTTGCTGTACCTCTCTCTATAACCCCCTCCAACATATTGTTGACCATATCTATAGACTTTTGAGAAGCTATAGATGAGTTAACAACCTCTGCTTCAACTTTATTTACAAGCTTACCATCTTTGTAAAACTCTTTGGCTATAAATGGCTTCAACATTTTACCATTATTTGCTAACGCATTGTAAAACATAAGCATGTAAATAGGTGGAACCTGTGTTTCATAACCAAACGACATCCACGCAAGCGTTGTTTTAGACCATGGGTTGGAGGCGTCATTTGGGTGACGTATCTGTGATGTGCCCTCAATACCTCGTAAAGGAACATCCCACTCCAATGCTTTTGTCAAACCCATTTTATCTATACGCTTCGTAAACTTGTCAGGCTGGCTTTCAAATGCTTTTAAAGCAATCTTTGCCATCACAATATTAGATGACACCTCTATACCTTCTTGAACTGTTAAGTAACCTCTATCTTCACCACGTGTCCAATAGTGATCGCGCACTACTCGGCGATTGTGGGTATACAACCCGCTGCCTACATGAAACGAATCTGTAGGGATTATAACACCCTCTTCTAATGCTGCAAGCACTGTGATAGGCTTGAATGTAGAGCCAGGCTCATTCATATATGAAAACACATTGGGATTTCCCTCTGCATATACACCCTTGCTCACTCTATCTAAATTAACAATACCTTTAATCTCTCCTGTTTTAACCTCCATTATTACTGCACAGCCAGACTCAGCATCAATTTCAATTAACTTATTACGTAATGCTCTTTCTGATATATCTTGAATATCAGCATCAAGCGTTGTAACAATATCATAACCATCTTGTGCTGGAATTTCTACTACATCCATCCATCTACCTTGAATTTTCTCTCTATTCTTCACTCCAGAAATACCTCTTAATAGAGAGTCGAATTTCAACTCCAATCCACTAGCCCCACCCTTGCTTAAATCACCATATACATTGCCAACGGTACGAGTAGCTAATGAGCGAAATGGCTTTTTCCTTGAATTCTTCAGTTCAGCTATCAGTCCACTTCTATTGGAGCCTTGATCAAAAAAAGGTAGCTTTTTAATCTCTTTAAGCTCAACATAAGATATATCTCGCCTTATAACCCGCACATATCTCCTAGTCTTTTTCACTTTTTTCTCACTACCACTTGCTTCGTTTGATTTAATCTGCTGTTCCTCTTTCTCTCTTTGTTTAAAATTATTCAGAAAAAAGGATCGATACTGACTAGCCGTTCTATCTCCAAACATAGCAGACAATCCTTCCGAAAGAGGCTCTAGATATTTCACAAGAGTATCTTTTTTCATTCCACCTGCCCAAAAATCCATATAGATACCATAAAGAGGCTCGCTTGACGCTAGAAGTTTTCCATCGTATGTAAAAATATTTCCTCGAGTTGGTAATATTTCTCTATCACGAATAACTGTTTCCCTTTTACCTACTTCGCGCCATTTTTCCCCTTCTGAGGTGAAAACAACCTTTCCTGCTGAAAAAAGAATGCAACCCCCAAACAATATCAACACTACCACAACTACACCATATCGGTTTAGAATTCTTCTTTTATTGATTGTATCTTTATTCATTACACCCTCCTTATCATTTGTTTATGTAATAAATAGGCTCATTAGATATTTTAATATCTAAACCATACCTCTCAATTAACTTTTCTATTTCAGCCTGCCTGCTTGCCTCGGTCAAACTTGATGAAATAGTAAGTGCCTCATACTTGGCATCCCTCAACTCATATTGGAGCTTTTCAATCTCCGACATTTTACGTAAATAACTGTACCTATGACTAATAAAAACAAATATAATTATGAGAAAGACAACAAAAAAGCGCATATTATTAACGATGAATCCCTCAGTGAGGATATTTCCACCAAATACATGAATAAACGACTTCTTTATCTTATCTAACTTCATAACCTTCTAATTTTTTTCTGCAACCCTAAGCTTTGCACTTCTTGAACGAGGATTGTTTTTTTGTTCATCTTCCGATGGAACAATAACCTTACGATTGATAATTTTCAAATCAGTGAGAGGGTTACCATAAAAGTCTTTTTTTATTTTTCCATCAACATTACCCGAACGAAAAATATTTTTTACTATCCTATCTTCCAATGAATGATAAGATATAACACTTAATCTTCCTCCAACAGCTAAACAATCAATCGATTGCTGCAACATCTCAGTCAACGCATCCAATTCTTGATTCACCTCAATACGTAGTGCTTGAAAAGCTTGAGCCAAAACCTTCTTCTCCTTATCACGCAATGTAAAACGCTCCATTATTTCAAGAAACTCACTTACAGTCTCTATTGGCTTCTTTTGCCTTGCAAAAACAATTGTTGAAGCAATTTTTCGTGCCATTCGCAACTCACCATATAGATAAAACAGATTTGCCAACTGCTCTTCATCATAACTATTAAGAATGTCGGCAGCTGTCTGTTTTGCAGATCGATTCATTCTCATATCCAGCTGACTATCGAAACGAAATGAAAAACCACGCTCCTCATCATCGAAGTGGTGGGATGAAACGCCTAAATCTGCAAGTATACCATCAACCTTCTCAACTTGGTAATACTGAAGAAAATTGCTCAAATACCTAAAATTACTACGCACAAAAACAAAACGATCGTCGTGAATCACATTTTTATATGCATCTTCATCTTGATCAAAACCAAACAGTTTGCCACTGATTCCCAAACGTGACAAAATCTCTTTAGAATGCCCCCCACCTCCAAAAGTCACATCAATATAAGTGCCTTCAGGCTTGATATCCAATCCCTCTACACTCTCAAACAGTAAAGCTGGTATATGATAATCTGTCATGATAAATTTTTATTGAAAAAGTTTACATCATCAACTTCTGAATCTCTTGAGCAAAATCACCAGGCTCCATAAGAGGATTATCTAGTTTATCTTTAGCCCAAACCTCTATCGTATTGTCTACACCCAAAAAACGAACATGAGCATCAATTTCTACTAGCTCTAAATACCTTTTCGAAATAAGAATCCTTCCACTACCATCCAATTCAAGACGCTCTGCGTCTAACACAAACTGGCGAAAAACTTGCTGTTCTGTTTTATTCCACTTATTAAGCTTGCTACGTAAAATCTCAATTTCTTTCTCCCAAACCGATCCTGGATATAACACCAAACAATCTTGAAAAATATCTTTACGCAAAACCAACCAATCCTCTCCTTGCAATTGGAGAAGCTTGCGAAATGCTGCAGGAACAAAAACTCGCCCTTTTGCATCAACTTTTGCTTCAATATTTCCTAAGAATTGATTCATCTTCTTGCTCTATTTAACTCCTTTAAATTGATACCTGCTGTAAAATTACTAAAAATATCCACTTTCCCCCACTATTCAACACTTTATTTATCGAAAAGTTATCAACAATTGTGTTAAACTATACACAACGCTCATTACTAGCACTTTAAAATACCTCAAAACAAGTGTTAATTTTGGATTTATTCCAGCAACTAAAATATCTCTCATAAAGTAAAGTAAAATCAACACTTTATTTACTCAATAGCAGAGAGTTTATTATATTTGTAGTATTATGCAATAAAATTGTTACACTAAAGATTATAACTTTAAACGGGATATAAGAATTATGAATCACAAAAACCCTAAAAAGCTTGATATTGATGCCGTATTAAAATCAAAGGCAAAAAATCATTACAACAAAATTCCCAAAGCAGCTATTAACTATTTGAAACGAGCAGTTCATCAAGATGAGCTAAATCATATTATAGAGACTTACCATGATAAGCATGGATCTGATTTTATGCAGGCATGTGTTGACTACTTCAACCTAACCCTTCATATAAAAGGCGAAGAAAACCTACCAGAAACAGGCAAGTTTGTTTTTGTGAGCAATCATCCATTAGGTGGGCTAGATGGCATTTGTTTAGCTGCCATACTAGGAGCTAAATATGACAAGAAAATAAAATATTTAGTAAATGATATTTTATTGAACATAGAAAACTTAGAGTCTATATTTGTTCCAATAAACAAACACGGACCACAAGCCAAAGATTCTGTAAATGCTATGAATGAAGCTTATGAATCAGATAATCAAATCATCACCTTTCCTGCTGGATTGTGCTCGCGTAAACAGAAAGGGAAAATAAAAGATTTAGAGTGGGCTAAAAGTTTTGTAGTAAAAGCCAAAGCTTATAAAAGAGACATCATTCCAATACACTTTGAAGGAAGGAATTCCAATTTTTTTTATAACTTATCCAACCTTAGAATGAAATTTGGCATCAAGCTCAATATTGAAATGCTTTATTTGGCTGATGAGATGATGAAAAAGAAAAATGCCGAATTTACAGTTACATTTGGCAAGCCTATTCCTTGGCAATCTCTCGATAGTAGCAAGAGACCAATACAATGGGCACAAGAGATTAAAGAGTCTGTTTATACTTTAAAATAGATTTGAAAGGAAACAAAAATGAAAAAGATAATCGACCCTGTTGATAAAAACTTAATAAAAAAAGAGCTTTCAAAAGATAAATTGATGCGTCCCACAAATAAAGCAAGCAACGAGCTTTATATATTTACGCATCATGATTCTCCCAACTTAATGTTGGAAGTAGGTCGACTTCGCGAAATTGCCTTTAGACACTATGGTGGAGGCACAGGAAAAGAAGCCGATATTGATAGGTATGACACAATGGATACACCCTATCGACAATTAATTGTGTGGGATCCGGAAGAGGAAGAGATCCTGGGTGGATATCGATTCATTTGTGGAACCGATGTAGAGTTTGATATAAACGGGAAGCCTATTCTTGCAACTGCGCATTTATTAAATTTCTCTCAAAAATTTATCGACGAATACCTACCGTATACTGTCGAACTAGGTCGATCATTTGTTTCTTTAGAATACCAATCCACAATTAGAAGTCGTAAAGGTATTTTTGCACTAGATAATCTCTGGGATGGTCTTGGTGCACTATCGGTAATTGACCCTACCATAAAGTACTTTTTTGGCAAAGTAACAATGTATGGTACTTACAACAAAGATGCTCGCAATATGATACTTTACTTTATGCAAAAGCATTTTCCTGACAAGGACAAGCTAATCACCCCTATTGTACCTCTTGAAACCAATACCGACATAGCAAAGATGGAAGAGCTCTTTAATGGCAAAACTTTTAAAGAAGACTATAAAATCCTTAACCGAGAAGTTCGTGCACTAAAGTTAAGCATACCTCCACTAATAAATGCATACATGAGCCTTTCACCCACCATGCGTACTTTTGGAACATCCATAAACGATGAATTTGGTAATGTAGAAGAAACAGGTATTTTAATTGAAGAAGACGAAATTTTAGAAGATAAAAGAATTAGGCACATTGAGTCTTATTTGAAGAGTTTACCCACAAAAAGACTTATGAATAACTTAGCAAATCTTATAAAGGTTAACACAGGAAAACGCAAATAAGAGCCTCGAATCGGTCAAATCTCCCTTTTTTAACAGTTGATAGCACCATTTGCAATCGATTGCACTTTGTTATACTCTAAAAAAGAGCTCATAAAAACTATAACTCGCTTATCATTGTTATATTTGCAATGAGATTTTTTTGTATATTGCAGGAAGGCAAATAATTAACCTTAAAAAAAATGCAGATACAAGAAGCAGAATTGATTGTATAATTAATTAATTAGTTAATCTTATAAAGTTAACAATATGAATTTAATCTTTAAAAAAAGTACGTATGCATTCTTATCATTATTAATGGTAGGATTGCTGTTTAGCGTTGTGGCAATCGGGCAACCGGCTTCGCCTATAAACGTTAGTGGATCTGTTACAGATTCAAGTGGAGAACCCATTATTGGTGCCAACATCTTGATAAAAGGCACTTCTAGTGGAACAGTTACAGATTTCGATGGGAATTTTGTAATTGAAGCACCAGGTAATGGAGTGCTAACTATTAGTTACATTGGTTACCTGCCACAAGATGTATCTGTTCAAAATCGGAGATCAATTCAAATAGTTCTCATGGAGGACGTTGAGTTGCTAGACGAAGTAGTGGTAGTTGGATATGCAACAGGCAGCCAACGCACCATATCAGGAGCAGTGCAAAAAGTAAGCCAGAAGGACATGAATACTGGTATTATCACTAACCCTTTGGATGCACTGAAAGGAAAAGTAGCTGGTGTAAATATTCAGAAAATAGGCGGTGACCCAGCAGCAGGAAGCTCAATAAGAATTCGTGGTACAACCTCTCTAACTGGAGGGAATGACCCACTAGTAGTTATTGACGGTGTGTTTGGTGACCTAGGTTTACTAAATGCTATTTCACCATCTGATATTGAAAGTTTCACCATACTTAAAGATGCTTCTGAAACTGCTCAGTATGGTTCGCGTGGTGCAAGTGGTGTAATTGTAGTAAGCACCCAAAAAGGTAAGGCAGGAACAAAAGTGTTAAGTTATGATGGCTCGTTTGGTGTTGAGTCAGTTTTCAAAAAACTAACTATGCTTAATGCTAACCAATACAGAGCAGCTGTTGCAGATGGTGGCTATATAAATGCCCTTGACGGTGGTGCAAACACCAACTTCATGGACGAAATGCTACGCACAGGATTCACACAAAACCATCGCGTTTCTTTTGGTGGTGGTTCAGCAGAATCAAACTTCAGAGCATCTATTGGTGTAATAGATCAAACAGGTATTATTAGAAACAATGATATGAGAAACTACACCGCCAAATTTGACGGTTCTCAATTGCTTTTCAATAATGCATTGAAATTAGAAATGGGTGTTTTCGGATCAAAAAAAGAAAGCAACTATGTAAATGATTACCAAAAAACATTCTATTCGGCTGCATCATTCAACCCTACCTTACCTAAAGATCAAAAAGAAGATGGCACATGGCATGAAGATCCAAATGCTAATGAGGTTGATAACCCACTAGGTAGATTAACCATTGATGACAAAGAAGAAAATGCTTATCTTTCTACAAATGCTAGAATGACTTGGTACATCAACGACAACTTAAATGTTAGTGCGTTTGGTTCATATACATACAACTCAAAAGAGAATATGAGCTTTACACCAAACAATATAAAAGCAGGTATTAGAGAAGGAAAAGGACGCGCTTATCAAGGCCTAAACAAAAGCGATGTTTTAATGGGTAATGTTACCGTTAACTACAAAAAAGCTTTTGGATTGAGCCGAATAAATGCACTTGTGCTTATGGAAGGACAAGACTATAAATATTCTGGATTTACTGCACAAGCTCGCGGTTTTGAAACAAACTATTTTGGATATAATAATTTATCTTCTGGTGCTTTAGTAAAATATGGCGATGTAAGCTCTTATAAAAATGGATATAATTTAAATTCATTCTTAGGTAGGGTTAACTATATGTATGATGAACGCTACATTGCAACTGTTAACCTTCGTACAGATGGTTCGTCTAAATTAGGAGAAAACAATAAATGGGGTTTCTTCCCATCTGCATCTGTTGCATGGGTAGTGAGCGAAGAATCTTTCTTGAAAGATGTTGATGCCATTAATCAAATAAAGCTAAGAGTTGGATACGGTAGAACAGGTAATCAAGATGCAATTGCTGCATACAACTCATTATCTTTAATGGGTCCGTCCGGAATTACAACAGTAAATGGTGTTCCCACTGTTACATATGCATACAATAGAAATGCTAACCCAGACCTACGTTGGGAAACAAAAGATATGTTTGATGTGGGTGTTGATGCATCGTTCTTCAACAACAGATTAACAGCAACAATAGACTACTACTACTCTAAAACAAAAGACTTGTTGTATAACTACGACGTGCCAGTACCTCCTTTTGTACACCCTACTCTATTGGCTAACTTAGGAGAGATGGAAAACAGCGGTGTTGAAGTTGCTCTTTCTTATTCTCCTATTAGAACCAAAGATATGGATTTCACAGTTTCAGGAAACGTTGCGTATCAAAAAAACGAGCTAATCTCATTAAGTGGTACTTATATGGGTGAAGACTTAAGCGCAAAGAAATATATGAATCTTGGTGGCATAAATGGAGCAGGTTTTATTGGTGGTAACACCGAGGTAATCTATCAAATGGTAGGACAGCCATTAGGCGTATTCTACTTACCTAAATCTAATGGATTAATAAATGATGGGCTTGGTAGCTACTCATACAACATTCTAGACTTAGATGGCAATGGTGCTGTTGAGTTGGAAGACGGAAAAGACCGTTACATTGCTGGACAGGCTATGCCTAAAGTACTAGTGGGTGGAAACTTGAGTTTCAGATACAAAGCATTTGACATACAAACGCAATTGAATGGTGCATTTGGACACAAAGTATATAACGGAACTTCTCTTTCATATATGAATATGAACACATTCCCAACCTATAATGTGCTACCCGAAGCTCCAGAGAAGAAAATATTTGATAACACAGTTACAGACTATTGGTTAGAGAAAGGCGATTATTTGCATATTGCATACATCACCCTTGGCTATACCTTTAATGTTGATAAGTATCAAGATTGGCTCAATGGTGTAAGACTAACAGCATCAGTAAATAATGTTCATACATTTACAAATTACTCTGGGCTATCTCCTATGATTAACAATACAACTGTTGGTAGCGATTTAGGTATAGACGATAAACGCTTCTATCCACTTTCTCGCACATTTTCTTTAGGACTTAGTATCAATTTTTAAAACAAGCAATCATGAGAAATAAATTTTTAATATATAGTATTTTAATGGTCTTCGGATTCACGTTCTACGCTTGCTCGTTAGACGAAAGCCCTAAAGATCAAATACCAGGAGAAGAGGCGTATAAAAGCCCCACATTAATCTACCTTAATACCGTTGCCAGTCTTTATACTGAAATAGGTGCAGATGGTGGTGGTAGTGGATTAGGAGGAACTGATAGAGGTATTTATGACCTCAATACATTTACAGCCGACGAGGCAATGTTGCCAACACGTGGTGGTGACTGGGACGATGGTGGTCTTTGGAGAGATTTATTCCAACACAAATGGGGTGTTAACAATGATTTAATTCAAGGCAGCTGGGACTACCTTTATAGAGTAATTGGTAAATCAAATCAATCGCTTGATAGACTCACAGAATTAATAGAAGGTGACCCAGAAAATGTATTTCTGCCCATCTATGAAGCAGAAGTAAAAGCATTGCGTGCAATGTATTACTACTATCTACTAGATATGTATGGTAGAGTTCCTATAGTAGAGAGCTCATCAGCCAAAATAGCAGATGTAAAGCAATCATCTCGTTCAGAGGTTTTCAACTTTGTAGTAAAAGAGTTGGAAGAAGCAATTCCATTTCTTAACGAAGCCAATAGCTCAAACACTGGCGAGTATTACGGACGTATAACTAAACCCGTTGCATACTTCTTAATGGCCAAGTTGGCACTCAACTCACAAGTATATGCCGATGATGATTGGGCAGACGGTGCACCTAGCGGTTCAGCAACTTTTAATGTTGACGGAACAGATATGAACGCATGGGAAGCAACTATTGCTTATAGCGATAAAATAACAGCATTGGGATACCAACTAGAGAATGAATTTTCTAATAACTTTAGTGTTAACAATGAAAACTCAAAAGAGAATATCTTTGTAATACCTATGGACCCCACCAATTATGCTGCACGCATGATGTACTTGATTAGATCGAGACATTATGAGCATGGCAAAGCATATGATCAAGATGGTTGGAATGGTGCATCTGCTACAAAAGAAGCGCTAGCTATTTTCAGAAAAGGAAATGTAGACCCTCGCATGGAGAAAACCTACTTTATGGGTAAAGTAATGGGTCCAGATGGAAACTTCGTTAAAAACGACAAAGTAGATCTTGAGTACAAACCAGATGCAATAACAATAGACTTATCAGGAGATACTGATGAGAAAACAGCTGGTGCACGCATGGCTAAGTATGAAACCGACCCCATTGCACAAGCTGGTGGACAATTAGTACACAACGACTATGTGCTATTTAGATATGCCGATGTACTGCTTATGAAAGCCGAAGCTTTAGTAAGAGCCGGACAAAGTGGTGATGCTGAATTAAAACAAGTACGCGATCGTGTTGGAGCATCTAACAGAGAAGCAACCTTACAAACCTTATTAGACGAACGTTTATTGGAGTTTGCATGGGAAGGACTAAGACGTCAAGATTTAGTGAGATTTGACAAGTATCACCTACCAATAACTGATAGACCAGCATCTGCTCGTTTCAGAACAGTATTCCCCATTCCAGGTGAAGTGTTATCATTAAATAAGAACTTATCTCAGAATCCTGGATACGTAATTGAGTAGCAACTATCAAAAATAAAATAATATGAAAAAAATATCAAAATATATTGCTCTTCTGCTGTTAGCTATAATAGCAGTAAGTTGCAGCGATAACGAAAACTGGACAATTGTTACTGACATTCAACCAGGAGTGTATGTAACAGGAGATGCTACTGTATATAGCAACGAAGCTCCGGCCTCAGCACTGCGTGTTTTGCAGTTGGACGGCAACAGCGATGGATATCCTGAACTAGTAGGCATGTACACATGGCTGAAAGCAAGTGGCAGCTTCGATATCTCTATTGTAACAGAATTAAACAATAGTGTGATGTATGGCAAAGGAGAAGAAACAGTAAATGAAGGAGCTGTTAAAACCTATGCTTTACAACAAGATGGACCCTCTTTCAGCGTTGCTGCAGACGGTATTTACTACATTGTAGTAAATACTGCTTCGAAAGAGATAAACATATTGCCTGCTGATTTAGGCGTAATTGGTGCAGCCACTCCCAACGGATGGGATGGAGAAACACCTCTTGGTGCAGCTACATTCGACGAAAGCAGCCTAACAGCTACTTGGACTGGCAATTTGAACATAAGCCCCGGAGAATACAAGTTTAGATACATTGGCGATTGGGGTTATAGCATTGACTATGATACGTCGACAGAAGCAAAACTATTTACAGATTTGGGTGTAATGGGAGAAGATATGAGCCCACTTACAGATGGTGGTTTTACTGATCTGAAACCAGGTGGTAAAAACATTACAACTGAAATAGGTGGCGAGTTTGAATTTACAGTTAAATACGAAGTTAGAACACGTAAATTCTCAGCAACCTACAAGGTTATTGGAGATCCAGTGTTACCACCCGATATTGAATTACCATCTAAAATGTACATGATTGGTTCTCCATTCGATTGGAACTGGGACAATGCAAAAAAACTTACTCCAGTGCACGGTATGGCAGGAGCAGAGGGTTCACCAGGTACGCTAAAATCAATGTATTGGGGCGTTCAGTATTTCAATGCAGATGATGAGGTTAAGTTTAACTTCAATAAAGACTGGGACGGAAATGACTTTGGCTATCCTGCTATTTCAGATGAAGCAATTGCTTTTGCTGAAATAACAGACGGTGGAGGAAACATTAAAGTTGGTAAAGCTGGTTGGTACATTGTTACAGTTACAACTACATACAATGATGACGAAACCGGACTTGTACACACTGTAGATTTCTATGCACCCAACATCTATTTAATAGGTAATACCCTAGGACAATGGGAGACAGTACCCGAAGGTCTGTTTACAGTTCCTGCTACTGCCGACGGTGAATTTGTTTCACCAGCATTTGTTGCATCAGATGCACTGCGCATGAACATTAAACTAGAAGGTATCGACTGGTGGAAAACTGAGTTTAGTATTATCGACGGTAAAATAGAATACCGTGGAAATGGTGGAGACCAAGAAGCAGTAGGTGTTACTGCAGGTCAGAAAGCTTATCTCAAATTTTCAGACGGAACAGGCGAGATTAAGTAATAAATAACAACTAACTAATATAAAACAAGACTGTTTGAAAGAGTATATTTATATATTTCTCAATTAAACAGTCTTGTTTATTTATACAACGTCATGTCAAAAAAAACAACCCTCTTTTTCATAACTTTCTTTGCAGTACTTGCTCTGCAAGCCCAACAACTAAAAGTAGATCCTGCCTTCTGGTGGAGCGGTATGCAAGAAACCGAACTACAACTAATGATTTATGCCGATGGCATTGCCAATTACACCCCAAGTGTCACAGCAAGTGATGTTACAATAAAAGAATCTGTTCGCCTAGCAAGCCCCAACTATCAAATTATCTACCTCGATATTTCAAATAGCAAACCACAACAGTTTGATATTCTGTTTACAGATGGCAACAAGCAACTCTCTTATCAATACAAACTAAAAGAACGAGATGCCAAACGCAAAGAGATTGACACCTTCACCTCATCTGATGTGTTGTACCTAATTATGCCCGACAGATTTGCCAATGGCAACTCGGCTAACGACAACATAGAAATGAATATGCCCTACACAGTTGATCGCAACGATCCCAATGCACGTCATGGTGGTGACATAAAAGGCATTTCAAACAACCTAGATTATCTTTCAGATTTAGGCGTTACAGCTATCTGGTTAAACCCTGTTCTCGAGAACGATATGCAAGATGGTTCGTATCACGGATATGCTACAACCAATTACTACAAAGTTGACCCCCGATTTGGAACAAACGAAGAGTATGCACAACTAGTGGAAGATGCCAACAAAAAGGGCCTAAAAGTAGTGATGGATATCATCTTTAACCATTGCGGTAGCGATCATCACTGGGTGACTGATTTACCATCACCCGATTGGTTCAACAATTTGGACGAGTATGTAGAAACATCTCACATAAAAGAAGTTTATTTCGACAACTATGCATCGGACTACGATACTAAAAAACTTACCGATGGTTGGTTTGTACCCACCATGCCAGACTTAAATCAGCGCAACAGACACGTTGCCAAATACCTCATTCAAAATAGTATTTGGTGGATAGAATACACTGGTATCAATGGTATCAGACAAGATACTTATCCATATGCCGACTACGATATGATGGTTGATTGGTGTGAAGCCGTAGATAAAGAATACCCAGGGTACAATATTGTGGGCGAAGCGTGGCTAAACAACCCCATAGGCACAGCTTTTTGGCAACAAAACAGCAAACTAAACAATAAAAAGAACACCCAACTAAAAACTGTGATGGACTTTAAACTCATGGGTTTGAGCCACTCAGCTTTTTCAGAAGAAACAGGAGATTGGGGAGGTGGCCTGTATAATTTATACGAACACATGAGCTATGATTATATCTACCCCGACATCTATCACGTATTGCGATTCTTAGATAATCACGACACCGACCGTTTTCTGAAAGAAATGCCCACAGATTTATTGTCGTACAAACAAGCAATTACATTCTTGCTCACCATTCCTGGCATTCCTCAACTCTATTACGGAACAGAGCTACTCATGCATGGCGATAAAAGCAGAAGCGATGGCGACATTCGCCTTGATGTGCCAGGAGGATGGCCTGGTGACAAAGAAAACCATTTCACCAAAGAAGGACGCAGCGAACTACAGAACGAAGCTTTCGACTATCTTCAAAGAATACTAATGTGGCGCAACGGTAACGACATTATTGCTAAAGGCAAAATGAAACATTATGTGGTTCAAAATGGCGTGTATCTCTACGAGCGGTACTTAAACAATGAGAAGGTTGTAGTTGTTATGAATGGTACTGCAAACAATGTAGAAGTAGAACTGGATAGATATGCCGAAACATTAGGTGATAGCAAGGAAGGATTCGATGTTGTATCAAATAAAAACATACAGCTACAGAAAACGCTTGAATTGACTCCAAGACAGACAATACTATTAGAATTAAATTAAAGTTTTTTAAAGAGAACTTTCCAACAACATCATAAGATGAAAACTATAAAAAAACTACACTGGCTGTATCTTTTACTATTTATTGCACTAGCCTGCAGTAGCGATCCAGAAGTTACCCCCATACCATCCGTAGAGGGGTTCAGCATAAATCCATCGGCACCCGATGCCGACAAAGAACTCACCATTACATTTAAAGCACCAAATTCATCAGAACTATATGGATACACAGGCGATGTATATGTATACACAGGTATAATATCTCAGGGATCATGGATGTATGTGCCAGCTGCATGGGACCAAAACATTGCAAAATGCAAAATGACAAAAGTTGAAGATAATGTGTGGAGCATAAAATACAGCCCAACCATAAGGCAATGGTTCAATTCTGGCGAAACTGCTATAAATAAGATTGGGATAGTAATTAGAAGTGCCGATGGAACCAAGAAAGGTGTAGAAGATGATTACTTTGTTACTGTAACCGATAGTAAGTACAAAGCATTTAAACCAGGTGAAGTAAAAAATCAAACGCAACCTGCAGGTCTTGAGCATGGAATAAATATAATTGACAACAGCACCGTTACATTGGTGCTTTACGAGAAAGACAGTAACGATAAGCGCAAAGATTTTGCTCATGTTGTGGGAGATTTCAACAATTGGACGCTTAGCAATACAGATGCCTCTCAAATGTATCGCGACGATGCTGCTGGAACTTGGTGGATAACTATAACAGGACTTGAAAGCACTGAAGAGTATGCTTTTCAATATTATGTTGGCACAAAAGATGGCGAAACCATCAGAGTAGCCGATCCATACAGCAGAAAGATACTCGATCCCGACAACGACAAGTATATTTCTGATGCAACCTATCCTGAGAAAGACAGAAAGTACCCCGAAGGAGGAATTGGCATAGTATCTGTGTTTAAAACAGTAGAAGACACCTACACTTGGCAAGTTGAAAACTTTGTTGCACCCGATGTGAGCAACATGGTTATCTACGAATTGCTGTTGCGAGACTTCACAGATTCGGGAGACTTAAAGGGAGCTATGACTAAACTTGATTACTTAGATTCATTAGGAGTAAACGCTATAGAGCTAATGCCTATACAGGAGTTTACTGGTAATGACAGTTGGGGATACAATCCTGCTTTCTTTTTTGCTATGGACAAAGCGTATGGCACAGACCGCATGCACAAAGAGTTTATTGATGCTTGTCACCAAAAAGGTATAGCAGTTATTTTAGATGTGGTTTACAACCATGCTGATAATTCTAATCCATTTGCAAAACTTTATTGGAACTCGTCAAAAAACAGGCCTGCAGCAAATAGTCCTTGGTTCAATGAAAAAGCTCCACATCATTACTCTTTTTTCAACGACTTCAATCATACAAAACCATTAGTAAGTGATTTTGTTAAACGCAACATTAAATTTCTTCTTGAAGAATACAATCTAGATGGACTTCGCTTCGACTTTACAAAAGGATTTACACAAAAAGATTCTCAATCAGATGCAGGAGTAAGTGCTTATGATGACACTCGCATTGCCATCCTGAAAGATTATAATGCTGCCATCAAAGCAGTAAAACCCCAAGCGTATGTCATACTGGAGCACTTTTGCGATGATCAAGAAGAGATCGAGTTGAGCAATGCTGGCATGATGGTGTGGCGCAACCTCAACGAACCCTACTGCGAGACAGCAATGGGATATCCAACCAAATCTGATTTTTCGAGATTATATTATGGCACTTCTTCACCATATCGTCCAGCCAATAGTTTGGTAAGCTATATGGAGAGCCACGACGAAGAGCGTGCAGCATACAAACAGACACAATGGGGTGAAGGACCATTAAAATCTAACTTAAATGCGCAAATGTCGCAACTAGCCACCAATGCAGCCTTCTTCTTTACCGTGCCAGGACCAAAAATGATATGGCAATTTGGTGAGATGGGTTATGATGTATCCATTGACTACAATGGGCGTACAGGCAAAAAGCCTGTTAAGTGGGAGTATTTAGACAAACCCGAAAGAAAACAGTTGTACAACACTTATACAGAGCTTATAGCATTGCGTAACAATCATCCAGAGTTGTTTACACCAACGGCTACTCTTAGGTGGCAAGTATCTACTACTAATTGGGACAGTGGTCGCTTCATAACCCTTACAAGCCCAAACAACAAACACTTGGTAGTAGTAGGTAACTTCACCAACGAAGATAAAACACTCGAAACCACCTTCCCAAGAGCAGGACTATGGTACAACTATATGAATAGATCGGATACCACAATAAGTGCTACAAAGGCAAATATTGAGGTTCCTAAAAATAGTTTCAAAATATATACTTCGTTCTCTAACTCTTCAGCTACTAAACGATAAACTGAATAGAGGACTAAGCCTGAAGTAGATATAATAATTTAGAGGGTGTTCAGATTAATTTCTTGAGCACCCTCTTTTTATTTTTACAAGAATATGCAACTATAGATTAAACGGTTCTTATTGTTGAATAATAATTAAACTTCCACCCTGCACTTCCTACCCCTCCGAAATGAATAAAAGAGTTGAAACTTGCATCTACCACGGTAGATGTGCTTGGAAAAGCATTATTTTTGTTTTGTTACCCAAATTTGAGCCGTTCGTGTCTTAAAACTCCAATTGCCAATATAGGATTTCCTTCTTATCACCTATTTTTTTAATCGTAGGCTATTTTTTATTTATTCGATACCTTTTTCTCCCATATTTGATTTTAAAAAAAGCATTTAAAAAATTCAAAGCATTTCTACGGCAGTAGATTCAATTTTCATGGCATATATTTTCAATCTACCACGGTAGATTCAATTTTCAAGAGACAAACGCCCAATCTACCATGGTAGATTTGATTTCTAACTTTTTTACGCCACATTTTCTGATAAATTTTAAAAACAAGAGTCTTTTATTTGCAAATTGAAACTTGCGCAGTCGTAAAAATAATATGAGTATCAGATAAAACAGCTCTCTCAGTATTCACCCTCACACACTTGCGTCAAATTGTAATAAATTCTGATGTTTGATATGACAATCTGACAACTAGTGCCTCTTATTGGTAAAACATGAAATTTAAGATTTTAATTGTTGAAAATGAGATTAAAACAATTCAAAATAGAAAATAACACCTATTTAAACATTAAAATTTAGAGTTATTCATATTCACATCATCTTTTTTTGTATTTTTGTTGCCAACAAATCTAATATTAGCTTTTTAATATGAATAATCAAAAGACCGTTTTAAACGTACAATCAGAAGTAGGCAAGCTAGAAGCTGTGTTGCTTCACTATCCAGGAGCAGAAGTAGAAAACATGACTCCTAAGAATGCACAGCGGGCACTATATAGCGATATTCTAAACCTCTCTATAGCTCAAAAAGAGTATGAACAGCTTTATGGAGTGCTTAGCAAACACTCTCAAGTGCTAGAGGTGAGAACCTTACTAACAAAACTGCTGCAAGATGAGAATCAAAAAGAGCAGCTATTGAGAAAAATTTGCACAACAGAAAATGCTATGAGGTATTTCGATTTTCTGATGCAACTATCACCCAAAGAGCTCACTCGTGTATTGATAGAGGGACTGCCAGCAAAGGTAAACACACTGACAGATTTTCTGAAAGATGATTTTTATGCCCTTCTACCACTCTACAACTTTTATTTTACCAGAGACCCAAGCGTTACGATAGGCAACAATTTGCTTATTTGCAATATGGCAAACAAAGTGAGAGCTAGAGAGAGCATCATTATAAATGCTATATTTAGCAATCCACAATTTTTTGATGCAACTATTATAGACTCTACACAGTTTGTGGAAGATGATAAAACAACGATAAGCATCGAAGGGGGCGATGTGCTTGTAGTAAGAGACGACATTATACTAATAGGTAATGGTAGCCGCACAAACAGCCAAGCAATAGACCAACTAATTGCCAATTTATGTAGGGGTAAAGAAGGGCGCAAACATATTATTGTGCAACAGCTCCCCCACTCTCCTGAATCATTTATTCACCTCGACATGGTGTTTACGATGCTAGACAGAGATACAGCTATGGTATACAAACCATTGATACTAGACAACACACCCTACAAAACAATACACCTAGAGATAGAGAATGGCGAAGTGGCAAAAATATCAACTCCAAACAACCTGCTTGAAGCGCTAAAACCTCTTGGCATGGATATAAAACCAATTGTATGTGGTGGTAATGCCGATGATTGGGATCAAGAGAGAGAACAGTGGCACAGTGGTGCCAACTTTTTGGCAATAGCTCCTGGCAAAGTAATGTCGTATGCACGCAATGTGCACACCCTTAACGAACTAAGCAACAATGGCTTTGATATAGTTTCGGCGTGGGATGTGATAAATAACAAATACGATGTGGAGGCTGTCAAGAAATGTGTAATTACAATAGATGGCTCGGAGCTACCTCGTGGTGGAGGTGGAGCAAGATGTATGAGCATGCCATTAAGGAGAAGTAAACTATAGATATAGCTGTTTAAAGTAGAATTACAATATATCTTTGATTTCATCCAGTGTTTTCACACTGTAAGTAGGTGTGAAGGCATCTGGACGATCATCTCCTTGGGGGTTGAACCATAATTGGTCGATGCCACTATTGTAAGCTCCTACTATATCTGCATCCCAGCTATCTCCTATCATCAATGTTTCTGATGGATTGGCATTTACTAGCTCCAAGGCATGAGTAAAAAAGTTGGCGTGGGGCTTGTTAACACCTATTTCATCGGACAATAGTATCTTATCAAAAAAAGACTTCAAGCCCGAATTTTCTATTTTTTTGTACTGCACCTCTTTAAAGCCATTGGAGAGAATGTGCATTTCATACTTTGGCTTTAAATAGTTGAGCAAATCTATTGCACCATCCACCAGTTTAGTCTTGAGTGTAGTTCGCTCCAAAAAGTCGGCACTTAGCTTTCTAGCATATTCTGCATCGTCTATCCCAAATTTACGAACAGGCACTAAAAAGCGCTCTACAATCAACTCATCTTTGTCAATTTTGCCATGCCTATACAGATCCCACAAGTGTAGATTGCTGGGCAGATAAACATTATAATAATGGTCGAAAGTTTCGTAATATTTATCATATCCGTAATCGTTATATATTTCTACTAAGCACTCTTTGCTATTTTGGTGTATATCCCATAATGTATCGTCGAGATCAATAAAAAGGTGGTTGTATTTTTGCATAAAAAACTGGGTAAATGTTATAAAGAAGACCGACAAGATACATGCTACCTCATCGGTCTTATACTTTTCATTTGATTAGTATATACTATATCGCTACTCAAAAATAAAGATTATCCGAAGTGTGTTGATACAGCGCTATTTTACTTCTATCACTAAATACTTGGTCAAACTCCAAAACCCTTCTGTATCTATTATTACAAAGGTAAGAGTTCCATCGCTTGCTGGCTCATAGGCATAGGTGCCTTTTGGGTGATTAGACCACAACTCTGCGTCGGTAGCATATAAAGGAATTCTTGTTGTTTCTCTAATATCTATTTTTAGAAAATAGTCTTCATTAAACGAATCTTTCAACACTTTGGTGGTGCGAAGAAAACCTCCCGAAAGAATTTTCTGTGATTTCAATTCGCTCATAGTACCAAACACATAATATGCAGTATTGAGAGCTTTTTCTTGTTGAAGAATAGTAGAAGATTGCTCTTCTACATGACCCGACAGCTCTGAAAGATTGGAGGATAGTTCATCTACATTTGAAGTAAGTTCAGCAATTCTTACATCTCTTCGTGAAAGTTCGGTTTGCAGCTCACTTATTTCAGAAACTCTCTCTTCCATTTCTCTGTTTAGTCTATCGATAGTTTTCTTAAGTGCAGCAACCTGTCCGGTGCTCGATGAGAACTTTTTATTTAAATCGGCAAGTTGTTCCCTGTTCTTTTTAAGAATCTCGTTCACCATTTTAAAATTATCGTTGATACGATCTTTTGTATTTGAACTCAATTCTCCTTGATCTGCAGACTGCACAGCTAAATATTTTTCGGCTTCGCGAATTTGATTAAAATTCTCTTCTACATTATTTATCACAGCCATCATCTCTTCAATCTCGCTGTTTGCAGATGTAGTTTGCATTAGCAGCGAATCACGCTCTTTTTGCAACTGTTGATATTCAGTTGAATTTTTCACTTTGGTGCATGAAAACAAAAGCCCAGCACTAATAAATAGTAATAAAAATAATTTCTTCATATCTGTATGTTTTTAATTAAAACGAAATTAGCATGCTTTAGTTTAATAATTAGTCAGTTTTTTTATTGTTCTTCTTCAATTCTTTTCCACTCACTACAATAACAAACTCTCCACGTGGAGCTGTTTGTGTGAAATGATTTATCAATTGTGTCAATGTGCCACGTTGTGTATCTTCGTATATCTTCGATATTTCACGAGATGTAGCTGCCATTCTATCTGCCCCAAAATAGTCGGCAAATTGTGTTAAGGTTTTAAGAACACGATAAGGCGATTCGTAAAACACCATTGTGCGCTGTTCGTTTTGAAGTTCTTTTAACCTTGTTTGACGGCCTTTCTTTGCAGGAAGAAATCCCTCAAAGCAAAACCTATCATTGGGTAGACCCGACATCACCAGTGCTGGCACAAATGCTGTAGCACCTGGCAAACACTCTATGCGTATACCAGCCTCTATACAAGCGCGTACAAGCAGAAAGCCGGGGTCGGAAATAGCAGGTGTGCCTGCATCGGATATAAGAGCTACATTAACTCCAGCTTCTATACGCTCTACAATATGTTGAATACTTTTGTGTTCATTAAATTTGTGATGAGAAATCATTTTCGTGGTTATATCGTAATGTTTCAACAAGAAACCACTAGTACGGGTATCTTCTGCCAAAATAACATCAACCTCATTCAACACCTTTATTGCCCTATACGTTATATCCTCTAAGTTGCCTATTGGTGTAGGCACTACGTACAATATTCCGTAACTATCTGCTTCGTCTTGAGTCATCTAAAAGTTTCTTTTAGCATTTGCAAAAACTTGTCTACCGTGTCATCTCTAAAATCCCAAGTAGTATTTCTCTCTAAATAGCTCTCAGCAAGATCAAACGAAGAAAATGATTGAAGTTTTGACAACATTGTTGTCATTGCCTCCCTATTGTTGTCGAAAAGTTCGCGTTGAAACAAAAATCTATCGTTCAAGCTTATACTACGCATTGCATCCTGAACAGTTTGATTGACAGGTTGTACATCGTTTAATGATTTGTTTTTAGGTGTAATTTTCGCTAAAATTGTTTCACTCTTGGTAGTTTCTAATAAAGAGACAGGCTCTTGTTGCTCCTTAGCTGTACCAACAGTTTTCTGGATTAAAGGAGGTGGTAATAATTCCTCCTCATCTTTATCTTTCCTCTCATCTTCGTCGTCTATTTCTAATAAACTATCTTGCTCTTTCTCTGCTATCAACATCTCGTCTGCGTCCTCTTTTTCTTTAGGGTTGTCAATCTCAGTATCGGTTTCAGATAGTAGTTGCACTTCTTCTTCTTTAGAGCTAATCTCTTTTTTGCTTGCTTCTTCAGCCACCAACCTTGCCTTAGCTTCAGCTTCTCTTCTAGCTGTTTCTGCCTCAGACAAATATATGACTAATTTTTCCATCTCTCCCCTCATCTCTTCTATCTGCACAAACTCTAGCTGATGCAAAAGACGTGAAATCTCTTGGGTGCGTTTAAAAGACTCTTTAAAAAAAGAGAAGGGAACTTTGTTGTTCTGCTTTAGGCTTTCGACAACCGACTCTAACTCCTTTATTTCGCTCAATAGCGACTCTATATATCTATGTTTCATTAACTGCTCTCTCTCTAATTATTTATCCTTATCATAATCCAATTTGGATTATCTTAATTCAAACAATACAAATTTAATCATTAATTGGAGTCAGCAACAAAATCATCAGACAAATTCACAAGATATAACATTTTTGTGGCACGTGTGATAGATGTGTAAAGCCATCGATAAAAATTATCACCTAAATGATCTGGGTTTATATAGCTCAAATCTATAAAAACATTTTTCCACTCTCCACCTTGTGCTTTATGACATGTAACAGCATATCCATATTTCACCTGTAGAGCATTAAAGTATGGATTCTTCTTTATTTGTCTGTATCGCTCACGTTTAGAGCCCATGTGGCTATACTCTTCCATAAGTGCATTGTACAATATATTGCTCTGTTTGTAGGCATCCCCTGCTCTTTCAGAGTGTAAAGAGTCTAAATTGATTATTGCGTCAAACTCTATATCATAGTTTTTGTGATATAAAATCACATCACAAAATCTCATGCCATACATCTCGGTTTGCGAGCGGATACGCAAAATTTCAACAAACTCTCCATTGGCAATAAAATCTACTTTTGCTTCCTCTTTGAGCCAGTGATAATTGTTTTTTGTTACCATCAGCAAATCACCATTCGAGAGCTCTTCCTCTCTATACAAGACACTATTTCTAATACCATTGTTGAATATGTTTACACTCTTATTGGCACGAGATATCAATATAGTCTCCTCAAGTCCATCACGTGAGTAGCAACTGGATATCTCTTCAATAAGGTCATTTCCAGATATTCTTTCAACATCAGTAAAATTATTTAAGACTAGTTTTGGGTATAACCGTGTGGTACCTTCACTTAAGGCATTACGCAAAAGTGTTGCATTATATAAAATGCCTGACTCTTCGGCTTGACGCATAATCTCTGTAAGGGTGCTTTCTAAAACATCTAATCCAAATGATTGCAAAGCATACACATCCATAGCAGGACTAATATCTTGCTTCACAGGGGGAAGCTGAGCAGTATCTCCCAAGAAAAGCAGTTTACAGTTTTCTCCAGAGTAAACATGTTCTATCAAATCGTCGAGGAGGCGACCAGTACCAAAAAATGATCCTTCGTTTGATTGGTTACTAATCATCGACGCCTCATCTACTATAAACAAGGTGTTTTTGTTTAAATTATCCATCAAAGAGAACGATGCTCCATCATCACTCATACCTTTCTGTCTATATATCTTCTTATGAATAGTAAAAGCAGACTCGTTTGAGTGAGATGAAAAGACTTTTGCAGCACGTCCAGTGGGAGCTAATAAAACTGTTTTTTGTTGAAATTGCGCCATTGTCTTCACCAAAGTTCCAATTAAAGTAGACTTGCCAGTTCCAGCATATCCTTTTAATAGAAAGATAGCATCGGATGTTGGACTAAAAATAAAGTCAACAATTTTAATAACAGCTGTTTCTTGATCATTTGTAAGCGAAAAAGGGAAATTATCCTTGATTTTCTCAATGAAATACGTATTTATCATTTTTTTCATATTATTTTCTGCGTAAAAGTAGCACAATTATCATTCTTTTTCTAAATTTGTAATCTAATAAAAGTAAATCAGTTTAATACAAAATAATAAAAAGGGAAAAAGTCCATGAAAGTATTAGTAAAAGTAATTTTAGTTGCTGTAATTGGTCTATTAGGTTTCGTATGTTTTAAGAGCATCCAAGGACCAATTGATTTTAAGACAGAAAGTCAAATTCGCAACGAAGCTGTTAAGCAAAGACTTATTGACATTCGCACAGCACAGGTTGCTTATCGCGAAGTCAAAGGTGAGTATACGGCTAGCTTTGATTCTTTAATCAACTTCGTTAAACATGGTAAGGTAGCATTGCTACAAAAACGTGGAGAGTTGACTGAAGAACAAATGGAAGCTGGTATGACCGAAACTAAAGCCATGCAAATTATTAGAAAAAATAATATGGCTGAAATGAAAAAAGAAGGCTTGTGGGATGAAGAAAACAACAGACCTCAACTTCAACGCGACTCAATTTTTGTGCCTGTTATTGAAAATCGCTTTAGTAACCGCAAAAACTTCAATCCAGATAACTTAGCTCTTGTTCCTTTTGGAGATGGTGCTAGATTTGAGATGGCTACCGATACGCTTCATACTTCATCGGGCTTTACAATTAATGTTTTTGAAGCAAAAACACCTTATACAGCTTACTTAAATGGATTGAACCAAAACGAACTTAATCTTTTGATTGAGAATGTGAAGAGTTTACCTGGCGACAGATATCCAGGAATGCAAGTTGGCTCTATCACTACAGCAAACAACAACGCTGGTAATTGGGAGTAGTTGTGAAATAATGAGCACTTGCGCCTAACCTACATGATGTGTATTACTTATTCGAATAGAGTAGGTTTAAAACAGTGTCCTGTACTTATTAGATTCAACAAAAAATTATAAACACTCTTAGAGGAGATTTATGTTTTCACCTGATAATATTGATTTCACAGAATCTAAAAAAAATATACTATCCATTCGGTTAATGCCGAATGGATTTTATTTTTCTATTCATTGCCCTACCGACGGAACAGTGTTCTATCAAAACAGTGTATCGTTTAGCCCCATTGAAGACTATTTGGAATGCATAGAGAAGCTGATATTCGACTACCCTTTCTTTTCTGACAACTACAAAAAGATATATGTGATTTGTGTGGATGATGCAACAACAATCGTTCCCAATGATTATTACGACAAGAGATGGGCAGCAGAACTCCTCTCTTTTAATTGTCTTAATCATAAATCGCATATTATAAGTAATGAGTTGCAAGAACACGACTGCAGAGTAATATGGGGCATAGATAAATCTATTCACAGTTTTTTATCAAGAGCTTTGCTCAATCCTAACTTTGTAAGTCACCTCTCTTTTCTTGTACCTCTCTTTTACAAACTGCACAATAAAAGCAAGGATGCACTTTTTGTGAACTTCAACGATAACAAAATGCTAGACATTGTGGCTTTCTCAGCAGATAAGCTTACTCTTGCCAAAACATTTCATACCAGCAACTTGTTAGAAGAAAGCTACTATATTCAAAAAACATGGGAATCTCTCCAGTTAAATGTTCAGCTAGACAAACTGTTCTTCTCTGGTAATACTAGTAATCATAGTGAGTGTATTGATAATCTTAAGAGAGTAGTCTCTAATACAGATATTATCTCATGGGATGTGCCAGAGGGTGCAAAAATTAATAATGAGGAGATTCCAACAGAAATTTTAAAACAATTATGCGAATTATAAGCGGAAAATATAAATCAAGAAGATTTCAATTACCCAAAAAGTTTAGAGCTAGACCAACAACAGATATGGCCCGCGAGAACTTGTTTAATATTTTAAACAATAAATTTGACTGGGAAAGCACACATGCCCTAGACTTATTTTCAGGCACCGGAAGTGTTGCCATTGAGCTTGTGTCACGAGGGTGTCCTCGTGTAGTATGTGTAGAGTCGAATACTAAGAACCATGCTTTTATTCAGCATGTGAAGGAACAGCTAGATGCAACTGAGCTTTTGACAATTAAAGCCGATGTATTTAGCTACATAAAAACATGCAATCAGACGTTTGACCTAATCTTTGCTGATCCTCCTTATGATTTAAAAGAGCTAGACACTATACCATCAAAAATATTTGAATTAGAACTATTAAATGAAAATGGCATCTTTATTTTGGAGCATTCGAAAGAAGATTCTTTCATAGAGCATCCGCTTTTTAAAGAAGAACGCAAATATGGAAGTGTCCATTTTTCTTTTTTTGCAAAAGACAGTGTTATATAATAGCTATTTCTAATAGCTTATTCTCATTTCCCTCATTAACCCTTTCTATATATTCCATTAATATGCCTTGGCTAGTTAACATTGAAGATGTATCAACTTTCGGATACATCTTTCTTGTTTCAGCAATCTCAATTTTACTATCAGGCTGGGGCTTTGGTTCTATTCTCTCTTGTTTCACAACAATAGTTTTTCCTACAGATAGTTTTGTAGAACTCATATTATTCATACGCTGTAGTTGAGCTACAGATGTTCCATAATTACGTGCAAGTGCACCTAAAGTGTCGCCTCTCTTAACTCTATAGTAAGTGTTTTTTAGCTCTCCACCTGATGCTAGCTCTTCTTTAACTTCAATGGGTGTAATGGTTTGTTGCACTATCAGCCTCTGACCAATGGAGAGTCTTGTAGACCTCATGTTGTTCATACGCTGCAATCTACCCACTGTTGTTCTGTTTCTTCGTGCAATAGCGCCCAAGGTATCTCCTTTCTTAACTCTATAGTATGTGTTGACCACATTTCCATCGACGACAGTTCCTGCATATTCATTAGTTAATGTTTGCTTTCGATGAGTGAAATAAATTTCTTTATTATGATTTATAATCTTATCGCTTTGGTTGATAAAGGCAAACATACTTGTTGTAGGCAATACTAAAGTGTAGGGCTTGTGATGACCAGGGATTATATCTTGTTTGAATTGTGGATTATATCTTCTTAAATCTTCTATAGGTATGTCAAGTACATCGGATATCTGCCTAAAGTGAATTTGGTCAGTTACATGTATTGTATCTAGAAACATAAGGTTGTTTGATGACTCTTTAGGGCATATACGATGCTCATCGTTGTAATTCATAATATAGGTAGCTGCAATAAATGCAGGAACATATCCACGAGTTTCACGTGGCAATCTATAATAGATGCTCCAATAGTCTTGCTTACCACCACTTCGTGCAATTGCTTTATTTACATTGCCAGGACCACAATTGTATGCGGCTATAACTAAATTCCAATCACCATATATATTATAGAGGTCTTTTAAGAACCTCGCAGCAGCTTCTGTCGACTTGTAGGGATCTCGGCGCTCATCAACTAAACTATTTACTTCTAAGTCGTATTGCTTACCAGTTCTAAGCATAAATTGCCACAAACCAGTTGCTCCCATACGTGAAACTGCCACAGGATTCAATGCAGACTCGATAACTGGTAAGTATTTGAGTTCTAATGGTAATCCGTGTCTATCTAAAGCTTCTTCAAACATTGGATAATAATAATCTCCCAACGACAACATATAGCTCACTAAGTCTCTACGTCGTTTAGCATACATATCTATATAATTACTTACAACAGGATTGTAAGAGAGCTCCATTTCAGTGGGAAGAGCATATAGGCGGTGCATATACACAGAGTCGGTATAAACTATGTTTGATCCTTGAGTGCATTGATTGTCTGAATTAGAGAAGCTTATTTGCCAGTTAGATAGCAGTTTTTCCACACTCTCATTCAAGCTTTCAGGAACTACAATTTCGCTATCATTAATAACAAAAGAAGTATCTTGAGCTAACTGTTTATTGGCAACAGCAGCCTCATTTATTATTTGATTTTGAGAAATCAAAAGCGTAGTAGTTGTCAGAAAAATTATTAATACTAATATAGCATTTTTTCTCATAGCGATGTGATAAATTAAAGCTTATCTTTTAGAAGCTAACACGACACTGAAAGCCTACACTATTGGCCAAGTAGTCGGTTCTTTTAATAACTGTAGGTTCTACCCTTAAAGATAAATCTGTGCTGATATTAAAGTCAAACAATTGAGCATCTACATAAGCATCTAATATACTCAGGGCATACATAGCTACAGTTCCTATTATACTCAAATCACGGTAGCGTCGATAGAAATCTTTTCTTCGCTTCATAACATCCCTCAACCAAGCTTGATCTACCATTTCTGGGTCTGCTCCATAAGGTAAGAAGTTTTTCCAACTGTCGGTTTCTGGATCATCATCCATTATATCTTGATATCCATTAGAATAGTCTGTGTAATACCTACCATTCCATGCTATTGCATACGAAAACCCTAAAAATCCACCATAAACTATTGGTAATTTCCAATACTTCCGATTATATATTTGTCCCAATCCTGGAAAAATAGCCGCATATATAACCGCTTTAGTTGGGTTGGGCTGAAATTCTCTTATCTCTAACATCATTGGTAGATCAGAGCTGTCTGTTACAACAACTACCGACATTGGCATAGCTAGTGAGTCGTCTTTAATAGGAGGTTTCATAATAGAATCGCCTTCTACTATTGTATCCACTACTAGGATAAGGCTGTCTTGAACAATGCTAGGCAGGGTGTCGTTTGGCTGCAACTGCATAATGCCTTGGGCATAACCAAAAGTTGCACCTATTATAATGAAACAGCATATAATCTTGAGCTTTAGAAGCTTCATAAGAGTTATCTTTATTTTTTAATTACGTCAAATATTGCAATAATTCGCTCTAAATCCTCATTAGAACTAAATGGAATTGTAATTTTTCCCTTACCCGTCTTTGAATATTTAAAATCTACAGGAGTATCGAAAAATCGTGATAGATGTTTTTTTAAGGCATCAAAATCGTTAGATGTCTTTTGAATAGGTTTTTTAGGCTCATTTTTATTAGATAGTTTTTCAATCTCCTTTTTGACAATTGCTTCTACTCTTCTAACCGAAAGTCCTTCTCTGATAATTCTATTATATAGATTAAGTTGAATCTCGGGGTTTGGAATAGCAACCAAAGCTCGAGCATGACCCATATCTATTTTCTTATCTTTAATTCCTATTTGCAATTCTGCAGGCAACTTCAACAAACGCATGTAGTTGGCTATCGTTGCACGTTTCTTACCAACTCTTTCACTTAATTGCTCTTGGGTTAAAGATTGTGAGTCGATAAGTTTCTGATAGGTCAATGCAATCTCAATGGCATTCAAATCTTCTCTTTGAATATTCTCTATTAAAGCCATTTCCATCACATCGTCATCATCAACAGTTTTTACATAAGCAGGTATTGTTTTCAGATGTAGCATCATGGATGCTCTATAACGTCTTTCACCTGCAATAATTTGATATGTACCATCTTCCAACTCTCGTAGTGTAACAGGTTGTATAACACCTATTTTTTTGATTGATGTAGCCAACTCTTCCATGGTTTCATCATCAAAGTTTGTACGAGGTTGATCAGGATTTGGTTTAATCTTCTCAATTTCCACTTCACTAATAAACGATGACCCTTGCGTTTCATTGCTTTCCATCGTAATTAATGCATCTAATCCTCTTCCTAGTGCTTTTTTCTTACCCATTATAATATTGTTCCTATAAGTAAACTACAAAGTTATTCATTTATATCAATTAATTCTTTTGCCAACTGCATATGATTTACAGCACCACGTGAGCCAGCATCATATGTGAGAGCAGGCTGAGCATGACTTTGAGACTCACTTAAAGTTATATTTCTATGAATAACTGTTGTGAAAACCAATTCTTGAAAATGCTGTTTCACCTCATCGTATATCGAATTGTGAAGGCGCAGCCTTGAGTCGTACATTGTTAGTACAAACCCTTCTATTTCTAAAGCTGGATTTATTTTTGACTTTATTATTTTAATTGTATTCAACAGTTTGCTTAATCCTTCTAGTGCAAAATACTCACATTGTACAGGAATCATAACTGAGTCGGCAGCAGCTAAAGCATTAACAGTAATAATACCCAAAGAAGGAGAACAGTCTATTAATATAAAGTCATATTTGCTTTTAACACCCTCTAGTAGCGCCCGCATCTTTTGCTCTCTATTCTGAAGTTGAATCAATTCTAATTCGGCACCAACCAAGTTTATATGAGAAGGAATTATATCAATTCTATCAAAATCTGTTTTTATGACTATCTCTGAAACTGCTTTCTCTCCAATCAAACCCTCATAAAGCGTGTTATGGCTTTTTCTAACATCTATTCCCAAACCCGACGAAGAGTTTGCTTGTGGATCGGCATCAACAACTAAAACAGACTTTTCTAATGCAGCCAATGAAGCTGCTAAATTAATGGTAGTAGTTGTTTTACCAACGCCTCCTTTTTGATTAGCTAATGCTATTATTTTACCCATACTAACTTTTTATTCTTTAGAACAGCAAAATAAGGAATAAATTGGATATTTCTGTGTTAATTTATTACAAGATTGAGTTTTTTGTTGATAACTTCGTGTAAAACGAAACATTGATACAACTAAGTGCTGCTTTTGTGAAAGTAGTGCTCTTTACAACACATTTACAAATAAATTGTCAACCTTAATAATTTAATTTTATTAAGCAATAAAAAAACCGTCTATCAAATTAATTTGACAGACGGTTTATATATTTGCTTGAGTATACTTTTATTCTTACTCAGCTACTACTTCAAAATCTATTTCAACAGAAACCTCTTTGTGAAGTCTTACTGTTGCAGTATATGAACCAACCTCTTTTACTTGATCTTTAATCAAAATGTATTTACGGTCAACTTCAAATCCTTTTTTAGCTAACTCTTCAGCTATCTGAATATTGGTTACAGAGCCAAATATAGTTCCTGTAGAACTAGTTTTTGCACCAATAGAAAGTGTAGTACCCTCCATTTTCTCTGCAAAAGCTTCTGCATCTTTCTTCATTTGCTCTAATTTATGAGCACGCTGTCTATTGTTTTCAGCAATAACTTTTTTAGCCGACTCTGTAGCCATTATTGCTTTACCTTGTGGGATAAGAAAGTTTCTTGCATATCCTTTCTTAACATCCACAACATCGCCTTCGTAGCCTAAGTTTAATATATCTTCTTTTAAAATTACTTCCATTGTTTTTCCTCCTTTTATTTATTTCATTAAATCGGTTACGTATGGAAGCAAAGCTAAGTGACGAGCTCTTTTTACCGCTTGCGCAATACGACGTTGAAATTTTAGTGATGTACCTGTGATACGACGAGGCAATATTTTACCTTGTTCGTTCAAGAATTTTTTCAAAAACTCTGGATCTTTGTAATCAATGTACTTAATACCATTCTTTTGAAAACGACAGTACTTTTTCTTTTTAACATCAACTGAAACAGGCGTTAAATATCTAATTTCTGATTGTTTTGCCATTATTTTATTTCCTCCTTTTTAAATTATTTTACTTCAGGTTTTGCAGTTTCAACCGCATCTTTACTAGAAGAACGATTTCTTCTTCTTTTCTCAGAATACTCTAGAGAGAATTTATCGTGCTTAGTTGTTAAGAAACGAAGTACGCGCTCATCGCGACGGAAATTCACTTCTAAGCCAGCAATCAAAGATGGATCTGCCTTAAACTCTAACATGATGTAAAAACCTGTTGATTTTTTGTCGATTGGATACGCTAGTTTGCGTATACCCCAACTTTCTTCGTTTATAATTTCGGCCCCTTTGTCCGTTAGGAGGGTTTTGAATTTTTCTACCGCTTCCTTCATCTGAGCATCAGACAAAACGGGAGTCAAAATGAAAACGGTTTCGTAATTATTCATACTAAATTTGTTTGTAATTAATTATATAATAAAAATTGAGGTGCAAAGATACTGATATTTTTTTATCAAGGCAAAAAAATTGCCTTTATTTTCAATCTTATCGACACAACATCATATGTTTATAATATATTTTGTATCTTGTAGTCTATTCATTCAACTTTTTCCTTTTAACAGTGTTTTATATTATCTACTTGAATGAATTTAAAACTAATTATATATAACATAAATGAACTATCAAAAAAATATTGAGAACCAAATAATGGTCATATTTGGAGCTTCAGGAGACTTAACATATAGGAAGCTCATACCTGCTATTTTCGATTTACACGAAAACAAATTACTACCAACACATTTTGCAGTTTTAGGAGTAAGTAGAAGCGACATAAGTGATACCGAATATAGAAAGAAAATGAAGAAAGGCATCAAATTATTCTCCCACTACAAAGATGCGAGTGATTCGGCTATTGACGTTTTCTTATCTAAAGTGTTTTATTTAAGCATGGATACAGGAAATGGAAAAGAGTACGGTATTCTTAAAGAAAAGCTTTCTGAGATAGATGCAGAATATAAAACAGAAAAGAATTATATATTCTACTTGTCTACACCACCTCATTTATATCCTAAAATACCTAAATATTTATACGGACAAGGATTAAATTTACAAAGAAAAGGATTTAGAAGAATTATTATTGAAAAACCTTTTGGTCATGACCTTCAATCTGCTCAAGACTTAAACAAAAAACTTCTTGAGTTTTTTGATGACGAACAAATATATCGTATCGATCATTACTTGGGCAAAGAGACTGTTCAAAACTTGATGGTAACTCGCTTTGCTAATGGAATATATGAACCATTGTGGAATAGAAACTACATACAACATGTAGAAGTTACAGCAGCCGAAAGTATAGGGGTAGAAGGAAGAGGTGGATATTATGACGAGGCAGGTGCTTTGCGTGACATGGTGCAAAATCATCTTATGCAATTGGTAGCACTTATTGCTATGGAGCCTCCAACTAAAATTAATGCAGAGGCTATTAAATACGAAAAGATGAAGGTTTTTCAAGCTCTACACCCTCTGTCGGAGGAGGATTTAAAGAAAAATGTAATTCGTGGACAATACTCTGACTCAAAAGTAAGAGGCGAAGAGATTGCAGGCTATCGCCAAGAAAAAAGTGTGGATAAAGAATCACGAACTGAAACATTTTTTGCAATGAAGTTTTTTATTGACAACTGGAGATGGGCAGGAGTTCCATTCTATATCCGTACAGGAAAAAGATTGCCTACTCGTGTATCAGAAATTGTAATCCATTTTAAACCATCGCCTCAACAGCTGTTTTGCACGAATGAAGATAACGAGAATCAACTCATTCTGCGTATTCAACCCGATGAGGGGATTTTACTTAAAACAGGGATGAAAATGCCAGGCAATGGCTACGAAGTAAAGTCAGTAAATATGGATTTTCACTATACCGATCTTGATAACCATTATATACCTGAAGCTTACGAACGTTTGATTCTAGATTGTATGGCGGGAGATAGCACTCTTTTTATGGATGGCCCTGCCTCTGAAGAGACATGGAGATTTGTACAACCAATCCTCACTTATTGGGAAAACAACAAAGATGCTCCTCTTTATGGATATCCTGCAGGCTCGTGGGGACCAGAAAAAAGTGACAACTTAATTGAAGGAGAAAATCAAAAATGGCGATATCCTTGCAAAAACTTGGCAGACGATGGCATTTATTGCGAACTATAAACTATATTTAAAGATATGAAAACAAAAGTATTTGATAATTTAAACGATTTGAATAAGGACTTCTCCTTGTGGTTAAAAAAAATTTTAGCTGAAAAAGAAGATTTATCTATAGCTCTTTCTGGAGGTAACACTCCAAGATCGCTATTTAAGTATTTAGCTACTAATCATGCAGATGATATTGATTGGAGTAAAATTAAATTTTTCTGGAGTGACGAACGTTGTGTGTGGCCTGACAATGACGACAGCAACTACAAAATGGCAAAAGAAAACTTGTTTGATTTAGTGCCTGTGTCAAACAAAAACATTTTTAGAATTAGAGGCGAAAATGACCCTTACAAAGAGGCTAGGAGTTATGAGGATTTGCTTCAGAATGAACTAGAGGTAATAAACGGCACACCACAATTTGATGTAGTGATGCTTGGTATGGGCGAGGACGGACACACTGCATCTATATTTCCACACGAAATGAACTTGTGGGAAAGCAGCAACATGTGCGTTGTAGCAACACACCCCAAAACTAGACAGATGCGTATTAGCCTATCTGGTAAGACTATCAATGCTGCTAAACATGTTGCTTTTTTAGTAACAGGTGCACCTAAAGCAAAGAAAGTAAAAGAAATAATTGAAGATAATAAGAATGCTCAAGAGAAATATCCTGCAGCAAAAGTGCAACCTACTTCTGGTAGCTTAACTTGGTTTTTAGACAAGTATGCTGGAAGAGAGCTGAGTAAAGAAAAATAGAGTTTAGACTTATTTTATTGTAGCTAAAGGTGAATTGTTGTTCACAATAAAACAGAGTGTGTTTTACACCTCAAATAAATATAAAACATAGACCCAAATATAAATTTAGTATTTCGATACATATAACTTTATCTCAAAACAAATTTTTAAAAACAAAGTTATGTCAGAACAAAAAGTATTTAAAGCAAGTGCTGAAAGCAAGGGAAAGGCAAAACAGCTACGTTTCTTTGCTTTATTAGCTTGGATTATTGCAATTGCAGGAGAAGTCTTTGCTATTTTTAAATTAATTAGCAATGAAACTCTTGCTTGGTTGATAATAGCGATTGTGGCTATATTAATATTAGCCATAACAGGTTCAATGCTTTGGAAAAAGGCAAACCGATTAGACCCTGCGTCTAAAAAAGATAAGGTGAGATTCTTTATTCAGAATCAGCTAGGTGCTATAATAAGTGTATTAGCTTTTTTACCATTGGTTATTCTTATATTCATAAATAAAGATGTTGATGGAAAAACAAAAGGAATAGCCGGTTCTATAGCAGTAGTTGCTCTGCTAATAGCTGGTATCTCCGGTGCTGACTTCAGTCCTCCTTCTATTGAACAGTATACAAAAGACATTAATGAGCAAACCAACACACTGAAGCAGTTAAACTTTGATAATGACAATGTATATTGGACTAAAGCTGGAAACAAATATCATATTTTTGAAGACTGTCAGCACATTAAAGGGAGAGATGAGATAAACAATGGAACTGTAAAGCAATCCTGGGATGAAAAGGGAATTTCAGAGCTTTGTAAGACCTGTGAAAACAGAGCTATAAGAGAAAGAGATATTAAGCTTGAAGATATTATTCCAAAAGGTGATGTAGCTGAAGAAGAATTGATTGAATAGACTCAATTGTTAGAATAACACTTAGCAACTCTTTTGAAAAACAAAATGCTAGTAGCGCTTAAATAACGCTACTAGCATTTTTTATACATACTTTGTAGATAAAACAGATCGAAACATATCAGGTTTAAACAACACAATGTTATGCAGTTCTAACTTTGTAATGACAACTTATTTTACCCTTAACCATATTACTCAACTTTGTCTTGATTAAACGTTTGCGTATTGCAGAGATATGATCGATAAATAACACACCTTCTATATGATCATATTCGTGTTGAATAACTCGAGCAGTGAAACCAGTGTAGGTTTTAGTATGTGGCTCAAAGTTCTCATCGAGGTACTCTATTTCAATACTGTCTTGACGTGCCACACTTTCGTGAATACCCGGTATGCTAAGGCATCCCTCTTCATATAAAACCATATCGCCAGTGCGATTAGTGATCCGTGCATTGATGAAAACTTTTTTCAAGTCTTTGTACTCTGGGTTTTCTTCATCAGCTAGTGGAGAAAGATCAATTATAAATATTCTATCTTCTAAACCTACTTGAGGAGCAGCTAAGCCAACACCATCAGCGTTGTACATTGTTTCATACATATTATCTATCAACTCATTCAAGTTGGGATAGGAAGTATCAATATCTTTTGTCTCTTTTCTCAATACGGGGTGTCCGTATAAATATACAGGTAATATCATAATATAATAATAGTTTTATTTTCTCTTTTACAGTTGTTCTTTAAGACAAGTTCATTCGTCGCCCTTCCATATATCCTTGCAATATTATAGTAGCACTAATCTCATCGACCAAAGCTTTGTTTTGTCGTTGCTTCTTCTTCAATCCTCCATCAATCATAGTTTGCTGCGCCATTCTTGAGGTAAACCGTTCATCGGAGTATTCTACAGGAATATCAGGAATCTCCTTTCGCAGTTTTTTCACAAAAGGTTTGATATATTGCATGCTTTCAGACTCCTCGTAATTCATTTGGCGAGGCAGTCCAACAATAATTAGCTCAACAGGTTCTTTTGATATATAGTCTTTCAGAAAATTGATTATAGTGTGCGATGGCACTGTAGTAAGGCCATTGGCTATAATTTGGAGTGTATCGGTAACGGCGATACCTGTACGTTTTCTCCCATAATCTATTGCAAGTAATCGAGCCATATCTATATCTATTTAAACATCAAAACTCTTACGCTTCAACTCGAAGTCTTTACCAAGATATTTCTCGCGTACAACTTCGTTAGCTGCCAACTCATGGGCAGTACCCTGAAACAGCACCTTCCCTTCAAACAGCAAATAGGCTCTATCTGTAATACTCAGAGTCTCGTTCACATTGTGGTCGGTAATTAATATACCAATATTACGATATTTCAACCGTGCTACAATAGATTGTATATCCTGCACAGCAATAGGGTCAACACCTGCAAAGGGTTCGTCAAGCATAATGAATTTGGGATCGATAGCCAAACAACGGGCTATCTCTGAACGACGCCTTTCACCACCCGATAGCTGGTCACCTAGGTTTTTACGTACTTTCTGCAAACCAAATTCATCAATTAAGCTTTCCATTTTTTCTAGTTGTTCGCTACGACTTTTATTAGTCATCTCCAACACCGAAAGAATATTATCTTCAACCGACATTTTGCGAAAAATAGAGGCCTCTTGTGCCAAATAACCAATTCCATATTGCGCCCGCTTATATACTGGGAAATTTGTGATGTTTTGCTCTCCTAGAAATATCTCTCCTTCATTGGGAACAATTAATCCAACAGTCATATAAAAAGTAGTTGTTTTACCTGCACCGTTTGGCCCAAGCAAACCTACAATTTCACCTTGCTTTACATCGATAGATACATGGCTTACTACGGTACGTTTGCCATACTTTTTTACCAAATTCTCGGTGCGAAGCACTAAATGCTCTTGTTCCTTGGGTTGTTCAATAACAATATTATCCATTGCTATCGAATCCTCATTGCTTATATCGTTATTTAATTGTTCGTTATCCATCTGATTTTAATATTTATGCAAAGATACAAAAATCTAAAAGAGTAGAATGTAATTTCACACATAGAACTTCTATAGAAATAACAATGAATGTTATTCTCTAATTATTATTTCCGCCGACTTTACATCTCCACTTATAGGGGGATTGTTTTTTGCCAATCGAATTTCTAGGGTTATGATTTGAGGAAACTTGCTCTTAATTGACTTATATATACGCATTGCTACGTGTTCTAACAACTTAGATGGTTGCTCCATTTCGGCTTTCACCAAATCGTATACAATAGCATAGCTAATAGTGTCATCAACATTGTCAGTTTCACAAGCACGCAACAAATTTGCATTCATACAAATATTCACTACATAATTGTTGCCCACCTTTGTCTCTTGCGCCAAAACACCATGATATGCATAAAACTGCATATCGTTAAGCTTTATACTTGTTGTCATATCTTTCTTTTTATTATTCTATTCCAAAAGTAGCTATTATAAATGACCTAAGGATATCTTTTCTATACAAATTGAAATATTACTCTAGCAATAATAGTAGCAGAAAATAGAAAAGCAACAATAAAAAGAAGATTCTAAAATAAGAAAATGAAGATAATCTGGATAAAAACTAAATAAATATTCATAAAATCCTTAGATTAGACAGACTCTGCCAATTTATAGACAAAACCACTTTACTAAACTACCAACAGCACAAAACCATCTACATAAAACTGTAAATTGCTGTATATTAAGCACTAACACACCAACTAACAGTTGCATAGTATTAAACTATTCACTACATTTGAACTCCATATAACAGTATAAACCAATTAAAACTATTTTGATATGAAAAAGTATTTATTTTTAGTAGCAACATTATTGCTAACATTGAGCATGTCTGTATCGGCACAGAACTATAATAATAGAAGAAATACCGGTAATAGACGCAACAACATGAACTACAACCGTAGTGAACAGATGATGAGAATGGCTCCACAAGAGAGAGTAGACTTAATGACCAAAGAACTTAATCTAACAACTAAGGAAGCTTCTGAAGTTCTCGCATTGTGCGAAAAACATGAGGCTGAACGCATTGAAGAGGTTAATAAGCACAGGAGCGAACGTGGAACAGGTTACGCAAACCGTGATGCACGCCGTGACGAATTCCGTGAAATGAGAGCTGAGCAGATGGAAAAGCAGTTTGCTGAACTTGAAAAAATCATAGGAAAAGAGAGAGCTGAAAAATGGAGTGAGCTGCGTCAAGACGTAAGAAATTCTAACAGAGAGGGTAGATATGATGGACGTGGATACAATCGTAATAGTAGACGTGATGTAAACAATAGAGGAAACTTTTACAACAGACGTAGCGACTATATGATGAGACTGTCTGCACAAGAGAGGGTGGATCTGATGACGAAAGAGCTTGATTTGACATCTGAGCAAGCTGCACAAATATTAGCTTTAACACAAAAATATGAAGATCAACGTAATCAAGAAGTTGATGAGCATAGAGAAGAGCGCAGAACAGAAAGATCAAATCGTGATACACGACGAGACGAATTTCGTGAAATGAGAACCAAGCAGATGGAAGAGCAACAAGCTGAGCTTGAAAAAATTATAGGAAAAGAAAAACTAGACAAGTGGAACAGCATGCGTCAAGATGTAAGAGATACCAACAGAGCAGGTAGAAGAAACTCTGGTTATCGTAATAGATAATAAACCTGCCTACACTACTTAACTTTTATAGCACCTCTCTTTTTAGGAAGGTGCTATTTTTGTAAAGACTCACTATGTAAAGTCAACCAAAAAATCTTTTTATCAATGGAGAGAAGCAGAAAGCCCCACTAAATCTTCAAATACTCACTTTTTTATTATCTTTGTATCAAACAACAAAATTTATAATAATGAAAAGACTATTTTTTATGCTATCAACCCTTTTCTTGCTTGCAGGATGCTCAAACAGCGAAAAAGCAGGAACAGAAGACTCATTTGAGTACACTGTAGATAAATTTGCAGACATACAGATACTTCGTTATCAAGTTCCCGGATTTGAAGACCTTTCTCTTCAACAAAAAGAGCTGATTTATTACCTTTCTGAAGCTGCGCTTGAAGGAAGAGATATATTGTATGATCAGCACAACAAGTATAACTTAACTATCCGTCGCACACTAGAAGGGATTTACGAAAACTACTCTGGTGATAAGAACTCATAAGATTTCAAAAATCTTGAAACTTACCTAAAACGTATTTGGATGGCTAATGGCATTCACCACCACTACTCTGAGGATAAAATATTACCTGAGTTTTCAAAGGAATACTTTGCAGAAGCAATCAACTCGGTTGACCCTGCTAAACTACCTGTTGAGAACGGAACTTCGGTTGACGAACTTATCGAAACACTTACCCCTGTAATATTCGACCCCACTATTATGCCAAAACGCATCAATCAAGCAGCAGGTGTTGACCTTGTTGAAACATCGGCTGTAAACTTCTACGAAGGAGTTTCGCAAAAAGAGGTGGAAGCATTTTACGACAAAATGAAAGACCCAAATGACAATACCCCAATCTCGTACGGTTTAAATAGTAAGGTAGTAAAAGAGGATGGTGTTGTAACCGAACAAGTATATAAAGTAGGTGGGATGTACTCTCCAGCCATTGAAAGAGTAGTAGGATGGCTAGAAAAAGCAGCTAATGTGGCTGAAAATGATAAACAGAAGCAAGTTATTCTTTCTCTTATCGATTTCTACAAGACTGGCAGCTTAAAGTCCTATGATGACTACTCGGTGCTATGGGTAAAAGATTTAGATTCTAGGGTGGACTTTGTAAATGGGTTTACAGAAACCTATACCGACCCTCTAGGGATGAAAGGTACCTGGGAGGCTATTGTTAACTTCAAAGACATGGAGGCCACAAAACGCACAGAACTAATTAGTGAAAATGCACAGTGGTTTGAGGACAACTCTCCTGTTGACAAACAATTTAAAAAAGATGAAGTAAAAGGAGTATCAGCAAAAGTAATTGATGTTGCTATGATTGGTGGAGACTGTTACCCTGGAACGCCACTTGGTATCAATCTGCCAAATGCTGACTGGATACGTCGCGACCATGGCTCAAAATCAGTAACTATCGCAAACATAGCTGATGCTTACAATAAAGCTTCGCTAGGAAATGGCTTTGCAGAAGAGTTTATGTGGAGTGAAGTAGAGATAGAAAGAGCTAAAAAATATGGTGCTCTCACAAGCAATCTGCATACAGACCTGCATGAGTGTCTAGGTCATGGTTCAGGGAAATTACTCCCAGGAGTAGATAGTGATGCACTACGTGCTTATGGAAGTCCTGTTGAAGAGACACGTGCTGATCTATTTGGTCTATACTATTTGGGAGACCCAAAGCTGGTTGAACTAGGCTTACTCCCAGATAATGAAGCATATAAAGCACAATACTACAGTTATTTAATGAATGGAGCAATGACCCAACTAACACGCATACAGTCTGGGAAAGATATTGAACAGGCACATATGCGTAACCGTCAGTCTATTGCAACATGGGTGCTAGAGCATGCAAAAGAATCAAATGCTGCAGAACTAAAAGAACGTGATGGTAAAACTTTTGTAGTAATCAACGATTATGAAAAGATACGCGAACTATTTGGTGAATTGCTAGCTGAGATACAACGCATTAAATCGACTGGTGATTTTGAAGCTGGCAAAAACTATATAGAAACTTACGGAGTGAAGGTTAACCAATCTATTCACAACGAGGTGCTAAAACGTTATGAAGCACTTAATCTATCTCCTTATAGCGGTTTTGTAAATCCAGTATATACACTGGTTACCAATGACAGTGGTGAAGTAACTGATGTAACTATATCATACGACGAAGGATATGTAGAGCAACACTTACGCTACTCTAAACAGTACTCAACACTACCAAACAACAATTAAAAATTTTCTAACAATAGATATATCAAAAAAAGTTGCTTTAATCAGCAACTTTTTTTTAATTTCGCTTATTCACATATTATCAACAAACATCTACACAATATAAAAGATGAACTATCAAGAAACTGTTGAATACTTATACAAGCAAGCTCCAGCTTATCAACGCTTAGGACAATCAGCATACAAAGAGGGGTTAGACAATAGTCTAGCACTCGACACCTACTTTAGATTTCCTCACAGACACTACAGGACTATTCATGTAGCAGGTACAAATGGAAAAGGATCAACATCGCACCTTTTGGCAGCAGTTCTTAGCGAGGCTGGTTATAAGGTAGGACTATATACATCGCCCCACCTTATCGACTTTCGTGAGCGAATTCGTGTAAATGGAAAAATGATAAACGAGCAATTTGTAATTGATTTTGTCAAAAACCACCAAGCCTCCTTTGAGCCTATTAAACCCTCTTTCTTCGAATTGACAATGGAGATGGCATTTGTTTATTTTCAAGCAATGGAAATAGATATAGCTATTGTTGAAACAGGACTAGGAGGACGATTAGACAGCACTAATATTATTTCGCCCATCCTAAGTATAATTACTAATATAGGCTTCGACCACACACAATTTCTTGGTAATACTTTACCACAGATAGCAGCAGAGAAAGCAGGGATAATAAAACCCAGCACCCCTGTAGTAATTGGAGAGGTAGATAATGATGACGTGAGAAAGGTGTTTGTTAAAAAAGCAGAAGCTGAGAGTGCTCCCGTTGTATTTGCAGAAGAGCAAATGGACAACTTCACTTCAGCAATAACACCTGATGGGTGGATTTTAAATAACGACAGCTACAAAAACTTGAAAAACGAATTGGGCGGATGGGTGCAAAACAAGAATGCACGAACTGTGCTTACAGCTATCCAAGAATTAGTAAAGTTAGGGTTTAAGATTCCCAACCATGCTGTTTACAACGGATTTGCGAATGTAGTAGAGCTAACAGGTTTGATGGGACGCTGGCAAACACTACAGGATAAACCAAGAATAGTTTGTGACACAGGACATAATGAACATGGTGTGAAATATATTGTAGAGCAATTGAGCATGGAAAACTACGACACACTACACATAGTATTTGGGATGGCAAATGATAAAGATGCATCTACCATATTATCGATGATGCCAAAAAATGCAACCTATTACTTTACCCAAGCGTCAGTTGATAGAGCACTTGATGTAAACACATTAGCAGAAAACGCATCAAAGCATGGACTTACAGGTAATAGATATAGCAATGTAGAATCTGCACTAGAATCAGCTAAAGAAAACGCCAACGAAAATGACTTCATTTTCATTGGCGGTAGTTCTTTTATTGTGGCTGATGTTTTAACACTATCACATAAGAGTGAGCAGCATTAAAAATCCCGACATAATTCAGTGTTTAATTCTCACAATTATACGCTTACCAAACTAAAACAATTCTGAAGTTGTAATCAGCTAAAAGATAATCATCTCTAAATAAATCTGATGACTGAATATAGAATGCAGCAGAACTTGGCGAACCATATTGAAAATCACAGCTAATAGTTTCAGTATAAATAACCTCATTGCCAAAATCATCTTCCCCTTCATAATAGGTATGAACATAAGGTAGCATTTTCTGCACCTCATCAACACCTTGCTCTCCTATGAATACATAAGCTAGTTGAGCACCATTTTCATATACAAACTTGGTCAATTCAGGCAAGTCGACAATTGCATCATATCTACCAGTTTCGTTATCCCAAACCCAATCAGCTTTCTTGATACTTATATTTACAATTTCCCACTGGGTAAACTCTAAATCCTGATTGTTCTTTCGAATTGCATCTTCAATCATTCTTCTAATCTCATACTCATCTATGTAATCTTGTGACGAATCGCTACACGAATAACTGATAGATAGTAGTAATAGTAGAAGAGTTGCGTCTTGGCTAACCTTAGCATTTTTGTTTTCATATAAGTTTTGTTATTATTTTCTAGTGAATAATTTGCTTTGCAATCTTTGTTGTATATTAAACGAACAATAAACACTAAAAGTTTTAATTTAGTCGTATTTTATAAAAACAACTTAAGCAAAAGTAAGAATAAATGCAACACAACATATACTAAAGCCATGTAAAAGTGATTTTTTAAAATGACTATACAATTGCCCATAAGAAAAGAATCCTTATTTTTGTGTTACATATAACTGAGTAATTACACAATTGCTCTCACCTCAACAATAAAATAAATCAATGAAACAATATAAAGAACTACTTCAAAGAGTATTATCGGAAGGTATAGAAAAAGATGACAGAACTGGTACCGGAACAATTAGTCTATTTGGACATCAAAGTCGATACAACTTAGCAGAAGGTTTTCCCATGCTAACAACCAAAAAGCTCCATTTAAAATCTATTATTTACGAACTTCTATGGTTTTTAAATGGCGATACTAATGTGAAATACTTACAACAAAACGGTGTGCGCATTTGGAACGAATGGGCTGACGAAAAAGGAGACTTAGGACCTATCTATGGAAACCAATGGCGTTCGTGGCCAGATTATAATGGTGGATACATCGATCAGATTTCCGAAGTGATTGAGACTATTAAGAACAACCCTGATTCGCGTCGTATTATTGTAAGCTCATGGAACGTAGCTCAACTACCGCAAATGCATCTTGCACCCTGCCATGCATTCTTTCAGCTATATGTTGCAGATGGTAAGTTAAGCCTGCAACTTTATCAACGTAGTGCTGATATATTCTTGGGTGTACCTTTCAATATTGCATCATATGCTCTTTTGCTAAGGATGATGGCACAGGTAACCAATTTAAAGGTGGGTGACTTTGTTCACACATTTGGTGATGCTCATATCTACTCGAATCATATTGAGCAGGTGAAGCTACAATTGAGTCGCGATTTAAGGAAACTGCCTACAATGAAAATCAATCCTGATGTAAAAGATATCTTTTCATTTAAATTTGAGGATTTTGAACTTTCCGAATATAATCCTCATCCACACATAAAAGGAGAAGTAGCAATTTAAATAGATAATAAAATGACAGATAAAACAAAAAGACCTACAGCATCTATTGTTGTGGTGATTGACGAGAACAATGCAATTGGAAAAGACAACGCCCTATTGTGCCATCTTCCTAATGACCTAAAACACTTCAAAACCATTACACTGCACCACACTATTATAATGGGTAGACGTACACTTGAGTCTATGCCAAAAGGAAAAGCTTTACCAAAAAGAACAAATATAGTGCTAACATCCAACAAAGAGTTGCAGTATGAAAACTGCATAATGCTTCACTCATTGCCGGAGGTATGGGAATATTGTAAATATGAGAGAGAGATATTCTTTATTGGTGGTGGACAAATTTACAATGCTGTATTTAATAATGTTGATAAATTATATATCACACGCATACACCACGCTTTTGAACATGCTGACACCTTCTTTCCTAATATAGACTTTAATAATTGGATATTAATAGAAGAAGAAAAACACAAGGCAGATGATAAACACAAATACGATTATACCTTTCAAACATATATACGAAAAGAGTAAGGTAATTGCTATAACATCAGATGTTCTTTATCTACAAAAATCAAAAAAATGATAAACTAACTGCTTTAGCAATAAAAACAACATAAAGTACAGATAAACTCTGAGTTCTTAAACAGACAATAATGAAAACAATCGACGCATTTATTTTATATACACAGCACGAACAAGCAAAAAAAACGCTCTCTCAATTAAAACAGTCAGAACATATAGAGAATATCTATCTACTTGCTCCTCAAAAAGGGATGCAACCTATTGATGGTTATAAAACAATTGAAATTGACAACTTGCAAAGCACACAAACAGTGCAAGTAATTGCTGAAATAACTAAAGCTGACTACACACTCATTTATCAGAAATCAACCATACTTCAATTGGGCTATTTTGCATTGGAACGGATGATTAGAGTTGCTAACGATACAAATGCAGGAATGATTTATGCTGACTATTATGCAGTTGCTAATGGAGAAAAAAGTAACAATCCTGTAATAGACTATCAAAAAGGAAGCCTAAGAGACGATTTCAACTTTGGCTCACTTATACTTTACAATAGTTCTGCACTAAAAGATGCTGCAGATAGAATGAAACAACAAACATACAACTTTGCTGGGTTGTACGATTTAAGGTTGAAAGTTTCTCAAAAACATGAACTTGTTCACATAAACGAATACCTTTATACTGAAATAGAAGAAGACACCCGCAAATCGGGTGAAAAGATATTTGATTACGTTGACCCAAAGAATAGACAAGTGCAAATAGAAATGGAACGAGCTTGCACACAGCATCTTAAAGATATACACGCATACCTAGAACCTAAATTCGAACCAATAGCATTTGATAATGACAGTTTTGACCTTGAAGCTTCTGTTATTATTCCTATACGCAATCGAATAAAGACAGTGAAAGATGCTATAGAATCTGTTCTCATTCAAAAGACTGACTTTAAGTTCAACATCATCATTGTTGATAATCACTCAACAGATGGAACTACCGAAACACTTCATGAATTTGCAAAAAAAGACGAAAGAGTGATACATGTTATTCCCAACCGCGATGACTTAGGTATTGGAGGGTGCTGGAACCTGGGAGTACATCATCAAAAGTGTGGAAGGTTTTGTGTACAACTTGATAGTGATGATGTATATAGCGATGAAAACACACTACAAAAAATTGTAAATGCCTTTTATGAGCAAAACTGTGCCATGGTAGTAGGCAGTTACGAAATGAAAGACTTTGATATGAACACCATTCCTCCAGGAATAATCGATCACAAAGAGTGGACACCCAGCAACGGACGAAACAATGCCCTGCGCATAAATGGATTAGGTGCACCTCGTGCATTTTACACACCTGTGCTGCGTAACATAAAAGTACCAAACACAAGCTATGGAGAAGATTATGCATTGGGGTTAAATATATCTCGCACCTATCAGATAGGTAGACTATATGATGTGTTGTACCTATGTCGTCGATGGGAAGGCAACACAGATGCATCAATAGATATAGCTAAAATGAATGAACACAACACTTATAAGGATAGAATACGCACATGGGAAATATTAGCAAGACAAAAATTATATAGCACCTCCATTTAAAAGAAAAACAAACAGTTCAAGATATGATAGAACCCCAAATTAGTGTAGGCATAATGAGTGCTCCTAAAATAGAGTTTTCTCTTTTAAACTCTTACCTGTTTGATGAAAACACCCTTACTAAAGGTGACTACAGTGCGCACATATCAAATGGAAAGATTAGTTTTAGAGGAGAGCTGTACGATGAAATAATCTTACTAGCAAATGCTATTCACTCTAGCTCTTTTGAGTTGAAGAACGTGATTATTGGTGTAAACTTCCATTGGGAACGTAAAAAAAACCAACAGTTTCAAGGACACCTGAAGCTAATTGTGGAGAATAATTTAATAACTGCAGTCAACGTTATATCATTAGAAGACTACTTAACAAGTGTAATTTCATCTGAGATGAGTGCTACTAGCTCAGAAGAGTTGCTGAAAGCACATGCAGTAATTTCTAGAAGTTGGCTGCTTTCACAGATAAATAAAAACAAATCTTTGGATAAGAGCAAAGATAGTTACAAAACCTCTTTTACAGATAGAAACGAAATTACACGCTGGTGGGACAGAGAAGATCATGACAACTTTGATGTTTGTGCCGATGATCATTGTCAACGCTACCAAGGCATTACAAAACAATCTACATATCTAGTAAGTGAAGTCACTAAGAAGACCCACGGCCAGGTAATGATGTATAACGATTCGATTTGCGACACTCGTTTTAGCAAATGTTGTGGTGGCTTTATGGAAGCATTTGAGAATGTGTGGGAGACAACACCTCATCCCTACTTGATAGCTAAAGCAGACTCAAAAACCATTACACTCAAAACACCCAACCTTACTAATGAACATGAGGCAGTAGATTGGATTAAATCGAGACCTATAGCTTTCTGCAATACTAATGATGAAAGGGTGCTTAAACAGGTTTTGAACGATTATGATCAAGAAACCACCGATTTTTATCGTTGGAAAGTTACTTATACTCAAGCAGAGCTTTCTTCTTTAATTCATAAACGTTCGGGTATAGATTATGGAGACATCTTAGCTCTTTCACCTATCGAACGTGGAGCATCGGGACGAATAACTCGTTTAAAAATAGTTGGTACTGAACGAGTAATGATAATTGGGAAAGAGCTAGAGATTAGACGCACATTATCGGAGTCGCATCTCTACAGCTCGGCTTTTGTAGTGGAAACAGGTGAAGATAATGATGAGGGTATCCCTTCATACTTCACCCTACACGGTGCTGGCTGGGGACATGGAGTTGGCTTATGCCAAATTGGCGCTGCAGTTATGGCAGACAAAGGATATAAATATAATGCAATTTTAGAACACTATTACCCTGGTGCAGTGATAGAAAGAAAATATTAACATAAACAACACACGGTGAGCAAACTAGAAAAACCTAAAACAAGAAATCCATGGTCATGGGTACCTACCCTCTACTTTGGGCAAGGATTGCCCTACGTGGTGGTTATGTCTGTTGCAGTAATAATGTATAAACGCTTTGGTCTTTCTAATACTGACATTGCACTATATACAAGTTGGCTCTACCTACCATGGGTTATAAAACCATTTTGGAGCCCTTTTGTAGATATTCTCAAAACTAAACGTTGGTGGATTATTACTATGCAGCTACTCATTGGTGCAGGATTGGCGGGAGTTGCTTTTACACTACCTACCCCATTCTACTTTCAAACCACAATTGGCTTCTTTTGGCTATTAGCATTTAGCTCAGCTACACATGATATTGCTGCTGATGGGTTTTATATGATTGCGTTAGACGATTCACAACAGTCTTTCTTTGTTGGTATTCGCAGCACTTTCTATCGCCTAGCCATGATTACTGGACAAGGTTTGCTTGTAGTATTAGCAGGGTTTTTAGAAAACAAAACAGACAATGTGCCATTTGCATGGAGCATCACCTTCTTTGTTCTTGCAGGATTGTTTATCACGCTTTTTGCGTATCACAAATTCATTTTACCACAACCAGTATCTGATATAGGCAGGGCTGCACACTCCCCTTCTGATATTGCTAAAGAGTTTGGACAAACATTTATCTCATTCTTTACTAAAGAAGGAATTGGTCTAGCAATAGCGTTTATGCTCTTATATCGCCTAGCAGAAGCAATGTTAGTTAAACTGGCATCACCTTTCCTAATTGATGTAAGAGAAGTAGGAGGATTAGGTTTATCTACGCAAGAGGTGGGAGTAGTCTATGGCACAGTAGGGGTAATAGCTCTAACACTAGGCGGTATTATTGGTGGCATAGTAGCATCACAAAAAGGATTGAAATATTGGTTATGGCCCATGGCATTAAGCATCACATTGCCTAATATAGCCTACCTGCTGCTTGCTTACTTCCAACCCGAAAGTTTTGTTTGGATAAATACAGCAGTAGCTATCGAGCAGTTTGGCTATGGATTTGGTTTCACGGCGTATATGCTGTACCTGATTTACTTTTCACAAGGCAAACACAAAACAGCTCACTATTCAATATGTACAGGCTTTATGGCATTGGGTATGATGATTCCTGGCATGATATCAGGTTGGCTGCAAGAGATGATGGGCTATACAAGCTTTTTCGTTTTTATTATGGTTGCAACTATTCCAACACTCATTATTATTCCATTCTTAAAGGTAGACCCTGAGTTTGGAAAAAGCACTAAAGAGAAGAAGATAATATAGGACCAAATAAAGGTTTATCATGGAATTACTCAAATATTATATTCACACAAAACCCAAAAGGGATAAAAACACAAACTATGATTAAACATAAAACATTGATAGCAGATAGTGGTGCTAGCAAAACAGATTGGTCTCTTTTGCAAAATGATGAAGTTGTACTTAGTTTCATCACAAATGGTATTAGTCCTATTTATCAAACTCAAAAGGAAATTTCTGAAGAGATAAAGAAGTATGTATACCCACAACTGCAAAAGAAAACACCCGATGCTATCTTTTTCTATGGCTCAGGCTGCATTCCCGAAAAGATTGAGTGCGTAAAGAGTGCTATCAAATACTCTTTCCCAACAAGTAAAATAAAAGTTTACAGCGACTTAGTTGCTGCTGCACATGCGTTGTGTGGTAAAGAAGCTGGCATTGCTTGCATTTTAGGAACAGGAAGTAATTCTTGTGAGTGGAATGGCAAAAGGATAGTAAAACAGGTGTCGCCTCTTGGGTTTATATTGGGAGATGAAGGAAGTGGGGCATATATGGGTAAACTATTGGTGGGTAATATGTTAAAAAACCAACTGCCTAAAGAGATAATAGAAAAGTTTATGAAACAATATGACCTGACACCGGCTTTAATTATAGAAAATGTATACCGAAAACCCTTCCCTAGTCGTTTCTTAGCAAGCATATCTCCTTTTCTATTACAAAATATTGAAAATGATGCCGTGTTGAGTATCGTAAAAAAGTCTTTTACAGACTTTTTCCAACGCAATGTGATGCAATACAATTATAAAAAACACAAAGTCAATTTTGTAGGCTCTATTGCCCACCATTATGCTACCATCCTAAAAGCAATTGCTCTAGAAAACGGAATAACTATTGGAAAAATAGAACAATCACCTATGGAAGGGTTAATAGAGTACTACAAATAAAAACTTCAATAGCGAGAGTAACTAATAAGAAATACTATTTATGGACTTTATAAAAATAACAGAACAAGCCTCTCATTACGATAATTTAGAAAGCAAGTCTATTACAGAGATTCTCACTGAAATAAACATAGAAGACAGGAAAATAGCACGAGCAGTTGAGAAAACCATTCCTGCAATAGAAAAACTTGTTGACGGAATTATAAAACGAATGAAACGTGGAGGTCGTATCTTCTACATTGGTGCAGGTACAAGTGGTAGATTGGGCGTGCTAGATGCGGCTGAAGTGCCACCAACATTTGGAATGCCTCCTACCTATGTAATTGCCCTTATTGCGGGAGGAGATAAAGCTTTACGTAGTCCTGTAGAGCAAGCGGAAGACAATTACGAGCATGGATGGGATGAATTGCTGAAACATGGTATAAATAATAATGATACATTAATTGGAATTGCTGCATCGGGAACAACACCTTATGTGATAGGTGCACTACGCAATGCACGTAAAAAGGGAATTCTAACAGGCGCAATAAGCTGTAACCCAAACTCTCCCGTTGCCAATGAAGCTGAAATTAAAATAGAACCCATTGTAGGACCAGAATATGTTACTGGCATTACACGTATGAAATCAGGCACTGCTCAGAAAATGGTGTTAAATATGATTACTACTACTACAATGATAAAGATTGGAAGAGTAAAAGGAAACCGAATGGTTAATATGCAATTAACCAATCAAAAATTGGTGGATAGAGGAACTAAAATGATCGTTGACGAGTTAGGTTTATCTTACGAACAGGCACACAACCTCCTTTTGTTGCACGGCTCAGTAAAAGCAGCAACAGATAGTTATAAGAAAGGCAATAAATAACCAACTGCATTATCTATTTTGCACTCTTTTCTGGCAGCCTTATATTTTTCATTTGGCGTAATATAAAAGCTTGGCGCTTATATATATATGGAGAGGGACTTTTAGAACTAAAGCGCAACGGATTCGGCAAGGTAGCGGCAATTAGAGCTGACTGTTCTTTTGTTAACTCACTAGCATGCCTGCCAAAATTATGCTGCGCTACACTCTCTGCACCATATAAGCCATCTCCCATCTCTATTGAGTTGATATAAACATGCAGTATTCTATCCTTGCTCCAAAAAAACTCAATTAATACTGTAAAGTAAGTTTCTAGTCCTTTTCTAAACCAAGAAGAACGTGGCCACAAAAACACATTTTTAGCAGTTTGTTGGCTTATTGTACTTGCACCACGAAGGCGCTTGCCTTTTTTACTCTCCTCTATAGCCTTTTTAATCTGCTTTTTATCAAAACCTTTATGTTCATAAAACAACTGATCTTCTGAAGCAATAACTGCCAGTTTCAAATTGTCTGATATATCGTTGTAGCTAATCCAAGTATGAATGAGTTTGGGACTCTTCTTCATGTTAACTTGCTCAATCAAGCGGATACCCATAAGTGGTGTAAAATAAACTGGCATAAAGCGTAATAATATTACACTCAAAATAGACAACACAAAAAAGAGAAAAATTGCCTTTTTTATAAAACGCAGAAGTTTCCTAATCATAGAAAGGAGTTGAACTTTATTGTTTAATTAATGTTTAATTAATAGTTCTTGAGAGTGCTTTCACTGCTTCAAAGTATCTACTCTCTAAAGCGTTCTCAATCATAATTAATACAATTGAAATGATAACTCAAAAGATAAAGCACAAAGATAAAAAACTAATTCTAAACGACCACCCAATCAATTCTTTTATTGAGGGTAGTAGTATTGAACATATATTCGAAAAACTATAGCACAAATAGCAGTTTGCCTGGTTTTATAGCATGCTAAAACAAGCAAACTCTCATGATAAACAGTATATAAATTATAAAAACAACACCCATATGGAAACTAAAGAACTACTAGTAAGATTATCCGAATCTATTAAAAACACTAGCAATATACCTAAATCTCTTTTCAAAGAGATGGGTGTAAAACGCGGACTCAGAAATGAAAACCATTCTGGAGTGCTAGCTGGACTTACACGTGTAGGAGATGTGGTAGGATACGAAAAACAAGAAGATGGAACTCTTAAGCCTATCCCAGGAGAACTCTATTATAGAGGTATTAATGTTGCTGACTTAGTACATGGCATTCAAAAGGACGACCGACTGGGTTTTGAAGAGACAGCATTTCTGTTGCTTTCGGGTGAACTTCCCACAAAAGACGAATTAGAGTCATTTCGCAACTTTATGATGAAAATTATGCCGCTAGAGCATACAGCCACCATGAATATATTGTCGCTTCAGGGTAAAAACATTATGAATATTCTAGCACGCAGCGTACTTGAGCTATACATTTATGATGAAGACCCCGATACTGTAAGTAAAGACAATCTCATTCGTCAATCCATCAATCTTATTGCTAAGTTTCCCACAATTATTGCTTATGCATATAATGTATTAAGACATAACCAACAGGGACGTTCGTTACATGTACGCCATCCAGATGAAAGCCTTTCTGTTGCTGAAAACTTCTTACTAATGATGAAGGGTCATGGCAACTATACCGAACTAGATATTAAAATTCTTGACCTAGCACTTATACTACATGCAGATCATGGAGGAGGTAACAACTCAACATTCTCTGTACGTGTTACTAGCTCTACCGAAACAGACACCTATTCTTCCATTGCATCAGGTATTGGCTCATTAAAAGGACCACTCCATGGTGGAGCAAATGTGAAGGTTTCTGCTATGCACGATGATATGAAAACTCATATAAAAAACTGGAAAAGTGTTGAAGAGGTTGACAACTACTTAATCAAACTATTAAATAAAGAAGCTTTCGATAAAACTGGCCTTATATATGGTGTGGGCCACGCAGTATATACACTAACCGACCCACGTGCGGGTTTACTTAAAGAGATGGCACGCGATTTGGCAAAAGAAAAGGGTCTTCAAGATGAGTTCGATTTTCTTGAACTAGTAGAAGAACGTTCACTCAAAGTATTAGAAAAATTTAAAGGTGAACGTGCAACAAAAACTTGTGTCAATGTTGATTTTTATTCTGTATTTGTTTACAAATCCATCGGATTGCCTGTAGAGGTTTTCACACCTCTATTTGCTATGGCACGTATTGTGGGTTGGAGTGCTCATCGCATCGAAGAGCTAAACTTTAGCAGCAAACGAATCATTCGTCCTGCATACAAAAATGTAAGAGAACGACAAGGCTTTGTACCAATGAGCGAGCGATAACACGAGAATCGATCATTTTAAGGGGTTAGGAGCTAGCAGCTTCACACCCCTATTTATAAAAAGAAAGAAAGTATGAATAAAATAGATATTCAAAACCCAATTGTGGAGTTGGATGGAGATGAAATGGCACAAGTGATGTGGCGTAATATCAAAGAAAAATTGATACTGCCCTACCTAAATTTAAATATAAAATATTACGATTTAAGCATTGAGAATAGAGACCTTACCAATGATCAAGTTACTATAGATGCAGCTAACGCCATTTTAGAACACAATGTTGGTGTTAAGTGTGCCACAATTACTCCAGATGAAACACGTGTAGAAGAGTTTGGGTTGAAGAAGATGTGGAAATCCCCCAATGGTACTATTCGAAATATAGTAGGTGGAACAGTATTTAGAGAGCCCATCATTATGAGCAATATACCTCGCTATGTGCAAGGTTGGACTAAACCAATTATAATTGGTCGACACGCTTTTGGCGATCAATACAAAGCAACAGACAAAGTGATTACCGAGAAAGGTACTTTAACATTGAGCTTTACAAACGAAAGAGGGGAGACTCAGAGTTGGGAGGTATTCAACTTCGATGGTAATGGCGTTGCTATGGCTATGTACAACACTGATGAATCTATTTATGGCTTTGCACGCTCATCCTTTCAAATGGCATTAACCAAGAAATATCCTTTATATCTATCTACAAAGAACACCATATTGAAAGCATACGATGGTCGTTTCAAAGATATCTTTGATGAAGTATATGAGAATGAATTCAAACACGCATTTCACGAAGCTGGCCTCACCTACGAACATCGCCTAATAGACGATATGGTAGCAGCTGCCATAAAATGGGAAGGTGGCTTTGTTTGGGCTTGCAAAAACTATGATGGCGATGTTCAGTCGGATATTATAGCTCAAGGATTTGGGTCGTTAGGTTTAATGTCGTCGGTGCTAGTAACTCCTGATGGTAAAACTATGGAAGCAGAGGCAGCACACGGCACAGTTACAAGACACTTTCGTCAGCATCAACAAGGGAAAGCAACTTCTACCAACCCCATTGCATCGATTTTTGCATGGACGCGAGGGCTTGCACACCGAGCAAAACTAGATGGTAATCATAAGTTGCTCAACTTTAGCAAAGCGCTAGAAAAAGCTTGTGTTTCTACAGTGGAAAACGGACAGATGACCAAAGATTTGGCGATACTAGTACACGGAGAGGATATGTTGGACAAAGACTATTTGACAACAAATCAATTCTTATCAAAAATAAAAAAGAGTTTAGATGTAATACTAGCCTCTAGTTAAAAAAACAATCAACTAAATGTATAAACACTGTATATCAACCTATATAGTATAATAAAACGAAATAGCATCATGGGAAATGACATATTTAAAATTAAACGAAGTTTAGACGTAAACGGTAAAAGCCTCACCTATTATAGCTTACCCGAATTGCAGAAACAAGGATATGCGATTGAGAAGCTACCTTTCTCTATTCGTATATTGCTTGAAAATGCACTGAGAAATTACGATGATTTTGCAATAACACGAGAGAATATAGAAACTATACTGAATTGGAAGCCTAAAGCTGTAGATAAAGATATTCCTTTCAAACCTGCACGTGTGTTGATGCAGGACTTTACTGGCGTTCCTGCTGTAGTAGATATTGCTGCTCTACGCGCAGAAGTAGCTCGCAAAGGAAGAAATCCAGAATCTATCAACCCATTAATTCCTGTTGATTTAGTAATAGACCACTCTGTTCAAGTTGACTTCTTTGGAACACGCTACTCATATAATCGTAATATAGAGGAGGAGTATCGTCGCAACAAAGAACGCTATCAATTCTTGAAATGGGCACAAAACTCGTTTGACAACTTCAGTGTTGTACCTCCAGGAATGGGTATTTGCCACCAAGTAAACTTAGAGTACTTATCAAAAGGCATCATAGAAAGAGATGGAATGGCTTTCCCAGATACAGCAGTTGGAACAGATAGCCACACTCCAATGGTAAATGGTGTAGGTGTATTGGCTTGGGGTGTAGGAGGTATAGAAGCAGAAGCTGCTATATTGGGACAACCTATCTATTTTATAATGCCCGAAGTTATTGGCTTAAAACTTACAGGTGAGTTGCCTTTAGGATCTACAGCAACTGATTTAGTACTAACTATAGCCAATCTTCTCAGGAAGTATGGTGTTGTAGGTAAGTTTGTGGAAGTGTTTGGACCTGCTCTCGATAATCTATCTGTACCTGACAGAGCAACCATTGGAAATATGTCTCCCGAGTTTGGATGTACAGTTACACTGTTCCCAATTGACGATAAAACAGTGGAATATATGAAGCAAAGCAATCGCTCAACCGAACAATTGGAGTTAATTGAAAGTTATTGCAAAACAAATATGTTTTGGCGCGAAAACGAAGATTCCATTGAATATACTGATGTTTTAGAACTTGATATTTCTACCATCGAGCCCACTGTTGCTGGACCTAGCAGACCGCAAGATAAAATACTATTGAAGGATTTCAAAGAAAAGTTTATCGACCTTTTAGATAAATCTTATCAACGAGAATATATCTCCTGGGAAGATAGAGACATAGAAAAATCAATAACTCGTTTTGACGGTGAGGGAGGTGATGTTTTGCCATCTAAATCAAAAGAGAGAAAAACAGAAACAGAAATAGAAGCTATCCAACGTAATGGCTTAAAAACAGTTTGGATTACTAGAGGGCAAGAGAAGTTTATGCTGTCGGACGGTGCGGTTGCTATTGCAGCAATTACATCATGTACCAATACATCAAACCCTTATGTAATGATTGGTGCGGGTTTGGTAGCAAAAAAAGCACGTGAACATGGTATTGATGTGAAGCCTTGGGTGAAAACATCACTTGCTCCAGGCTCTAAGGTAGTTACCGATTACTTAGAGAAAGCCGACTTGATGAAAGACCTCGAAGCATTACAATTCCACTTGGTGGGATATGGTTGCACTTCGTGCATTGGCAATTCGGGACCACTTGCTCCAGATATTGCAAAAGTCGCAGATAATCAAAGCTTAGTGCTTACTTCTGTTTTATCAGGCAATCGCAACTTCGAAGCGCGCATTCATCCTCAAGTGAAGATGAACTTCCTAATGTCTCCCATGCTCGTTGTGGCTTATGCCATTGCTGGTCGTGTTGATATTGATTTAACCAACGAACCTATTAGCTACGACTCTAACATGAATCCAGTTTATCTGAAGGATATTTGGCCAAGCTATGAAGAAATCAATGAGATTATGCAACGTGTATTAACTCCCGATGATTTTGCAAAAAGTTACGGTAGCATTTTCGACGGAAACGAAACATGGCGCAACTTGGAGATTCCTACCGGCAAACTGTATGAATGGAATATAAACTCAACTTATATAAAAGAAATACCATTCTTCCATGGCATATCAGACGAGCCAGAAAAATTGAAAGATATAAAAGATGCTCGTGCACTATTAATGCTAGGCGATAGCGTAACTACCGACCATATTTCTCCGGCTGGATCATTCAATGAGTATTCAGCTGCTGGAAAGTATCTTATAGATCATGGTGTAGTTAAAGCAGATTTCAACTCATACGGATCGCGACGTGGAAACGATGAAGTAATGGTGCGCGGAACATTTGCTAATGTACGCATAAAAAACAAACTAGCTAAACAAGAAGGCGGGTATACTACTTATCTTCCAGAGAAAGAGGAGATGAGTGTGTATGATGCTGCCATGAAATACAAAGAAGATAACACTCCTCTCATAGTGTTTGCTGGCAAAGAGTATGGCAGTGGCTCATCTCGAGACTGGGCTGCAAAAGGAACCTTCCTATTGGGTGTAAAATGCGTATTAGCTGAAAGTTACGAACGCATACATCGTAGCAATTTAGTAGGGATGGGTGTATTGCCACTCGAGTTTAAAGAAGGTGATACTGCAGAAAAACTAGATATAAGCGGTAAAGAATCTTTCACTATTACAGGAATAGAGAACGACCTGACACCTCACAAAGAAGTGGAAGTGATTGTTGAAAACAAAAGAGGAGAGAAAAAGAAGTTTATGGCTATAGCACGACTAGACTCAAAAATAGAAATAGAATATTATCGCAATGGAGGCATATTGCAATATGTATTGCGTCAGTTTTTGAAAGAAGAAGCTGAATCAAAATAAACTAATAATCAAGATGAAATGAAAGAATCAAATATGTTCCCTATTCTAAGCAAAGAGATGCTTCATAAAAGAACCTCTTTAGCACCTGAAAGTATGAAGGCTTGGATGAACTTTAGTAATAAGGTGTTTGAAGAAGGAGCCCTTTCTGAAAAGACAAAACATTTGATTGCATTAGCTGTGGCACATGTCACACAATGTCCTTATTGCATTAGAGCTCACACAAAAGAATCTATGAGACTGGGTTCAAGTAAAGAGGAGATGATGGAGGCAATTTGGGTTGCTTCTGAGATGCGATCAGGTGCAGCTCTTGCCCACTCGGCTTTGGCAATGGATGAAATGGAGAAAGAAGAGTAAAATCACATCCTTTTTCCAAGAATATAAAATAAGTAAGTAGCATAGCAATAAACTTAATATAAAATTAAGATAGAATGAAAACTAATCAAGCCAAAACTATTTGGACTATTGGACATTCTACTCATAGTTTAGATGAGTTTGTGGCTATGCTACATTCTTTTGAGATAGAAATTGTTGTTGATATTAGAAGCTTTCCGGGGTCTCGTAAGTTTCCTCAATTCAACAAAGAGGCACTTGAAAAATCTTTACCTGAAAATAAGATTGCTTACACACACTTAAAAAAGTTGGGTGGAAGAAGAAAAGTTGACCCAGAATCTAAAAATACAACATGGCGACATCCTGCTTTTAGAGGCTATGCAGACTATATGGAGACAAACTCCTTTGTCGAAGGCATAAAAGAACTCACAGAGATTGCTCAGCAACAACGCACTGCTTACATGTGTTCGGAAGCTGTCTGGTGGCGATGTCATCGCTCCATGGTGTCTGATTACCTTAAAGCTCAAGGATGGGATGTACAACACATTATGCAGATTAATAAATCATCGGAACATCCATATACACAACCAGCACGTATAGTTGATGGGAAGCTTACATATCTTCCCAAAGATTAAAAAACTTATATAAAAAATAAAAGCTTTATAAACAAAGCTATGCCTTTCACTCTTTCAGCTTAAAACGCACACGCCACCTACCATTATCAAAAGTGTGAGTGGTAATATAAAACTCTCCTATCTCCGATGTGTTTTCAACATGCGATCCAATACAAGCACATACATCGTATTGTCCTACTCGAATAATGCGTAGCATTTGCGATACATCCTCTGGAAGCTTAGACAAGTCAACCAAATCTTCAGCCTCATCTATACGCACAAAATCTTCAGTTACCTGTAGATTGCTGTTGATTACCTTGTTCACCCTCTCTTCTATTTCTTTTACTTGATCTTCAGTTGGTGCTTGATCTAAATAGTAGTCACACTTGCTCTTTTTACGCTCAATATGAGTATTGCGTGAACGTGGACATCCAAACATTCGCACCATTGTTTGATTAAGGATATGCTCTGCAGTGTGCATTGGAGGATATTCTTTCTTATTATGCTCGTTTAATTGTAAATTCATTTGACAGTTAAATTTTTTATTAAAAAAGTATTTTGTAAAGTCTAATTCGTATTTAGACATTTAAATTCCAATTTAAAATTATATTCACAAACATCTATAGCTACAACGTGATAATCACAAATAACTACTTATTTATCAACCTTTCCTGGTAGCATTGGAACAAACTTATATGCGCCCTCTTTTGTGATTTGGTTTTTCTCTTCACTAATTTTCTGAATTACCATCATCTCTTGTACACCTTTACCAATAGGTGCTACCATTTTGCCATTTATAATCAACTGTTCTATCAGTTTTTGGGGTATCTTTGGAGCACCACACGTAATCAGCACCCCATCGAATGGTGCATATTGAGGCAAACCTGCAAATCCATCACCATGAACCAATAAAGCATTGTATCCCAATGAATCTAAATTTTGCTGTGCTATGTGATAAAGCTCTTCTTGTCTTTCGATGCTATACACAATGAAACCCATCTCGCACAACACTGCAGTTTGATATCCGCAACCAGTGCCAACTTCTAATACCGTGGCGCCCTTTTCTAGCTCAAGCAAGTTAGTTTGCATTGCTACTGTATATATTTGAGAAATAGTTTGTCCTGCAGCAATTGGTAGTGGTCTATCATAATAAGCCATCTCCTTCAAGTGAGAATCAACAAACATTTGACGAGGCACTCTTTTCATTGCCTCAATCACTCGTTGATCGATATTAGACCTATTTGCTATTTCATCCATCACACGATGACGTCTATCTATATATTTTTTAGATTCACTCATTACGCAAATATAATAAATAAAGCAACCATATCATAACACATAAAAAAATTGTAAGACATCACTATTAGTGCAAATGTTGAAAAAACAACTATTTAAGGGCGGTTGGATATAAAAAACATCAAACTCTGTACAAGAGCACCTAAAACCACAAAAAAAAGACCGCCTCAATAAATGAGGCAGCCTATTATTAAGATTACTAAATCTATTATTTTTATTTCTTAAACTTAGATAGATCAGCATTTTTCATACTTCCTGTTTCCAAGAAAGACTTATGAAACTCATAGCAGCTATAAAGGTCTTGTGGTGTATGTCCTTTATCTTGCAATGTAATATATTCATGCAACATTGGACGATAATCAGGATGAGCACACTTTTCTATAATCTCGCGTGCACGTTGATTGGGACCTTTGCCTCTTAAATCTGCAACACCATACTCAGACACAATAACCTTTACAGAGTGCTCCGTATGGTCTGTGTGAGATACTTTTGGTACAATACAACTAATGTCGCCATTCTTAGCTATAGATGGAGTAACAAAAATAGAGAGATAAGAGTTGCGAGTGAAATCACCAGAACCACCAATACCATTCATCATATTATTACCCATTACATGAGTAGAGTTTACATTACCAAAAATGTCAACTTCTATAGCAGTGTTGATGCCAATAACCCCTAAGCGTCGCACCAATCCTGGATTATTAGAAATCTCGCTCGGACGTAACACTAATTTATTCTTAAAGAAATCGAGGTCATCATACAATTGTTGAAGTTGCTCATTACTTACAGTTAGTGAACAACCACTTGCAAAGCTAATTTTACCCTCGCGCATCATATTCAATACTGCATCTTGAATAACCTCAGTATAAACGTCGAAACGAGGAATATCTTTATTGCTTCCCATTGAACCTAATACAGCATTAGCAATATTACCTACGCCTGATTGAACTGGAAGAAAACCTTGAGGGATACGTCCACTCTTCATTTCATTAACAAAAAAGTTGGCAACATTATCACCTATCTGTGCAGTTGTTTTATCAAGTGGTGCAAATCCACCACCTTCGCTCTCTTCACTAGTTTCAACAATAAATATTTTTTCAGGATCTACTTTTATATATTCTAAACCTATTCTGCCTTGCACCTCAAAAATATTGATGTGACGGCGCTTAGGTGGATCTTGCAACTCATACAAGTCGTGAATGCCCCTTAAACTACTGGGAACTTTACTGTTCAACTCCACGATCACAATTTTTGCCATCCGGCAAATAGTTGGTGTAATACCCACACCCGCAGTTGGAACAATTTTACCATCCTCGGTTACTTCACATGCCTCTACAATTGCTACATCAACGCCACCCAAAAAACCATATCTAATCTCTTGAGCAACCTGCGAAAGATGCATATCGAAATAGTCGATAGGATCGTGCACCTGTTTGTTGTTAACAGCATTGCGCATATCCCTATTTGTTTGATAAGGTGTGCGAAATTTAACTGCATTAGCACGAGCCAAGCTACCATCAATGGTGTCACCTGTAGATGCACCAGTGAACATTCCTATTTTAAAAGGGTTTCCTTTTGCATGTTCTTCCTCAGCTCTTTTTGCCAAAGCAACTGGCACTACTTTTGGACATCCAGCATGGGTAAATCCACTAAAACCAACATTTTGGTCATGATTAATAAGTGCTGCAGCTTCTTCAGCACTAATAAATTTTAAAGCCATTGTTTATTATTTTATGATGTGATTTATTCATATTTGCGATGAAGAATCTCGCTATATATAATTCCTTTTTTCAACTCCTCAGTAATGTTTCCATGAAAAAGCTCATTGGTATATGATATATCTCCTTCAGTATCTTCGTCTTGATAAGATACTGACTCCATATTGTCTTCTTTAAACAAAGAGTCAGACAAAGAAGACATAGCCCCTTCTATAGGCTCCATTTTTTCTTCGTCGTATTCGAAAGAGTAAGATGATGGAATGGAAGATATTGGGGTCTTTTCAACTACCTCAAGAGGTTTTTGCTTCTTTGGTATAGAAGGAACATCAAAAAATGGAGGCATTGAATATTCCTCATCCCAAGGTTCAGGCTCGGGAATATCAGGTATCTTTGTGTCTTCTGCTTTTTTTTGTTTCTCTATTTTCTCTTTATTTACTTTCATAAATAAGTTGACCAAATAGATAATAAAAGCAATTAATAAAAATCCAATATCACCTATATCCATTTTTTCATTACTTTTGTAGTTCAGACAAAAGTACTCATTTTTTATTTGAGATACAAAAGATTGATTACAAATGAATACAAAAAATAACCGAGTATTACTTTTAGGCAACACTCGGCTATTCAATCAAAACTTAACTATGAAAAATTTAATTTTATTTGTCCTGACAAACATAGTTAAATAATGATTAAGAAGCAAATATTATGAGTGTAATATTTGACAGGATTTCAATTATCACTTTTCTTTTATTTGTCTGATAATTAATTCTCAAAGAGGGGATTATTAGTTACTATAATTAAGAGAAAAAAACAATGAAAACAGAACAGAAAAAATATAATGGTGAAGAGAAAAAACTATTTATAGAGACTTATGGTTGTCAAATGAATGTGGCGGACTCTGAAGTTGTAGCATCAATTATGGAGATGGATGGCTATACTATGACTGACGACATAGAGTCTGCTGATGCAGTTTTTGTAAACACATGTTCTATAAGAGAAAATGCAGAACAACGTGTTATTAATAGATTAAAAGACTTTCATGGAATTAGGGGTAAGCGAAACCATAAACTTATTATTGGGGTGCTAGGTTGCATGGCTGAGAGAGTGAAAGAGGTGTTGATAGAACAACATCATGCCGACCTAGTGGTTGGACCTGACTCATACTTAGACTTACCAAGTTTAATTAGTGCAGCCGAACAGGGTGAAAAGGTAATCAATGTAGAGTTATCAAAAACTGAAACGTACAAAGATGTTATTCCTTTAAAAATTGGAGGTAACAACATTTCAGGTTTTATCTCTATTATGCGCGGATGCAATAACTTTTGCACCTACTGCATAGTGCCTTATACAAGAGGCAGAGAAAGAAGTAGAGACACCGAAAGCATCCTTAATGAGTTGGACGATCTAAAGGAAAGAGGTTTCAAAGAAGTTACGCTACTTGGTCAAAATGTAAACTCGTATCTTTACACTGATGGAGAGAAAGAAGTAGACTTCTCAGACTTACTAGAAATGGTTGCAAAACATGCACCTGAAATGCGTGTACGTTTTACAACATCACATCCAAAAGATATGACTGACAAAACGCTTCACACCATTGCCAATAACAAAAATATTTGTCGTTTCATTCACCTACCCTTTCAATCGGGCAGTTCACGAATGCTAAAACTAATGAATCGCAAATATGATAGAGAATGGTATTTAGACAGAATTGCAGCAATCAAAAGAATTATTCCAGAGTGCGGACTCTCTACCGATATCATGTGTGGCTTTCACGATGAAACAGAGGAAGATCACAAAGAGACATTATCATTGATGAAAGAGGTAGTATTCGATTCTGCATTCATGTTTAAATATTCAGAAAGACCAGGTACATTCGCATCAAACAAGCTAAATGACAATGTGCCGGAAGAGGTGAAGAAACGAAGATTGCAAGAAATTATTGATCTACAAAGAGAACATTCCGAGTTGAGCAATAAAAGAGATGTAGGTAAAGAGTTTGAAGTTTTAATTGAAGGCTATTCCAAAAAATCACGTAATCAATTCTTTGGAAGGACAAGCGAAAGCAAGGTAGTTGTGTTTGATAAAAAATCTCATAAAATTGGTCAAACAGTTAGAGTGAAAATAAATGGACACACTTCTGCAACTCTTTTAGGTGAATCCTTATAGGAAAAGAAGCTTTTTACGAATATTTGTTTAAAAAGTAAACAAAATGTAGTCTCATACGTTTCATTACTATACTTAAATCAAACAATAGTATTGATTGAAGGAAGTAATTTATAAACAATATATAAACATTAAAACAAGAAAAATTATGAGAAGTTCAGAATCAAAATTATTATTAGGATTAGGAATTGGTGTAGCACTTGGTGCAGCTATTGGTTACATTATGGGCAACGACAAAAGAGAAGAGTGGTTGGATCAAGCTAGCGAATTTGCTGACAAGGTAAGAGCTAATGTAAAAACTGCTGTTTACAAAGGTAAGCATGAGGTAGAAGATCTTAAAGAAGATATTGAAGACATAACAGAAGTTGCAAAAAAAGAGTTATCTAGAAAATAGAAAAACAGAAATCACCTAAACGATGGAAGAGAAAAAAGTAAGTACATTGTTCGAGGAAATGAAAGATGAATTGGCTGACTACGTTTCCAAAAGGTTAAGGCTATTTAAGTTACAAAGTTACTCTAGAACTAGCAGAATTGGTGCACTGTTGCTCTATTCAATTGGTATTATACTATTGGTAGTTTTAGCGTTAAGCTTTATTTTTACAACTTTAGCTTTGTATCTTGGAGGTCTGCTTGACAGTTTACCTCTAGGCTTTGGAATAGTTTCGTTATTGACATTGCTTTTTGTTATAGTTATTATAAAAACCAAGAAGTCAATAGTAAATAGTTTGACAAACATGATAGTGTCTTTCCTTGTGAATGATGATAAAGAATAACAGCATTATGAAAACATACAAACTAACCCCTTATGATCAATTAAAACTAGAAAAGAAGCAGCTACGCGAAGAGATTAAAATTTCTGAGCAAAAGATGGCTTTTCAAGTACAATATATTCATGATAATTGGGGATCGATGTTGCTAAAAAGCACCACTTCATCAATTATGAATAGGGTTACTAGTAGAGCAGACAGCTCATCACCTGTTTCAAGTTCTTCCTATCTAACCAGATCACCAGGTGGTGGTTGGGGTGATTTTATTCTTTCAAATTACAAATCTGTGGGTTCTATAGGCTGGAGAATACTAAAACCAATAGCCTTAACTTTCTTAACCAGAAAAGCAACATCAATGCTCTTTTCAAGAAAAAAGAAATAGTAAGTATTGTGTTTTTGCTTCAATAGAACAACACTAGGAGTATTTTTAAGAAACCAATGTTATGTTGTAGAGCGGTGGACGGTATTTATGCCGTCCACTTTTGCTATAACAGAACATAGGTTTTGCACATCTTTCACACTATGAAGGCTCACTTCAACGTCACCTTCAAATATTCCATCATTCGACGATATATTCATACTCAGGATATTTACTTTAATATCTTCAGATATCCTTGCAATAATATTATTCAATATTCCTTTTTTGTCTATACCTGTAAAAGAGACAGTAGATTTAAAATTATACTGCTCGTAGTCTCCCCAAACAACTTCTATTATTCTATCCCCAAAATTAGCTTTAAGTTTAAGTCCATTTTGGCAAGAGCTTTTATGCACCTCAACCTCTTCTTTATGATTGATATATCCAAACACATCGTCACCTGGCAAAGAGTTGCAACAAGAAGGCAAAACAAAGTTTTTACCCTGGTTGGTTTCAACCAATTTATACTTAGCTTTTCTATCTATCTGTTCTGTATCAGCAGACAATCCCTCTTCGCCGTCACCAACACTCTCGTTTTTTTCTTTTGGTGCAGTCTCTGATGGCTTACGCATAGCATTAACAGCTTGTTTCCAATAGCGCTTCAACAAATTCTCAGATTCGTCTTCTTTCTTCTTTTTATAAAACTCAGCATAATCCTGAGGCAGTTCAATGTCATTATTCCCTATTTGATAATAAAGATCTTCCTTCTTATCTATTTCATAATAATAAAGAATTTTATCGAGCATACTTCTCTGCAAAGGCTCTTCAGTAAACAATCCCTCTAGTTTTAACTTACCCTCTTTGGCAATAGCTCTTCTTTCACGACGCAAAGCTGCTTCAATTGAAGTTCTAGCTTTTGCAGTTGTAACATAGTTGAGCCACTCGGCTTGAGGCTTTTGCGATGATGATGTTAAAATCTCTATTTGATCACCACTATTCAGCTTCTTGCTTAATGGCACTAAGTTGTGATTAACCTTTGCCCCTAAACAACTATCTCCTATATCTGTATGCAGCATATAAGCAAAATCGAGAGCAGTTGCACCTTGTGGAAGGGTTTTTAAATCTCCCTTTGGTGTAAAAACAAATATCTCCATTGCAAAGAGATTCAGTTTGATAGTATCTAAAAAGTCGACAGCATTGGGATTGGGGTTCTCCAACACCTCTTGAATAGTTTTCAACCATTTGTCCAACTCATTATCCTCTTCTACCTTATTTGCTTTATACTTCCAATGTGCAGCAAACCCCTTTTCTGCAATATCGTCCATTCTTCTACTGCGAATTTGAATTTCAATCCATCTACCATCCGGACCCATCACTGTTAAGTGCAAAGCTTGATAGCCATTTGCTTTGGGGCGGCTCACCCAATCGCGAATTCTATCAGGACGTAATTTGTAAATATCTGTAATGGCAGAATATATATCCCAACACTGCTTTTTCTCGTCGAGCCCTGGATAGATTTCAAAAATAATTCTAACAGCAAATATATCGTATATCTCATTCAAACCAACTTGCTTTTTCTCCATCTTTTTAGAGATAGAGTAGACAGACTTGACACGAGCCCTCATCTCATACTCAATATTCATTTTGTCTAGCTCTACACGTACAGGTTTAGCAAAGTTTTCATATATTTTATTACGCTCATCTGCAGTTTCCTTTATTTGAGCAGTAATATCTTCAAATGTTTTAGGATGCTCGTATTTAAAACAAAGCTCTTCCAATTCTGTTTTGATTGAAAAGAGCCCTAAACGATGTGCTAGTGGTGCATAGATAAAGTTAGTTTCGCCCGTAATTTTGTATTGCTTGGCAGGAGCCATCGAAGACAAAGTGCGCATATTGTGCAAACGGTCGGCAATTTTTATAAGAATCACACGGATATCATTAGACATAGTAAGCAAAAGCTTCCTAAAGTTTTCTGCCTGAGCAGACACTTCTCTACCAAACATTCCGCTAGATATTTTGGTAAGCCCATCAACAATGCGAGCAATTCGCTCACCAAAAATCATCTCAATATCTTCAATAGTGTAATCTGTATCCTCAACCACATCGTGAAGCAAGGCAGCAGAAATTGAAGTAGAACCCAAGCCTATCTCTTTAGATACAATACGAGCCACTGCAAGGGGATGCATTATATAAGGCTCACCAGAACGACGACGAGACCCTTTGTGAGCTTCATATGCAAGGTTGAAAGCTTTAGTTATAACTTCAACCTTTTTACGATGGTTAGACGAAAGATAATCATCAAGAAGAGCTTGAAACTCATCTTCAATCATTTTATTGTCATCCAATATTTTGTTGTCTTCACTCATATAAAAAAAATAGAAAATCTTGCTTCTACATGCAAGATTGTTTGCTGTTAAATGTGTAACACGAAGTTACAAATAAATCTTCATAAAACAAAGCTTAAGCTTTTAATGTTAATACTTATAGTTGAATAGAAATTGATAATTAAACATCGCAGTTCCTCACAAATATATCGATTAAAGCTACGAGTTGCGTCTTTAACAAGGGGGTGACAATATGACAAAAGCAAAAACGCTATTTGCAACCTTTTCTATGGAAGTTTTCAATAGCGTTTTTATATATTGTACAACATTACTACTAGTTGAATCTGATTACTGGTGCTCTTTACGCAATAAGTCGTTTACAGTTTTCACAGGATTAAATGTATCGATTGGTACCTCAACAAAGATGGTATTCCAATCGCTCATAGCTCCATTCCAAAGACCGGGTAGCTCAAGAGCTTTTAAAGGTTTTCCGTTTTTAGATTTAGAAGAGATAAAACCTGTCTCTTTATCAACAAAGTTGAGTAGATTAAACTTCCTACCCTCTCTATCCTTTATAGCACAAACTAAATCCACTGGATTAAAATGGGTTGCTTTGTCTGCAAAACTAGCAGCAGTGTCATCATCAATTTGTGAGCCCTCCAAAATTTGTGGCGAATAGCTTCCATCCTGGTTTTGCACAATAAAAGGTCCACCTCCAGGCTCACCTTCATTGCGCACCATACCACATACTCTGATAGGACGGTTTAGTTTTTTAATCAAATATTGTGCTCTCTGCTCTTTAGAAGCTCTCTCCAAATCACTGTTAGTGATGCACAAATCATTTATCAAAAAGTTCTCTATTTCTGTAAGATCCTCCAAAAGGTAGTCTTTCGATTTCAATTTATCCAAATAGCTAAAAATCTTTTCTTGAGTATCTACTAAAACACCTGCCAGTACTTGTTTGTGAAATATATCACTCTCCTTATAACTGTCAGGAACAACATTGTCGATATTTTTTACAAAAACTATATCAGAGTTTAAGTCATTTAGGTTTTCGATAAGCGCTCCATGACCACCTGGACGAAACAGTAGTTCTCCCTCATCTCTAAAAGGTTTATTATCTAAATCTACTGCAATAGTGTCGGTAGAGGGCTTTTGAATACTAAAAGAGACATCAAATTGAGCGCCTAGCTGCTTTTCTAAATTATCTTTTTCCCTTTCTAGCAAGTTCTCAAACAGCTCTTCGTGATGAGGCGAAATTGTTAAATGCACATTTACCTTACCGTCTTTCCCTTTCGCATACATTGAGCCTTCAACAAAATGCTCTTCCATCGACGTTCTTCTTTTATCTAAATACTTATGAAACAACAACAAACCTTTTGGTAAATCTCCATAACCAAGTCCCTCTTCACCCAAAAGCATATTTACCACCTCTTTATATTTACCTTCTGACAACAACTCATCAACGCCACTGTTGTAAACAGCAAGGCATACTCTATTCAAGACATCGTAAAAAGCAAACTTCTGAATATCATTAAAGAAACTGTTTTCAAACTCTGTAGTGGGAGTAGTTGTATCTTTTTCGAGAAATGCATACAAGTCTTTAAACATTCTACTAGCTGCCCCCGATGCTGGTACAAACTTTGTAACTACTACGTCGGTTTTCAAATATTCCTTCCATCTTTTCACATAGTATTCTTTGCTAGCTTTGTCTAGCTTTAGAATACCCGCATCTACCGAGGCAGGCTTCTTGATGTTTAACTGTGGGAAGCCCTCAATAAAATAATGTAGCTGCTCAGCAATTTTCTCTTCTAAAATCCCCTTCTTTTTTAATTGATTTTTGTCTTTATCTGTAAAAATATAAGCCATAATGGATAAGTTTATTATTATGAATTGAAAATTGTTTGATTGCCAACTTCAAAGTTAATTAAAATATTATTATAAAAAAGACATGCTATTATTTAATATGCCATATTAAACACAATTTCGTATTTATGGCACATTATTTGCACGATCATATTTGACTGCCGATAGGATAAAAACCAAACCTGACATTTCGTCACATAGAATGACAATTTAATCTTTGGCATCAATTTTGAAGTTATACAGATAGGAACTAATTAAAAACAAAATAAATAAATATATAATAGTATGGGAAAAATAATAGGAATTGACTTAGGAACAACAAACTCTTGCGTTTCAGTATTGGAAGGCAACGAACCTGTTGTAATTAGTAATAACGAGGGAAGACGCACTACCCCATCCATTGTTGCATTTGTGGAAGGTGGAGAGCGCAGAGTAGGTGATCCTGCAAAACGCCAGGCAATAACCAACCCCGAGAAAACAGTATTCTCTATAAAAACATTTATGGGAGAAACTTTCGACCAAGTGCAAAAAGAAACCGGACGTGTATCATACAAAGTAGTAAAAGGTGACAACAACACACCACGTGTAGATATCGACGGAAGACTATATACTCCACAAGAGATTTCTGCAATTATTTTACAGAAAATGAAGAAAACAGCCGAAGATTACTTAGGACAAGAAGTAACCGAAGCTGTAATTACTGTGCCAGCATATTTTAGCGATGCTCAGCGTCAAGCTACAAAAGAGGCAGGTGAGATTGCTGGACTTACAGTACGTCGTATTGTAAACGAGCCAACAGCTGCTTCACTGGCTTATGGTCTTGACAAGAAACACAAAGATATGAAAATCGCTGTGTTTGACCTTGGTGGTGGAACTTTCGATATCTCTATCTTAGAGCTAGGTGATGGTGTATTTGAAGTGAAATCTACTAATGGTGATACTCACCTTGGTGGTGACGATTTCGACCACAAAATTATTGACTGGTTGGCAGAAGAGTTTTTGAAAGATGAAGGTATTGATCTTCGCAAAGACCCAATGGCACTACAGCGCTTGAAAGAAGCTGCAGAGAAAGCAAAAATTGAACTTTCTACAGCTACAAGCACAGAAATCAATCTACCTTATATTATGCCAGTTGATGGAATACCAAAACACTTGGTAAAAACATTGACTCGTGCAAAATTTGAGCAACTAGTTGATGATTTGCTGCAAAAATGTGTTGGACCAAGCGAGGCAGCAATTAAAGATGCAGGTATTTCAATATCCGACATCGACGAAGTAATATTAGTAGGTGGTTCAACTCGTATACCTGCAGTACAAGAGCTGGTTGAAAAACTATTTGGCAAAACTCCTTCAAAAGGTGTAAACCCTGACGAAGTTGTTGCACTAGGTGCTGCTATTCAAGGTGCAGTATTAAGCGGCGATGTAAAAGATGTATTGTTGCTAGATGTTACTCCTCTATCATTAGGTATTGAAACAATGGGCGGTGTAACAACAAAGCTTATTGATGCCAATACAACTATTCCAACAAAGAAGAGCGAAACATTTTCAACTGCTTCAGACAATCAACCATCAGTACAAATTAATGTATTGCAAGGTGAGCGTTCTATGGCACGCGACAACAAACAAATTGGTGTATTTAACCTAGACGGAATACCACCAGCACCACGCGGTGTACCTCAAATTGAAGTTACATTCGACATTGATGCAAACGGTATTCTTAATGTATCTGCAAAGGATAAAGCTACTGGTAAAGAACAACGCATTCGTATTGAAGCATCTTCAGGACTAAGCGAAGAGGAAATCAAACGCATGAAAGAAGAAGCTGAAGCAAATGCAGAATCTGACAAAAAAGAAAAAGAGAGAATAGATAAGCTAAACCAAGCCGACTCGATGATTTTCCAAACCGAAAAACAATTGAAAGACCTTGGCGATAAGCTTCCAGCTGACAAGAAAGCTCCTATCGAAGAAGCATTAGCAAAACTAAAAGAAGCTCACAAAGCACAAGATATTGAAGCAATTGATGCTGCTACAGCAGAATTGAATACAGTATTCCAAGCTGCTTCTCAAGATATGTACAATGCACAAGACGCAGGTGCTCAGCAGGGTGCAGGAGGTCCACAAGATGCAGGTCAACAAGGACCTAGTCAAGGTGGTGGATCAGACGATGATGTAACTGATGTTGATTTTGAGGAAGTGAAATAAAAGACTCGAAAACGATATAGCAAACTAAATAATTATTTAATCGCAGCAGAACACTGGTTCTGTTGCGATTTTTTTTGTTCAATTATAATTAAATTATTTATTCTGCACGGCGTCTATTTGGCAATCTATTGATATATCTCTTTCCGAAGCATTTTGTAGGGCTCCGAAATGTCTAAAACAGTTGAAACTTGCATCTACCATGGTAGATGAGGTTAGAAAAGTATTGTTTTTGTTTTGTCAAACAAATATGTGGCATTTAAGCTTTAAAAAACCGACTCTCAGAGTAAACCTCTCTTTTCATTAGTTGACTTTTCACTCTTTGCCTGCATTTTATTTCTTCACCACCTTTTTCTTCCATAGTTGATTTTAAAAAAAAGCATTTTATAAATTCAAAGCATTTCTACGGCAGTAGATTCAATTTTCAAGGCATAAATTTTCAATCTACCACCGTAGATTTAACTTTCAACACATGAATGCCCAATCTACCGCGGTAGATTTAATTTCCTGCTTTTTCATACCGCATCTACGAGTAAACTATAAGAAATAACGCTCTGTTATTTACGAATTGATACTTGTGCAACTGTAAAAATAAGGTGAGTGTGAGATAAAACAGCAAACTTTAACTCCACACCTCTTCCTGTTTTCACCTCTAAGCTCGGTTTAATTGCAATTCGTATCTTGCCTAGAGAAAGCAATGCATGCTAATCGAAGACAGAAATCAAAAAACTGCCTCAGCAAGAGAATTAAAGTTAAACACGCAATTTTGCTGTTGATAGAATAAAACTATCTATATTTGTGAATACAAACGAGTTGAGTTTACAATTATAATAATTAGCACTATGAAACAGGCATCAAAACTAATCGGATTAATTGCACTTACTATTATTTTAGCTTCATGCTCAATTGATAGATTAGATGGAGATTGGGGCGACAACATTAAGCTTTCAACAAGAATTGTTCATTTTGACAAGAATAAAAATGCTGCAACTGTAAAAACCAGGGGTTCTTCGTGGTGGATAAATGGAGTATTAGTTAATGGAGAAGATTTTATAACAGCTCAAGATCAAAATATCGACCCTACTCAAGACAGCTATACATTTCAGGGCGAATGGTTTACTGTAGAGAAAAAGAATAAAACAACTTTGAATATCACTATGGATGAAAACCGTGGCGAGACTGAAAGAAAAATAATTATTCATCTTCAAGCTGGCAATTATTTTGATCGAGTTTCAATTACGCAAGATGGCGAGTGAGTTTATTGTTGATACTAGCTATAGATTAATACTAACCAAATAATAATTCATATAAGTGAAGAGTGAAAGCAAAATTGCTTTGTAAAATGGAAAGACCAAAAATTAATATCAAATATGAGACAATTGATTATATAATAGAATCATTGGGCATAATTGCATTGGTCTGTTTACTTACTGCCCCCTATTTATTTTTACAACAGCCTGCCTGACAATATACCCTCTTTTTCCACTCTCCCTTAAACAATTCCCTCAATTGTTAAACCATTATCAAAAAACCACGTCATATAACTAAACGAAATAGATAAACCACTTAAAACCCCTATAGATATGAAAGCAATAATGAGAATCAGTATTATAGTGTTGTTAATAGGATTAACATCATGCTATACAGAAAAAAGAATGGTTACCGCACAAGGTAGTTCACAGATAAGTTTTCAAACTTTCTACGATGAACTTTCACCTTACGGACAGTGGGTTGAAGATTATGATTATGGATATATATGGATACCTCACGTAAATAGAAACTTCCAACCTTATGCAACTGATGGATATTGGGCAATGACCAATTACGGAAACACATGGGTATCGAACTACTCTTGGGGTTGGGCTCCTTTCCATTACGGACGTTGGTTTCACGACGACTTCTTGGGCTGGGCATGGATTCCAGGATACGAGTGGGCACCTGCCTGGGTTAGTTGGAGAAGTGGTGGTGGATATTATGGTTGGGCTCCTTTAGGACCTAGAATGCGTGTAAACGTGAATATAAATATACCTTGGTCGCATTGGACTTTCTTGCCTCAAAGATATATGTATCATAATAATATGCACAGATATTACAACAGAGGAAACAGAAATTATTATCAGCAAACAACTATAATAAACAACACTAATATATATAACAACAATACGTATTATAGTGGTCCAAGTGCTAGAGACGTAGAACGCTCAACTGGAAGAAAGGTTTCGGTAAGAAATGTAAACAATTCAGGACGAGCTGGCAGAACAAGTGTAAGCGATCGTTCAGTAAATGTATATAGACCAGAAGTTGTAAGAAATTCAGAAAGAACTGCAAGACCAGCAAGTGCTCCAAACAGAACAAGTGTGAACAGAGGCACCACCACAACAGGCAGAACCTCAACATCTAGTAGTAGAGAAACTAATGTAAATAGAAACACAAACAGAACAACTACTACTCCTGCAAACAGACGTAGCACTGGAACTGTAAACCGCACAAACAGCAACCAACAGCAGTCGACTGGTACTAATAATAGAGGAACGGTAAATAGAGGGAATACAAACACCAATAGAGGAACTGTAAATAGAAGCACTACTACTAACCGAGGTAGAACTGAAACTGAAACTGGAACTACAACTACTACAAGAAAGACAACTCCTGTAAAAAGAGAAAACAACAACAATAGTAGCACAAGTAGAACAGTAAACAGATCTACCAATGAGAGAAAGCAACCTGCAACTTCTAGAGCCTCTACTGCAAAGACAAACACCAGATCGTCATCTGCATCACAAAGCAGAAGCACGTCTTCAAGACAGTCTACAGCAAGAAGTACTAGCACCAACAGCAAAAGCAACAATTCACGCAGTACTACTACAAGAAATAATGGTAGAAGCAGATAAACAACTTGTTGAAGTTTGAATGAAAGCTTTTAAAAACTGAAAATAACAAAAAGAGAGGGTGGCTAATTAATTAGCCACCCTCTCTTTTTATATATACTCACTCGCATAATACAAGTGCAATACTATTCACAAAACATTATTTTGCAAAACTAACAGCACGTGTCTCACGTATTACTGTCACTTTCACTTGTCCTGGATAGGTCATCTCTGTTTGTATCTTATGAGCTATCTCATTAGACAATCTTTCTATATCCTTATCGTCAATCTTTTCAGCACCAACAATAACTCTCAGCTCACGTCCTGCTTGAATAGCGTAAGTTTTAAGAACGCCAGGGTATGAAAGAGCCAACTGCTCAAGATTATTGAGACGCTTGATATACGCCTCCACAATTTCTCTTCGTGCACCAGGTCTTGCTCCAGATATAGCATCACAAACCTGAACAATAGGTGCTAACAATGTTGTCATATCAATCTCATCGTGATGAGCACCAATAGCATTGCAAATATCAGGCTTCTCTTTATATTTCTCTGCCAACTTCATTCCTAAAATAGCGTGAGGTAGTTCTGGTTCATCATCAGGTACTTTACCCAAATCATGCAACAGACCTGCTCGTTTTGCTCTCTTCGGATTCAAACCTAGCTCGGCTGCCATAATGGCGCATAAATTAGCAGTCTCTTTAGAGTGTTGCAACAAATTTTGTCCATATGAAGAACGATACTTCATTTTACCCACCATGCGAATCAGCTCAGGATGCAATCCATGAATTCCTAAATCTATTGCAGTGCGTTTTCCAGTCTCTACAACCTCATCATCAATTTGTTTCTTCACTTTCGATACCACCTCTTCAATTCTTGCAGGATGAATACGACCATCAGAAACTAACTGATGCAAGGAAAGACGTGCAATTTCACGACGAACTGGGTCAAAAGCCGACAATACAATTGCTTCGGGTGTGTCATCAACAATAATTTCAACACCTGTAGCAGCTTCAAGAGCACGAATATTTCGTCCTTCACGACCAATAATTCTACCTTTTATCTCATCAGAATCGATATGAAATACTGTAATGGCATTTTCAACAGCAGTTTCAGTTGCAACTCTTTGTATGGATTGAATTACAATTCGTTTTGCTTCTCTATTTGCTGTAAGTTTTGCTTCCTCTATCATATCGTTGATATAAGATTGAGTGCTTGTTTTTGCCTCTTCTCTCAACGACTCTACTAGCTGTGCTTTTGCCTCTTCAGCAGAAAGCCCCGACACAATCTCCAGTTTGCTTACTGCCTCACGATGAGCTTGCTCTACCTCTGCAGCACGTTTTTCCAACAGATTAAGTTGGTTATCCAAATTAGACCTAATAGAATCAGTTTCCGACCTTTTTTTATTCAGCTCTTCTTGTCTCTGATTCAGTGTCATTTCGCGTTGCTTCAGCTTATTCTCTGTTGCCTGTATGCGACTAGTTTTACTATTAATCTGCTTCTCGGCTTCAGATTTCATTTGAAGAGTTTCCTCTTTTGCCTCCACAAGTTTGTTTTTCAATATTACTTCGGAGTCCTTCTCTGCATCACTCACTATCTGCTTATAGCGAGAATTTGCAGCTTGGACAGCAAAGTACCACATAATTGCAGCCCCAATAAGTAAGCCAACAATTCCTATTACTATTTCCATATTTTAATTTTTAGTTATTTACTTAAGGCACTTATTCTTTTATAAAGTGCTGATATCTTGAACTATCTATTGAAATAAATAGATTCGCTTTAAAATAAAAAAAGCACACGCTTGCATTTTTATTCAAATGCATAACGGGTGCGAAACTGTAGGTTGCAACTATACTTAACTATGTACTAAACAATGTATTATTTCTCCAAGTATTGATCTATTTCATCAATAAGTGAACTAATTTTTTTTTCGTAGGGTTCTGTATTGCTTTTTGTACCCAACTTAAAATTTTCTACTAATACCTGAATAGCTGTCATAGTAACAAAGTCCTGTGGAATCAAATTTGGCGAGCCGCCAAAAGCAATTCTATATTGATTTATTTTTTTTTCTATTATATTACCGGCTTTTCTAAAAGCCTCCTCCTCAGATTTTTTTATCGTTATAGGATATTTTCGACCATCAATAACTAATGTCAATGGAAAATCTCTCTTTTCCTCTATATTTTTTGTATCCATTAGCTACCTCCTTAACAAACCAATGCATTTATCTACTTCTCGCACCATTTTAGACAATTTCAATTTGGCATCATCCACATCAACACTTGCTGCAGTTATGGTTCGTGCCATTTTTAAATTGTTGTATTTCTGTTTCAATACTTTAAGATCTTTTCCTAAGCTTTCAATATTTTCATCTTTTAGAGCATGTTCATCTTTAAGCCTGTTATTTTCTTGTTTTAGTCTATCACACAAGAGCATCACCTGCCTTACACGCACCTCTAAATTGAGTAATAACTTATCTCGATCTTCAGTCATAATGAAACAAAAATTCACGCAAATATAATCATAGAAAACGGTTCACCCAAATTATAAATGCTAAATTTGAGCTACTTCAACTTTAAATTTCACTTTAAATTTTATACCTTTATCGTTTTGAAACATTAAAATACAGTTTTACAGAAATGATTCCCATCTATATTAGTAATCTTATCTATGATGCTTGCCCACAATTTATATCTGTTCAGTTTGAATGCGATGTGATAAACAGTGATTATAACAAACTACTATGGCTTGAAATTGAAAGCTTTATCAACGAATTTAGAAAACACAACAAAATAAAAGATATCAATAAGTTTGCTCCTATATTAGCAACACGCAACACTTACAAAAAACTTGGCAAAGAGCCCAATCGATATCGTCCATCAGGAGAGGCGTTACGTAGAAGAATATTAAAAGGCGTGGAGCTCTATAAAATAAACACATTGGTAGATGCCGTCAACCTAATATCTCTCAAAACTGGCTACTCCATAGGTGGCTTTGATGCTAGCCTCATTCAAGGTAGTTTGGAATTGGGGGTGGGACAAAAAGATGAAAAATTTGAAGCTATTGCCCGGGGCTTTCTCAATATTGAGTTCTTGCCTGTATATCGTGACGCCGTTGGTGGTATTGGAACACCCACTAGTGATGAAGAGCGCACAAAAATAAACAACAACACCAATAAATTTCTCATGCTGCTGAATGCCTATTCAGGCAATGAGGGGCTTGATGATGCTATTGAATATTCTAAGAATATTTTGGAGAAGTATACAAATGCTACAAACATGAAGATTAGGAAAATTGAAAGGAAGTGAAATAAAAAGAGGGTTGTTTTGAAAGCTCATAACAAACAATATTATCATTTATAATGATAATAACCTATAAATCGAACTTCACAGCAATTTAATTGTTACTATACATTGAAGAGTTTTGCACACTTTTGTTTTCCTTTAAAAATCAGAAAATAGTATGGAGTGAGAGATTTTTCGACAAAAACAAAGAAGAGTTTAAAGTAAATATAAAAAATTGTTACATCTAATAATTTAACACACAATATGGATGATTTTTCATTTGTTGCCAATAGCGATATATCGTCGATAGAAGAACTCTATCGTCAATACAAAGAAAATCCAGAGTCAGTAGATTCAAGTTTCTCCTCTTTTTTTAAAGGATACGACTTTGCAATAGAGAGCTATCAATCTTTGCCAGGAAAAGTAATTAGCAAAGAGTTCAATGTAATTAACCTCATTCAAGGCTATCGTCAACGAGGACATTTCTTCACCAAAACCAATCCCGTAAGGGCACGTAGGCAATACTCGCCCACACTTGCCATCGAAAATTTTGGGTTGGAAGATAACGACCTTGACACAGTATTCGAGGCTGGTACTCAAATAGGTATAGGTCCTGCAAAGCTATCAGCCATTATTGAGCACCTTGAAGCTACTTATTGCCAATCGATAGGAGTAGAATACCTATATGTAAGGCGCCCCGAAGTAGTAAAGTGGCTAAAAGAAAGAATGGAGTCGAGCCGAAACCAGCCCACCTTCAATGTAGAACAGAAGAAAAACTTCTTTCACCAATTGAAGCGTGCTGTAAATTTTGAAGACTTTATTCACAAAAAGTTTGTTGGACAAAAACGTTTTTCACTCGAAGGTGGTGAAGCTCTGATAACTGGCTTGTATTCAACCATTCGCAAAGGCGCTGCATTAGGTGCAGAAGAGTTTGTTGTGGGCATGGCACACCGAGGACGCCTCAATGTGCTTACCAATGTATTGGAAAAACCCTATCGCAATGTCTTTAAAGAGTTTGTTGCACAAGACTATGATGAAAGTGTAGCTCTGGGCGATGTGAAATATCACCTCGGGTTTAACAAACGTGTAAAACTAGAAGATGGCAAAGAGGTCAATCTAGCACTTCTGCCCAACCCATCGCATTTAGAGGCTGCTACCCCCGTTGCAATCGGACTTTCGCGTTCACGCGCAGAGCATGCCTACAATTCAGACTTGAAAAAAGTAGTTCCCATAATTATTCATGGCGATGCAGCTATAGCATCACAAGGTGTAGTATACGAAGTAGCGCAAATGGCTAAGCTAGATGGTTATAAAACAGGGGGTGCTATCCATATTGTTGTAAACAACCAGGTTGGCTTCACTACAAACTATATCGAAGCTCGCTCTAGCACATACTCAACCGACATAGCTAAGGTAACTATCAGCCCAGTATTTCACGTAAATGGCGACGATACCGAAGCTGTTGCCTATGTGTTTGAGTTGGCAATGGAGTATCGTCAAAAATTTAACACCGACGTATTTATCGACATATTGAGTTACCGTAAGTATGGACACAACGAAGGAGACGAACCTCGATTTACCCAACCCCTACTCTACAAAACTATTGCTAAGCATCCCAACCCATTAGAAATATATGCAGCTCAACTACAAAAAGAAGAGGTGATGACTGCTAAGGAGGTACAAAAACATATTAGTGAGTTTACAGAGCACTTAGAAGAAGAGCTTACTGCTTCAAAAGAGATTGACAAGCTCACAATTCCACGATTCTTACCAGAATTGTGGTCGTCGTTTCCTTTTCCAGAAGACAAACACTTTGCTGTAAAAGTGCCAACAGGAATTAGTCGAAAAACAATAGACAGGCTATGGGGACACATGAACTACCTGCCAGAAGACAAAAAGTTTTTCTCTAAAGTGCACAAAATTCATGACGACCGTCAAAAGATGTTCGACAAAGGCAAAATAGACTGGGCAATGGGCGAATTATTAGCCTATGCCAGCCTTGTAAATGATGGACACCCAGTGCGTTTGAGCGGACAAGACTCTGAGCGAGGCACATTTGCCCATCGTCATGCTAGTTTTGCTCAAGAGGATGTGCGAGAGCGCTATATGCCACTACGCGACTCCACCAAATTTGAAGCACCATTTAATGCCTACAACTCTCCCCTATCAGAATATGGAGTAATGGGCTTTGAATATGGCTATGCATTAGGTGTACCCAACGGGCTAACAATATGGGAAGCACAATTTGGCGATTTTCATAATGTGGCACAAGTAATTGTAGATCAATACATCAGCTCTGCCGAAGAGAAGTGGGGCTTACTCAATGGACTAGTGCTGTACCTGCCTCATGGATACGAGGGTCAAGGACCCGAGCATTCAAGTGGACGTATAGAAAGATTTCTCACCATGTCGGCTCGTAATAACATGTTGGTAATGAACCTTACCACCCCTGCCAATCTATTTCATGCACTGCGCAGACACTTGAAGCGTGATATCAGAATACCGATGACCATTTTTACACCAAAAAGCCTGTTGCGTCATCCACGATGCATCTCTACTTTGGATGATTTGGAAACTGGACAATTTGAAGAGGTTATTGATGACAATGATGTAAATGTAGATTCAGTTACTAGATTAGTGTTTTGCACTGGCAAAATATACTACGAGCTACTAGAGCGCAAAGAAGAGGTAGAGGCACGCAATGTAGCACTGGTTCGTATAGAGCAGTTGCACCCATTTCCAAAAGAGAAAGTGGAAGCCATTATTGCAAAATACTCATCGGCTCTATTAACCCTTTGGGTGCAAGAAGAGCCCGAAAATATGGGGGCTTGGACATACATTAATAGTAAGCTAAAAAATCACAACATTACACCCATTGCTCGATTGGCTAGTGCTAGCCCTGCAACAGGACTTGCTAAGCTACACACATTGGGGCAACAAGAGATTATCAACAAGGTGTTTAAAGCTTGCCATTGTGAAAGAAAGCTGCCATATTGCAACTTAGATTGCGTAGAAGGTAAAAGCCGAGAAGAGATATTGAAACAACACCATTATTTTGGCAATTCTACACGATTTTCGATTTAATGCAATTTAAACACGCAATGAATAATAATAAATAGTACAACCCTAGTTAACTCTAAGCAATATGATTATAGAAGTAAAAATACCATCACCAGGAGAATCGATTAATGAAGTAGAACTGGCTACCTGGACAGTAAAAACAGGCGACCTTGTAAAAAGAGATCAAGAGTTGGCTCTAATAGAATCTGATAAAGCTACGCTACCACTAATAGCCCCCGAAGCTGGAAAAATAGAAATATTAATACCAGAGGGAGAAATGGCAAAAGTAGATGCAGTAGCTTGTAAAATAGACACATCAGTTGAAGTGCCAGTTGAAGACACAACAGACCCAGATGTGGTGGATGAGAAAATTGAGGATGAAAAGAAAGAGGTGAGAAAGAAAGAAGTGAAAGCCGAAGCCAAAGGTGACGCAGGTAGTGAGCCTGTAGGGGCTGACAGCGAAATGAAAGAGACTTCAAAAGACTCCGACAACCTATCGCAAGTACGCACAACTCCACTGGCTAGGAAAATGATGGAAGCTGAAAAAATAAATGTGGATGATATTATCAATGGATTGCGAAGAATATCGTCTGACGATGTAAACACTGTATTGAGCAAAGGCAAAGAGATCAGTCGACTGTCAGGTAAACCTAGCGAACGAACCATTGAGCGCGAAAAGATGAGCCAACTACGCAAACACTTGAGCCGGCGCTTGGTGCAAGCGAAAAACGAAACGGCTATGCTTACCACTTTCAACGAGGTGGATATGCAAAACCTAATGAACCTTAGAAAAAAACATCAACCCGCATTTGTAAAGAAATATGGCTATAAAATTGGACTTATCTCCTTTTTCTTAAAAGCATCAGCTTTAGCGCTAAAGCTTCATCCAAAAATAAACAGCCAAATGGATGGGGAGGAGATTCTTCATCCATCGTATGTAGATATTTCTGTTGCAGTTCAGTCGCCAAAAGGGCTGATGGTGCCGGTAATTCGCAATGTTGACACCCTCAGCTTAGCAGAAATTGAGTCAGAACTCAAACGCCTTGCCGACAAAGCTTTAGCAAGCAGAATAAGCATGGATGAAATGACTGGTGGCACTTTTACTCTTACCAATGGTGGGGTATTTGGCTCAATGATGTCTACTCCACTCATCAATCCTCCACAATCGGCAATCATTGGAATGCACAATATTGTTGACAGACCCATTGCAGTGAACGGACAGGTGCAAATACGCCCCATGATGTACATTGCCCTTAGCTACGACCATCGTATAATTGACGGAAAAAATGCAGTAAGCTTCTTGGTAGATGTGAAGAAGATGATTGAAAACCCAACCTCTATGTTGCATGGTGGAATAGATGAAGAAAAAAAGTTGCTAAATCTATAGATTGTAGCAACTAAACCTATACTAAGTACAAAGTCGTAAATGGAAAGTGAAAGTAACACTTTATCATTTACGACTTTAATTTATCTCTTACAGTATGCTAGTTTTGGATTATGTGCTTCCTTGATTATGTTTATTAGTTTGGTTTTCTTTCTCCTGTTGCCTTCGCTTTTCTAATTGATACAACATTTTTATTTTCTCCTTCTCTTTTTCCCATTTCTCCTTGGCATATTTTTGCATATCTGTTATGGTGTCTTTTTCATCTACTATCTCTAAACCAAGCAAAGTTTCGATGATATCCTCCATTGTTACTACACCATCTAAGCCACCATACTCATCTACAATTAAGGCAATATGCTCACTTTTCTCCAACAGTTTTTCCCACAATGTAAATATTACAATAGTATTGGGAACAACAATAATCTCTTGCCTAATATCTTTCAACCTCAACTCAAATTTATCTTCTGCTAGCTTTTCATATACATCTTGTCTAAAAACATATCCGGTAATATCCTCCTCATCTTTTGAATAGACAGGTATTCGAGAAAACTTTAAACTCTGCCCATCTTCTTTTTTCTCTTCTTGTTCTCGCATAAAATAATCAGTCAAATACTCTTCCTCATCAGCCAAATCAACCACAACCCTTGGAGTCATTATCTCTTTTGCCTTCACATTCTTGAGCTGAAGTATATTTTGAATTATCTTGTGTTCTTTTGTTGAAAAAATCCCTTCATCAGCCCCTATATTTGCCAAAACAGCAATCTCTTCTCTACTAGTAGTTTGCTCAGGGCTATTCTTTGAAATTAGTTTTGTAATAAAGGCTGACATAACAACCAATGGATAGGAGACAACTATCATACCCTTCATAATTTTAGAAGACACCTTCGACAATCTTTTCCAATATATTGCGCCAATTGTTTTTGGAATGATTTCTGAAAGCACCAAAATCAACACTGTTAAAACAGCGGATACAAGTCCGAAGTAAACTTCACCAAAAACTGCTGTAGCTTGAGCACCTACACCAGCTGCTCCAATTGTGTGTGCCACTGTGTTTAATGATAAAATAGCAGACAAAGGCTTATCAACATTGGTTTTTAAATCGATAAAGCCTTTTGCCCATGTACTGCCCTCGTCATCCTTAACAATCAGAAAAGAGATAGGCGTAGATAAAAGTACTGCCTCCATTATGGAACAGAGAAATGAGACAAGAAGAGCCAGAAATAGATAAGCGAATAATAATATCATGATTATCTTTTTTTAAATTGACAATAGTATAAATCCATTTATGAGCAAGAGCACACACTAGCATACTATTGATTATTGGGCGCTAACACCCATCATTAATGGTATAATGAAAATGCGAGTTAGTTAGCAAAACCATCTTGTATCATACTAGCTGCAAAATATATTTATGCAATACAAATATACAAAACATCTTCAAACACTATAGCCCAATCACGATTGTAATTTTTAATCAATGTTTTTATTTCTCCTTCACCTTTTGTGTTACTCTCCCCTACTCGATTGTGCAACGTTTATTTTATCGAGCAGCTAAATGAAGTTGGCTTTGCTGACAACTTTTCAGAGTTTCGTATTATAAACCAGTTAGGTGTTGTTTGGCTTTTTATTAATGTGTAGAAGATTAATCTGAAACTTCAAGTTCTTTAATGTCAACTAACAAACAATATATGAGCTTTCACTTATTCTCATTGTCAGCTAACAAAACAATATATTGACTTCCACTTATTCTAAATGTCAAGTGACAAAACGTTGTAGAGACTTTCACTAATTCTAAATGTAAGCTGACACTTTAAATTCTCAACTCATTTTAAGCAATAAACATGTATTAGAGGAACAAAATGAGCTCCTCTTGAGGTTGTGCCAGTTGACAACAACCCAAAATGACCTCCTCTTAAGGTTAATTGAGGTGACATTGAGTGTAAATGAACTCAATTAGAGGTTTATCCTTGTGGTTTCTTAACAAACAACCCTCCACTTGTTAATGTGTGTTTTGACAATGAGTTAAAGTAAACTTCACTTTATATGTTTGTTAGTTGACATTTTAAATTATCATGTTTCACTTTTTCTCAATGTCAGCTGACAAAGTAAAATGTGCACTTCCACTTATTTTCAATGTCACGTGACATTGAAAATAAGTGGTTTTAATCTATTGATAATCAACATGTAAAAAACCTGCTCTAATTGACAAGCCTCAACTCGCTGTTTTAGCTAGCGATGCCATTCAGGTAGGGTTTGAGAAAAACAGTGATCGATTGGTTCTAAATGATGATGGAACTGGGTAGTTTAACAATCAAAAGTGTTTAACAATTATTGACAAAAAGGGGACTTTCGCTCCATCTACATCGGATGAGAAACAGAATATAAAGTTGTGTATCCAACCCTAAAGCATCACCAACAAAATGGGCTCTGTTGGTGATGCAACTAATTCTACTATTTTTAATTTTCCAGATCAATGGTATTTACAAATCGCTTTCTTTTTTCACCAACTAACAACTAAACAAAATAGACTGAGATAATTACACGTAGTCTTTTTTTCTTATCTTTGCATATTCTTTAGCTTACAACAAAATAAAAAATTATGATATGAGTCTTTGATATTAAGCACCACCATTTATATACAAGCTCAGCGAGCTTTTTATAAGAAAGAGCACAACACATTTATACAAAGACAAACTTATTGAAACAAAAGAACCCCTTTTATGATAACTATCACCATTATAATCCTCACCTCACTTATTTCTTATCAAGCATTTAAAGATTACAGCATTGCAGACAAGCTTATATTTCAACCCGCTGTTGTAAGAGATGGAGAGTGGTATAGACTAATAACCTATGGTCTGTTGCATGCCGACCTCACGCATTTGATATTCAATATGTTTACCTTCTACCTTTTTGGCAGAACTATCGAAAGTTTCTTTAAATCTTCTCTAGGTTTCATCCCAGGCTCTATCGCATTTATTTTGCTTTATCTAGGTGGGTTACTTTTCTCGATACTTCCCACTTACTTAAAAGAAAAAGACAACTACTACTATAAAGGCTTGGGTGCATCGGGTGCTGTATCGGCAGTTGTGTTTGCCTTTATACTTATCTTCCCAATGAGTTTGATGGGTATACTATTTATACCTATCAGATTGCCAGCCTTTCTATTTGGATTTATCTTCGTGTTTATCTCTATGTACTTAGACAAAAACCAAGTTGGTGGTATCAATCACTCTGCACATGTTGCAGGAGGATTGTTTGGAGTAGTGATGACTGCTGCAGTGTTTTTAGTATTATTACAGAACAATCTTTTAGTGGCTTTTCTTCACAAAATTCAGATTACATCATTATCTCAACTCATCTACTTTGGAATTTAAGCAGTTACAGTTTGGCGTAAGTGAGCAATCCACTCACGCTAGAAGATGCTAATAAGCTATGCTATAGCACTATTTTCTCTGTTTTTAACAATGAATCTCAAATAAATAATATATCTTTGTATACTATAATGCTTTTAGCTCTAAAAACAAAAAAACAATAATACATTCAGTATAAAATTTATCTTATAAATTATTTAATTCATTTTAAAGACCATTTCTAATGAAACAATTCACAATTTTAAGTTTAGCTATCATGATGCTATTCTCATGTTCCACGGAACCGAAGAAAGAACATGGCGCCATTTTTTACACAGAGTTTGATACTCCGTTTGGCACGCCTCCTTTCGATGAAATTACAAACGAAGATTTCAAACCTGCTTTTGAAAGAGGTATTGAACAACAAACAAAAGAGATTGAGGCAATTGTAAACAATCCTGAAGAACCCACTTTCGAAAATACAATTGTAGCCTTCGACAACAGTGGATCTCTTTTGACACGTGTATCGCGTGTGTTTTACGGACTAAAAGGTACCGAAAACAACGATGAAATTCAAGCATTGGCAGAAGAACTTTCGCCCATCTTATCTGAGCACAGCGATAATATTAGCTTAAACAGCGAACTGTTTGAGAGAATAAACACATTGCACAAAAATGCAGAAAACCTTAACTTGACAACTGAGCAGTATCGCTTGCTAGACGAAAACTACAAAAGCTTTGTTCGCTCGGGTATTATGCTCGACGATGAGCAAAAAGAGAGATTAAGAGAGATAAACAAAGAGCTATCGGCTCTTTCGCTTAGCTTTGGTAGCAACTTGCTTAATGAGACAAACGGTTTTAAACTAGTTGTTGATAATGAAGAAGACTTGGCAGGATTGTCAAAAGGGCTAAAAGATGCAGCTGCTCAAGTAGCTAAAGATAATGGTGAAGAGGGTAAATGGATGTTTACACTTCAAAAGCCAAGCTGGTTGCCATTCTTGCAGTATGCAGAAAACCGCGACTTGCGCGAAAAACTATACAAAGCCATGTACACACGTGGAGACAACGACAATGAGTTTGATAACAAAGAAAACATCAATAAAATTGTTAACCTACGCATAGAAAAAGCAAACATGATGGGCTTTGACACCCATGCCGACTTTGTAATGGTAGAGCGTATGGCAGAAAAGCCTGAGAATGTGTATAAACTATTAAACGAAGTGTGGGACTACGCATTGCCTCAAGCTAAGAAAGAAGCTGCAGAAATGCAAGCAATTATTGATGCAGAAGGTGGCGATTTTAAACTGCAATCATGGGATTGGTTCTACTACACAGAAAAAGTGAGAGAGCAAAAATATGCGCTTAACGAGTCTGAGTTGAAACCTTATTTCCAAATGGAAAACGTGAGAGAAGGTGTATTTGCAACTGCAAACAAACTATTTGGTTTGAACTTTAAAAAACTAGACAATATTGCTGTATATCATCCAGAGGTAGAAGTTTATGAAGTAACTGACGCAGACGGATCGCATGTAGCGGTTTTCTATACAGACTATTTTCCACGTTCAGGCAAAAATGCAGGTGCATGGATGAGCAGCTTCCGCGGACAAAGTATTCAAGATGGTGAGAACATTCGCCCACTAATTTTTAATGTTGGCAACTTTACACGCCCAACAGGCGACACGCCTGCATTATTGACATTGGACGAAGTGCAAACACTTTTCCATGAATTTGGTCATGCACTACACGGAATGCTCTCTAATGTAACTTATAGTGGATTGTCAGGAACTAGCGTTCCACGCGACTTTGTTGAGCTACCATCTCAAATAATGGAACATTGGGCATTTCATCCCGAAGTGTTGAAAATGTATGCTAAGCATTACGAAACAGGTGAAATTATACCTGATGAATTGATAGAGAAAATTGATGCAGCCTCTAAATTTAATATGGGTTTCATTACAACAGAATTTGTTGCTGCTGCTCTATTGGATATGGACTACCATACACAAACAGAACAAAGAGAATTTGATGTACGCGACTTTGAAAAGAAATCGATGGAAAAGATTGGTTTAATTGACGAAATTATACCACGCTACCGTAGTACATATTTTTCTCACATATTTAGTGGAGGCTACTCTGCAGGATATTACAGCTACTTGTGGGCAGAAGTGTTAGATTCGGATGCATTCCAGCCATTTGTTGAGAATGGTATTTTCCATCAACCATCAGCAAAATCATTCCGCGAGAATGTGCTTTCGAAAGGTAACTCTGACCACCCAATGATACTTTACAAAAAATATAGAGGTGCAGAACCAAATCCTGTTTACTTACTCAAAAATAGAGGTTTTGTTGACTAATCCTAATCAAAAACGTTAGAGATATGTGTCACTGACAAAAAAGTTGCATATAAACTGTCTAAGAAGACAAAAAAAGTTTATATTTGCAGATGCAAAATTAGAGGCATGAAAATGCCTCTAATTTTTGATATTATATATTGATAATCATCTATTAGTAAAACAATAATAAAAAAGTAAAAGTGTAATGTTAAACAAAGGATTTATAAAAACCTTCGCTATACTACTTGGACTTATTAGCTTGTACTACCTATCATTTTCTGTGGTAAGTAATGTATACAACAGTAAAGCCGATAGGTATGCAGACGGAGATTTAAACCTGAAAACTGAATATCTTGATTCACTATCAACAGAAAAGGTTTATTTAGGTTATACATTAAAGCAGATTCGCGAAAAAGAAATTGGTTTAGGACTTGACCTTAAGGGCGGTATGAACGTAATTTTGGAAGTTGATGCTAGAGGAGTATTGAGCTCATTGGCAAATACTGATGATACTCAATTTAATGATGCACTACGCGAAGCAGTTGCAGAAAACAGAAGAGGAAGTTCGCAAGACTTTATCTCTCTTTTCCAACAAAAATATCAAGAGATTGATCCGAATGCGAAATTAGCGAATATTTTTAGCATTACAATGAGCGACCGCATTAGTCCGGCAGACTCAAACGATAAAGTAATTGCTGAATTGCGCAAAGAGTTGGTTGATGCTGCTGACAACTCATTTAATGTGTTGCGTACGCGTATTGACCGATTTGGTGTAGTTGCTCCAAACATTCAAAAACTAGAGCGTGCAGAGAGAATTCTAATCGAATTGCCTGGTATTAAAGAGCCAGAACGTGTGCGTAAACTACTGCAAGGTAGTGCCAATTTAGAGTTTTGGAAAACTTATAATGTAAATGAACTTGTAAACGGTTTCAACGAGATTAATTCTCGTTCTGCTGCATATCTTGCTTCAAAACAAGCTGAATCTTCAACAGAAGAGGTGGAGATAGAGGAAGGAACTGAAATTGAAGAGATTGAAACTGAAGAGACACCAACTCTGGCAACAGAAGAGATAGAGGAGATTGACTTTAAAGAAGTTACTATCGACAAAACCTTTATTGACTACTTCGCTGAGCCATACTTTGCTATGGGTGGAGGATCGGGTGCTATTGTAGGTACTGTTTCAAAAAATGATACGGCTGAAGTTAACTTGTTGCTAGACAAGTTTAAAGACTCATTCCCTGCTGATGTTCGCTTCAAATGGGGCTTTAAAGCTGTAGACTTACGAGAAACATACTATCAACTATTTGCTCTAAGAGGAGATGGATCGAAACGCGGACCTGCTCTTGATGGCGATGTGGTAACATCTGCTCGTGCAGATCAAGGACAGCGTGGTTCTGCATGGGAAGTAAGCATGCAAATGAACTCAAGTGGTTCGAGCCGTTGGGCAACAATCACTGGAACTGAAAAAGGTCGTGCCATTGCTATTGTGTTGGACGGATATGTATATTCAGCTCCAAACGTGAACGATAAAATTGAAGGTGGACGCTCATCTATTACGGGTAACTTTACACCAGAAGAGGCAAAAGACTTGGAGAACACTCTCAAGTCGGGTAAGATGAAAGCAGGCGTTCGTATTGTACAAGAAGATATTGTGGGACCTTCGCTGGGTCAAGAGGCTATTAATGCTGGTTTAATATCGTTTATTCTTGCATTGGTAGTATTGTTTGCATTTGTTTACCTGCTCTATGGATTCATTCCAGGAACGATTGTAAACATAGCTTTATTGCTCAACTTCTTCTTTATACTTGGCTCACTAGCTGCTTTCCAAGCAGTGTTAACACTGCCAGGTATTGCGGGTATGATTCTATCGCTGGGTATGGCGGTTGACGCAAACGTACTTATCAACGAACGTATCAAAGAAGAATTAGCAGGTGGTAAAGCATTGCGAAGAGCAGTTGAGGATGGATACAAGAATGCTTTCTCAGCAATTTTCGACTCTAACTTAACAACAGTTATTACTGCCATTGTACTAGTTTACTTCGGAACAGGTCCAATTAAAGGATTTGCTATTACATTAATTATTGGTATCCTATCATCTTTCCTTACTGCGGTATTCCTTACTCGTTTGGTTTACGAAGCAAAATTTGCAAAAGGAAAATGGCAAGAACTCACATTTACAACTAAATTAGCTGAAAGAGTTTTTAAGAAGCCAAGTTTCAGGATTCTTGAAGTAAGAAAGAAATCTTTCATCGTTGTAGGTGCTTTTGTTATAATAGGTGTTATATCGCTTGCAACATTAGGACTTAATAGAGGTATCGACTTTACTGGAGGTAGAAACTATGTTGTGAGATTTGAAGAACCTGTTAAAACAAGCGATATTCAAGAGTCATTGAGCGAAGCATTTGGTGAGAGTGTAAGAGTTATAACAATTGGTTCAAGCAACCAGGTACGTGTCTCTACCAACTATATGATTGATAGTGACAATCCTGAAATTGAGAATGAAATTGTAGGTCTTCTTGCTGAAGGTCTTAGCGAATACATGACACCTGGACTATCTATAGAAGAACATATACAAAGTTCGCAAACTGTAGGACCAAGTGTAGCTAAAGATATTGTGCAGGGTGCTTTTTGGGCATTAGTTATTGCATTAATCTTTATGGGTATATATATTTTAGCACGTTTCCGCAACTGGACATTTTCAGTAGGAACTATTGCAGCTATATCTATTGATGCATTTGCGGTGATTGCACTGTACTCACTGCTTTACAAGATTATGCCTTTCTCAATGGAGATAGACCAAACTTTTGTTGCAGCAATTCTTACAGTAATTGGTTATTCTGTGAATGATAAAGTGGTAGTATTTGACCGTATTAGGGAATATAGAACCCTATATCCAAAACGCAATCTATTCGAACTTATCAACGATGCATTGAATGCAACCCTAGCTAGAACGATTAACACCAGTGTGAGTACAATACTTGTTATTCTTATGATTCTCTTCTTTGGTGGAGAGGCTATCAGAAGTTTTGTATTTGCAATGTTAATTGGTATTGTAGTAGGAACATTTACCAGCTTGTTTATTGCTGCGCCAATTGCATACAACTTGATGACAAAGAATGATAAAGATGAAGAGGTGAAAGTTGTGAGGCCTAAAAAGAGATAACTTCTTTATTTCAACAACTTTTTATGGTAGATAATAAAAACGGATTGTAAGTTTAATCTTACAATCCGTTTTTTATTTGATTTCTACTGCAAAACTTTGATGCATCAATATTATCTACGAGGATAAACACCAACAACCTAGTTAATGGACGATATATAAAGCACTAATATGTTTTATCTCACAAACTCTAACATCTGTCCACTTGGCTCACCTACAACTTTACCCCCTTGATAAACCACCCTACCATTTAGTATAGTTGTATGAACAGTGGATGATAGACTCTCTCCCTCCAAGGGAGACCAACCACACTTATAGAGTATATTCTCGGTAGTGACTGTATAGGGATTGTTAGGATTTACCAATACTAAGTCAGCAAAATATCCTTCACGAATAAATCCGCGATTCTTTACGCCAAAAAGTATGGCAGGAGCATGACACATTTTTTCGACTAGCAACTCTTTACTGATAACATTTTCAGATACAAGTTGCATCATCATTTGCAAGGAGTGTTGAACAAGAGGTCCACCTGAAGCTGCTGATAATGCCCCATCCTCTTTTTCAGCTAAGGTGTGTGGCGCATGGTCGGTTGCTATCACATCAAGCCTGTTATTTATAAGAGCTTGTCGCAATTCAAATCTATCTTTTTTAGTTTTAACGGCAGGATTCCATTTGATTCGAGTACCCAATCGATCATAATCTGCATCAGTAAACCACAGGTGATGTACACACACCTCACCGGTAATTTTTTTCTCCGAAAGCGGTTTTTCATCAAAGAGTTGCATCTCTTTTGCAGTAGACAAATGCAATACGTGTAAACGTGATCCATATCTATCTGCTAGCTCTATTGCTTCTCCCGAAGACTGATAGCAAGCCTCAGCACTGCGAATGTGAGAATGATATTTAACAGGAATATCTTTACCAAATTTCTTGCTGTATTTTTCAATATTATCACGAATAACACCCTCTTTTTCGCAATGAGTTGCTATAAGCATATCTACCTCAGCAAAAATTGCTTGCAATGTTTTTTTATCGTCTACCAACATACTCCCAGTAGATGAACCCATAAATACTTTTATACCACAAAGATGTTTAGAGTTGGCTCTTTTGAGTTCAGCCAGGTTATCATTTGTAGCACCTAAATAGAAGGCGTAGTTTGCATAAGATTTATCGTGTGCAAACTCATTCTTTCTATTCCATGCATCAATAGAAATAGTTTGAGGATTGGTGTTGGGCATCTCCATATAGGAAGTAACGCCACCTGCTATGGCTGCACGACTCTCTGATTGGATTGTACCTTTGTGTGATAGCCCAGGTTCGCGAAAATGCACTTGATCGTCAATAACACCTGGAATTAAGTAAAGATTGTCAGCTTCTATAATTTGGGATCTACTGTAAATCTCTTCAGGTACTACACCAGTGTATATGGTGTCTATTTTATCATTTTTTACAACGAGCGACCCTCTGAAAGATTTTCCCTCATTTATAATTGTAGCATTGCGAATTAGTAGCATGACACTATAAAATATATCTGCAAAAAATTAATTGGTCAAATAGAATAAATACACAACCCTTTATTTTAAGAGCTTAGTTTAGGATAAGGTTCTTGTCTAGGCTTAATTTTTCCTGTTATCTTTTTCCATCGTAAGTTCATAACACCAAAAAAAGCTTCTCCAAAAATACCAGAGCTCATTTTAGAGGTGCCATGTTGACGATTAATAAAAATAACGTTTACCTCTTTAATTTTGAAACCTAACACATGCGCCTTGTACTTCATCTCTATTTGGAAAGCATAACCTTTAAATTGGATTTTATCAAGATCGATGGTTTCAAGCACCTTGCGCTTATAACATTTAAATCCAGCTGTGCTATCATGTATTTTTAGACGAGTAATAAAGCGAACATACTTAGATGCAAAGTATGACATCAACACACGTCCTATTGGCCAGTTCACAACATTTACACCAGAGCAATAACGTGAACCTATAGCCACATCATATCCTTCTTCACTACAAGCATTGTATAGACGAGGAAGGTCGTCAGGATTGTGCGAAAAATCTGCGTCCATCTCAAACACATATTCATAATCGCGTGCCAAAGCCCATTTAAACCCATGAATGTAGGCAGTCCCCAAACCGAGCTTACCCTTCCTCTCCTCTATAAAGAGTTGAGAAGGAAATTCTTTCATCAGGTTGCGAACAATGCTAGCCGTTCCATCTGGAGACGCATCATCAACTATAAGAATATTAAACTTTTTAGGTAAAGCGAAAACTGTACGAATAATGTTTTCGATATTCTCCTTTTCATTATACGTAGGAATGATTACAATACTATCTGCCATATTATTATTATTAATAAACAAATTTACAATATTAAAGAGAAAGAAAAAAACGTTTGCCTATCTAATTGCAAATATAGTGTTTAAACACCAATGTCAGCAAGCTTATATGGCTTCATAATAGATAATTTCACTCTATTTGCAAAGATTGTTGCAATATTATTTGGAAGGTTCAAACTGCTTTCTTATCTTTGCAGTTCCAAAATAAGGAAAACATATCGCGGAGTGGAGCAGCGGTAGCTCGTTGGGCTCATAACCCAAAGGTCATAGGTTCAAATCCTATCTCCGCAACTAAAAAAGAAAGATCGAAAACAATTTCGATCTTTTTTTGTTTAAGATAGTTGTTACTAACGGCTAAAATTAAATAATGTACTGGAAATCAGGTCACATCATTTTTTTAGCTCATTGTTTTTGTGTTATTTTGCGCCTCAATAAAAAAAGAGCGCTTACAAAAGCAATCTTAAACAATAAATTATGAGACTATATTTAATATCTTTCTTCATTTTAATGAGTACAATTAGCTTTGCTCAAAAGAACGTAAAAGCTTCTTATTATCATGACATGTTTGAAGGACGTACAACTTCCAGTGGAAGTATATACAGAGCAGACAGCTTAACATGTGCTCACAAAAGCCTCCCATTTGGGACTCGTCTGAAAGTAGAAAATCCAAACAACAAAAACTTTGTTATAGTTGAAGTGACTGATAGAGGTCCCTTCATCAAAGGTAGAGAAATCGATTTATCGTACGCTGCAGCTGAACGTTTAGGAATTATAGAAGAAGGTGTGGCAGAGGTGAAAATGACCATGTTGCCAGAGTATAAATTTACACCACCTATTTTCTTTGATAAAAATGCCCTATGTCTTACTGACATAAAGCCAGAAAAAGAGTGTGATGGTATTTACGATATAAACGAAATACTGTATACACAAAAGTGATTCTTTTCCTGGGAGTTACCATTTTAGAGTTATCTCCTCTACTAAAAGCATTATAGACAAACAACTATTCTACTCTCTCTGTTTTTGAGGGAGTAAAATAATTTATTGTCTCTATTCTAGATATTTATAAGTATCAATGCTATTACAATAAGCCCAATAGCAATCTTATTCTTAGTGGCTATCTTTTCTTTAAAAATAAAATATCCTCCAAGATTAATAAAAAGAATGCTGCCTGCACTAAATACAGGATAGGCAACAGATGTTTTTACTGTATCTAATGATAGTATTAGGAAATAGGAGGAAAATAAGTTTGGAATACCTACAGCAAAACCCGTAAGTATATCTTTCACATTGAATTTTGCTTTATCTTTTAATGTGAATACTATGCTAATTAAAAATGCAACAAAGAATATACAGAATAGAAACACAGCCTTATAATCGTTTAACGCATAATTTTGATATATCTTATTCGAAAACTCCGCCATACCTCCAAGAATAAAGAGCAAAATTATAGTGGGTTTGATATCAAATCTCTCTAAAGCTTCAGAAGATAGATTAACTATTACTATTGACACAAGAGAAATAGTAATTCCTATCCACTGTAAAGCAGTTGGAAACTCTCTCCAAAAAATGAGAGAAAATATCATAGGAATCAAAATTCCCAATTTGGCAAATGTACCCGATAAGCCTACTCCATTTTCTTTTACGCTCTTTTGATAATATATAAAGGATGAAAAGAAAAAGAACCCTGCAACACTCCCAACAATAACTCCCCATATAATACTAGAATAAGGAGATAATATATAAGAGTCTTGAGATAACAAGTACTTAAATTCATTAATAAAAGAGTCTGTTTTCTCTATACCCGAGAACAAGTTACTATAAAGTATCATAAACAAGCTAGTTGCAAAAGCTATAAAGTAGTTTGAGCTAGTTATTAGATACCTATTAGTATTAGAGTTTTCGGTATATTTAAATATCAATGCAATAGTTGCACTACAAAGAGTTGCTAAAAACAAATATAACATAGTACGGTGGTTTAATTCAAAATATTACAAATCAAAATTATATAACTCCTTTCACCTTATTCTTCATTTGTAAAGGAGTATGGATAATCTGACGTCGATATACCTCGCTGTCTATTGGGTGTTTCAGACATCTCTATATCAATATTTGCACCCTCCACCAAGTCTTGAAAAGTTAGATAGTTCTTTGTGTAGTGCTGCCCATTTAGCTTCATAGTGGATATATACCTTCGTGAAGGATTGTTGTTTGGCGCATTTATCTCAATACGATTACCATTCTCTAGTGTTACTGCAATTTTATTGAATAGTGGAGAACCAACAACATACTGGTCACTTCCTGGACAAACGGGATAGAAACCCAATGCAGAAAAAACATACCATGCTGAAGTTTGACCATTGTCCTCATCACCACAATACCCATCGGGTGCCCAGGTGTAGAGTTTATCCATCACTTCACGCGTCCAATATTGACTTTTCCATGGCTCACCTGCATAATTATACAAGTAAATCATATGCTGAATGGGCTGATTTCCGTGGGCATACTGCCCCATATTCATTATTTGCATCTCTCTTATTTCATGAATCACATGTCCATAGTAGCTATCATCAAAAATTGGAGGCATTATAAACACTGAGTCTAACATTGTTATAAACTCTTTGTTTCCACCCATCAGGTCGATCAGTCCTTGCGTATCATGAAACACCGACCAGGTGTAATGCCAACTATTACCTTCAGTAAATGCATCACCCCATTTTGTAGGACTAAATGGAGACTGAAAAGTTCCATCTTCGTTCCTACCACGCATTAGTTTATGTTCAGTCGAATATAGATTGCGGTAATTTTGTGAGCGTTTTGCAAAAAGATCAACCTCTTGCTGAGGTCTGTTTAAGGCTTTTGCTAGTTTAAATATCGTCCAATCTGCGTAGGCATACTCAAGTGTTCGAGCAGCACTCTCATGAATCCCCACATCATACGGCACATAGCCAAGTGTGTTGTAGTACTCATGTCCCAATCGCCCTGTTGATGAAACAGTAGGATGCACATTTTTTGTACCATGCAGTACCGCTTCATAGAGTGTTTCTATATCATAGCCTTTCAAACCTTTCAAATAAGCATCAGCAACTACTGATGCTGAATTATTACCAACCATTATACCCCTATGACCTGGACTAGCCCATTCAGGCAAGAATCCACTCTCTTTATAAGTATTTACCAGTCCTTGTTGAATCTCCTCATTTACCGAAGGATAGATAAGGTTGAGCAAGGGGAATAGTGAACGAAACGTATCCCAAAACCCAGTATCGGTGTACATGTAACCAGATAACACTTCACCATTATAGGGGCTATAATGTACAATTTCACCTGCACCTGTTATTTCATAAAACTTGCGAGGAAACAAAACAGAGCGATATAGTGCCGAGTAAAATGTGCGTAGATTATCTACATTAGGATCTTCTATCTCTACCCTTCCCAACACATCATTCCATTGGTTACGTCCTTCCCTTTTAACTGTCTCAAAGTCCTTCCCCTCTATCTCTTTTAGATTTTGCCACGCTTGCTGGTAACTAATAAATGAAGAAGCTACACGAGCAATTACCTTTTCATCTTTTTGTGTAGCAAAACCAATAATTCCACCTGCATGATTGTCTTGTGCAACTAAGACTTCTTCATTAATCACGCCATTAGTTACAGTAGCTTTATAGCCGAATGGTTTATCAAAAACAATTACAAAGTAATTCTTAAAATTTTGAGGTACTCCACCACTATTCCTTGTAGTGTATCCAACAATAGCATTTTTCTCAGGAAGGATTTCAATAGATGACCCCTTATCGAATGCATCAACTAACACATAAGAGTTGTCAGTTTCAGGAAAAGTGAAACGGAAGATAGCAGCACGCTCGGTTGGAGTAATTTCTGTGGTTATATTATAGTCTGCTAAATAAACACTGTAATAGTTAGGCTTTGCTATCTCTGCTTTATGAGAGAACCAACTTGCACGCTCATCTTCATCAAAAATAAGTTTGTCTGTAATAGGGAAAATAGAGAATTGACCATAATCGTTCATCCACGGACTCGGCTGATGAGTCTGTTTGAAGCCTCTAATTTTATCATCGGTATAAGTATATTGCCACCCATCGCCCATTTTACCAGTTTGGGGAGTCCAAAAGTTCATTCCCCAAGGACGAGCAATAGCAGGATAAGTATTACCTGACGATAATTCATATTTCGATTGAGTGCCTACCAATGTGCTCACATATTCTAGTGGCTCTTGATTAATTAAATAACTTTCTTGTGCATTTGTGTTTGCTCCTATCATAGATAAGAATAGCATCAATACAACAGCTATAATATATTTCGAATTACCCATTTATTTGCGTTTTTAAATATTCAATAGTTCAAGTTTATTCTCTTTCTCTAACTTCATTACAAGTTCTCCAAACAGAGTGTTTACCCATGCAAACCATTTACGCGTAAAGTTTTCTGGATTATCTTTATGAAATGACTCATGCATAAAGCCTGTGCCAGCATCAGTATTACGGAGCATTTTTACACAATATTTAATCTCCTCATCATTTGTACTAGTCATGGCACGCATAATAATACTCATGGGCCAAATCATATCATAACCAATATGAGGTCCACCAATACCCTCGCCTGCTGCACCTTTAAAAAAATAAGGATTATCACTGCTCAATACAAACTTTCTAGTATTTCTATAAATTGGGTCGTTTTTATCAACTGTTCCTAAGTAAGGCATTGCCAATAGACTAGGAATATTGGCGTCATCCATAAAATAAGCATTACCAAAACCATCCACTTCAAATGCATAAATCTTTCCTCTTGTAGGATGCTCCACAATAGCATATTTATTTAGAGCCTTTTCAACTTCATCAGCAAGAGCAAGACACTCCTCTGCAAAGGGGTAATCCAACATCACATTATTTGATATCTCTGCTAATTGACGCAATGAAATAACAGCAAAAAGATTGGATGGCACTAAAAAACCAAAGGTTGTAGCATCATCAGATGGACGAAAAGTAGATACAATAAGTCCTACGGGTTTAACTGGATGTCCATAACCCATGTTGGGCACTGTGTCGAGTGCTCTATCAGTCATGCGCAAAAAATTGTATGGACCTAGGTCATCTTTACGTTGTTGCTCCTTAAAGGTTTGAACAACCAATGACATAGCTTTTCTCCAATCAGAATCAAACACTGAGGTATCAGATGTTTTCTTCCAATAATTGTATGCTAAACGAATGGGATAACAAAGAGAGTCTATCTCCCATTTACGTTCATGAAGCATTGGATTCATACCTGTATCATTCATCCAACGACCATCAGGTAGTGGCTTTGAATTAAATGCATTGGCATAAGGATCAATAAGAATACATTGAGTTTGTCTATTTATTACACCTGCAATCATCTGTTTTAAAGCCCAGTCGTGGTTAACCAATTGGAGATATGGCCAAACTTGAGCAGATGAGTCACGAAGCCACATAGCATCAATGTCACCTGTTATAACAAATGTGTCCGGTTTTCCATCACGCATCGAGAATCTAACCGTGGTATCAATTGTATTAGGTAAGCAATTCTCAAACATCCAAGCCAATTTTGGGTCTTTAATCTTTGATTTGATTCTTTTGATAGTATCTTCAACTGCTTTTGAGTTAAAGTTGCGCTTATTCAAAGGAGGGCGTTGAGAAATATATTTCCTATTTGCACTATTTCTTTGCAATGATTCTGCTGCCCATGAGGGGCTTAAAGCCAATGCAGCTAAACCAAGTGTGCTTTTCTTTAAAAAATCACGTCGTGTAGTCATATTATATTAAAAATAATTTTTTGGATTATTTGTAGAATGGAGGTCTTGTAAAATGAGAATAGCAGAAAAAGGATTATTGATCTTTTTTCTGCTATCGACATTTTTCACAAAACTAATGATCCAAAAAAATAAATTACTTGCAACAAATCTGCTCTATTTGATTATAGCTATTTATAATTGTAAGCTCTCACTATTCAATAGTGGGAATAGGTAATTTTCTTTTTATAGACTCTTTTAAGCACACCAATGTTTCGGTACGTGCCAAGCCTAGTGGCATTATCTTTTCTTGAATAAATTGCAGTAGTTTTTGATTGTTCTCAGCATATACTTTTACTAAAAGATCATATTTACCTGTAGTATAATAACACTCTACTACCTGTGGAACTTTTTCAAGTGCAGTAACAATTTCGTTATAACTATCTGCTTGCGATAAAAACAGTCCAATATATGCACACGTAGAATAGCCCATTTTCTCTACGTCAACTATAAACTCAGACCCTTTTAATATACCTGCTTTTGTAAGTTTTTGAACACGCTGATGAATGGCTGCACCTGAAACATTGCACTCTCTGGCTACTTCCAAAAAAGGAATACGCGCATTGTTTACAATAAGCTTTAATATTTTTCCATCTAGTTCATCTAATTCATGGCGACTCATATCTGTGTTTTTTAATGTATAACTAAATCTATATTACAAAAATAACGATTTATTTGAGTTAATTACCACAATAGTAGTATTTTAACGTTAACCGCTTAATGTTTTTAAGGATAAAAGTGCAAATAGTGCGGTAGATGAACGAAGTGCATCCTCATTTATAAGAAACGTTGATGTATGGAGTTTGCCTGCTTTACTATCATTTGCTACTCCAAAACGATAATAGCAACATGGATACTTCTCAGTAAAGAATCCAAAATCATCTGCTGTCATTCGTTTAGGAAATTCATGTACATTGGTATCGCCTACAAACTCTATTGCTATCTCTCTTACTTGATTGGTTATATTCTTACTGTTAACTGTGCAAGGATATCCTTCTGGAATAGTCACTTCGCATGTACAACCATATGCTGCAGCTGCAGAAGTTGCTATTTCAGGAATTATTTTAAGCATCTTTTGCCTCTCCTGTTCATCCATGCAACGCAATGATCCTGCAAGAGAGACCACATCGGGAATCACATTAGTTGCCCCATCAGCAATAAACTTTCCGAAAGATAGAACCATTGGGTTAAATGGATTACGTCTACGACTCACCACTTGTTGCATTGCAATAACAATATTTGAGGCAGCAAGCACAGTGTCGTTTAATTCATGAGGCAAAGCTCCATGCCCACCCTGACCCTTCACCTTTACATGCACTTCATCAGCCGAAGCCATAATAACACCCGATTGAAAAGCAATCATTCCAGCGGGTAAATCTATATATGCATGCTGTTTTACAACAAACTCAGGATTGTGGTCTACAAAAACTCCATCTCTCAACATTTCGAAAGCTCCGCTTGGTGATTGCTCTTCTGCGGGTTGAAAAACAAATAAAACTGTTCCTCCAAAATCCTTTTTATGCTTATTAATCAGCTTTACCGCTCCCATCAATGACGCTACCTGTGCATCATGACCGCAAGCATGCATTACTTTTTTGTTTACTGATTTATAAGCAACATCGTTCTCTTCTTCAATAGGCAGTGCATCCATATCAGCACACAAGGCAATCTCTCTAGTTGACTCAAAAGCCTCGCCTTTCACCTTTGCTAGGATACCAAAACCCCCAATATTTTTACGATACGAAACATCTTCAGCATCAAGAAAACTTGTAATATATTTACTTGTGTTTTTCTCTTTGTAAGAGAGCTCTGGATGCTGATGCAAATAGCGATAATGACCTACTACTTCTGAGAAGAGCTCATCAGTTTCCTGTTTTATCACATTTACAAGGTTCATCTTTCAATTCGTTTATTTTTATTATATTCGGATAAGCTTTAGGTGAAAAAGAGCAGACTCACTATTTTCCCTTAATGAAGTGATTATCTTTATTTCATTTATATAAAAATAAAGCTAAACACCACACTTTTAAACTTGTCATAAAAACCATGATAGTCATATAGATTTTATATGTGTGATGTTTAGCTATTTTTGTTTAGAAAAAACTTAGTCTAACTTGTGTATAACCAAACCTGATCTTAATTTAGGTTCAAACCATGTGGTTTTTGGTGGCATTATATTACCAGTGTCTGCAATTGTCATCAATTGCTTCATAGTAACAGGATATAGTGCCATAGCAAAAGCCATTTCGCCACTATCAACGCGCTCTTTAAGCTCACCAAGGCCCCTTATACCACCTACAAAATCTATACGTGTATCTGTTCTAAGGTCTTTTATTCCCAAAATCTCATCAAGTATCAGGTTAGATGTAATAGTTACGTCCAACTGCCCTATAGGATCGTTATCATCATATGTTCCAGGCTTTGCAGTTAGGTTGTATGCTTTGCCGTCAACATATATAGAGAGATTATGCAAAGCTTTTGGTCTCACAATTTCTGTTCCTGTTGGCTCTATTTCAAAATTTTTCTCTAGTTTTTCTAATAGCTCATCAGGTGTCAACCCATTTAAGTCAGTAACTACTCTATTGTAATCAATAATAGTTAATTGATTATCAGGAAAGCAAACTGCCATAAAGTAATTATACTCCTCATTTCCTGTGTGATTAGGATTTTGCGCAGCCTTCTCTGCTCCTACCAATGCCGCAGCTGCAGAACGATGATGGCCATCTGCAATATACATTACGGGGAAAGATGCAAATATTTCAGTTATTTTGTCAATATCTTTCTTATCAGAAACTAGCCAAAAATGATGCCCTACACCATCTTCCGATACAAAGTCGTATTCTGCTTTTTGTTCAATAACTCTCTCAACAATTTTATTGATTTCTTCGTTCTCCGGATAAGAATAAAACACAGGTTCAATATTTGCATTGTTCACTCGCACATGTTTCATTCGGTCTTCTTCTTTGTCCTTACGAGTCAACTCATGCTTCTTTATTTTTCCACTCATGTAGTCGTCTACATGTGCACAAACTACCAATCCATATTGGGTTTTCTCGTTCATTGTTTGTGCATAAATATAATAAAGCTCCTCCTCGTCTTGTACTAGCCAACCTTCACGTTGAAACATATGGAAATTCTCAACTGCTTTCTCATATACGTCTGCATCGTGCTCATCTTTCCCAACAGGAAAATCAATTTCAGGTTTAATTATTCGATAAAGAGACTTTTCATTTCCAGCTGCTTCAGCACGAGCTTCTTCAGAGTTTAAAACGTCGTAAGGACGTGATGCAACTTGCGATACAAATTTCTTGGGCGGACGTACGCCACGAAATGGTTTAATTACTGCCATAGTTTAAGATTATTGTTAAATAAAATATAATTAAAAGATACTCATGATAGAATTATCTTTTTTTTCATCTCAGTCTTATTACTATAATAAAACTTATTGTTACTATTGATTATTAGTCAACACACAAAACTACATATTTTTTAGGAGAATATCTTGCTAGAAAGAAAAAATAATTGCTAAGCATTTAAAAGGTATATCAAGATATGCAATATTATGTAGTCATTATCAGATGATAATCTGTAAAGAACTTCTACAGCATATTGCCATTGCCCATTTTTCGGGTTAGAATATATCACTTTGATGTAATATGACACATAAAAACAACTATTATGAAAGATAATAACAACTATTTAGCTATATTTGTAAACAGCCGAGCTGATGTTAATTAAAAACAATCTAGTTGTTGATTAAAATAGAGTATTAATCCTATATATCAAAACAATGCCTACTTATATCATAGTTTTCTGCACACTCTTTGTGATTTTAACTTGCATAAACATACTGCTGAACACTGAAATGCCTAGCAAAGCTTTAAGATATCTCCTTGTTGTTTTGTTTCCGATTGTTGGACTCAGCTTACCTCTTTCTCTAATGGAAAAAAGCTTTTTTATTTACTTTCACAAGGAATTGAGCAGCAAAACATGAATATGAAACTAATATATTCATCACTTAATATTTCTAACAACCCATAATATATAACTTTAAATTATCCATTATGTCGAAACGAGAAGCCCTTGCCCGATACAGCATCATCATTAAAAAACTAAGAGTACACCCATCAAGTTTCGCAGAAATATCAGACAGATTAGCTTTTGAATCTGAACTGCAAGGCTATGATTATAATATTTCAAGCCGAACATTCTCGCGAGACAGAAACGAGATAGAATCTTTATATGGTATATATATCAAATACAATTGGTCTACCAAAAAGTACTATATAGATACGGACTATGATGAAGATATGAATATGAGGATGTTAGAAGCATTCGACACATTCAACCTTCTTAATTTGACAGACAGGGTATCCAACGAAATTCATTTTGAGAAACGAAAACCCCAAGGTACAGAAAATCTATTTGGACTATTGCATGCTATCAAGAATCAATTGCGTATAAATTTTACTTATCATAAGTATTGGGACGAAGATATTACCGTACGCCTTGTAGAGCCATATGTGCTCAAAGAGTTTAAAAACAGATGGTATGTACTAGCCAAAGACTTAGGTGACAACAAAGTCAAAAGCTTTGCTCTTGACAGAATTACTGAAATGGATATCACAAAAGTAAAGTTCACGGCTGCAACAGATTATGATGTTGATGAACATTATAAATACAGTTTTGGTATAATGAGTCCTAATGAAGACAAGCCTCAAGAGATAATTTTGTCTTTTGACCCTATTCAGGGTAAATATGCCAAATCGCTTCCGTGGCACCAATCACAAGAAATACTTATTGACAACGAAAATGAGTTAAGAATCAGACTAACTCTATTTATCACGCATGATTTTTTTATGGAGCTCCTATCGCATGGCGACACCGTGAGAGTTATACGTCCTAAAAACCTAATTGAGGACTTGAAGGCAACCTGCACTAGCATTTTAAAAATGTATAAGTAAAACAATATAAAATTAATAACAATGAGACTGAAACACATAGCATTAAATATTAAAAACAAAGAAGAACTAACAAACTTTTATCAAAATACACTTGGCTTCCATTTTGTATATCAATTTGACTTAAATGCAGCTTATGCATCAAAAATATTTAGAATTGAAAAAGAGATAGAAGTGTATGTCTACAGCAATGGAAACATAACTCTTGAGTTGTTTGTTTTTAGTGAAGAAACAGATCAAGGCTTTACTCATATATGCTTTGAAATGGAAGACTGTGAGAGAATTGCAGCAGCATCCAAAAAAGCTGGATACTCAACAATAAGAATAGAGCGTGAAGGAAAAGACGCCCTTCTTTTTGTAATGGACAAAGCAGGTAATAAATTTGAATTAAAAAATTGGTAATTATGTATAAATATCTTTTTGGACCGGTACCCTCTAGACGTTTGGGTATGTCGTTAGGAATTGACTTAGTACCTAAGAAAGTATGTGCATTGAACTGTGTTTATTGCGAGGTGGGAGAAACAACTAAGCTTACCACTGATAGAATGGAGTATATAAAATATGATAAGATTATCAGCGAGTTACAGCAATTTATGAGCAGCAGACCTAAAATTGACTACATTACATTTTCAGGGTCAGGCGAACCTACACTAAATAGTAGAATTGGAGAGGTGTTGGCATATGTAAAGCAGAACTATCCTGATGTAAAAACTGCGATTCTAACCTGTGGAGCACTACTCTCTTCTCCACAATTGCGCACTGAGATATTAGAGGCTGATGTTATACTCCCCTCGTTGGATGCAGCCACTCAAGCAATATTCAATAAAATTAATCGTCCCAACCCTAATTTAAGCATTGACACATATATTAAGGGATTGATCGATTTTAGGAAAGAGTATAAAGGACAAATTTGGCTTGAGGTTTTTTTGCTTAGAGGTTACAATGATACGCCTGAAGAGTTAGATTTAATAAAAGAAGCTATTCTTAAAATAGAGCCAGACATAGTACAACTAAACACACTGGATCGTCCTGGAACAGTAGAAGGACTCATTGCAATGACTAAAAATGAATTACAGAAGATAAAAGATTATTGGGATATATCTAACGTAGAAATAATTGCCTCTGCAGCTCAACGAACAGATGTTGATTCGTACAACACAGATATTGAAGGTACAATTTTGGCAACTATTGCCCGTAGACCATGTACATTAGATGATTTGAATCAAATATTAGGCATACACGTTAACGAAATAAACAAATATCTCGGCACATTAGAACTTAACAAAAAAATTAAAAGCACAACACTTAAGCGCGGTGTCTTTTACGAACTTATAGACAAGTAATAAAAAGGCTTTTAAATTACAATTAAAACTTCAATATTAATTATAACAAAAAAAAGATTCCGTGACGGAATCTTTTTTTTGTTATAATTATGAGGTAAATAAACTAATCAAAATAGCTTATATCCATCAATTTTATTCTTACTCAATACCAATTAATTCCACATCAAAAATAAGTGTAGAGAATGGTTTAATAACAGGACCACTACCTTGAGCTCCATAGCCTAGTTCATATGGTATATATAGTTTCCATTTAGAACCTACTGGCATTAACTTCAATGCTTCTGTCCATCCAGGTATAACTTGATTTACACCAAATGTAATAGACTCACCTCTATCAATACTGCTATCAAAAACAGTTCCATCGAGTAGAGTTCCATGATAGTGAACTCTTACTTGATCTGTTACTGAAGGGATTTCTCCAGTTCCCTCTTTTATTATTTCGTACTGAAGACCACTTGGTAAAACAACAACTTCACCTCTTTCAGCATTCTCAGCTAAAAATGTTTCTCCTTCTGCAATCACGTCTGCATTTTGAACCTTCATCTCTTCTTCTGATCTACGTTGAGATTCTTCTTGTCCTTTTTCTACAGCTGCTTGTACAAAGTCACTTGCTTCTAATTTAGAAATAGCCAACTCTTGATTTCTTAAAGCTCCGAACAATCCTGAAATAACTTGCTTATTATTCAACTTATCTTCAGAATCATCAGCAAAAATAAGTGATGTTAGTTGTGGCATCATTTGTTGTGAAATTTGATTACCCACACTAAGTCCTTGTATGTATGCTGTTTTCTCATCACCTGCGTTCAGAGACTCTTGCACTCCTTTTAAGAATTGATTCAACTTTGGAGCATTTTCTTTATTCAATGCATCTAATTTAGTTTTCAACTCCTTCTCAAGATTTTCTTTTTCATCTTCATTAGCAGCTGATATCCTCATTTGATATTCATTTTGCAAATTATTTGCACTGCCAATAATACCCGACTGCTCTAAAAACTGTGCCAAGCCTTGCTCTGCTAATGAAACACCATAGGCATAAGAAAGCGAATCAATATCGTTGTTCAATGATGCTTTTGGAGTTGATGTATTGCCTCCACAAGAGACAAGTAGCACGCTACTAATAACAATTGCACAAAGTGCAAAAAAGTTTATTTTTTTCATATTTAAATTGTTTAGTTTCATATTTATCTTTATTGAAATTGCTTCTATGTATTGATTATTACTGAATACCCAATAATTCAACTTCAAAGATAAGAGTTGTATTAGGTTGTATCAGATCACCTGCTCCTTGCTCTCCATAAGCCATGTCGGAAGGTACAAAAAGCTTCCATTTCGATCCAACAGGCATTAGTTGCAATGCTTCTACCCACCCTTTAATAACTTGTGTTACACCAAACACAGCAGGCTGCCCACGTTGAACCGAACTATCAAAAACAGTTCCATCAATCAAAGTTCCATGATAGTGGCACTCCACAGTATCTGTTGCATTGGGTATATCACCTTTGCCTTCTGTTATAATTTCATATTGTAAACCACTTGGCAGTTCAACAACATTATCTTCTTTCTTATTTTCGGCTAAGAACTTCTCGCCTTCTGCTTTATTTATTTTCAACATTTCATTTTGTTTTGCACTAAAATAGGCTTGAATGTGCTCTGAAGCCTCTTCCAAAGACATGGAAGGCTTCTCGTTTTTCATAATTTCAGTAAAAGCTTTTACAAAAGCTTCTACATCAAGATTTTCTAATCCGGTTTGCATAAGTTGGGTAGCCATACTCATGCCTAGAGAGTAACTTAAATTCTTCATTGTTGTTTTTTATATTACAGCAGATGCAATCTGCAATTAATTATCGTTTAGCTTTTCAATCAAATATATCGGCATCTTATTTTGCAATTTGCAAAACACAACACAAAAGTAATACTTTAAATATGAAATAGTGCAATTTAAGATAAAAAAGTTAACTTTTGAAGTTCATATTTATAAAAACCTCACTTAAACAAATTCTTCAATCTGTTAAGTATAGCCATTGTTGATATACAACAATCAAAATTTCATATTGCACATATCAATGGCAATTTCATTAAACTCACTTATCATCTCTTTAACCACCTGTCCTGCAGAGATTATTGAGGGAATAGAAGATGCAATTTGCCCAATTTCCAACTCACCATCAACCAAGTCACCTTCAAAAATCCCTTTGCGAGCTCGCCCACGGCCTAACAGTTCTCTTATTTCCTCAGCTGAAGCACCTTTGTCTTCCAGCTCTTGAATTTGGTAGTAAAACTCATTTTTTATTAATCTAGTAGGACTCACCTTTTTAAGTGAAAGAATAGTATCCCCTTCGGGTAGATTCACACAACGTTGTTTAAACAGTTCACTTGCTGAGCTTTCATCCGTTAAAGCAAAACGAGTTCCTACCTGCACACCCTCAGCACCTAAAGCAAAAGCTGCCAGCATACTTCTTCCACAGCCAATTCCTCCTGCTGCCATAAGTGGCAAATCGACAGAACTGCGCACCTGTGGTATTAAAGACAGCGTTGTTGTCTCTTCTCTACCATTATGACCACCAGCCTCAAATCCTTCTGCAACAATAGCATCTACACCTGCCTCTTGTGATTTTTGTGCAAACTTAGAGCTTGAAACTAAATGTGCTACTACAATGCCCTCGCTTTGAAGTTTAGAAGTCCACAGTTTTGGATTGCCTGCTGAAGTAAACACAATTGGCACTCTCTCTTCTATTATTATTTGCATAATCTCATCAATTTGAGGATACATCAATGGTACATTTACTCCAAAAGGCTTATCAGTTGCAGCTTTGCACTTCACTATATGCTCACGCAACACTTCTGGATACATTGAACCTGCACCTATAAGCCCCAATCCACCTGCATTGCTAACTGCAGAGGCTAAACGCCATCCACTACACCAAACCATCCCACCTTGTATTATCGGATATTCTATACCAAACAGTTCTGTTATTCTATTTTTACTCATAATCATAGATTGTTTTCAGACAAAGATACTTTTTATTTAATGAAGAACGTAGGCAACACAATCAATTTCGAGATTTTTTAGTAGCTTTGCGATATCTTTTATTGATGATTAATAATTAAACCATAAGACTCATGAACATTCTGATACTTGGCTCAGGAGGTCGCGAACATGCTTTAGCGTGGAAAATAAAGCAAAGTAAAAAAACAAATAATCTGTATATAGCTCCAGGCAATGCTGGAACTGGTTTAGAAGGCAAAAATGTGGATATAGCAACTACTGACTTCCCAGCCATCAAACAATTTGTTCTAGAAAAACATATAGATATGGTTGTTGTTGGACCCGAAATTCCCTTGGTAAAAGGCATCTACGACTTCTTTTACGAAGATGCTGAGTTGAAAAACATACCAGTAATTGGACCATCCAAAAAAGGAGCTCAACTAGAAGGCAGCAAAAGGTTTGCAAAGGAATTCATGTTACGACACAACATCCCTACTGCAAAATATAAAAGCATTACTAAAGAGAATATTAACGAAGGGTTTGATTTTCTGGAAACACTTTCACCACCCTATGTGCTAAAAGCCGACGGTTTGGCTGCAGGAAAAGGAGTAATAATACTAAACGAACGTATCGATGCTATTAATGTATTAAATGAAATGCTATCCGGAATGTTTGGTGCATCTAGTCAAACAGTGGTTATAGAAGAGTTTCTATCTGGTGTAGAATGCTCCGTTTTTGTATTAACAGACGGAAAGTCATACAAGATATTACCAATAGCTAAAGACTACAAACGAATTGGAGAAGGTGACACTGGTTTAAATACTGGTGGCATGGGAGCGTTATCCCCTGTCCCTTTTGCCAACGATATTTTTATGAAAAAGGTTATAGAAAAAGTTATAGAGCCAACTGTCAAAGGACTAACTAAGGAGAATATTGACTATAAAGGATTCATTTTTATAGGTTTGATATCTGTAAACAACGAACCCTATGTAATAGAGTATAATGTGAGAATGGGTGACCCAGAATCGGAGGTTGTTATACCTCGTATCAAGTCTGACTTAGTAGATCTTCTTGAAGGTGTAGCCAATGGCAACTTAAGTGAAAAAGAGATTACAATAGATAGCCGTTGTGCTGCAACTGTTATGCTAGTATCGGGAGGATACCCCGAAGAGTATGAAAAAAACAAGAAGATTGAAGGCTTAGACAACGTTAAAGAGACTTTAGTTTTTCATGCAGGAACCATCAACAAAGAGGGAACTATATACACAACAGGTGGTCGTGTGCTAGCTCTCACCTCTTTGGGAGAAACTAAACAAGAGGCTTTAGAAAAATCATTTGAAATAGCAGAGTCAATTAATTTCGAAAAAAAATATTATAGAAAAGATATTGGTTTCGACATCTTAACAGATTAAATATAGGCAAACCCTACTCGGATACCCTTTTTTGTACAATGTGATAAGAGAGCGTAAAGTGTAGTGTCTTTTTTCGAGTAAAAAGGTATAGTGTAATGCATATAACATCACGCAGATTTAGAAGTAATTTAGTGGAATCGCGTTTCACTCCTATCCTTTTTACACTAATTGCTATAAGCATGCGCCTCGGATTATTCTTATCCGTTGGTATTAAACAGCATGATTATCAAACAAGCTTTGTGTGGCAAATTGTTTCTCCAGTATTTTCTAACGACTGGCTCTCATTAGCCGCAAGTACACTATCAATATTTATTATAGCATCTGTATTTTCGTATATCAATACACGCTTCACATTAATGCGTTTTAGAACCTCGCTACCCTTTGCAACAGTGCTTTTTTTGCTAAGCACTCATCCAGTTTTTCTACGTATGTCGCCCAATTATATAAGCACTATTTTCATACTCCTATCACTCATTCCGCTAATAGAGTCATATCAACATCATGCTCCACGTGTCTTTGCCTTCAAATCGGGTATATTAATTGCTATTGCAGCAACATTTCAAGTGTTTGCATTACTTTTCGTGCCTCTTTGGTGGTATGGAGAGAAATCTATGCATGGATTCAAAATAAAGTCATTTGCAGCTTTTTTATTAGGAGTTTTACTAGTTTTATGGAATGTTGCCGGGGTTTATTTTCTGTTCGATAATATCGACTCATTCTGGATCACATTTATGAATTTAAGCAAGGCAAACCTTATACCACCCCTATACACAGCTATACAGTGGAGCGGTATTGCCTTACTAGCTCTCTTTACAATTATTTTGATAGTCTTAGATATAAAAGTTTTCACCCGTGAAAGGGTAATAACTCAAAAAACCCTCTCATTTATAATCTTAATTGCAATTGGGAGTATTACTCTTCATTTTTTTTATTGGCAACAAACATTTTTCTTTATCTATCAAATTATTATTATGCTCTCTTTTATTGTAGCACACTATTTTTCACATGTCAATAAAAAAAGTGGCGTATATCTATTTATTCTAGTGTTCATCAGTTTAATTATGTTCTACGTCAATTATCTAATTGGCAATCCTCTTCAGTTTTTATAAAGCGAGTTAACAAAATGATGGCTCAGTTGTTTAGTTATTAGACAACCAAGCATTTACAAACATCTTAAAAACGGAGGCACACATGAAATACAATAAACTATTTACTTTTTTCACCCTATTCGCACTAAGCATACTTTTGATGAGTTGTGCAACAAGTCAAACTGCAGCAGAGAAAGCTGAAAAAGCAAGACTCATAGACGAACAAATTGAGAATCTCGACTTCAAGTTTGTTGCCAACTATGCTTATCCACAAGGTTACCAACCAATTCATTTAACCTCTTCATACGATGTCATTGTCGCTCCCGATACTATTAAAGCCTATTTACCCTACTTCGGAAGAGCCTATAGAGCACCTATGGATTTAAGCGAAGGGGGAATAAAGTTTGAGAGCACCAACTTTGAATCAAATGTTCAAATAGGAAAAAGGCATGGTGAATGGTACGTTACAATTCAAACAAAAGACACATCTCGTCCCTTTACACTCTATTTTCATTTGTGGAACAATGGCACAGCACGATTAGATGTAATAGATCATGATAGACAATCAATTTCTTTTCAAGGATCGATAGAAGAAAGATGAATAAAGAAATGAAAAAAGCCCAACTAAGTGGGCTTTTCCTTATTATAATTTATCGTGGCGTTTATTTTAATTTTTCAGCTAAATGCTTTGGTAAATAAAAAGTATCATTCTTATCAATATAAACAGTTACTGAGCCAATATCAAAAGAGTTTCCGTTTAGCGTTGCTACTGAGGAGAAAGCTGGTATTCTCAAAGTTTGGCTTTTATTTTCTACAATAAGTACAGGGATATCTGCATCCTTATCTTCAATTGTATACTCCATACCTTCAAATACATCATAATGCTTCGCAAAAATTCGCTGGGTTAACTCAGGAAGTGGAGTCTCCAAGCCAGACACTTTGAATAGATAGTCATTTATTTCTGTATTTTTAAGATGTCCCATTGGTACATCTCCATCAGGATGATAAGCTGCAAGCAACACCTCTTCACCAGTATGACCACCAGTTGTAAAACCAAAGCACATTCTCGAATTCATTATATTGACAATGTTATGTGTCAAATTCGGACTGTTTGCAACTTCCATATAGTTGCCCTCTTTATAGTTCCTTGATGAGAGTAAGGTTTGCAGCTGCTCATCAGTAAGGTCAATATCAGTATGTTTTTTAAACTCATCCCTCATATCTTCAGGCTCAACATCTATAAGCTTTTTCTCAATTCCTGATGCTGTGAGTTTATATTTTGATACCTCTCCAAACAACTCTTCTAGAGTTTGTGTATCATACCCCTTACACTCAGCTTTACCAATAGTAATACCACTATTGCCATGATCAGATAAAATAACTACTGCAGTCTCACCATTTTCTTTAGCAAATTCAATTGCTTTGCCTACAGCTTTATCAAAAGCTAAATACTCTGTAATTATTCCTACAGGATCGTTGCCGTGTGCTGCCCAATCCACTTGACTACCTTCGACCATTAAAAAAAAGCCGTTTTCGTTTTTAGAAAGAATTTCAATTGCTTTCTGTGTCATTTCTGCTAATGAAGGTGTGAACTCAGGATCACGATCAATATCGTATGGTAGGGCTCTATCATGGAAAAGTGCCCAAACAGGATTATCGCTATTATAATTTAGCATAGCGTTTCTATCATCCTGAATAAGCGTAGTACCATTATTTTGAAAATGCTGCTTAATGTCATCAGTCAAAATACGGTTACCACCACCAAACATCACATCTAAATTTTGATATGCCATTTGAGGAGCAAGAGCATTGTAATTACCTCGATTATAATGGTGTGCTGCACAATCTGCAGGAGTTGCATGGGGAAACTCACAAGTAACAACTAGCCCTGTAGCTCTATTTTTTTCTATTCTCGAAGCTTCAAGTATAGTAACTAATGGCTGATAAGCCATTGTTGGGTCGATTGGATATAAATCATTTTCGGGATCTTGCACTGGGTATATCGACACATTTCCAGAACGTGCAGGTATACCAGTCATATAACAAGAAGTTGTAGGAGCCGAATCGCCTATAGGTGCATTGGAGGAAAAAGTAGAAACTGTGCCTGTAAAGTAAGGGTCAACATTTAAAGCATCACCCATATTATTGTATACTTTATACCAGCGCGCAGATGAATAAACGCCTATAGATGTTCCATCAGGAATCATAAGAATTACATTTTTTACAGGCCTTACCTCTTTTGCAAAAACAATAGTTGCGAAAAAGATAAACAGTAAAAAGATATTTGTTTTTTTCATTTCAAGTTTTATTAAATTATTTATTTACAATAAAGGTACAATTTTTTATTTAATGCAATTCAAATTTTAATGTTTAAACAGCACCATTTATTTTGATTTAACCATTATATAACATTTATAGATAAAGATAGATGACTATAAATTAGTATTTTTGCACAAACTGAAAAATAAAAAAATATGAACGAAAATAAAAGACCTCTCATTCTTATTACAAACGATGATGGATACAGAGCAAAAGGAATAAAAACTCTTACCAAATATTTAAAAGATATAGCAGATATTATAGTGTTTGCACCAGACCAACCCCACTCGGGTATGTCAAGTGCAATTACATCAATCAATCCACTTCGATACTTTTTATACAAAAAGGAGGAGAATGTTATAACATATATTTGTAACGGAACTCCTGTTGACTGCGTAAAACTAGCAATGAGTGTTCTAGAGCGAGAACCTGATATGATATTCTCTGGAATAAATCATGGGTCGAATGCTGCTATTAGTGTAATATATTCTGGAACTATGGGAGCTGCCATTGAAGGTTGTATACATGGAATTCCCTCGGTAGGAATGTCTTTATGCGATTTTGACCCAAATGCTGACTTCTCTCAAAGCGGAATAATTGCCTCACAAATTGCACAAAGAATTTGGAAAGAAGACCTACCTAAAGGTATTTGCTTAAACGTAAATGTCCCAAAAGGAGATGTTAAAGGTGTTCTGATTGCATCTCAAACAAAAGGAAAATGGACAAATGAGTTCCAGGCTTCTAAAGATGCTATGCAAAATGACATATTTTGGATGTCTGGTTTTTTTGATAATTGGGAAAAAGAGAACAAAACAAGCGATGAATGGGCTCTTGCAAATGGATACGCATCGGTAGTTCCAGTTAAAGTTGACATGACTCACTATGAACTAATAGATCAACTAAAACATTGGGAAAAAGAGGTTGTAACTAGATAAAGTCATATCTAAATATTAACGTTGCATCAAAAAAGATTATACACATGAAATATTATCTCATTGCAGGTGAAGCCTCTGGCGACTTACATGCTTCGAACCTAATGCAAGCAATAAAAGAACAAGATGATAATGCTGAGTTTCGTTTCTTTGGTGGCGACCTAATGCAACAAGTTGGTGGTACTTTAGTTAAGCATTACAGAGAACTTGCTTTTATGGGATTTATACCTGTATTGCTCAATCTTAGAACAATACTACGTAACCTAGAAGTTTGCAAAAAAGATATTCTAAAGTTTTCACCCGACGTAGTAATCTTAGTCGACTATCCTGGATTCAATTTAAAGATAGCTAAATACCTTAATCTAAACACCTCAATCCCTGTTACATATTACATATCTCCAAAGATTTGGGCTTGGAAAGAATATCGAATTAAATCGTTTAAGAAGTATGTAGATCAAATGCTATCTATACTACCCTTTGAAGTTGACTTTTACAAAAAGCATAATTATCCTGTCAACTATGTAGGAAACCCCACAGTGGATGCAATAGTAAATAGAAAAGATAGCAATCAAACCTTCCAAGAGTTTATCGAAAAAAATAAACTTGAAGATAAACCCATTATTGCAATATTAGCTGGTAGCAGAAAACAGGAGATTGAAGATAATTTACCCTCAATGCTTAAAGCAATAGAGATGTTCAAAAGTCATCAAATAGTTATAGCAGGAGCTCCTGGTATTGAAGAGAGTTTATATGACGAATTTATACCTCAAAAAAATGCATCATTAATATTTGGTCAAACCTACAATATACTTGCCCAAGCAAATGCTGCTTTAGTTACATCTGGCACAGCTACCTTAGAGGCTGCATTACTAAATGTACCACAAGTAGTGTGTTACAAAACACCAGTACCTAAACTTTCCTATTGGGCATTTAAGAATATACTTCACACCCCCTATATCTCTTTAGTAAATCTAATTGCTAATAAAGAGGTAGTGAAAGAGCTATTTGCAAAGTTTTTTTCTGTAGAGAGCATTCACGATGAAACAGAAAAACTACTCTTCGATTCTAGGTATCGTCAGAAAATGTTAGATGAATACCAACTGATTCAAGATATCTTAGGAAAAGAGAATGCATCAGAAAAAGCTGCTAAGCTAATATACACCCGTTTGACTAAGTGACACAATCACCCCGAAATAGAGACAAAAATACTATCAAAAGCCTTGAAAAGCTTTCATATAAGCAGTTTTTTTACTTTCTTTGTAGATATCAGTAACCTTTAAAACAAAATCATATGAAAATAGGTATTCTCACATCGGGTGGCGATTGTCCTGGAATAAATGCAACCATAAGAGGCGTTGGTAAAACGGCTATTAACCATTACGGAATGGAAGTGATTGGTATTCACAATGGCTTTTCGGGGATAATAAACAAAGACACCTCGGTTCTCACAGAACGTTCTCTCTCGGGTATCTTAAATCTTGGTGGAACTATATTGGGTACAGCCCGTGAAAAAAGTTTTCGCAAGTTAATAAACTCTCCCAACAAAGAAGATCGTGAAATAATTATAAAAGCATACAAAGATCTAGGAATCGACTGCTTAGTTTGTATTGGTGGTAATGGAACACAGCGCACAACCTGGATGCTCTCCGAATTGGGTCTGAATGTTATAGGACTTCCAAAAACAATAGATAACGATATATATGGTACCGATATAACTTTTGGTTTTGATACCGCAGTGGGTATTGCAACTGAAGCTATTGACAGGTTACACTCAACTGCAAGCTCTCATCGCCGAGTAATGGTGATAGAGCTAATGGGTCACCATGCTGGATGGATTACCCTTAATAGTGGTATGGCTGGTGGTGCTGATATAATACTTCTACCAGAATTAGGGTATAACATGAAAGTTATTATTGATAAAATAAAAGAGCGTTTAGAAATGGGTAAACCCTACTCAATTGTAGCAGTTGCAGAAGGAATAGAAATTCATGGTAGCAAAATGCGACCAGCAAGTTTCTTTGCACACCACATTGAAAAAGAGACAGGTATCGAAACACGCGAAACCGTATTAGGTTATGTTCAAAGAGGAGGTTCACCCTCTCCATTCGACAGAACATTGGGTACAGAATTGGGAGGCCATGCTACTCAGCTTATTCATGAGGGTAAATTTGGAAGAATGGTATCTGTAAAAGGAAGAGGTATTAGCGATGTTCCTCTTTCTGAAGTGGCTGGTAAACTTAGATTGGTTACGCCCGACAACAACTTGATTGTTCAAGGAAAACGCATAGGTATTTCATTTGGTGTAAGCAACGACTAATAATTATAACATTAATCTTACAGCTACATTAATAAAAAACAAAAAGCTCCTTTTCTAAAAAAAGAAAAGGAGCTTTTATATATCATAAATACAGTAATCTACATTCATATTCATACTGTTTCACTACTTACTGTATTAATATCTTCTATCTTATCGTCCGTATCACTACTCAACAATTTATTTTGAAACTCAATATCTTCATCAATCTTCTTTAAAGCTTTTTCTGATGCTTTCTGGTGCGATTCTTTTTTAGAATAACCGACACCATCACCACACTCAACATCAGCTACAAATACACGAGAATGAAAAATTGGATTATGTTTAGAATCATGATAAGAGTCAACAAGATCAAATCTTACTTCAAGTTTATATTTTTGCCCCCACTCTATCAGCCTCGATTTAAAATCAATTTCAGTTTTTACAACACCTTCAAAATCGAGATGCTTCTCGATAAGTGTATTAAAAACAAATTTCTTTGCCACTCTATATCCTTGATCAAGATAGATAGCCCCTATAAGAGCCTCTAAGGCATCCCCATACATATTGGTGTTGTGGGCTACATTGCGTGTAGATGTAACCAAGAGGTCTTCCAATCCCAGCTCTGCAGCCAATTTATTCATTGTCTCTCGCTGTACAATACGCGAACGCATATTGGTAAGAAAACCCTCTTTCTTGTTTTCAAACTCCTTGTACAATATATCAGCAATGATAGCATCTAGAATAGCGTCGCCCAAAAACTCCAGACGCTCGTTATTTACCCACTTACCGTTGTTTAATTTTATTGAAGAAGACTTGTGTGCTACTGCTTGTTGGTATAGAGATATATCGTGAGGATAAAATCCTACAATCTTGTAGAATGTAAGATAGGGCTCCTTCCCTTTTCTAGGAATAGCCCTTATCTTTTTGTATAATTTTTTAATCACACCTACTCTGTGTATTTTCTGAAAATTACAGTTGCATTGTGTCCTCCAAATCCAAAAGTGTTGGATAGAGCTGTATTAATCTCTCTTTTCTGAGGTTTATTAAATGTAAAATTCAAATTGTAATCAATCTCAGGATCTTCATCACCCTCTTCAAAGTTGATAGTAGGAGGTACTATTTGATCTCTTATTGATAAAACACAAAAGAGCGCTTCAATTGCTCCTGCTGCACCCAGAAGGTGACCAGTCATAGATTTGGTTGAACTAAGACTTAACTTATAGCTATGCTCTCCAAAAACATCCAAAACTGCTTTAGGTTCTGAGATATCTCCAACTGGTGTGGAAGTTCCATGTAAGTTGATATAATCTATCTCTTCAGGTTGCATTTCTGCATCTTCCAAAGCATTTCTCATTACAAGTTTAGCTCCATCTCCGTCAGGGTGTGAAGCTGTTAAATGATAGGCATCAGCAGACATACCAGTTCCTATAACTTCAGCATATATTTTTGCTCCACGGGCTTTAGCATGTTCATACTCCTCTAATATAAGAGAGGCAGCACCCTCGCCCATCACAAAACCGTCACGGCTTTTACTAAAAGGTCTCGATGCTGTTTCAGGCGAATCATTTCGAGTAGAGATTGCATGCATAGCATTAAATCCTCCTACTCCAGCCTCTGTTATAGCAGCTTCGGCGCCACCAGTAACAAAAGCATTTGCTTTGCCCAATCTAATAAGATTGTAAGCATCTGATATAGCGTGTGTTGAGGAAGCGCATGCAGACACTGTAGCATAATTAGGACCACGCAGTCCGTAAATCATAGAGATGTGCCCTGTGGCAATATCTGCTATCATTTTCGGAATGAAAAAAGGATTAAATCTTGGTCCCTTCTCTTTGTTTTTTGCGTAATATCCTACTTCTTCTTCAAACGTTTGAATACCACCAATACCAGCCGAAAAGATAACACCTATCTTATCAAGGTTCTCTTTTTCGAAATCCAAACCAGAATCTTCTATTGCTTCTTTCGCAGCAACTATAGCCAGTTGTGAATACCTATCTAATCTTCTCGCTTCTTTTCTATCGAAATGTTCTAAAACATCAAAATCCTTAACTTCGCAAGCGAATTGTGTCTTGAATAATGATGAGTCGAACAAAGTAATAGGTCTAGCTCCACTCTTACCCGCAATTGCACTTTCCCACGTTTCATTAACGTTGTTGCCAATTGGGCTGAGGGCTCCTAGACCTGTTACTACTACTCTTTTTAATTCCATGTAATTATATTAATGGATATTTATTTTACGTGCTCTTCTACATAAGCAACCGCATCTCCAACAGTTTCTATTTTTTCAGCTTGATCATCTGGAATAGAGATATTAAACTCCTTTTCGAACTCCATTATCAACTCTACTGTATCTAATGAATCTGCGCCTAAATCATTTGTGAAGCTTGCTTCGTTGGTAACTTCAGATTCTTCAACTCCTAATTTATCAACGATAATTGCTTTTACTCTTGATGCTGTTTCAGACATAATTTTTTGATATTAATTAATAAATAAACTTTTATTCGTAATTTTGCGTTGCAAAGTAAATGATTTTTTATCGAATAAAACAAACTTTCATCCTAGAAATTGGGAAAAAGTGCACAATTTTGAGTTTTTTGTGCAAATATCAATGTTTTTATGACACAAATAGCCCTTTTTTCATCCGGAAATGGAACAAATGCAGAAAATATAGCCAACTATTTCGACAAAAATAGTCAAATTAAGGTAGCAGTTATTATTTCCAACAAGCAAAATGCATATGTACATCAGCGTGCAAAAGTATTAAAGATACCTTCTTATAGCTTCAGTAAAAATGAAATAATGGAGGGCACACCCCTCTTAAAGCTTTTATCTGAATATAAGATAGATTACATCATCCTTGCTGGTTTCTTACTAAAAGTGCCACAAACTATACTAAACAACTTCCCCAACAAAATTATTAATATACACCCAGCACTACTACCTAAATATGGTGGCAAAGGGATGTATGGTGACAATGTGCACAAAAAAGTTGTGGAAATGCGAGATTCAAAATCAGGTATCACTATACACTATGTAAATGAGAAGTATGATGAAGGAGAAATTATTTTTCAAGAATCTTGCACTATTTCACCTGAAGACACCTATAAAGATGTTGCACGAAAAGTACATAATCTTGAATATGCCCATTTTCCAAGAGTTATAGAAGAGGTAATTCTTAGTAATAAGTAGAATTATCAGCAGAAAACACTCTATAAAGACTTTTTTTGGGTAGAAAAGCAGAAAAAAAGCTCTTTTTGAAGAAAAAAGCCATATAATTTGTTTGGGAATAAAAAATTGTATTATCTTTGCAACGCTTTTTGCGGCTGTGGCGTAATTGGTAGCCGCGCTAGACTTAGGATCTAGTGACGAGAGTCGTGGGGGTTCGAGTCCCTTCAGCCGCACAAAAAGAAGCTTTAAGCCTTCTGAACAAAACGTCGTAATCGAATGATTACGACGTTTTTTTGTTATATACTATATTATACTACCTTATCTTGACTACTCTACCTATACGTATATTGACAAGAGTGGAAGCACTTAGTTAGATGAATATTCTCTATATTTGCTTCAATAATCGAAGAAACAGAATAAAAACTACAAATATGAAAATAGTATTTGCCACTAACAACGAACATAAGCTTGATGAAATAACGAAAATAAGTAGAGGAAAACTGGAGATATTAAGCTTAAGCGATATAAACTGCCACGAGGAGATACCCGAAACAGGAGACACCCTAAAAGAGAATGCGCTTATCAAAGCAAAGTATGTAAAAGATAAGTTTGGATTGGACTGTTTTGCTGATGACACAGGGCTAGAAGTTGACGCACTAAACAACGCCCCAGGAATTTACTCATCGCGATATGCAGGACCAAACTGCGATCCAGAGGATAATATGCAAAAGCTATTGCAAGACTTGCAGGGGTTGAAAAATAGAAAAGCCCAATTTAGAACAGTTATAGCTCTTATATTGAATGGTAAAGAATATTACTTTGAGGGTGTTGTAAAAGGAGAGATTATCCATCAGAAAAAAGGAAGCAATGGATTTGGTTACGATCCTATTTTTAAACCTATAGGATATGACAAAACATTTGGTGAACTTCCAGAAAAGATAAAAAACAGTTTAAGCCATAGAGCTATCGCTACTCAAAAACTGGTAGATTTTCTACTTAAACAAAAAACGGAGGGGTAAATGCTAAAAATTAAATAAAGAATATAGCAGCACCTGCCATACTAATAAATGCTCCTATAACCTGCTGAGCTGTTACCTTCTCCTTAAACATAATAGCCGAAGGAATAATAATGATAATAGGAGCTAATGCCATAAGTGCCGAAGCAACCCCTGTATGTGTACGCTGAATAGCAAATAAAGACAACACCACCCCTATAAAAGGACCAAAGATAGTTCCAATAGTGATAGCTTTCATACTTTTAAAATCTTTAAAAGCCAACACTACCCTATTCATACGTTTAAGATAAATCATAAGAATAAGGAAACTAGCAAAACCAAAAATGGCTCTAATTTGTGTAGCTGCAAGTGGATCGTAATCGCCCATTCCTTTCTTACTGAGCACAAGACCCAGTGCCTGCCCAAGAGCGCCTCCCAATGCAAACAAAAACCCTTTAAGGGGTATGTTAAGCTTTAATCTTTTACCTGCAATAGCAATAATTACACCTGAAACACTCACCAAAATTCCAATAATGCTTTGCAGCGAAAGTATCTCACTCAAAAAAAACCAGCCTATTATAGCTGTAAGCATAGGTGCAAGACTCATTACCAACTGAGAAGTGCGCGAACCTATAACTACATAAGATTGAAAAAGCAATAAGTCTCCAATAAAAAACCCAACAACACCCGATATTGATAACCAAAACTAGCTTTCGACAGTGGCATCAGTTGGGATAAACGAATTGCCTGTGGCCATCAAAGCAACTCCTAAAAATATAAGAGCTAAAAAAAGGCGAATTAAATTAACAGTAAGTGAGCCAACAGTGTGCCCTGCTTTTTCGAAATAAAGTGCACTCATGGTCCAGCAAAAAGCCACGGCTAATGAGGCTATTTCGCCAATGTGTGATTCAAAAAACATACGATAATGTATAGATTTGTTTGTGTAAAAAAAATGGTGAATAAATGATGCTGCAAATGTACATTTTTAAATCTAGTTGCAACAATATTTGCCTACCACTTTTTTTACACAACACGCCTAATCACTGCACAATCTCTTCTGCTACAAATCCAGTTCTCTTAATTGTTTTAATTATATCTTTTGCTTCTAAACTTTCTGTCTCCACTGTAAGCACCTTGTCTACATGATTAGTATCTACTTGCCAAGAAGCAATTCCTTCTTTTTTATCTAAAAATGGCTTTACTCGTGCTTCACAGTTAGAGCACTCTATGTTAGTTTTAAATTTCAATGTTTTCATATTATTTATAATCTAGTTTTAATTTGTTTCTGTATATAAACTGATGCTTTAAACCTTCTTTATTGCAAAAACATTTATAGCTTCTTTGATTTAAGACGTAAACTATTCGTTACAACACTTACTGAACTCAACGCCATGGCTGCACCTGCAATCATAGGATTCAACAGAAACCCATTGATAGGATACAAAATTCCTGCTGCGATGGGTATACCTATAACATTGTAGATAAAAGCCCAGAAAAGATTCTGTCTAATAGTCTTCACTGTTCTATCTGACAAACGAATTGCTTTTGGAATCTTCAGTAAATCGGACGAGATAATAGTCATTTTTGCCACCTCCATTGCAATGTCACTTCCTTTACCCATAGCAATACTCACATCGGCTTGTGCAAGAGCACCGCTATCATTGATGCCATCGCCCACCATTGCCACAACTTTGCCTTGCTCTTGTAGCTCTTTCACCAAGCGAGCTTTCTCTTCAGGTAGTACATTGCCTTTGTAATTGTCGATACCCAACTCTTCTGCAAGTGCTTTAGCAACCATTTCATTGTCTCCTGTAAAGATAGCAGTATCAACATGCATCTTTCTCAATTGATTGATAGCCTCTTTTGTGGTAGGCTTTAGTTTATCGGTAATAGAAATTACACCAAGAGCCATGTTTTTGTCAGCAAAAACAGTTACTGTATGTGCGGCTTCCAACTCTTTCTTAATGGATTTCTCCATTAATGGAGAAATAACAATATTTTTTGAACGAATGTATTGTGGATTACCCACAAAATAGGATTTTCCATTATATTTACCATCAATACCCTTACCACTCACCTGCTGCACCTCAACATTGTCTAGCAATTTACTATCCTCTTTCATGCTCGCAGTAATGGCATCAGCCAATGGATGTTCGGATTGTGCTTCTATACTATATAAAATATTCTTTTGTTCCTCTGTAATGCTGTCATTCCATGCAATACTGCTCACTACAGGACGTCCTTCGGTAAGAGTTCCAGTCTTGTCAAGTACAACTATATCAATCTTTCTACTCAACTCTAAACTTACAGCATCTTTAATAAGAATGCCTTCTTCGGCTCCTTTACCAATACCTACCATTATAGCAGTGGGTGTTGCAAGTCCCAATGCACACGGACATGCAATAACCAACACTGTCACCATTGCCAATAGACCATGAACTAGGCTCTCATCGCCACCCAAAATCATCCAAAGAGCAAAGCTCAATAGGGCAATACCCATAACAACGGGTACAAATATACCCGCAATTTTATCCACCAAGTTTTGCACAGGAGCTTTACTACCTTGGGCTTGTTCAACTGTTTTAATAATATGTGCTAGCAAAGTATCTTTTCCTACTTTATTAGCTCTAAATCTAAAGCTTCCCTTCTGATTGATAGTTCCAGCAAACACTTCAGAGTTTAAAGTCTTTTCTACAGCAATTGGCTCACCACTAATCATACTTTCATCTATAAACGATGACCCTGTTGTCACCTCACCGTCCACAGCAATTCTATCGCCGGGTTTCACCAAAACAATATCGCCTACCTGCACCTCAGAGATAGACACCTCGGTTGGCACATCATTTTTAAACACAATCACCGTGTCGGGTTGCAATCCCATCAGTTTTTTTATGGCAGTTGAGGTATTCCCTTTTGCGCGCTCTTCCAACATTTTACCTAACAAGATAAATGCAATAATAACACCCGATGCCTCAAAATAGACATGTGCTTCCAAACCCCTACTTGTCCAAAACTCCTCGAAAAAGATATTAAATACACTAAATAGATAAGCAATACCCGTACTTAGTGCAACAAGTGTATCCATATTGGCTGAAAAGCGTTTTGCTTGCTTCCATGCACCCACAAAAAATCGCCTTCCGAATATAAATAGTATAGGTGTTGCCAAAGCCCACATAATATAGTCGGCATAAGGTATGTTCATAAACACCATGCCAATTAACATCAACGGAGTTGCCAATGCTACTGCACTTATCGTGTCACGCTTCAGCTTCTTATACCGCTCCTCTTGCAGATGTTCTACATTCTCGCGCGACGACTCTTGCCCCTCTATCAAAAGGTCGAAACCCACATCTTTTAATGCAGATTTCATTTCTGATAGATCCGAAACCTCTGGTATATACTCTATCATGGCTTTGCCATTGGCAAAATTAACAGCAGCGTCCAAAACTCCTGGTACAAAAGACAATACATTTTGTGAACTTGAAGCACAGGCTGCACAAGTCATATTCATCACTGGAAACGATTGTTTCACCGTGTTAACAACTACCCCTTCCTTACGTAATAGGGTTACAGCTTCTTGAATTACCTCAGCCGCATCATCTTCATCTTCGATAGTAAGTAGCAATTCATTGTTGTCTTCATTAAAGCTAGCGTCAGCAAGCTCTTCAATGGCTTTCAATGATGTAAGCAAATCATTGGGTGAAGATGGTTGGTTCTTCAATTGAATTATATGCATAGTATCCTTATTTATAATCATTGTAATTAAGTCACCTGCAAAGATAATTAAAAAATATAGATACACAACAGTCTTATTATTTGTAAAAGGAGTATTTTTATTGTACTTTCGCTTTGCTTATATTTTAACAACAATATTACATCACAATGGATTACAAAAAAAAAATTGCATTTGCTATTATGAGCCTGTTTTTCATTCAGGCATCTTTTGCACAAAAGAAACAGTTAGACCACACGGTTTACGACGATTGGAAGAGTCTTTCAAACATTTCTGTTAGCGATGATGGAAGGTTTACCGTTACTATCATTAAACCTCAAGAGGGAGATAGTAAACTATTCATTCAAGACTTGAAAAAGAGGAAAACCTTCGAATACAATCGTATCTCGACCTACAACCTCTCTCCAGATGGTAAACAAACAGTAGCTCTTCTTAAAGCCCCCTTTGCAGACACTCGTCAGGCAAAGATTGATAAAAAGAAGAAAGAAGAAATGCCTAAAGACTCACTGTTGATTATCAACAATGAAACTTTCACCTATTACATTTTGCCTGATGTAGAATCATACAAAACATCGCAAGAGTTAGGCAACTATATTGCATACAAAACTTCTATAGAACCCAAAACAGCAACAATGCCTTCCGATAGCACTGTTGCTACAAATGACTCTATTGAAAGCAAACCCAAAAAGAAGAGTAGTGCCAAAAAGAAAGATGTTCTTATTTTACACAATCTTTCAACTCAAATTCAAGATACATTGCAAAATGCCAAAGACTACACTTTCAACAAGTATGGCAACGCTTTTGCTACAATTATAGAACCCGAAAAGAAGGACTCTACAAACACTCCTGGTGTACTGTTTATTGATTTAGACAATTATTCTAAAAAACGCATATCAAACGAAATAGCAGAATACAAATCATTGAGCTTTGACGAAGATGGTAAGCAGTTAATATACCTTGCTACAAAAGACACCTCTAAAATAGAGCAAAAAGTATTTGATGTGCGCTACTTTTCAAACCAGGCTGACTCAGCAATTATACTAGCCAACACAAGCAGTGTAGAATTGCCCAACAATTGGATATTTAATGAAAACAGCAACCCCTATTTTAGCAAGAACGGTAAAAGAGTCATAATTGGCAGTGCCCCTAAGCAAGCACCAAAAGACACCACTATAGTAGACTTTGAAGTAGCCACCTTAGATATTTGGCACTGGGAAGATCCATACCTACAGCCTCAACAGCTAAAAAGCTTATCAAGAGACTTAAAAAGAACTTATAGTGGAGTGATAGAATTGGACAAGGATAATAAATTCACCTTACTTGCAAATGAAGATATACCCTACACTACTATATCTGATGAAAACAATGGTGAGTATGCCCTTCTATATACAAATGTGCCTTACCGTATAGAGAGCCAATGGGGACAAAGCAAATATGATGCATGGTTACATAGCTTCGAAACAGGCGAGACCACACTTATTGACACAGCTATGCCTAGTCCTCCCTCTTTTTCGGCACAAGGTAACTATTCATATTGGTTTGATGTAAATGAAGGACATTGGTTTGTATATGACAACAAAACAGCAGAGACTGTAAATATAACCAAAGACATTCCAGTAAACTTTTGGAATGAGAAACACGATGTTCCAAGCGAGCCTCGCCCATACGGAATGCCCATATGGGGAAAGGACGATGCATACATGCTAGTATATGACGCATATGATATTTGGAAGATTGACCCAAAAGGTGAAACAAAAGCAATAAATATTACGCAAAGTCTAGGGCGTAATGACTCAATTACATTTCGCTACCTCAACACAGATACAGAGAAGCGTTTTGTAGAGCCTCAAGAGACACTGCTGCTTCAAGCTTTCGACAACAAAACAAAAGAGAGTGGCTTCTATACCTACAAACCAAAGAGCAGAAGAAACCCCATCGAGAAACTAGTAATAGATAAATACACTTTTTCAACCATTACAAAAGCTAAAAATAGTGATGTTATTGCATATCAAAAAAGCAATTTCAATACATCACCCAATCTATATGTAACAAGCAACTGGTGGAAAACCTCTGATAAACTTACAGATATCAACCCACAAATGAAAGAGTATAAATGGGGTACACCCGAATTGTATTCATGGACATCATATACAGGTGAGCCTTTGGAAGGAGTTCTTTATAAACCCGAAGGTTTTGACGAAACTAAGAAATACCCCGTAATGATATATTTCTACGAAAAGCACTCCGACAATCTTTACAGATATATGCCGCCAGCACCTAGTGCTTCAACAATAAACATACCGTTTTATAGCAGTAGAGATTACATTGTGTTCACCCCCGATATCAACTACACAGTAGGACAACCCGGACAAGATGCCTACGATGCAATTGTATCGGGTGCTGAGTCGTTAGCCAAAAATAGTTGGATAGATAAAGACAATATGGCAATACAAGGACAAAGCTGGGGTGGATATCAAGTGGCTTATCTAGTTACCAAAACAGATATGTTTAAAGCTGCGGGCTCTGGAGCTCCTGTATCAAATATGACCAGTGCTTATGGTGGTATTCGTTGGGGTTCGGGCAACAGCCGACAAGTTCAGTACGAAAGAGGACAGTCGCGATTGGGAACCACAATGATAGAGTCATTGGAAACCTATATCGATAACTCTCCCCTCTTCTTTGCAGACAAGATAAACACCCCTCTACTCATTATGCACAACGATAATGACGGAGCTGTTCCATGGTATCAAGGCATTGAGCTTTATATGACAATGAGGAGACTTGAAAAGCCCGTATGGATGCTTCAATACAATAAAGAAGAGCACAACCTTATGCAACGACGCAATAGGAAAGACCTATCGATACGTATGCAACAATTCTTCGATCACTATCTAAAAGGAGAACCAGCGCCAGTATGGCTAACAAAAGGGATACCTGCAACAGAAAAAGGGAAAGATTGGGGGTTTGAATTAGATGTTAAAAGTGATAACAACAATCAACAGTAATCTCACTCACTAAATTCATTATACTGTTTAAAATATCATATACATTATGACATATACTATAAGAAAGATTATTCGTGCAGCAGCCTTGCCACTCATAGCTACATTTGCATTAGCAAGTTGTACATCACAACCAGAGCAGAAAGAGTGTACAACGTACAAAGAGGCAAAGCTACCTGTTGAGGTAACCTCCGATTGGTCGTCTGTTTCCCCTGGCGTACAAGCTTCTATAGGTAGTATTGATGAGCGATACATACAGCACGAAATTCCCAAAATAGTCAAAACCACTCATTGGGAAGGTGCTGCTTGGAAGGGAGAAAGAGTTTCTGCGCAAATCATTCTTTGGAGCAAGGATACCGTACCTTGTGTTAGGATGAAGCTGTCGAACTTTAAAGGAGAAGACGGAGCTACTATAAATTCAGAGAACGCCCAAATAAGATTTGTACGATACGTGCTAACTGATGAGTTTGCTGGAGGATGTGGTTATCGCAAGCCCGAAGATTATCCAGTATCATTAAGTGCAGATGTGCTTGACAATGTAGGCTGCATGGATATTGATGCAGAAACAGCTCGCCCAGTTTGGATTACAATAGATGTTCCTTCTGATGCAGCTGCTGGTAAGTATAGCGCCAATCTTGACCTGTTTGCCAATGGCAAAAAGAGAGAAACCTTTACATTTAACCTCAACATAGTTGATAAAACATTGCCTCACTACACTGAGTGGGCTTTTCATTTAGATTTGTGGCAAAACCCATATGCTGTAGCACGTGCCGAAGGTGTTGAACCCTGGTCGTATGAGCACTGGGAGGCTTTGAAACCTACAATGCAGATGTTGGCTAGTGCAGGTCAAAAAGTAATTACAGCTACGTTGAACAAACGTCCATGGAACGGACAAACTGAAGATCCATTTGACACAATGATTGAATGGAACAAAAAAGCAGATGGCACTTGGGAGTATGACTATACAGTATTTGACAACTGGGTTAATTTTATGATGGACCTTGGTATTACTAAACAGATCAATTGCTACTCGATGGTTCCTTGGGGTAATATCTTATTCTACTTCGATGAAGCAACAAACCAAGAGGTGAAAGTAGCAGCAGCGCCAGGAACAAAAGAATACGAAGAGCTTTGGAAACCATTTCTTACAGATTTCACAAAACACTTGAAAGAAAAAGGATGGGAAAACAAAACACTCATTGCAATGGACGAACGTTCGCCTGCCGAGATGAAAGCAATGCTCTCTTTGTTAAAAGAGGCTGCACCTACACTAGGTGTTGCTTTGGCTGACAATCATAAAAGCTATAAACTTTATCCCGACCAGCTAATTGACCTATGTGTAGCACACGGAGCAACAGTTGAACAAGATGATAGAGCTTATCGTGCCGAAAACAACTATGTAACCACATGGTATGTAAGTTGTGCTCATGACTTTCCCAATGTATTCACCTTTTCGCCTCCTGCCGAAGGTGCGTTTATTGGTTGGTACACTATGGCAGGAAACTTTGATGGGTTCCTACGTTGGGCATACAACAGCTATACAAAAGAATCACCAGTTGACACCCGCTTCAGAACATGGCCTGCTGGAGATACCCACATAGTTTATCCAAATAGTAGAAGCTCTATTCGCTTCGAACGATTGATGGAGGGTATACAAGATGCAGAGAAAATAAGAATTGTTAGAGAAACACTACAGCAAGACACTTCTGACGAAGGAAAACAAAAGCTAGTAGAGTTTAATGATCTTCTCGAAACATTTAATATATTGAAGCGACCCGAAAACTTAGAGGAGATGCTAGCCAAAGGAAAAGCATTTTTAAACAACCCTGAGCTTTTCAAGTAACTGATATATATTGTAGAACAAAAAAACAGACTTAAAATGAAGCCCACCTATGATTATTTAATACTCATTGGTGGGCTTCTTTTTACAAAATAGAATATAGTACAAGGCGCCGCACCTTGTCGATATAGACAACTACCTGAAAGACTTATGATAGATTATCATAAGGATAATATGAAATGCAGAGGTAACAGGCACGCTATCAATATAGTTAATTCTATAAATGTAACTTGTACAACAATAAAGTTTACCTATATTTGCCTAGTAAAACTATAATGAGAGAGTAACAATTGAGACTAAACATCAATAAGCTTTGTAACTAACAATAACAAGTAAAAAAATGAACAGACAAAACATTGCCAAAGTTATGCTTTGCTGCGCACCTCTTTACGCATGCAATACAACTCAAACAGAAGAGACCCAAAAGCCAAATGTAATCTACATTTTGGCTGATGATCTTGGATATGGAGATATTGAGCCATACGGACAAGAGATAATTAAAACACCATACCTTACCCAAATGGCAAGTGAGGGGATGATGTTTATGCAACACTATGCAGGCAGCACGGTAAGTGCCCCATCGCGTGGATCACTTATGACTGGCTTACACACAGGTAATTCGCAAATAAGAGGAAACAAAGAGATTGCACCCGAAGGACAACAGCCAATGGAGGGAGATACCTACACAATTGGCAAGATGATGAAACAAGAGGGCTACACAACAGGCATCTTCGGAAAATGGGGGTTAGGTTATCCAGAGTCACCATCTATACCCAAGAAAATGGGGTTTGATGAGTTTTATGGATACAATTGCCAACGCATGGCACACACCTATTATCCCGAACACCTTTGGAGAAATGAAGAGAAAGTAATTTTAAAAGACAATTTGGATGGTGCTCGCAACACCTATTCACAAGAATTAATTCATCAAGAAGCGCTACAGTTTATACGCAACAATAAAGACAAGCCTTTCTTTGCAATGCTAACTTATACTTTGCCTCACGCGGAGCTCAACCTACCACACGACTCTATTTACCATATATATGAAGATATGTTTGAAGAGACCCCCTACTCAGGAGGCTATCACGATAGCGAAAAACCTCGTGCTTCATTTGCAGCAATGGTGTCGCTCCTCGACAAATATGTGGGCGAAGTGATGCTTGAGCTTAAGGAGCTAGGTATCGACGACAATACAATTGTAATATTTACAAGCGACAATGGACCACACATGGAAGGTGGAGCCGATCCCAAATTCTTCAACAGTTCGGGTCCTTTGCGAGGCATAAAAAGAGATCTGTATGAAGGAGGTATACGTGTACCCATGATTGTGCGTTATCCAAATAAAGTAGAAGCAGGCTCCTCAACCAATCATATAAGCGCATTTTGGGATATTATGCCCACACTTGCCAATTTAATTAATATAGAACTGCCCAGTGAGGAACAAACAGATGGTATATCATTCCTACCCACTCTATTGAACAAGGGAAAACAACAAGAGCATGAATATCTCTATTGGGAGTTTCACGAAGGTGGTGGACGATTGGCATTGCGCGAAGGCGATTGGAAAATGGTTGTGCTAAATGCAAAGACAGAAGAAGAGGTAGAGCTATATAATTTAGCCAACGATTTAGCAGAAACAAACAACCTAATTGACGAAGAAGCTGATAAAGCAAAAGAGATGTACGACAAGCTAAAGTCTATTAGAACAGAATCGAGTATCTTCCCATTTTACAATAACAATTAATAGACTTACAGGGCTGTTTTTAAATATAATCTGTAATTATGAGCTATTTAATGAAATACTTTAAGCGTTAACAGTACACTAAAGAAATATTTCTTTATATTTGCATATCACAGATATAAACAAACTGTCATTATAGCAGAGATAACAATCAACTACAATACGTTATATTTAATTTTTAGCGCTATCTAATATTGTAAATTGATTACCTAAATACAAAACCCAATTAATTAAATAAACAAATTAAACAAAAATGAAAAAGTTATTTTACTTACTCATGCTTGCTTTTTTGATTACTGGTTGTAATACTACCACTAGTGAAAGCAGTTATGAGCCATTGACAACGGAGGTGCCTACAAGACCTGCGGGACAAAAAGATGTGTTAGGATTAACTACTCCTAAAATGGAAACTGTGCGTGTAGGTTTCATCGGACTGGGTATGCGTGGTCCGGGTGCAGTGAGACGTTTTACTCATATACCAGGAGTAGAGATAGTTGCATTGTGCGACCTGCATACTGATAGAGTTGAAAGAACGCAAAAGATTCTTGAGAATGCTGGTTTTCCAGAGGCTGCTAGCTATAGTGGCGAGGAGGAGTCGTGGAAAGAGCTGTGCGATAGAGATGATATAGATTTAGTGTATATCGCTACAGACTGGAAGCGCCATGCCGACATGATGATTTATGCCATGGAGCAAGGCAAACATGTAGCTTGTGAAGTGCCTGCTGCTATGACTATGGAGGAGATTTGGGCTGTAATAGAAACTGCCGAAAGAACTCAAAAACACTGCATGCAACTAGAAAACTGTGTGTACGACTTCTTTGAGCTTACAACATTGAATATGGCTCAACAAGGAGTGTTTGGTGAAGTATTGTATGCAGAAGGTGCATACATACACCAACTAGAAGATTTCTGGAACTCTTACGAAGCTGACTGGCGCTTAGAGTATAACAAGAACCACCGTGGTGATGTGTATGCAACTCACGGAATGGGACCTGCTTGTCAACTACTTGACATACACCGTGGCGACAAGATGAACTACTTGGTTGCAATGGATGGAAAGCCTGTTAGTATACCCAACTACCTAAGAGAGGTGCGCGGCGAAGAGGTTGTAGATTTTAAAAATGGTCAAAACACTATGACTATGATTAAAACTGAAAAAGGAAAAACAATCCACATTCAACATGATGTTGCATCGCCTCGTCCTTACAGCCGCATGTATCAGCTAACTGGCACAAAAGGTTTTGCCAACAAATATCCAATACAAGGTTATGCTTTACAAGGATCGGAACTAGACAATGATGTGGCTCCAAATCATGAAAACTTAAATGCACACTCGTTTGTGCCTGAAGAGGTGAAAAAAGCATTAATGGAAAAATACAAACACCCTATTCATATAGAACTTGAAGAGAAAGCTAAACAAGTGGGTGGACATGGTGGCATGGACTTCATTATGGACTATCGTCTGATTTATTGCTTGCAAAATGGCTTGCCTTTAGATATGGATGTATATGACCTTGCAGAGTGGTGCTGCCTAGCTCCTCTTACAGCATTGTCGCTCGAAAACAATAGTGCACCAGTTATTATCCCTGACTTCACACGTGGCGGATGGGACAAAATTGATGGCTATAGACATGCATTTGTAGAAGAGTAGTATAACTATTCTAACTACTTACTTTAAGCAGAAATAGAAACTAAATAAAAAAACCTTCTCCCTATTTAAATAGAGAGAAGGTTTTTTTGTACTTTTGTTTGTTATATAATAGACTCAACAGAATATCATCCGCGTTGTCTCATTGCCTCAAAAGTTAATATAGCTGTGGAAACTGAAACATTCAACGAATCGAGCTTCCCGCTCATTGGTATCTTTATCCTCTTTGCAGCATAGTTAATCCAGCTATTTGTCAAACCATCAGCCTCAGTACCCATTACAATAGCCGATGCGTCACGATAATCAACATCTTGATACCACTCAGCCGCTTCCAATTCTGCAGCATAGCTTGCTATAGAGTGCTTATCAAGCCACTCCATTGCCTCTTGCGATGTGCAAACAGCAGTTTGTACTGTAAACAACCCGCCCACACTTGAGCGAATTACATTGGGATTGTATATATCTGTTTGCGGATCGCACACTATTACAGCATCAACTGCTGCTGCATCTGCTGTGCGAAGTATAGCACCTAAGTTGCCAGGCTTTTCTACCGACTCCAAAATTATCACAAAAGGATTGTCCGACAAATTGATGTTAGCAAGTGTATGCTTCTTTGGATGTGCCAATGCAATCAAACCATCAGACGAGGTGCGATAAGATGCCTTTTTAAATACTTCGGGAGTGATATCAATAATCTTTTCATCATCAATAGCGTCCAACACATCGGGATAATCTGATTGTTCGAAAAGTTTGCGACACACATACACCTCTTTTAAAGAATAACCGCCAGCCAAAGCTAGCGATAATTCTCTTGCACCTTCGATAACAAAAAGGTTTTGCGCCTTTCGTTCGCGTGCTTTATTGAGTTTTACAAGATTTTTTACAGAATGATTCTGCAAACTTGATATAAGCATCTCTTCCTAGATTTTATTTATCTAAACACTCTGTTTTATTATTCTGATACAGATTTCCCGAGCAAGAACTCATCAATCTCTTTTCTCAAATCTGCTTTAGGAATAACACCTTGACCCATTTTGGGTATTTCATCACTTTGAGGTATGAATAGTAACGATGGCACACTTCTAATACCATACGCACGAGCAATATCGGGTTCTTTATCTACATCCACTTTATAAATATAAATATCATCGCCATATTCAGCGGCTAAAGCTTTTAAAGTAGGAGCCAACTGTTTGCAAGGTCCACACCAAGTTGCATAAAAATCGATAATGGCTGGTTTATCTCCTACATATATAAATTTGTTGGGGTTTCTTTTAAAATCGTGCACCCTTTTTACAAATTCAATATCATTGAGTTCAATTGGCTCTGCTTTTTTGTTGTTTTCTCCTTTAGAAGGCTCTTTTGCTAATGCAGCTACTGCAGTAAAGACCATTAGGATCAATATTATACTAGCTCTTTTCATTTTCATTTATCTTTTAATTATTTAAATTGCGAGTTTTGATTCACTCTCTATATGTTCTATATTATGAGTGAACAACAAACAACGGATAAAAGTTTAATCGGGTTCTGCTACATTAACTCTGGTCATACTGATAATTATAGAGGCTTAACGTTTTCGTAAAAAGCAGAGTTGGGATGCCTTACACCAAATTCTTTAGCAGTGATTGTATCGATAGGCACTATCCACACCTTTACATTTTTAATAGCAGGCTCAGAATATTCAAACTCTTTATCAACATATTGGCGCATTATGATATTGAGTATTCTCTCTTTCTCAGCCAAATCTTCCTCAAACTCAACCTTGCCATTACATACAATACTAGCGCATTGCATTCTATAGCTACAAGCCACATCGGGATGTTGCCATATAAGATTGGGATGTGTGCAAAAAGTGATACAAACATTTCTATTTTGCTCCAATATTCTCACTACCTTACCTTCTGGTGCAGAGTGTAGATAGATAATATCATCCTCGTAGCCATAATTCATAGGCAACACATAAGGCACACCATTTTCATCAGAAAAACCCACATAACATATTTTCTCCGTTTTCAGTATCTCCTCTATTTTCTTTTTATCATCTATCGAATATGTTTTCATATCAGTTTTAGTTTTTATTTAATTGCTCGCATCAAATTTAATCTAATAATTTGACATAAAAAAAGGAAACTTCCATATAGGAAATTTCCAATTTTATATCAACAATCGTAAAGTCAAATCTAATTAACCTTATCCACAATAGCTTTAAAAGCTTCAGGATGGTTCATTGCTAAGTCTGCAAGAACTTTACGATTAATATTAATTTCGTTTTTGCTCAATGCTCCCATTAAACGAGAATAAGTAGTTCCATTAAGTCTGGCTGCAGCGTTAATGCGCTGAATCCAAAGTGAACGGAATGTACGTTTTTTATTCTTACGGTCGCGATACGCGTAGGTTAAACCTTTCTCCCACGTATTTTTGGCTACTGTCCACACATTTTTACGTGCACCAAAGTAGCCTCTAGTTTGCTTTAAAACTTTCTTTCTGCGGTTGCGCGAAGCAACATGATTAACTGATCTTGGCATAATGTTTGTTTGTTTTGAATGTTAGCGTTCTTGTCTAGCAAGACTCTTTAGAGCTGAAACACTCGGTTAATAAATCATTTAAAAGAAATCACTAGTTGTGCTTATTTTAAACCCAATAAATGTTTTACATTATTGGTGTCTGCTTTGCTCACAAGACCAGTCTTCGTTAATCTTTTCTTACGTTTCTTGGACTTCTTGGTCAAAATGTGACTTTTAAAAGCGTGCTTTCTTTTGATTTTTCCTGTTCCGGTAAGTTTAAACCTTTTTTTAGCACCGGAATTAGTCTTAATTTTTGGCATTTTCTTTACTTTCTTTATTATGTAAATTTATTTTCTTACTTATAGTTTGTGCTATATCTCATATGCACACTGCTTATCACGACAATCAATTTCTTGTTTGTAGCAGCCTGTTGCATTAGCAATATGAACTTCAAACATATAGCAGTTCCATAGAAAAGCGTGCAAAGATAATAAATAATACTCAATTACCCCACATTTTTTATCATATTATTAATAAATACATAGACCAACTCATTGAAATAGCACACTATATCTAGTGAATTGAATGTATTATATACGCATAACTAAAAGCGTATAAACAATGTGGGTAGCTTATTATTTCTCTGCTGTTTTTCTGTGAAAAAGCATTCTCATAGCAACTCTACACTTAATGTATGCCATATTGATGTAGGCTTAAATATAAGTGCAGGTTCTAACTATTATTTATTACCCGACGTAGCTTTTTTTGGCGACAACATAAGTGTCATACGTTTTCCTTCGAGCTTTGGTAGCTGTTCTACTTTAGCATAATCAGCTAAGTCGCTTGCAAAACGCAACAACAACATCTCACCTTGATCTTTAAAGATAATCGAACGACCTCTAAAAAACACATAAGCTTTCACTTTAGAACCATCTTCTAAGAAACCTTTAGCATGTTTCATTTTAAAGTTGTAATCGTGATCATCTGTCTGTGGTCCAAATCTAATCTCCTTCACCACCACTTTCACGTTTCTAGCTCTTTGCTCTTTGAGTTTTTTCTTTTGTTGGTAAAGAAATTTCTGGTAATCAGTAATACGGCAAACAGGTGGCTTTGCTGTAGGGGAAATCTCCACTAAGTCGAGCCCCATATCTTCAGCCATTTGCAATGCTTGCTTTGTAGGGTAAACCCCTGTTTCTACATCATCGCCTACTACTCTTACTTCAGGCACACGGATACGTTCGTTAATCCGGTGTAAATCTCTTGCGTTTCTTGAATTTCTTGGTCTATATCTCATTAATTAAAAATTATCTCATCAAAGTCTATATTTTAAACTTTTTACTGAGAAAGGTAATATTTATATTTTTGTAAGTTCATTAATTTATTCACCGAGATTTTCTCGGCTATTTTGTTTCATCTATTTAAGAGACAAAAGTAGCAGATTTTTCTCAATTATTGAGCATCTCATCTATCTCTTTTTTCAACTCATTGGCAAAAGCCTCTACTTTCATAGTTCCTTTATCGCCATCTCCTTGTTTTCTGACAGATACTTCGTTGTTTTCTGCTTCCCTTTCACCTACAATAAGCAGGTAGGGAATTCGTTTCAACTCGTTGTCACGAATCTTGCGACCCATCTTCTCGTTTCTGTCGTCTACCTCGCCACGAATGTCTTGCTGCTTTAGTGTTTTCAACACCGAATGTGCATACTCGTTATATTTCTCACTCACGGGCAACACTACCACTTGATCGGGGGCTAACCATAGAGGGAATCGTCCTGCAGTATGCTCTATCAACACAGCAATAAAACGCTCCATAGATCCAAATGGTGCACGGTGAATCATTACTGGTCTATGCTTCTGATTATCGGCGCCAGTATACTCTAGCTCAAAACGATCGGGTAGGTTGTAATCTACCTGAATAGTCCCTAATTGCCAACGGCGCCCTAATGCATCTTTCACCATAAAGTCGAGCTTGGGACCATAAAAAGCAGCCTCGCCATACTCTATTTTGGTTTTCAAGCCCTTCTCTTCGCACGCCTCTATAATAGCTCTTTCGGCTTTATCCCAATTCTCGTCGGTGCCTATATATTTCACCTTATCTTCGGGGTCGCGCAATGAGATTTGTGCTTCAAAATCTTTAAAATCTAAAGCATTAAAGATAATAAATATAATATCTACTACTTTCAAAAACTCATCCTTCACTTGGTCGGGTGTACAAAAAATATGAGCATCGTCTTGTGTGAATCCTCTTACACGTGTTAAACCATGTAGCTCCCCACTTTGTTCATATCTATATACTGTTCCAAACTCAGCCAAGCGAAATGGCAGGTCTTTATATGAACGTGGTTTTGTCTTATATATCTCGCAATGGTGGGGGCAGTTCATGGGTCTTAGCAAAAACTCTTCATTCTCTTCGGGTGTTTGAATGGGCTGAAAAGAGTCTTTTCCATATTTTGCATAGTGCCCAGAGGTAACATATAAATCTTTGCTACCTATATGTGGCGTCATCACTTGCTGATAATCAAACTGAAGTTGAATCTTCTTTAAGAAATCTTCTAATCGAAGACGCAGCTCTGTACCCTTGGGCAACCACAACGGCAATCCTGAACCCACTTTTTGTGAAAAAGCAAACAGTTCCAACTCTTTACCAATTTTTCTATGATCGCGCTTTTTTGCCTCTTCTAGCATTACTAGATAGTCATCTAGCATTTTCTTTTTAGGAAAAGTTATTCCGTACAAACGAGTAAGCTGTTTACGATTCTCATCGCCTCTCCAGTATGCACCGGCAGCAGTTAACACTTTCACAGAATTTATATATGAGGTATTTGGCAGGTGAGGTCCACGACACAAATCTGTAAAATCTCCTTGTGTATAGGTTGTTATAGTTCCATCTTCCAACTCATCAATTAATTCAACCTTGTATGTCTCGTCCTTATCGGCAAAAAACTTCAACGCATCTTCTTTAGAGATACTTTCGCGCTTTATTTCTTCTTTGCGCTTTATTATCTCTTTCATCTTCTTTTCTATTGCAGGAAAGTCTGATTCGCGTATAGTTACTCCCTCGCCAGGATCTACATCATAATAAAAACCATTTTCAATAGCTGGTCCTATCCCAAACTGTATACCTGGATAGAGCTCTTGTAGGGCTTCAGCCATTAAGTGAGCCGATGAGTGCCAATAGGCATGTTTGCCTTCATCATCCTCCCATTTCAATAAATTTATAGAAGCGTCACCGTCAATTGGACGTGTCAAATCCCATGTTTCTCCGTTAACAGTTGCTGCAAGAACCTCTCTTGCCAATCTACTGCTAATTCCTTGGGCTATCTCTAGAGCTGTGATTCCCTTTTCAAACTCTTTTACAGTGTTGTCGGGAAATGTTATTTTTATCATATAAAGTTATAACTAATATACTTAGATTAATTTTGAAATGCAAATGTAGTGATTTTGTGGCTTATAGTACAATTAATTAAGAACAAAAATTGATTAATAGAGTTGACAAGAGAAAGTTACCACCTTGAATTGATAGTAAAAACAGCCTGCATTAGATTAAAACCAACTCAAAACACACGCTGCCTAGCTTCTCATGAGAACACTTAAAAAAAGCAACTGTTTTAATTCATACTTATATACGGCAACATGCCATCACCGCCTTTCTTATTGTTTTTGCTGGTTTCGGAGAATTCGATGGGTCTTTTTTCCGTATTAAGCTTCCTGCTTTCCTCCTTATCACTTTCTCCATTTTTTTGCGAAAGCATAGTTTCCACAGTAGCCTGTTGAGGGGTGGTTGAAACAGACGATTTGTGCATATCACTTTTCTCCACATCATCAGAAACAGTTTGTGGCAATTTGCCTTTTACAGGTGCCGGCTTATTGCTAGTGTCAATCAGCTGTTCTATAGCTTCACTAATCTCTTTTTTGTTCCTACTCTTAGTGTTGCGCGATTTAAGTGGGGTGTGAAAGCTTTTTAAGATTCCTACTACCGCTTTGCTCAATTTCGCAACTCGCTCCTTCTCTTCCTCATCTTTGCCCATTAGATACGACACCTCCATCACAGCAACAAGCAGCTGAAGGTCTTTATAAGCAGCCTCTCTAAGCTCTTTAGAACTTACCGACTGTTGGTTTTTATTTTTCGACCTCTCAGAAAAGAGTCTGTATATCTCATCTGTTGTGTTGGCAATTATCTCCAACAGCCTGTCTAAATTGAGCAATGAAGTGCACGCTTTAATATCAGCTTCTTTTTCTCTATCATGCATCAGAAACCCAACTAACTGTCCTTGAGTAGTGATAGTTGGTTTGTGAATATCCTTTCTATAGGGCTTCATCCACAACTTTAGGCGATTTGCTGCAACACGCATTTCTGGAATGGGCGACAAAAGGTCAGCTTCAATCTTCATCCGCAAGCAAGCCAAATACTCTGTACGGTTACGCACCTTTGTATTAATTATTCCTGTGAGATGATGACGAGGTTTTGTATCGCGCAGTAGCCCCAATTTATTGCGATGGTTTTTAATTCTACCAACCACCTGTTTCAATTGATTGTCCTTACTTTCTTTGGCGTCTAATATCAAATCTAGATAAACAAAGAGTTCGTAAAACTCAGCATTCTTAAGGTCTTTAATAAAACTGATGTGCATCTTTTGCATAATGGTATTATATTTAATGAGTTAGTAAATCTCAAATTCTTGATAATGTATTTACATAAAACAAGTTGTGATCATCCGTCAAAACATCACAACTTTCACTACTGCCCGCTGTATAAGCAAAAGATGCACCCAACTCTCTCTGTTTTGTTTATTGGCGCATAATGCTTAATATTAAATCGCTAACAGGGTAATTGTGCAAAAAACAAATGACTACCTCATTAGCAGTACTAAGATACAAAAAATATTGATAATAAGTGTCATGATTCTTGTCAAATATTGATAAATAGTACAAGGCAATTACATTACTCATATTTTCACTCCAGAATGGACTACTGGAGAGCTCACGACATCGATTCTGGAGTTGGAGTTACACTTATCAAGGTTCAACCTACAGTAATCTGTTGTCAGAATGTCAGCAAGGCGTTAGCAAGAGAGCAATCTCTGTGACAGAATGACTTACCTGTGAGTTCATCATCAACAATCACACTCAAGAACCGCTCTAATGAATGCTCAGAACACCCATCCCTAGATAGAAATAAGAGTAAGTAGTGTTTAAAACAAGCATTCCGAAGCAACAACAGGCAAGGAAGCGCATTCTACTACATAAATATTAATCGAACATATACTCTTAACTTTTACTCTAAATTAATTTGCTAACTTTGCACCCTTATGCAACACAACTTATTTTCATCCGACAAATATATATTCTTCTGCCTTAGTAGTGGCAGTTGCGGCAATTGCTATTTTGTAGGCAATGGCGACTATGGCATCCTTATTGATGTAGGTATTGGTGTGCGCACCATTCGCAAACGACTAAAAGAACATGGTTACGATTTTGAACATATACGTGCAGTACTTATTACTCACGACCATATGGATCATATAAAATCGGTTGGCACATTTGCCCACCGTCACCACATACCTATCTATGCAAGTAAAGAGGTGCACAGCGCAATAGAGAACCACCGATTGATAAAATATCCTATTGGAGCATCAAAACGTATTATCGAAAAAGAGACACCTTTTCAAATAGAGGATTTTCGTTTCACAGCGTTTGATGTGCCTCATGATAGCACAAGTGGTGATAATTCTGGTTATTTTATTGAGTTTGGCACCCATAAAATGACTTTAGCTACAGATATAGGCAGACTAACCGATGAAATGATTCCTTATCTCACCAAAGCCCACCATCTGATTATCGAAAGCAACTACGACGAGGAGATGCTAAGCAGTGGCAACTATCCGTATCATCTAAAACAACGTATCACATCGGGATATGGGCACATTAGCAATAAACAAACAGCAGAGTTTCTTGCCGATAACTACAGAAGTCATCTAAAAAACATATGGCTTTGTCATCTGAGCAACGACAACAACACACCAGAACTTGCATACGACACTATTGAAAGACACCTCAGAGCAAAAGGATTGACGATGGGCAAAGAGTTGCAACTACACGTACTAGAGAGAAATAAACTATCACCCGCAATAAAGTTCACATAACAGATATACTAGCTAGCAAAAATAAAAAAGGGTGTGCTATTATAATATTAGCACACCCTTTAGTTTTGCATTTATAGTTTACTCTACATACATACTCTCAATTTCTGCACTATAGTTTTCTAAAATCACTTTTCTGCGCAATTTAAGTGTGTTGGTAAGCTCCCCATCTTCAATTGTGAAAGCTCGTGGTAGCAATACAAACTTTTTAATTTTCTCGAACGAAGTAAAAAGCACCTGCTTAAGTTCGACACGCGCATACATAAAGTTTTTTATATCTTCATTTGCCACCAACTCCTCTCTTGTTGAAAACGGAATAGCGTGTTCACGCGCATACTCTTCCAGCGCCTCGTAGTTTGGCACAATTAAACCACTTACAAACTTACGTTCGTCTCCAATAACTGCAACCATGTCTATATAGTTGTCTTCAGCCAAACGTGTTTCAATCATTTGTGGAGCTATATACTTGCCATTAGAAGTTTTGTAAAGGTCTTTAATGCGTTCTGTAAGCACCAACTCCCCCTCATCGGTAAGATAACCTGCATCGCCTGTACGGAAATATCCATCGGCAGTAAACACATTGGCTGTCTCTTCAGGCAGGTTGTAATACCCACTCATTACAGTAGCTCCCTTAACAAGAATTTCGTTGTCATCTCCAATTTTCACCTCCACACCAGGCATTACTGTGCCCACAGTGCCAATTTTAAACCCCTCGAACGGGAAACATGTAACAGTGGCAGTAGTTTCGGTAAGCCCATATCCATATATAATATGTATATCTACAGATTGTAGGAAAGTATTGATATTGTCGGATAGAGGTGCACCAGCACAAGGAAATATATTACCCCTGTTGATACCCACTACATACTTGAGCAGATAGAAAATAGTGGCTTTGTAAAACTGAAACTTTATGGACAACCACAAAGGGGGCTTAATACCCTCGTTGCGATAATCAAGATTGTGTCTGCGTCCTGTTTCAATGGCGTGTTTGAAAACCTTTTGCATAAACTTTCCTGAAGAGTTTATTTGCTCATTCACACCCGTGTAAACCTTTTCCCAGAAACGCGGAACGCTACTCATAAGTGTAGGTCTAATCTCTTTAATGGTTTTCTGAATTACACGTGGATCTTTATTTATAGCAACCGTTATGCCTTTGTGTAGACAATAATACGACCAAGCTTTCTCAAAAATATGTGTTAATGGCAAGAAGCACATCGACACATCCTTATTTGACACCTTGGTTAAGCGTTCATCGTGTATTCTGAGTGCCTCGCTATAGCTGCTGTGTAGCAACATAACACCCTTTGGGACACCCGTAGTGCCAGAGGTGTAGATAATAGTAGCTAAATCAGACTCCTTTAGCTGCCTCATACGTGCGTTTACAGTAGCTTGTGCATGAGCATTCTGACCAGTAGCAAGAAAATCGTCGAAATACATAGATGTTTCATCATCGCGATCGAACACAACATTTCGATCGAAAATTACCAGCCTGGTAAGCACATTACTTGTAGATTGCACTTTGTAGGCATGATTATACTGATACTGCTCTCCTACAAAAACAACTTTAACGTGTGCATCATCTACTATATACTCTACTTGCGATGGAGAGGCTGTGGCATACATAGGCACCATAACAGCCCTGTTGGCATAGGCTCCAAAATCTGTAATTAGATACTCTGCCATGTTTTCAGAATAAACACCAACTCTATCGCCGGGCTGCACACCCATTTCTGCCATAGCATATGCAGCTTTTAAAACAAAATCCGAGAACTTTCTCCAAGAAAGACTCTTCCATTTGCCTTTTGCCATTTTGGTTTGATACTTAATGGCTGTCTTTTTTCCGTACTGCTCAGCTCTTCGATGTACGACTTCTCCTAAATGATAATATGTCATATTCCCGGTTATTTTAGTTGCTAAATTGCTTTGTTTTCAAAACAAAACATACATTATCGACATGTATAATGCCCTTTCATAAGCAAAGTTACATATAATTTTACTGCCCATGAGCAATAATTGCACCTTTTAAAACAACAAATGATACATTTAGTTTGAGATTACAGAGACGGGTTACTTAACATTCTGTAAAGTAGAGCGGTTATTAACGAGACTTAACGTGCTTTCATATCCTTGAATAGAAGTAGCGATTATCTTTGTGTTCCACAAATCAATTTATTGCTATTAATGAAAACTCTGCTCACTATATTTCTTATGGCACTCACTACTACCATTTCTGCACAACAGCAGAGAGTGGGTAAAAACTCTGAGCAAAAATCAAAGCCTCTCATTTATCTTACACCCAATGTGTACACCGCCGTGGTAATTGGCAATGACACTGTTGCATGTATGTATTTAAGTGATTTCATTAAATACTCACCTATTCGACATCAAACTGCTCATGAAGTTGTGCAATACCATAAACTTGTACGCGATGTGAAGAAAACACTCCCTTACGCAAAAGAGATAGCACACATAATTATTGAGACGTATGAGTATATGGAGACTCTGCCCAACCACAAAGCAAAGCAAAAACACCTAGAGAAGATGGAAAAGCACCTGAAAGATGTATATACTCCTAAAATGAAAAAACTTACACGCAGTCAGGGTCAGCTACTCATAAAACTTGTAGACCGAGAGACCAACTCCTCGTCGTATCATATAGTACAATCTTTTATGGGCACTCTCAAAGCTTTTACATACAACATGTTTGCAGGTCTTTTTGGCAACAGCCTTAAACAGAGATACAACCCCTATGGCGAAGACAGAATGGTTGAAAGAGTTGCAGTGCTAGTTGAGCAGGGTGCAATCTAGCAACTAAAACTAGCAAAGTAAAGCGCATCTTGTCGATAAATACCAGCCGCAAAACACCAATCTCATACAACCATCTTATTTAAAAAAGAAGCCCATAGGCAATCTCTTTCCCCAGCATTATTATCGACCATAAATCTCTATAAAAAGCACTTACGAAACATTTCTATATATCCTTAAAATGATTTATTTTCGTATTGTTCATTTTTTATGGTTAATTTTGCAAGCAAAAATAAAACTGGTTATATATGGCGCTAAAATTCATGGAAGAGTTTCGCCCTAAACTTTTCGATTCGTTAAAAACATACACGAAAGCGAAGTTTATGGCAGATTTGATGGCAGGTATTGTTGTTGCAGTAGTAGTAGCATTGCCACTTGCAATTGCATTTGCGATAGCATCGGGTGTGAGTCCTGAAAAAGGTTTATATACTGCAATCATTGCAGGATTTATTGTTGCATTCTTTGGAGGCACATCGGTGCAAATTGCTGGACCCACTGGGGCATTCATTATTATCATATACGGTATTATCGAGCAGTTTGGTATCGAAGGCTTGGCTTTGGCTACTGCGCTTGCTGGAATAATACAAATTTTGATGGGTATTCTGAAGCTGGGCTCTATTATTAAATTTATACCCCACCCCATTGTTGTAGGTTTTACAAGTGGAATTGCAATAACTATTTTCTCAACACAAATAAAAGATTTCTTTGGACTAACCACCCCCACTCTACCAGGTGATTTTTTTGCAAAATGGAGCATTTATATTGACAACTTCTCTAGTATTGATATATGGACAACAGTAATTGCCGTTTTAAGTATCGCTATTATTGTTGTTACACCAAGGGTTCTAAAAAAGGTGCCTGGCTCGCTTATAGCTATTATTATTATGACCCTTGCAACCTACTTGTTAAACAGGTTTGCGGGGATAGAATCAATTGAAACAATTGGCGATAGATTTACGATAGGAGGCTCGCTTCCTAAGATACAAAAGATAGGTTTCAATTTAGAATCAGTAGGTTTGCTGTTTCCCTCGGCATTTACACTTGCTATTTTGGGATCTATAGAAACACTACTCTCGGCAGTTGTGGCAGATGGTATGATAGGACGAAAACACAACTCAAACATGGAGCTTGTAGCGCTAGGTGCAGCCAACTTTGTGGCACCCTTCTTTGGAGGATTGCCTGCAACGGGTGCTGTGGCACGAACCATGACCAATATTAACAACGGAGGGCGCACACCAGTAGCAGGGGTTATTCACGCAATAGTACTGCTTTTAATACTACTGTTTCTTGGAGGATTGATTAAACATATACCAATGGCATGTTTGGCTGGAATATTGGTAGTGGTATCATACAATATGAGTGAATGGCGCACCTTCCTATCGCTTAGCAAGCAGTCGAGGTCGACCATGATGATACTGTTAACTACCTTTGGACTAACAATAGTATTTGGTTTAACCATAGCAATTCAGGTGGGTTTATTACTGTCTGTATTTACATTCATTAAACGAATGAACGAAACCACTCATGTATCGCTCACCAAAGACAAACTTGATTTATCAAAAGAGATAGAGTCGCACTCGGGCAACCTGGAAGATGAGGTATTGCATATTCCTAAAGGAATTGAAATATATGAGATTGATGGACCATTCTTTTTTGGGGTAGCAAATAAGTTTGACGAAACTATGCGTGAACTAGGAGATAGCCCCAATGTTCGTATCCTACGAATGAGAAAAGTTCCTTTTATAGACTCCACTGGTATCAACAACCTAGAAGCGCTTTGCAAAAACGCAAAGAAAGAGAGAATCCAAATAATTCTTTCGGGAGTAATAGATCCTGTATATGACAAGTTGAAGAAGTCGGAAATACCAGATTTAGTTGGTCACGAAAACATTTGTGCCAACATCCACCTGGCTGTAGAGCGTGCAACCATAGTAAACAAAGAAATTAGCAAGAAAAAATACGGATATTAGAACAATTCATCTGCAAAATAACAGGACTACGAAAAATAGATTATACAAACAACGCAAAACCAAATGATAGATTATAATACACTACAGCTTACCGATTGGCTTCCGACCACGAAAAAAGAGATGAAAATTCGCGGGTGGGATTATGTGGATGTAATCTTTTTCTCGGGAGATGCCTATATCGACCACCCCGCTTTTGGTGCTGCTGTAATTGGCAGGTTGCTAGAACATCATGGACTTAGAGTAGCAATTGTGCCTCAGCCAAATTGGCGCGACGACTTACGCGACTTTAAAAAACTAGGGAAACCTCGTCTTTTCTTTGGAGTTTCGGCAGGGGCAATGGACTCGATGATCAACCATTACACTGTCAACAAACGATTGCGCTCTAACGATGCTTATACACCAGATGCAAGAGCTGATATGCGACCTGATAGACCAACCATTGTGTATAGCAACATTCTTAAAGAACTCTATCCCGATGTGCCAGTAATATTGGGTGGTATTGAAGCATCACTACGCAGAGTGACACACTACGATTATTGGGATGACAAACTACACAAAAGCATACTAGTAGACTCGAAAGCCGATCTGTTGATATACGGAATGGGCGAAAAACCCTTGCTTGAATTGGTGAACAAGTTGCGTAAAGGAAAGAGCATTGATGAACTTCACAACATACCCCAAACGGCTTTTCTGACAAAAAAAGAAGAGTTGCCCAAAAATATATTTAACGAAGAGGCAAGGCTGTTTTCACACGAAGAGTGCCTGCAAGACAAATTGAAGCAAGCCACCAATTTTAAAACAGTAGAAGAGCAATCGAACAAGATGCATGCTGCACGTATTGTTCAGAATGTAGACGATAAAACACTTGTGGTCAATCCGCCCTATCCTCCAATGACTGAAGATGAGATAGATGAATCATTTGATTTGCCCTATACTCGATTGCCACATCCTAAATACAGAAACAAAACAATACCTGCCTATGAGATGATTAAATTCTCGGTAAATCTTCATAGAGGTTGCTTTGGAGGATGCGCATTTTGCACTATTTCTGCTCACCAAGGCAAATTCATTGCGTCAAGATCGAAGAAGTCTATACTAAAAGAGGTGGACAAAGTGATAAATATGCCCGACTTTAAGGGCTATATAAGCGACCTTGGGGGTCCCTCTGCCAATATGTATAAGATGCAGGGAAGAGATTTGTCGATTTGTGAAAAATGTAAGCGCCCATCGTGTATACATCCTAGGGTATGCAATAACCTAAATACCGATCATGGTCCACTACTCGATATTTACAAATCGGTAGATGCAAAAGAGGGTATCAAAAAATCATTTATAGGCAGCGGCGTTCGCTACGACATGCTTCTGCATAAAAGTAAAGATGCTACTACTAATAGAAATGCAAAAGAGTATACACGCGAGCTGATAGTAAATCATGTGTCGGGACGCTTAAAAGTTGCACCCGAACACACTTCTGACAGAACACTCAGCATGATGAGAAAACCATCATTTAAATATTTCAAGGAGTTTAAAAGTATTTTCGATAGGCTAAACAGAGAACATGGTATGAAACAACAGTTAATACCCTACTTTATCTCTTCACATCCGGGCTGCACCGAAGAAGATATGGCTGAACTAGCTGTCATTACAAAAGACCTCAATTTCAAACTAGAGCAGATACAAGATTTCACTCCTTCGCCCATGACATTGGGCACAGAGATGTATTACACGGGTTATCATCCCTACACACTAGAGCGTGTTTTTACAGCAAAAACAGCAGATGAAAAAGCAAACCAACACCAATTTTTCTTTTGGTACGAACGCTCGATGAAAAAGTCTATCATTGATACACTTAAGCGACTCAACAGGATAGATTTGTTGAAAAAACTTTATCCAAAGGGTTGATTGTAATTATATAAATATTAAAACTTTCTCCTCTTCTAATGCAACGTTTCTCTCGCTTTTGCATCTACTATATAAACGTTGCATTAATAAACATTTTCAAAAACCCTTGAATAATGAAAAAGAGGAATATTTTAACATACAGCATACTACTAATAGTAATTTTGAGCAGCTCCTTTGCTTGTGACAACAGTGACAACTATTCGTTGGGTGATTTCAGAATTAGTATTGCCACAGTAATACCAGAGAGCAAAACATCATATTCACTCCTTTTGGATAATGGTGATAAATTATGGCCAGCCGCAAGCGATGTTATGTACAGCCCTAAAGAAGGACAGCGTGTGTTTGTTAACTACACCCTACTACCTCATAGCCAGCAGGATTACGACCATTTCATCAAAATAAATGATATTTGGAATATTCTAACCAAGCCGGTGATAAGCCTAACAGAGCAAAATGCCGACAGTATAGGAAACGACCCAGTAAGGATAAACGATCTCTGGATTGGAAATCATTATCTAAATATTGGGTTTTCGTTCAACTACAACGGAGTGAGACCGCATGCCATAAACTTAGTGCAAAACGAAACAGCAACTAATAAAGATGAAGATGTGCTAGAGTTGGAGTTTAGACACAATTCATACAACAGCACAAACAGCTCACTTTATGATGGGTTTGCATGTTTCGATTTGAAGCCTTTTCAAATTGAAGGTAAAGAGGCTACACCTATCAAAGTAATAGTGAGAGATTGGAATGGTGAAAAAGAATATGAGTTGCTTTACATATATAAAGAACAAACCAAAGCTAAAATTGAAACAAGGATACCTAAAATAACATCAAACGAAATTAAGTAATCTGTTTTTGAAGAAACCACTTCAAATAATTGTTGTCTAAAATCGAGATAACTTTATTTACTTACAATCGGAATACTCCTGTGAGGGATTATTCCGATTATTTATTCATTGTAATTGTCACAAACTGTTATTACACTTCGACCAAACAAATTTACTACCTTTGTGCCAGGATATTAAAAAGATGTTCAAACAGTAATATCATAAAACTGCTGTAAAGCTAACAACCGCTAAACAACACATATAAATGAAACGAATACTTATATCTGCTTTTTTTGTTTTAATACTTAACAACTATATGCTTGCACAACTAGATAAAGTTGCATTAAATATAGGTTACGAAAACATCCATAAAAGCATGGGGTATCTTGGTGCAGAGTATAGGTTCAACAACAATGATTTGAATAACAACCACGGACCTCTAAATATAGGCATCGGCACATATTTATATAGCAAAGAGAGTAAATTTAAAGTAACACCCGAAATACACTTAAATAAAACTTGGAAGCACTTTTTAATAACAGAGCTATCAGCTTCAAGCAAAAACTTGAAACCAAGTATTGGTCTTTCAGTTTTTAACTTAGGAAGATTTCAATTTGGGTATAGCTTCCCTATCGACAACTCCGAATTCAAAGGATTCTATTTTGGATTCCATATACTCATCGGACGCTCTCCCTTTTATGATGAAATCAGAATATTTTAGACCCTCACACATCATAAAGTTTAAAATATAGATAAAACCAATAGCTAAAAGAAAATAAAATGCACTCATTCTTTGCTTATTAAATCGAATATTGTAACTTTGCATTCCGATTATTACAACAAACCACTTATAAGTTTGACTATGAGCTTTTTATTTGCCTATTTGTCCCTTAGCAAGACAAATTATATAAAGCTTATGTTCAAATTATTTTATCAAAACTAAAAAAACAAACAAAAGTGAACACTTTAAGTTATAAAACCGTATCGGTTAACAAAGAAACCGCTCAAAAAGAATGGGTTGTAATTGATGCAACGGGACAAACTCTTGGTCGTTTAGCTTCTAAAGTAGCTAAAATACTTAGAGGTAAGTACAAACCCAGCTTTACCCCACACGTAGACTGTGGCGACAATGTTATCATCATTAATGCAGAAAAAGTTGAGCTTACTGGTAATAAATGGACTGAGCGTACATACTTGAGTTTTTCAGGATACCCTGGAGGACAAAAAGCATATACACCTGCACATCTATTGGCAAAAGGACCCGAGAGACTATTTAGAAAAGTTGTAAAAGGAATGCTCCCTAAAAACAAATTAGGAGATGCTATTCTTCTCAACATGTATGTTTATGCAGGTGAAAGCCATCCGCATGAAGCTCAAAAGCCCAAAAAATTAGATATTAATAAACTTAAATAATAACAATGGAAGTAATAAATGCATTAGGAAGACGCAAAGCTGCTGTGGCGCGTGTATTCGTTCGCGAAGGTTCCGGAAAGATTGTTATCAACAAACGTGAGTTTGAAAATTATTTTCCTTCACAAATCCTTCAATTTGTTGTAAAACAACCACTAACAACTTTAGATGTTGTTGAAAAATACGACATAATGATTAATTTAGATGGTGGAGGTATTAAAGGACAAGCTGAAGCTGCACGCTTAGGTATAGCTCGTGCTTTAGTGAAAATAAATCCAGAAGACAAATCAGCTTTAAGAGCTGAAGGATTTATGACTCGTGATTCTCGTGTTGTTGAACGCAAGAAACCAGGACAACCAGGAGCGAGAAAGAAATTCCAATTCTCAAAACGTTAAGATTATTATACACGATTTTTTATCGCTATATATATTGAGAAAACAGATCTCGCGATTTTGTCTCTCAGAATAAGGCGTTTAGTATCTAAATTGGAAGGACATTACTTCTTTTTTAAAAGAGGCAATTTACTTTTCAATTCGGTTCAGAAAAAGAAAGTAAACGATTAATTTATAAAAAAACAATGGCAAAATTAGAATTTGACCAACTACTCGAAGCCGGAGCGCATTTCGGCCACTTAAGGAGAAAATGGAATCCAGCAATGGCTCCCTATATTTTCATGGAGAGAAACGGCATCCATATTATCGATTTATACAAAACGATAGCAAAAGCCGAAGAAGCAGCCAATGCAATGAAGCAATTGGCTAAGTCTGGTAAAAAAATCTTATTTGTTTCGACAAAGAAACAAGGTCAAGAAATTATAGCAGACGCTTCTCTAAAAATAAACATGCCTTATGTTACAGAAAGATGGCCAGGTGGAATGTTAACAAACTTCCCTACCATACGTAAAGCTGTAAAGAAAATGGGCACTATTGATAGAATGATAAAGGACGGAACTTTCGACACTTTATCAAAACGAGAAAAACTACAAGTAACACGTCAACGTGCAAAACTTGAGAAAAACCTTGGTTCTATTGAAGACTTAACACGTTTGCCTGCTGCAATATTTGTTGTTGACGTAATGAAAGAGCAAATAGCTGTAAAAGAAGCTAACAAGTTAGGTATTCCAGTATTTGCAATTGTTGATACAAACTCTGATCCTAGAGATATCGACTTTGTAATACCTGCTAATGACGACTCTACAAAGTCTATTGAACTTATCTTGAACTACATTACAGCATCTATCACCGAAGGACTACAAGAAAGAAAAGTAGAAAGAGCTGATGCAAATGCTAAAGCTGAGCAAGAAGAGCATGAAGCAGAAGAACGTAGAGAAAGAAAATCTAGAGTAGGTAAAAGAGAGCGTATTGCAAAAACAGAAGACAAAGAAGAAACTCCTAGCACTCCTGTAGAAGAGAGCAAACCTGTAAAGGAAAGCAAGCCTGCAAAAGAAGAAAGCAAGCCTGCTGAAGAGAAAAAAGAAGAAGAATAATTCACCCGAAATAAAATATATATATAATATGGCAGTTACAATGGCAGATATCCAGCACTTGCGCAAAATGACAGGCGCTGGAATGATGGATTGCAAAAGTGCATTAGTAGAAGCAGAAGGCGATTTTGATAAAGCAGTAGAAATTATCCGTAAAAAGGGACAAGCTGTTGCTGCAAAACGTGAAGACCGCGAAGCAAGTGAAGGTTGTGTTATTGCAAAAACAGAAGAAGGACATGGAGCAATTGTTGCTTTACAGTGTGAAACCGATTTCGTTGCAAAAAATGCTGATTTCATTGCTCTTACAGAGCAGATATTAGATGTTGCAATGAGCAACAAACCAAAAAGCTTGGACGAACTTCTAGCTCTTCCTATGAAGGACAGTACAGTTGCAGAGTTGATTACTGATAGAATTGGAGCAACAGGCGAAAAAATGGAGCTAGGATATTATGAATATATCACAGCGCCAACAGTAGTGGGTTATATTCATCCAGGAAACAAACTAGCTACTATTGTTGGATTCAACAAAGAAAATGTTGATGAAAACGTATCTAGAGACGTTGCAATGCAAGTTGCAGCTATGAATCCATTAGCAGTTACTTCTGACCAAATATCAGAAGAGTTGAAAGAGAAAGAGATGGAAATTGCACGCGACAAAGCACGCGAAGGTGGTAAACCCGAGCATATACTTGACCGTATAGCTGAGGGTTCTTTGCAGAAATTCTACAAAGAAAACACTTTAATGCAACAAGACTATGTGAAAGACAGCAAACTCACTATAGAAGAGTATATTAAAGAAAATGATAAAGAACTTACTGTAACAGAATTCAAAAGAGTTTCTTTGAACGCATAAGTTTCAAATTCATTAAGTTATAAAAGAAGCGTCAGGATTTAAAATCTTGGCGCTTTTTTGTTTTTCATTACAAAATAGTCTTGGCGGGAAAGAGCAAGATAAAAATCCTCAGATAACTATACCATACCCCAAGTAATGACAAAATTGTCGTTTACCTCATAGTATATATCAAATACTGCTTTCTCTGACGAAAGTGACTCGGATGCTTTGATTAAACCTTTTTCTTTAATCTGGAAAGGATAAATATATAAGTGCTCTTTAAAAATAATGTTTGTTGAGTCCATCAACTTGTATAAGGTTTCTTTGGCACACCAATGCAATATTAGATGCAATGTCCGATTGTCAGGGTCGATGTACTCATCGTCTGAGATAAATCTATTTTCTATTTTCAGAACTCTATTTGAGTAGTTTTCGATATCTACACCCACTTTTTTGTGTTTGTGCAATAACACTACAGCAAAGTCTTTGGAATGCGATATACTTATTTGATAAGAATTGTCTAACAGATAGGGTTGACCTTGAGGTGTGTGCTTTATAGTTTTACTGTCATTTGTCAAAATTTGCAACACAACACGGATAGAGAGCCATTCTAGTCTTCGCTGTTTTGATTTAACCCTAGAAAGATATCTAATAGCATGCTTCTGATGTTCATCAGACAACAAACTTAAAAGCTGCTCGCAAGTTTCTGTAATCTCCCAAATTCCAAGCAAACACCCCTCTTCTATGATTTCTTTTCTAATTAGCATCTGACTTATATTTACCTCAAAGGTATAAAAAAGAAACTAGAAAATAATATTTAGCTGCACTAATGGGTGGTAATTGACTAGCGAAAATGTGCAAAATACATGAAATCAGTATTACCTGATAGAAATAGAGACAATAAATTTAGTTTTTAGGAGGCGTGTATCTAACTTTCAATATTCTTCTTTGGTCCATATCTAAGGCTTGAAACGTATGTTCGAGATACTTGAAAGACTCTTTGGGATTTGGGAATGTTCCTTTCAATTCTAAAATTAAACCCGCTATAGTATCCACATTTTCCAACATTTCGTCGAACTCCTTTTCTGAGATATCAACTACGCGCAGAAAATCAACCAAGGGAGTTTTTCCGTCAAATATATAAGAGCCATCTGATTCAATGCTATATGAATCCTCTTCGTTGTCATACTCATCGCTAATATCACCCACAATCTCCTCTAGGATATCCTCCATAGTCACTATACCCGCAGTTCCGCCATATTCATCAACAACTATAGCCATGTGGTTCTTGTTGGCTCTAAACTCCTCCAAGAGGTCATCTATCTGTTTATTGTCGGGAGTAAAATAGGCTGGCCTTATAAGCTGATTCCAACTATAATCATCAGACTCACCAATGTGTGGAAGCAAGTCTTTTACATATAAAACACCTTTTATATTATCCTCGTTATCCTCATAAATTGGAATCCGTGAAAAACCTGCCTCTTTTATTGCTTCAATTAGTTCAACAAAAGAGGCACTATAATTCATAGCAAACATATCTGCCCGCGATATAAGAATATCACTTACATCTTTGTCTCTAAAGCGTATAATGCCTTCTAGCATATCTTTGTCTTGTAGTTCGTAAGATGTCTCGCTTGAAGTTAAATCTAGAGCCTTAGAGAGATCATCCATTGATATCTCATGCTTTCGGTGAGCTGACGATTGGCTAAAAACATTGGTGAAGCGAACAAGGAAAGATGAAAGAGGAGAAACCAATATATCAATAAGTATTACACCCCTTATGTTGCGTTGTGCAACTTTAAGTGGGTTGTGAGATGCATAAAGTTTGGGCAAAATTTCAATCAATAGAATAAGAACAACAGCGATCCCCGCAAAAGGCAGTAAAAGACTTTTATATGAAGCAGGAGAGTTAAGATCAACATCAAACAGATAAATAAGTAATGCTATAATTGCAACATTAATAATATTATAAGTGATAAGAATAGATGCTAGCAACTTATCTGAGTTGTTTAAAGTTTCCAACAAACGAACTTTGCTACGTGATGAGCTGCTTTTCAACTCATCTATATGATTGCTGTTTAAAGAAAAAATAGCAACTTCTGAGCTTGACACAAAAGTATTTATAAGAATGAGAAGAAAAAGAAGGGCAATAAGATAATAATCGGTAACAGTGAGTGCTGAAACCATTAAGTTAAAAAACGGAGTTATTGTTGAGTCAGGGTCCAAGTGAAATATTATTAGTTATACAATAAAAAAAGGATGTCATATTTTCATAATTATGTATTAAGAAAATGACATCCTCTTTAGTTTATATTCTAAACTAGAATGGTAAATCATCAACCTCTGCTGATTCATCTGCAGAAGGTCCCATTGTTTGCTGGGGCGCATTTGCAGGATAATTATCAGATGGTTGTTGAGAACCTCTGTCAGATTTTCTGCTTAACATTTCTAGATTATCTACATGTATATCTGTAACGTATCTTTTAATACCATTTTTGTCGTCATAGGAGCGAGATCTTATTTTTCCTTCAATATATAGAGGGTCACCTTTCTTTACATATTGTTCTGCAACTTTTGCAAGACCTCCCCAACATGTAATATTGTGCCACTCTGTTTTTTCTGGAACATCTATTCCACCCGATGTTCTGTAGCCGCGCTCTGTAGTTGCCAATGAGAAGTTTGCCACAGCTCTATCATTATCAAAATACTTTACTTCAGGATCTTTTCCCACATTTCCAATAAGAATAACTTTGTTCACTGACATAGTCTATAAGTTTTGAAGGTTAATACATTTATTTAATTCCAAGACAAAAGTAATAACTTTTCTCAAATAAACAAATCTTTACATCTAATATAAAGACCACAACAGTTATTTATGACTCTAAATACCTATGTATTAATCTTGAAATTGGGTATAATGATATATCTTCTTCATTTATTCTTAAAAACAACTTCTTCAAAAGGAGATCTGAGTCTACAATCTCTATAACATAGAATTTTGCATAAATATGTTGATGGGTTAGAACATGTTTTATCTTTTTTGATACCGAATGAATAACTATTTCAGTATTCTTAAAAATTTCTTTAAAGGAATCTGAATCCATCAAATCTGCAAGATTAGTATCTTTAGCCGTTTCAATTAATGGAAATTCATACATATTTTTCCAAATATCATTGTCTACTCTTTTATTTAAATAGATGTATTCTTTATATTTTATATTGAAATAATGGAAAAATCTCTTCCTAACGTTTACTTTTTTGCTTTTTACTGGAAAATCCACCTGCATATTAAGCTTGTTTGCATCGCACAGATGGCTTAGAGGGCAGGATTGGCACAAAGGTTGAGCTGGTGTGCAACAGAGTGCTCCAAACTCGATGAGAGCTTGATTATGCATCCCTGGGCGCATTCTGTCGAGGAGGTTGTCGGCTAGTGTGGCAAACTGTTTTTTCCCCTCTGTCGAATCAATGGGGGTATCTATTGCAAATAAGCGTGAAAGCACTCTATAAACATTACCATCAACCACAGCATAAGGCTTATTGTAAGCAATAGATAAAATAGCTGCGGCTGTATAAACACCTATTCCTTTAATTGTAATAATCTCTTTGTATGTACTGGGTAGAATTCCATTGTACTCATCAACTACTTTTTTTGCTCCTTGGTGTAAGTTACGAGCTCTAGAATAATAACCTAAACCCTGCCATTGTTTTAGGACCTCTTTTTCAGAAGATTGTGCCAACGTATACACAGTTGGAAACCTTTCGATAAACTGCAAATAATAATTCAAGCCTTGAGCAACACGAGTTTGTTGTAATATAACTTCTGAAACCCATATTTTATACGAATCATTTGTATCTCGCCAAGGCAAAGTTCGCATATTTAGTTTATACCAATCTATGAGTATTTTACTTATCTCATTTCTCATAATTTCCTTCACTGCTTTTAAATATGTAATTATTAAACAACTAGATAACTCACTTAAATATTGATAGTAACACTAAATGAGCACAATAAACGGCTAAATTACTGAAAATAATGAAAATTGAAGCCCTTTTATTTTTCACCTATTGAAAAAAGCTATATATTTGCAATCCAAAAAATTAGTAACATATAAACCTATTTATAAAAATACAAAATGACTAAAGCAGACATTGTAAACGAAATTGCTAAAAATACGGGTATCAATAAAGCCGATGTTTTGGCAACAGTAGAAACATTTATGGAAGTTGTAAGAGAATCATTAGCTGATAATGAAAATGTATACCTACGTGGTTTTGGAAGTTTTATCGTAAAGAAAAGAGCCCAAAAAACAGCTCGAAACATTTCTAAAAATACGACAATTATAATTCCAGAGCACAACATTCCAGCTTTTAAGCCTGCAAAAGCCTTTGTGAATCTTGTAAAGGAACAGACAAAAAGAAAGTAAACTATTAGTAATAACAAATTAAGGAACAAATAAATGCCAAGCGGAAAAAAAAGAAAAAGAAAAAAAATGTCATTGCACAAAAGAAAAAAGAGACTTAGAAAAAACAGACATAAAAATAAAAAGTAGTATTTTCTAGCCTATTTTCTTTCAATGGAAAACAAAAGAACAAACCTAAAACAGTTAGGTTTGTTCTTTCTGTAGTATCCGGTCAAACATTTCGTGAGAAGTATAATGACCGAAGAAGAAATATTTAGAATTTTATTCATGAAAATTTAAAAACAAAAAATTGTGATAAGCGAACTAGTTGTAGATGTTCAACCAAAAGAAATCTCAATTGCTGTACTCGAAGACAAAAAGCTAGTAGAGATACAAAAAGAAGCACAAGATGAGTCTTTTTCGGTAGGGAATGTCTACGTGGGTAAAGTTAAAAAACTTATGCCCGCATTGAACGCTGCATTTGTAGATGTAGGTTACAAAAAAGACGCTTTTCTTCACTATTTAGATTTAGGGATTCAATTTAACTCGTTTTTGAAGTTTCAGGAAATTGCTAAAGAGAAGAAAAAAACAATCCAACTTCAAAAAATGAAGTTGATGCCAGACATTAAAAAGGATGGTCGGATTAGCGATACGCTAAAAGTGGGTCAGGAGTTATTGGTGCAAATAGCCAAAGAACCTATTTCAACCAAAGGACCCCGACTGACATCAGAGATTTCCTTTGCAGGAAGATTCTTAATCCTTATCCCGCTAACCGATAGAGTTTCTGTTTCACAGAAAATAAAATCGCGCGAAGAGCGGGCACGCCTCAGACAACTTCTTCATAGCATTAAACCAAAAAACTACGGCGTTATTATTCGTACAAACGCTGAAGGGAAACGAGTAGCTGAGCTTGATGCTGAGCTCAAAGTATTAGTTAAACGTTGGGAGTCGAATATTGTAAAATTGCCAAAAGCCAAAGGTCCCTCAATTATATATGAGGAGACTGCACGAACAGTAGCAATTTTAAGAGATATTTTCAACCCTTCTTTCGAACACATTCACATAAATAATAAAGATGTGTTCAAACAGATTACAGATTACATAAGCTTGATTGCTCCTAACAACAAAAAAGTTGTAAAGCTTTACAATGGAGCACAACCAATATTTGACAACTTTGGTGTAACCAAGCAAGTAAAGTCTCTCTTTGGAAAAACTGTCACATTTAAGAAAGGTGCTTATCTAATTATAGAACATACTGAAGCACTACACGTTATAGATGTGAATAGTGGAAACAGAAACAAGTCAACGTTAGGTCAGGAAGACAGTGCATTTGAGGTAAATGTAGCTGCTGCAGAAGAGATAGCAAGACAACTACGACTGAGAGATATGGGGGGAATAATTGTTATCGATTTTATCGATATGTCTAAAGGCGAGCATCGCAATAAACTTTTAGCTAAAATGCAAGAGTTTATGGCTAAAGATAGAGCCAGACACAACATCCTTCCCTTAAGTAAATTTGGATTAATGCAAATTACACGACAACGTGTAAGACCAGAAATGGAAATTGCTACCAGAGAGGACTGTCCGACTTGCTTAGGAAAAGGAAAAATAAAATCCTCAATTTTATTTACAGACACACTTGAGAGCAAGATTGAATATCTAGTTAAAAATTTAGAAGTGAAGAGATTTAGTCTGCACGTACATCCATATGTTGCAGCATTTATACAGCAAGGTCTGTTTTCGTTGAAACGGAAATGGCGTAAAAAATTTAACACCCCAGGGTTTAAAATCATACCAAACCAAGATTTTGGTTTTTTGCAATATGAATTTTACGACAGACAAGGAAATGAGATAGACCTAAAAGATGGTATTGAAATGAAATAATTATTTTATTTCAACTTAGAAAAATTATAATAAAGCCGGTTTTCACAAAAAAGAAAAATCGGCTTTATTTTTCTCATTATCAATTGGGCTCTAACATAGAAAAGCACTATCTTTATGAATTATAAAAAATAGTGTATCTTTGTTATACACTGATGGAATAAAATTGAATGTTTTCAACTCCTTTTCTTTTTGACAACATTCTTAAGTTTATAAGACTAACAAGAAATCAAGAACACATGTCAATAGTTATAAAGAAAGTCACTGATAAATCTGATTTAAAGAAGTTTGTTTACTTTAATATCAATCTATACAAAGGTTGCGATCAATACGTACCTCGTTTAATTTACGATGAGTTTGCAACATTAAATAGAGACAAGAATCCCGCTTTTGACCATTGTGAAGCAGAATATTATTTGGCTTATAAAAATGGAGAGATTGTAGGTCGTATTGCAGCCATCATAAATCACAAGGGGAATAAAATATGGAATCAAAAATATGCGCGATTTAGCTTTGTTGATTTTATTGATGACGTTGAAGTGTCGGAGAAACTCTTTAAAACTGCAGAGCGCTGGGCAAAAAAGAAAGGAATGAAACACATTCATGGACCTATGGGTTTTACAGATCTCGACCATGAGGGTTTGTTAATAGAGGGTTTCGACTATATATCGACGATGCTAACAAGCTATAGTTATCCCTATTACAAAACTCACATTGAGCGTTTGGGATACACAAAAGATCAAGATTGGAATGAGTATCTTATTCCAATTCCCAAAGAAGTGCCCGAACGAATGGATCGTGTAGCAGATGTAGTACAAAAAAGATTTGGTCTAATTGTGAAAAAGTTCAACAGCAAAAAGGAGATAATGCCTTATGCAAGAGATATCTTTATACTTTTAAATAAATCGTATAAGAATCTTTACGGATATGTTGAGCTAACTGACAAACAAATTGACTATTATGTAAACATGTATATCCCATTACTCAGATTAGACTTTCTTACTTTAGTGTTCAAAAAAGATGATTATAAGCTAATTGGATTCGGAATAGGATTACCTAGCTTAGCAAAAGCGCTTCAAAAAGCAAATGGTAAGTTTTTGCCAACTGGCTGGTATCATCTCTATCGAGCTATAAAAAGTGACAACAATAAAGTATTAGATCTATTATTAATAGGTGTTGACCCTGAGTATCAAGGAAAAGGTGTAAATTCGCTCATGTTTAGAGAGTTTGCCCTCTCTGCTAATAGACTTGGCTATGAAGTAGCCGAAAGCAACCCCGAGCTAGAATTAAATAACCGGGTTCAGTCAATGTGGGATGGATTGGATGCCAAACAACACAAAAAAAGAAGAGCATACATAAAAGAGTTGTAGTATGCTCATAGTAAATTAACTAATAACGAAAGGTGTAGGAATATATCGTGAACGAAATAGATAACAAATCATTAGAACCTCAAAAAGGAAACTACCAAGAAGAAAACATTGTAACGTTAGATTGGAAAGAACACATCCGTCGTCGTCCTGGTATGTATATCGGGAAGTTGGGCGATGGAACTACTTCAGACGATGGTATATATGTGCTTTTGAAGGAAGTACTAGACAACTCGATTGACGAGCATATGATGGGGTATGGAAAAACAATCGATGTTAAAATTGAAGACAAAACAGTTGCTGTACGCGACTTCGGACGCGGAGTTCCATTAGGAAAAGTGAAAGACGTAGCATCTAAGATGAATACAGGTGCAAAGTATGATTCAAAAGCTTTTAAAAAATCTGTTGGATTAAATGGTGTTGGTATAAAGGCAGTTAATGCCCTATCATCTAAATTTCTGATAGAGAGTTACAGAGAAAAAAAGACAAAGTTTGTTACATTCCAACAAGGGAATACTATTAGTGAATCAGAACTTGAAGAGTCAACTGAAAATAATGGTACTTTAGTAGAGTTTGTTCCCGACGAAACAATATTTGGTGAATACCAATACAGAGAGGAGCACATCGAACCTCTACTTAAAAACTATGTCTTCTTAAATACAGGATTAACAATTTCATTCAACGGAAAGAAATTCTTTTCAAAAAACGGATTGGTAGACTTATTAGAAGAAAATTTAACTGACGAAATTCTCTATCCTATTATTCATCTTCATGGTGAAGATATAGAAGTGGCTATTACTCACACCAATCAATATGGCGAGGAGTACTACTCATTTGTTAACGGACAGCACACAACACAAGGTGGAACACACTTAACTGCGTTTAGAGAAGCCACAGCTCGTGTGATAAGAGAGTTTTACAACAGGAACTTCGAGTTTTCTGATATCCGTAGTGGCATGGTAGCTGCAATAAGTATAAAAGTTGAAGAGCCAGTATTTGAGTCTCAAACTAAAACTAAGTTAGGGTCTAGAGAAATATCTCCTGATGGAGTAACTATTAATAAGTTTATTGGAGACTTTCTTAAACGCGAACTTGACAACTATCTACACAAAACACCTCAAACAGTAGATATACTGCAAAAGAAAATATTGAACTCTGAAAAGGAAAGAAAAGCAATTGCAGGCATTACCAAGCTTGCACGTGAGAGAGCGAAAAAAGCTAATCTTCACAACAAAAAACTTCGCGATTGTCGCATTCACTACAACGATAGCAAAGGTGACAATCTAGCAGAGACATCAATATTTATTACTGAGGGAGATTCGGCTAGTGGTTCCATCACGAAGAGCAGAGACCCAAACTTACAAGCTGTTTTTAGCTTACGAGGTAAACCTCTGAACTGTTTTGGATTGACTAAAAAGGTTGTTTACGAAAACGAAGAGTTCAATCTTTTGCAAGCAGCCCTCAATATTGAAGATGGAATGGATGGATTACGTTACAACAAAATTATTATAGCAACTGACGCAGACACAGATGGTATGCACATTCGTCTACTATTGCTGACTTTCTTTTTGCAGTTCTTTCCCGACCTAATCAAGAAGAACCATGTGTTCATTCTTCAAACACCACTCTTTAGGGTAAGAAATAAGAAAAAAACAATTTATTGCTACACCGATGAAGAGCGTACAGCAGCAATAAAGGAACTTGGACCGAATCCAGAAATTACTCGATTTAAAGGGTTGGGTGAAATTTCACCAGATGAGTTTGCAAACTTTATTGGTGAAGATATGCGCTTAGATAAAGTAACAATGCGCAAGGAAGATTTAATAAAAGACCTATTGGAATTCTATATGGGTAAAAACACTATGGAACGTCAAAACTTTATTATAGACAATTTAGTGTTACTTGATCAAGACTCGTAAAACTAATTAAGAAAAGCCAGTAGGATTACCATAGGCTAATTTAGCAAATAAACATTATACAACATATGCCAATCAGCAATCACAACAAAGAGAATAAACAGCACACGAAACGTATTGCTCTATTTCCAGGAACGTTTGACCCCTTCACTAAAGGACACGAATCTTTGGTAAAAAGAGGATTAACACTAATGGATGAGATAGTGGTTGCAATTGGAGTTAATGATTCTAAAAAATCGTTTTTCTCTTTAGAAAAACGTATTGAAATGATAAGCGAACTCTACTTGGATAATCACCGTGTAAGTGTTGAAAGCTATAACACACTCACTGTTGACTTCGCAACTAAAGTGGGTGCAAACTACATACTAAGAGGTGTGAGATCTGTAATTGATTTTGAATACGAAAAATCGATTGCAGATATGAACAGAATTATTTCTAATATAGAAACTTTTGTGCTGTTTACCGAACCATCGCTCTCACATATTAGTTCAACAGTTATTCGCGAATTGATGCAATACGGACATGATGTGAGTGAGTTTATACCCAAAGGCTTAAAGATTGATTGACATTACTTAAAGTAAGGTCAGCTTAATCTCTTCAATTTTCTCATTATTTTAATATTACACAGATGCAAAATCGACTACTCTCAACTATATTATTACTTTCTATTTTCTTTTCAGTACATTCTCAATTAAGATTGGGTTCCGAAGCTATTAAATTAGACCGCACAATTAGGTTGATAAACGACCTATACGTTGACGATGTAAATACCGATGAGATAACAGAAAGTGCTATTCGCAATATGCTCAAAGAGCTAGACCCCCACTCCTCTTATCTAAACAAAGAAGAGGTAAAAGAGATGAACGAACCATTGCAAGGTAACTTCGATGGTATAGGTATCTCTTTTAATATGCTAACAGATACTGTATATGTAATGGAAGTAATATCGGGAGGACCATCTCAGAAAGTGGGGCTAATGCCTGGTGACAAAATAATCTATGCAAATGACACTTTAATTGCTGGTCAGAAAATGTCAAATAGAGATGTCATCTCTAAACTGAAAGGGAAGAAAGGTACAGTAGCTAGAGTGAAAGTATTGCGCAAAGGCGTAAAAGGTCTCACAGAGTTTCGAATAGTACGCGACAAAATACCTATCTATAGTATCGATGCATCGTATATGGTAAATAGGAGCACTGGATACATTCGACTAAGTCGATTTGGGGTAACCTCTTTTAAAGAGTTTCATGAAGCACTTGTCGACTTAAAGCTGAAAGGCATGTCTAATCTTATTGTTGACCTCACTGGCAACGGAGGAGGTATACTAAGCACATCTACAGATATAACCGATGAGTTTTTGAGCAGTGGAAAACTAATGGTTTATACCGAAGGTAAAAATCAACCAAGGATGGCACTGAAATCAACGTCAAAAGGTGAATTCAAATCAGGAAAACTTGTTGTGTTAGTTGACGAAGGCTCTGCTTCGGCTAGTGAAATTCTTTCAGGAGCTATTCAAGATTGGGATAGAGGTGTAATTGTAGGCCGCCGCACATTTGGAAAAGGGTTGGTGCAACGCCAACTTCCCCTTACAGATGGTACAATGATAAGGCTAACTGTAGCACGCTATTACACCCCAACAGGAAGAGGAATACAGAAGCCATATAATAGTGGTGATTTAGAGGCATACAATCTAGATTTCATCAATCGTTATAATCATGGAGAAATGATGAATGCAGATAGCATCCACTTTCCCGACTCCCTCAAATATTCTACACTGATAAACAAACGCACCGTATATGGCGGTGGTGGTATTATGCCCGATGTGTTTGTGCCAATAGACACAACAATTGGCACATCGCTTCATCGCCAAATGCTTGCAAAGGGTGTTATCAATAGAATAACCATTCAAGAAGTGGACAACAATCGCAAACAACTACTTGGTACCTATCCAACTATAGAGACATTCAAAAACAACTACACTATATCGCCTGCAATAATTCAGAAATTGAAGAACAATGCACAAAGTGAAGATATAGAGTGGAACGAAGAGGAGTTTGAAAAGTCGAAAGAGCTAATTCTGACTCAAATGAAAGCACTAGTTGCAAGAGATTTATATGATGGTGCTGCTTTCTACAGAATTATAAACGATATTGACGATATATTTTCTAAAGGATTGGAAGTTATATCAGACGACAAGCTTTACTATGGGCTTATTGATCGTGGAAGGTAACAATATTGAATAGTAGAGATAAACCTAAAATCAAGAGTGATATGAATCATGATTACAGCCAATTTAGAGTGCCTGAAGATACTTCAATAGATCTAAAAAAACACTCTACTAATGAAGATGGTGGGTATAAAAAGAAAACTGCAAAAATTGAACTCAAAAGTAATATCAAAGAGCTTAAAAAAATTCAACGTCTATTTTATGCTGATGATCGCTTTTCTCTGCTTATTGTTTTGCAAGCGCCTGATACTGCAGGAAAAGATGGTGCAATACGCCACGTGATGTCTGGTATTAATCCACAAGGATGTCGTGTGCACAACTTCAAGACACCATCGAAAGAGGAACTAGATCACGATTACCTGTGGCGACACTACAAAGTATTGCCAGAAAGAGGAATGATAGAGATATTCAACCGTTCGCACTACGAAAATGTATTGGTTACAAAAGTAAACCCCAACTTAATTCTTAATGAGCAATTACCAGAAATTGACTCTTTAGATAAAATTGATGAGCAATTTTGGAAAAATCGTTACGAGCAGATAAACAACTTTGAGAAACACCTCTATCAAAACGGCACGCATATTATCAAATTCTTTTTACATTTATCAAAAGATGAACAAAAGGAGAGATTGCTGTCACGACTTGACAACCCTAACAAAAACTGGAAGTTTAACAAAGCCGATTTGGAAGCACGAGCGCAATGGGATGAATATCAAACAGCCTATGAAGAGATGTTGAGCAAAACGTCAAGAGAATATGCTCCATGGTATGTGATACCTGCAGATAAAAAATACTTTGCCCGTGTTGCCATTGGAAGTATTATTTTAGAAAAGCTGCAATCGCTAGATTTAAGATTTCCATCAGGAAAATCTGATGAAATATTAGCACAAGCTCGTAAGCAGCTTCTTGCAGAAGAATTAAGTAATACCAGTGTAGACTTATAAATAAGGCCTTCTTATCACTACGATACAGAAGATTTCTTTTTTGTTTTTCTTCTCCTAGAGTTATCAATAGTAATAATTAAAAAGAAGAAACTGAAAATAGAGCTTATCATAATACAAGTCCACAAGAAGGTTTCTGTCAAAAGCGCATCTTTACCGCCTTGAAAATAGAAATAACCTCCAGTTATAAGTAACACAAGGTACATCACCCCAAACATCCATAAATCTTTTAATGGTGAGGCAGTTGGCTGTTTGTTTACTTTAGGCTTGACACGTGTTAATGCTTGTTCAGTTTCTATCTGATGCATTATTCGGTACGACAAGTTCTCTGATGGCTCCTTGCGAGTCGACTCCATCATCGATTTTATCCACTGCTTATCGTCCATTATTTCGTTTTCATCTTTTTCTTTCATATCAACTCCTCCTTATACAGCTCTGGATAATTTTTAGTTATCAACTCTTTAAACATTCCTCGTGCTCTAAACAACATCACCTTTACATTAGAATTATTCAGCCCTGTTATTTCAACAATCTCTTTAATTGAATTATCGTCCAAATAAAACAAACTCAACATAAGTCCATATGCTTTAGGCATTTTACTCAATACTTGAGATACAATATCGCCTGTTTCATTCATATCAAGTTTAGCACCTGTATCTAAATCAGAAGACAAATCGATAGCCACACTCTCTACCTCATCATCAATAACCCACATTTTAGCTTTGGTGAAAGTGACTGCAGTGTTGAAGACTATGCGATAAAACCAAGTAGAAAACTTACTATCGAGTCTAAATGTGTGCAAGTTTTTATAAGCTTTCACAAAGCTCTCTTGCACCACATCTTCGGCATCTTGCATGTTTTTACATATTCGACAGGCAATATTAATAGCCATTCTTTGATAGTTGTTTACAAAATATGCAAAAGCCGAAGTGTTGCCCGAAAGTACCTTCTCTACATACACTCTTTCTTTCATTGCAGTAGTTATTCAGCATCATCTTCTAAATCAGAATCTCTATATCCTTTTGCATCCTTTGTTAGCTTATAGAATAATGTATAACCTATTCCTAAAAAGAGAACTGTAGTTGCTACAATAAAGAAGAAAGGACTTGTATTACCTATTGACAAATTGCTTGTGATCAAAAATCCTACAATAAGCCCTACGCCCAAAAAAATCAGAACTATACCATTACGTAGCGATACATACCTATTTGGTGTGCGCTCTCTTTTTTTATTAGACTCTTCTGGAGGAATTATTCCTTGCTCTATTAAACCCATTCGCTCCTTGTGAGTAGAACTTATTTTTTTAAATATCAAAATTAATGCTGTAATAATAGGTAATGCAAAAATTGATATAATTGCAATTATAGGTATCAAAACTCCTAATTCTGCTGCATTCATTGTCTTAATTTTAAAAAGGTGAATAATTTTGTTTTCATATATTGGACAACATAAGTAGCAAATAGGTTACAATAAAAAGAGTCTTTTTTGAAAAGATTATTTCAACTCTATAATATCCTCTTCACATACAGTTATATTTTCCAATCCTTTTTCTGTAACAATATAAGTATTCTCTACTCCTACAGCACCTATACCAGGCAACACAAATTTGGGTTCGAGAGCAATAGCCATGTTTTTTTTCAACACTTCTCTTGTGCGAGCCGCAAATACAGGAGGTTCGTTTATCTCTAATCCCATTCCATGGCCAACAAACCTTGCTTGCTGCTTAGTGCCCATAAAATAGTTCTCCATATTATTTGCTGCAACTATCTCCATTGCACGGTTATATACATCAGCGCAAGCAACTCCTGCTTTAGCAAAACTCAAAATATCTTTATGAATATCAATGCTCAACTGATGAGCACGTAATGCTTTCTCTGGAGCAGCAATGCCTATTGAATAGGTGCGAGTAATATCGCTCAAATAAGAAGTGAAGTTTCCAGCCATATCAATCATTACTGTGGTGCCTTGTTTCATTACCTTGTTGGCAGGACCAAGTGGAAGCATTGGATCGGTTCCTTTACCTCCCATTGCAAAATCAAAGGGAGAAGGCGCTTCTGCATTATCGCCTGCCAGTACGTTTCCCATAAATATATCCATATTTTCACCAAAGGTGCGAAATGGACCTATTGAGCCATGCTTGCGCATTAGGTATTCAATCTCAATTTGGAATTCAAGGTCTGTCATGCCAGGACGATATAAACTGGGAATCTGTTTATGAACTTCAACATGAATCAACGCAGATTTACGTATTTGACCCAACTCTGCATCCGACTTCACACTACGCATTAACCGCATCTGTTCCGATATACTTTTTAAATTGGGCATATGAAGCGCTTTTTGGAAACGCACAACTCCATTATATGACATCAAGTCGCTCTCAAGCAATATATTTTTGGGCAAAGTTATCTTGCGAGCTTCCAATAATTCGGGTAGCTGCTCTGGTTTTCGAATGTGCTCTATATTATCACCCTCTATAGTAATAGGCCTTTTCAAAAAAAGTAGAGGATCTCTGTCGGGCGTGATATACATATAACCGTTAAATATAAATCCATTCAGATAGTACATATTTACTGGTGATGTAATAACACAAGCATCAAACTTTTGGTCTACTATATATTGTTGAACTAGCTTTACCCTCTTAGCTATTTCGTCTCTTGAAAATATATTCATAGTTTCTTATTTTGTATTTGTTTGTTACAAAAATAGTGAATCTTTGCCGTAAAATAGAAAGTGTGCATGAAATATATGGTGACAATCAAATTGATGCCTACTCTTCTTGGCTCCAGATATTCCATCCGGCCAATGCTTGTATCTCCAACATCTCAGTGCCATTCTTTATAGTTGCACCCATTTGACTCCCCTTTCTTAAGAAGGTAGTTTCAGAAGGATTGTAAACCAAATCGTAAAATAAGTGTTGTGGAGTAACGGCTTGATATGGTATATTAGGTAAATCCTCAACAGAGGGAAAAGTACCCAATGGAGTTGTATTGATAATAATTTTATTTTCAGCCACCACTTCTGTTGTAAGCATATCGTATGTAAGAGCGCCTTTTTGAAGAGTGCGCGACACATATGTCCAAGCTATACCCAATGCATCCAATGCATAGCATATAGCTTTTGAAGCACCTCCAGTGCCAAGAACTAAAGCTTGCTTGTGGTATTCAGGATTGATAAGCGGCGCAATGGAGTTTTTGAAGCCAATATAGTCGGTATTATATCCTAACAGTCTATAGGCATTACTATCCTTGCTCTGGCGCTCAACTTTTATCACATTTACTGCACCAACTTCTCTGGCTTCTAGCGAAATGTGGTCAAGGAAGGTAATCACAGCTTCTTTATATGGTATAGTAACATTCAATCCTCGTAAACGAGGATTGAATACTAATATCTTTCGAAGATCGAATATATGCTCTATCTCAAAGTTAACATACTCCGCATCAATCCCCTCTTTTTGAAACTTCTCGTTAAAAAACTTGGAAGAGAATGAGTGGTGCAAAGGGTATCCTATGAGACCATACATTTTCATATCATCAAGTAGCTTTTACAGCTATATATATTGTACAAACACCCAATGTAAGTTTACAACTATCTACTGTTTCAAAACCGTTTTTCTTTAATATGCCTTTCATCTCTTCACCTTGTGGAAAAGCTTTGATAGATTCTGGCAAATAGCCATATGCACTTTTATCTCTAGACAACAACCTAACAATAGAAGGAACAATGGTTTTAGAATAGAGATTGTAGAAAAACTTCACTGGTTGATACCTTGGAGTAGTGAGCTCTAGAAACATAAAAACACCCCCAGGCTTAAGAACACGCAATATCTGTTTAAAACAGCTATCTATATCTTCAAAGTTGCGAACACCAAAAGACACTACAGTTGCATCGAAACTCTCATTGGGAAAAGTCATTGTAGAACAATCTTGATGATCGAACGAAATAACTTTTTCCAATCCAGCCTTTTCAACCTTCTCGCGTCCAACATCCATCATGCGTTTAGATATATCAACACCAATAATTTTTCTTGGCTTCAAAATACTACTTGCTTGTATAGCAAAATCTCCAGTTCCTGTTCCAATGTCCAACAGGTTGTCAATTTTATATTTTCTCAATTTTTTTAAAGCCTTCTTGCGCCACCACATATTCATTCCTAAAGAAAGAACGGTGTTCATCGAGTCGTATTGCAATGCAATACCATCGAACATCTTCTCAATTTGCACACCCTTTCTCTCATTTATCTTGTATGGCATAACTCCCTCTAATTTATAGTTCATTTAATTTTATATATTCAAGTAAGGTTTCCTCAATACTGTTAGCTAAATCTTGTGTATCAGCTTTTTTAAATTTATCACCTGTAATTATCTCAAACAATTCGATGTACCTTTCTGATACTTCGTTACAATAGCTCTCAGTCATTTCAGGAACCTCTTGCCCCTCTTTGCCTTGAAACCCATTATCCATCAACCATTTTCTCACAAACTCTTTAGAGAGTTGCTTTTGTTCTTCGCCTTTCTCAAAACGTTCTTCGTAACCCTCTTTATAAAAATAGCGTGACGAATCGGGAGTATGTATCTCATCTATAAGATAGATGGTGTCGTTGTGTTTACCAAACTCATATTTAGTATCTACCAGTATCAAACCTTTCTCACGAGCAATTTTAGCACCTCTATCAAACAACTTAAGCGCATATGTTTCAAGCTGTTCATACTCATCTTTGCTTACCAATCCTTGACGTATAATTTCATCACGTGAAATATTTTCGTCATGGCCATAATCTGCTTTGGTTGTAGGTGTAAGAATAGGGGATGGGAATTTCTCATTCTCTCTCATTCCATCAGGCAAAATAACTCCTGAAATAGAGCGTGCACCTTTTTTGTAATCTCTCCAAGCACTGCCTGTGAGATATCCTCTTACAATCATCTCTACTTTATAGGGTTCGCAACGAAGACCCACCGTTACCAATGGATGTGGCGTAGCTTGTTTCCAATTAGGAATGATATCTGCAGTAGCATCCAAAAACTTAGCCGCTATCTGGTTCAAAACTTGCCCTTTAAAGGGAATTCCTTGTGGCAGTACCACATCAAAAGCTGATATACGGTCGGTGGCAATCATTATCAATGTATCGTCTCCAATTGTATACACATCACGCACCTTTCCCTTGTATACCTTTGTTTGATTAGGGAGTTGGTAGTTGGTTGATGTTAAAGTATTACTCATTTTTTATATATTTTATTTCTGTCTTTATAGAAAAATCAAATTCTGTTACGTTTTTCCTTAATGTCTTCTCTCTCTCTTTTTCTTGCTTCTTTCTCTTTTGTTTCACTCTTATCGTAAGCCTCAACAATGCGTTGCACTAATCTATGGCGCACAATATCATTTTTATCGAACTCTACTTTACCCACACCTTTGACATTGCCTAAAACAGATATAGAGTGGAGTAATCCAGACTGCTGTTTCGAAGGCAAGTCTATCTGTGTCAAATCGCCGGTCACAATCATCTTAGCATGCATACCCATACGAGTCAAAAACATTTTAATTTGCGCCTTCGACGTGTTCTGTGCCTCATCCAATATGATAATAGCATCGCTTAATGTGCGACCACGCATAAATGCTAATGGCGCAATTTGTATAACCTTAGTCTCTAAATACTCTTTCAATTTGAATGGAGGCAACATATCTTCCAATGCATCGTAGAGTGGTTGCAAATAGGGATCTATTTTCTCTTTCATATCACCTGGAAGAAAACCTAGTTTTTCGCCTGCTTCTACTGCTGGGCGACTAAGTATTATCTTTCTTACTTGTCGGTTTTTAAGAGCACGCACTGCAAGTGCTATAGCAGTATAAGTCTTGCCCGATCCCGCAGGACCGATAGCAAATACCATATCATTTTTGTCGAACTCATCTACTAGCTTTTGCTGGTTTTTGGTCCGCGCTAGAATGGGCTTCCCATTTAATCCATAAATAATTAGATTTTGCTGTTTCGCTATTTCAGGCGTCTTACCTTTCACTATTTCTATAATATCTTCCTCTTTTAGCACATTGGTATCTACGCTAAACTTCTCTAATTCGCGAATTTTCTCCTCAAAATCAGCCATCATCTCCTCATCACCAGAAGCTTTTATAACATTGCCTCTTGCAACAATATTTATTTTGGGATACAAAGTTTTCAATAGCTGTACATTGATATTATTAATCCCAAAAAAAACTACTGGATCTATGTCTTCTAATATAATTATGCGTTCAATCATTGGTATGTTTAAATGTGAGTTTAAATTGATATGTTTTATTTTCCGACCCCTCTATATAGTTAATAAATGCATCGTTCACCACCTTGTTACCTCCAGGTGTTGGATAATTCCCCGAGAAATACCAGTCACCTTTATGATTAGGGCATGCCTCGTGCAACCCTTCGATTGTTTGGAAAACAATTTTCACTTCTGATTTAGTCCCCTCAGGAGTAAGCATATCGGCTATCTTATCAGCCACTTGCTGTTCGGAAAACTGGTCAAATATATCTTTTACATAATTGACCATCTCTTCGGGTCTCTTGTCTTTTTGGGTTATACACTTCCTGTACACCTCATCGATAATGTGTTGCTTGTTTTCATCTTTCAGCAATTCCATAGCTGCCCTAAAGGCTATAAACTCGCTCATCTTCGACATGTCTATGCCGTAGCAGTCGGGGTATCTTATTTGTGGCGATGAAGATACAATTACAATTTTCACAGGGTCTAACCTATCGAGAATTTTAATTATACTCCGCTTTAAAGTTGTACCTCGCACAATGCTGTCGTCTATAATAACCAAAGAGTCTTTCCCTCTCCTCAATGAGCCATAAGTAATATCATAAACGTGAGCTGCCAAGTCGTCTCTCGTATTGCCTTGAGCAATAAAAGTGCGCAACTTAACATCTTTTACTGCCACCTTCTCCCCTCTTACACGTTTCGATAATATCTCCTCAATTTTCTCTTTCGACAATGATGTGCAGTTTTCAGAAATAAGCACTGCTCTTTCGTGATTGAAATGATTTTCCAATCCCTCCAACATTCCAAGATAAGCTACCTCGGCTGTATTGGGGATAAATGAGAAAACAGTGTTATCAAAATCATTATCAATGATATCAATAATTCGGGGAATCAACAGTTCGCCTAGTTTTTTTCGTTCTCGATAGATATCATAGTCTGAGCCTCGTGAAAAATAAATGCGCTCGAAAGAACATGGAGTAACTTTATCTGGTTCTATTATTTGAGATAAATATGATGTGCCATCTTTCTTCAACACCAAAGCTTCGCCTGGATTGAGTTCTTTTATATCATCTTTCTTCAAATTGAAAGCCGTTTGAATAACGGGACGCTCAGAGGCAACAACAGCCACTTCATCATCAATATAGTAAAAAGCAGTTCTAATACCCCATGGGTCTCGCATTGTAAAAGCATCACCACTCCCAATCAATCCGCTCAACACATAACCACCATCCCAAAGCTTAGATGCTCGCTTTAGCAAAAAGGGTATGTCGAGCTCTTGCTCAATCTTGCTGCTCAAATGGTGCCCATTGGTATAGTCATCTTTATACTTATCGTACTGGTACTGCACTTCTCTATCAAGATAGTGCCCCAATAGTTCTAGCATAACAAACGTGTCGGCATAGTCACGTGGGTGTTGACCTTCCGACAACAAGTGCTGAAACATTTCCTCCACGTTGGTCATATTGAAGTTACCTGCAATTGCCAAGTTACGAGAAGCCCAGTTGTTTCTTCTTAAAAATGGATGCACATACGATATTGTGTTCCTTCCCCTTGTGCTATAACGCAAATGTCCCAAAAAGAGCTCTCCAGCATAAGGTATATTTTGCTTAGCAAAATCAACATTCTCAAGTTTCTCTACAGGGTATTGCCCCAGCGCATCATAAATATTTGTGTATAGTTCCGAAATTGCACCCGAACCTAATGCTCGCTCGCGAAAAATAAATTCGCTGCCAGGATATGGATTGAGCTTTACAGCTGCCAACCCTGCACCCTCTTGACCGCGATTATGCTGTTTTTCCATCAATAGATATAGTTTGTCTAAACCATATCTCCATGAACCGTATTTTTTATGATAGAATGAAAGAGGCTTTAGTAGTCGTACTAAAGCTATCCCACATTCATGTTTTATTGCATCTGCCATTGATATATCAAATAAGTTGCAAATTTAACTCTTTTGAGGCAAGAAAACGCATGATTCTGCATTAAAATAATAAAAATAGAAACTAAAAAAAACACTCAACGAGCAAACGGTGTGATAAAAGATGGCAAGAAATAAGAGAAAAACACTTACAGCACACATACTTTTAAATAAATCTTTAATAAAACGCTCTCAATATTTAATATAAACGCTTAAGTTAAACTTCCTCAACTACTACAAGATTATGTATCTTTGTTGTACAAGAAAGTAACACTTAACAACACTAAAAACATAAACAACAATATACAGATGAAGTGGACAAAACTATTATCGACCAAGCGCTTTGGCATGGAAAATTATTACAATCAACGAAAACACGACAGAACAGAGTATCAACGCGATTACGATAGACTTATCTTCTCATCACCTTTTCGCCGGTTACAAAACAAAACACAGGTGTTTCCACTTCCCGGAAGTGTGTTTGTTCATAATAGGCTCACTCATAGCTTAGAGGTTGCAAGTGTGGGACGTTCGATAGGCAACTATATAGGCAAAGCTCTCAGAAAGAAATACACAGATAGTGAAGCTCACTTTGAAGAGGTAGGCGACATTGTAGCTGCAGCATGCTTAGCACACGATTTAGGCAACCCGCCCTTCGGTCATTCGGGTGAGAAAGCTATTGGCACATTCTTTTCTGAAGGCAAAGGGCAAGAGTTAAAGAATGAGGTGGAGAAAGATGGTGGTAGATGGCGCGACTTCACTCATTTCGAAGGCAATGCCAATGCCATTCGTCTGCTCACTCATCAGTTTATTGGTCGTCGCCAAGGTGGATTTGCTATGACCTACTCTACCCTAGCTGCTATTGTAAAATATCCCTATTCGTCGGAGCTTAGTGGCAACAAACAAAAATTTGGGTTCTTTGCCTCAGAAGAGCAGAGTTATTTAAAAATTGCTGAGGATTTAGGTGTTCTTCAAATAAACAGCAACCCCTTGCAATTTGCTCGCTACCCATTGGTATACCTTGTAGAGGCAGCCGATGACATCTGCTATCAAATTATGGATATTGAAGATGCCCATAAACTTAATATCCAATCTACAGAAAAAACAATTGAGCTTTTAATCCAATTTTTTGAAGGAGATAGATTGGAGAGGGTGTTAAAAAACCTAGATTTTGTGGACGATGCGAATGAGAAAATCGCCTATCTACGTTCAAGCATCATTGGGCAATTAGTTCATGAATGTGCCGAAGTGTTCATTAAAAATGAAAATAAAATTCTAAAAGGCTCATTCGAAGGCTCATTAATAAAAAACATATCCCCCATTCCACTCAAAGCCTATAAAGAGTGTACAAATTTTGCAGTGTCAAAAATTTATCGCTCAAAAGAAGTGTTAGATATCGAATTGGCAGGGTATCATATTATAGGCTCACTACTTGAGCGTTTTATTGATGCAATACAGACTCCATCTCATGCATACTCTACCATTTTGCTAAATCGTGTACCCGAGCAATACAATATGTATGCAGAAAGTATAACAGAGAGGGTACAAGCAGTAATTGACTTTATATCGGGTATGACGGATGTTTATGCACTAGATTTGTATAGGAAAATCACTGGAATGGACGTTCCCCTTCTATAACCACACACTATCAAATTGATAGATTTAAAACAATTTAAACGATTTATTGAAATCAATTTGGCTATATTGATTTCTTTTTATATATTTGTGATGTGGTTTTTTCATAATAGTATTAGATTTAAGGTTAACAAGTATTGGCAGGATGTCGCGATGACAACCTGCCAATTGTTTTATATAGCAAATAGTGTACTCGTTTATTTTATTAAACCCTTGCATGTAGCTTTTTATTAGAATGTCGAGAAAAGTTAATCCAATAAACTATAAAGCAATAACATGTCAGCCAACAAACTTTTGAAGTGTATTGCAAAAGCATCAACATATTTAAATCAATTAATAAATTGTCGACAATGATTACAGAGACATAAAACTATAATATTCGTCTTATTCACTTCTTTTAAACTCAAATTTATTTAACTTTGTGATACAAAATGAGATAGATGAATGAAAAGAACTAAAATAGTAAAGCTTGTTTTCTCTATGATTGTTATCCTACTGTTTGTGCAATGCACAGGCAATAGCGACAATAGATTGCACAAAGAGCTAGTAAGAAGAGCTACAGAGCTCAATCAATCTACTCCTGTGATACTTGACCAACACACTAGATTTGATAGTGTGGGGGTAACCAAAGACAACGTCTTTCAATATTATTATACAATTACCAACACAAGCAACCCACAGCAACTAATATCTTTTCAAAAAGAAGAGATGATACAACAGATAGATAAAATATACGCAACTGATAGATCGCTACAGTTTTTTGTAGAAAATAGCATAGTTATGGAGTATATTTATAGAGACACTATGCAACATTTGATTGATATTATTAGAATAGAGACTGCTAATTACAAAATGGTTAAACAAAACTAAACACACTAGCATTATGATGACTAGATACTTTTACATCGATTCTGAAGGAAATCAAAAAGGACCTTTAACGCTAGATGAGCTAAAAATAAAACATATAAGAAAAGAGACGCTTGTATGGACACAAGGTATGCCAGACTGGAAGCGAGCTTGTGAGTTAGAAAATTTAGAGTCTCTTTTCGAGATACCGAAAAGCATCCCTTACAATCAACAACAAACTACACCACCCGATCACCAACAAGCAGCCAGTGGCGAAGTGCCAATATTGCCAAAAACATGGATGGTAGAGTCTATTTTAGTAACACTACTACCATTTCTACTTTGTGGAAATGTGTTGAGCCTAATTGGTATAGCTGCCATTATAAATGCATCAAAAGTAGAATCGCTTTTTAACAGTGGGCTTTATGATCAAGCAATAAAGGCATCTAACGAAGCAGCACGATGGACTAAAATAACATTCTGGATAACTATCGGAGTAATATTACTGGTTATTATTGCCATTATTGCTTTTGTTATGTTCTTTGGCTCTTTTGCAGAACTAGGAAACAATTTTGTATAAATTAGAAATAAAACAACAACTTATATTTCACAATATGAATATTCAACAAACACCTCCACCCACAAGCTATGTCTATGGGATTCCGCCAAGACCAAAATCATGGTTAATATGGTCTATATTGGCTACCCTTATTTGCTGCAATCTGTTAGGTATAGTAGGAATTGTAAATGCAATACGTGTAAACACGTTATACGATCAAACAAAATATGAAGAGGCAAAAAAAGCATCTAAAAGAGCAAAAACATGGACATTGATTACTTTTGGCATAACTGTCTTTTTCTTACTTATGTTTTTCCTCCTAATGTTTGTAGCCGGCTCACTATCATCATTTGATTTACCCACACCTGGAGGCGAACCTCTCTATTTTTGATAAGATATTGGCAAAGAAAAAGAAATATATACTCATTACGGTTGCAGCAATTATTGTTGCAACCGCATTGTTTATACTCTACCATCTAAACCCAAATGTATATCCAATCTTCCCCAAATGTCCCTTTTTAGTGATTACTGGATTCGAGTGTCCTGGTTGCGGTTCACAGAGAGCCCTACATCAATTACTTCACCTGAACGTTGCAAGTGCATTCATTCAAAACCCTCTTGTGGTAATCTATCTACCCTATATTATACTGGGTATCTATCTCGAATATTTTGGAGGAAATAAGATATTCCCTCATGTTCGCAACACTCTCTATGGAAAATGGGCAGCAACACTAATTCTCATCTCTATTATCCTGTTTTGGCTAGGAAGAAACATCTTTTAAATACTGAAGCATTTTATAGATAAACAGAAACTCCGTAGAAGAGACCAGAAGTATATGGAGAATCTATATCTTGAACCAAATCGTAGTATAGCATTGCGTGGGCACGTCCAAAGCGAAGCCCTGCTCCTACTACTACCGAAGGTACTAATACATCTTTTTTGTATGTTACAGCTGCCCCTTCTCTATAACTATTCCAAATATAATTAACCTCTGGCTGTACAGATATAGCCAAAAAGCTAGTAGGATAAAAATATCCAAATAGGTTTGCACCCAAAGAGTTATTATGCCTTGATTCGTTTGAATAATAGTATTTACGCTTAGAGTAATAGTAACTCACTCCTGCTCCTGCCATCACATATTTATTAAACTGATAGCCTAATTGAGGTGCAATGCGAAGGAAAGTGTAATCGTTGCTTAAATTAAGACCTAAATTTAATCCATATCTAAGATTCCGTGAATCAAATTGCGATTTATTTGTAGATTGTGCTGTTACTTGTCTGTTTTGATTACGTTGGCGGAGTCTGTTTTGTTGTTGCATATAATGAATATTGCGCGTATCATCTTTCGACACACCAATAGTATCATATCTAAATGGCTGTTGTGAAAAAACAACTGCTGGAAGTATCAGTAGAACGAGAAAGAGAAATTTCTTCATAATGCTTTATAATTTTATTTATAACAAATATAGCAAAATTATCAATGCAGAGCATTAAAACACTCTAGCCTCTCAGTATATACAAAAGCATTAAGTTTGTCGAAAACAAATTTAGTCAATAAGGTACAACAAAATAAAGGAACCGAGTTAACTCCGATTCCTTTATCCATATATTTTTTTAATATGCAATCAGCTCTTTATTCTGTGGGCAACTCTTGTTGTGTCTCGCTAGGAGCCTCTTGAGTTGGGATAGGCATATTTGGCGCTACATCAGGAGCTGTTGTAGGACTAATAGGCGCTGGCATTTGCACTTCAATTTGCGACTCTGGCAATGTACCACGCTTAACATTGTATTTAGCTGCAAAAATGCTAAGAACAATAATTGTACCTGCTAATCCCCAAGTAGCTTTTTCAAGAAAGTCAGTTGTTTTTCTAACTCCCATAACTTGGTTAGAAGAAGAGAATCCAGCAGCCAAACCACCACCCTTAGAGTTTTGTACTAAAACTATAAGAATCATACAAATTGCTGCGATAAGAATTAAAATTGTGATAAAGATATACATATTTTTATTTTTTATTTTTTTCGTTATAAATCAAATACTCTAGAAAACGTATTTGGTCTGCAAAGTAAATACTTTTTTTTGGAAAATTCAAGCTTAATCTTTTAATAATTGTGAGTGCCTGTTCATATTTTTTCTGTTTTATATATACTTGGGCTAGTGTTTCGGTTAAGAATGTGTCATCATCAAGCAGATTATCAGGATCTTGCCCCAAACTACCCCTTGTTTCACTCTCTTTATTTCTATTCGAAAACAATTCTTCGTCACTCGAAGATTTCTCTAAAAATCTATCTACCAAACTCTGATGCTTCATTGGTTTAGACTCTTCTTGATTACTATAAGTGTCTTCTGCTTGTTCAGTTTGCTCTAAATATACTAAATAATCGGTTGAAACAATTGATTCTGCATCTAACTCGTTTTCTGGTTCATCAATTACAGGCTGTTCTTTTTCCTCATTGTTACCAAGAGAGTTCAAAAAAGAATCTAATAAAACCTCTGTTCTATCTTCAACAAACTTTTCTTTATCAGTTGTCTTTGGAAAAAAGCGCGCATATCTATCATCGTTTAAGTAGTAAAAAAGCTTACCTCTATCACAACATGTTATAACAACCTTTTTTAGTTCAGATGTATAGTCCAAGTCCTCAACAGCTTTCATATTTTTCAACAACATCAACTTGGCTGTCATGAAATAGGGATGCATTTCAGTAATCTGCTTGAATTGATTAAGCGACTCCTCATCAAATTGCTTCTCATTGTTCAAATATGTGTAAAAACTCTCCTTTTTCAAAACTACTTTAACTGTTTTATTTAATACTTTCTATCTCTTTTCCACATTACCAATTAGACATTGTGGTATTGAAAATTTGATCTGTAATTTCCTTAACTAATTCAGCTATTAGCTGATCCTGCACCTCGTCGATCATTTTGTCTGCAGGAAAATTGCGATATGCCTTTATAGTCTCCTCTTTATCTTGTCCTTGCGCCTTATTATTCCTAAAACGCATACGAACTGTAAGAGTCAATCTTGTTTCAGAAGCAAATGAGTCTTCTTGCACAGCAAGGGGGGTTAGTTCATAACCCACAATTTCGCCTTCCATCTCCATGTCTCCATTTTGATTTACAAACTGCAAACGCGTGCTTCTAGTGAAAAGATCTTTCAACTCCTCATTGAAGCGTTGCTCTAATGGAGGATATACTAGAGGAGCCTGATTTGGAAAATCAGATATCATCATTGTTTTAGTAAGGTCGTAATCTATTGATGCACCATTGAACTTATATGACATTGTACAAGAGCTTACAAGCAACACCAGAGTTACGATAAATATTGTTTTTTTCATTAGTTGTTTTACAAATCTTCTAAATTATACTCTTTAATCTTTCTATATAGTGTACGTTCAGATATCTCAAGGTCTCTTGCAGCAAACCTGCGAACACCTTCATGACGTTCAAGAGCTTTTATAATGGCTTTGCGCTCTATTTCTTGTAGTGACATCACCTCATCAACATACCCTGCAGCATGTTGCAACTCTTCTTGCTCATCATATTCGATAGCATCTTGCACATCCATCTCATCATAAGAAGTAGCTTCCTGCACCTCTTCCTTATTATCAACCGTTTGTGAAGTTGGAGTCAAAGGAGATTTCAAAAACTCCTCGCTATACTTTACAGGCAAACGATACAAATCCTCTTCTGTAGGAACATCTTGCAATAGAGCATCAGCTTGAGTTGAAGATTCAACATCTGCACCTTTCTCAATAATATCTCGCACTACTTGTTTCAAGTCATTCAAATCCCTCTTCATATCAAACAACACTTGATAGAGAATCTCTCGCTCATTAGCAAAAGTTTTTCCACCAGTTTCACCTTGAGATGGTTTTAACGGAACCATACCAACCTCTTGCTTAGGCAAGTATCGTTGCAGTATTTCGAAAGTTATTACCCTCTCTTTCTCTATAACTGATATCTGCTCAGTTATATTTTTCAATTGACGAACATTGCCAGGCCATCTATAACTTTGCAGTAGCTCTTTAGCGTCATCGGTAAGTGAAATGGAAGGCATCATATATCTTTCGGCGCAATCTCCTGCAAACTTGCGGAAAAGCAGAGCTACATCCTCTTTTCTGTCACGCAGAGCTGGAACACGAATAGGCACAGAATTTAAACGGTAGTATAAATCTTCACGAAACTTGCCTTTTTCAACAGCGTGAACCATATTCATATTGGTTGCTGCTACAACGCGAACATCGCTTTTCTCGACCTTTGAAGAGCCTACCTTAATAAACTCACCTGTCTCTAAAACACGAAGCAGACGTGCCTGTGTAGAGAGAGGCAACTCGCCCACCTCATCCAAAAACAGCGTTCCTCCATCGGCAGATTCAAAATAACCTTTCCGAGTTGCAGTAGCACCTGTAAACGATCCTTTTTCATGTCCAAACAACTCTGAGTCGATAGTTCCTTCAGGAATAGAACCACAGTTGATAGCAAAATAAGGTCCATGCTTTCTTCTACTGTATTGATGAATAATTTGTGGAAAATTCTCCTTTCCCACTCCACTCTCACCAGTAATAAGCACAGACAAGTCGGTAGGTGCAACTTGAAGTGCTGTATCTATAGCACGTTCTAGCTCTTGGGATACCCCAATAATACCAAATCGCTGTTTTACTTGTTGTATATTCTGTTTAGCCATAAAATATCTTAGAAGTTACAATCGCTTTTAAGCGAAAAAAGTTTACTCAAAGTTAAATAAATTATTTGGATTTACTCAATTCATATGTTTTAGTTTTCAAGTACTCCCCAAATAGTTTAAGATCAGAATAGCTATTTTGCTTCTCCAAGGTGATTGGCTCTCCAACTGTAAACACTATCTCTTTACCCTTCTTATTATACAGTTCGTGTCCAAGTCTAAGAAGACGAAGTCTCCAATCTATCAAACCTAGCGAATAGAAAAATCTTGAGTTGCCACCAGAAATATGAATTGGAATAATAGGAACCTTTGCAAATTTAATCAACTTTAAAACAGATGATTGCCACTCTCTATCTTCAATTTTCCATTTACCATCACTTCTAACAAGATTTGAGATAGCACCCGCTGGAAACAGACCCAATGGATTTCCACCTCTTATATGAGAGATACATTGTTTGATACCACCAAGACTTGAAACTTCATTAAAAGTGCCACTATGATTAGGATTTACAGTAATAAAGTTCTCTGACATAGTGTCAATCATTCCCAATATGAAGTTAACCATAATCTTAAAATTTGGATTGTACTTCCCTAGCTGTTCGATGTATGCTATACCATCAACATGCCCGTAAGCATGGTTTGAAACTGTGATAAATGCCTGGTCCTTAAACTGCTCCAAAATCTCACCATTCACTACCCTTCTTTTCATTTCTAATCCATCGAGCAAATGGGTGCAAAAATCTATTCCGGTAAGATGTTTAGAATGATCGTAAATATCATTCACATTATCCATTCCAGATATTTTGAGCCCCAATTTTGCTAGCTTGTCTCCATGCTTTTTCCTAAAAATGGGGTGAAGTTTTCTAACCTCTTCTATTGGAATTAATTTTTCCTTCATTTCTATTAATAAACAAACCGTAAAACCCTCCAATTAAAATATGGCTAAAGCTTTACGGTATAATTTTGAGGGTTAATAGAGTTGGCGTCTATACTATCCAACAATCTTTTTAATCTCACTTATTATCTTTTCTCCTAAATCAGTAGCATCTTCTATTGATGGAGCTTCGGTGTAAACACGTATAATAGGCTCTGTATTTGATTTACGTAAATGTACCCATCTATCTTTAAACTCTATCTTTACACCATCTATATCTATTATATCCTCTTCTTTGTACTTCTCTTTGATAGTTGACAAAAGATTATCGATATTTATTTCGGGTGTCAAATCAATTTTTTGTTTCGACATAAAGTAGGTAGGATAAGTTGCACGCAATTCGCTTACTTTTTTACCTGATTTGGCTAAATGGGTTAAGAAAAGTGCTATTCCCACCAAAGCATCGCGTCCGTAGTGTGAAGCAGGATAAATAACACCACCATTACCTTCGCCCCCAATCACAGCATTAGTCTCTTTCATCTTGGTTACTACATTTACTTCGCCTACAGCTGAAGCATTATATGTAGCACCATGTTTTTCTGTAACATCACGCAAAGCTCGTGTAGAGCTAAGATTTGAAACAGTATTACCTAAAGTGTGAGTTAAAATATAATCTGCTATTGCTACCAAAGTATACTCCTCGCCAAAAGGCGCTCCATTTTCACTAATAATAGCTAGTCTGTCTACATCTGGGTCTACTGCAAACCCTACATCTACCTTCTTCTCTTTTACTGCATCTATAAGGTCGGTAAGGTTTTCGGGCAGAGGCTCTGGATTGTGAGAGAAATTTCCGTGAGCCTCACAATTAACCTCTATTACCTCTCTCACCCCCAACGCTTTTAACAGTTGAGGAATAACTAATCCACCCACAGAATTCACACAATCTATAGCTACTTTAAAGTTTGCTTTCTTAATTGCTTCAATATCCACAAGTTCTAATTCTAGAACATCCTGAATGTGAGCATCTAAATAATCCTTCTCGGTTACTTTACCCAAATCGTCAACCTCAGCAAAAGTAAAATCTTCTACCTCTGCAATCTTTAATACTTCTGCTCCAGCCTCACCACTCAAAAACTCACCATTAGAGTCCAATAATTTCAGGGCATTCCACTGTTTCGGATTGTGACTAGCAGTAAGTATAATACCGCCGCTAGCTTTCTCTTTTGGCACAGCAATTTCAGTAGTTGGAGTAGTTGCCAAACCAATATCAACAACATCAAAGCCCATACCCATCAATGTAGCTGATACCAATCGGTGCACCATATCTCCAGAAATACGAGCATCTCTACCTAAAACTATTTTTGGTGAGATGTTATGAGTTGTCTTCTTAATATATGTAGCATAAGCTGCTACAAATTTAACCGTGTCAACAGGCGTAAGAGCATCTCCTACTCTGCCCCCTATCGTTCCACGAATACCGGATATTGATTTTATTAGTGACATTATATAATGGTTTTAGTATGTTAGTTTTCGAAGCGATAATCAATCTCTTCGTAATAAGCTGTTCTGTATGATGTATTGTCGCTTGCCAAGCCAGCATTAAATGGTACAATCATCTTAACTTTTGCTCTATCCCCCACATTTTTCAAGGGAGCTACCCAAGCAGTAGAGGAATAGGTTGACGAGTTGCCATACACTAACACCTCGGGCTGCAAACTGTTTATGTTAGAGTATGTAGTTGTATCTTCCTCCGATATATATGTTAAACCTTTGAAGCGGATATAAAGCTCCTCTCCAGTTTTTATTCTTCTACTGCTACCAGCATCTATTACATTGTAATAAACACCACTAGAAGTGTCGAAGTAAAATTCATTAGATTTAAATACACTATCTTGTGGATACTCTTTTAATATCTTCAGATTGTTACTTTCAACAAAGCGCTCTATAATTTTTTTTTCATCACTCAATCGTTGAGCATAAGTTTTACTTTTGTTGCAAGAAGAGAGCATTCCAATTGCTACAAAACCTATAAGAGAGGCTATAATAAATTTCTTCATTTCTATAATTATTGTTTTTTTATACATATTGCCCACTAAATCAATGGCAAAATTAATCATTCCACTTTAATTTGGCACTGTATTAAGAGTCCTTAATCTATTATCTATTCTTAAAATAGAAGTTGTATTGCTAAATAGTTGATTCTTCCAATAGGTCTGCATATTTCTCCAAACCCTCTTCAAACAACGATATTGCATCTTCAACAGAGCCATAAAACTCGCCACCAGAAGCGTTAAGATGTCCTCCTCCATTAAAAAAATCGGCTGCAAACTTATTGCAGGGGAAATCGCCTTGCGAACGAAGAGATACTTTTGTAAGCTCATCATCTTCGCGAATAAAAACCGAAAATAAAATCCCTTTTATACTAAGTGGATAATTTACAAAACCCTCTGTGTCGCCCTTTGTAAGGTTAAACTGTTTCTGATCTTCCAATGACAAATATATAAGCGATGCTTTACGCTCAGGATATATCTTCATTCGTTGCAATAAAGTGAATCCTAGCAATCTAAATCGTTGTTCGCTATAGTTGTTAAACACCTCTCTGTATATATGATCACGGTCGACTCCCTTTTTAAGCAACATGCTTATAATTTCGAAAATCTCTGGATCGTTGGAGTTATAAGTAAACCCTCCAGTATCTGTCATCATGCCAGTATAAATACACTCGGCAAGTGTAGATGTAATTCTTTCGAAATCACCCAATTGCGCGATAAGCCTAAAAACAATCTCACTTGTAGATGATATCTTTGGATAGGAAATCACCACATCAAAATCCTCATCAGGATCGAGGTGATGGTCTATTAATATTTTCTTTGCAGACGATTGTTCAACAAGTTCTCCCAAAGCACCAATTCGTTTCAAAGTATTAAAATCTAAACAGAATATCAAATCTGCATTTTTGATAAGAGCTTCGGCAACAGTAGGTATATATGTGTTTACCACTATATCTTTTGCCCCATTCATCCATTTAAGAAAATAGGGGAATGCATTTGGCACAACTACTCTCACCTCTTTCCCCAAATCTTGAAGATAGTGATATAGTCCAAGCGACGAGCCCATAGCATCTCCATCAGGAGATAGATGAGTTACTAAAACAATTTTCTGAGCTTTTTCAATCTGTTCTTGGCTATTTAGCAACTGCTTCTCTCCAATTAAAGGAGTTAGTGATAACGGTGTATTCATTAAGTTTATTATTCTCTATTGTGGTTGATTTATTTACTTGACAAGATGCAAAAATACTAAAACTTTACCAAGAATGCACCCGAATTAGAAATATCATGGTAAGCAACATTCAATTTATCACACTCTTTTCTCATTTTCTCAGCAGTATATCTACCAATAGATGCATCTATAATTATCTTTTTTGGTTGGAAAAGAGCTGCAAGTTCTGTTATAGAAAAACTATTATCGAAAGCCACAATAAGATAATCCACAGGAAACACCTGACTACTCTCTTTAGATTTAAACCTATTTTCAGTAAGCAGAACAACAGTTGCCGATGGATGTGCTACAATTTGATTCGAACTTATTGGCATAGCAATCTTTTCGTCATCTATTATATATCCCATCTCAGTTTCGTTGTAGCTATTATACACAGCAAAACAATTCATCGGCTCTTTTAAACAAGAGGTCGAATATGTGAATAACAGCAAAGCCACCGAAATAAGAGAACCTATTAACAATCGTACACTTCTACGTATCAAGTACTTAGAAAGAAAGATTATTAATAATAAAATTAAAACTACCTGAAAGGCTGAAATATAATACCCTTCCAATACCGATAAAGGCAAAGACTCAAAAAAGTAAACAGCTTGCAAAACTGTGCTGATCAGAAACTGTACAAAAGTTGCTACTAAACTATATAGAATTTGCAGAAATTGCAAGTTTAGAAAAGAAATGAGCGATAAGAAGGTGAGCAATACTCCTGAATAAATTATAATTGCAATAAAAGGTAAAACCAACAAATTAGTAATAAAGAAATAGGTAGGAAAAGTGCCAAAATAGTGAAGCACCAACGGAAACACTCCCAGCTGTGCTGCTAGAGAAACGATGAATAAATTCCAAATATAATCAACAGCTTTAGTTTTTGGTTTATACAGTTTTGAAAGTTTTGGCTGAAAAAACAAAATAGCAACAACAGCAGCAAAACTCAACTGAAAACCAACATCAAAAAGGTAAAAGGGATTAATAATTAGGAGGAAGAAAGATGCTACTGCAAGCGTATTGTAAGAAACACCTTTTCTATTAAGCATGTTACCAACACACAAAAGCGACAACATAATAGCTGCTCTAACAACTGAAACAGGCATACCAGTAATAAAAACATAGCCCCACAAACAGAGTAAAACCAAAAACTGTTTTATCATAAAAATTTTTCCTCGTCTACCAAGAAAAGAAAAAAAAGAGATAATAACAATATATATAACGCCTACATGCAAACCACTTACAGCCAATACATGTGATGTGCCAGAGGCACGAAAAGCATCTTTCAAATCATCAGACAAATCTGCCTTATAGCCTAATGTTATTGCTGAAATAAATGAATAAGCATCGTGATCTAAACCAAAACCTTTATACACATCAAGCATCTTAGCTCTAATACGCAGAGCTTTAGCTTTAATAGAAGAACTTTGTCGCCCAGTTTTTAACCAACTTAGTGAGTTTGCATAACCACTCCCAGAGAAGCCTTTGTTTTGCATGAACCCCATATAATCGAAATCGTCGGGATTTCCTAAATTCTTAAAAGGTTGCACTTCAACTCTTACCAAAAGCTCATCACCTGGCACAAGAGCATGGCTATTACTGTCAGCTTCTATATACAGCATTATCTTCTTACTAACAGGGTAGATCAATTGCACTTCGCAAGCTACAGAACGTGGTTTTTGCTGAGGCAAATCCAACACCTCTCCAATATAAGAAACCGGCTCTTGAAGAAATTGGTGAGAAACCTGTTCAAAACGATACTGATAATATTGTGTTGAAAGTGAAAACAGGAAAAGCATAAAGCCGGCTCCAAAGAGCCAGCGAAAAGCATAATTCTTCTTCTTTGCTACAAAAAAAGAGATAAGAATTACAGCTAATCCTATAATTCCAACAAAAAATAAATTATAAGATGGAGAGATAAACTTACAAAAAAGAATACCGCTAACAGTAGGGATTAATATTCTTAAAAACGGTGTTTGTCCCATCACTTACAATACCAAAACGTTTTTAAAGTTTAGATATCAGATTTTCTGAAGAAAAATATTTTTACACCTACAACATCTTGAGTTGATGTATTTTCTCTCTTGGATTTTCTGAAGAAAAAACAAAGCTACCTGCCACTAAAACATCTGCACCAGCATCAACAAGCAGTTTTCCAGTATTCAAGTCTACACCACCATCAACCTCGATAAGTGTGTTTGTCTTCTTTTGAATGATAAGATTCTTCAACTCATCTACTTTTGACAATGTGTTTTGAATAAACTTTTGACCGCCAAAACCAGGGTTTACAGACATAAGAAGCACCATATCCAACTCTTCGATAATATCGTTAAGCAAAGCAACTGGTGTGTGAGGATTGAGTGTTACACCAGCTTTCATTCCCTTAGCTTTTATAGCTTGCACCACACGGTTAAGATGAGTACAAGCCTCGTAATGTACATTCATTATATGCGCACCCATAGCAGCCACTTCGTCAACAAACTTTTCTGGCTGCACAATCATCAAGTGTACATCCAAAGGCTTGTCTGTAATGCCTTGTAGCAAATTCATTATTGGGAATCCAAATGAAATATTTGGAACAAACACACCATCCATTACATCCAAATGCAACCAATCGGCTTCACTATCATTAAGCATTTCAACATCACGTTGAAGATGTAAAAAATCGGCTGACAACAAAGAAGGAGAAACTAAATGACTCATATGATTATTATTTTTATTTCAAAGATACAAGATATTTAATTAATAAAACAAATAGTATCTATATTTCCTAAATATCAAACCTCACATAGTCTCTATAAATTGTTTTTTCACAAAATCAAGACTAAAGTCGTTAAAAACAAAGAAGAAACTAATGACTATATGTTATTTATATCTATATTTGCGGTTAGATTTTTAATATTAAAATAAAGTTTATGATGAAAAAAATTCTATTCTTAAGCGCAGTTGCTATTATTTTTGCAGCCTGCCAAAGCAAAACTGAATATACTATTAATGGAGAAGTTACAGATTCAAGTTTTGAAGGTCAACAAGTAACTCTTGTTGAGAATGTTGATAATGATATGGTGACTGTAGACTCCACTATAGTTACAAATGGTAAATTTACATTTAAAGGTGAAACCGAATCCCCAGCTTTGCGTTTCATGACATTGGACAAAGCTCGCACTATTGTAATGTTGGAGCCTGGGAAAATAAACGTAAAATATGATACAGATTTCCAAGTTTCTGGCACACCAATCAATGATGCCTTCAACGAATTTAACTCAAAACAAAATGAGCTAAATGAAGAGATGATGTCTATATCAAATGAATACAGAAGCGCCGAGGCTGATGGCACTTTAACTGAAGAGATGACCGAAGAGCTAGTAGCGCAAATTAATGCCGCTAGAGAAAACGGAAAATCTCTACTCTCTGACTTTATTGAGGAAAACATTAAAAACGAGCTAGGCGAATATATGTTTATGACTTCATCAGGCATGTTTGAAGTTGAAGAACAAAAGAAAATTCTTGACATGGCTAGCGAAGAGTACAAAAACAGTGATAACGTACAACGTATTATTGCTCGAATTGAAGCTGTTGAAAAAGTTGCTATTGGCAAAGACTTTGTTGACATCACAATGGATAATCCTGAAGGAGAAACCATCTCTTTGTCCGACTATGCTGGCAAAGGCAAATATGTGTTTATTGACTTCTGGGCAGCTTGGTGTGGTCCTTGTATAAACGAGATGCCAAATGTAGTAGAAGCATATAAAAAATATAAAGACAAAGGATTGGAAATTGTTGGTGTATCTCTTGACCAAGATAAAGAGATGTGGATAGAAGGCATTAAAGAGTTAGAAATGACGTGGCCTCAAATGTCTGATCTTAAACTTTGGGAGAGCGAAGCCGTTGAACTATATGGTTTCAGAGGAATCCCTCACACAGTACTGTTAGATAAAGAAGGAAAAATTATAGCTAAAGATCTACGTGGAGAAGCACTACATGAGAAATTAGCTGAGCTTTTAGACTAATGTAAATAAAGACACATAACAGAAATTAAAAACCACACTTTATTTAAAGTGTGGTTTTTTTATCCTCCTATATACGTTAAAATCGGTTGTAAAAACAATTTTCCGCAACATCTAAGTCAAAATCAAGGTAGCTATTCGAATTTTATAATTATTTTTGTAAAAACGAATAACATCATGAAACGAGACAAATCATATATTCTAGCTATCCTTATCCCGTTTCTTTTAATGGGCTTTGTTGAAACTTCTATTGCACAAAGAAATCAAACCTTTACTGTAGTGCTCGATCCTGGGCATGGCGGCAGAGATCCCGGTGCAGTTGGTGCCATATCTAAAGAAAAAGATATAGTATTAAGTATAGCAAAAAAAGTAGGCAAAAAGATCAATGCTAACCATAGCGATGTAAAAGTAGTATATACTCGTTCAACTGACAAGTTTGTACCCCTCATCGAACGCCCACGTATTGCTCATAAAGCAAAAGCGCAGTTATTTATCTCCCTTCATTGCAATGCACTTGATAGAAGAAGAACTTCGCCACAAGGTGTAGAAACGTACATTTTAGGACTACATCGAAGCGATGACAACCTAGAGGTTGCAAAAAAAGAGAACTCTGTAATTGAGTATGAAGAAAACTACGAAACAAAATATCAAGGATTCAACCCCAATGAGCCAGAATCGTACATTATCTTTGAATTTATGTCCAATAAATTCTTAGAGCAAAGCCTCGACTTTGCAACACTGACACAACACGAACTTGTAAATGGAGCAAAAAGAACTAATAGAAATGTAAGACAAGCTGGTTTTTTAGTACTGCGAGAAACAGGAATGCCAAGTGTACTTATAGAGTTGGGTTATATAAGCAATCGTGCTGAGGAAAGATACTTAAACAGTGAACAAGGTCAAAATACTTTGGCAAACTCTATCTACAATGCATTTACAGAGTATAAAAAAGAGTACGATAAAAGAAACAAGTATGCTATTTCAGGAAATGTAAATCAAGAGGCAACATCTGATAGTAATCTCTACGCATCTAATAGTAGTGATACTAGTACTCAAATCGAGTATAAAATCCAGTTTTTGACAGCTCCAAGAAAATACAATGCTGGATCACGTGTATTTAAAGGACTAAATAATGTAGAATACTATATAGACGGAAATACCTATAAATACACTTATGGAAGCTCTAAAGATGAACAAAGTCTCTACCCTTTATTAAGAGAAGTAAAAACAAAGTTCAGAGATGCTTTCATTGTAGAATTCAGAAATGGAAAACGAATTAAATAAAGATACAAATACAATTTAAATATGAAAAATTGGAGTAAGAACGTAAAAATAGGAGTTGCTTTTTTAGTGAGCCTGGGCATGATATATTTTGGCATCAACTTTTTAAAAGGTGTCAATGTTTTTAAACAACAAAATACTTATATATCAGTATTCGACGACGTATTCAACCTTAGCGTCTCTTCACCCATTTTAGTTAATGGCTTTCAAGTTGGAATTATTAATTCAATAAACTTGATGGAAAATGACACAATGAGCCTTGCTGTAGAAATAAGACTCGATAAAGGATTTAAAGTAAAGAAAGGGAGCAAATTGGAGTTTAGCACAGACTTTTTAGGAGTCTCTACAGTTAGTTTATTAGTAAACCCATACACTACAGAGTTTATAGCCCCTGGCGATACAATTCAAGGTACAAGAGCTAAAGGGTTGATGGATGGAGTGGCTAAAGTAATACCCAAAACAGACTCTATAATGGCAAGACTCGACTCTGTAACAATGTCACTTCAAGAAATAGCTGCAAGCCCTCTGTGGATAACAACAGTAGAATCTTTGAGCGAAACAATGAAGCAGCTAGAAGCTTCAAGTGTTAGTTTAAAAAATGTAATGAGCAACCTCGAAAATGATATGCCCACAATAGGCAATAATCTTGCAGACATTTCATCGAACTTCAAAAAGGTAAGCGAAGACTTAGCCGAACTGAATATAGAAAACACGTTCAATACTTTAGACTCTACATTAGTAAACCTAAAGCATTTATCTGCAAGCTTAAATAGCAACGATAACTCACTTGGCAAACTAACAAACGACACACAGCTACACGATAGCATAACAAGCACCATCAACAGTGCAACTATGCTTCTCGAAGACATCAGAAAGAACCCCGAGAAATATCTAAGCGTTAGATTGCGACTGTTTTAATTTAACAGTCTAAAACCCTATAAACTGCCTTCCACAACAAGCTTAAAACTTGATGTGGAAGGCAAAATATATACACCTATACGAAACTGAAACACATTGATAAAAAAGAATTTACGAATAATAATAAAAAGAAGTAGTGTGAAAACACCACTTACAAATAATTAAAAAAAAGCTATTATATGTAAAAAACATCACTGCAGAAATGAGTTATTTAGAATCACTACAAATAGGAGTTTAAGGAAACATATGATTTAAGTGCTGACTATAAAGACCTTCAAGCACTATATATCATCTTATCATAAGAACCGTAACTATTGTTGATAACGTTTGTATCTCGCTGATAGTCAGCGCATGCATCGTTAATAAAAGCTCCAACTAACTGTATACTAAACGAGTATAAGTAGCACGTTGATAACTAAAGCACTGTTCAACTTACAACTTTGAAATAGAATAATAGATTTTGAATTGTCAATTATTTTGACAAAATTTGCATAACAATTAGGGAATCACTCACACAATAATATAGTCATCTTAATATAAAATGAAAACTGATTTTAAAAGTTTATGGAACAACTGTCTCCAAATTATTCAAGATAATATCTCTGAAGCAGCATATAATACTTGGTTTGCACCCATTATACCTATAAGCTATAAAGATAATATATTTACAGTTCAAGTTCCCAGTCAGTTTTTTTATGAATACTTAGAAGATAAGTTCATAGACCTTATACAACGAACACTTCATCGTGTGATGGGTGAGGCAACTATTTTGAACTATCGCGTTTTAGTAGCTTCAGATAGCAACACTGCTGTTGAAATAAGAGGCGAGTCGAAGAAACAATCTTTTCCAAAGCCAACACTTGCTAAAACAAACAAAGTTCCAAGCCCTTTCAATAGAGTAGAGCCACAAGAGTTTGATTCGCAGATAAACACAAAATACAGTTTTGATAACTTCTTTGAAGGAAACAGCAACAAACTAGCTCGAACTGCAGCTGAAGCTGTTGCCGAAAACCCAGCTAAAACTGCTTTCAACCCACTGTTCATTCACGGTTGTTCGGGTGTTGGCAAAACACATTTGTGTCATGCTATTGGCTCAAGAATAATGGAGAAGTTCCCCAATAAGAAAGTACTATACCTATCGGCACACCTTTTCAAGGTACAATACACCGATGCTACTCGCTTTAATACTGTAAACGATTTTATCAATTTCTATCAAGGAATAGATATCCTTATTATTGATGACATCCAAGAATTATCGGGACTTATAAAAACTCAAAACACCTTTTTCCACATATTTAATCACCTACATCAAAACAACAAACAGCTCATCATGACATCCGACCGTGCTCCAATGGATATGGCTGGTGTAGAAGAGCGTTTATTAACGAGGTTTAGATGGGGGCTTACAACACAACTTGAACGTCCAGAGAAAGATTTGAGAAAGATAATCTTACAACAGAAAATTATTGCTGACGGATTAAAAATATCAGAACCTGTTATAGACTACATTGCCGAAAATGTTAGAGATAATGTAAGAGACCTTGAAGGTATTGTAGTTTCGCTAATGGCTCACTCTATCATTAACGACACAGAAATTGATCTAACTCTTGCTCGTAGAGTAATAGAGCAAAGCATTAAGTTTGAGATAAAGAAAATAACTGTTCATAAAATTCAAGAAGTGGTTTGCGATTACTTCAATATTAAGAGAGACCTCATTCAATCTAGATCTCGTAAACGAGAAATTGTGCAAGCACGACAAGTTGCTATGTATTTCACAAAAGCACACACAGAGCTATCGCTTGCTCAAATTGGCACACATATAGGCAAACGAAACCATGCAACTGTTCTTCATGCTTGCAAAACGGTAAGTGGGTTGAAAGAAGTAGACAAAACATTTCGTTCTAATTTAAAAGAGATAGAACGAATACTACACAGCTAACTAAAGCTAATCTAAGCCACATACTCCTCATTTTATCTCTACACGAGGTGTCAAGATAATTTACAGATAGAGCTTTGCGTTAAACGCAAGGCTTTTTATTTTGTCAGCTCAGCAAACTATTTCAGTGACACTGCAATAATTTAGACCTATAAAAACATATCAACCCCCTATCAGCATTCATGCATATACACCAATTGCTGTTCAGTCTCAATAGATACATTAACGAGAATATTATGAATAATACGAGGCAAATCTATATATTTGTATAGAATTTCACACTCAAACCGCCCACTATGCGCAAAACATTATTTTTATTAGCTATATTCATTTCGTGGATTTCCTACGCTCAACATCCCCTCAAAATTGCAGTTATAAGCGACACTCACTACTTATCGGCAAAACTTGCAAAAGAGGGTGCCGCACTACAAAGCTATCAATCAGCAACGGGCAGAAATATTGAATACTTACACCAAGTACTCTCAAAAGCACTATCCGAAATAAAAGCCTACAACCCGCACCTACTACTCATAGCAGGAGACATCACTAATCATGGAGAACGTGATAGTCACATCGATTTTGTGGCAAAGCTAAAACCTCTTATAGAAAACGGAACACGCATTTTTGTAGTTCCTGGCAATCACGATGTAAATGTACCAAATGCCAAAGCATACATTGGCAATAAAGCAACCTCTACCTCATCCATATCTGCACAAGAGTTTGAGCAGATGTATGCTCCCTTTGGCTATAGCAATGCTCTTAAACGAGACAGTGCATCACTTAGCTACTTGTCAGCAATAAATGACAGCATATGGATTTTAGGAATAGATAGCAATAAGCATCAAGAGCATACTACATCAACTATATCAGCAGGAAGAATTCTTCCTGAAACCATGGAGTGGGCACTAAACATACTAAAAGAGGCAAACTCTAAAGATATTCTAGTGATGGGTATGATGCACCATGGTTTGGTAGAACATATGCCCTATCAATCCACCTTTATGCCCGACTATCTTATCGACGATTGGAAAAACAATGCTGAAACACTTGCAAACAATGGACTTAAAGTTATATTCACAGGACACTTCCACGCAAATGATATCACACTGCTCACAACATCTGAGGGAAACAAAATCTATGATATAGAGACGGGCAGCTTAGCAGGATATCCATTTCCGTATAGACTGATGACATTGCAAAACAACAAGTTAAATATCGAAAGCTACTTTATAGACACAATACCTGGAAAATCGAACCTACAAGAAGAATATCGATTGAAAAGTGAAGAGATAGGTAGACGCATAGCTCAATCAAAAATAAACGCTATGGAGCTACCCATGCCAAATAACTTGAAGGATATACTAGTAGAATTAATGGTGAAAATGCAAATTCTACACATGAAAGGCGATGAGAAAATGGATGCTGAAATGTATGAGATGATTAAGCAACTAAGCGAAATAATAGGCGACTCCAATGCAGATATCGATTCGTTTAAACTCGATTTCCCACCAGCCGATAATTTTGTAGAGATAGAGTTATGAAGAAAATAAAGAAAGCGACGCCTCTGTCCTTGTTTATGCAAAAGGGTATAATAGAAGCGGGATGCGACGAGGCAGGAAGAGGTTGTTTGTCGGGACCAGTATTTGCTGCAGCAGTAATACTCCCATCAAATTTTAAATGCGAAGCACTCAACGATTCGAAACAACTATCAGAGAAAACACGCAATGAACTACGAATAATTATAGAGAAAGAGGCAATAGCCTTTGCAGTTGCACATTGCACTCCACAGGAGATAGACACCATGAATATACTATGGGCATCAGTGGAAGCAATGCATAGAGCAATAGCAAAGTTAAAAGCAACACCCCAACATATATTGGTAGATGGCAATAGATTTAAGCCCTACAAAGACACACCCCACACCTGTGTGGTGAAGGGCGATAGCAAGTTTATGTCGATTGCCGCTGCATCTGTTTTGGCAAAAACACACCGAGATGAGCATATGAAAAAGCTTCATAACGATTACCCACAATACGATTGGAACAAAAACAAAGGCTATCCCACTAGGGCACACCGTGAAGCTATAAAAGAGTTTGGTATAACCCTTCACCACAGAAAGAGCTTCAATTTAACTCAAAGCACCCTTGACAAAGAAGAGTAATACACTTATCAGATTAGAGTAACTTAAAAGAAACTTATTTTAGCCATACAAATGCACTCGCTATAACATTTGACAGTAAAAGGGCAAATACAATGCCTGGTTCCGCCTGCACAGGAGCTTACGAACCCGCCATGACAGGATTAAATCAAGAAGCTTACACTAGCAAATAACTGTTTCAAAAACAAGATCAACGCACTATTTGCCTTTCTACAGCTAAGATTCTACAGCTTTTATTGACAACTGAATACGTTTACGCTCAGTGTCGACAGACAACACCTTTACCTTCACATATTGATGAAGCGACACCACCTCAGTGGGGTTAGAAACAAATCTGTTTGCCAATTCAGAAATATGCACCAATCCGTTTTCTTTGATACCCACATCTACAAAACAACCAAAATTGGTAATGTTGGTAACAATACCTGGAAGCACCATTCCTTCACTCAAATCAGCAATAGTTTTCACATCAGGGCTAAATTCAAACGACTCCACTTTGCTTCGTGGGTCACGTCCCGGTTTTTCCAACTCCTCTAAAATATCTTTCAAAGTAGCCCACCCAATTGTTTCGGTTGTATATTTCTTCAAGTTGACCTTCTCTTTCAACGATTTATCGTTGATTAGCTCCTCTACAGTACAGTTTAAATCTTTTGCCATCTTCTCCACTACATGATAGCTTTCGGGGTGAACAGCAGAGTTGTCCAATAAGTTTTTAGCATTGGGAATACGTAAAAAACCTGCACACTGTTCAAATGCTTTTGCACCCAATCGAGGCACTTTCATTAGCTGCCTGCGAGAATCAAATGCCCCATTTTCAGTACGATAATCAATTATATTTTGCGCCAACGATTCTCCCAGCCCCGACACATATACCAATAGATGTTTACTTGCAGTATTTAAGTTTACCCCTACAAGGTTTACACAACTTTCAACAGTTTGATCCAACGACTTTTTCAACTTCCCTTGGTCCACATCGTGCTGATACTGCCCCACCCCAACAGCTTTTGGGTCTATCTTCACCAACTCGGCCAATGGGTCGCACAGTCGTCTGCCTATAGAAACTGCACCTCTTACTGTGACATCATAATCGGGAAACTCTTCACGTGCAACCTTCGATGCTGAATAGACAGAAGCACCATTTTCGCTCACTACAAACACTTTCACCTCTTTCTCGTAGCGTAAATTGGTAATAAAACCTTCTGTTTCTCTGCTTGCCGTGCCATTGCCAATAGCTATAGCATCTACCTTATAAGTAGATACAAGCTTCGATACTTTATTGGCAGCTTTTTTAAACTCATTTCGTGGAGGGTGTGGATAGATGGTTTCGTTGTGCAGCAAATTACCTTGCTCGTCTAGGCAAACCACCTTACAACCACTTGCAAAACCCGGATCGATGGCAAGCACACGCTTTTGTCCCAATGGTGGAGCCAACAATAGCTGTCGCATATTTTCAGCAAAAACTGCAATAGCTGCATCATCTGCCTTCTCTTTTGATAGCTTAACAAACTCGGTCTCCATCGATGGTTTCATCAGTCTCTTGTAACCATCTTTCACAGCATCCTCAACATAACTGGCAGCTTCTGATGAGTTGTTCACAAATCTCTTTATCAACCTGCTTATACAATAATCATCATCGGGAGAGATAGAGACACGCAAAAACCCCTCCGATTCGCCTCTTCGGATAGCCAGCAACCTGTGTGACGGACAGCGAGATAGCAATGCAGTAAAATCAAAGTAATCACTATACTTCTCTCCCTCTTCCTCTTTTCCTTTTATCACCCTCGAAGTTATTTCTGCCTCTCGTTCATATATTCTTCTCACATCTTGTCGAGCTTGTGCATCCTCGTTTACCCATTCGGCTACAATATCAGAAGCACCCTTTAATGCATCCTCCGTTGTTTCCACCTCATCTGTAATAAAAGCATTCGCTCTATCGCTAGGCGAGCCAAACTCTTGTTTCATCAGCCAAGTAGCCAAATCTTCCAACCCCTTCTTACGAGCGGCTTCGGCACGTGTTTGTCGTTTGGGTCTAAAGGGCAAATATATATCTTCTAAGATGGTGCTATCCCAGCAGTTTGCAATTTTATCGTTCAACGCTGTAGTCATCTTCCCTTGCTCTGTAATAGTAGCAACTATAAACTCCTTTCTCTTTTCAAGCTCTTTATAGTTTTCGTATTGATTTTTTATATTTTCCACCTCCACTTCGTCAAGTCCACCCGTTGTATCTTTACGGTAGCGACTTATAAAAGGGATTGTAGCTCCATCTTGCAGTAGTTTAATGGTGCTCTCTACATTGTTTATACTCAGATTAAGAGATTTCGATATAAGTGAAGATATAACTGACATATTGTTGGTAGTATATAAGTTGTTTATTAGTTTGATATGCAAAAGTAAAGAAAATGCACCAATTTAAACATTCTTTTTTAAACGACTTAATAATTATGAGTATCTTTGCTACAACAAGATATTACAAAGTATGGCAAAACTAAAATCAGTCTATTTTTGCAGCAATTGCGGCAATGAATCACCTAAATGGATGGGCAAATGCCCTGCCTGTGGCGAGTGGAGCACCTATGTAGAAGAGCTGATACGCAAAGATAGTGCGGCAGCAGCGATAGAAGATACCCGCTCTTTTTCGAGTGGAAGAAACACACCTCAACCCCTAAAAGAGATAAGGGCAGACGAAGAACCTCGCATAGATATGCAAGACAATGAGCTCAATAGAGTATTGGGGGGCGGACTAGTGCCTGCATCGCTTGTGCTTATTGGTGGCGAACCTGGTATTGGTAAGTCAACATTGGTGCTGCAAACCATTCTCAAACTACAATCTGTCAAATCGCTCTATATATCTGGTGAAGAGAGTGCTAGACAGCTTAAACTAAGAGCAGAACGAATAAATATAGAGAACGACAATTGCCTCATTGTTTGTGAGACAAATCTAGATAAAATATTTGAACATATAAAAAACACCACCCCCGAATTGGTAATCATCGACTCTATACAAACGATGTATAGCGACTCTCTAGAGTCGTCACCCGGCAGCATATCGCAAGTGCGAGAGTGTGCCAGTGCTATACTCAAATTTGCAAAACAATCGGGAATTCCCACACTAATGGTTGGACACATCACAAAAGATGGAAGCATTGCAGGACCAAAAGTGTTGGAGCATATTGTTGACACAGTTTTGCAATTTGAGGGAGACCAACACTATATGTACAGAATATTGCGCAGTATAAAAAACCGCTTTGGAAGCACTGCAGAGTTGGGAATATACGAAATGAACCAATCGGGTTTGCGAGAAGTGAGCAATCCATCGGAAATGCTACTTACCAAAAACCACGAAGAGTTGAGCGGAGCCACTATTTCGGCTACAATAGAAGGAGTTCGACCCTTTTTGATTGAAACACAATCATTGGTTAGTTCGGCTGCTTATGGCAATCCACAACGCTCGGCAACAGGCTTCGACATTCGCAGAATGAATATGTTGCTAGCTGTACTAGAAAAGCGTGCAGGCTTTAAATTGGCACAAAAAGATGTCTTCTTAAACATTGCAGGAGGGTTAAAAATAAACGATCCAGGAATGGATCTATCTGTTATCAGCGCCATACTTTCGTCGAGCTTAGATATCTCTGTTGCCAAAGACACCTGTTTAGCAGGCGAGGTGGGTTTATCTGGAGAGATACGCCCTGTGAACCGAATTGAGCAACGCATTTTTGAAGCAGAAAAACTGGGTTTTTCACGTATAATTGTGCCAGACAATAATTTAAAGGGCTTTACGTCGAAAGTTTCAATCAAAATAGAGACAGTGCGCAAAGTGGAAGAGGCTTTCAGATTGCTATTTTCTTAAACACCCACTATTCACCACATTATCATCAACATCGGCTATAGCATTTAGTAATCACACCCCTCTTTTGATGATAGATTGTGTCTTTTAAAGCAAAATAGTTGGGTATATTTTTTTTAATATAAAAAATATAGTATCTTTGCATTCGCTTTACAAAAGCACCGGTACCTTGGCCGAGTGGCTAGGCAACGGTCTGCAAAACCGTCTACGGCGGTTCGAATCCGCCAGGTACCTCAACACAAATTAGTGGAAACCCTTGTAAGATATGTTCTTATGAGGGTTTTTTGTGTCTAAATAATTTCACTCATATCCAAAACATCGCTGATAAAACAACAGAAGAAAACTTCGCCATAAATAAAACCCCAAAAATCTTTTAACATTATGCTTTTTTATTATCTTTGTTTCTGATTAAATTAACCGATAGATAATTACCATTAAAATTCGACCTCTTCTGTTGCACAGCAAGGAGTTCAAGAAACAATACAAACAGCATTAAAGTCCCTATTATTTATATATAATTCAAAAAAAACAGTATCGACATGAGAAAATCTTTATTGATTATCATTGCTTTTATTTCAGCTCTAGCAATAAAAGCACAGGAAGCACCGCTATGGATGCGATATAGCGCCATATCACCTGATGGAAAAGAGATAGTCTTTTCGTACAAAGGCGACATTTTTAAAGTTCCCACAACGGGAGGTCGTGCCATTCAACTTACTACACACGTGGCTCACGACACAAGACCAGTATGGTCTCCAGATGGAGAGCAAATAGCCTTTGCATCAAATCGTGAAAAGAACTTCGACGTATATCTAATGCCAGCCGAAGGAGGTGCACCAAAAAGATTAACCACACACTCTTCGAATGCATACCCTATCACATTTCGAGGCAACGAAAGCATTCTATACACATCAAACATCAAACCCGATGCAGAGGATGGAGAGTTCCCATCGCGTCAGTTTGACCAGGTGTATGAAGTGGACACGGCAGCCAACCGCCCCACCCTGTTCTCTTCGCTCACAATGGAAGATATATCAATAGACCCTTCTGGAACAAAACTGCTCTATCACGATAAAAAAGGATACGAAGATCCATGGAGAAAGAGACACACCTCGTCGATAACACGCGATGTGTGGCTTTACGATATGGGAGAAGAGAGCACTTATAAGAAACTAACTACTTTTAAAGGTGAAAACAGAACTCCACGCTGGAGTGCCGATGGAGAGTCGTTTTACTATTTAAGCGAACAAGATGGCTCGTTTAATGTGTATAAAAGAGGACTAAATGAGATTAGAGCCACCCAGCTTACAAACTTTGAAGACAACCCGGTGAGATTTCTTACAGTGAGCAACGGTGAAACCCTCTGCTTCTCTTTCGATGGAGAGATATACACCATGCAAGAAGGTGGACAGCCCCAAAAAGTGTCTATCGAAATAATAAAAGACAATCAAGAGGACAAACTAAAATACATGAACTTTACCAATGGCGCTAGAGAGATGGCTGTGTCACCAAACGGTAAAGAGATAGCATTTATAGTACGTGGCGATGTGTTTGTAACTTCGGTTGAATATGGCACAACGCGCCGTATAACCAACACACCCGATCAAGAACGCGATGTGTCGTACAGCCCCGATGGACGTTCGATTCTATACTCATCGGAACGTGATGGACATTGGAATTTATACCAAACAACATTGAGCAAGAAGGACGAAAAATCATTCCTCTATGCTTCTAAATTCGAAGAGAAGCAACTGACAGATTCTGATTTACCATCATTTCAAGCCCTATACTCACCAGATGGCAAAGAGATTGCTTATCTATACAATCGGACCGAAATACGTATATTGAACCTAGAAAGCAAACTTTCACGCACTGTTCTTAAAGGTGAATATAACTACTCTTATTCGGATGGAGACCAATGGTACAGATGGGCTCCAGATAGCAAGTGGATTATAGCTAAATATATAAGTGTGGGTGGATGGAACAACACCGATGTGGCATTGATAAATGCAGACGGAAGTGGCGAAGTAACCAACCTTACCGAAAGTGGCTACACTGATAGCAATCCACGTTTCGCACTAGATGGCAAAGCTATGATTTGGTTCTCAGATCGTGCTGGCTATCGCAGTCATGGTAGCTGGGGTGCTCATAGAGATGCTTATATTATGTTTTTTGAAGGAGAGGCATACGATAAGTTTAGAATGAGTAAAGAAGAGCTAGCCTTGCTAAAAGAGGAAGAGAAAAAAGAGAAAGATGACGAGAAGAAAGATGACAAAAAAGGCAAAAAGGACGACGAGGAGAAGAAAAAAGAGGTAGAGCCCCTAAAGTTTGAACTTGAAAATAGAAGAGACCGTATTGTACGTCTCACACCCAACTCATCGTCTGTAGTAGATGCCATGTTGAACAAAGATGGCGACAAGCTTTACTACCTTACAAGTTTTGAGAAAGATTACGACCTTTGGGAATACGATCTAAAGAAACGTTCCTCTAAAATATTATCTAAAGCAACTGGTGCTGGTGCACTTCATATAGACAAAGATGGCAAAAACATCTTTATGCTAAGCCGTGGACAGCTCAAAAAGATTGACTTGGCAAAAGGCAGTGTTACTCCTATCAGAATAGAAGCACAATTTGAGTACGAACCAGAAAAAGAGCGTGCCTATATATTCTATCATACTTGGAAACAGGTAAAGGATAAGTTTTATGTAAAAGACCTTCATGGCATTGATTGGGATGGTTATAAAGAGACATATGAGCGTTTCCTTCCACATATTAACAACAATTTCGACTTTGCCGAGATGTTGTCTGAAATGCTTGGAGAGCTAAATGGCTCGCATACAGGTGCAAGATATTCTGGTCCCAGCACATCGATGCCAACAGCTACATTAGGAGCGTTTTATGATGAGGCATACAGTGGCGATGGACTGAAAATAAAAGAGGTAATTAATCAAGGACCTTTAACTGCAGCCAATATCGACCTGAAAGCAGGTGCTATCATCACAAAAATTGATAACAACCCTATTGAGAAAGGAAAAGATTATTATCACCTATTGGCTGGAAAAGCTGGCAAGAAGGTACTGCTTACATACAAAACATCAGAAGATGGTGCTGAAAAAGAGGAGTGGGTAAAACCCATTTCACAAGGTGCACAATCGAATCTATTATACAAGAGATGGGTTGAACAACGCCGCGAAATGACAGACTCGCTTTCTAATGGACGTATTGGCTATGTTCACGTAAGAGGAATGGATAGCAATAGCTTCCGTGAGGTATACTCCGACCTATTGGGCAGATACAGGAACAGAGAGGCAGTAATAATAGACACCCGACACAATGGTGGCGGATGGCTACACGACGACCTGGTGACGCTCCTAGGCGGTAAAGAGTATCAACGCTTTGAGCCACGCGGACAGTACATTGGTAGCGACCCATTCAACAAATGGCTCAAACCATCGGTTGTGCTTGTTTGTGAGGACAACTACTCTAATGCTCATGGTTTCCCATGGCTCTACAAAGAGTTGGGATTGGGTAAACTAATCGGAACTTCTGTTCCTGGAACAATGACAGCCGTTTGGTGGGAAACACAAATAGATCCAAGCATCGTATTTGGTATACCACAAGTAGCTGTAAAAGATATGCGTGGCAACTATCTCGAAAATCAAGACTTAGAGCCAGATATCGAAGTGTACAACACTCCTGCTTCTGTTCTTGAAGGTAGAGACCTGCAACTTGAAAAGGCTGTAGAAGTGCTTTTACAAGGAGAATAGACATCTGAAGCTTTAAGAGGAAAAAGCTTGTCATAAATAATTAATAATACATTAGCTAACTCAATTGGGTTGGCTAATGTTTTATTATACAATATTTAATGATACTCTTTTGAGGGGTCGCCCCGCAACAGTAGTGTGGAATTATGGTTTGTAGAGTTTGCCACCCTTTTTATCAATGGTGGTTCAACTGTAGTATCTCTGTTTACATCAACTTCAATGCTTACACCTGAATCATAAGAATAAGAATCAGCATGAGTATCAACACCAACATTTAAAGAATCAATATCAGTATCAATATCAGTATCAATATCAGCATCAAAATCTGCATCAGTAGGGGTAGAGTTAGAATTAGAGACAAGCTCGCCGATATTAGCCTCCGCTGTCATTTTATTCGGAACTACAGAATCAGAATTCTTATTATCCTCTTTTGCAGCATCGCGTCGATTGTTTTGTTCTCGCAGTTTAGCCGACTTGTAATACATCTCTGATAGTTGATTCAATGTTTTAATCAACAATGCTAGCTCTTCGTGGCTATCTGTAGCAGCATCTACATCATCCTCAAGGCTAACGATATACGCCAGCTCAACACCTTGGAAGAGGTGGTCGATTCTGCTCAACAAATCCTTGCTAATAGCACGTGAGGAAACTTTGGGGCGCTTAGAAAGCAACTCTATTCTTCTCTTTACTATTGAGTTAAACTTTTTGTGAGCATTGTAAACCTGATCAAACTCATCTATTAAACCATGCTTATCAATTACCGCGGCAAGTAGTTCACTCTTTGCCACCATATCGAAAAAGCCCGCTATCTTTTGATTTAGCACCTTATCGTTTTTGCATTTATGCAAATAACACAAATGGGTTTTTATTGCATTAGTTAGAACCTGCAGATGCGACTCCTCAATAGCATCATCAAGCATTTTAGCTTTTAGCTTAAACATACTGATAATTAGAAGCATCTTCTCTTTTTGCTTCTTTACTTTCAACCTTTCTGTATCTACTCCATAGTTTAAACGAAGAAGATTGATATCTCCCCTCTTCTTTAGCAACAAGCCAAACAATTGATTAATAAAAGGTGATTTTGGTTTATGCTCTTCTATGATACTTATTACTCGCTCCGAATAATCAGCTGTTTCTGCTTTTAGCAATCGAGAATAAGGAAGTCTCCTGATTTTTAACGAATTGGAATGTTCTTTTGCCATGTCTATTCCTGTTTTGTGAAATTAAAGCAATATTGCTTTGATTAATTTACACATATATAGCGCACTATCTTCATGTAGAGTGTTTTCTGTAAGGTTGTTAGATGTAAATAGTAGCCTATCTATATGCCTTCATGATATCTCACAAAGATAGTGAAAATATTTATATTTTCAAAGGAAAAACGACTCACAAGAGGCTAACTGTTGATAGTTTTTTTATCAAATTTTATGATTTCGGCTGTTTGACAAAAATCTCTGCAAAACACGGTATATTATCGTCGCCGTAAACCCTATTAAAGGGAGAAATAAATAGTGTAACTCAAAGAATTAACACAACTCTTGTCATATATCCATTGGCAAAACATCTCTTACGTGGGAAATTGTTGAAAACAGTTGAAAACTCGATTCCCCGTGGGGAATTTGTTTGAAAAGAGAGAAAACCGACATAAAAAGCAAAAAATTGCCCATTTATGGTACATTTTTCATTTCTACTAAAGTTTTTTGTCCACTCATCTCATAAAATTTATTTTAAAAGCCTACGATTGAGCATTTCAAACCCAAAATTCGATTCCACCACGTAGAATTGAGCACTTATCACACTATTTTAGTTTTTGATGGAGCAAAATGTTGAGAAAAGCCTTTCATAAACATTTTCCCCGTGGGGAATGCTCTTTTCAACAGTCAACACTCTGATTCCCCATAGGGAATCTGCTTTCCAACTGTTTTAAGTGTTTTCATTGTCAAAAATTGATAGAAACAACTCCCTCCCCTTCAATCGAATAGCCACAACGTGAGTGGTATAAGACATAAAAAAGACCGCCCCACAAAAGCAGGGCAGTCTTATAATTTTGTCTATACTATCTTATTTATTTCGATTTTTTGTTTTTACTATCGTCAGCACTTGGCTTTGAATCTTGTTTAATGGACTGTTTTTGTTTAGCATTTGCTTTCATTATTTGCGAAAACAAGCCACCGTCAACCTTTATATCGGTTCCGGTAATAAATTCTGAACAGTCGCAAACCAGAAACTTTGCCACCTCTGCAATATCCTCTGGCACACCATATCTGCCTGCAGGAGTCATTCGACGCTGTGCCTCCATCGTTTCTGGATGATCGTGCCAAGCTTGTTTTACCATGGGCGAGAAAACAACTCCTGGAGATATCGTCACAATTCTTGCACCCATATTTCCAAAACGCATCACATTATCCTCGCAAAGCAGCAACACACCGCGCTTTGTAAAATTATACATAGTATCGGAGTTGCCCTCAACAAAAGGCTCTACAATAGAGAATGCATCCTTTCTATTAGGCTTGCGCAAAGCCTCATCATAAGCAGGGTTGGGTGGTATTGCATGCCCCATCATTGAAGCAATTAAGACAATAACGCTATCTTTTCTAGAAATATCGTGAAAAGTGTCTATCACAATATCTGTGGCTCTAAGATTGATGTTGAAAATCTGCTCTAGGTTTTTTGTTGCCCCGCTCACTCCCGCTGTGTGAATAACAGCCTTGAAGTTTCCTTGTCGCAATGTGAGATTTTTTAATTCTTCAACAGACTCTCGGTTAGTAATATCTGCCGCAAAACCCAATGCATCGATCCCTTCGCCTCTTAACTCAACTACCAACTTATCAACAATCTCTTGTGAATAATCGGTTACAACTAGCTTGTAGTCTCTCATTGCATACACACAGCTTCTACCAATACCTCCTGCTGCGCCTGTTATTACTACTACTTGATTTCTTGTTAATGCCATAATATTTTATTTTTTTGTTTATATACTATAAATTACAAGATACAAAAAAGCCAAATAAATAACATGCATTTTGAAATGTTTTTTACAAATTCCCAAACCACATACCCTCCATAACTAAGCGAAAACACACTAAACAAAGTGCCATGCTTGCATCTGCTAAACAAACGATGCATTGCATGGTGTATGGGAATGGGAAAAGAACAATACATTTTATCTACTCAAATTAAGAAAATATATAAATAAATCTATCAGTAAGTAAATTTATTTTATACCTTTGATAAATAATGACAAGAAATCAGTAATAACAACAATATAAATCAAAAAAGCATGAAAAAATATTTTTATTCAGATGGTACAAACAAATTTGGTCCGTTTTCTATAGATGAACTTAGAGAGAAAAACATTACTGAAGAAACTCTAATTTGGTTTCAAGGATTGAGCGAATGGCTACCAGCTCGCAATTTTTCGGAGTTGAATGATATTTTCGCTCCATCACCACCCCCTATAACTAAATCAAGCTCTAGCACAGATACAAGTTCTAGTGCATACAGCCAACCAAGCAGCTCTCATAATCAACAACCACCAAAAACATGGCTAGTGGAATCAATTTTAGCAACACTCTTCTGCTGCTTGCCTTTGGGTATTGTGGGTATAGTGAATGCTTCTAAAGTTGAATCTCGTTTTTATGCTGGAGATTTCGATGGAGCACAGCAAGCCTCGGCAGATGCTGCCAAATGGACAAAGATAAGTTTTGGTATTGGAATTGCGGTTGGCGTAATTTATTTCATAGTAATGCTTGCAGCGGGTATAGGTGGTGCCTATTAGTGCTACTCTAAAAAAGGTTGCTTTATTAATTATTATAGCAATTTTAGCTCTATTGTATAAACTCTATAGCCCAGCGGAGTATATTCTTTTTCCAAAATGTCCATTTAGAGTTGCAACTAGCTTGCAATGCCCTGGTTGTGGGTCTCAAAGAGCGATACATTATCTTTTAAACCTCGACATATATAATGCTATAAAAGAGAATGCAATTTTGGTTTTTTCAATACCCTATCTTCTAACGGGTTTGTTGTTTGATACTATCAAGAGCACCGATCTAAGTTTTCTTAAATGGCGAAAAATTCTTTTTGGAGAAAAAGCAATTTGGGGAATACTTTCAATCATTATTCTGTTTTGGATAGTTAGAAATATTGTTTAGTTCATACACATCAACAAACAACTTACAGTTGATTGATAGTATATATATTAATCTAAACCCACTGAATAGAAAACCCCACTACCAAGATAATCTTAGTAGTGGGGTTTATAGTTTTAAAACCAAACCAGTATGGCTTGACTAATATATATCTATTTTAGAATGAAAAGTCGATACCTGCAGCAAACACTTTGTTGGTGCGGCTATATACATCAGTGCCAGGAACTCCAGTGCCATTATAATTGGCTGATGATTTGGTGTAGTCAGAATAGTTTGTAAAGAAATAACCAACATTAAGCTGAACATTCTTCGATAAATTTACTGCACCACCAAATCCAATTGAGTAGGAGTCGATAGAAAAGCTAAGATCCGACTGAAATGCATCAGTTGCACCAAAGCGTGTAATTTGACCTCCTGTACTTATCAAAAACATATCGTTGATACGATACTCAATACCAGCAAGATACTCATTAGTATTGTCTGACAAGTGCTTCTGCTTATCGTTTGCCATTGAGGCATCTTTATCAAAGAAAAGATGATAACCCACACTTGCCGTTAGGCTTGGCAATATATCGTACGATGCACCAATTGTAAATAGTGCGGGTGAGTCGTGAGCAGTGTTTACACCATCTCCATACAAGCCAGTGTCATCTCTTGTAGTTTTGTTCTCAACATTCAATCCATTTTTAAACTCGTACTTCGTTCCTATATTAAGACCAGCATGAGAGAAGTGAACACCTATAATGGGAGCAACTCCCCAACCCGACTGTTTGCTTTCCAAATGAGCACCATCAGCAGCCATTTTAGAAGGCAGTATCAACATGTCTTTTGTCGGCTGCGGAGTGTTAGGATTGTTATTGACAAAGTTGAAAATAGCCGAGGGATCCATAAAACCACTATTATCAGGGATGCCAGTTTGACCCATCAATCCTTCTGAATCTATATTCATCCTTAGATTGGTAAGATGTCCTTCGTACTCATTATGAACAATATTCAATCGGAAGCCACCATATACAGAAAACATATCGTTTATTTGATAAGTTCCACCCAATTGGGCGCCAAAAATGTAGTTAACACCATGCATATATTGGTCTAAAGAATATCCCTTTGAAATGAGCGATGAGCCAGGAATTGCATTTGCCAATCCGGCACCTATCTGATTAATTGCGGGGACAAGCATCGAAACTTGCGATTCGAACGAAGGCAGTCCATCATCAAACGTTGCTTTTCCTCCACCTCCTGTTATCGAAATGTTTCCAGAAAGCGCCCATTTACCTTTTCTATATACAGCTTGCAAGCCTGGTACAAGTGGAGCGGATGCTTTACCAATAAAATCTTTTGTTCCAGCTCCTGTCATTGGAGCAAAAGAAGAGGTGATAATTCTCTCTTGAAAAACACTCTGATTGCTAAATGAGAAGTGGAAGCCTTCGGATAGTTTAATTGTTCCTGCTGGGTTGTAGTAAGCCGCATCTGCATTGGTAGAGGCATCGAGAGCCATCAAGCGTGCAAATCGTGCACTTGGATTGGTATTAGTTAATATACCACCAGCAAAAGCCATTGATGTAGCTGATAGCGACAATATCGCAACAGCTATTATGGTTTTAATCCTAAAAAAATCTTTCATTATTAATCTTTTAAATTTGTATTTGTGCAGCCTAACACTGCACACTATCTGTAATAGTGTGCAAAGATAATTGTTTTACACAAATAACATAGAGAAGACTCCTATTGTTTTAGAAAAAGAGTATTATTAACATTTCATTTCTTATATCTCAACAACCTCAACGCATTGAGAACTACCACCAATGTAGAGCCTTCGTGAAAAACCACAGCAATTGCCATATTGGCAAATCCGAATATAGTGGCGGGGATGAGCAGGGCTACAACTCCTAAACTAATAAAAATGTTTTGCTTTATAATTCTGCGCGTCATTCTGCTCAACCCAATAGCAAATGGAAGTGCATCGAGCGTATTGCCCATAAGTGCAATATCTGCTGTTTCTAGAGCAACAGCAGAACTAGCCGCCCCCATGGCTATACCCACAGTGCTATGTGCCATAGCGGGTGCATCGTTCACACCATCTCCCACCATTGCCACTTTGCTTTCGGTCTCTTTTAATTCTTTTATAGCATCTACTTTTTGCTCGGGCAATAAACCACCCCAAGCGTCAGTTATACCTATCTCTTGAGCCACTGCATCAGCCACTTTCTGGTTGTCGCCAGTTAGCATAATCATTCTTTTTATGCCCACTTTCTTCAATTTCTGCAATGTGCTTTGCGCCTCTTTTCGTGGTGTATCCATCAAAGCAATAATACCTATATAGGCATTATTGCGCCGTACAATCATTGTGGTATTCCCCTTCTCTTCAAGAACTTCCACCTGTTCTCTTATAGCTGCAGAGGGTTTCTGATTATCAATATTATCGTGTAGCTCTAAGTTGCCTATATATATATCATCACTCCAAAGTAGTGCTTTAACACCCTTTCCTAGCACCGACTCTAGGTTTTGTGCTTCAGAGAGTAAACGTTCATCACCAATACGTTTCTTGCCATCTCTCACAATTGCTTTTGCCAATGGGTGGTCGCTTAAAGCCTCCACTGCCACAGCTATTCTCAACAATTCATTTTCATCAACATTATCTAAAGCTATCACTTCTGTTAGGTTTGGTTTACCTTCGGTTAGTGTGCCAGTCTTGTCGAATGCCAACGCTGTCAACACACCTAAATCTTCTAGCGGACGCCCCCCTTTTATAAGCACCCCTCCTTTTGCAGCTCTAGCCACACCGCTAAGCACTGCACTGGGTGTAGATATTGCTAGTGCACAAGGACTTGCCGCTACAAGCACCGTCATGGCACGATAGAAACTATCGTTGAAAGTTTCGTCTATTACAAGAAAAGCTCCTAATAACAAAACAACCAATCCTAAAATTATTGGAACAAAATATCTTTCAAATTTATCTGTAAACCGCTGTGTGGGCGACTTTTGTGTTTGAGCCTCGTTCACCAAAGTAATCAGCCTAGAGAGTGTGGTATCTTTGCTCTCCTTAATCACCTTCACTTCAAGCGAGCCGTTTCCGTTAATTGTTCCAGAGTAAACCCTATTATCGCTGCTAATATCTTTTTCTTTAGAATAATCTATTTCGGTATCTTCAACAGCTACTTTGTCTACAGGTATACTCTCGCCTGTGATAGATGACTGGTCGACACTGCTCTGACCATACACCACAACAGCATCCACTGGGATTTTACTATCGGGTCTTACAACAATTATATCGTTAATCCTCACACTGTCAATATCCACCTCTTCTGTTTTGCCATTACGCTTTCTAAGAGCTGTTTTGGGAGCAAGCTCTGCCAATGCTTCTATCGACTTCTTAGCTTTGTTCATAGCGTGATGCTCTAAAGCATGACCCAAACTGAACAAAAATAGTAGCAATGCACCTTCTACCCACTTACCCAATATAGCTGCTCCAATAGCTGCAACCATCATCAGGAAATCGACTTCGAAACCTCCTTTCAACACCCTTTCCAATGCCTCTTTTGTAGTAAAATATCCCCCAAATAGATAAGAACCAATATAGAAAGCTATGCTAACAGATAATGGTACAGAGGTAATAAAGGAGACCCCAAAACCGATGGATAAGAAGATTCCTGAAAGGATTGAGAAAATCAACTCGGTTTTCTCTCCAAACACCCCACCATGCGAGTGTTCATGCTCGTGGACACCCTCTTTTTCTCTCTTCTCTGTAGGTTCTCCTTTTACCGCCTGCAAATATTTTTTAGCATCTACAGACTTGTTGGGTATTGACAATCCCTGCTTCCTTAGTGCTTGCAACAACTCTGCCTCTCCCAGTTTCATCTTCTCAAACTCTGCCCTTATCATTCCAGATGCAGAAACCGAAACCTCAATCATACCCGGCAGAGCTTTAAGCTTCTTCTCTATATTGCGAGCTTGTCGAGGATGCCGAATACCCCTCACCTCTATCAACTTATGCCCTATTCTTTCACTAATAGACGAACCCACCTGATGTGCAATGGCACGTATACGACTAATGGATATCTCCGATGGATTGTAATGAAAGCAGAGATGTGGTACATCGCTTCCCTCCACTTTTTCAACATGCACTTTCTCAATTCCTTTTTCATCCTCTAATAGTTGTATAAAATCTTGAACACATGCATCTTTATCATCAGGAACTTCAGGAAGTATAAGTGGTATTTCTATTTGCAATTTCTCCATAATCTTTCTCTAAGAGCTAATTTTTAATCTAAGCAAATATACAATTTATAAATGTGAAACAGTGGGTATTGTGTTGAGAAAAACAGCAATTCACTTTGATTCTAAATAGATATACAATCTAGATTGTATAAAAAGGAAGCTGTTAACATCACACAACATCCAACAATTACTTCAGCACTATAATCAAAGAAAAAACAACATAATTTACAATCTGTTCAATTTATTGGTGTTGGTAGTTATTTAAATTTGTCAGCTTTTTTGTGTAAGTTTGTAGATTGTATTTCAAAAAAAGAGCCACTTAACTAAATATATAAATGAGCAATCCTAAAGTAATAGATATAAAAGGTGCGAGAGTAAACAACCTCAAAAATATTGACGTGAAAATACCTCGCAACACATTCACCGTAATTACTGGTCTGTCAGGGTCTGGTAAATCCTCGCTAGCATTCGACACGCTTTATGCTGAGGGGCAAAGACGCTATGTGGAAAGTTTATCGTCTTATGCGCGTCAGTTTCTAGGCAGAATGCACAAACCCGAAGCTGACTATATAAAAGGAATACCTCCTGCAATTGCTATTGAACAAAAGGTGAATACACGCAATCCGCGTTCTACAGTGGGCACCTCAACGGAGATATACGACTATCTGCGTTTGCTGTTTGCTCGCGCTGGTAAAACTATTTCACCTATTTCTGGTGAAGAGATAAAAAAACACTCTGTAGCTGATGTAGTGGCTCATATGAAGTCGTACACAGAGGGCACTCGCATGGCTGTTCTCACTAATATTGAATTAAGAAGCGAGCGCACACTGCGTGAACAGCTAGAGGTGTTGCAAAAAGAGGGTTATACACGGGTAGAATTTAAAGATGAATTTTTTAGGATAGATGATTTTTTGACACGTGAAACACTCCCTACTATTGAAGATGTATTACTGGTAATTGATCGTCTATCTACAGGGTCGGACAAGAGCACTATTAGTAGATTTTCCGACTCGGTAGAGACTGCTTTTCTTGAAGGAAATGGAGATTGTGTGGTAAAGTATTGGACAGACCAAGGAATTGAAAGAACTCCATTCTCTAGTCGTTTCGAAGCAGACGGAATAGTTTTTCAAGAACCTACCGACTTAATGTTCAGCTTTAATAGCCCTGTTGGAGCATGCCCCAAATGCGAAGGCTTTGGGATGGTGATGGGGATAGACGAAAACCTGGTTGTGCCTGATAAGAGTCTCTCTGTATATGAAGGATGTGTTGCTTCTTGGCGTGGCGAAAAGATGGGTCAATGGCGAGTAGAGTTTGTTGATAAGGCTTGGAAGTACGACTTTCCGGTTCATCGTGCCTACTACGACCTATCTGATGCAGAAAAAGATTTGCTATGGAATGGCAATGAAGAGATTTACGGTATCAACAGCTTCTTCAAAATGCTAGAAGAAAATCTTTATAAGATTCAATACAGAGTGATGCTGGCACGCTACCGCGGTAAAACAATTTGCCCTGTGTGCAAGGGAGCACGCTTGAAAAAGGAAGCGCTTTATGTGAAAATTGGAGGCAAATCGATAGCAGATTTAGTGTCGATGCCCATTTACAAACTAAAAGAATTTTTCGATACACTTGAAATGGATGAAACTGACATTGCCATCTCTAAGCGATTGCTGATTGAGATAGAAAACCGTGTACAGTTTTTAATGGATGTTGGGCTATCGTACCTTACATTAAATAGATTGTCAAACACTTTGTCGGGTGGAGAAAGCCAACGGATTAATATTGCCTCATCATTAGGAAGCAGTTTGGTTGGTTCGCTCTATATTCTGGATGAGCCCAGCATTGGACTTCACTCTCGCGATACTCAACTGCTAATCAATGTATTGAAAGACCTTAAAAACATTGGCAACACTGTGGTAGTGGTTGAACACGACGAGGAGATTATTCGTGCTGCAGATTATATCATCGATATTGGCCCGCTAGCAGGTCGATTGGGTGGAGAAATTATCTATCAAGGCGATGTTGACAAACTCGTGTCAAAATCAGATAGTTATACAGTAAAGTATTTGATAGGTGAAGAAAAAATTGAAGTCCCCAATCAGCGAAGAAAATGGAATAATTATATAGAAATAAAAGGTGCACGCCACAACAACCTTAAAAACATAGATGTGAAAATACCATTGGGGGTAATGAGTGTAGTTACTGGAGTGAGTGGTTCAGGAAAATCTTCGTTAATCAACAATGTGTTTTATCATGCTTTGCAAGATAAAGTGAATAGCACAACTACTAGAAATATCGATTACAACGAAATAACAGGTGATTATAAACTAATAAACCGGGTGGAGCTAGTAGATCAAAACCCCATTGGTAGATCGTCTCGTTCAAATCCTGTAACCTATATAAAAGCTTACGATGAGATACGAAAATTATTTGCAGCTCAGCCGTTATCTAAACAGATGAATTTTACACCTGCCTTCTTCTCTTTCAATGTTGATGGAGGTAGATGTGAAGAGTGCAAAGGTGATGGTGAAATTGTTGTAGAGATGCAATTTATGGCCGACTTGAAGCTTACATGCGAGTCGTGTCATGGCAAACGATTCAACTCGGATGTTTTGGAAGTAGAGTACAATGGCAAAAATATTCACGATGTATTGAATATGACTATTGATCAAGCCATGGAGTTTTTTGGTTCAAAGAAAGGTTCTACTGAAAAGAAGATAGTTAAGCGAATGCAACCCCTGCAAGATGTTGGGCTTGGCTATGTTAAGTTGGGACAATCGTCATCTACCCTATCGGGTGGAGAAAGCCAACGTGTAAAACTAGCCTTCTTTTTGGGTGAGGAGAAAACAGACTCTACCCTGTTTATTTTTGATGAACCCACAACAGGTCTTCATTTTCATGACATAAATACGCTATTGAATGCATTTTACGCACTAATAGAAAGAGGACACACCATTGTGATTATCGAACACAACATGGATGTTATAAAATGCGCAGACTATATTATAGATTTAGGTCCCGGTGGAGGAGACAAAGGTGGCAACATAGTTAGCTGTGGAACACCCGAGGAAGTGGTAAAGTGCAAAGACTCTTATACTGCCGAGTATCTGAAAGAGAAATTACAACTATCTTAACAGATATAGTATTACAAAAAAAGCGTGGTTATTTTTTCTCAAAATAAGATTTAATTCAAAATTGAATTAACTTTGTTTCGAAAAAGAAGAAACCAACAGATTTATAGTTCATAAATCAAACATTAAACTAGAAAATATTACTAAAACATAAACTTTTATTAGAAGAAAAAATTATGAGTAAAAAACCAGTATCATTAATTATATTAGATGGTTGGGGAATCGGTAAAGATTATCCTGGAAATGCAGTTACACGCGGAAATACACCAGTATTTGACAAACTTATGCAAGAGAACCCAACTAGCACACTAGACGCAAGTGGTGAAGAAGTGGGCCTTCCAGCGGGACAGATGGGGAACTCAGAAGTAGGTCATATTAATATTGGAGCAGGAAGAGTGATTTATCAAGAACTTCCACGCATCTCTAAAGCTATAGAGGATGGTAGCTTCTTTGAGAAAAAAGAGTTTTTAGCTGCTGTAGAAAATGCAAAAAAGAACAAAGGGAAAGTTCACCTTATGGGTTTGGTTTCCAATGGTGGAGTTCATAGTCATGTAGATCATCTATATGGGCTATTAGAACTTATGAAAAGACAGGGACAGAAAGAAGTTTATGTTCATGCAATATTAGACGGAAGAGATGTACCACCATCTGTTGGCAAGGAAGACATAGAAAAACTTGAAGTTAAACTAAAAGAAATTGGTGTAGGAAAAATAGCAACAGTTACAGGCAGATACTACACGATGGATAGAGACACAAGATGGGAGCGAACAAAATTTGGTTATGATGCACTAGTTCATGGCATAGGAGTAGACGCTAACAGCGCAGTAGAAGCTGTTGAGAACTCATATAAAGAGGGGGTTGAAGATGAATTTTTAATACCTGCTGTTATCAAACAAGATGATAAACCGGTTGCTAAAATAGAGGACGGAGATAGTGTTATATTCTTTAACTATAGACCCGACCGAGCAAGACAAATAACTCGTGCCATTGTAGATGATGAGTTTAATGGTTTTGATAGAGGCAAGAAAATAGACACTCTCTTTGTAACTATGACTGAGTATGACAAATCTATACAAAATGTATTGGTTGCTTATACAAAAACTGCACCAGTTAATACACTTTCTCAACATGTAAGTTCAAAGAACTTAAACCAACTAAAGATAGCCGAAACTGAAAAATATCCACATGTTACATTTTTCTTTAATGGAGGGATTGAAGTACCATATATGAACGAAGACAGGGTCTTGATTCCTTCACCAAAAGTTGCGACTTATGATTTACAGCCTGAAATGAGTGCTGAAGGTATAAAAGATGCCTTGATAGAGAGAATAAACATGGATAAGTATGATTTAATAGTTGCAAACTTTGCTAATCCTGATATGGTAGGTCATACTGGAGTAATTCCAGCAGTTATTAAAGGAGTAGAAACTGTAGACACATATCTTGGAGAGATATTGGAAGTATTAAAAACAAAAGGCGGACATACGCTGATAACAGCAGACCACGGAAATGCAGAGCAGCTTTTGGATGATGAAGGCAACCCATTTACAGCTCATACAACTAATAAAGTTCCACTTATATATGTAGGAGAAGACAAAGTAGAACTTAAAGAAGGCAAACTAGCAGACCTTGCACCTACTATATTAGAACTTATGAAAGTTGAACAGCCAAAAGAAATGACAGGAAAAAGCCTTTTAAAGAGAAAATAACATAAGAGAAAGTATAGTTTTGAATCCACTTTTAATCTTATAAGTAATTCTTAGTATAGAGAGTAAAAAGGAGTTGTTCTTTAAAAAAAAGAGCAGCTCCTTTTTTGATTGTTAGGCTTGCGTAGATGTGATAATTGATATAATATTTTTCTTCTCCCAAAATAGCTTAATTCATTTAAAAGTTTTAAATTTGTAGGGTATAATCATTAAAACAAATATAATCATGAGAAACTATTTTATCTATAGCTTATTTATAGCTTTTTTCTCTCTATTTAGCCTCACAGTTGAAGCTCAAACAGACCCAGTGGTTGACAAAATTATCGAAATTGGAAAAACTGACAACCAAACCATGCAACACCTTGATATACTATCTAACAGAATTGGTGGTAGATTAATTGGCTCAGACAATTATGAAACGGCTGTTAAATGGGCAAAAAGCGAGTTTGAAAAATGGGGAATAGATGTAGTGCTTCACGAATCGGGTGTTTTGCCTATTGGTTTCAACCGCGGACCTTGGTTTGGTAGAATGCTAGGTGGAGACAACAGCATAACAGCTCTAGACTTTGCTACACCCTCATACACGGTTGGTACAAAAGGTGTGCAAAGAGGTCATGTTATGATTGAGCCTAAAACTCGACGTGAATTTGAACGTATGAAAGGAAAACTAAAAGGTGCATGGGTGCTAGTTTCTGGTACAAGCACAGGCTTTCCAATTGATTACTCTTCGGATGCAAACCAACTGCGAGATTCAATCTTAGCTGAAAACGAAAAAATAGAAATTGAGAACGATAAAATACGTCGGTACAATTGGGAAAACAGAAACGAAGGAAAACAAAAAGAGTTGCTTGAACTGAAAGAGGAACCGGCTCTTTTTTATCAAGAAATGGTAGATGCTGGCATTTTGGGTATCATACAATCGAGTCCTATACCCATAACAGCTCTTTATGACCGCAAAAACATTCATAATATGAACTGGGACAACCTCCCCGCAATACCCGATATAAAACTAAATGAACACCAATTTGCTAAAATAGAGCAATTGGCAAAGGAGCGAGTGTATTTCCAGTTAGAATTTGATATACGCAACAGTTTTAGAATGGGACCTATACCCTATCACACTGTGATTGGAGTGATAAAAGGAACAGAATACCCCGATGAGTATGTAGTGATGGGTGGTCATTTAGATGCTTACGATGTTGGCACTGGTGCTACAGACAATGGTTCGGGTGTAGCCCCATCAATGGAAGCAGCTCGCTTAATTATGAAGGCAGGAGGCAAGCCAAAACGTACAATATTGGTTACTCTATGGTCGGGTGAAGAGTTTGGTTTGTATGGCTCTACTGCATGGTTGAAAGACAATGCCAACAAATTGGATAATGTATCGGCAATGTTCAATCGCGATGGTGCACCCACTGTGCCCACATCAGTATCTATCCCTCAAGCCATGCAAGCGGACTTTGAGAAAATATGTGCACCTATCAACTATATCAACCCTATGTTTCCGTTTAAAGTAAATGTAGTGCCTGCTCGAAACAGGCCTGCTGTTGGCTCTGGCACCGATGCAGGAGCATTTCTTGCAGCAGGAGTTCCTGTTGTATATCTTGGCACGGAAGATATATGTGGACACGACTTTAGCTACCGTGAAATATGGCACACCACCCGTGACACTTTTGAAAAGTGTCCTCCAGAATATATGGATCATGCCTCAATTGTAACAGCAATTGTGGTGTATGGAGTAGCAAATTTAGACTACTTATTGCCAAGAGACGGATACTTCAGAGAGTAGAAGCAGATTGCTTAATATGATAAAGAAAACAAGAGGCGTTAAAAAATAACGCCTCTTGTTTTTCGGATTTACTATACAACTGGTTATCACAAAAACACTTCACTCTGCAATACTATCATAAGCAAATAGGGTTATTTGCTCACAGTCTTCTCATTATTTGAAGAATATGCACTTAGAAATTATCAAAAAATTGTTACCTTTGCATTCTATTTTACATAAGGTATAAATTGATTGAAAATGAGTAAGAAATTTCCTGAATATAACGAGCTAGATTTATCTGCAGTAAACAAAGAAATGCTTGAAAAATGGGATACACAAGATATATTCCAAAAAAGCTTAACCACCCGCAAGGGACATCCCGAATATGTGTTTTATGAAGGACCACCCTCTGCAAATGGTATGCCAGGCATCCACCATGTTATTGCACGTTCTATAAAAGATATATTTTGTAGATACAAAACCATGAAGGGTTTTTTGGTGAACCGAAAAGCTGGATGGGATACACACGGATTGCCTGTAGAGCTAAGTGTTGAGAAATCGCTTGGAATAACAAAAGAAGATATTGGCACAAAAATAACTGTTGATGAATATAACAAAGCTTGCCGCGTAGAGGTAATGAAATATACCAAAGAGTGGGAAGAGTTGACACGCATTATGGGTTATTGGGTAGACATGTCCGATCCATATGTAACATACGATAATCGTTATATAGAATCACTTTGGTATCTATTAAAAGAGTTGCACAAGAAAGATTTGTTGTACAAAGGATATAGCATCCAACCCTACTCTCCTGCTGCAGGCACAGGCCTTAGCACACACGAGTTGAATCAACCAGGATGCTACAGAGATGTCACTGACACTACCTGTACTGCTCAGTTTAAAATAAAGAATCCTTTAGAAGAGTTTTCACAATTTGGAGAACCTTTCTTATTGGCATGGACTACTACCCCATGGACACTCCCATCCAACACCTTGTTGGCAGTGGGTCCAAACATAGAGTATGTAGCTGTTCAAACATACAACCAATATACTGGCAAACCAATGACTGCTGTGATTGCAAAGAGTTTGCTACATACTTATTTCTCCGAAAAAGATGCCTCTCTTTCTCTCAACGATTATAAAGAGGGCGATAAGAAAGTGCCCTATCGTGTGCTTGATAAAGTGTGGAAAGGTAGCCAACTTGCTGGGTTGGAATATGAACAGCTGATGCCATGGGTGAAAGCTTCTAACAATGCTTTTAAAGTAATCTCAGCTGACTTTGTAACTGTTGAAGATGGTACAGGTATTGTGCACATTGCTCCAACATTTGGTGCTGATGACGCTCGTGTAGGTAAAGAACACGGCGAGCCAGGACTTACTTTATTGGATAAAGATGGCAATAAACGTCCGATGGTAGATCTAAGCGGAAAATACTTTAAATTGGACGAACTAGATGATAAGTTTGTTGAGGAAAATATAAATACAGAGCTTTACAGTAAATATGCTGGAAGGTTTGTAAAAAACTCTTACGATGAAGAGTTGACAGAAAAAGACGACACTTTAGATGTAGACCTATCTGTAATGTTGAAATTGCAGAATAGGGCTTTCCGCATCGAAAGACAAGTTCACAACTACCCTCACTGTTGGCGCACAGACAAACCTATACTATACTATCCTCTTGATAGTTGGTTCATCAAAACCACTGCTCGCAAAGAGCGCATGATAGAGTTGAACAACACCATCAATTGGAAACCACAATCTACAGGTACTGGACGTTTTGGTAAATGGCTAGAAAATCTACAAGATTGGAACTTAAGCCGAAGCAGATATTGGGGAACACCTCTACCAATATGGCGCACCGAAGATAGTAAAGAGGAGAAATGCATTGGTTCGGTTGAAGAACTTTGCAATGAAATAAAACTGGCTCTTGAAGCAGGTGTTATGACTGAATCGCCTTGGCCAAACGTAGATCTTAATGATTGCAAGAAAATCGATTATGATAAAATAGACCTGCATCGCCCTTATGCCGATAATATTATACTTGTATCGGAAAGTGGCAAGCCTATGAAACGTGAGCTTGATCTTATCGATGTATGGTTCGATTCTGGAGCAATGCCTTTTGCTCAGTTCTTTTATCCACACATCTCTGAACAGGATTTCGATAAAGTGTTTCCTGCAGACTTCATTGCAGAGGGTGTCGATCAAACACGTGGATGGTTCTTCACACTACATGCTATCTCTACAATGATAAAAGATAGTGTGGCATTCAAAAATGTAATATCAAACGGTTTGGTGTTAGACAAAAGTGGAAACAAGATGTCTAAACGCCTTGGCAATGCTGTAGATCCGTTCGAAACAATAGAAAAACATGGTTCAGACCCACTAAGATGGTATATGATTACAAATGCCGCTCCGTGGGACAACCTCAAATTCGACATAGAGGGAGTAGAAGAGTCGCGACGCAAATATTTTGGAACGCTCTACAACACCTATTCATTCTTTACGCTTTATGCCAATGTCGACAATTTCAATGGCAAAGAGCCAGAGACAGCTCTTGAAGATAGACCCGAAATAGACCGTTGGGTGATATCGCTACTAAACTCTTTAGTAAAAGAGGTAGACGAAGCCTATACCAACTACGAACCGATGCGTGCTGGACGCGCCATAGCAAATTTTGTAAACGACAATCTTAGCAATTGGTATGTACGATTGAATAGAAAACGTTTTTGGGGTGGTGGTATGACTGATGATAAGCTTTCGGCTTACCAAACTCTGTATAAGTGTTTACTCACCGTTTCTAAACTGATGGCGCCTATAGCTCCATTTTATGCAGATAAGCTCTATCTGGATTTAATTTCTGTAACAGGCCATGAAGATTTTGAATCTGTACACTTGGCTGATTTTCCAGTTGCTAACGAAGCTATAATTGACAAAGTGCTAGAAGAGCAAATGTATTTGGCTCAAATTGCATCGTCAATTGTATTGGCGCTGCGAAGAAGAGTGAATATAAAAGTACGACAGCCACTTTCTCAAATAATGGTGCCTTTTGCTGATGAGGAACAAAAACAAAATATTGAAGCAGTAAAATCACTTATACTAAATGAGGTGAACGTTAAGGATCTCAACTTTGTTGATTCAACAAATGCTGTATTAGTAAAGCGTATCAAAGCTAACTTTAAGAAACTAGGTCCACGATTTGGTAAAATTATGAAACAGTTGGCTGTTGCAATAGAAGAGATGACTCAAGAAGATATTGCTAAACTTGAAAAAGACGGCAACTTCAACCTCACTGTAAATGGTGAAGAGATTACAATTGAATTGGCAGACACAGAAATTATTTCTGAAGACATTCCAGGTTGGCTAGTCGAAAACCAAGACAAACTAACTGTAGCTCTTGATATCGAAATCACGGACGAGTTATTAAAGGAAGGTGTTGCCAGAGAGTTTGTAAACAGAATTCAGAACTTACGCAAGGCAAAAGATTATGAAATTACTGATAGAATAAACATTACAATTTCATCTAACAAAGAGCTAGACTCGGCAATAGAACAGTACGCTGACTATATAAAAACTCAGGTATTGGGTGACTCGCTAACTATTGAAAAAGATAGTGTAGGAACAGAAGTTGATATAAATGACGAGCTTGTAAATATATACATAGAAAAGAATAAATGTTAAAGATGCTGATTATAACATGTTTATTGCTAAATTTGCAGCAAGACTATACTATAATTCATACAGAGTATCAAACAAAAGTGACGACACAGTTTAACTAATACATTAAAAACTATGGATATGAACGAAAAAACAAAATATTCTAACGCTGAACTGGAGGAATTTAAAGAAATTATACTGAGGAAATTAGAACTTGCAAAGAACGAGTTTGAGAACTTACGCGCTGCAGTTACTAATGCTAATGAAAACGACACTGAAGACACCTCACCAACATTTAAAAATATGGAAGAGGGAGCATCTACACTGTCGAAAGAAGATGCAGGACGCTTGGCTCAACGCCAAATGAAGTTTATACAAAACTTGCAAGCTGCACTAATTCGCATTGAAAACAAAACTTATGGTGTGTGTCGCGAAACAGGAAAATTAATTCCTAAAGAGCGACTGCGCGCTGTGCCACATGCAACATTAAGTATAGAAGCTAAAGAAGATCAGTCAAGAAGATAGCGTTCCGAAAGTATTGAAACCTATGAGAGAGAGAATCCCGAAAGGACTTATTGCAGTTTTAATTATAATTTTTATATTAGTTATTGATCAAGTATCAAAGATATGGGTTAAAACAAACATGGCTTTGTACGACTCTATTGAGATAACAAAATGGTTTAAGATATACTTTGTTGAAAACAACGGAATGGCTTTTGGTATTGAAGCTATAGGAAAGATTTTTCTTTCAATATTCAGAATTATAGCTGTTGTTTTTATTGCAGGTTACCTAACAAAAATTATTAGAAAAAACTATAAGACAGGATTCATAATATGTATATCGATGGTGTTGGCTGGTGCATTTGGCAATATCATTGATAGTGTATTTTATGGCGAAATTTTTAGTGCAAGCTATCCAGAACATGTAGCTACTGTTGTTCCCTTTGGAGAAGGATACTCTTCGTGGCTTCATGGGAAAGTAGTAGATATGCTCTATTTTCCTCTCATCGATACAACTTTACCCAATTGGGTGCCTATATGGGGAGGAACAGAAGTACTGTTCTTCCGCTTTATTTTTAACTTAGCCGATGCATCTATCACCGTTGGAGTTGCTTTGCTACTCTTGTTTTATCGCAAAACATTGTCGCAATCTCTGCAAACGGAAAATAAGAAAGATAAGGCAATAATTAAACTAAATGGATAATCTATCCAAATATCTATTTTTTTTGATTCTGACAATGCTGGGCTTTTCTTGTCAAAATAGACCTAGTGAGGTGATGCCACGAAAAAAAATGGAGAATGTGATGTATGATATGTACATTGCTGAAGCTATAATAGACCATGACTATAAAAACTTCAACCTTCCTGAGAAAAAAGAAGCATTAATAAATCAAGTTCTCGATAAACATAAAATATCGGAAGCTAGATGGGATACTTCTCTTTCGTGGTACAGTGATAACATTGATCAATATTTACAGATAAACGACTCAGTTAAATCACGTTTAGAACGCAATCAAAAGGTGGTTCAACAACTGAATATGCAGCATATTGCTTTGCAAAGAAGGTTTGAAAAAAAACCTGACAACTATATCCCAAATAATATAAACATAGCTGGACTGGGCTGTGATAGAGGAATTAAATTTAAACTCGATTCTACAGAGCTTGCAGAAAGATACTTAGATAACGATACTATCTTTTTCAGCTTCAAAGTATTGGGACTATCACCAAACAACTCATACACACTTAAAAGCATGCTCTCTATAGAGTATGCTGATACCACAATATATCAAATGACAAAACTAGAAGAGAATAAACTTTATAGATTCCCTCTAGCAAGACATATAGAACAAGACACAATTCTCTCGCTGAATGGCTTTGTAAAATTAAGTGGAAAGCTACCACTCATACCTTTGCAATTACATGAAATATCATTGGGAGACAACCATAAAAAAGACTCTACTCAGTTAACAAAAGATCTGAACAAAAATCAATTGCTTGACATGCCCATGGAAATAACTGATTAGATACTATATTTAAATAACCTGATATAAAACTAATTTAAAAAGAGAACAAGAAAAATAAATCTAAAATAAACAAGAAAAAGATGAAGAAAAAAAGAGTTTATAGTTTCGGTGACGGAACTGCAGATGGTAAAGCAGACATGAAGAACCTGCTTGGAGGTAAGGGTGCAAACCTTGCTGAAATGAACTTAATTGGTGTTCCAGTTCCTCCAGGATTTACAATCACTACTGAAGTTAGTGCAGAGTATAACAAACTTGGAAAAGAAGCAGTTATCGAATTGTTGAAAGACGAGGTAGAACAAGCTGTTGCAACTGTAGAAAAAATTACAGGAACAAAATTTGGAGATAGAGACAATCCATGCTTACTATCTGTTCGTTCGGGTGCTCGCGTTTCGCTACCAGGAATGATGGATACTGTTTTGAATCTAGGACTTAACGATGATGCAGTAGAAGGAATTGCAAAGAAATCTGGAAACGAACGCTTTGCTTGGGATTCTTACCGCAGATTTGTACAAATGTATGGTGATGTTGTTTTAGGTATGAAACCTGAAGATAAGCATGACAGAGACCCATTTGAAGAAATTCTTGATAAAGCAAAAGAGGACAAAGGTGTTGAGCTTGATAGCGAGTTATCAGTAGATGATCTTAAAGCTATAGTTAAAGACTTTAAAGAAGCAGTTAAAAAGCAAACTGGTCACGACTTTCCAGAATGTCCATGGGAGCAGCTATGGGGTTCTATCTGCGCAGTTTTTGATAGTTGGATGAACGAAAGAGCAGTTTATTACCGCAGAATGCATGGTTTCTCAGACGCGTGGGGAACTGCAGTAAACGTACAAGCAATGGTTTATGGTAACATGGGTAATACATCAGGTACTGGTGTTGCATTTACACGTGACTCTGCTACTGGTGAAAACATTTTCAATGGAGAGTACTTAATCAATGCACAAGGTGAAGACGTTGTAGCAGGTGTACGTACTCCTCAAGAAGTTACAATAGAAGGATCTAGAAGATGGGCTAAACTCCAAGGTGTAGACGAAGCCACAAGAGCTGCAAAATTTCCATCTTTAGAAGAGGTTCTTCCAAAGCCAGCTGCAGAGCTTATCGAAATACAACAAAAGCTTGAAGACTACTTCAAAGATATGCAAGACCTTGAATTTACAATTCAAGATAACAAACTATGGATTCTGCAAACAAGAAGTGGCAAGCGTACAGGTGCTGCAATGGTGAAAATTGCTATGGACATGTATCGCGATGGCGAAATTACAGAAAAAGAAGTATTAAGACGCATTGATGCTGAAAAACTTGATGAACTACTTCATCCTGTATTTGATGAAAAAGCTTTAGCTACAGCTGAAAGACTTACAAATGGTCTCCCAGCATCTCCAGGTGCTGCTTCTGGTCAGATTGTATTTAATGCTGAAGTTGCTGAAGAGTGGGCAAACAATGGAAAAGATGTAATACTTTGTAGAATTGAAACATCGCCAGAAGATTTGCGTGGAATGAACTTGGCAAAAGGTATTCTTACAACTAGAGGTGGAATGACATCTCACGCTGCAGTAGTAGCAAGAGGAATGGGCAAGTGTTGTGTTTCTGCTGCAAACAACACAACCATTGACTATAGAAAACGCATTATGAAAATAAATGGCGTTGAGCTTAAAGAAGGTGATTGGATTTCGTTGAATGGCACAACAGGAAACGTGTACAAAGGTAAAGTTGCAACTCAAGACGCTCAACTTGGAGAAGACTTCAACGAACTAATGAAAATAACCGATAAGTACAGAAGGATGGATGTACGCACCAATGCAGATACACCACAAGATGCATTAGCTGCACGTAAATTTGGTGCTACGGGAATTGGATTATGCCGCACAGAGCACATGTTCTTTGAAGATGATAAAATTTTACCAATGCGCGAAATGATTCTTGCAAAAGATGAAGAGGGACGTCGCAAAGCATTAGCTAAATTATTGCCACTTCAAAAGAAAGACTTCAAAGGTATTTTCACTGCTATGAAAGATTTACCAGTAACTGTTCGTCTACTCGACCCTCCATTACATGAGTTTGTTCCTCACGATGAAAAGGGACAGCAAGAGATGGCAGGAGTTATGGGTATACCTTTCGAAGAGGTTCAAGAAAGAATTTCGGGTTTGTTAGAATCTAACCCAATGTTAGGTTTGCGTGGTTGTCGTTTAGGTAATCTATATCCTGAAATTACTGAAATGCAAACCAGAGCTATTATTGAAGCGGTGGTTGAATTGAAACAAGAGGGAATTACAGCAATTCCAGAAATAATGGTTCCTTTAACAGGTATAGTGTATGAATTTGTAGCACAGAAAACTATTATTGACGAAACTGCTGCCAAAGTGTTTGAAGAGAAAGGTGAATCAGTTGACTACAAAGTAGGGACAATGATTGAGATACCTCGTGCTACACTTACTGCTCATAAAATTGCAGCCGAAGCCGATTTCTTTTCATTTGGAACTAACGATTTAACTCAAATGACATTTGGTTATAGCCGCGACGATGCTGCTAAGTTCTTACCCTTGTATTTAGACAAAGGTATTCTTAAGCATGATCCATTTGCTGTGCTTGACCAAAATGGTGTTGGTCAGCTAGTGAGTTTGGCTACAGAAAGAGGTCGTTCAGTAAAACCAGATCTACATTGTGGTATTTGTGGAGAGCACGGTGGTGAACCTTCTTCAGTAAAATTCTGTCACAGAGTAGGACTAGACTACGTTTCTTGCTCACCATTTAGAGTACCTATTGCTAGACTTGCAGCTGCTCAAGCAGTTTTGGAAGAAGAGCAAAACTAAACTGTGTGATATAGTATATTACATATATAAAACAAAAAGTGGAAATCGCAACGATTTCCACTTTTTTTGTTTGTACTACCTCCTATTTAAAAGGTAAACTATTAAATACACCTGATTTATTTATTCACCCATTCAGGAGAAAATCTGTAAGTAAAATCTACACCTGCAGGACTTGCTCCCATTTGAGTTTTATAGCGGAAGCTTGATTTTTCTTGCGGCATATCTCCTGATACGTCATATACAAAAACCTGACTATCAACATAAGAAGAAGTTGCAACCCACCACTCTTTTGATGTGGGATGAACCCCCATAATGCCATAAATTGTTTCAGTAGATTTCAGATAGTTGACATCAACCTCTTTAGTTATATAGTTGTATCGTGTAGCACTGGTAGCGCTAAAGTCAGTTGAATCTACAAAGTATAGGTGAGGGTCTGTAAAACTTGCACACATACCAATAGCTGGAGACCAAGTTGCTACGGGAAATTGCACGCCTTCAGGAAGATCTTGCTCGCTTAATATTTCACCTGCATGATTAATACACACTATTTTCGAATTTGATGTGAAAACAGTTCCAAAATTCTGATTTCCTTCAAAAGGAGAAGCTAAAGCTGCATATATATTTCCATCTGCTCCCTTTACAACGCCTTTTACTTGTCTGCCTTCGAATTCTATTTTTTTCTCCACAGTGCTTGTTATAGGATTAATAATTATCAAACTGTGCCCCGCTCCTGCAAACACCTTTCCTTTCGAAAAAACCATCCGCGCTTTAGTTGCTCCAACTGATGTAAAAGCACCAAAAGTTCCTTCAATAGTGTTTTTCACTGTAACAGATTGTTTACCTAATTCTAACTCGCAAATACCAGATGTAGTTTCCATTTCATTATCAGAATATTGTACATATGCTCTGTTTTCGCTGGTTACTACAAGGTGCTGAGGCCAAGTTCCCTTCCCTTCTGGAGTTTGTATAATCAAAGGATCGGCATATTCCATTTTCAGTGTTCTAGCATCACATACTACAAATCTGCCAGCTCCATCCATTCTGCTTCCATTTTGTGTAAGTAGATAAATTTTGTTGTTTGCAATATACATATCCTGAACAACGTTGCCTATTTCAAGTCCACCATTTGCATTTTGAAATACTTTTTGATACTCTTTTTTGTTTTTATCGTAATAGACCAACATTCCATTTACTGTTGTCATATTACCTTCACACACAACAAAAGTTCCGTCAGGATCTGTAAAGTCAATAGAAGCTCTTAAATCAGCTTGTGCCAAGAAAACCAAACCGTTTTTATCAACACCTTGAATCTTCAAAAATCCTCCAGAGTATGACTGATTGTTTTGTTTTGGAGATTTAACTGTAACACTTTTCTTTGACAAGTTAAGCTTTATAGACCAACCTTTTGGTTGCTCAACTATTTCAGCAGACACAATGTTGGCTGTTTTCAACTTTAGCTCTTTTTCCTCTTCAAAATTGAAGAAAAAGTATGAGCTATTATCTTCTGGAGCCTCAAAAACTAATGAAGTTTCTAATTGTTTGGGAATTTCAATAGTTGTGCCGTCGGCTAACTCAAAAATTACAGAATCGTCTGTTTCTGTAATTTTAGTAAAGAAAGAGTCCCCATCGCTACCTACCGCTTTTACGGGCTGTCCATTTACATCAATTATTCTCTCACCATTAAGCGTCCAATAACCTTGGTCGTCAACGGCTAGTGCTGGTGTATTACCGTCTTCTCCACTTACACGAAGTTTGTTATTATCTGAATCCAATAAAAACTCAACTATACCATTCGTCTCTATTGTCCAATAATAAACACCATCAACATTTTTAATGCCAATAACAGGGGCATTTTCTCCATTAACCACCTCAATTTTACTGCCATCATTAAAGGTAATAACATAACCATTACCCTCAGCCAATTGATCAACTTGAGTGATAATTTTCCCTTTATTTAAAGCTTCAACTAAACTTTCGACTGATGCAACTTGCTTATTAATCTGAGTCAACTCAGTTTTAATATGATCAATCTCTGACCACAAATCTGCATCATCATACTCACAACTAAACAGCAGAATACTGCTGAGTAAAATAAAAAAAATGTTTCTTAACTTTTTCATACCTGTTTAAAAATTTATAATTATACTTTGAATACTTTTAATAAAAGCACTTTCGGTAATCCTTATAGGAAATTTATGTAACAAGGTACGTTAGATTAGCTGCAAAGAACTGTCTTTACGTGTTGTGTCCATACTTTAGTCCCCGAAAGTAATGAAATATTTATACTCGTTTTGGCAGGTTTTCTGACTTACTCCCGTGGTTGAACGCCTTCCCATCATTAATAATACTAAATGGACAGTGGCAAAAGTATATGTTCAACACGTTATTGGAGCTTACAGCAGCGGGTCTGTTCAGGATTTACACCTGATTCCCTTTTCATTTCTCGTTTCGAGGTTTTTACTGAACCGAGAAACACCAAACGTTGCCGCAAAGATAAGAATTATTTTGAGAATATTCACACTCTGCAAGGTTTATTCTTACAATGTTTAAGAAAGAATCATTTTATATGTAGATTTCACTATGTATCACAATTTCGTGCTTCACAGCAATATATTATGTCTGAATATGTTAAGTGGGAAGCGGCAATGTAGCAAGAACAGTTTACACTGAATACAAAGGGATGTCAAACAGATAGTTTTATTAGTAGCAAAAGATAAAGGTTAGCAATAAATTAAAAGAAGTTTATTGGAGACTGACTAAAATAAGTTATAAGCCCCAATAAACTATATCCTTGTTATTTCACAAAAGCATTATTCAATGCTACAACAGCATCCTCATAGTGTTCTCTTTTTATTACAAATTGCATATTAACTTGATTGAGCGACTGCCCAAAACTCTCAATATTTATATTTTTCTCGTACAATGCTTTGCTAGCTTTGTACAAAAATCCAGGCAGTGCTATATTTGTGCCCAAAACGCTGACAATAGAACAAGGCAAAGCAGTAACAGCATAATAGTTGGCGCTCAACTCCTCTACAAGTTTATCAACCTTTGAATTTTCCCAAACAACTGTTGTTATAGAGTTTGCATTAGTCGATTTTAGTATATAGCTTATATTGTATTTTTGAAAAACCTTCATTATACCTAAATCAAACCCTACTTCACCCACCATCATAGGGTCGTGTACCTCTATAGCAACAACTTTACGAGTTCCAGATACTATCTCTGCTCGTGGATTAGGAGAAATATAATCACGTGTAAAGAGTGTTCCAGGATGCTCTGGCTCAAAAGTATTCTTAATACGAATATTTATATTTGCCAATTCAAGAGGCTTTGCTGCTTTTGGATGAATAGCTTCCATACCAATATCAGCTAATTGGTCGGCTATAATAAAGTTGGTGTGTCCTACAGGAATAGAGTTTTCTATACCAACTATTTTAGGGTCGGCACTCGACAGGTGATACTCTTTATGAATAACAGCCTCATCTGCATTCACCTCCACTGCTATTTTACTAAATGTAACCTCTGAATAGCCTCTATCGAAAGCACGCATAATTCCCTCTGTACCCTTTGTATAGCCAGTAGCAACACAAAGCACTTTCTCAAAATCGATATCGCTAAATTCTTTGTGTATACGCTCGTCTATAGTGAGTGGAGCATTATCGTTAAAGCCACACAAATCTACAAAACGTGCATTTATTCCGTTGTTGTTAAGAATGTTCACTGAGTTCCAACCCGAATGAGCTTCTCCTATAGATGCTAATATTTCTCTTGCAGCAAGTGAAATATCCTCCATATTTACATAGCCAGATGCCATCACTTTATTTAAGCTGTAAAGCAATGTTTTAGTTTGATCTACACGAAAGCGAATAAAATCACGAGCTTCTTTCAAGTCTAAGCCAATATCAGCAAAGCCATCATTTATCAATAGCAGCCTTTTGGCAAAAGAGTCAAGTGCACTACTAAAATCCTCTCCATTCAAAAACTTATTGTATATACCTGGTTCACCTGTCTTTTTATGTTCTAGCAACCAGTTAGTTACATTGTTGTAGGCAGAAACCACGAAGATACGATTGTACAATTCATCGTTTTTGCGATTACCTATTATAATATTTTTCAGAACATCTTGAAATTGAGACATCGATGTTCCACCAATTTTTTCTACTGTAAGCATAGCCTATATAGTTACTTAGTAATTAAACTTTTAGATTCATAAATCTAATCAAAAGTTTTTCAACTCTCGATATAAACGCTGTATGGGCAATCCCATAATATTGAAGTACGACCCACTTAAATGCTCCACTCCTATATAGCCAATCCACTCTTGTATACCATACGATCCAGCTTTATCAAATGGAGAGTAGCGGTTTATATAATATTCTATCTCTTCGTTACTAAGTTCTGAAAACAGAACTTCTGAAGTAACAGAAAATGAAACTTGCTTTTCTAATGTGGCTAAACATACACCCGAAATCACCCTGTGAGCCTTACCAGACAAAGCGGTCAGCATAGCATTTGCCTCTTCTTTATTGTTTGGTTTACCAAAAATTGCTCCATCAAGTATTACCACTGAATCTGCAGTTATCAGCAACTCGTCCTCTTTAAGATTGTTGGTGTACGAACTTGCTTTTTTTTCTGCAATAAACTCAGCCACTTCCTCTACGGGTAAAGTTGCTGGATACGACTCGTCGATATCTGGTAGCACCTTTATTTCAAAATCTATATCTATCCCTTGCAACAACTCTTTCCTTCGAGGTGAGTTGGAAGCTAGCAATACTTTGTAATTAGTTATTTTCATAACGCCTCACGAAGATTCACCAGCTTCACCAACAATTGCTCTAGCTCATCCAGTGGCAACATATTAGCACCATCAGACTTTGCTGTAGCGGGAGTTGGATGAGTTTCAATAAACAATCCGTCGGCTCCAACAGCAATAGCAGCTTTAGAAATGGTTTCAATAAGTTCTGGTTTACCACCGGTTACACCCGACAATTGATTGGGTTGTTGCAAACTATGTGTTACATCCATTACTACCGGAAAACCAAATTCTCTCATAGTTGGAATGCCACGAAAGTCTACTATCAAATCGTTGTAGCCAAAAGAAGTGCCCCTCTCTGTAAGCATCACATTCTTATTGCCACTGTCTACAACCTTTTGTGCTGCAAATTGCATACTTTCAGCTGAAAGAAACTGACCTTTCTTAATATTTACAACCTTACCTGTTTTGGCTGCTGCAACCAATAGTTCAGTCTGACGACATAGAAATGCTGGTATCTGAAGCACATCAGCATATTGGGCAACCATTGCTGCTTCATGCGATTCGTGAATATCTGTTACTACAGGTATATTAAAAATATCGCCTACTTTACGCAATATTTTAAGCGCTTTTTCATCGCCAATACCTGTAAAAGAGTCTACACGCGAACGATTAGCTTTTCTATACGAACCCTTAAAAACATAGGGAATGCCAAGCTTTTCAGTTATTGTTATAATCTTTTCTGCAATGTTAAGCGCCATCTCTTCACTTTCTATTACGCAAGGTCCTGCTAATAGAAAAAACTTATCGCTTTTTAAATATGATAAATCCATCTTATGCTATAATTTATAATTTACTGCAAGATACAAAAAACCTTTTATTTAACTTGATTTGTAATTGGTGCTTTTTAAAACAACCATACTTATTAAGAGAATAAAGCCTCTAAAATATCATTATTGATATATACCTCTTTCTTGCGCTCTATGCTCATTACTAACAACCAAAGTGATACTTACTCGAATGAAATAGACTATATTTATTTCAAAGCATTTTGTACCCCTACAAAATGTTTAAAACAGTTGAAACTTGCATCTACCATGGTAGATGTGCTTAGAAAAACATTGTTTTTGTTTTGATGAGCAAATTTGAGACATTCATGCCTCAAAACTACAATTTCAAAAATAGAATTCTCTTATCATCAGTTGATTCATCAATTTTGCCTGCTTTTTATCTCTTCACCACCTTTTTTCTGCCATATCAGATTTAAGAAAAAGCATTTTAAAAATTCAAAAGCACTTCTACGACAGTAGATTCAATTTTCAAGGCATAAATTTTAGATCTACCATGGTAGATTTGACTTTCAGAGCTTGACCGCCCAATCTACCACGATAGATTTTATTTTCAACTTTTATATGCTGCATTTACAAGAGAATTCTAAGAAATAGCGGACTATTATTTGCAAATTGAAACTTGTGCAAGAGTAAGAATAATATGAGTGCTAGATAAAACAGCTAGTTAGAAACAAAAAAAAGATGACAAATATAATTTGCCACCTTTTTATTACTTTATATATCTTCAAAAGAAGCTTCCTAGTTAATACCCAATTTAGTTCTCACCAATGGATTTGCATTAACTGCTGTTGGGCTGTGGTATAAAATAGCTTGTGATTCTAATATATACATAAATCCATTTTCCTCACCAACTTCTCTTATTGCTTTCTGCAGCTTTTCTTGAATGGGAGTAACAAGTCTTTGTTGCAACTCTTGCATCTCTCTTTGACTGTTTTGTATGTAAGCTTGGTATCTCTCCTCTATTTGCTGAAGTTGCTTTTGGCGATCCATCACCAATGCCTGTGTTGGCTCTTCGCTAGAGTTTTGAAACTCTTCAGCTTTTGTCATATATTCAGTTTCCAGTGCATTTGCATTTTTTTCAATTTTATCGCTTTCAGTCTTTAACTTAGCTTGAAACTCTGCATACTCTGGCATTGCCACAAATATCTCTTGTGTGTTGATATATGCAATTTTACTTTCTTGAGCAACAAGAGTAAATGGTACAATTGCAATAAATAAGATAATTAATTTTTTAAGCATAATAGTATTTTAATTTGTTTGTTTTATTTTCTTTTTTTGATGCGCAAAGATAAATCTTTTATATAGAATAACCTAACTTTGCCAATACTTCATCACTAATATCAATGTCGGGTGATGCAAAAATCATAGAAGTGGCTGACGCTCTATCAATCACTGCTTTATACCCATTTAAAAGAGAAATTTCTTTAATAGCATTATACACAGCATCTTCAATAGGCTTGATCAAAGCTTCGCGGCGTTTAAACATCTCACCATCAGCACCAAAGTACGTGTTTCGCAACTGTTGCAACTCATTCTCTTTAGCAACAATAGCATTCTCTCTTTTTGTCTTTTCGCTTGCTGAAAGTGTGCCTACATTGGCTTGATAAGCTTTGTACATATCTTGCACCTCTTTCTGCATTGCCTCAATTTCGCTTTGCCATTGCTCTCCTGCATTTTCCATTTCCTGATTTGCCATATCATATTCTGGAATATGCTTCAAAATATACTCTGTATCAACTAATGCATACTTTTGTGCGTAGCTGCCTAATGCAAAAGCAAAAAACAATCCGATAAATAATAGTGTCTTTTTCATAATCTTTCAAACTTTAATTTGTGTAGTACTATTGACGCAGTAAATATGAAAACGTTTATAACAGACTTCGTAAATAATGTTAATAGCGTTTCTTTTAAAACTCTTGACCGATAATAAAGTGGAATTGGCTACCACTATTATTTCTACTATTACCAATTTTATCAAACCCGTAAGCCCAGTCAATTCCCATCAATCCAATCATTGGAAGATGGATACGAGCACCAACACCAGCTGATCTCTTTAGATCGAACGGATTGAAATCTCCTACATTTTGCCAAGCATTACCAGCTTCAATAAATGCTACTCCATAAATTGTAGAGCTTGGTTCAAGAATAAATGGATATCTAAACTCTAAGCCCAAACGGGTATAAGCACTAGCATTTCTACCAATTGTGCCGTTTTCATATCCACGAAGTGCGATAGTTTCGGTTGCGTATTGCGATGAGTAACCTGTCATACCATCACCACCCACATCAAATGTTTCGAAAACAGATTTCTTATCCTTGTTGTAATACCCCAAGAAACCAAACTCTGCACGAGTTGCTAACACAGGAGTACGCTTAATTGCCATTGATGAAAGAGGAGTATAGGTTCTCATTTTAAATTTCCATTTATGGTATTCAAGCCATTTATATTTTTCTGGGTTTTCATAATTTTGCTCATCTCTCTCCATGTTTTTATAATCTTTACCATCCCATAATGAGAAAGGAGGTGTAAGGCTCACATTGAATGTAAACTGCGAACCCATTCTAGTATATAGTGGATTATCAATAGAGTTTCTAGCTAAAGTTATGTCTAATGACAAACTATTACTTACACCATTTGGAACCAAGAAGTAACGCCAGTTTTTCATACGATAACGTTGATATCCCAATTGTCCTTGCAGATAAAAGTAATCGTCGGGCCAACTCAATCTCTTGCTATATCCTAGCGATGCACCAAACACCTCAAATGTTTTGTCGGGGTCGTACGAAGCCTCTATCATGCTTTGCTGATATCCACCTCCGTAACCAGGATATCCACCATACATACCACCGTAGCTTCCACCATACATACCGCCATAACCTCCACCATACATAGCATAAGGATCTTGATATGCTCTGTCGCTAATATCCGATTGGCGAGAATAAAATGCACTAACTGAAAAACTGTTTGGACGTTTACCACCAAACCAAGGCTCTATAAAAGAGAATTGATAGGATTGATAGTACTGTCCGTTTGTTTGTGCACTCAATATAAGTGTTTGTCCTTCTCCTTGTGGAATAATGCCACGATAGGAAGATGGATTAAGCATGTTTTTAAGTGAAAAGTTGGTCAATTTCAAGCTCAGCTTACCAACAAGTCCTGTAATACCCCACCCTGCCGAAAACTCAATTTGGTCATTTCCTTTAGATACTAATCCATAAGTAATATCTACTGTTCCTGACTCTGGATCGGGTATAACGTCTGGTTGCATATTCTCAGGGTCGAAGTGGCCTGTTTGTGCAATTTCTCTAATAGAGCGAATCAACAACTCTTTGCTAAACACAGCTCCAGGCTTGGTGCGCAACTCTCTTCTGATAACATCTTCGTAGAGCCTATCATTACCCTGAATATTAACACGTTTGATGGTAGCTTTGCTACCCTCTATTACACGCAGTTCTAAATCAACAGAATCGCCTACAATATTTATCTCTATAGGATCAATATCAGAGAAAAGGTATCCATTATTTTGATAGATATTTATCGCAGCGTCTTCATCAGTTTTAAGACGCTCATACAATTTCTTTTGGTTATAAACATCGCCACTATTCATATTCAACTCTCTATCGAGTTGTGATGAGCTATATTGGGTATTTCCCACCCATTGTATGTTGCGAATATAATATTTGGTTCCCTCATCAATCTTGATGTCGATGTTTACAGTTTTGTCGTTATGACGATAAACAGAGTCCCACACAATTTCAGCATCTCTATAACCCAGCTCATGATATCTTTCTAAGATTCTTTTCTTATCAGCCTCGTAGTTATCTTCGATAAATTTCTTAGTTCTAAATAGATTAATAAGCTTCTTCTCATTGGTTTTTTTCATCGTCCAAGCTAGCTTATTATCTTTTATAGCTTCGTTTCCAATAAAATTAAGACTGTTTACTCCAATCTTCTCTTTTTTATCAACAACGATATCAAGTATCACCTGATTTTTACCTGCAGGATCGGGTTTTTCCATAATACTTACATCAGCATCACCAAACCCTTTATCAGCAAAGTAAGCCTTAATAATAGTTTTTGCTCTATCCACTTGGTTTGGTGTGATTTGATTACCCTTTACCATTCCAATTTTTTCTTCGATATCGTTGCGCTCACCTTTTTTTATACCTGAGTATTGGATATCTGTAACACGTGGTCGCCCAGTAAGTCTTATTTCAAGCCACGCTTTGTTACCTTCAAACTTCTCTACCAAAATCTTTATATCGGCAAAGAGTCCTTGTTTCCAAAACCTTTGAGTAGCATTTGTAATCTCCTCTCCTGGTATATTTATCTCCTGTCCAACAGACAGACCCGAAAAGTTTACCATCACAAAGTCTTGTTCTTCATACATGGTGCCTTCAAGACCTGTAACTTTTATATCTTCAATTATATACTTCTTGGGGGTTGCTGTATAATTTATTACTGGTGACATAATGACACTATCATTCGAGTTAGATAAAACTGGGGGATTCCCCTCCACAGTTGTCTGACCCAAAACATTTGCCTGAATGGCAAAACAAAATATCACTATACTAATAAATGCTTTCTTCAACATTGTTTATTTTTTTCGTTTCTCTCTGTATTGTGTTGTTACAGGATGTTTTAATTATCTCCTTGTTCCTTTTTAATTTGGTCGCTTGTTTTACCAAATCTTCTCTCTCTACTTTGAAAGTCGGAAATAGCTCTATACAAATGCTCATCATTGAAATCGGGCCAATATGTATCTGTAAAATACAATTCAGCATAAGCCAATTGCCAAAGAAGGAAGTTGCTCATGCGTCTCTCCCCTCCACTTCGTATCAATAAATCAGGATCAGGAATTCCTGCTGTACTTAAATAGTTTGATATCAACTTTTCATTCAAATCGTTGCTCGACAACTTTTTGTTTTGAGCATCATCTATTATATTTTTCATTGCATGGGTAATTTCCCATTTTGCCGAATAACTGAGTGCCAACACAAGTGTTATGTTTTTACCATCCTTGGTCTGCTCAAGACACTCATCAAGTGCACCTCTTGTTTTATCTGGCAATCTTTCACAATCGCCAATTGTAAGCAAGCGAACCCCCTGTTTTATTAAGTCGGGTGTTTCGTTAACAATGGCATGTACCATAAGCTCCATCAAAGCATCCACCTCATCATTTGGCCTATTCCAGTTTTCTGTCGAAAAGGCATAAATGGTAAGATAGTTTACATTAGCATGAATTGCTGCCTCTACTACACGGCGAACAGCCACAACACCCTCTTGGTGCCCTTCGGTTCTATCCAAGCCGCGCTCTATTGCCCATCGTCCATTACCATCCATTATAATGGCAATATGCGAAGGCAACCTCTTGCTTTTAATTTTATCTAATAAAGACATGCTCATTTTGTCCTTAGCTTATTATTGTTATTACTAATACATTTTATGCAACGATTTTGAATAGCTCTAAGTAGGTTGTTATTTAACAAACAACTTATTTATGCGCCCTTTCCAAATCTCAACTAGTTGGGTTTGGTTGGATGAAACACCTCCAAATATCCAAATATTATTTTTATTGTCAACACTTACCGACTGATTTTCTCTATACGAGAACTCTACAGGCAGTTGTTGCTTGCTATCGGCTTTTTCCCAAAACATCCCATAGTTACTGGATGTGTAAAACACATTTTCATCGCCAAGGGAGGTTAATAGATATATTTTATTATCATAGTTGAACATTGACGATCCAACTACATTAAAATTTAAAGCTTTAGATGTGAAAGTTATTTTCTGGTCATTCTCTTGCATTATCCACACATCGCTATTTGCTATTCCATTAATATCTTTACCACCAGTTGCTATCAAATATTTAGCTGTGTAAATACGCGGGTCTTTTATTGTTGTAAAAGCAAAGTTGTCGACAGGAAAACCTGCAGGAATTTCATTCAACACATTCATCGAAGAGAAATCGATTGTTTTGGCAAACTTATACACCTCACCATCTTTTACGATAGCTAAAACAGAGTCTTGGCTATACGAAGGCATTTTACCATAAATAGATCTTACCGGCAAATCTGTTTGCTGCTCAATCCATTCCATTCCATTTGCGGAGATATAGACCTTGCCGGTGGCATCCATAGCATACCAGCCTTCACTCTTTTCAAGTGCATCAACTCGTATCGATTTTAAAACAACACCTTGTGGTAAACCAGTTAGTGTTTCATTTGTCCACATCTCTCCATCTTCAATAGAAGACGTGGCTAAACCTATGCTAGTGCCTGTATTATAATAAGTAAAGAATTTACTTGCATTTGTAACCGTTACTTGGTCTGTTGGATTATTGATGTAGTTGTTTACTACATTTTGCCACAATATGAGATTGGGATCTTGCTGATGTGTATTTAGTTGAAAAGTATACAATTTTGTTGTCACTCCATCTGCAGCAAACACTTCTATATGCTTTAGTCTATTAATAAGAACAGAGTCATTTGTATTCCAAATATAAGTACTATCAGGGCTATCAGGGCTAATTAGGTGTAGTTTAATTCCACTCGCACGATTCGTTGTCAAGGTTATTTTCGCATTCTTCACATCAAAAAGATAGGGAAGAGAGTCTTTGTTGAATATAAGTGGAGCAGATGCTACTTGATTTATTGAAAACTCAACGCTAGGCAAAACTTTCAAAGTGTCTTCTCTAGAGGATAGCACTAGCGAGGTAATCTGTGCATCTGACGAATAATCATATTCCACACGATTATCATCATCTGAATTTAAACAAGAACTCAAAAGAAAAATAGTCGCCAGAAGCGTAAAAAAGTAGTAAAACCGGTTAGATATCATTTGTTTCAAAAAATTTGTATAATCTATTTAATCTGTGCAAAAGTATGAAGTTTTTCCTCTTCTACCATATATAAATTAATATTTAAATTTAATTTCGAGTTATTCTCTTCTTTATATGATAATGTAGGGAATCTATATATTTTTTAGCATTTATCGTTGAGCCACTTACCAATGGAGCTCTTATACCACAGCCGATTTCAAAGTTGGCTACTTCCACAAAAGCCTCATCCCAAAGACCTTTTTCTACGAAAGAAGAGATAAGCATACTTCCCCCCTCAATCATCAATGTTGCAATATCATTTTCGTACAGTTTGTGAAGAACCTGCTCAACTATATCTTCCTGAAAATCAATCTGTATAACTGTCACATTATCAATAACAGGGTAATTATCTAGCCCTGTAAAAACAACCGTTTGAGCACAATCGTTAAACAAATTACTGTCTACAGACAGCTTACCAGTTCTATCCAACACTATGCGCACTGGATTGCTTCCATACCAGTGGCGTGCATTCAATGTAGGGTTGTCCTTTAAGGCAGTATTTGTACCCACCATTATACCCATATTTTGGCTACGCATCTTATGTACAACACATTGCGTAATGCTATTCGACAATTTAAGTGGTGACAACTCTCGGCTATCTCTTTCGTTATCAATAAATCCGTCTTGGGTTTGCGCCCATTTAAGAGTTACAAAAGAACGCTTTTCTATTTGATTTACAAAGAAAGATCGATTCAATTCTTTAGCCTTCTCCTCAAGAACCCCCACTATCACCTCAGCTCCAGCTTCTTTAAGCATCATTATGCCTCTTCCTGCAACATTGTCGTTGGGGTCTTTTAGGGCTACAACCACCTTTGGTATACCCTTGCTAGCTATTAGCGCTGCACAAGGTGGCGTTTTTCCAAAATGCGAACAAGGCTCTAATGAAACATAGATAGTAGACTCTTTCAATAGCGATTGGTCTTTTACAGAGTTAATGGCGTTAACTTCGGCATGCGCCTCTCCTATTTTTCTGTGATAACCCTCACCAATTATCGTGTCGTTGTGCACTACAACGCTCCCCACCAAAGGATTATTCTTGGTAGTTCCGAGTCCCTTCTTTGCCAATTGCAAACAGCGCCACATATATTTTTCGTGTATACCCATTTTTATTTATCTTTGTTGTTCACAGTTTTGCAAGATAAGTTATATTTATGATTAACTCAGCTTTTGGAAACAACAGCTCGATAACAAAAAAGCTTTCGAGCAAAAATATAAAAAACTCCTCATGTTTGAAAACCCTGCAGAATACATTCGCAATCAACTAAATGACACCTTCTCATTGGGTGAGATAAGAGCATTTACTAGGCTTATTCTCGAAGAGGTATGCAATTTATCATTTTCTGAGATTGCATCTTGCAAATTTAATGATTTATCTGACAACAAAAAGCAAAATATAATTAGCATTGTCAAACGTTTGCAAAACAACGAACCCATTCAATACATTCTGGGCAATACAGAGTTCTATGGATTGACACTAAAAGTTACCTCTTCGGTACTTATTCCTCGCCCCGAAACCGAAGAACTAGTAGAGTGGATACTACAAGAGACACCCCAACCCAACCTCAATATACTAGATATAGGCACTGGCAGTGGGTGTATAGCCATCACTTTGGCTAAAAAACTAAACAATGCCACAGTCGAAGCATGGGATGTGTCGAAGGAAGCGCTGGATGTGGCTAAAGAAAATGCAATAATGAACCATGCAATTGTCAATTTCTTGGAGGTAGATGCATTGAAGCCTCCACAGGAGAACCAACGTTTCGACATTATAGTGAGCAATCCTCCCTACATTAGAGAAATGGAGAGAGGGTCGATGAGTAGCAATGTATTAGACTACGAGCCACAAATAGCTCTTTTTGTGCCAAATAACAATGCTCTTATCTTTTACAACCAAATTGCAGATATTGCCCTACATCAACTAAACGGTGATGGGTGGCTCTACTTCGAAATAAATCATGCAAAAGGAGCAGAGGTGGTACAACTATTGAAAGAGAAAGGTTTTGTAAATGTAGAGTTGAAAAAAGATATATCGAAAAACGATAGAATGGTGCGTGCAATGAAAAAATAACCAAAAAAGAGAATAACAGATGGAGCAAAAATCCAATACCATATCAGAATCGAAAGCCCTTAGCCGAATGGCCCACCAATGCGCTAGAAGAGAGTATTGTGTGTTCGACATCGAAACAAAACTACAACGCTACAACCTTGATAGAGAAGCTATCGACAACATTATTACCTATCTAAAAAAAGAGAAGTATATAGATGAGTTGCGTTTTACCCGTAGTTTTATTAAAGATAAAATCCGTTTTAATAAATGGGGAAAAACAAAGATAGAGTTTGCCCTAAGGCAAAAGAGAGTGCCCCAAGAGACTGTAGAAGAAGCCTTTTTGGATTTTACAGACGAGCAGTTGAACGATTCGCTACATGATTTACTGCAAGCAAAATGGAAGACAATAAAAGGAAAAACAGACTACGAAAGGCGAAACAAACTTATCCGCTTTGGTTTAAGCAGAGGGTTTGATATGAACAATATTTTGGATTGCATGAAAAACATAAAATAGCATGAACCTAAAGTGGGTAGCAGAAGAGATTGCACATTATCTATTTCCCAATCTTTGCTCTTTTTGCAAAATTAAATTGCTGCCAAATGAGATGGGAATATGTTTGCAATGCCTCTACAAATTGCCAAAAACCAACAACCTGGATGAACCTAACAACCTGAGCGAAACACTACTGGCGGGTCGATTTCCATTCGAGCGCGCCGCTTCTTTTGCACTTTTCACCAAAGAGGGCTTGCTTCAATGCCTCATTCACAATCTAAAATACAACAACAAGCCATACATAGGAGAGCTGTTAGGCACACTTTTTGGTGCAGACCTATTAGGAAGCAATTTTATTGATACTATCGACATAATTGTGCCTGTACCTCTACATCCAAAAAAACAAACTATAAGAGGATATAACCAAGCTGAAAGTTTTGCACAAGGCATTTCGAAAGCAACCTCCATTTCTGTCTCCACTAACGAGCTTATTCGTGTTGTAAACAACCCCACACAAACAAAACGATCTAAAACAGAACGCTGGAAAAACGTGCAAGGAGTTTTTGATGTAAAAAGTAGTGATGCCTTTGAAAACAAACATGTGTTGCTGGTAGATGATGTGATAACAACTGGCTCAACCCTTGAAGCATGCGCTATAGCACTACTAAAATGCAGCAATGTGAAAATAAGTGTAGCAACTATTGGTGTAGCTCTATAGCTTCAATACAATAGCTCTCTCAGAGTTAGTTTGCTAAATAATAGGTATAAATATTTTTATTAATTAGAATAGTCACACTAAAAACACTATTTTTGTGGCTGTTAAGAATAAAAACAACAGAACAGTTATGAAATCACTAGAAAAGATTACAGCAGAAAAACTATTAAAGATAAAAGCAGTAAAGCTACAACCATCTCTCCCTTTTACATGGGCTTCGGGTTGGAAATCGCCTATTTATTGCGATAACAGAAAGTTGATGTCGTATCCAAACATTCGCAATTTCCTTAAAATTCAGTTTGGTCGTATCATTCTCGAAAAACATCCCGATGTAGAAGCCATTGCAGGAGTTGCAACTGGTGCAATAGCTCCTGGTGCAATAGTAGCCGATTTGCTTGGTCTTCCCTTTGTATATATACGCTCTACACCCAAAGGACACGGCTTGGAGAACCTAATTGAGGGAGATTTAAGACCTAATCAAAAAGTAGTAGTAATAGAAGATTTAGTTTCAACAGGAAATAGCAGCCTAAAAGCTGTAGAAGCCATTCGCAAAGATGGTGCTGAAGTAATTGGGATGGTATCTATATTTACCTATGGATTTCCGATTGCTACTAAAAACATGAAAGAGGCAAATGTAAAACTCACTAGCCTTAGCAACTACGATGCTATACTAGAAGAGGCTGTTCGCACACTCTATATCGACGAGTCGGAACTAGAAACATTGCAAGACTGGAGAGAAAACCCTGACACTTGGGGCAGATAAAACAACAGACTAAAACAACTGACAAAATATGACAGAATTTGAAAGCGAAATAAAAAAAATACCATACTCAGATGAGATGGTATTTGGTGTACTTTCCGATTTAAGTAAACTAGAAAGTTTAAAGGATAAATTACCTGAGGATAAGATACAAGATTTTTGGTGTAGCCCCAACAGCTGCTCATTTTCGGTAGCACCTGTAGGGAAAGTTACTTTTGATGTAGTAGATAGAGAGCCCAACAAAACCATCAAATTTAAATCACAAGGATTGCCTTTCGAGGTGAATGCATGGATACAATTGGTGTCGAAATCTGAAAACGACACACGTATGAAGCTAACATTGCGTGCCGAGCTAAATCCATTTATCAAACCAATGGTGAGCAAACCTATGAAAGAGGGTATCGATAAGATATCGGAGGTGATTGCTTCGTTGGCTTTTGATGAATTATAAATCGTAAATTATTCGATAAAGGAGAGTTCCTTGTCGATATATAAGATAAATCCAAATCGGAACAACTAGTTCTGGTTTGGATTTTTTGTTAATGAATCTTGATTGCTAGGGAGCGTCAAAACTCGACTTTTCTCCCCCTAGTCACTCCTCGTTTTGCAACCTCAACCAAGCAGAAAAGAACATCAACTCCGTTTGAGTAAGAAACTTATTCAAAGTTTTGTAGGGACTCTGGTCAGGGTTTTTCCTCATCATCTCCATAGCCTCTTCGCGCCTAGCATCAGTTATAAAATCCTCAACTTTTACCTCTGCTGTTTTCAGAAACCTACTCAAGTGTGTAGCTATTGTTCCCTCTTTCAAGTTGCGAAGTTGAGCTATCTCCTCAATTGTTTTACCCGATTGATAGAGCTCCAAACTCTCCATCTGACTTGCACCCTTCACCTGTTTGGGTTTACTCTCTTGCTCCAACGCCTCTTGCTTCTTTGTTTTCTGCAAAGAGTCCATTTCGCTCATCCTTGACGACAAATTCTTCTCTTGGCAATACTTTCTAATCTCGTCTAGGAAATAACTACCATACTTTTCCAATCTCACCTTGCCAAAACCATATATCAATAAGAAATCTTTGGGTGTTTGTGGCAAATAGTCTGCCAACTGTTGTAGCGATTTGGTGCTTGCCACCACATAAGCAGGCACTTCCTCCTCTTTTGCCAAATCGCTTCTTATCTCTGAAAGGCGTTGCATCAAATCGGGGTGGATAGATACTTTAGGGGTGGATGAACTTCCGCCATGCGTTTGCAGTTTGGGTAGTTTTATAGATAAATCTTTACGCCAATTAAAATAGTCCTCTATTGTAAACTCCTTTTTCAATTGGGCTATAAATGCTCTTTTCTGTGCAATTTGTGTGTAGGCATTCAGCATATCCTCGTCGTAAGATTTTGCCAACTCTTTATTATCGGTATAGGCAGGTGATTCTGCAATATATTCCAATAAACTATCAAGCTTACCTACAAAATATTGTGCCGATGCACTTAAACGCTCTTGCAACAATAATTCGTCGACTGGCATACTATCCAATATACCACCGAGTTGCACCGAGAACTTATCGGCTACTCCCTTCACCTCGTTTATCAGAATCGTTAGCTCTGCCAAATAGGGAGCAGTTTCATCATTAAACGAAGAGCCTGCTTTATTGACATCAACCCTCAAGAAAGCAATTGTTTTTAAAGCAGGATTAAAATCGAACAACTCCATTAGCAGCTGCTTTCGATATTCAAGTTGCGACTCTTCTAACTTTTCAGCCAGTTCGTCCGCCTCATTTTTACGTGATGAAAAATCGAGAATGGTGGACTCGTTGCGTAAACTATTTTCATTTATCTTGCTCTTTAGCACTATCCCCTCCAAAGTGCGGCATCTACTTAATGCTACATACACCTGTCCGGGAGCAAAAGCAGCACCAGCATCAATTATTGCTTTGTCAAATGTCAATCCCTGACTCTTATGAATAGTAATAGCCCAAGCATGACGCAGTGGCAGTTGTGTGAAACTCCCCGTTAGTTTCTCCTCCAACTCGGTAGTCTCTTTGTTCACCTTATAGGTCATGTTTTCCCATGTCATAGGCTCTACAAATATTGCTTCTTTCTCACCTGGACACATCACCATCACATACTCTTCATCAATAAAGGTTACCTCGCCTATCTTGCCATTGTAAAATCTACGTGGAAACTCCGTGTCGTTCTTTACAAACATCACCTTTGCCCCCTTCTTTAGCTCTAGGTCTACCTCTACAGGATATCCACCTCCTGGAAAACTCCCCGAAATAGTGGCAGTGAACCAATGCGACTTACCTTTTATTTTTTTCAGTTCGGCACTATTTATCTCATCTGCATTTCTGTTGTGGGTGGTGAGTGTTACATAAGTGTCACCATCTTTTGGCACAAAGGTGGGGTTGTAAGTGCTGTGCAATTTGGCTAATGATTCCGACGAAAGCTTGTTGCGCCTCACCTCATCTAGTATGTGAATAAAATCAGCATTCTTCTGTCTAAATACTTTGTTGAGCTCTATATACACCAATGGTATTTGCTGCATCACATGACTATCGAAAAAGTGTATCCCATCGTAGAAACCTCGTAATATTTGCAATTCGTCGCGTTTTGCTACAGGTGAAAGTTGATACATATCGCCAATAAAAATCACTTGAACACCACCAAACGGAACGTTATCTCTGCGCCTATAGTGCCTCAACACTGTATCGATGGCGTCCAATACATCCACACGTACCATACTTATCTCGTCAATTACCAGCAGTTCTAATTCTCGAAGCACTTTTTGTTGGTTGCTACGCATCTTCATTTTTGCTATCAATTCCTTCCGCCCAACAGGTGTGGGTGTAAAAGGCGCAAAAGGCAATTGAAAGAAAGAATGAATAGTAGTGCCTCCCGCATTTATAGCAGCAATGCCAGTAGGAGCCACCACTGCTATCTGCTTCAAGCTCTCATCTTTAAGTTTTCGTAGAAAGGTGGTCTTCCCTGTTCCAGCTTTCCCGGTTATAAAAAGTACTTGATTGGTTTGTGTAGCAAATTCGTATGCTAATTGGTAGTAGTCGGACATGATAGAGATATTATGTTAACTCATTTATTATTAAAAAAACTAAGATAGAAGTTTTTTATTACATAAAGAAGAGTTTACCTAAATTTTGAGTATTATGTCCTTAAAAGCTATAGGTGAGCCCCACCCTCAAGCCTCCTTCAATTAATCGCCATCTATAACTATCAAACTCTGCTGTAAATGGCACAAGCGAATGAAATTTGGTGTAGAGATTGGCAAATGCCCCTACCCCATTATTCAAGCTATATTTTGCACCAACACCAAGAATTACTCCCAATCCATTCTGACTATCTATCGGACTAGAACCCCCTGTTTCGATATCAAACAGAACACCGCCATTTACAAAAAAATGGTTCAGAAAATTGATTCTTGCTGTTACAGGAATATTTATAAGCGACACTTTATCGTCGGTTGCACCAATATAATTTTCACCTGGTATCTGCATTGGTTTTGTTCTAATGGTGTGCGACGAATATTCGATACCCGTTTCTAAATCCAACCAAGAGCGAAGGGGGTATATATAGGTCACTCCCACAGTGTAAAAACTCTTTCCACTATAACTTGCACCTCCATCAAGAGTTGCACTTTTCCAATTGTTTACATCGCTTACACCTAAAGCTGAGTAGGTAATGCCAATAGTTCCTTTCGATATTTTTGCTATTTGAGCAGACATTGACGCGGAAAACGCCATTAGCAATAATAAAATAATGGTTTTTGATTTCATGATTTGATGGTTTATTAATTATCGTAGTTAACTTTTTTGATTTAGACAACAATTCAAATTAGCAGCATTACCAGTTTCAGAACATGAAATAAAAGATTTTATGCCATTTTTACTTCTGAAGATATATACAATAGATGCTTTACATTGGGAATAGTTGCGTCTTGATGCTATCTTTCTTTCTTCCTCTCGTTGATATCCTTCTGTATTATGTGAGATAATTGACTAATTTGTTTTGCAAGACCTAATAATTGGAGCCATTCACCCACAATAATTCAATTATTCAAAGTATAAAGTTTTAAATGTCAACTGCTTTTATAAATATTTAAATTTCATTTATTCTTAATGTCAACTAGCAAAACTATATTTACATTTTCAAATATTCTCATTGTCAGTTAGCACAGCTATATTTAGGAAGTCAAATATACTCAATGTCAAATAGCACAGCTATATTTAGGATTCCAAATATTCTTAATGTCAATTAACACAGCTATACTTAGAAAATCAAATATACTCATTGTCAACTAGCACAACTATATTTAGTTTTTCAAATATACTCATTGTCAAATGACACAACGTTGATTTGACTTTCATTTATTCTCAATGTCAAAAGACATTTTCTTTTTTGAAGTCATTTCGAACAATAATCACCTGTCAGAGGCACAAAATGAGTTCCTGTTGAGGTTGTGTCAGTTGACAATAACCCAAAATGAGTTCCTGTTAAGGTTGATTGAGGTGACAATGAGTGTAAAGGGACTCAACTTGAAGCTTTGTTGTCTGATTTCTTAACAAATGACTCTCCACTTGTTAATGTGTGTTTTGACAATGAGTCAAAATGAGTTTCATTTTATTTGTTTGTCAGTTGACATTTTAGTTTTTAGATTTTCAAATTTTTTCAATGTCAGTTGACATTTTATTTTTTAAAAACTCCTTTTTTCTTATTGTCAATTGACATTGAGAAAATTAATCTATAATGTGCTGATAGTAAGAGTATAAAAAAGCTAAGCAAATGATAGGTTTCAACTCACTCTTATCAACTAGCAATGCTATGCAGATAGGGTTAGAGGAAAACTGTGCTAGAATGAAACACAATTATGATGGAAATAGGTAACTGAACAATCAAAAAACTTAACAATAGTTTACAAACAGACTTTTTTATTGCTCTTCTATTTACACAAAATTGTAGCGGACAAGACGTGAAAAACAGTGAGGAAATAAGTTACAATAGGTGCAGCTTAAAATCCAAAGTGTTATTTCACTGAGTCTCTTCTTGATTTAAAAACAATTCGATTTCTATTTCCAACCATACTTCTACACTTCGATTTTCCAATTAAAGAAATTCATATTCCCTTTTTATTCCTTATATTTGAAGACCAAAACAACTTTATAGTATAAACAGTAATTATATTCTTATGAAAACAACTCTAAAAACAACAGCACTCTTACTTGTGATTCTATTAGTAAGCATTGCGTGCACACAGAAACGAGAACTGGCAATGCCTAGCATTGAGCTCACTACCGACTTTCTGATTCCTCATCCTGTGAAGGTAACAGCTACAAATAGCAGCTTCCCACTCGATCAGTACACAGCTATCACCACATCTATGGAAGAGGGATTTGACGATGTTGGGCTTTTCTTGGCAGAGAAGATAAAAGCAACAACTAGCCTCGATCTGCAGGTGAATCCTGCTAGCATGAAGGATATAGAGACAGTTATCAATATTCATCTCAAAAGTGATTTTGAAACAGACAACCTTGAAGCATACGAATTAGATATTCGTGAAAACGAAATTATGTTGCATGCAGCCTCCGCAGCAGGCGCTTTCCGTGGCATTCAAACCATTCGTCAACTGATTCCTGAGCAGAGCAACGACAATCTTGCTGACTATAGCATTTGGACTATCCCCTCGGGAGAGATTACTGATGCTCCTCAATTCAAATATCGTTCGGCAATGCTAGATGTAGCTCGCCACTTCTTTAGCCTGGAGGATGTGAAGAAATATATCGACGTGTTGAGCTACTACAAAATGAACAACCTACACCTTCACCTTACCGATGACCAAGGTTGGAGAATAGAGATAAAATCGTGGCCCAAACTTACCGAGATTGGTGGAAAAACGGCAGTAGGTGGCGATCAGGGCGGCTTCTACACGCAAGAGGACTATACAGAAATTGTAAACTATGCGGCTAGGCGTCATATCAATATAGTACCAGAGGTGGATATGCCAGGGCACACCAATGCTGCTTCACTATCCTATCCAATTCTTGATGGAACAGGCAAAAAGTTGAAACCATACGAAGGTATTGATGTAGGGTTTAGCACATTCGATTGTAGAAAAGATACTGTGTATGCATTTATTGACGATGTTGTTCGTGAAATTTCGGCGCTCACACCTGGTCCATATTTCCATATTGGGGGAGATGAGAGCCACACTACAACAAAAGATGACTTCAACTACTTTGTTAATAGAGTGTCTAAGATTGTAGAGAAGCATGGCAAACAGATGATTGGCTGGGACGAAGTAGTACATGCCGATGTTGGTGAAAACGCCATAGTTCAATATTGGAACAAAAAAGAGAACGCACAAAAAGGGGTAGAGAAAGGTATGCAAGTTATTCTATCACCAGGACAGAGGGCTTACCTTGATATGAAATATGACGAAAACTCGAAGCATGGTCTTACATGGGCAGGATATATCCCTGTAGATGTTGGCTACAACTGGTCACCAGAAACCTTTGCAAAGATTCCACTAGAGAGCATCTTGGGTATTGAAGCACCACTATGGTCTGAGACTATTACCAATCTCGACGAGTTGTCGTACTTGGCATTTCCAAGAGTAATTGGTTATGCAGAATTAGGTTGGTCGATTGAGCAGAACCGCAATTGGGATGATTATAGAACACGTTTGGCAAACCAAGCTCCCTATCTACGAAAAGAAGGAATAAAGTATTATCCATCTAAGCTTATTGATTGGAAAGAATAATGAGTAAGACTTAAAAGAGTATTGAGTGAATAATAAAGGCAAGTCTTATGGGGGTTTGCCTTTATTCAATTATATCAAAACCAAGTTACATTCTAAAAATTGAGTAATAGCTTATCATGCCAAGCTTTCTTAAACAACAACTTCATTTATATTAAACATAACACTACAAACTAATGAAAGCTTGTTGCAAATAGCTATAAAACAAAAAAAGACCTACATTTTACTGTAAGTCTTCTTGTTTTTTGTGGTCCCAACAGGGCATGATCCTGTGACCCCCTGATTATGAGTCAGGTGCTCTAACCAACTGAGCTATGGGACCTGATTCGATAGTACGCTATCGTAAGCGGGTGCAATATTACTACATTTTTTAATAACTGCAAAATATTTTGTCTATCTATATAGTAAAAAATATAAAAACCGCCCATTTTAGGCCAGAATTGGCTTTATCAGCATACCTCTCTCCTACTTTTTGGGGATTTACATGTGACTACCTAAAAATTTATCCTACTATTGTTTAAGGGTCTACCCAGTCACCATGTTCTTTAATTAAAGCAATCAATCTCTCAACTGCCTCTCCTTCTGGAATATTTTTTTCTATACACTCTCTCTTTTTATAGAGCGATATCTTTCCTGGTGCTGCACCTACATATCCATAATCGGAATCGGCCATTTCACCCGGACCATTTACTATACACCCCATCACTCCTATTTTAAGTGTTTTGAGGTGCGAAAACGACTCTTTTATTTTTGCTACGGTCTCTTGCAAGTTAAACAGTGTACGCCCACAACCAGGACATGAGATAAACTCTGTTTTACTAGTTCTTACTCTTGCCGCTTGTAATATACCAAACATATAGGCATCTAAATCAACTGCAGGAATTGCACCATCGTTTGATAGCATAATACCATTGCCAAATCCATCTAACAACAGTGCCCCAAAATCGACACTTGCTTTTACCTGTAGATTTTCTGACTCATCTTCGCTATAAGCACGATTCAATACTACGGGTATAGTGCAATCGCTCTTCAACAACTGATGAATAAAAGCACGTTGCTCTCCCACTCCATTAATATGATTGGTAGTTAAAATGATAACAGTATCATCAAGTTGGGAAAGTTTATCTAATAAACTGTCTTTTGACAAATCATTATATGAAAGCTGTAAAAACTTCAACTTACTTGAACAATTTGCTAATTCCTCCAGCTCCTCAACGGTGAAAAGTGGATACTGGTCTATCTTGTCTGTCCACAACTGATAGTCTAAAATCAACTTCACCCCATTGGGAATACTGGCTGGAATTTCGTTCCCTACATACTCATAGTCGGGGATAAAATGAGGATTGATAGCTACGTCATTGATTTTGGATCTATCTGTAATAACTACAGGCACATTATCGCCACCAATATTTTTCACCTGATGGGTGATGCGCTTGTCGATTGAAAAAAACGAGAACTTATCACTCGCTTCAGCTTCTATAGGTGCGTGATCTTGGCGAAGGGCAACATAATCGACCAGCTTTTGGGCAACTGGTAATTCAAATTCTGGATCTTCACTCAACGATACACGAATAGTATCGCCAATACCATCCGAGAGCAATGCGCCTATACCAACAGCCGACTTGATGCGTCCATCCTCGCCTCCTCCTGCTTCGGTAACTCCTAAATGAAGGGGGAAATGCATATCTTCTGCATCCATACGGTCGATGAGTAATCGTACAGATTTGGTCATCAACAGTGTATTGGAAGATTTTAGTGATATAACAATATCAGTAAAATCATGTGCCAATGCTATTCGCAAGTATTCGAGGCAGGATTCTACCATTCCTTCTGGAGTATCGCCAAAGCGACTCATAATACGCTCTGAAAGCGAACCATGATTGACGCCAATGCGTACTGCTACACCATGCTCTCTGCATATATCGAGAAAAGGCACAAACCGCTCTTCAATCTTTTTAAGCTCTTGAGCAAACTCCTCATCTGTATACTCATCACTGTCTGACTGTCTTGCAGTGGTTGCAAAATTGCCTGGATTGATGCGTACCTTCTCTACATACTTAGCAGCTGTAATGGCAGCTTTAGGATTGAAGTGAATATCGGCAGATAGGGGCACATTGTAACCTTTATCACGGAGGGCTTTATGAATATTCTTTAAGTTCTCGGAGTGCTTCACTCCTTGAGCAGTTAGTCTAATCAACTCACCACCCGCCTCTATAATTCGTTCACATTGTGCCACACTTCCGTCCGTATCAAGGGTGTCTGTGCTTGTCATGGTTTGCACAAGCACTGGGTGATCGCTTCCCAAAGTGATATTGCCTATCTTTACATCGTGTGCTTTGCGTCGCTTATAATTAAAGTAGTTCATGCTTTCTCTTTCAATATTAGTTCTATTATCGCTTCAAAGGTAATATTTCTATCCAATAACCATCGGGGTCGTTTATAAAATAGAGCCCCATAGATTCATTTTCGTAGCATACCCACCCATTTTTTTTATGAAACTCACGCGTTTTGTCGTAATCATTCTCTACACGCATACATAAGTGTTGTTCATTATCACCCAAATTGTAGGGTCTGTCCCAATCTCTCAGCCAAGTTAGTTCGAGGGTAAAACCTGTTGTTTCATCACCAATGTAAACTAATATAAAAGAGTCATCATCTGCTTTTTTTCTTCTCACCTCTTTCAAGCCTAATGCTTTTTCGTAAAAGTCTAAACTCTTTTGAAGGTCTAATACGTTGATATTGTAATGATCAAACCTGCTTTTAATTTCCATAGTTATTTTATTTTAAATGATTGAGCTGTATGCTCTAATTTAAGTAGTTTTGTTTTTGCTTTATGCGCAATTGGCTCAAACTGCTGTATCTGTTGATAGTTGTCGCCGAAATGAATTGGCATAAAAAACTTGGTCTTTATCTTGTCTACAAACTGCTCTCCACCACGCATAAAGTCTTTCCCAAGGCGAGGGTCGAGTGGAAACATTGCTACATCTAGCTTTTTAACCTGTTCCGACAACAGTTCCAATTCACAAATATACTGATTTTCGTAAACAAAAGCCTCATCCATGGGCACCTCTTCGTTCCAATGCCAATTGTTTAAATCTCCAGCATGAAACAGTTTTTTCTTCTTGTGCTCTATATAAAAACTTGCTCCTGCATCGGTAGAACCAAAAGCTTTTACCATAATATTGTCGTCACGATACTCTTCAAACTTATCCAAATAGATAATCTTCTCATCTTTAAGTAAACCGTTATCCTTTAGCGCATCAACTATCTCTTTCGAGAATAGATAAGTTATATTTTCTCTCTCTTTATCCCACGATAGCACTTTCTCATTAAAGTGATCGCCATGAGAATGGGTGCACAACACATAAAGAGGTTTATTATTTTGAAGGAGATGCTGGCTTACCCAGCCTGTCTCTTCTCCATCTTTTATGGAGTCTATGTAATAATCAATAATTATAGAAAAATCGTCAAACTCTATTGCACAACAACTGTGATAGATATAAGTAACTGTCATAAGTATATTCTTTTTTCTCTCATTTAATTCTGTTTATTGATATAACAACTGAGACAATAATTGTTTCACAAAGGGGCTCTATTTACATCAATTTATCATCTAACAACAGAAAAACGATGAATAAGTAAACTAAAATGTAATAAAGGTGTTTATTAACTGCACACATTTATTACATTTGTGCAGTTAATATGAATTTAAAAAATCAACATAATATTTTAAAAATATGAACTACAATTTATTGAAAGGCAAAAGAGGTATCGTTTTTGGTGCACTCAATGAGCAATCTATCGCATGGAAAGTGGCCGAGCGAGCAGTAGAGGAAGGTGCTATCATTACTCTTTCTAATACACCAGTGGCTGTAAGAATGGGTGACACAGATGAGCTAGGAAAGAAGCTAAATGCTGAGATATTGCCCGCCGATGCTACCAATGTAGAAGACTTGGAGATGGTGTTCACCAAATCGATGGAGATATTAGGTGGAAAAATTGATTTTGTACTGCACTCAATTGGAATGTCACCCAATGTGCGTAAAAAAAGAACTTACGACGACTTAGATTACAATCTACTAGACAAAACATTGGATATATCTGCAGTATCGTTTCACAAAATGTTGCAAACAGGTAAAAAGCTTGATGCTATTGCTGAAGGTGGATCAGTATTGGCTCTTACTTATGTTGCGGCACAACGCTCGTTTGTAGGCTACAATGATATGGCTGATGCAAAAGCACTCTTAGAGTCCATAACCCGCAGCTTTGGGTATATCTATGGTCGTGAAAAAAATGTTAGAATTAATACAATTTCTCAATCGCCCACAATGACTACAGCTGGAAGTGGTATAAAAGGAATGGCCGACCTATATGACTTTGCCAATCGCATGTCTCCAATCGGAAATGCCGATGCTGATGACTGTGCAGATTACTGTATTGTGATGTTCTCTGATTTAACCCGCAAAGTAACTATGCAAAATCTTTACAACGATGGTGGTTTCTCGAGCATGGGTATGAGCCTCCGTGCAATGAAGCAATATACAAACGGCTGTGATGAAAAGGATGATGATGGAAATATTATTTATGGATAACTTGTTTAATGGATAGTTAAACGAAACTCCTCACATACATTCGAAATAACATTAAATTTAAAACCCTAGACAGATTCGTAGATTATCACGAGCTGCTCTGGGGTTTCTTGGTATTATTTTCTGCATATTATTCCTGAATACATGATTAATTATGTAAATTTGTGAAACTAAAACTACACCTTATGGAAAGAAAAGAACTTGCACCCGTCCTATTATTTGCTTACAACAGACCAAAGCATGTAAAGCAAGTGTTAGAAGCACTACAGAAAAACAAATTGAGCGAACAGAGCGAGCTGTTTATCTTTTCTGATGGAGGCAAAGACTTCGAGGATGAAAAACTTGTGGAAGAGACACGCGAGATATTGGACAACACCACTGGCTTTAAAAAAACAACTGTTATAAAACGACCAGTTAATTTTGGATTGGCTGCCAATGTTATCGATGGTGTTTCAACCATAATAGAAAAATACGGAAAAGTGATTGTATTGGAAGACGATTTGATTACTTCACCCACTTTTCTAAGCTTCATGAACAAAGCGCTTGATGTATATGAAAATGTAGATGAAGTGGCGCACATCCACTCATTTTGCTATGCTGGATTGAATTTGCCTGACACTTTTTTTATAAAATGGGTGGGTAGCACAGGATGGGCTACTTGGCGTAAATCGTGGAGATTATTCGAGCGTAATGGTGAAAAACTATTAGCAGAATTGAAAGAGAAGAAACTAACGAAGGCTTTCGACTTCAATGGAAAATATCCGTATACTCGGATGCTAAAGAGACAGATAGCAGGTAGGAACAACTCATGGGCTATCCGTTGGAATGCATCGCTATTTCTCAACAATAAACTATCGCTTAATACAGGAAAATCGCTTATCTACAATATTGGTTTTGATGGAAGCGGGATGCATAGCGGATCACAAGACTTCTACAACATGGGGCTATTTGATGGTGAATTGGAGATAAAAAAACCTGAAATGATAAAAGAGAGTGTAGATGCGCGTAAACAGTTTGAGAATTTTTATGCAAAAACAAACTCTTTTGGAGCTAAAGTAAAACGCAGACTTCAAAGAATGGCAAAAGGCGATTTTTCGTAATATTACTACTACAGGAGCAATATGAATGTATTAATTATAAGCACACACGACCAACAAGGTGGAGCTGCTATTGCAGCCTACAGACTATTGGAAGCACTCAACAGGAGCGGTGTTGCTGCAAATATGCTCACACTCCACAAGAAGTCTGACAACGACAGTGTAGTTGAAGTGGGCAATAATATATTCAATAAATATCGCTTCACTGCAGAGAGAGCTGCAATATACATTCAAAACGAGTTTTCTAGAAAAAACCTTTTCGATATATCTATTGCTAATACGGGTGTTTCGATAACAAATCATCCAGCATTTAAACGTGCAGATATAGTGCATCTGCAGTGGATAAACCAAGGAATGCTCTCTGTAAGAGAGATTGGAGAGATTGTGGCAAGTGGTAAGAAAATAGTGTGGACAATGCACGATATGTGGTCCTTTACTGGCATTTGTCACCATGCAAGAGAGTGCAAACGGTTTGAAACTGGTTGTGGATTGTGCCCTTATCTAAACAATCCATCTAAAGGCGATATCTCGTACTACACCTACTTACAAAAGCAGGCAGCCTACTCGCTCGGCAGGATTCATTTTGTAGCTTGTAGCAACTGGCTAAAGGAGTTGGCTATAAAAAGCAAGCTTACAAAAAACCACAATGTAAGTGCAATAGCCAATCCTATCAACACAGAAACATACATACCAAAAGATAAAGCAACAGTGCGAATAGCAATGAAGCTACCTATCGAGAAGAAGATTATTCTATTTGCAGCAGCCAAAGTGTCGGATAAAAGAAAAGGAATTGACTATCTTATAGAGGCTTCGAAGATAATAGCACAAAAAGATAATAACAACTATATGTTTCTTATTGCTGGTGGCAATAGCGAAGAGATTATAAATCAACTGGCGCTACCTGCAGTAAGCGTTGGATATGTTGCCTCATCAGAGATGCCCAACCTCTACAATGCAGCCGATTTGTTTGTAACACCATCGTTGCAAGAAAATTTGCCAAACACCATAATGGAATCGATGGCTTGTGGTACACCCTGCGTTGGGTTCAACATTGGTGGTGTTCCAGAAATGATTGATCACAAACAAAATGGATATATATCCAACTATAAAGATGCGCAAGACTTAGCCAATGGGCTTATGTGGGTGTTGCAAGAGTCAACAGAAATTCTTGCAACAAATGCTCGCAACAAAGTGATAAAGGAGTACTCAGAAGAGACTATTGCAAAAAAATATATCGAAATTTATAACAAAAAGTAATTTGCTATGAATCTATTTACTGTAATAACTGTAACATACAATGCCGAGGATACTCTATTGCGTACACTAAAAAGTGTGCAAGAGCAGACCTATAAAAATGTTGAACATATAATAGTGGATGGCAACTCTACTGATGGAACAGTAGATTTGATAAAAAAGCACACAAAGGAAAACACTAGATGGATAAGTGAGAAGGATAAAGGCATCTACGATGCCATGAACAAAGCCACCACAATGGCTCATGGTGAATATGTCTGCTACCTAAATGCTGGTGATGCATTTTATGAAAAAGAGACAGTTGAAAAATTAGTTTCTGCTGCACAACAATATAAACACCCCGACATACTATATGGAGAAACTGTAATAGTGGACAATACGGGAAAAATTTTGCACAACAGAAGGTTGAAAGCTCCAGAAAAACTGCACTGGAAAAGCTTTAAACAGGGAATGCTTGTGTGCCACCAAGCATTTATCATCAAACGAAGCATTTTTGAGCCTTACGATTTAACATACCGTTACTCATCTGATGTAGATTGGTGCATTAGGCTGATGAAGGAAAGCAAATCGATTGTAAACACACACCAGGTGTTGATAAAATACCTCAACGAAGGGGTCACAACAGCCAATCGCAACACCTCACTTAAAGAGCGCTTCAGTATAATGGCAAAGCATTATGGCAAGCTATCAACAATATTGCACCATGCATGGTTTTTGGTGAGAGCAATAATAAATCCCGAAAAGAAATAGAGACAAAACAATGGCAAAGAGAAGAAAGCTAAAAGTAGAAGAGCTAAATAGAATAGATATAGACGAGTTTAAAAAGGCAAAGAAGATAGGACTTACAGTTGTATTAGACAATATCAGAAGCCTCAACAATATTGGATCGGTGTTTAGAACAAGCGATGCTTTTAGAGTAAATGAAATACTGCTTTGTGGCATCACCGCTACACCACCACATATCGACATTCACAAAACTGCACTAGGAGCTGAAGATTCTGTTTCTTGGCGTCACTTCGACCAAACAATGGATGCTATAAACGAGCTAAAACAAGCTGGCTACACAGTATACTCTATTGAACAAGCCGAGAATAGCACATCGTTATCTGATTTATCACTAGATATATATAAAAAGTATGCCATAGTACTGGGGCATGAAGTGCACGGCGTGCAACAATCGGTAATAGATGCATCACATGGTTGCATAGAGATACCACAGTATGGCACAAAACACTCGCTCAACATTTCTGTTGCAACAGGTATTGTTGTTTGGAGTTTTTATAGTCAACTAAACAAGGAAATTGAGCAGTAACTAATCCTTCTCAAACTGTTTTAGCTCCACCGTCTTGCCATCAAAAACAGCATAAGAAAAGTAGCTCATCCAATCTCCCAATATCACAATATTAGAGTCCTCCTTTAGTGGATAATTGAGCATTATATGACGATGCCCAAAGATAAAGTAATTGATTTCTAGAGACCGTTTCAACTCCTCTTTAGCAAATTGGATGAGGTGCTCTTTCTCTTCTCCCATAAAAGGAGCAATCTCCGCACTCATTCTACTATAATTCGACCATTTACTTGCAAAAGCCATTGTCCATCGTGGATGTATGGCTGCATATAGGAAACGAAGAAATTTGTTGTGATATATTTTACGCACAAATCTAAAACCCCACGACTCATCACCCAATCCATCGCCATGGGCTAGAAAAAAAACTTTCCCATCAATATTTTTTACTACAGGTTTTCTCTTCACAATCAATCCACACTCGGTCGAGAGGTAGTCTGTGAGCCAAATATCGTGATTACCTATAAAAAAATAGATGGGGATACCTACATCAGTCAGCTCCGAAAATTTTCCCAGCACGCGTGTAAAACCTCTTGGAACAACATTTTTGTATTCAAACCAATAGTCAAAAATATCACCCAAAAGGTATATCTCTTTTGCATCGTGCTTCACAGCATCAAACCATCTGCACAGTTTACGCTCAACATCGATAGAGCTGTCATGCGAAACAGAGCCCAGATGAGCATCTGACAAAAAGTATGTTTTATTTCTCAAAACCTATTTATTAAATGAAGATTATGCTCATCACCTCAACAAATTAAAACTTATTGAAGATGGACGAGTAGAATATGCGTATCTTAAATATCTCTTTCTTTACAACAACCCCAATTCAAGCATTGCCTCTTCACTCATCATAGACCTGTCCCATGGTGGATCAAAAACCAACTCAATATTTACTTTATTAACAGCTTTAACAGCTTCAACCTTCATTCTCAAATCATCTATAATAAAATCCACTGCAGGACAATTTGGTGAAGTGAGTGTCATCTCGATAGTCACATCGTTATTATCGTGAATATCAACATCATAAATCAACCCTAAATCGTATATATTTACTGGTATCTCTGGGTCATACACAGTTCGTATCATTACCAGTATCTCTTCTTGCAAATCTTGTATATCTGTACTCATATCTTTTATTGTTTATCTGTTTTTTAATTAACCCCACAGCGATATATTTTGTTTAAATTACATCATATTTTCGTCTGCAAAGCTATAATACGTGTCACCACAAAGAATCAGATGGTCAAGCAAGCTAACATCCATTATCCTTGCTGCCTCTTTCAACTTTGCTGTAATTCTTATATCCTGTTCGCTGGGCATACAGTTGTTTGTAGGATGATTGTGTGCTAAAATAATACCAGAAGCGTATCTATTAAGAGCTTCACGCAAAATCAAACGCACATCCAAAACAGTAGAACTTATGCCTCCTTCACTAATACGTAATGTACTCTCTATCCTATTCGACCTATTTAGAAAGAGAGCCCAAATCTCTTCATGATTCTTATCGGTTAGATAGGGATAAAAGGCTTGATAAGCATCACGTGAGCAGGTTATTTTTTTTATCTCTCTTGCTCCTGTGTTTTTGCGTCTACGACCAAGCTCCAATGCAGAAACAATTGTTATTGCTTTTGCCGGACCAATGCCCTTAAATTGAGTCAAATCGCTAACAGTATATCTAGCCAATTTATTCAAATCATTATCGGCATGAGCAAGTATCTCCATACATACATCCACTGCCGATTTCTCTCTTGTGCCAGAGCCAATAAGAATTGCCAATAACTCGGACTCGGACAATGCCGCAGCCCCTTTCAACATAAGTTTTTCACGTGGTCTATCCTCTACAGCCCAATCCTTAACAGAGATATAGGCTGCTTCAGGTTTTAAGATATCAGGTTTTGACATAGCTTATATTTATTAGATAAAAGATTATGCCTACAAAGATAAAATAAAAAAGGAACATCTAAAACAAGATATCCCTTTTTGTTAATTTATACTATTTACTTCTTCTAGCTATCTTATTTTGCACGCTCTACATAAGTACCCGTTCGTGTGTCAATTTTTATCTTCTCTCCAGTATCAATAAAAAGAGGCACCCTTACCTCTGCACCGGTTTCCACAGTGGCAGGCTTCAATGCACTTGTAGCAGTATCACCTCTCAAACCTGGTTCTGTATAGGTTACTTCAAGCACCACATGCGTTGGTAGCTCTGCTGTTAAGATAACTTCGGTTTCTGCATTTACTTGCACATCCACTATATCACCCTCTTTCAAATACTCCACCCCTTCTATTTGCTCTTTGGGTATAGATATTTGATTAAAAGTTTCGGTATTCATAAAATTGTAACCCATATCATCACTATACAGATATTGATACGGACGACGCTCGATGCGCACTTCATCAACCTTAACTCCCGAGTTGAAAGTTCTCTCCATTACCCTACCAGACTCTACATTCTTTAGCTTGGTGCGAACAAAAGCTGCACCTCTTGCCGGTTTTACATGAAGAAATTCTGTTATAAAAAAGTATTGACCATCTAATTCAATACACATTCCGTTTCTAAAATCAGCTGTTGTTGCCATAAATATTTAATTTAGTTTACTACAAAAATAATTAATAACTTCCAATCTGCCAAACTATGCTCTGTATAAGAGCTCCTCACTACACCATTATCAGAGCTAAAACTGTGTGATGTAAATCGACAATGGGTATAATGTGCTATATAATGTGGGTAAAATTTTGTATATTTGCTTTACATACAAACGGATAATAATATAAAGATACAAATAATATGAAAAAGAAAATAGTAGTACTTACAGGAGCTGGCATGAGCGCAGAAAGTGGAATTGCAACTTTTAGAGATAGCGATGGTTTGTGGGAAAACCACCGTGTTGAAGATGTAGCAACGCCTCAAGGGTTTCAAGCAGACCCTCAATTGGTGCTCGATTTTTATAACCATAGACGCAAAGAGCTAATAAACACAAAACCAAACAAAGGACACATTGGCTTGGCTGAACTAGAAAAAAAGTATAATGTAGCAATAGTTACTCAAAACGTAGATAATCTACACGAGAAAGCAGGCAGCACAAACGTTGTTCACCTTCATGGCGAGTTGATGAAGTCACGCTCTTCACAAGACCCATACCTTATTTATGAAATGTCGGATGACAACCCTGAAATAAACATTGGCGATAAATGTGAGTTGGGTTCTCAACTACGTCCCGACATTGTATGGTTTGGAGAAGCAGTGCCCATGATTGAAACTGCAGCTAGAGAGGTGCAAAAAGCAGATATAGTGGTTATTATAGGCACATCGCTTAATGTATACCCTGCAGCAGGATTAGTAGATTTTGCAAATGCGGGTGTACCAATTTATCTGATAGACCCAAAAGATGTAAGAGGTGGCAGACGCAATATCCATCATATACAAAAAGGTGCATCTGAGGGAGTAAAAGAGCTAACAGAGCTACTTATGAAAGGATAACTAAAATATCCAACTCTATATTTTTTAAAACAAAACGATAGCAACAACTAATTAATGACTCACTTTATTATCTTTGTAAATTGAAATAATAAAGTGAGTTTAGTATTAACAATAAACTGCAAACATTTGAGAGGTCAAATCAATCAAAAAAGAGCCAATTATAATTAACTAATTAGTTTACAGAAGATTGCTTTCACAAACAAAATAAAACTTTCTACACTATATGGCAAAGCCAATCGCTGACACACCTTTGATGAGACAATACAACGAGATTAAGAGTAAGCATCCTGATGCTATTCTACTATTTCGTGTAGGCGATTTTTACGAAACCTTCTCGGAAGATGCCATTATAGCATCCGAGATACTAGGAATTACCTTAACGCGCCGAGCCAATGGTGCAGCTCAATATGTAGAACTGGCTGGATTTCCACATCATGCACTCGACACCTACCTTCCAAGATTGGTGCGTGCAGGAAAACGTGTTGCTATTTGCGACCAACTCGAAGACCCTAAAAAGACCAAAACATTGGTTAAGCGTGGTATAACCGAACTGGTTACACCAGGGGTATCTATCAATGACAACATACTCAATCACAAAGAAAACAACTTTTTGTGTGCCATACACTTCTCGAAAAATATGTGTGGCATATCGCTACTTGATATCTCTACTGGTGAATTTCTCACAAGTGAAGGTGTAGTAAGCGACATAGACAAGCTACTTTCTAGCTTCTCCCCCAAAGAGGTATTGATTGAACGAGGAAAAAGAAAACTGTTTGAAGAGAAGTTTGGACAACACTACTTTTTATTTGAGCTAGACGATTGGGTGTTTACAGAGCAAACTGCCAACGACAGACTCTTACAACATTTTGAAACCAAAAACCTAAAAGGGTTTGGTGTTGCACACCTTCCATTGGGAATAGTAGCTTCTGGAACGGTATTGCACTATCTCGATGTGACCCATCACACACAAATAGACCACATTGTAGCAATAAAGCGCATTGAGGAAGATAGATTTGTACGCATTGATAGGTTTACAGCACGCAGTCTAGAGTTAATATCCACCATGAATGAGGATGGTAAGAGTCTCCTGGATATAATGGACAAAACCATTTCACCCATGGGCTCACGCATGATGCGCAGGTGGTTGATGTTTCCCCTAAAAGACATGCTGCCAATAGAGAAAAGGCACGATGTGGTAGAAAATTTCTTTAGAGAAACTGAACTGAGAGCATTGGTGCAAAGCCACATTGCTCAAGTGGGTGATTTGGAGCGAATTATATCAAAAGCTGCAGTGAGACGCATTTCACCACGTGAAGTAGTGGCAATAAAAACTGCCTTAACAGCCATAGAGCCACTTAGAGAAGCTTTCTTGGCATCGAGCAATAAAAGCCTACAAGAGATGGGCGAGAAGCTCAATCCCTGCCCACTGATAAGAGATCGTATTGAAAAAGAGCTCATTGCAGACCCTCCTGCACTTGTCAACAAGGGTGGTTTTATCAACAAGGGTGTAAACGAAGAGCTAGACGAGCTACGAGATATTGCCCATTCTGGCAAAGACCACCTTCTAAAGATTCAACAAAGGGAGATAGAAAAAACAGGCATTACATCGCTCAAAATTGGTTTCAACAATGTGTTTGGCTACTACATTGAGGTGCGTCATACACACAAAGATAAAGTTCCTGCCGAATGGATTAGAAAACAAACCTTGGTGAGTGCCGAAAGATATATTACAGAAGAACTAAAAAAATACGAAGAGAAAATTCTTGGAGCAGAGGAGAAAATATATTCCCTTGAAATTGAGATTTTCAACTCGCTTGTAGAGAGCCTAATAGAGTACATCCCCACCATTCAAATAAATGCCAACATCATTGCACGGTGCGATTGCTTGTACTCTTTTTCGAAGGTGGCACAAGACAACAACTATATTCGCCCCGAAATAAACACAACGCTAGAGATTGACATCAAAAATGGTCGTCACCCTGTGATTGAGACACAACTTCCACCCGACGACCCGTTTATTGCCAATGATGTGTACCTCGACAATGATAGCCAACAAATCATCATTATCACAGGACCCAACATGTCTGGTAAGTCGGCATTGCTACGCCAAACCGCTCTTATCACCATTTTAGCACAAATAGGGAGTTTTGTTCCTGCCGAGTCGGCAAAAATAGGCTTGGTTGATAAAATATTTACCCGCGTTGGAGCATCCGACAATATATCGCTTGGAGAATCTACCTTTATGGTGGAGATGAACGAAGCATCAAACATATTAAACAATATATCAGAGCGAAGCCTCATTCTCTTCGATGAGTTGGGACGTGGAACAAGCACCTACGATGGCATATCCATTGCTTGGTCTATTGTAGAATATATACACGAAAACCCAAATGCACGTGCCAAAACACTGTTTGCTACCCACTATCACGAGCTAAACGAGATGGAAAAATCGTTTAAACGTATCAAAAACTATAATATTTCGGTAAAAGAGATCGATAATAAAGTTATCTTTCTACGAAAACTTATTCGTGGTGGCAGTAATCATAGTTTTGGTATTCATGTAGCAAAAATGGCTGGTATGCCTCCAAGTATCACTCAACGTGCAGAGTCTATTTTGAGTGAAATGGAGCAACACAATAGAAAAGAAGGCATTGGCAAACCCCTCGACAAGATTGTTGAAAATAGAGAAGGATTTCAATTAAGCTTTTTCCAACTCGACGACCCAATATTGAGTCAAGTGAGAGACGAAATAATAAACCTTGATGTAAATAATCTTACACCAGTGGATGCATTAAACAAGCTAAATGAGATAAAGAAAATAATAAAAGGAAAATAGATATAAATACTTACTTTAACCCTTGTGAATAGATATGATTTACAGTGAGAATACTATAGACAAAACGCACAAACGAGGCACCATTGAAGTTGTTTGTGGATCGATGTTTTCAGGTAAAACCGAAGAGCTTCTACGTCGGTTGAAAAGAGCTAAAATAGCGAGACAAAAAGTAGAGATATTTAAACCCAAAATAGATGTTAGATACTCTGATGATGAGGTTGTATCGCATGATAAAAACTCAATCCACTCTACACCAGTAGACCACTCTAGCAATATTACGCTGCTTTCATCAGAAGTAGAGGTTGTGGGTATTGACGAGGCTCAGTTTTTCGATTTAGGCTTAATAGATGTATGCCAACAGCTAGCAGACCAGGGGGTAAGAGTGATTGTAGCAGGACTGGATATGGACTTTAAGCGAAAGCCCTTTGGACCCGTTCCCGGATTGTGTGCAATAGCCGACGATGTAACCAAAGTGCATGCTATTTGTGTGATGTGTGGCTGCCTTGCCAACTACTCACACCGGATTGTAGCAGGTGACAAACAAGTGATGCTTGGAGAGCTCGAAGAGTACAAGCCTTTGTGCAGAGAGTGCTATTTGAAAGAGACAGCTAAATAATTATTAGCAACAAAAGTAAATAACTAAAGCGTGAGAAGTATCAAATATACCTCACGCTTTTTTGTCTGTTGATAGGTTTCAGAAAAACAGAAAAGTTTCAAAAGCATTTCTACCATGGTAGAAATCATGAAAAGAGTTGAAAATTGGATTCCCCACGGTAGATTCAGTCAAACAAAAGACAAAGCGTCAACTATTTTGCTGAAACAGTCCTTTTTCCCCATAAAAGTGGATTCTACCACAAAAACATTGTCCATTCACCTCATAAAAACTATATCGTGAAGAAGAAAAACCCTTATCCACCACACTAAAACCTCAATTCATGATGGGTTTTTCTCCATTTTTCGCACAAATTCAAAATATTCAGCAAATAAATTCAGTAAAAATCTTTGCAAAACCTTTCTACCATGGTAGAATTGATTTGCAACAGTTGACACGGCAATCCACCACGTAGAAAATGCTTTTCAAAACTTGAAAAATATTTTTCTAAAAAAAGTTCTAAAAAAAACAAGGCACAAAAAAAGCAACCCATTTTTGAGTTGCTTCCTTTTTCTTGTCTTGTTCGTAAGATATTATTTTCTAATACCCAATTCTTTAATGATAGCACGATATCTGTTGATATCTTTGTCTATCAAATAGTCAAGTAAACGACGACGCTTACCTACTAAGATTCTTAACGAACGCTCTGTGTTATAATCTTTTTGATTTGACTTCAAATGTCCAGTCAAATGCTTGATACGGTATGAAAACAATGCTATCTGCGCTTCAGGTGAGCCAGTATCAGTGTTAGACGTTCCGTATTTAGCGAAGATTTCTTGCTTTTTTGCTGAGTCTAAATACATAAAATTTTAAATTTTAATTGTCAATCGGGTGCAAAGATAGCACATCTTTTCGATATGAGAAACTATATTCCAATAAAGATTACTCTCTACGCAATAGTTTATCGCTCAAACGTTTTATAGCATTAGTAATCTCGGCATCGGGTTCAATTACAGTATAATCGCCCCAAAACTCTGAATCTTGAAAATACTCCACTTTTTCTGCAATCACATCTGTTGAACGTATTCGTTCGCTACGTGGAAATCGTTGCACATCATCTTCGTATCTATCAGTAACTGCTATTTCTGAAAACACGGTGTAGTTTGATGAAAACAATCCAAAGAAACTGCGTTTTCTCCATCTCACTTTAAACTGCACCTCTGTACCACTATAGTTGAAATACCATTTACCGTTTCTCTCCACATAATCAACTACATATTTAGCACTCTCGGCAGAGATACGCATCGAAGATGGTTTTCGTTTTATAAAAATGGCTGCTGCATCCTTTCGTCCCTCCACATTCATATTAAACTCCATGCGCTTGAAAGCTAGCGACTCTACATCGAGATAAATTTTCCCTCTAAACAGAATTTCATCAATGTTCGAATATGGAAAGAAATCAATCACATAGTGGGGTCTATCGTCCATAGTTATCACCCCTTCTATATTGAAATGATACCCCTCGCCTGCCTCACCAAACACAATTTCTGGATGTTTAGCAATATCAAGCATCAAAGCATCGCTTATTCCTCCTTGAAATTTCATAAACACCGTATCCTTTGCACTAATATCAGTAGCCTTCCTACCAATATATATTCTGGCTTGATCGTTTCTAAATGATTTGTACGATGCCTTGTATATATCAAGCACAGCCTCAACCAATGAGAGATGCCTCGATCCTTTTTTAATAGCCTCTCTATAAAAAGCAACCATCATATTGGGGTCTTCTTCGTAGTTGATAGTTATAGAGCGCAGTGCCTCTCTCACCAAATCGCCACCATCGCCAGTTAAAACCTCTATTTCGTCTAACTGAATTGAGCCAACAGTCATTCTAATCACACTATCATCTTTTCCAATAAGCGTAATGACGGGTATAGCAATGTTTTTATAGCCTAAATGCTCTACTTTCAGTTTATAATTTTTTGCAGATTCTGGTATTCTCAATGAGAAGTATCCATCTTGATTGGTTACAGTAGAAATATTGGTATTTGTGATACTTACACTTGCATACTCCAATGGAGTGCGAGAGTCATCAGCTACAACACGTGCTCTAATGGGTATAGTAGCCTCTGTTGATTGCTGAGCTACAACAATTTGAGTTTGAAATAAAAGAAAACTAGAAGCAAGTATAAGAAGAAGTTTTATTTTTTTCATAGTTATAGTTATATCTAGATTTTTTTGAATGTAATTTACTAATAACATAACAAATAAATCTTTATTATGTTTACACAACCATTTCGACACCTTTAACTAAAAACAGAAAGCACTGCATGATATACATACAGCTAAACGCCGCTACATGCCCATCAACCCAATTTTAAAATGAAAAGAGACAAACTTTATAGACTTAAATGCTTAAATTTGTAGGTTAATAAGCAAAACAACAATGACACATAAATACGACTTCCTTGTAATTGGTTCAGGAATTGCTGGTATGAGCTTTGCTCTTAAAGTAGCAGCTCATGGCAAAGTAGCCATTGTTACAAAAAACCAACTGGAAGATACCAACACCTTTCATGCACAAGGAGGTATAGCCACAGTGAGTCAAACACTCGACAATTTCGACAAACACATTGCCGATACATGCATTGCAGGGGCGGGACTATGCGATAGAGAGGTAGTTGAAAAAGTAGTGAGCCAAGCTCCACAGCAAATAAAAGAACTAGTAGATTGGGGAGTAAATTTTGATAAAAACGAAGAAGGAAACTTCGATTTGCACAAAGAGGGAGGACACTCAGAGTCACGCATACTGCATCACAAAGATAGCACTGGAGCTGAAATACAAACCAGCCTTATACGTGCAGTGAAAAAACACCCCAGTATCGACATTTTCGACTATCACTTTGCAATCGAAATCCTTACCCAACATCATCTAGGTGAGATTGTTACCCGCACCACACCCAATATTGAGTGTTACGGAGCATTTGTGCTCAATCAAAAGACAAACGAAATAGATAAATTCCTTTCACGGGTTACGATGATGGCTACAGGTGGCATTGGCTCTATCTATCAAACCACCACCAATCCATTGGTAGCCACTGGCGATGGGGTTGCTATGGTGGCGCGTGCAAAGGGCATTATAAAAGATATGGAGTTTGTGCAGTTTCATCCAACAGCCTTTTTCCATCCACACGAGCGTCCATCGTTTCTTATCACCGAAGCCTTGCGAGGATATGGTGGCATTCTCAGAACAATGGATGGCGTTGACTTTATGAAGCGCTACGACGAGCGAGAATCGCTTGCTCCCCGTGATATTGTGGCGCGTGCTATCGATAGTGAAATGAAGCACCGTGGCGATGATCATGTATACTTGGATATAACCCATAAAAACGCCGAAGAGACAAAAAACAGCTTTCCTGCTATCTATAAAAAATGTTTGTCGCATGGTGTCGATATCACAAAAGATTACATACCCGTTGCACCAGCAGCCCACTATAGCTGTGGAGGTATCGAAGTAAACCTCGATGCCCAATCGAGCATTCACCGGCTTTATGCCAATGGCGAATGCACCTGCACTGGTTTGCATGGAGCAAACAGACTGGCATCCAACTCATTGATAGAGGCAGTAGTATATGCTGATGCAGCAGCAAAGCATGCTCTTAAAGTTTTCAAGGCTTTCGATTTCGAAGAAAACATACCGGCTTGGAATGCAGAAGGGACAACCCTGCCAGAAGAGATGGTGCTGATAACTCAAACCGAAAAAGAGGTAGCTCAAATTATGTCGTCTTATGTTGGCATTGTTCGCTCCAATCTAAGATTGCAACGTGCTCTGTCACGATTAAATATTCTTTTTAGAAAAACAGAGAACCTCTTTAATCAATCGGTAGTTTCACGTGATATTTGCGAACTGCGCAATATTATTAAAGTAAGCTACGAGGTAATAAAACATGCAATGCAACGCAAAGAGAGCCGTGGACTACACTACAATATAGACTATCCAGCAAATAGTAACCCTATAAAACAGACAAAAGAATGATTCATCAAACCATCAATATAAAAGGCAAGTTGGTTAGTTTGGATACCCCTTTGGTGATGGGTATTGTAAACATTACACCAGACTCTTTCTATCAAGGAAGTCGTAAACAATCAGAAAAAGAGATAGTTGAGCGAGTGCAGCAAATAATAGACCAAGGTGGTTCTATTATCGATATAGGAGGACAATCTACTACACCCACCTCTACACTGCATACAGCAAAAGAAGAGATGGAACGCCTTGCTCCTGCTCTATCCATTATCCAACGAGAGTTTCCCAATGCCATTCTATCAGTCGACACTTTCTACTCAGACGTTGCAAAAGCTAGCGTCGAAAAATATGGTGTTGCCATTATCAACGATATTTCTGGTGGACAGATTGATAATCAAATGTTTGCCACAGTAGCCAATCTAAATGTACCCTATATACTGATGCACATGCGTGGCACTCCTCAAACGATGCAACAACACACTAGTTACGACAACTTTATACAAGATATTATCTTCTATTTCTCCGAAAAAATTGCTCATCTCAACAGTCTTGGAGTAAATGATATAATAGTAGATCCAGGGTTTGGATTCAGCAAAACATTAGAGCAAAATTATGAATTGATGGCACATCTCAAATATTTTCATATATTTGATACACCTTTGCTAGTAGGTATATCTAGAAAATCGATGCTTTACAAGCCATTAGAGATAACAGCAAATGAAAGTTTGAACGCTACAACAGTTTTAAACACCTATGCTTTGCAATCTGGAGCAAAAATATTGCGTGTACACGATGTGAAAGAAGCTGTAGAATGTGTAAAACTAACTGATAAACTGAACAAATATACGCCTCAACAACTTATATATTAATACACTCACGCTATGCTCAAATACTTTGGAATAAAGGACATGATTGATATATTATTGTTAGCCTCAATAATGTATTATGCCTATCGATTAGTAAAAATATCTGGAACTAAACCACTTTTTATAGGAATTGCATCATTCTTAATCCTTTGGGGTATAGTCGATACTCTTGAAATGAGATTGATGGGCACCGTATTAAAAGTGGTTATAGATGTTGGTCCCATTCTTCTCATCATCCTTTTTCAAGACGAAATCAGACGCTTCCTCATGTCGATGGGCTCACGCAAAGGGTGGAAGATGCTCACCAAATTTATCTTCTCTCAAAACTCAAAAGAGAAAGATATTTCTCACATTACCCCCATAGTATTTGCCTGCATGAATATGGCTAAAGAAAAAGTGGGTGCGTTGATAGTTGTTCAGGAAGATATACAGCTGGGTTTGTACGAACAAACAGGCGAGATAATAAATGCCGATATCTCCACTCGATTAATCGAAAATTTATTCTTTACAAATAGCCCTTTGCACGATGGTGCAATGATAATAGTGGGCAAAAAAATAAGAGCAGCAGGTTGTATATTACCCGTTTCTCAAAACCCCAATATCCCTAAACATCTTGGTTTGCGTCATCGTGCCGGATTGGGAATATCACAAGAAACCGATGCAAAAGTAATCATCGTATCAGAAGAGCGTGGACGCATAGCCTTTGCTCAGCACGGAAAACTAAGTGTAAACATAACGCCAGAGGAGCTACAAAAACTTCTTGTGGCTGATTAAAAAAAAAAGAAAGTACTACAAAACAATATGATATTAAAGCACTTATCTATACTCAACTACAAAAACCTCGAAGAGGTGGAGCTAACACTATCACCCAAAATAAACTGTTTTTTGGGAGACAATGGCATGGGTAAAACCAATCTACTAGATGCTGTCTATTATCTATCGTTTTGTAAAAGTCACTCCAATCCTATCGACTCACAAGTTATTCTGCACGACGCTGATCTCTGCATGATTCAAGGTAAATATGAATTTGCAAATGGCAACCAGGAGGAGATAATGTGTGCCTTGAAACGACGTCAGAAGAAACAATTTAAACGCAACAAAAAACAGTACGACAAACTATCTGCACACATTGGCTTTATTCCACTGGTAATGATATCTCCAGCCGACGACGAGTTGATAATGGGAGGAAGCGAAGCACGACGCACTTTTATGGATGTAGCCATTTCTCAGTTCGATAAACCCTACCTTCAATCGCTAGTGCGCTACAACAATGCTTTGCAACAACGCAATGCTACACTAAAACTAGACAATGTAGACAAAAGCCTGCTAAAACTTTGGGAAGAGGTGATGATAGAGGAAGGTGAGGCTATCTTTGAGAAACGAAAATTGTTTATTGAAGAACTAATTCCTATCTTCAATCAATTCTATAGCACTATTAGCCAGTCGAGAGAGATTGTATCGCTCCACTACACCTCGCAGCTAGACAATTGCAGCTTCGAAGAGCGACTACTTGCTGCACGAGACCGTGATATGATACTTGGACACACCACTGTGGGTATCCACCGCGACGATTTAGATATGTTGATAGATGAGTACCCCATAAAAAAGGATGGCTCACAAGGTCAGAAAAAGACATTTTTTGTATCACTCAAACTAGCTCAATATCAATTTCTTTCTCGCAAAAGCAATACAATGCCCCTGTTGGTACTCGACGATATCTTTGATAGATTTGACGAAGCGCGTGTAAAAGAGATTATACGACTTGTATCCGGTCCGGATTTTGGACAGATATTCATTTCCGATACCAATCGTCAGTCACTCGATAGAATATTGCAGCCTTTCAATAATAACTATCACCTCTACTCTGTTGCCAATGGCGTGATAGAGCAAATGGAACAATAATTGATAACACTATAACAGACATACACCTACAATGAGAAAAAGAAACGCAAGAGATATAGGAACCATCATAAAAGAAGTGTTGGGAGAAAAAGACTCTCAACTGAATCACCTACAAAGAGGAGTTGCCGAAAGCCGTGTTGTTAGGGGTTGGAATGAAGTGCTAGGCGAGGGTGTAGCCTCATACACATCAAACGTATACTTAAATAGAGGTGTACTTATCGTCTACCTCAAATCATCGGTATTGCGTGCCGAGTTGATGATGAATAAACAAGGCTTGATTGATAAACTAAACGAGTATGCCGAGATGAAAATAGTGAGGGATATTATCTTTAGATAGAAAATGAGTGTAATGAATAATTTTGATGTTATAGTTATAGGAGCTGGTCCAGCAGGACTGTTAGCTGCAGGAAGAGCAGCAGAGCTGGGTGGCAAGGTATTGGTGTTGGAAAAGATGAAACACGAAGGACGCAAACTGCTTATAACGGGTAAAGGCAGGTGCAATATCACAAATGATGCACCAATAAGTGAGTTTATTAAACATGTGTACCCCAATGGACGCTTCCTGCGTAATGCATTCTCCTCTTTTTTCTCAAAAGATATTATTAAACTACTTGAAGAGCATGGGGTTGAAAGCACTTTGGAGCGTGGAGGTCGCTATTTTCCTGCTAGCAACCGTTCAAGAGATGTATTAAATGCTCTGTTACAGTGGGTTAAAAATCAAAATGTAGAAATATGTTGCGGCTACAGAGTAGAAGAGTTGCTAGTTGAAGAAAACACCGTAATAGGCGTAAAGGCAAATGGCAAAAAGCTCCTTTGCAATCATGTTATAATGGCAACAGGAGGAAAATCATATCCTGCAACTGGCTCCAATGGCGAGGGGTATGAATTGGCTCGACGTGTAGGACACTCTGTTGTGAAGGCACGACCAGCACTTGTACCCCTTGAAACAAAAGGCGACCTTGCTCAAAAACTACAAGGTCTGAATCTAAAAAACGTGAAGGCAACAGTGTGGGTAAATGGTAAAAAGAGAGCAGACGATTTTGGAGAGATGATTTTCACCCATTTTGGTTTGTCAGGACCCATCATTCTCACTTTAAGCAGAGAGGTTGTAAGAGAGTTGCAAGATAAAAACAGGGTGGAAGTATCCATCGACCTAAAACCCGCATTGGACGAACAAAAACTTGATACTAGACTAATTAGAGATTTGAATGAGCATGGAAATAAAAAGCTGCTTAATATTTTCAAACTGTGGTTACCAGCAAGTATGATTTCGGTTTTTATTGAGCTTCTTAACATTGACACTGAAAAAGAGTGCAACCAAGTCTCCTCAAAAGAGCGGAAACAGATTCTCTATCTTATGAAAAATCTTGTTTTCAAAATATCAAACTATCGCTCTTTCAAAGAGGCTATTATAACATCTGGTGGTATAAACACAAAAGAGATATCACAAAAAACAATGGAGTCTAAAATTGTAAAAGGTCTCTATTTTGCTGGAGAGATGATCGACTTGGATGCTGAAACAGGAGGATACAACCTGCAAATAGCCTATTCAACAGGTTGGTTGGCAGGCAACTCATGCATGAAAGATAAATAAAACAGCCTGTTTTAGTTGCAACAGATAACCAACGATTAATATAGCAATTACACTACATTACAAAAGATAAGTATCAACTTTAAAAAAGATATGCCTTATGAGAAAACATTATTTCATTCTAATGCTTTTTACAATAGCATTTGCGTGTAAACAAACACCCAAAACAGTTATAGAAGAGTGGATTCCGTATGACGAATCCGAAGAGATAGCCGAAAATGCAAATCACGAATTGGAGAAAATGCGTTTCAAACTCATTCAGTCACAAACACTTGATAAAAATGATATGTGGAAAACAGTTGAAAAACAGATTGAAGACTTCTCTGAAGAAGATTACCAAGAGCTCAAACCTTTAATATTAGAGCAAGATATCCCGTCTATTCAAAAAAATATAGCATCAGGCAGTCTCACCTACAAAACCCTAACCCAATGGTATTTATACAGAATAGTAAAATATGAAAACGATAGAGACAAGGCGCTAAACGCTATTGTTGCCATCAACCCCCATGCTGTGGAAGAAGCAATAGAAAAAGACAACAACAAACAGACAGATAAACACTTCATTTACGGCATGCCCATTCTTATAAAAGACAATATAAATGCTGCAGGGATGCCCACTACAGCAGGTAGCCATTTTTTAAGAAACCACATAGCCCCCGATGCCTTTATAGTGGAGAGAATAAAAGAAAAGGGTGGCATAATTTTAGGGAAAACAAATCTGAGCGAATGGGCTAACTTTATATTTACAGGAGGTCCCAATGGCTTTAGTGCAGTGGGCGGACAAACACTTAATGCTTACGGACGAAGGGAGTTCGACACCGGTGGTTCGAGCTCTGGGAGTGGTGTAGCCATGGCAGCCAACTATGCTGCAGCATCAATTGGCACAGAAACATCTGGTTCCATTCTATCTCCTTCTGGAGCTAGCTCTCTTGTAGGACTAAAACCAACTGTTGGCTTATTAAGCCGAACTGGAGGTATTCCACTAGCAAGTACATTGGACACACCCGGACCAATGACCAGAAATGTAATAGACAACGCTATTTTGCTATCGGCAATGAGTGGCAAAGACCCAGAAGACAGTGCATCGAAGGATATTCCTGAAGATAGAGAATATCTCACAGAGCTTACATCTGCAACAATAGAAGGAATGAGATTTGGTGTAAACAGCAAACTCTTAACAGACCCTATATATAAGCAAAGTGTTGAGGAAATTATTGCAATGGGTGGAATTGCTGTTGAATTTGAACCAATAAAAATAAATTTTGAGGATTTTAATAATTTACTGAGCGCTGATATGAAAATAGACCTTCCCCACTATTTAAACAGCTATGCTAATGATGATATAACGCTACGTACAGTAGAAGAGATAGTGAAGTATAACAAAGAGGATTCATCAATAAGAATTCCGTATGGACAGGCTCTTTTTGAAGGAATGGTGTCATTAAACCTCACAGCAGACGAGCACAACCAATTGAGAACAAGATTACACAACGAAGGTGTACGCTATTTCGAAACACCCATGCAAGCACATCAACTGGATGTAATATTGTCTGTAAACAACCTAAATGCAGGTTTTGCTGCTGCAGCCAAATATCCATGCCTCATTGTTCCCATGGGCTATAGAAAATCTGGTAAACCTGCAGGTCTTACCTTTATAGCAAGACCATTTGAAGAAGATAAACTTTTAAAAATTGGGTATGTTTTCGAACAAGCAACAAAAGCTAGAAAACTACCCAAAGAATATAAATAGAAAAACTAAATGTCAGAAAACAAAAAAGATACAATAGAGTCAATTCTAAATAAATTTGAAATTACAGCCCTCAATCCCATGCAGGAGAGGGCTAGCAAAGCCATACAATCAAAATCGGATGTGGTGTTGCTCTCGCCTACTGGTACAGGTAAAACGTTAGCATTTCTATTACCCCTCATCGAGCGACTCGACAGAGAATGCGAAGAGATTCAACTACTTATACTGGTTCCCTCACGAGAGTTGGCACAACAGATAGAGCAGGTGGCTCGAAACATGGGTTCTGGCTTTAAAGTAAATGCAGTATATGGTGGACGATCAGGCTCGGAAGACAAAATTGATTTACGACACCGCCCCGCCATCCTTATTGGCACACCAGGGCGCGTAGCCGATCGAATAAGGCGAGACAGATTCCCCCTAGAGTATATCAACACCCTTATATTAGACGAGTTCGACAAATCGTTGGAGATAGGTTTCGAAAAAGAGATGACCGAGATTATAGATGCACTCCCTAATGTTAAGCAAAGAATTCTGACCTCTGCTACAAGCGAAACTCATATACCAAGGTTTGTAGGGCTGCAAAAGCCAACCCTCATCAATTATGTTGATAAGGGAGAGTCGGAGTTGACCATCAAAACACTGCTCTCACCTGAAAAGGATAAACTTCAATCTTTGGTAAAAGCACTTCAATTTATTGGGCACAAGCCAGGAATTATTTTTTGCAACTTCAGGGATGCACTCGATCGAGTAAGCGATTACTTAAACGACCACAACATACAGCACGAGCCTTATCATGGTGGCATGGAGCAAATGGATAGAGAGCGTGCACTCATTAAATTTAGAAATGGAACGACCCAAATACTCTTGGCAACTGATTTAGCTGCACGCGGATTGGACGTTCCAGAGATAGAGTTTATTCTTCACTACCACCTTCCGCCACACGAAAAAGAGTTCACTCATCGTAATGGACGAACTGCACGTATGAATCGAGATGGAGTTGCCTATATACTGCATTGGGAAGGAGAGGAACTTCCAGAATATATACAAACCATTGTAGCAAACAACCTACATGTCGATGAGTTGTCAAAAGCTACACAACCTGCTCCCACACAATGGAAAACCCTATATATTACAGGAGGAAGACGTGATAAAATATCGAAAGGCGATGTAGCAGGTCTATTTATTAAACAAGGTAAAGTTAAGAATGAGCAAGTTGGCGTTATCGAAATAAAACAGGATGTTGCTTATGTTGGCGTTCACGCCGAAGTAGCTCAAAAGCTGATAGAAAGAACCAACAACAGCAGACTTAAAACAAAGAAAGTAAGGATAAGCCTCATTTAGTAGTATTTCATCCATTGTTTTATCAAAAAAAGCTAACAATAAATTGGACTTTTGGTAAATTGCAAGAGATTTTTCTATAAATTTGTAGTAAGAATTGCCACTATGGCAAAACAAGGCAAACAATAAACTTAACAATTTAATATTATGGCTAAAAGTCAAGATGCTAAGAAAAGCGTCAAAAAAGAGCCTGCTAAAACTCCAAAAGAGAAGAAGCAAGAGAAGAGATTGAAGAAAGCACAAAAACAATAGATTCTCTTTGTTTTTATTGCACTCAATCTTTTAATCAAAAATGAATAAAATGGGTTTACTTTCGACAGTACCCAATTAAAGCTTAAGCACATTAAAAAGACAGTTCCCGTTTTAGGAAGTCTTATTAATGTGTTTATTGTTCCAGTAAAACTGGATGAGTTGTAAACTTTATGTTTGCAACTATTGTTTATATGCTGTGCACACAATGTGCTGCCATCCATGAGACAATAACAGAATCTGAATTTATATTCAACTTAAAATGAATTATAAAAGAGCTTCTTTAAATCCTGCTCAATTATTTATAATAAGCTTTCTATCTTTAATAGCCATTGGCACCCTATTGCTAGTGCTGCCCAGTGCAACACACTCGCACATTAGTCCTATTGATGCCCTATTTACTTCCACAAGTGCAGTTTGTGTTACAGGTTTAGCTGTTGTCGACACTGGAAGCTTCTTCACCACTTTCGGACAAGTAGTTATTTTGCTACTCATACAAGCAGGTGGTATAGGAATTATGACATTTACCAGCTATTTTAGCTACTTTTTCAAAGGAGGATCATCCTATCAAAGCCAGTTAGTACTTAGCGAAATAACAAATATTGAAAAGATATCCGAGGTGTTTGCTACACTAAAGAAAATAATTCTAATAACCTTTTCTATTGAAGCAATTGGAGCTGTTTTAATATACAACAGTATCGACAGCACAGTTATGACCTCCTTAAACGAACGACTATTTTTCTCTGTTTTCCACTCCATATCAGGGTTTTGCAATGCTGGCTTTTCAACATTACAAAACAGCCTTTATGAAGTACCCTTTCAGTTCAATTATCCTATGCATTTAATAGTAGCCTCCTTAATTATTCTGGGAGGAATAGGATTTCCCATTGTTTTTAATCTTTTGAATTATCTTAAAGTAAAAATTCTCTTTTATTCACTTGGCTTTTTCAACAAAAAGAAACAGCAATATACACCCCGGCTCATTAATATCAATACACGCATTGTTTTGGTTACAACTTTAGTGTTAATTGTAGGTGGCACAATTCTGTTTTACATATTCGAGTACAACAACACATTAGCCGGTCACTGTTTTCTGGGTAAAATAGCAACTGCCTTTTTTGGGTCGGTTACAACAAGAACCGCAGGTTTTAATACAGTTGACACTTCCGCATTAAGCATTCCAACTGTTTTTATTTTTATATTCTTAATGTGGATAGGAGCTTCACCTGGTTCTACTGGTGGAGGTATCAAAACAAGCTCCTTTGCAATAGCTTTGCTCAACATTCTCAATGTTGCTAGAGGAAAGTCGCGCCTAGAAATATACAGACGAGAAATATCAACAACAACAATCAATAAAGCCTTTGCAATAATTATTCTTTCTATATTTGTAATCTCTATAGCCATTCTCAGCATCTCAATTTTTGATGCTGGCAAAAGCCTATTGAGTATCACGTTCGAATGTGTGTCGGCATATAGCACTGTTGGACTAAGCAGAGGCATTACAGCGCAGCTAAGCTCTGCTAGCAAAGTAGTATTAATTATCACTATGTTTCTTGGACGCGTTAGCACGCTAACTCTCCTAATAGCAGTAGTTAAAAAGGCAGGTTCAGAGATTTATAGGTATCCATCAGAGAATATTTTAATAAACTAAAATAAAGAGACTATGAAGTTCACAATTATTGGATTAGGAAACTTTGGATTAGCCCTTGCCGAAAAACTCACACATTTGGGGCACGAGGTAATAGGGGTTGATAAAAACACTCAAAAAATTGAGGATAACAAAGACAAAATCACACACGCCATATGCTTAGATTGTAGCTATCAAGCTGCAGTAAATAGTTTGCCACTAAAAAACACCGATGTTGTAATTGTTGCAATAGGCGAAGATGTGGGTGCAAATCTGCTAACTACTGCCTTGATGAAAAAAATGGATATCCCAAGATTAATAAGCCGTTCGAGTTCAAATATTCATCAAACAATTTTAGAGTCGATGAAAATTACAGAAATCATAAAACCCGAAGTAGAAACAGCTGACAGATGGGCTAAAAAACTAACAACCTCTGGCTTGGTCGACTCATTCGAATTGACAGACCAATATAGTGTAGTTGAAGTAGTTATAGGCGGTAAATTTGTTGATAAAACAATAGAAGAAGTTGGTTTCAACAATAAATACAATGTAATAGTACTCACAATTATGAAAAATATAAGAGAAGCAAACAAAAGTGGAGTATTAAAGAAGACTTCAAAATTTCAAATCCAAGGCATTGCTAAAGCCGAAACCATTTTAACTGAAGGAGACATCATGGTTTTATACGGCAACAATGATGATATCAACAAACTGCTGAAAGAATAATTAAAACAGATTTTATTAATACTTATACAATGCACAAACTATCAACACTGTGCATGCAAAAATTAAAAATAAACCACAGATTAAAAAACCACACAAAAAGATGAACCAAAACAGAATCAAACACTTCTTTATTTTTCACCTATTAATCATTCTAGCTGCAGGGTCAAGCTGCACTTCAAACAGCCAAAACAGCTTTGTGCCAAGAGACCCCATGCCCTTAGACGAAATAGAATACTCTTTTATCCACATGGACGAGTATCTCCCCATCAGTGTGGTTGAAAAATCGGAGCAACCTTTTATATTTCCTCGCAAAGATAATATAACGCTTCCTGAAAGCTTTGCGCACAACGGCAACACATACAACACCCAACACTACCTCGACTCATCAGACACGCAAGGCTTTCTTATTATTCAAAACGACACCATTGTTTATGAAAACTACTGGAAAGGACAACAAGAGGCTATTAGACACATCTCTTGGTCGATGGCAAAATCATACATATCCGCCCTTTTTGGTATAGCCATCGATGAAGGATACATCAAAAGCATCCACCAAACAGCCGAAGAATACCTGCCAGAACTGAAAGGATCGGGTTACGAAGGCGTGAAAATAAAAGATATCCTACAGATGTCTTCAGGAGTAGGTTTCGATGAAAACTACGCTGATCCACAATCCGACATTCAGCAATATTGGGTAGGCTTTGTTGAAGGAGACTCACAAGATAAATTTGCTAGCACCCTAGTAAGAGAAAGAACACCAGGAACATACAATAAATATGTAAGCATCGATACCCATGTACTAGGTATGATAATAGTAAAAGCAACAGGTAAAAGCCTTACCCACTATTTAGAAGATAAATTGTGGAAACCCCTTGGCACAGAGTTCGATGCCTATTGGCTAGTAGATGGTCATGGTATGGAAATGGCACTTGGTGGCATCAACGCTTGCTTAAGAGATTATGCCAAAATAGGTCGCTTGTATCTAAATAATGGAAACTGGAACGGCAAACAAATTGTGCCAGCTGATTGGTGCAAAGCCTCAACCACAGCAACAGAAGAGCACCTACAACCGCAAAGCGACAACTCATCAAGCAAAGGCATGGGCTATGGTTACCAATGGTGGATACCAGATGGCAACGAAGGTGAATTTATGGCAATGGGTGTGTTCAATCAGCATATCTATGTAAACCCAACTACCAACACCATTATTGTGAAAAACTCAGCCAACAAAAACTTCTACGAAAAAGATAATCCATACGCCTCAACAAAAACACACATCGAGCTATACAGAAACATAGCACACATGAGTAATTAATAGTTTCAACAACCTACATTACAAAACCTTCAGTTACACTGTTTAGTAGACTATAAGTCCACTAGCAAAAGTGTGAATAATGTAACTCTAATCTTTAATTGTGTAACATAATCAGCTATGTAAAGCCTACTTTTACATGTAGATTTTTTTTACAAACAATTAAAAACAAAAGAAATGAAAAAAAAATTTGGTTTACTAATGTTTGCTGTTTTCGTAATGGCTGGATTTCTTTTCACATCATGTGAAAAAGAGACAACAGAAACCAATATGATTATAAGAAACTGGACTTTGAAAAGTAAAACTGTAGCAGGTGTAAACATTGCACTAGAATGCGAACAAGATGTAAAGTGGGATTTCAAATTAGATGGTTCGTATGTTATTAAAGACAGCTGCAACAACACTAAAGCAGGAACTTGGAAACTAGCAGACGATGGAAAAACACTAACACTAGACAACATTACTGCTTATAAAGTAATCGAAAATAGTATTACCAAACTTGTAATAGAGATGCAAGTAGGCGACATCGGATTAGTACGATGGACATTCAGCTAATTTACTAACAGACAATTAAACAACCATAAGGCTTCAAAACAGTGAAGCTTTATGGTTGTTTTTTTATTCATACATCCCCCCCTCAATTAGCAATTTTGATGATAAGAATTTCCTCATCAAACAAAAAAATATGACTATATTGCTTGTTCAAAAATTGTGACGCATTTTATGCCAAAGAATATCACAATATAATATTGAATGAAAAACAGAACAACAGATATGAAAAAAGTCAACCTAATGTACTTTAGCCCCACAGCAACAACCAAAACAGTAGTTGAAGCGATTGGAAAAAGACTTGTTGATACAAAGGGATTACAGCGTGGATTAGAGCGTGGAAAAACCATCGACTTCACACTACCAAAGCAGCGAGAGAGTGCACAAAACTTTCAAACCAAAGATATCCTTATGATTGGAGTGCCGGTATATGCAGGCAGGGTTCCCAATGTGCTACTCAAATACCTCAACACAATAAAGGGCACCAACACACTGGCAATACCCATAGTGCTATACGGCAACAGGCATTACGACGACGCACTATTAGAGCTAAACGATATATTGCAGAAAAATGGATTTAAAGTGATAGCTGGAGCAGCTTTTATAGGCGAACACAGTTTTTCGTACACATTAGCAAAAGAGCGCCCCGATAACAAAGACCTAACAATAGCCGAGGAGTTTGCAAACAAAGTATATACAAAAATCCAAAGCAACAACCATAGCACAGCAAAAGTAAATGGCAACAGACCCTATCGACCCTACTATATGCCAAAAAACGAAGAAGATGAGTTGGTTGATATAAGAAGAGTGGTACCCAAAACCAACGACACCTGCATCGACTGCAAAATATGCTCAGAGGTGTGCCCCATGGGCTCTATCCCCTACAACGATGTTAAAGCAATTGTGGGTATATGCATCAAATGCGGAGCCTGCATCAAACGCTGCCCCACCCAATCGAAATACTTCGACGACACAGATTATCTGAGACACAAGCAAGAACTAGAAGAACAATTTGTAGAGAGAAGAGAACCAGAACTGTTTGTTTAGCGTTATATTTAAACACACCAATAACAAAAAACATCTATGACAACATTCTACGATTTTGAAGCCAACAACATAAAAGGCGAAACTATAAGCATGAAAGACTATGAAGGTAAAACTGTGATAGTGGTAAACACTGCTAGCAAATGCGGATTCACACCCCAATACGAAGGATTGGAAAAGCTTTACCAACAATACAAAGATCAAGGATTGGTAATACTGGGCTTCCCCTGCAATCAGTTTGCCAATCAAGAGCCGGGTAGTTCAGATGAGATTGAAGAGTTTTGTGAGATAAACTATGGAGTTACCTTTCCTTTATTTGAAAAGATAAATGTAAACGGAAAAGAGACACACCCAATATTCAAGTACTTGAAATCGAAGCTGTCAGGAGGTATCTTTGGCAGCTCTATCAAATGGAACTTTACAAAGTTTGTAATTGATAGCCATGGCATTCCCTTTAAAAGATTTTCTCCCAACACAAAGCCCGAAAACATGGAGAAGACTATTAATGAGCTACTTAAGCAATAATTAATTAACATCCAAAAGAGAAACTCGTCTTTACACCCCACTTATTTCTTAAACAAAGCTACTTCTACTTAAATTTGGTTTAAAAGCAAGCCATTTACAAAAATCTTCATTACATTTGTTCTCCAATGAGAATCATTCTCACTTAGGAAGTGTTCTATGGAAAAATTAAATATAAAAATCAGAGACTCGTTTGTAGAAAAAGGATTGAAAATTACGCCCCAGCGTATAGCAATTCTTGAAGCTATTTATACATTAAATAATCACCCCACGGTTGAAGATATAGTTAACTATATCCGAAAAGACAACCCAAATATTGCAAAGGGGACCGTATACAAAGTGCTCGACACACTGGAAGAGAACCAGTTAGTAAAAAAAGTAAAGACCGACAAAGAGGTCATGAGATACGATGGTGTTGTAAAAAATCATCACCACTTATATTGTTCCGAGTGTGATTTAATAGAAGATTATTATGATGAAGAGTTAGACAAGCTACTCGAAAATCACTTTAAGAATAAAAATATCGAAGGGTTCAAACTCGAAGATATCGTTCTTCAAATAAGGGGAACATTCGAAAAATGCTGATTGAATAGCTAACTAACAGAGCAAAAAGAGAAGAAATAAGTAGAATATAAAATAGAATATTAAAGTTTAATTAACAAAAACAGACGTTTATGGGATGTGAAAAAGGTGCAAGACCTATCAAGAAAAAAGTAACAGAAAGTAACGAAAATTTAAATCAACCTCAAAAAGAAGAAAAAACTATGAGTTCAACAATGGTTAGACAAATGATGCCAGAGTTTACAATGGATGCATACGATGCAAAAACTGGTAAATACAAAACAATTTCAAGCGAAGATTATAAAGGTAAATGGACAGTGGTATGTTTCTACCCTGCAGACTTTACATTTGTATGTCCAACTGAAATTGCAGCAATGAATGCGCATTATGAAGATTTTCAGAAACTAAACACTGAAATTCTTGCCGTATCTGTCGACTCGAAATACTCACACAAAAGATTTCATGAAACAGAGCCAATTTTGAAAGACCTTGTACTAACTATTGGTGCCGACAACAACCAAGAAGTGAGCCGTGCATTTGGTGTTCTTGTTGAAGAAGAAGGTGTAGCTCTAAGAGGTAGATTCCTATTTACTCCTGACGGACTTTGTGTAGCACAAGAGGTGCAAGCCGACTCTGTTGGAAGAAACGTAAACGAATTTTTGAGACAAGTAGAAGCTTGGCAACATGCCACAGAGCACAACGTAGTTTGTCCAGCAGGTTGGAGACCAGGTAAGAAAACGCTTCCAGTAGCCGAAAACCCAGAGAAAATGACTGGCCGCGTGGGTGATTACATCACAATTGAAGAAATTTTGAGCTAGTACATAAGCACTTACAGTTCAATAGTCGAGAATCCTGAACGTTTATGCGTTCAGGATTTTTTTGTATCTATGCTTAAAAGGAATTAGCTCCCTTTAAAGTTATCAACAACTGCGCCCACTATTGTTAATAACATTTGCAACACCTGTGACACAGAGCACATTAAAAACAACAAAATCACCCCAGCTATAAGCTGAAGCGATTCTGTATATAATATTATTAGCTCCCTATTAAATAGAGCTTAAATAGAGTTCAACGGAGAATACCTTAACGAGCATCCAACACCTCTTTAATAGCACTCACCACAATAGGTATTCCTTCATTTATTTTCTCAACCGATGTGTTACAATATGAAAGTCGTATAAAGTTGTTTTTCACACCATGCGGATCGAAAGTTTTACCAGATACAAACACCACACCCTTCTCTATTGCAATTTGCAAAATCTCGGTAGAGTCGACACCCTCGGGCAGTTGCAACCAAATATAGAACCCACCACGCGGAGCAATAAAAGTAACCTCTTCTGGTAAGAGCTCATTTAACGCCGTAGCCATAGCTTCAGCACGTTTCTTATATTCAATTCTCACCTTTTCGATATAATTTTCTGCCATACCCGATTGAAGAAACTTATCAGCAATTACCTGTGTAAAACTAGGCGAACAAGCATCAATAGCCTGCTTTATCAACTCGCACTTCTGATAAATAGCCTCCGGCACGAGCATCCAACCAAGGCGCAATCCAGGTCCGATGATTTTAGAAAACGAACCCGTATAGCAAATATCGATTCCCTTTGGATTAATCTCCTTAAAAGTTCTCAAATCCTCCTTGTCCTCCTCATTAAAATACAAATCGCTATATACATCATCCTCAATAATAGGAATACCCTTACCATCCAACAGCTCTATCAATCTATGCTTCGTCTTGGCAGAATATAAAGTACCAGCCGGATTGTGAAAGTTGGGAGTGAGATAAACAAACTTTGGTTTCTCCTCTAAATTATCTAGCACCTCCTCTAGCTTGTCCACATCCATGCCACCATCCGTAAGCGGCACACTCACAATATTAGCCTCATACGAGTTGAACGCCGACACAGCACCAATAAAACATGGGTTTTCAGTAATAATAGTATCACCTGGATTGACAAACGTTTTAGCCAATATATTAATACCCTGCAACGACCCCGTTGTAATCATCAACTTATTCTCGGAAACAGGCAAACCCTTCTTCTCCAAAAACAGCGTCAACGACTTTAGCAACTGTGGCAAACCACTCGTGGGTCCATACTGCATGGCTATTTTTTTCTCCTGCGGAGTTAGTTTTTCATATATAGCATCTATTTCGTCAAGCGGAAACATATCATTATCAGGCATTCCCCCCGAAAACAGTATCATTCCTGGTTTATTAGCCAAACTCATCAGGTCTCTAATCTCAGACGAACGTAATTTCTTTACAGAATTTGAAAAAGTATGCATATTTAGTCTTTTTAAAAATTGGTTGTTTTTATAAATTCAAGATTATCTTTTTTTTCGTGCAATAGCAAATGACAACAAGCCATCCCCCCTACACATTCTTAGCTAGCTCTTCACCCAAATCAAAAGCCTTTAGGTTCATTGCCACTATATCGTCGCCTTTACTACTAAAGAGCTCCGTCAGGCTACTTTGAAACTGCTTCTTATCAATTCCAAGAAACTTAGAAGCCAAGCCCACCATCACCACATTTTCGGCTTTGGCACTACCCGCCTCAATGGCAGTACTACGTGCATCCACAAAAACATGTTTAAATCCACTATCCTTTATCTGCTTCAAAATCTCGTCCACATCCGGATAGTTAGGAATATTCATAACAGCCTCTGTAGCCGTTATTATAATACCATCCTCAGCCAAATAAGGAAGATACCGCAGCGCCTCCATCACCTCCAACGAAATTATCATATCTGCCTTACCTTTAGGTATCAGATCCGAAAAAATCTCCTTGTTGCTAATACGCAAATGCGATTGCACTGCACCCCCACGTTGGCTCATACCGTGCACCTCAGCCTGTTTTATAAGCAAACCCGACTCCATAGCAGCATGGTCGATAATGCCCGCAAGCGTTAAAACACCTTGCCCGCCTACACCCGCTAGAATAACATTTTTATGCATTTTTTGATCTCCTTCTATTTCGTTTTAATGTTTGCACACACTCACGTGATGCCAAAATTACTGATACACCATTATAATCCATCTCCTCTTTCAGAACATGAATATTCTCCTCCAAATTTCTCTTAAGCGGAACAATTGTTTTAATATGATCTTTCGACACACCCACACCCACACATATATCATACAAACTACCACTACCCGACGAATCCTGTCCACCCGTCATAGCCGTAGTATCGTTATCAGAAATTATTACAGTTATAGGCAAACCAAAGTTTACAGCATCCAACAACCCCGTAATACCAGAGTGAGTAAAAGTAGAATCGCCAATTACCGCCACAGCCGGATTCAACCCTGCCTGAGCAGCACCCACAGCCATCGTTATCGAAGCACCCATATTTACACACGTGTTAATGGCATTAAACGGAGGCAAAGCACCCAACGTATAGCAACCAATATCCGAAAACACATGCTGCTGACTATAATTCAACAATGTTTTGTTCAGTGCCTCATACAAATCACGATGCCCACAACCATCACACAACCTTGGTGGACGACCCGGCACACTGAAAGCATCCTGCTGCTCGCCAGTAGCCTCTTTCACGCCCAAAGCCTCGGCAATAGCGTCAGGAGTAAGCTCCCCTTTACGAGGCAAAGCATTGTCTAACCTACCCGCTATTTTTGGATTATCAAGATAACCCCTCAGCAACTCCTCATACACCGGATAACCCTCTTCGGCCACCAATATAGAGTCGTATTTATTGAAAAACTCCTTTATCATCTTTTCAGGAAGCGGATACTGCGATATTTTCAACACCGGAATATCCAAATCATACTCCCTTAAAGTCTCCATCACATAATTAAAAGCAAGTCCAAAAGCAATCACCCCCTTTGTGCCACTCCCTTCCACCAACCTATTATAAGGCGATGCTTCAGAGTAGTTTACCAAATCCTTTTGCATCTCCAGCAAAGCCGCATAACTATTGCGTGCAATGGCAGGAAGCAAAATCCATTTCTTTTTGTCCGTTTCAGGGTTCAACTCATTTTGTGCCACTGCCTCCATGCGCTCCACTATAGCCCTTGAATGAGCCAATCGAGTAGTAATTCTCACTATCACAGGTAGTTTCACCTCCTCCGATAATTTAAAAGCATCACGCACACAGTTGTATGCCTCCTGCTGATTGGAAGGTTCAAACAGCGGTAAAAAAGAGAACTTACCATACACCCGCGAGTCCTGTTCGTTTTGAGACGAGTGCATCGATGGGTCGTCAGCCACCACCAACACCAATCCCCCATGAATACCCGTTATAGACGAGTTCATAAAAGCATCAGCAGCCACATTCAAGCCCACATGCTTCATGCACACCATGCTTCGTTTGCCAGCATACGACATACCCAAAGCACTCTCAAAAGCCGTTTTTTCGTTTACAGACCATCTAGAGTGTATCTTCGCTTTCTGCGCATAAGCATCGTTTTGTATGTATTCGGTAATCTCTGTAGAGGGTGTGCCTGGATAGGCAAACACACCAGAAATACCTTCATCAAGAGCGCCCATTGCTATAGCTTCAGCGCCCAGAACCAATTGTTTTTTCATAAGTTATATTACTTTCAAGTTATTACTGTTTCACATGTTTTAGCTCGATGTCAACAAGGCTTTATACTCTATTACAAGCAGTTTTTTGTGTGTCGATAGTATTTTCTAAAACCCCAATAAAATGTGCATTCAATCCCTTCAGTTTTGGTATAAAAAACAGCCCCCATTTGCACATGGCAATACAAACATTACCAACATCTTTCATAGTTGTTAACCAATAACAAAGATATCAATACTTTTTAAAACAAACAATGTTTATTTAGCCATTTTAAAGAGAAATTGCCCCTATTTCTAAATTATCATTGAGCAGCATTGAAACTCCATTGTACAATACTTCCATATTACTACATAATATTGTATGTTTGAGGTGTATATTCGAAGACTAAAAACATACACAAACAAATTGAGTGGACAAAAACACCTAAACCAACCGTAAAGCAATATGAAAAGAAACTGCATTACCATTTTCATACTATCCACACTGCTGCTTACAGCCACGGGGCTAACAAACAACACCGACCAAAGCAAACTAACCGACTTGCAAAAACGGATAGAAGCATATATCATCGAAAAGTTTCATTGCCAATATCACACCTCTATCGAATTTCACGACATACTATTATTCGACCTCGATCAACTAATAGACGACCACAAACAACCCGACATATTTAAAGACGAACCACGCGCCATCAAAGACAACCAAGAGGCTTTCGATTGGCTAGAAGAGGTGGGCACCCAGTACGATATACCCTACTCTATGACTTATATTTTTGGCACAAAAGACCACGAAGAAGATGCCTGGAATCCTATGTGGGTATTACTCTTATTGGACTATGAGATGGAGATTATTGGGCATATACGGTACTTTCCCTGAGGGAGTTGAAAATTAAAAGTAGGTATAGCAAATGTAGAGTTGCAAAAAATTACAGCTGCTAAAAACCTCTATATGATAACATTAATGCTTAATACAACAAACGACATGAAAAACATAAACCGAACCACACTATTTCTACTACTAACCTTTGGAATAAGCTTCTCTTTAGCTGGAATTTATAAATTAGCTTTTGGAGATTTGACTAACAGAACTGCGTTTACAATATTTGCTGCAGCCTATATGTTTATACCAATGATCTCTGCAGTCATCGTTAAAAAACTTGTGCACCATGAAAAACTAGGCGAATTATTAATCTCATTCAAAATAAACAAATGGTTTTTAATTGCTTGGGGAATAATGCCCGTAATAGTTTTTCTCACACTTGGCATTAGTCTTTTGTTTCCTGGTGTAACTTACAGTTCAGAAATGACAGACCTTTTTACTCGATTTGAATCAATGTTTACACCTAAACAGATAGAGCAAATAAAAATCTCATTAGAAACACTTCCCATTGACTTCTTTTGGATTACACTAATGCAGGGATTAATTGCAGGAATTACCATTAATGCCCTTGCTGGTTTTGGAGAGGAGCTTGGATGGAGAGGATTCTTGCTAAAAGAATTCAAAGAGATGAGTTTTGTAAAAGCAAGTCTTATAATAGGTTTTATATGGGGTGTTTGGCATGCCCCAATAATATTAATGGGGCATAACTATCCGCAGCACCCACATTTAGGAGTATTTATGATGGTTGTTTGGACCATTTTATTAACCCCAATATTTATCTACATAACACTAAAATCAAAATCAGTAATTGCCGCAGCAATTTCACATGGCACTTTAAACGCTACAGCTGGACTGTCTATTATGAAACTTGATGGCGGAACCGACCTTACTACAGGTGTAGCCGGTATAGCTGGTTTTATAGCATTGTTGATTGTTTTAGCAGTAATTTTTATCTATGATTCTTATATAAGCAAGGATAAGATATTAACCACTAAAATTAGCAAACATTTATCCTAACGCTCACAGCTCATCACATTTTAATAAAGAAGGCACCAACTACCTCACAATGAACAGAGCATAAATTTGTTTTGTTGATAAACAAGCAACTATTTCAACTTATCCAACGCCCCCTTTATCCGCTTCACAGCCTCCAGCAAATTCTCGTCGGATGTAGCATACGAAAGCCTTATATTGTCAGGAGCCCCAAAAGCACCACCCGCCACACAAGCCACATGCGCCTCCTCTAGCAGATAGATAGCCAAATCAGCAGAATCTTTTATAGTGTGCCCATTATACCCTTTTCCGTAAAACGAACTACACTTTGGAAACAAATAGAAAGCCCCCTGCGGATCGTTCACCTCTAGCCCATCAATCTCTCTCAGCAACCCTAATGTCAACTTCTTTCTACGCTCAAACGCCTGTCGCATCACCTCCACCTCATCTTGGCTACCCTCATAGGCAGCCTGTGCAGCCTTCTGCGATATCGACCCTGGTCCACTTGTATACTGACCCTGCAACTTGTTGCAAGCCTTGGCAATCCACTCAGGAGCAGCCATCCATCCACTTCTCCACCCCGTCATAGCATAACACTTCGACACACCATTCACAATAATCACCCTATCCCTCAACTCCTCAAACTGAGCAATACTCTCGTGCCTACCCACATAATTGATATGCTCGTATATCTCATCCGATATCACATACACATGCTTGTGCCTTGCCAACACATCGGCCAGCTCCCTTAGCTCGCTGCGGCTATACACACTGCCAGTGGGGTTTGATGGCGAACAGATTATCACCGCCTTGGTACGCTCCGTTATAGCCCCTTCAAGTTGCTGCCCCGTTAGCTTAAAATCTTGCTCAATACCCGCACTCACTATCACAGGTACCCCTTCGGCTAGCTTCACCATCTCAGGATAACTCACCCAATAGGGTGCAGGAACAATCACCTCATCGCCCCCATTCACCAGTGCCAATATAGCATTACAAATAGACTGCTTTGCCCCATTGGAACAAACAATTTGACTAGGTGTGTAGCTCAGTCCATTCTCCCTTTCCAACTTCTTGCAAATAGCCTTCCTCAAATCCAAAATACCCGGCACAGGCGTATAAAAAGTAAAATCATTATCGATAGCCGCCTTTGCTGCCTCCTTTATATGGCTGGGCGTAGCAAAATCTGGTTCACCCACACTCAAATTTATCACATCCACACCTTGCGTCTTTAGCTCGGCACTTTTTTGCGACATTACCAACGTTTCCGACTCCGATAGAGCCATCAATCTATTCGACACACTGTTGTTCATACAAAAATATATTAATTATTGCTCCACACACCTCTTTGTATGCATGGGCAGGGTTTATATATCACATTCCTTTGCAAGCCACAGTAGCACTGCAAGCCTACAAAGATTTAATCGAGCACATACAAATTATAAACAAACATCACATCACCAAATTCGACATACAGCTGATTGCGCCTATTTTGGCTATTAAGAGTTGCAAGCTCCACACGACATTTCACACCATCCTCATTAATACAAATAAAGGGCAAGTACTCATCTCCATCAGAGTCGTACCTCTTCTTTTCAGCCTCTATCACATCATACACCTGCGTCTCTTTAGAGTATATAGTTATTCTATCTGCATCAATATCCATAACTACCAACACCGAAACAGGTTCAAACTCCGACCACTCTCCCCACCTATAATCATCTATTTCATACTTTATTGCCAGTCCCGTTGTTCTTAGTTTAATAACCTGCCCATAGCTCACACTGCTTATCAATAAAAACAGCCCTAATAGTAATGTTGATTTCAATTTGTTCGATGTCATAATATTTAATTTTTAAGATTATTCAAATCATGTTGAGGCAGCTGTTCAGAATCTATTGATGCACCACAATCTGCCATTTTTTTCAATTAATAAACAAATATATTAAATATTTATTATACTAAAAAAAGAATGTGTAGATAGTTTGAAATTGTGGTGGGTTTTGGGTTTTAAAATACAAAGTGGGTTGAAAAGTAACACTTCGGCTGTTTATTGATGCGTTGTCTCATGTTTATTTGATAAATCTAATTTGCAAATTCAGGTTAAAATATAAATCGCCGTTTACTGTATATATTTCTCCAAATCCATGTCGAGAGGAGCTTGCAGTTTCAAGCTTTGTGTTATTTAACAAATAGTCTTCAAACTCATTTTTATTATAAATATGATAGCAAAGAACATCTCCGTTTTCTTTTACAATTAAATATCCGCCTGTCGCATCATATTCTCCAGTCCATACTTTTGATGGCATCATTCCAAGAGCAACATCTGTTAAAAAGTGCTTGATTTTATACTCATAAAACTTATGTTCATTTTCAACATTATAGTTTAATGGATTTTTATCAGCTATAATCTCAACTAAATCTGTTAAATGTGAAAACTCACTTGAGTAAAAATCAAAAACGATTTGAGATAGAATTTCAGGTAGTAAGCTGTCTATTAAAACAAGGTTGTTTGAAAAAACTTGCCTTTGAGTTTTGTGAAAGTTTAAAGTGCAGCTATTTTGTAAAACAGCATTAACTCGTCCCTTTATATCTGCTGACTCTCTTTTTCCTCTTTTGACATTTAAAGAATTTATTCGATTAACTTCTGATGGTTCTATTGACCCATTTATTTTATAAATGAAGTTTGTTGTCTTACCTGCATTTAACAGCGTGGAAGGATTTCCAAGTTGAGATTTGATGCTAAAACCTAATGCAGGCTGCTGATTTGTTCGTTGATCGTGAACTACAATCGTAATGTCAGTTTTTGCGGAGGAGCCAGCTTTTAGTGAAATACAATTAATAGATTGCATAAAGTTTTCAATTTCTGGAACAGAAAAAGTTGTCTCATTATTTTCTTTGATTGCTTCTAAAAGATGTAAAGCTTTTGCTTTAAACTCCTTTATTGGAACTCTTAGAACTTGTTCATTGCCAGAAATTAAAATTATTTCATCTTTGATGGAATATTCAAAATTTCCATTATTTTCAGAACGTAGTATTTTGATAATTGGATAAACTATACCTTCCAACCTTTCAATATCTTTATCACCAAGAAATAATTGTTTATCTCCTAATAACTTAAAAAGAGCGTAAACTTCACTCCATTCTCCTCTGTTACCTGTAATCATTTGCACTTAAGTTTTTCTATTATTTTTTTTGCTGTAGCTTGAACTGCAGGAACAGCAACCGAATTCCCGAATTGTTTATATGCTTGTGCATCAGAAACCACAATTTTAAAATTATCTGGGAAACCTTGAAGTCTAGCCCATTCACGTGGTGTCATTTTTCTAATACCTTCACGATTTACTTCTCCTGAAATATTTGTCACAGGTTTGAAATTAGTTAATCTATCATCAAAAATCAGGTTTCTTTCTCTACCCATTCCTCCGCAAACAACAGCATTTGCAGTTCCATCATTAGATATTATTTCATAACCAAATCCATTCCCTTTACTTTCGTGACGGGCTCTATGATCTCTTAAAGTCTGCAAGTAAGTTGTAGACAAGTAGTATTTTACTGAAACCTCTTCTTTTTCTAGAATATCTTCTAAAACGACATTTTCATTAGTTGATTCTGGGTATTGGAATTCATCAATTCCTAAATCTTTTCTAAAACCAACAATAAAAACACGCTCTCTATTTTGAGGCACTCCAAATTGCCTTGCATTTAAAACCTGAGGCTCAGGAATATAATAGTTTAAATCTTCGCGAAGGACATTTAGTATTGTTGCTAAAGTTTTCCCTTTATCGTGACTTCTTAAACCCTTAACATTCTCAAGAAAAATTGCTCTTGGTTGTTTGATTTTTATTATTTCTGCAACATCAAAAAACAATGTCCCTCTCGTGTCTTCAAAGCCCCCACGTCTTCCTGCTATCGAAAAAGCTTGGCATGGAAAACCGGCACAAACTATGTCAGAATCCTCTGGAATGTAGCTTTTAGTTTCATCTTTAGTTATGTCACCAAATGGTAGCTCTCCAAAATTAGCTTCGTATGTTTGTTTTGAATATTTATCCCACTCACTTGAATAAACACATTTACCCCCTAAATTTTGAAGTGCTAAACGAAACCCACCAATACCTGCAAAAAGATCTATAAATGTAAATTTCTGGTTTTTTGGTTCTGGAAAAGGGACATCTTCCTTAAAATTGAAAAGTATATATTGCAAAGCTTCTTCAGCTACATCTAAAGAAAACTCTTTATCTGGATATTTACTTTCTAATGTACTCTTTACATGTTTTAGAGCCTCTTTTCTGTATGTGTTTGATATTTTATTTTCATGATTATGTAAATAATGTGTTAAAGCAGACTTACCATGCTCTGAACTTTCTATTAATCTTATTTTAAATGCTTTCCCACAAACTTTTTCAAATGATATTGTTTCTTTTAGCTTCATCTATTTTACCTCCTCTTCAAAAAACTCCTTTATCTCAATACCCAATGCTATGGCAAGCTTTTCAACTACGGTAATTGAAACATTCCTCTCCCCCTTTTCAATGCCAGGGAGATAAGTTCTATCTATGCCAGCTTCTAAAGCGAGCTTCTCTTGGGACCATTGTTTTTTGGTCCTGAAAAACTTCACTTTCTCGCCGAATTTTTGTTTAATATCCATAATGTCAAAAGTCGTGAAATGTAGACAAATGTGCAACGGACAATAGTCTACATCTCGAAGATTATTTACTAATAATAAAAGTACAATAGCTAAAGGAGTGGATGTGTGATTTGTACAGAAAGAAAAATAGAAAAATTATAAATAACAGATTCTTCATAAAGAAGTAATCACATATAAACAAAGCCCCCAATAAGATTATTGGAGCTATAAGACTAAATATAATAAAATGGTTAGAATATAGAGAGAATAGACATACCAAAAAAAACAGATAGAAGACAAAACAGTGATAGGCTTCTAGCTTACAACCTCATCACCTCCCGCACAATAGCCCAATCCGCCTCGGCCCAATCCAGCCTGTCAAGCTCGTCACGGTTCATCAGCACATAGTTGTGGTGCTCCTTCAGCTTCAAATCACCAGAGAGGTAATGGGCAGTGTAGGGTATTAGCTCTATTGTAAAGGAGGGGTATTGGTGTATGGATGGGGTGAGCCTTTCTAGCACCTCTATCTCTATGCCTAGCTCCTCGCGTATCTCACGCTTGATGCACTCCATCTCGGTTTCGGTAGGTTCTATCTTGCCTCCGGGAAACTCCCACTTCATGGGCATACTCATTGTTCTACTACGCTGTACTGCTAGTATTTTACCGTCTATGGTGATGATGGCACAGGTTACTTTTAAGGGGGTCATTGTTGTGGTTTTCTATCGTTGATTATCGGATATTGTATCTTCTATGCTCAAAGTTAGAAAATAACGGTGAACAAGCTAAAGAAAAAGAGATATATCTATTCCGCTTAAGAGCAGAAAATGCTGGAGCGATATGCTACAGCTATCAGGTATTATCAGGGTTATTTAGACGAACTATATAATAAATAACATGAAAAAAGAAACTTTTTATTTCTCGCACAACTACAATGCGAGGAATAATATTAAGGTGAAAAAACTAATAGTAAAGCATGGTTTTGAATGGTATGGAATCTTCTGGGTATTAATAGAGAATTTGTATCAAAATGCGAACGCATTGCAACCCGAATGCGATACCAATGCTATAAAGGAAAGTAAAGTAAAAGGAAACAATAATAGCAAGAGTAAGAGTCTGTTTAATTTAAAAAAAGCTTTGCTCGATTATGGTTTTCAGGAAGAGTTGGTAGAAGAGTGGCTTTCTATTCGAAAAAATAAAAGGTCGGTTAATAGTGAGTTTGCGTATAACTCTTTTATCGCACAGGTGGAGCGGTCCCGCGTCGAAAAAACGGAATGCAAAGAGGTGGCATGCAAATAATGTTATGACGAGAAATGCATGTTTTCCGAAATCGTCTTTATTAATACGTAGCTTTGTACTGTAACTCAAAGGTGGAAAAACAAGTGAAACCTTTTTTATTGCAAACTGCTTCTCGCACTGTAGATTGAAGAGTGTAATGTTGAAAATTGAACCTACGATGAAGGAGGTGTTAAGCGTTCTTTGAAATAATGGAAATTTGAAATAGAAGAAAAATGCAACTCTGTTAGTCATGAAGATAGAGTTGCAAACTCTTAGAGATAGATAAATTATTTTTTAGTATAAACATCTTTGGTGTTAATTTTCTGCTAGTTGTTTTTTTTAATCCATGGGAGGTTCGGATTTTAAATGTCAACTGCTTTTATGTTCTCAAGAGATGATCGAATTCTAAATGTAAGCTGCTTTTTAGAATCTGAAGCCACAAAAGTGGCAAAACAATAGCAAAAAGCGATATTTGAGTGCTTTTGAGGACAAAATGCAAGTTTGCATTTTCCATAAGCAGAAAGTATATAACTAATGAAAAAAGTGCTTTGCACCTTAAACCTGCCTAAAAGTGCATTAAATGGCTTTATTTTACTCTAAAAAAGAGTGCGACAACTAAAAAGCAGTTCACAATGAGCTGAAGCAGAGGTGTAGAATTGTAAATGTAAGCTTACTTTTAGAATAAGCCAAGTTGTCGCATTTTAAATGTGAACTGACTTTTAAAAAACGAAGTTTTAAATACACTGACTGCTAGACAGATATGATTTTACAAGATAAAAAACCTAATACTTTGAAACAGACACACTATGAAAAACAGACCACAATGAACAGTAACTTTAACTAGAAAGAGGGGATGCATCTCTTAAACTTTATGTGCCAAAACACAAAAAACGGGTAATGTTTTACCCACCTGTCCATAAATTAAGAGGCTACTCTTGAAACCACGCTTCAAGCCGGCTGTAGCGTGGTGATGGATAATCCTGAATTGTTAAATATTAAAATTGATACCAAAATGAGCTTTTAAAAAAGATCTCACCTGATGAGATTGAAAAATCAGGAGTTTTCTGTTGCTTTTAACGGAATTATTAGTTTGCTTGACAAGGAAGAAATCACTGTAGAGTATGTGCAAAAGGCACTTGACGAGGCGTTAGACGAAAATGCAAAGTTGGTTGAATTGAGAAACATGAGATGCAAGAGCTGGTCAATGCGGACTTGGAGCCGCAATGCCCTCTATAATATTTTTACTATATGCAAGTTCTTTATTCTTAGTTCTTCGCTTTTAATTTCTTATGCGTCACGCATCAACTAATTTACAGCAAAAAAAAGATTGCATTAAATAAAAATAATCTCTATCTTGCATTCTACTACAGCATCCCAGTTGTGCAATGCACTGAAATGCACAAGATTGGCCAATAGATGAAGTAATAATACACTAAACGAAAATGACAATGAGAAAAACAATTCACACCTTATTTATTTTAATACTCTTTTCGTCGACTATAGCCACTGCCAGCACCCACAACAGTGCAGGCAACACAAACAATGCACAGCAAGATAGCAAGGGTGTGACAGGGCTATTGCTCGACGATGAGTATGCCCCCGGAACGGTGCTATTTAAAGATGGTGCAACTTCGCGACAGATGTTCAACTATTTTATCGACTTAAACCAAATTTCCTTTATCAACGAAAGTGGCGATACGCTGGTTGTGTCGGACCTGAGCGATATTAATTTAATAACATATGCCGATAGAGTATTTATTCCTCTCGACAAAAGAAAGGTGGCAGAGGTGGTGAAAACTTTTGACGATGAAGAGACAATGCTTTTGCTGCAACGCGAAGGCAGGGTGAGTAGAGTGAGCGATTCGTCGGGTCCGTATGGCACATCGACAGAGACAACCTCGATAAGCAGGCTAAACACAATGCATGAGTGGGATATACATCAAGAGTTGGGAGCCGAAAGTATGTATGAGCGCTACACCAAAGATGTGTATCATGTAATGAAGCTTGGGGTGCCACACAGAATTAATAACCTTAGATCGTTTAGGCGTGTTTTTAGGTCTAAATGGGACGAGATAAAGGCTTATGACAAAGAGCATAAACCTGATTTGAGGAAAGAGGAGGATTTGATTGCGTTGTTGGAGTTTTGTGTGGGGAGAAAGAGTGAGGAGTGAGGGGTAAGGAGTTGAACGAAAAAACGAAATCACGAAAAAACGAAACAACAAAACAATAAAAAAATGAACAGACTATTCTTAACCATCATCTCCATCATAGCCATGCTATCGGGCTGTGGGCGTCCAGCAGCAACAAGTGTGTCATCGCCCAATGGAAAAATTAGCCTAGACTTTCACGTAAATAAAGACGGGGCAATGCTGTATGAGGTGCAGGTAAACAACAAACCGTTTATATTGCCATCGAGGCTTGGTTTTGAAGAGCAAACGGGCATGGCGTTGGCAACCCTTTTTGATGTAATGGAGGTGGAGTTTGCCAAAGAGGATGAGACCTGGACGCAACCATGGGGCGAGAACAAAACAATTAGAAACAGGTACAACGAAATGGTGGTTCATCTAACCAACATTGATGCAAATCTTACGATGCGCTTTCGTCTGTTTGACGATGGGTTGGGCTTTAGATACGAGTATGGGTATGCCACGGATGGAAGTACTTTGCTGTTGACTGACGAGCTGACCGAGTTTAACTTTGCGCAGAATGGTGTTTCGTGGTCTATTGCTGCAGATTTTGATACGTATGAACTGCCCTATCGCACCCTGCCAATAGACCAGGTGGAGGATGCTAATACGCCCATAACGATGAAGACGGAGGATGGTGTGTATGCAAGTATTCACGAGGCGGCGTTGGTAGATTTTCCGGAGATGACGTTGGTAAAAAAGGGCAACATGGGGTTTAAATCTAACTTGGCGCACTGGCCCGATGGGGTGAAGGCGCGCATAGAGGGTGGAACTTTTGTAACGCCTTGGCGCACCATCCAGATTGCCAACGAGGCAGTGGGATTGATAAACTCGGCATTGATACTAAACCTAAACGAACCGTGTGCCATTGAGGGTGATTTAAGTTGGATTCGCCCCATGAAGTATGTGGGCATTTGGTGGGGAATGCATTTGGGTATAGAGAGTTGGGTGATGGGCGACCGTCATGGAGCAACTACCCAGAATGTGAAAAAATATATCGATTTTGCTGCGGCAAATAATATCGACGCTGTATTGGCAGAGGGATGGAACCAGGGATGGGAAGGTTGGGGCGACCCTAGCCAGGTGCCTTTTAGCTACACCAAGCCTTATGCCGATTTTGATATGGAGGAGCTGGCAAGGTATGCTGCCGAGAAGGGTGTGGAGCTTATTGGGCATCACGAAACTAGTGGGCATATCGACAATTATGAGCAACAGATGGAGGAGGCTTTTGCGTGGAGCAAATCGCTGGGCATCAATAACATTAAGACTGGTTATGCGGGTGGTATAACGGGTGGACAGCAGCATCACAATCAGTTTATGGTGCGCCACTATCGCAAGGTGGTAGAGCGTGCTGCAGCGCATAGGTTGAGCATCAATGCACACGAACCTATCAAGCCAACGGGCATCCGTCGCACCTATCCCAATATGATGAGTGCCGAGGGTGCAAGGGGCATGGAGTGGAATGCTTGGAGCGAGGGAAATCCGCCTCATCATCATGTGCTATTACCTTTTACACGCCTATTGGCAGGACCCATGGACTATACGCCGGGGGTGTTTGATATTTTATTTGAGAAGACACGCAACCTACCGCAACGCAAGAAGTGGAACCCCGAAGACAAGGGCAATAGCCGTGTGAATACTACATTGGCAAAGCAGGTGGCAAACTGGGTGGTGCTATACTCGCCGGTGCAGATGGCATCGGATTTGGTGGAGCATTATGAGGGGCATCCCTGTTTTCAGTTTTTCCGCTATTTCGACCCCGATTGCGATTGGTCGGAAGCCTTGCAAGGCGAACCGGGTGAGTTTATTGCGGTGGTGCGCAGGGCAAAAAACAAATTCTTTTTGGGTGCTACAACTAACCACGAGGCGCGCACATTGACCATTCCGCTCAACTTCTTGAAGGAGGGTGTTGCATACAAGGCTATTGTATATGCCGATGGCGATAATGCTAACTGGGAGACCAATCCGCTAGAGTATAGAATTGTGGAAATGCTGGTTGCATCAACCGATACGCTATCTGTAGAGATGGCTAAGGGAGGGGGGCAGGCTGTGTCGTTTGTGCCTGTGGAGTAGGAGCTGTAGTTACAAAAAACCAATGGTCAATGCGGACTGAAGCCGCAATGCCCTCAACAATCTTTTTGCCTTATGCAAGTTCTTAATTCTTCATTCTTAGCTCTTAGTTCTCCACTTTTAATTTTTAACCCCGTGGAATAAATCAAAGATTTAATGCATAGCATTATTTCATGGGGTAAACTTTTAACTCTCAACTATTTATCCCAAGGGCGCTGTCGACGAGACTGCCCTCTATTTTTTTGCGACAAAGTGAGCCACATATAAAACACGGCAACGCCAATAAGTGGAAGCAAAAGGATAACTAATGTCCAAATAATTTTTTGCTCTATAGAGCACTCCACTCTTTTGAACAGATGGTAGATAGCAAACAAATCTACTGCAATAACAAGTAGAAGGTATATTAAATTATTGTGTAACATAGCTGTATTGGTATTAAATAGTGATGAAACTTACTAACCCTCCTGACGGGTATCGATAGTAAAGATAGTGAAAAAAATTTGAGAATAAAAGTATAAAACAAAAACGAGACAACTATAGATAAGTTGCCTCGTTTTCAGAAAAAAAGTTAGTTAGTTGTTATTTATTGGGAGTGTCCCATATTTTGGTTGCTTTGCATTTTATTAAAACAGTTTGATCGCCTACTTGAATCATAAACTCACCCTCTTCTAGTGTCCATTTGCCCTCTGCATTTACAAATGCGAGGTCGTTGGCATTGATAGTGAAGGTTACTGTTTTGCTCTGACCAGGGGAAAGCTCTACTTTATCGAAAGCACGCAAGCGGCGCACATCGGGTGTGATAGAAGCCACAAGATCGCTCGAGAAGAGCAGCAAAGACTCTTTGCCTGCTACTTTGCCTGTGTTTTGGATATCAACAGTTATCATAATATCTTCTCCGGCAGCAAACTCCTTTTTATTGATATGCAAATTGCTATATTCAAAAGTAGTGTAGCTCAATCCATAGCCAAATGAGTACTGAACGGATGTTTCTGCACCATAATCGTATGCACCTTCCATTTTTGTATCAAGGTTCTGGCTTGGTTTATGATCGTAGGTAATTAAACCTTGTTCGAATTTTGGATAGGTGTAAGGCAGTTTACCACTTGGATTTACATCACCTGCAAGAATATCAGCCAATGCATCGCCTCCATAATTGCCTGGCAGATAGAGATGTACGATAGCTTTTGAGTTTGGTTCTATTTTTCGAATCAAACGTGGACGCCCTTCGTTGAGCACAAGAATAACAGGCTTGCCGGTTTGTTGTAGTGCCAGTGCCAATGCAATTTGATTGTCAGACAAAGAGAGTTCCTCTAAGTTGCCTGGAGTTTCGCAGTAGGAGTTTTCGCCTAAAGCTAGCACAATATAGTCAACACCATCTGCAGCAGCTACTGCACGCTCTATTTGGGGTTGGTTTTCTTCGAAGTATTGTCCTGCCATATTGTAGGAAACGCCTTCTTCTAGCACCACATTATCGGCACCAAATTTGTTGCTCAATGCTTCATAGATAGTGTTGTATTGCTCGGCAAACTCTTCGGTTTTTTCGCCTTGCCACGAGTAGCTCCATCCACCATTAAGTGTGCGCATAGAGTTGGCATTGGGTCCTGCAACCAACAGTTTTGCTCCCTGTTTTAGGGGAAGTATATTGTTGTCGTTTTTTAATAGCGTAATCGACTCATCGGCAGCAGCTTTTGCAGCAGCTTCATGCTCGGCGCTTCCAAATTTTGGATAGTCGTGACGCGACCAATAGGGCTTGTCGAACAGACCTAAACGAAACTTCATACGCAACACTCTGCGCACTGCATCGTCTACACGCTCTTGAGACACCTCGCCAGACTCTACCAGTTCTATGAGGGTGGGCATGAACTCAAGGTTGTATGGCTCCATCACCATGTCGATACCTGCATTGATGGCTTTGCGCACTGCGTCTCGATAGTTGTGCACAATGTGGTCGCGGCTCAATAGGTTTTGAACGTCGGCCCAGTCTGTAACTACTACACCATCAAAATCTAGGTCTTCTTTCAGCCATTGGGTTAATAAACGATAATCGGCATGGGTAGATACACCATTGATCATGCCCGAGTTTACCATTACTGATAGAGCATTGCCATCGATAATAGCTGCACGGAAGGGTTCGAAAAACTTCTCACGTAGATCGTTTTCTGCAATAATAGCGGGAGTGCGATCTTTGCCAGAAGTGGGAACACCATAACCAATATAGTGCTTTAAACAGGCTGCAGTGTGGTTTGCACCCACAGCATTGTGATTGTTTCCTTGATAGCCACGTACAACTGCTGTGCCCATTTCAGCATTTACATAAGTATCTTCTCCAAAGCTCTCCCAAATGCGCGACCAGCGGGCATCGCGGCCTACATCCATAGTGGGCGAGAAATTCCAAGGGATATTGCTTGCACGGGTTTCGTAGGCAGTGATCTCGGCTCCTCTTGTTACCAAATCTCTGTTGAAAGTAGCTGCCATACCCACCTCTTGAGGAAAAAATGTGCCACCAGCTGTGTAGGTTACACCATGAATAGCGTCTATACCATATACAATGGGGATGCCTGTTTCTTGAATGGCACGCTGCTGTATGATTTTGATGTTGTTTTCCCACACCTCTGTAGTGCGGGCTCTGTTGTTGCTTGTATTTAATATTGAGCCAACTTTGTGTTTGCCCACTACAAGGTCTAGCATTTTGGTGTCTATCTCAAAAGGCTCGTCGCTAGTATAAAGATTGCCACCTTTGGCTATTACATCGACGGTATATTGTGCCATTTGTCCCACTTTTTCTTCGAGGGTCATTTTACTCAACACACTATCTACACGATACTCTATGTAGTGTTTGGTGTTGTGGAAGCTATTTTGTGCTACACTCAGCAGCGAAACAGTGAGTGCACACAGTAATATAATGTATCTATTTTTATTCATAATTTGTTATTTGTTTTGATATACCCTCACATAATCTATTTCGAAGGTTGCTGGAAGTGCCGAGGGGTCTATACCCATTGCACCACCCCAATCGCCACCCCATGCAAGGTTGAGTTTTAGGTAAAATGGTTTGTTGAAGGGCCAAGTATTTACATCGCCTTTGCCATCGTTTTTGAAAGTGAAATAGGGTTTGCCATCTACATAACCTACAATTTTATCAGCTGTCCACTCTACTGCATATACATGAAAGTCGGTTTCGGCATTCTGAACGGTTGTAGAGGCACCCTTTTGGGTTCCAATCATATGGTTGTATGCTTGGGTGTGCACTGTAGCGTGCACCACATTGGGTTGATAACCCACATACTCCATTATATCTATTTCGCCGTCTAGAGGCCACTGCTTAAAGTCTTTTGGCATCATCCAAAAGGCAGGCCATGTGCCTTTGCCAGTGGGTAGTTTGATGCGTGCTTCGAAATAACCATAGGTCCAACTCTCTTCTGTGTTGATGCGAGCAGATATCACTTCGCCTTCATGTTCTTTTGCCACTATTTTAAGTGTTCCTTGAGAGATAAAAGCTACTGTATCTTGATCTAAGAATCCTCCAACATATCGTTGCAGTTCGTTATTTACAGTTCCTTTTGCAAAGTTTTCGTACCACCACTTATCTGTGTTTGGCAAAATGGGTTTACCATCTTTACTATCGGTTTCGTTAAACTCTTCTTGCCACACTAGTTGATAACCTTGGGGCACGTAGTCGTCTTCTTTGCCTACATCTTGTGCTATATTATATTGATGGCTGTATTTGCCAGATGTGAATGTGAGTGTTGCACTTCGCTCTGTTTCTAAATTATTTGATGTGGCTGTAATTTTTATTGCGGTTTGTCCAATATACCCTTGACTGGGCGATACAGTACACCATCCTTGATCGGATGCAACTGTCCAATTGGCATTTGACTCTACAATAATGCTTTCGACGCCACCTTTGGATGAAAAGCGAGTAGTGTTTGAGCTGATAGTCCAAGTGGCTCCAACTTCGGGTTTTGGCTCTATCTCAATAGTTTGAGAATCTTCTCCGCCACAGCTAAAAAATAGTATGGTGAGAAAGAGCAATGAGGTATAAATATTTTTCATTTATTGGAGGTGTTAAAAAAAGAGTGACACACAATAAGAGAGTGTCACTCTTTTTATATATGAGTTTACTCAGAGAATTTGAAGTCGTCGAAGAAGAAGAATCCTGCACCTGCATGGCCTTCTCCGCCAAACTGAACTACAATTTTGTCGTAATCGTCTCTACTGGCTACACCACTAAAGTCGAATTCTAGTTCTATCCATTTGTCAAATTCTAAGTCTCCTTTTACAATCTCTGTTTGAGTTTCCCACGCATTGCCACCCAACTCTTTGTTTTGGAGCTTTACTGCCAATTGTGGGCGCAAACGCGATTCTGCTATCCAATCTCCTGCAACATCGTTGGCTGTTTCGTAATCGTTGTAGGATGGAATATAAACTTTCAGCGTTATCTTGTTTTGATTGATGAGGTTGAATTTATAATCAACTGCCTCAAAAAAGAGGTTGCCATAGAAAGCCTCGTTTTTGTGATAGCGGTATACTTTGTCGGACTCGTTTACTGGCACTGGTGCGGGATTGTCAACCACTCCAGACTTATTACCAAGTTCTTGTGCAACGAAAGGAACGCTTAGCTGTGCACCCTCGAACGACTCGAGCAGTGGTATCTCTTTTGGCACCACCACTACTGGAGGTTCGGATATATTTAGTTCTTCTAAGATATATACAAACACCCAATCTTGACTCTCTACAGTATTGTTTACTCGTAGACACATTACCTCATCAGTTTGATAGATAATATCGTATACTTGTGAGCCACAGTAATAACCCATGAAAGAGTTGTCGGAAAGTGTGAGCTGTGGATATTCTGCATCCTCATCGATAGAGAAGTTGAAGTTGCCTCCGTCGAATGTAAAGTATGCATCGTCGCCATTTACCTCTGTTACATTGTATCCACCAACACTTGCAGAAGAAGCATTGCGTCCGTAACCTTCACCAGCGTTTTCGATTATAAACTGTACGTTTTCTTGTATAAATGTAAATTTAAAATCATACAGTTTGGTATCGTTCTTCTCATTAGGACCAGCAGCCCACCACTCTTGTCCAAAGCTAAATTGTGGACCCAAGCCCATGTGCCCATTAACGTTGAAGCCTGTAGCTTCTGCTACTTCTTTGGAGTAGTTGTTGTATTGATCAAACACCCAAGTTTTGCCTTCAGTGTTGTCGATTCCACCTGTTAGGTTTCGGTATGCAGGTGTATTAATAAGACCAAAATCATCTTCTTTAATACTCACTACTTCGCTTTTGCTTACAGCTGTACCATCTGAGGCATACACTGTTAGGGTAACATTATAGTCTCCCTTTTGAGGATACTGTCCGCGTATGGTATTGCTTTTGCCTTTTGTGCCATTTCCCAAATCCCATAGAATAGCTACGGGGGTTTTCACATCGGTTGTGTTGGTAAAAGTAATGATATTATCACTTTCGCTTGACACAGTTTTTGTGAAAGAGACCTGCTCGGCAGTAATTGTTGCCAATGAGTCTAAAGCATAGTCGTCTTTATCTTGTGGACTACATGCCGCTATAAGGAATAGGGACATTAGTAACCAAACATTTTTTATAAATATTTTTTTCATAATCTTGTTCCTTTATTAGTTATAACCAGGGTTTTGCTTTAAAGCAAATTCTGTGCCGGCTGTTTTATCCATTTCTGTTTGAGGGATAGGAAGAAGCTTTTTGTAATCTTCCCATGTGCGTGTACTTAACTCTGTTGATTCGGTTAGAAGGTGCGTGTCGCCCCAACGAACGAGGTCCCAAAAGCGCATACCTTCACCAACAAACTCTCTGCGTCGTTCCAGCTTGATATTATCGGTTGTAGCCGGTATTGAGTTATCGCCACCAAAAGCACGTGCTCTTACTTGATCTAGTGCAGACTGTGCCGACAAACCTCCTACAGGCGATTGACCATGGATAACCACCATCTCGGCGTAGTTTAGCAATGTTTCTGAATATCTGAATAAACGCAAATTGTTGGCATAGTTTAAATCTACATCTCCTTGTGGATTGTAGCCTACACGCGCTGCATATTTGGCTTGAAACAAACCTGTGTCTTGAAAACGAGGTGTGTATTGTCCTGGCTCCCATTTATTGATAGAACCTTCGCGGCGGGTGTCACCTTCTTCGTATATATCCCATGTTTGTTGACGCACAGGACCAAAGCCCCAGCCACCTTTAAAGTCGCCAGTTTGGTTTCCAGCGCTCAACTCATTGGGAGAAATAAATGCTGGTAAGTTTGTACCATAGCCTTGCCATCCACTTGCCCATGTTTTACCTTCGGGTAAATGATTTACTTCGAAGATAGACTCTGATGAAAACTCATTTTCGTCGAGCCACATAGCTGCAAAATCATTAAACAGGGTGAATGCTCCGCTATTGATAATCTGTGCCATATCGCTTGTTACTTCTGCATAACGCTCTGTGTCGTTTTGATACATCACCACACGTGCTTTAAGCATAAGAGCCGAAGCTAAGTTTATTCTACCAACATCGACACCGGTTGTGTTCATTGACAATCGATAGTTGCCATCGTCGGTTTTACCTGTAGCAATATCGATATCTTCCATTATCTCTTTGTATATCTCATCGGCACTGTACTGTCGTGTCATATATGGATCTTCTGTAAGAGGCTCTTCGAAATAGGGAATATTGCCCCAAAACTTCCATAACAGATGCACATAGTATGCACGAAGGAAATGAGCTTCGGCTTTGTATTGCTCTAGCTTTGCAGCAGGAACATTTACTGCATTTTCGCATGCAGTGATAGCATTGTTTGATCGTGCTAAGCCGGAGTAATAAATATTCCACAATCCTTCGGGCAGCTCTTGAGGAGTGGTAGTGAATTGAGATAGAAGGTATAGCTGACGCTGGTCTCCTGCATCGCCACCACCTTTGTAAATATCGTCTGATCGAAGATCTGACATTAACAAAACACTGTTGTATTGATTATTTGCATAACTATCGAACAGTAGTATCTGATAAGCAGCGCCTAGATTAGAAAGAATAGCTCCTTCTGTGGCAGGCGAACCTGCTGCTTGCTTTTCTGTTGGCAATGAGGTGAGGAAATCCTCGCCACAGCCACCAAGCCCTAAAAGGGCTACTAATATAAATATTGAAATATATTTTTTCATTTGTAGTTGTTTTTTTTTAAGATTAAAACGAGATGTTAGCTCCTAAAGAGATACTTCTTGACTGAGGATAGATACCTCTGTCGATACCTATTGTGGTGTATCCACCAGAAGCAATTTCAGGATCAAAGCCATCATACTTGGTAAATGTAAGTAAGTTGTCGGCTGAGATATACACTCTTAGACGTTCGATAGATACTCGCTTAGTCCACATATCGGGTAGGGTGTAACCTATCTGAGCTGTTTTGAGACGTAGGTAAGAGCCATCTTTGATATATAAATCGGATGAACGCCAGTTTCCATTTGCATTTTCAGTTGTCATGCGTGGTATGGTGTTTGAAGTACCTTCACCGTGCCAGCGATCTAAAATCCAACCTGGTCTGTTCATAGCTGGTATATCGCCACGTTGAGAGTAGTCGAAGATATCGTTTCCTAGTGTTCCTTGGAAGAATAGATTTACATCAAGTCCTCTCCAATCGGCACCAACAGAGAAACCGTATGTCCAATCTGGCATACCTTTACCAATTTTTGTTTTATCTGCATCGCTTATTACTCCGTCACCATTAAGGTCGATAAACTTTACGTCTCCGGGTTTTGCCACAGATTGTAATTTCTCGCCTTCGGCATTTACATATGCATCGATCTCTGCTTGGTTTTGGAATAAGCCATCGGTTTTGTATCCGTAGAAAAATGGGAATACCTCTCCGTTTTGTCCTTTTACATACGAACCAACTCCTGAAGCACCAGCGCTTTCATATATGTTTTCTCCGGTTGCATTACCCAAATTGATAAGTGTGTTTTGCAAATAAGAGAGATTTCCAGATACGTTGTAGTTGACCTCTCCTACAGAGTGTCTCCAACCTATTTCAAATTCAAGTCCCCAGTTTTCCATATCACCAACGTTGGCAATAGGTGCACCAAGACCTACATAACTTGGTATTGGTCTGTACATCAACATTCCAATGGTTGTCTTTTTAAAGTAATCGAAACCAAAGGTTAGGGCACTATTGAAGAAGCGTGACTCAAAACCGATATCGATTTGCTCAGACTCTTCCCATTTTACATTTGGATTGGGAATTGATGATGGAGAACTACCATACTGCATTTGGCCTGTTATATCACCTACTTGTGCAGGGTCGCCTTGGTTAACATCATAACCACCACCAAAGTAGTAGTTTTGTCCACCATCCATGAGCGATGTATATAAGAACTGACCAATGCGGTCGTTACCATTTCGTCCCCAGCTAAAACGCAATTTAAATGCACTAAACCAGTCTGGACGATTTTCCATAAAGGCTTCGTTGGTTAAGTTCCATCCTGCAGAAAATGATGGGAAAACACCCCATTTATTATTAGATCCAAAGTTGGAAGAACCATCTTGTCTAACTGTAGCTTGCAGCATGTAACGCTCTGCATAGTTATAGTCGATACGACCAAAATAAGATGCTGTGGTAACTCCATTGTGACCAAAAGTACCACCCCATGCACGCTCTTCTTTTCTATCTGCAATAGCAGAGTTGATTTGTGCTTTTATAGGGTCGGTTTCTAATAGGTCTCTATCAGATCCTCCTAAATTGCGTGCTGTGTATTTAGATGCAGACTGTCCTAAAACGAACGAAAGATTGTGAACATCGTTGAATGTGTTATTGTATGAGAAGTAATTCTCTAACTGCCAACGGAATCCTCTATTCATTTCGCTTTGCACAGAACTAAACTGAACATCTTTTCCTTGTGATGCTAGGAAATATGGGAATGTGTGTGCATCATAACCCCAAAACGAGAGGTCGACACCATAGCTACTGCGGAATTTAAGTCCGGGTAAAACATCGATCTCTCCCCAGAATGTTCCAACAAATTTATCATCGTTATTAACACCCGATGAGGGTTGGTTCAGCATTCCTATTGGATTGGCAATCTCTTGAAAACCAGAAGGTGGTAGAGAAAACACACGTCCTTGACTATCTGTTACTGCATGTGGACGGCTTGCCAATATTGATGCAGCATCGTCTTCGCTTGCATAAACAGGCACTAAAGGTGAGAAAGTAACTGCACTACCTAAAATAGAACCATACTCGGAGTTGGTTTCAACACCTGTTGACTTTCCTCTTGAATAGCCAACATTGACTCCTGCTGTAACTTTGTTTAAGAACGAACGGTTGATGTCTTCAAAAACCTCATAGGTATTGTTCGACCTTAAACTCCATCTACTATAATTCGATTTATTGTAATCGCCACCAACAATACCTGCTTGATCGAAATAGCCAAGAGAGATAAAGTATTTTATTTTTGGAGAACCTCCAGAAATACTTACTTGATGACTTTGAACGGGTGCATTCTTATAAAATGTTTCTTTTTGCCAGTCTGTACCCTTACCTATTGTAGCAATTTGATCGTTGGAGTAACGAGGCATGTTGCCATCATTAATATCCGACTCGTTCATAATTACCATATACTCTTGAGCATTTAATACCTCTTTGTATTTCCATGGATTTTGCCACCCGTAGCTCATATCGTAATTTACTTGAACTTTGCCTTCTTGTCCAGATTTGGTTGTTACAAGCACAACACCATTGGCACCACGTGCCCCGTAAATAGCTGAGGAGGCAGCGTCTTTTAAAATCTCGATTGACTGTATGTCTGTTGGGTTAAGATAGTTGATTCCACCACCAACTTCCATACCGTCTACTATAAATAGTGGGTCGCTATTGTTGACAGTACCAACTCCACGAATACGGAATTTGGAATCAGAACCAGGCTGACCCGAACTTTGGGTGATTTGAACACCTGAAACCTTACCTTTCAAAGCATCTTCTACGCGTGAAGGTCTGTTTGTATTCAACTCTTCGGCAGTAACTCTACTAATAGCTGCTGTTACAACGCTCTTCTTTTGAACACCGTAACCCACTACTACAAGCTCGTCAAGCATCTCGGAGTCTTCTGTCATTACTACATTTAAAATGGTTTGGTCTGTTATTCTTATCTCTTGGCTATTATAACCAATGTAAGAAAAATGTACAACAGAACCACGAGGCACAGTCAACGCAAAGTTGCCATCGTAATCTGTTATTGTACCTGTAGTTGTGCCAGGGATAGAAATATTGGCTCCAATAATAGGTTCACCATTGCTATCTGCAACAACTCCCTTTACATCAACTCTTTGTGGTTGGTCTTGTTTAGAAGATGTAGCTGTAGTAGCTAGCGCTTCGTGAAGAATGTAAATTTTATTGTCTCTCAATTCATATTTCATGTTTCTAGACAACAATAATTCATTTAATACATCAGAAAGTTCCGCCTGGGTTACTTTAATTGTAACGGCATCATCAAGATTGACAACCTCTTTGCTGTAGGCAAGAGAGTATCCTGATTGCTTGGAAACTTCCTCTAAAACTGTTTTTAGATTTTTTTGGCTGAAATTCAAACTAATCCCTTGTGCTGTACTGATTGTAAAGCAAGACAGAAGGAAAAAAGAGAGAATAATCAATCGCCTTTTAAAAAGCATTTTTCTCATAGGTGTTGTGTATTATAATTTAACAATAAAAATATTTTCCAGAGTATTTAACAGATGGTAAAAAACAGTTCAAAAACAGCAAAAGAGAGCGTTTATGTTACTATATTTCACACCCGTTACAATATAGACACATTAGTATGAGGAAGGGATGAGTCTAATTTGTTAAATAATATGTTAAAGTAAATTATATTACAATTCTACGTGTACTACATTGTCTTTGAGGACAAATCTAACAGGAGTAATTTTTTGTAGCTCAAGTAAAATATCCTCAATTGCAGTCTGCTTTGAGGTAATTGTGTAGGTATATTCCAATGCATCAGTGTTTTCTATAACAAACCTAATATTGAATCTTCTATTTAGGGTTTTTAAAACATCGTATAATGGTGTATTTGAGAAATAGAGAACGTTGTTCTTCCAAATTGATTCTTCTAGTGATTTTTCTAGATTGACAATAGTGGTTAGCCCATTAGCTTTATTGTAAATAGCTTTTTGACTTGGTAGTATTGAATAGTTGCGATCTTCTGCTTCAAAAACAATCTCACCTTCATCCAAAACAACTTCAACTTGGTCATCATTGCTATAGGCGTTAATATTAAAAGAAGTACCTAAAACAGTGACGCTTGTTTTTTCTGTTTCTACTACAAATGGACGTCTTTTATTGGAAGAAACATTAAAATAGGCTTCTCCTTCTAATGTTACTTTTCTATTTTTAAATCCAAATTTTTCTGGATAAGAGAGTTTTGTGTCTGAGTTGAGATAAGCCTCACTGCCATCTTGAAATAGTATTCTCATTGTCTCACCTTTTGGCACATACACTTCTGCATAGTTGCTATTGCCAAAAAAACCAATTTGGGTGTTAAGGTAGAGACCCGCACTAATAATAAATATAAAAGGAATGAGTATTGCTGCAGCTCTAAATAGATTGTTGTTGAATCGTTTACGATTAATTACTTTATTGATATCTGAAAGGATTTTTGCAGACTGGATTGAAGAAATCAGATTATCTTGCTCATCTAATTCTTCCATTAAATAGAAATCTCTATCCATTGATTCAGACAGATAGTTTTGCCCCTCAACCGAATCTGCAAACCAGTCGACTACACCAATGGCTTCATCTTTTGAAGAAGCATTATTAAGCACTTTATTTACTATCTCTTTTCTTTCCATATAAAAAAACTAACTTGCCTATTACTATATAGACACACGAAGTAAGCAATAAGATGAGTTGAAATGAAGATTTATTTTTAAAACAGCAACATCTGAATCTTTTGCAGGTAATCACGCAGCATTTTTAATGACTCTCTATAGTGCGTTTTTACGGTATGAATAGATATCCCCATTTCATCTGCAATATTCTGATTAGTAACACCTTCTTCCAACTTCAACTGGCAAACTCTTCTCTTTTGTGGAGGCAGGCTATTGATGCCTTTATGCAATACATCAATAGTTTGCTGCTCTTCCATCAATTGTACAATATCGCTTTTATCTTTTATTTCTTGCTGAGCATTTATGTAATTAAGAGAAACAGTTTCTTTGTTATCTCTTATTTGATTTAATATGTGATTCTTAGTCATTGTATAAAGGTAGTTTTTTACATTTATATCAATGTTGAGTGCTTTTGTAGTTTCCCAAAGTTTGATAAATACATGCTGAACTGTATCTGAAGCCATATCTTCGTCTTTCAGATAACGCAATGCAACGGCATATAGATAGGCATGATATTTGTAATACAATGTATTAAAAGCCTCTTTGTCTCTCTTTTTTACCAAAAGAAAGAGTGCATGGTCTTCATTTCTAGAGTATATTGGAGATTTTTTAGACATTGTTTATATCTATAACTAATCTATATTTTGGACAAATATAGTATTATAAATAACAAACTAAGAGTATAAATAGAAAAAGTGCTAATAAAATTTCTAAACTGATGATTTAAAATCGATATATAATGGATGGTTAAGTGAGGATGAAAACAAGTAGTGCTTATCATCAATGCTGATGAGAAAGCAGAAGAGTTTTGTGTGATAAAAACGGATTTAGCTATTAATAGATAGTGAAAAAATAGTGATATAAAAAAAGCACGAAAGAGATTGAAAAATCTCTTTCGTGCTTTTGCAATTATCAGCGGAAGCGGAGGGATTCGAACCCTCGGTACAGTTGCCCGTACGCAAGTTTAGCAAACTTGTGGTTTCAGCCACTCACCCACACTTCCTTCAGTTTGTTGTTGAATGCTGAAATAATTTCGGGTGCAAATATACAAGATTGTTTTTGACTTTTCAAACAAAAAGAATGAATAATTTTTCTTGTTGGGTTTTTATGGGGGTTATAGTGGTCTTTTTGAGGGTTTTTGTGGGTGAATACCATTTTCTTGCAAAGCGATAGATTTTGAAGGATATTATTTATCTTTGCAGATTAATCGATGCGAAATCTCATTTTAGGGAGATAGAGCTAAAACATCAACAAGTTACTACTATGGCAAAAGGTAAATATAGAGGTCTTAAATTTTTTGCAGCTATCACACTCACGCTTGTGGTGATAGGGCTGGCATTGGGTTGGTATATCCGAAGCACTGTTTTTAAACCACTGAGTATGACCGAAACTGCCTATATATACATCACCCCCGATACTGATTATGAGGAGGTGGCAGCGCAGATAAAAGAGAAGGCGGAGCTGCCATCAGAAAAGATATTCGATTTATTGTCTGAACGTATGAACTATCCACAGGGGGTGAAAAGTGGACGCTATGCAATAAAAGATGGGGTGACTGTGCCTGAATTGATAAGAGCATTGCGAGCTGGTAATCAGACGCCTATAAGAATCACCTTCAACAATATGCGCACCATGGAAGATTTGGCAGGAAGGATATCACAGCAGTTGATGATAGATAGCCTGTCGCTACTAACAGCGCTGAAGGATACGGCTATTATAAACGAGCTGGGCTTCGACGATAAGACAATTGTGGCAATGTTTATACCAAATACCTATGAGGTGTATTGGAACACAAGTGTGGAGCAGTTGCTTGGCAGGATGCAGAGGGAATACAACACTTTTTGGAACGAGAGCAGAAAGACGAAGGCTGAGAAGATTGGGCTGAAACCGATTGAGGTGTCAACTTTGGCTTCAATTGTGGAGGAGGAGGCTATGTATGCTGATGAGTATCCAATTGTGGCGGGGCTCTATTTGAATAGGTTGAAACGTGGACAGCGCCTGGAAGCAGACCCAACGGTGAAGTTTGCTTTGCAAGATTTTGGATTGCGTCGCATTTTATACAAACATTTGGAAGTGGAATCTCCCTACAATACTTACAGAAATGATGGGTTGCCTCCGGGTCCTATCCGCATTCCGTCTATTAGGGGCATTGATGCTACCCTATCGCCTACTGATCATAACTATTTGTTTATGTGTGCCAAGGATGATCTATCGGGGCGACACAATTTTGCAACTACTCATGCACAGCATGTGCGGAATGCTAGAAAATATCAGGAAGCGCTGAATAGATTGAAAATATACGAATAATTATTCCTAAAATCCTACTTCATCCGGATGCGGTCCCACTCTCATATCTTTATTGAGTTGATTAATCGTTTGCATATCCTCTGCAGAAAGCTCGAAATCGAAGATGCTGATGTTCTCTAACTGTCTAGCAGGGTTGGACGATTTGGGTATTACAATCAATCCACGCTCTATATTCCAGCGCAACACTACTTGTGCAGCCGTTTTAGAGTATTTCTCTCCTATCTCTTTAAGCGATTGTTCTTCGAGAAGGTTGTTTTTGTTGGCACACAAGGGGCTCCACGACTCAATTTTGATGTTGTGTTGTGCAGCAAAATCCACCATGGGTTGTTGCGTCATGTAGGGGTGTAGCTCTATTTGATTGACAGCTGGCACCAGCGATTTGAGGTTGAGTATCTCTTGAAGGTGATTTTGCTGATAGTTGCTTACTCCCACTGCCCGTGCTTTGCCTGTTTGGTATATCTTCTCCATTTGGTTCCACACCGACACATATTTATCTTTGATGGGCCAATGCACCAAATAGAGGTCTACAAAGTCTAGTCCTAATGTTTGAAGGCTTGTCTCGAATGCTTTTTGAGCATTATCGTTGGCAATATCGTCGTTCCACAGCTTTGTGGTAACAAACAGCTCCTCGCGACTGACACCACTTTCTCGAATGGCACGACCAATGGGCTTTTCGTTTTCGTAAATCATGGCTGTGTCTATATGACGATAGCCCAAATCGATTGCTTTTCGAACAGAATTGTACGCCTCTTTGTCGTTGTCCATGCGAAAAACGCCCAATCCCAATGCGGGTATCTCTATGTTGTTGTTTAGTTTTCTGAAATCCATATTATTCTTGTTTTATCTGTTATTATTCTGTTTATACTATATAGATAGAACAAGGAAAGTGGGAAATAGTTGTCTGAAGCAGTGACACGTTATCAGTAAGGCGTAATCTGTAACTCGTTAACAGTGGGCAGTGTGACAAGCACGATCAAGACTGATTGCTAAAAGCTCTAGGCTGTTAGTTCTTAGCAAAGTCAACAACAACACTACTAACACACTGACCATTAACTTATTAATAACTAACCATTATTCATTCCCCATTAGTAGGATGCTCCCTATCATACCCCTTCAGCTTCTCCATCACAATGGCTTTGTCTTTAGTAATTTGAGTAATAAGCGGATTGACCCCAGCAAACTTAATATCGGGGCGAATAAATGCTACAAACTCTACGGAAATGGTTTTGTGATAGAGGTCTTCGTCAAAATCGAAGATATTGACCTCTACACTGGTTTGTGCATCACCATCATCATCAAATGTGGGACGATTGCCAATATAGAGCATGCCTTTGTAGGTGCGCTTTTCGATATGAACCCTTACAGCATATACGCCATCAACGGGTATTACCTTATACCGCTCGGCAAGCTTAATGTTGGCAGTGGGAAAACCAATGCGACGACCCATTTTATAACCCTCGATAACACTGCCAGTAATGGTGTAATTGTATGACAGGAAGGTGTTTGACAGCGATATGTCGCCTTGAGAAAGTAGGTATCTTATTTGTGATGAGCTCACGGTTTCTTTGCCAAATGTGTAGGGAGTGGCTTGGATGACATGGATGCCAACTTCCTCACCATAAATCTTATAATCGTCGAAGCCCTCTGCACGGTTTTTACCAAAACGGTGATCGTAACCAACAAAGAGGGTGTGGATGTTGAGCTTATCTTTTAGTACTTGCTGAATAAACTCTTTGGCTGTGAGTTGAGAAATTTGGCGTGTAAAATCGAGTACTATGGTATTGTCAATTTTGGTTGTAGCCAACTGTTCTATCTTTTCATCGAAATCGCACAGTAGAGGGGGTTGATAGTTTTTGTCTAACACTTTGCGTGGATGCACAGGGAATGTAATTACTGCAGACTCGCGTCCCAAGCGCTGTGCATGGTCAGCAACTTGATTGATTAGGTGGCGATGCCCCAGATGAACCCCATCGAAGAAACCCATTGTGGCAACCATGCCTGGGTGTGGTGTATCGTTGTTTAAATCTATTATTTTCAAAACTTATAATTTAAAAAAGTTGCTATGCCTCTATGTAGAGCATAATTTTAAAAAATGAATATCGATTGTTTCAGCAAATCTACTCATAAAAGCAATCAGTAGTTGTCTATTTTTTGTAGAAGCCACTAAACAAACAGCACTACCCTCTTTTTGTTGCAAATATCGCAGTTAATTCTTAAATTATCAATATCTTTGTGTAATATTATACGTTCAATTATTAGTATAATTGACTGACGCAAAAAGAGGTATCAATAAAACTACTTTTAATGATATTGAAAGGAGTAGGGGCTTTTTTTAGGAGTGTAACAACAAAGCCTACAAGAAACTTATAAAAACTAAGTATAGATGTAGGTTAAGAGCAACAAGTTGAACTATATTGGTTGACAATACTACATTTGGCACTCTTTTTGCGCTATCTATTTTATGAAGAATAGATTTTTATATCTATATTTACAAATACCCTACAAAAAAGGGGGGGGTATAAGCTGCTGAATGTGACAATAAAAGACATTAGTAGCATATTATTATTATTTTAAAAACTTACGAATGAAAGAAAAGAAAGAGTTACTCGATAACATAATTAACGGAATACAAGAGAAGAAGGGTAAAAACATAACCACTATCGACTTGAAGGGTATACCAGGAGTAATATGCGATTACTTTGTGGTGTGCGAAGGCAACACACCCACACAAGTTGCAGCTGTGGCACAGTCTGTGGAGCATGTTGTGAAAACAAACACACAGGAGAGCCCCATTAGAGTGCAGGGGCATCAATTGGCAGAATGGATTGCTATTGACTATGGCAATATAATGGTGCATATTTTTGTGCCCGCAATGAGAAGTTTTTACAACATCGACAACCTGTGGTCTGACGCCAAAATAGAGACAATACCCAACGTAGAATAAAAAACTTATTTAACGCAGATTTGTTACACTATAGGACAAATTACAAATTATAGCATCTCAATTAAGAAGAATGGATAAGAAAGATCTGAACAAGAAAAAATTTAGCCCAAAGTTGGGTAATAAAAATAATAAACCTCCTTTTAATCCCTATTGGATTTACACCATAATAATATTAGGGCTTCTGGGCATGTTCTTTTTTGGCGGGGATCTCTCGGTAAAAGAGGTTACATGGTCTCAGTTCCAAGAGTATGTAAACGAAAATAGAGTAGAAAAGGTAGTTGTTTACACCAAAAAAGAAACAGCAAAGGCACTTGTGCGAGAAGGCTCGGTGAATCATATTTTTAAAGAAAATGCTGATAAGATAAAAACCAATCCTAGTATTGTAGTTACAATTCCGTCTGCGGACAAAGCAGCTGAATTTCTCGACAAGATGAAAGAGGAAAGGGGCTATGATATTGAAACATCGTTTGACTCCTCATCAGAGCTTAGTAGTATATTAATTGGTTTTCTACCTTTTATATTACTTATAGCTATTTGGGTGTTCTTCATTCGCCGTATGTCTAAAGGTGCTGGTGGTGGAGGTGCTGGTGGTGTGTTTAATGTAGGAAAATCGAAAGCACAGCTTTTTGATAGAGACTCTGCCATTAAAATTACATTTAAAGATGTAGCGGGTTTGTCGGAAGCTAAACAAGAGGTGCAAGAGGTGGTTGAGTTTTTGAAACAACCAAAAAGATATACCAATTTGGGTGGGAAAATTCCTAAAGGGGCGCTGCTTGTAGGTCCTCCAGGAACGGGTAAAACATTGTTGGCAAAAGCTGTTGCAGGTGAAGCCGATGTGCCATTTTTCTCTATCTCGGGGTCAGACTTTGTGGAGATGTTTGTGGGTGTGGGTGCATCTCGTGTACGAGACCTATTTAAACAAGCAAAGGAGAAGGCTCCAAGCATTATATTTATTGATGAGATTGATGCTGTGGGACGTGCACGTGGCAAGAATGTAAATATGGGCTCGAACGATGAGCGTGAAAACACTCTGAATCAACTCTTAACAGAGATGGATGGCTTTGGCTCAAATAGTGGTGTTATTATATTGGCAGCTACCAACCGTGCCGACATTCTTGACAAAGCGCTACTAAGAGCAGGACGTTTTGACAGACAGATACATGTCGACCTGCCAGACCTAAACGATAGAAGAGAGATTTTTAAAGTACATTTGCGTCCAATTAAGATAGACGATTCGGTTGATTTGGATTTCTTGGCTCGTCAAACCCCAGGTTTCTCGGGTGCAGATATTGCAAACGTATGTAACGAGGCTGCACTGATAGCAGCACGTGAAAAGAAATCTTTTGTTCAGAGTATCGATTTTATGAATGCTGTGGACAGGATCGTAGGTGGACTAGAGAAGAAAAATAAGATAATTACGGTAGAGGAGAAAAAGGCTATAGCTATACATGAGGCTGGACACGCAACATTGAGCTGGATGCTAGAGCATGCCAACCCGCTTGTGAAGGTTACTATAATTCCACGAGGAAAAGCATTGGGAGCTGCATGGTATCTGCCCGAGGAGCGACAGATTACTACTAAGAACCAAATGTTAGATGAGATGTGTGCCATATTGGGTGGACGTGCTGCCGAAGAGGTGTTTCTGGGCGAGATATCGACGGGGGCAATGAACGACTTGGAGCGTGTGACAAAACAGGCAAATGCAATGGTTAGCTATTTGGGTATGAGCGATAAGCTACCCAACCTATCCTACTACGATAGTGGTGGACAGGAGTGGAACTTCTCTAAACCTTATAGTGAAGAGACTGCAAAGGTGATTGATTCTGAAGTGAAAAAACTTATTGCTGAGCAGTATGCAAGGGCTAAAGAGATATTGAGAGAGAATGCCGAGGGGCATGACAAACTTGCTAAGTTGCTTATAGAGAAAGAGATTATCTATGGAAATGACTTGGAGGAGATATTTGGCAAACGCAAATGGGTGTCTCGTACACATGAATTGCTAAGGCAAGATCAAGAAGCTATTCAAACAGCGGATGCGCTACAAGGCTCATCATTTACTGAACCTAAAGATAAAGGTGAGATATTTATACACGAAAGTGATAATGATGAGAAAAAGGAGGACAATACAGATGCATCTAATAAAACAGACGATACTGTAGAGGACAACCATAATAAAGAAAATCCTCAAGCGAATCCTAAAGAAGAGTAGAAGAGATTGTGTTTGCACAAAAAAGCAATAGTACAAAGAGCCACTGATTTCAACTAATCAGTGGCTCTTTGCTATTCTATTTATGCGTTATAAACAGTTTCTATGACTCTTTTTCGAACTTTATTGTTTAAGGTGTGTTATATATGGTAGTAATCGATCGATAAATTGCTCAAAAAACAAACAGATGAAAGTACTACATTACCTACTTATTGGAATAGTGTCGTTGGGAACTATTTCTTGCACATCACCCAATGCAGAGAATGAAGAAGATACTAACGAACTTATTACTAACACAAAAAATATTGAAACTATGAAATTTGAAAAAGTAGCTTTACCTTACGCAACAGATGCGTTAGCACCAGTAATTGGAAAAGAAACAATAGAACTACACTATGGTAAACACCATCAAGCGTATGTTGACAATTTGAACAAATTGATTGTAGGTACAGAATTTGAAAATGCAGATTTAGAAACTATCGTTAAAAAGAGCGATGGCGCAATCTTTAATAATGCAGGACAAACATTGAATCACAATATCTATTTCACATCATTTAGCCCTAATGGCGGTGGAGAACCACAAGGTAAATTGGCTGAAGCTATTAATTCTAAATTTGGATCGTTTGAGAAATTTAAAGAAGAATTTGTTGCAGCTGGTTTAGGTGTATTTGGTTCGGGATGGGTATGGTTGGCTAAAGATGATAAAGGCAACCTATCTATTGAAAAAGAGCCTAATGCAGGTAATCCATTGACAAAAGGATTGACTCCAATATTAGGACTTGATGTATGGGAACACTCATACTACTTAGATTACCAAAACCGTAGAGCAGACCACTTGAAAGAGGTTTGGAAAATTATGGACTGGGAAGTTATTAGCAAACGCTACTAATAGATACTAGCAACTATCGTCTAATCCGTTAACAGGATTGGATAACAGATAAATAAAAAGGAGAAGCTTTGAATTAAAGCTTCTCCTTTTTCTGTTTTTATGTAGCTTAGAGCGATCAGCGGTCAGCGGTTCTTCATTCTTAGTTCTTAATTTTATTCACTCGCTACCAAGCGAATCTTTAGCGTGGTGATACTAACGGCAATCAAACCCCAGACGATGCAATCGTGCGGGAGCACGCACAATTAAGCATTACGCGTCACGCTCCACTAATTTCTAAAAACAATGGTCGATGCGGACTAGAGCCGCAACGCCCTCTATAATCCTTTTAATTTATGCAAGTTCTTTATTCTTAGCTCTTCATTCTTAGCTCTTAGTTCTTAGCTCTTCGCTTTTAATTTTTAATTTTTAACTCTCATCCAACATAATCCCCGATAGCATACGCCCCGAAACAATTGATTGTCGACGGGCCGAGAAAAAAAGCTCTTCCTCATCGAAAGTACACAGTGTGGATGTTTCGATTTGTTGTGGATCGACACCCAATCGAACCAGCTCATTACGAGAGAGATGCTTTAAATCGATATGCCATTTGTTTGTTTGCTCATTGACAAAGGTAACTGTCGATAAATCGAAGCCTGCTTCATTGAACTCGGCAATCAGCTCATCGCCTACTTCGTAGTTCTTCTGAGAAATGGAGGGTCCAATAACACCTACAATATGAGTTGGATTGGTGTTGTAGACTATTCTCATTTTAGTGATAGTATTCTCTATAATACCACCAACCAAACTTTTCCAACCTGCATGGATAGCTGCAACAATCTGTTTCTCTTTATCGTATAGTAAAACAGGGACGCAGTCGGCAGTGGTGGCGCATAGAAAAATATTTTGAAGATGTGTGATGGTTGCATCAACTCCATAAAGAGTATTGATTTTATGGGATGGGGAAGCGCTCATCAATGCCTCATCAATAACTAATACTTTGTTGCTATGGGTTTGATGTGGAACAATAAAACTGGAGATATCCATATACCACATACGTGCTAGAATCTGTCGGTTTTCATAAATATCGAGGGGGTCATCGTCAGAGTAGTTCCCCAAATTTAACGATGAGAAAGCTCCTTTGCTTACGCCACCTTTACGGGTGGTGGAAAAATGGGCTATCTCTGGTTGTTTATTTAAGATGTCGAACTGAAGTAAGTTGCTATATTCTGGATGTTTTTTCATATAAAAGACGCTATTAAAGATGCTAATGGCTACTCGTCGTAAAAGGAGTTTTCTTCATCATCGGTATCATCTTCATCTGGTTGATCATCATCTTCGTCATCATCAAACACAACAGATTGAATGTCGAGATTGCGATGAACAAGTGAGTCTCTTTCTTGTTTCACCTCTTTTAGTTGTACTATCTCGTCGCTGTTTAGCTCTTTCCAAATCAAATCTTTTAGCTCGGTAAGACCTGTATTGGTTACAGCTGATATAAACACATAAGGTATATCTGGTAAATCTTTTGAGATTTCCTCTTGCAACTCATCGTCGAGCAGGTCGGTTTTTGAAATGGCTAGCAGCCGTTTCTTATCAGCCAACTCTGGGTTGTATTGTACCAACTCGTTGAGCAGGATATTGTATTCTGCTTTAATATCGTCGGCATCGGCAGGAATAACAAAAAGCAGGAGTGAATTGCGTTCGATATGTCGTAAAAATCGAGTACCCAGCCCTTTACCTTCGCTTGCGCCCTCTATAATACCAGGAATATCTGCCATTACAAACGACTTGAAGTCACGATAATTCACTATTCCCAAATTGGGCACAAGTGTAGTAAACGGATAGTTGGCTATTTTGGGTTTGGCTGCTGATACTACTGACAGCAAAGTAGATTTGCCAGCATTGGGGAAACCTACTAAACCTACATCAGCTAGCAACTTCAATTCAAAAATAACATAACGCTCCTCATAGGGTTCTCCGGGTTGAGCATAGCGTGGTGCTTGATTGGTAGAGGTTTTGAATCGAGTATTCCCCAATCCTCCTCTACCACCTTTCATTAATACTACCTCTTCGCCATGATCGGTTATGTCGCAAATATATTCGCCTGTTTCGGCATCGTATGCTATTGTGCCACAAGGCACAGGGATAATTTGGTCTTCGCCTTTCTTGCCATATCGCTTTTGACCACCACCAGGCTCGCCATGTTCGGCTCTTATATGACGCTGGAAGCGAAGGTGTAGTAGCGTCCAATAGTTTCTATCTCCACGCAATATAATGTCACCTCCGTCGCCTCCGTCGCCTCCATCAGGTCCCCCTTTAGGAATATACTTTTCGCGTCGAAAATGCGAAGAGCCACGCCCTCCCTTGCCAGAGCGGCAATATATTTTTACATAGTCAACAAAATTTGCTTCAGCCATAGTAGTGTTTGTTTTTCGTGGAGTTTAACAACAGGATTAAATCCTCTTATTATATTTTGGTGCTTAAACTATCAATCACCTTTTCTATTCTAGAAAAGATCTCTTCAACAGTTCCCATACCATTTATTTTAACCAGCTTTCCTTGTTTTGAGTAAAACTTTTTCAATGGAGCTGTTTTTTGGTAATATACTTTTAGTCTCGATTTAATTGTTTCGAGATTATCGTCATTGCGTCCCATCTCTTTTCCTCTATTGACTAGACGTTCTACAAGCTCGTCATCGTCAACATCGAGCCATAGCACAACATTGATGCTTTCGTTTTTTTCTGCTAGCATTTCATCCATTGCTTCTCCTTGCCTCAATGTGCGAGGGAATCCATCAAAGATGTACCCATTGCTAGTGGGGTTGTCAGCAAAAAACTTGGTTAAAATATCTATTACTACGTTGTCAGGAACAAGCTGTCCTTTTGATATATACTCATCGGCAAGTTTTCCGAGTGGAGTTTGCTTTCTTATTTTTTCACGAAGCACTTCACCTGTGGAAATATGCGTTAACTGATATCTATCGGTCAGTATTTGACCTTGTGTGCCTTTTCCTGATCCAGGAGCACCAAATATTATAATATTGAACATAAAATATAATTACTGTTTTGTTAGAAATACAAAGATAGATAATTGTTTGCTTAGTAAAAATAAACCGTTTAACTTTATCTCTTTAATATATCATTTTTATGATTTGAACTAAAATCATGCAACAAACGTTTATAATAGACACATTAAATTAATAAATTGACATGAAAAAAGAAGATTTTAGACAAAAAGCTCATTCAGTATTAGATGAAATAATAAACAACATTGCCGAAATGGAGAAAAAGGTTAATGAAGTTTCTGACGATATGAAAGAGGAGTATAACGAAAGAATAGCGAGACTGCAAGAGATTAAGCACGACTTGACCAAAAAGTTGGAGGATTATGAAGGAATGACAGAAAACAGATGGGATGTGGTAAAAGAGAGCTTTGAGGAATTTCTAGTGAGAGTAAATAAGGCTTGGAAAGTAAGCTATAGGAAAGCATCGTCGGCATTTAAAAAGTAAACTCGGGATTATCATTGAGTATTTAATTGCTATAAAAACAAAAATAAGTCTGATGAAATAAAGACATCAGACTTTTTTATACAGCATGGATACTTGCTGATAATTTTAACCACAAAGGAGGTGCAAAGAGCGCAAAGTGATTAGTGACGCATGATTGGTAACAAGTGCTTGGTATCTTCTGACAAGTAGAGCATTACTAATTAAGTTGTGATTTTTGTTCTACACTCTTAACCCTTCATTTTTTTGTTCATATATGTATATAAAAAAAAAGCGTATACACTTTATAATTAAGTACATACGCTTTTGAAAAGTGACCCCGCCAGGGTTCAAACCTGGAACCTTCTGATCCGTAGTCAGATACTCTATTCAGTTGAGCTACGGGGCCGTTCTTTGATTTTTGCAACTGCAAAGATAGTACATTTTATAAAAACTACAAACAAAAACTGAATAACATTCTAATTAATTTTTATTGCGAAGGGTGATAGTATCGCTTTCTAGATCTAAAACCTCCTTCTGTATAAGAGAGCGCACCACTGTAACCACCTTATCACTATCTGTAGTAGAATGCTTTAAGCTATCAACTAGTTCATTTAATCGAAAACTATGTGTACTAGAGAAGCAACTTAATAGCTGCTCTTTAATTTCTTCAAATTCATAATTGCTAAGTCCTGTTTTGTTTTTTTGCAAGCAAAAATCACAAATACCACAGTTTTTTGTTTTTCGTTCATCAAAGTATGTAAGTAATATTCTGCTTCTACATGCGTCTTCTCTTTCAACATAATCGATCATTGAGCCTATCCTATCCTCGAATCTCTTTTTTCTCTTCTCGTAAACATCTTTGGGAATTCGAACAAACTGATTCTCTTCTCTTGAGACTGGATAAACAATGAATGCTGTTTTCTTTTGGGGCACATAGTTGATGTATCTTGCTTTTGACAGGGTGGTAAGCATTTCATAAACCTCTTGCCGTGTCTTATTTATCCGCATCCCTATAAAGGCTTCGTCTATATAAACATTGTCTGTAAACAGCCCTGTATAGTTTCGTAATATTACTTGTACAAGCTCTTCATAATCTTTAGTGAGACGCAGTGTGTAGAGCTCGTTGCGATATACCCTAAACATCATTCGTGAACCACTATCAACCTCGTCGGTATATTCGATATAGCCTGCAAGCGAAAGTATATTGAGTGCATGGTGTGTTTGCAAAATAGAGAGGCGAAATGTTTTGCAAAATTCATGCAAATTAAAATCAAGTACCAAGCCTGCGCCAGATCCTGCAGCAATTTGATAATAGTTTGCCAAGCATTCGTAAACACGTAATATAAATTTTTTTTCTGGAAAAGAGTTTGTTATGCGCTTCTTTAGGTTTATAATATCTTGTTTGTTCCAAAGGGTAACTGCAAACGATTTTAATTCATCGCGCCCTGCCCTACCGGCTTCTTGATAGTACTCTTCCAAGGAGTTGGGCAGATCCATGTGAACTACCAAACGAACATCAGGTTTGTCTATACCCATTCCAAATGCATTGGTAGAGACAATTACACGACAGGTATTGTCTTTCCACTGGTTTTGTCGTAAAGTTTTCACTTCATTGGAGAGACCTGCATGAAAGTGGCTCGCCTTGATACCTTTTCTAACAAGTGCGTCTGCAACATCTTTGGTGCCTTTACGACTGCGTACATATACTATAGCAGTGCCAGGCACAGAGTTGAGTATGTGTATCAGTTTTCCTATTTTGTCTTCGCTGTATCTAACTACATAGGATAGGTTTTTCCGCTCGAAACTCTTGCGGAAAATATTGTGCTTCTCAAAAAGCAATTTGTTTTGAATATCTACAGCTACTGCTTTGGTAGCTGTTGCTGTAAGTGCCAATACTGGCACACCTGGCAGGTGTGTGCGTATATCTGCTATATTGAGGTAGGAAGGGCGGAAATCGTATCCCCACTGCGATATACAGTGCGATTCGTCGACAGCTAGCATGCACACATTCATTGCACGCATCTTAATTAAAAAGATATCTGAAGTGAGCCGCTCGGGGGAGACATAAAGAAACTTGAAATTGCCGAAAATACAGTTTTCTAGGGTGGTAATAATTTGAGCCCTACTCATGCCCGAGTAGACATAAGCAGCCTTGATGCCTCGCTCTTTCAGGTTGTCGACTTGGTCTTTCATCAAGGCAATTAATGGGGTGACAACTATGCAGATACCCTCCATTGCCATTACTGGCACCTGAAAGGTGAGCGATTTGCCACCACCAGTAGGCATAAGGCCCAATGTATCATTGCCATCGAAAACAGATTGGATTATCTCTTCTTGTAATGGCCTGAATGATGTGTAACCCCAATACCGCTGTAAAACTTGATGAAATAGTTCAGACTGCATAATAGACTTCAAATATTACTGGAAATGTGTTTTCAAAATAACTATCGAGTAGACAATTTTATATCTTTAATCATTAATTGTGTAAATACTTTTCCACTGTGTCTGTTTTTTTCTATTGTGTAACAAATATCAATAGGTTGATACTGTTTTAACTCTTTAAAAAAGTCAGAAAACCCAAAAGCTATAGCCTGTATGGGCTTATCTATTGTTGCATCCACAACTTCCATTTTTATGTGTTGCAAGCCTCTGCCAACGAGCATACTGCCACCATCGTCAATCACTCCACGGGATAAGAAAACGGGGTTGCTGTTATCAGGTCCAAAGGGTGCAAACCTAGCAAGATTTTCGACAAACTCATCTGTAATAGTAGATAGCGATATCTCTAAATCGACAAGCAATTGTGGACGAATAGTTCCCACCTCAATCTCGTCGAATGAAATGGCTTCGAAGCGTCTCTTAAATTCAGGAAGGTTCTCTTCTTTGAGCGACAATCCAGCTGCATAGGTATGTCCACCAAAGTTCTCTAATATATCGCGGCACGACTCTATTGCTTTATAAACATCAAAACCATGAACCGAACGGGCCGATCCAGAGATCATTCCGTTTGACTTGGTTAAAACAATTGCTGGACGATGATAGCGCTCGGTAAGCCTTGAAGCGACAATGCCAACTATACCTTTGTGCCATGTTTCGTTATATACCACTATTCCTTTAAGCGACTCGATGTTGACATGATTGTCGATATAGTTGATAGCTTGTTTTGTTATTTTTTTATCGAGCTCTCTCCTATCTGCGTTGTACTGGTCTATGCTCTTCGTTTTTATACGTGCCGATGTCATGTTTGGAGATAACAGTAGTTCTACAGCCTCTTTACCATTCATCATACGACCCGAAGCGTTGATTCGCGGACCAATTTTGAAGACAATATCTTCTAATGTAAGCTGTTTTCTGCCCAGCCTACATATGTCTATTATTCCCTTCAATCCGAAGTTGGGATTAGAGTTGAGCTGTTTCAATCCATGGTACATAAGTATGCGATTCTCTCCCGTCATGGGCACTATATCGGATGCAATACTTACTGCTACCATATCTAGAAGGCTCGTGATCTCTGAAAGAGGTAAATTGTTGCGAATGGAGAATGCTTGCACAATTTTGAAGCCTACTCCACAACCTGACAATTCGGAATAGGGATAAATAGAGTCGACTCTTTTGGCATTGACTACTGCTACTGCTTTTGGCAGTTCATCATCGGGCATGTGGTGGTCTCCAATAATAAAATCGATGCCTTTCTCTTTGGCATAATCAATTTTAGTAATTGCTTTTATACCACAGTCGAGAGCTATAACAAGTTTAACGCCTGTCTCTTCAGCATAATCAACGCCTTGGTATGAGATTCCATACCCCTCGTCGTATCTATCGGGGATATAATAATCTATATTATTTGTGAATCTGCGTAAAAACTTATAAACCAATGCAACAGCTGTTGTTCCGTCTACATCATAATCGCCATAGATGAGTATTCTCTCTTTGTTTCCTATTGCTTTTTCAATACGCTTAACAGCAAGATCCATATCTGGGTACAGGAATGGGTCGTGCAAGTTTTTCAAGTCAGGATTAAAGAAATCAAAAGCTTTCTCTTTCGTGTCTATACTCCTTTGTACTAGCAGCTTGGCTAAGTGAGGATCAATTCCTAATTCGTCTGTAAGTCTCTCTTTTCTATCCTGTTGTTCATTTGTTAGGGTTAAAAAATTCCATTTGTTAATCATTATATATGTTGTTGTTGTTTTCTTCTGAATGACCCTCTGCAAACGCTTATGCATGAGTCGTAATGCATGCTATAAATCACTCTATATCATACAAATTAGATTATCCTATATAAGCCATCCGTGTTGGATAGCTTTACTTTGTGGGTAATCTAATATGTAAAGATAGTAATTTATTCTTTTCAATCTATTTCTTTTTTATTAAATAGTGTAATGCAAGAGGTAAACAGACGATGAAATGAGGGTTTTTGGGCTAAATAAAAGATTGACAATAGCCTCTTATTATTTGGTCAATGAAGGTAATCTTAGATAATTTCACATTAATTACTTACACTGCATTTGGTTTGTTTTATATATTGCAGAGTTCTATGTATTTTTGCAGATTAATTACAAGATTATGAAGATAGCAGCATTAGTATCAGGAGGGGTAGACAGTTCGGTAGTTGTGCATCAACTAAAAGAACAAGGATACGACCCTACAATTTTTTACATACAGATTGGGATGGAGGACGAACAAGGTTTTGTTGACTGTCCTGCAGAAGAGGATATAGAGATAGTTAGCTATATTGCAAAGAAGTATGGTTGTAAACTAGAAATAGTATCGCTTCATGAAGAGTATTGGGCAAATGTGGTGAAATATACAATCGAAAATGTAAAGCGAGGCTTAACTCCCAACCCAGATATGATGTGTAACAAATTGATAAAGTTTGGTGTATTTAACGATAAGTGGGGACATGAATTTGATAAAATAGCAACAGGACACTATGCTACGACAACAGAAAAAGATGGATTAACCTGGCTCTCTACTGCCAAAGATAAAGTGAAAGACCAAACCTATTTTTTAGGGCAAATAGATTATATGCAGGTTTCGAAACTAATGTTTCCTATTGGCAGTATTGATAAAAAGGAAGTTAGAGAAATAGCAAAGAAACAACACCTCCCTTCGGCTGCTCGCAAAGATAGTCAGGGTATATGCTTTTTAGGCAAGGTTAATTATAACGACTTTATCAAACGCTATTTGGGTGAGAAGAAAGGGCAAATTGTAGAGCTGGAGACAGGCAATATTTTAGGAACTCACAAGGGGTATTGGTTTCACACAATTGGTCAGCGAAAAGGGCTGGGATTGAGTGGTGGACCATGGTTTGTAATTAAAAAAGATATTAACCGCAATATTATTTATGTATCTAAAGGATACAAAACACAACATCAATATGGGCACGAGGTGAGTCTTTCTGGCTTTCAGTTTATTACCAAGGATGTATGGGGCGACTTTGATGATGAGAAAGATATCACGTTTAAAATTCGTCACACACCAGAGTTTGCTAAAGGAAGAATTACAAAGCAGGGCGACTTGTACAAAATAATATCTAATGAAAAGATACAAGGAATTGCTGCTGGTCAATTTGGGGTTGTATATGATACTGATGAAAACATCTGCTTAGCAAGTGGAATGATTATTTAGTGCAATCATACAAAAACAGAAGGTTAGAAATAATAAATCAGTTAATAGATAATTTAGAGAATAGATGTTTGATTTTAGCGCAATTCAATTTGTAGATGTAATAGAGTTCATCGGAACTTTTGCATTTGCCATTAGTGGAATTAGATTGGCATCAGCCAAAAAATTTGATCTATTTGGCGCTTATGTTGTAGGATTGGCTACTGCCGTTGGTGGAGGTACACTTCGAGACTTACTGTTGGGGGTGACTCCTTTTTGGATGAACAATACATTCTACTTATGGTGTACCCTTTTTGCTTTGATTTTTGTGATGATTTTTCATAATCACCTCATACGACTCGACAGTGCATTTTTTGCTTTTGATAGCATTGGGCTTGCATTATTTGTAGTGGTGGGTGCGGAAAAAACACTTAGCCTGGGCTTTGCACCATGGGTAGCGGTAGTTATGGGAACCAGTACTGGAGCAGTGGGTGGCGTGATACGTGATGTGTTGATAAATGAGATTCCTTTAATCTTTAGGAGGGAGATATATGCCCTGGCCTGTGTTATTGGGGGTATAGTGTTTGTAACGCTCTCTGTAACAACCAATTTAAACGTAATTTTTATAGAGCTCTCAACAGCTGCAGTTGTTATACTCATTCGTTTTCTTTCAGTTAAGTACCACTTGTCGCTGCCTGTACTAAAAGGTGAAAGAAAGGATATTCTTAAGCATTAAAATATATTACTAATATAAACAAGTAAAGCTACAATATCATGCTCATTAAAAATATTCAACTCATAGTTTTTTAATGTAGGATAGATAAATTATTATTTGTGTAAATAATTGATTATATTTGTATAAGAATAAATTTAAATATTGCTTTAACTCCAAAGAGTTAAAGAGCTGATTAGCTGACTTATTAATTAAAGTAACACCTTAAAAGAACAACCTAAAGAGTAATAGATGAAAGAATTTATAGCAACAGAAATAAAAAGCGAAAATGCAATACTAGTAGGGCTCATCTCTCAAGAAGAGACGGAAGAGCAAGTAGTTGAATATTTGGATGAACTTGCTTTTTTGGCTGACACAGCTAAAATAACCCCAGTTCATAGAGTGATGCAACGCTTACCAATGGCAAATTCTGTTACTTTTGTAGGATCTGGAAAACTTCAAGAGATAAAAGAATATATAGAAAGCAGAAAAGCAGAAGATGGCGAAGAGAGCGATCATGAGATAGGCGTAGTTATTTTTGATGATGAACTATCGGCACGTCAAATTAGAAATATTGAGAAAAAGCTTGACGTTCCTATTCTTGATAGAACAAGTCTTATATTGGATATCTTTGCTATGAGAGCTCAAACAGCTCATGCTAAAACACAAGTGGAGCTTGCACAATACCAATATCTACTGCCTCGACTAACTCGTATGTGGACTCACCTTGACCGTCAGCGTGGTGGTGGTTATATGCGTGGACCAGGTGAAACACAGTTGGAGACTGACCGTAGAATTATTCTTAAAAAAATAAGTAAGCTTAAAGATGATCTTATAGCCATTGACAAACAAAAGGCTGTGCAGCGCAAAAACCGTGGCAGTATGGTGCGCATTGCTTTGGTGGGATATACCAACGTGGGAAAATCTACTATTATGAACTTGCTTAGTAAATCGGATATTTTTGCGGAAAATAAACTATTTGCAACGCTCGACACTACTGTGAGGAAAGTGGTGATAAATAACTTGCCTTTCTTGATGACAGACACTGTTGGATTTATCAGAAAGCTACCAACACATCTTGTAGAGTCGTTTAAATCGACATTGGACGAAGTGCGAGAGGCTGATATACTGCTACATGTGGTGGATATTTCACATCCAGGATTTGAAGAACAAATAGAGATTGTAGAAAAAACTCTTTTTGAAATTGATAAAGAAGAAAAACCAACTATTATTATATTTAATAAGATTGATGCTTTCTCGTATACACCTAAAGATGATGACGACCTTACACCCAGCACAGAACAAAATGTATCTTTAGAGGAGTTGAAAGAGTCGTGGATGAGCAAACTAAATGAAAACTGTATTTTTATTTCAGCAACAGAAAATGAAAATATTGATGAACTGCGCAATCTAATTTACGATAAAGCAAAAGATATCCATATCACGCGCTTCCCATACAACGACTTTCTCTTTCATGACTACGAAGAGGAGGCTAAGGAGTTTGAAAGACTTCAACAGGAGGCGAAAGAGAAGGAAGATAAGGATAAATTGGAGGAGTAAAATCTGTTTTTAAATAAAAAAAACAAAGTGAGCATGACACGAAAAAAGCAATACCTTAATATCAAGCGTAGAGATACTTACACATACTAAAGGCTTCACTTACCTTTTGAAGCCTTTAATTACATCACTTTCGACCCGAAAATGATGCCCAATTATCATAAACAATATTTTAAAAATTATTTTTTGTGCGAAGGAGGATTACTCTTTTGTAACACAATATAAATACCCAAAACATATAAAACTAGACAATCATGAAATTACCATTTGCAGAATCGTACCGTATTAAAATGGTCGAAACTATTAAGAGAAGCACTCGCGAAGAGCGAGCAAATTGGATTAAAGAGGCTAACTACAATCTATTTGGATTGAAGAGCGACTATGTGTTTATTGACCTCCTAACAGACTCGGGCACTGGCGCTATGAGCGACAAGCAGTGGTCGGCAATGATGGAAGGAGATGAGAGTTATGCTGGTTCGCGTTCTTACTATAACATGAAAGATGCTATAAAAGATATTTTAGGCTTCGACTACTTTATTCCCACTCACCAAGGAAGAGCTGCTGAAAATGTACTCTACTCTATTATTATAAAAGAGGGAGATATTTTACCTGGCAACTCACACTTCGACACCACTAAAGGACACATTGAATTTAGAAAAGCAATTCCTGTTGACTGTACTATTGATGAAGCCTCTGACACACAATTAGAAATACCTTTTAAGGGAAATGTAGATATTGCCAAGCTTGAGGCTGTGCTGAAAAAATATCCAAAAGAGCAGATTCCTGCTGTAGTACTTACTGTTACAAACAACACAGCCGGTGGACAACCTGTTTCTATGCAAAACATAAAAGAAGTATCGGCGCTATGTGTAAAATATGATGTGCCACTACAAATGGACTCAGCAAGATTTGCAGAAAATGCCTACTTCATAAAAACACGTGAAGAGGGATATGCTGATAAATCGATGAGAGAGATAGTGAGAGAGATGTTCTCTTATGCCGATATTATGACAATGTCGTCTAAAAAAGATGCTATTGTAAACATGGGTGGTTTTGTAGCATTCAAATCGGAGGAACTGTGGAAGAGTTGCCAAAAAATATGCATTATGAACGAAGGCTTTATCACCTATGGTGGAATGTCGGGACGTGACATGAATGCACTAGCTCAAGGGCTGCACGAAGGCACTGATTTTGAATATCTTGAGACGCGCATAAAGCAGATTGAATATCTTGGACAAAAACTAGACGAGTACAATATTCCCTATCAACGTCCTGCAGGAGGCCATGCTATTTTTGTGGATGCTAAAAAGATATTGACCCATGTTCCTAAAGAGGAGTTTATAGCTCAAACTTTAGGCATTGAGCTATATTTGGAAGCAGGAGTAAGGGGTGTAGAGGTTGGTGCACTGCTAGCAGACCGCGACCCTGTGACTCATGAAAACAGGTATCCTGAATTAGAGCTGTTCCGTTTGGCAATACCACGACGCACCTATACCAACAATCACATGGACGTGATAGCTGCGGCATTGAAAAATGTGTATGACAGACGCGAGGAGATAACTCGTGGTTATGAAATAACATACGAAGCTCCAATTATGCGCCACTTTACCATTGGATTGAAACCAGCAGAATAATAGTTACATGAAAGTAGAGTAAAATAAAAAAGGTGTTCGGTTGTATAAAAACAACGAACACCTTTTTTTATAATTTATAATTATCGAATAAATCGATTTTATATTAGCTTATCCAACGAACATATGCAAAGTCCATTCGATGTGGTAGATCTTCATTTTTAGGGAACACACGCAATGCATATTGATGCACTCCAGGGTTCTTTAATGTATCATCGATTTTGAAGTAAAGTTTTGAGCCTTCTTGTTTAACTAAATCAAACTCGTAAGTGTTTACAAGCTTAACATCGTTGGTAACAGAGTCGTGCTTAACAACAACAAACTCTACACCCAAGTCGCCTTGCATATCCTTTTTATCAATAACAACCTCTCCACATAGCACATTGCCTATACCTCCTGGTCTGTTTTCTTTTCCGCAGTCGTAGTTAACTTCTACTACTTCAAACCTATCCCAAGTTTCAGCCATATTCTCTTTCCATGCAGCAATCTCTTTTGCTTTTTCAAAGTCGTTTTTAGCGATAACCTTGGCACGCTTAGCAAGTACATTGTAGAATTTAGAGAAGTAGTCGTCCATCATTCTCTTAGTAGTATATACTGGTGCAACTTCAGCTAATGATTTTTTGACAAATTTAACCCACCCATGAGAACAACCATTTTCATCTTGGTCGAAATAAAGTGGAGCAATCTCGTTTTCTATTAAAGAGTAGATTGTTGAGGCATCAAGTGAGTCTTGGAAACCTTGATCTTGATAAACTCTCTCATCAGTCAATGACCATCCAGCTCCCTCACGATACCCTTCGTACCACCAACCATCAAGTACAGAAAGGTTTAACACACCATTCATAGCGGCTTTCATACCCGAAGTACCTGAAGCCTCTAATGGGCGTGTAGGAGTATTCAACCAAACATCAACACCCGATATTAATCGTTTTGCTAGACGCATATCATAGTTTTCTAAGAAAATAATCTTTCCTAAGAATTCTGGGCGACGTGAGATTTCAATAATTTGTTTAATTAAACCTTGTCCACCTCCGTCTGCAGGATGCGCTTTGCCAGTAAAAATAAACTGAACTGGACGATCGGGATTATTTACAATTCTAGCCAATCTGTCTAAATCGGAGAAAAGAAGATGTGCACGTTTGTAAGTTGCAAATCTACGTCCAAATCCAATGATAAGTGCATTTGGGTCAACACCATCTACTACAGTCATCAAACGACGTGGGTCGGCTTGATTCTTCAACCAACCTTCTTTAAACTCGGTGCGGATATATTCAATCAATCTCCCTTTCAACACCATTCGCATCTTCCAAATTTCTTCGTCTGCTACGTCGTGTATTTTACTCCAAATATCAAGGTTTGATTGATCTTTGATAAAAGTATCAGCAAAATTATCGGTGTAAATAGATTTTACAGTGGATGAAGCCCATGTTGGTAAGTGAACACCATTGGTAACATGACCAACATGCAACTCTTTTGCAAAATAACCTTTCCAAACTGGTTGGAACATTTTTCTTGAAACTCTTCCGTGAAGCAAACTTACTCCATTAGCCTCTTGAGCTGTATTTAGTGCAAAAACACTCATAGAGAAACGCTCATTGCTTCCAGGGTTTTCGCGTCCCATATCCATAAACTGTTGCCACGAAATGCCCAATTTATTAGCAAAACTGCCCATGTAACGACTTATCAAGTCCTCATCGAAGTAGTCGTGACCAGCTGGAACTGGAGTGTGAACAGTGTAGAGAGATGATGATTTAACCACTTCTTTTGCTTGATTGAAAGATAGTCCTTTCTCATTAATATAATGGTTCAAACGTTCAGCATTGATAAGAGCAGCGTGACCTTCATTCATGTGATAGATATCTTTCTCTATTCCCATTCTCTCGAGCAACTGCATACCACCAATACCTAATAGGTACTCTTGCTTCATGCGGTTTTCCCAATCTCCACCATATAGTTTATGAGTGATAGCGCGATCTTCGTCGCTGTTTGATTCAACATCGGTATCCATCAAATACAATTTGATTCTACCAACAGCTACTTCCCAAATGTGTGTCTTAACATTACGACCTGGAAATTCCACTTCGTGTACAAGTGGTGTACCATCTTCGTTGCGAACCATTGTAATGGGTAGACTTCCAAAGTTTTGAGCTTCGTACTTTGCCTCTTGTTGACCATCGAGTGCCAACCATTGAGTAAAATAACCAAATCTGTAGAGGAAACCTACAGCTGTCATATTTACATTGCTATCGCTTGCCTCTTTTAGATAGTCGCCAGCAAGAACGCCTAAACCACCTGAATATATCTTCAACACATGAGTCATTCCATACTCCATACTGAAATATGCAATGCTTGGTCTACCATTAGTAGGACTTTCTGACATGTACTCATTAAACTTGTCATATACCAACTGGATATGACTCATAAGTGTTTTATCGTTGATAATCTCTTCGCAACGCTCTTTTGATAAGCTTTGCAACAATTCAACTGGATTTTTATCTCCACTTTCCCAAAACACTGGATCTAATTTTTCAAACAGGGCTTTAGCCTCTTCATTCCAAGTCCACCAAAGGTTGCGAACTATTTCTTCTAACGGGAGCAACTGCTCGGGTAAAATAGAATGTATCTGCAAATCCTTCCAATTTGGAGAGTTTGCATGACTTGTTTTAATAATCATGTTTTTATTATTTATTTGTTTTATTATTTCTTATTTATTGATTGTGTTTGCAATGTCTTATCACATTTCTGATAAGGCATTGTAAATCACACATATATTTCACAGAGCGAATATAGTGTGTTTTTTACTCATCATCCTTATTATTTGCCGACAACCTGTCGATTGAGTTATGCAAAGCTTTGCAATAAGCCTCTTCATAATGAATAATAAAGTGCTCCCAATCTGCTAAATCTGCAAGTGTTAAGGCAGCACTTCTAATCTTATCCAACTCTTTTTTATTTTTTCCCGACAAGTTTATTAATGCTTCTGCAATTTTTTCAGAAACCTCATCATAATTGTCTTCATTTCTTTCTATAACCTCAACCCCATCATCTATTCCACTCACACCCTCCATTTTTGAAGCCCATGCTCCAAAACCTGACAATGATGTTGTAACAGTTGGTACAGAAAAAGCTATGCTCTCATGCGGAGTGTATCCCCATGGTTCGTAGTATGATGGAAATACTGTAGCATCTAAGCCGATTAACAGATCGTAGTAAGAGGCATTAAATATACCATCGTCACCATTGAGATAGGAGGGCACAAAAATGAGTTTTACCTTCTCTTCTTTAGAGTTGGTAAATCCTAATACTTTTAGTTGAGATAAAAGCGGATCGTTTTCTGGTTCATGCAAATCATGCGTAAGGAAAGGAAATGGCAACGCTGCATTGGCAGTTATAGGTCCATCTTCTTGTAGGCGCTGCTGCAAATCGTGGCGAGAGTTTTTTACCCATGCAGGCACCATTACAAAGGCAACAATATCTTTTTTCAAAGATGGGTTGCTACGGAGTTTATTTAGGGAGTCAAGAAAAACATCTATCCCTTTATTTTTATATTCATACCTTCCACTAAGCGCCACGAACAATGATTGGGGAGCAATAGAATATCCTAATAAGGCTTCTGCAACACGGGTAAGTGCTTTACGAGCTTTGTTACGCTGTCGTGTATAAGCTCCTTTTTGAGGTATAAATCCTTTTTCGAAGCCATTGGGAGTAACAACATGAGGTTGTTTTTCAAGCAACTGAGTGCACTCTCTTGCAGTTGTATCGCTTACTGTAGTGAAACAGTCTACATTGTGTGCAGTAATTTTTTCCACGGAATGCTTAGAAACCATATTCAACTCTTGCGCCATTTGATCTCCGTTGTACTTGTTGAAATATTTGTAAAGAGGCAAATTGTTGCCTGCTATAGAGCGTCCAATAGAAGTGGCATGTGTAGTGAATATTGTAGCTATCTTTGATACAAAATGCTTTACATACAATGCACCCATTCCCAACATCCATTCGTTGAAGTGAGCTACTACATGTTTGTTTTGCAATTTATGAAACTTATAAAAGCTCTCGATTACATTGCCTACGGCATAAGCAAACATACTAGCCTCGTCGTAGTCACCATATGATGGCAATGAGTCTACTCCATAGAGTCTCCACATCTGTCCATATATATCGTTTTTGTGCTCAAAGAACCTCTCAAAATTAACTAGTATAGCTATCGGTTCTCCTGGTACATCCCATCGACCAACACGAACTGATAAATCTTCTTTTAAGTCGGCATGCTCGCGCCACTTTTTGTGAAGCGAATCATCTTGTATAAACCACGGACTTTCAGTCTCGGTCCATATATCAGGACCAATAAATACCACTTTATCTTTGTGGTCTTTCTGAAGTGTATTGGCACGAGATGATAGTACTGTGTAGATACCTCCAACTTTATTGCAAACTTCCCAGCTTGACTCGAAAATGTAATCGGGTGTATATTTTATTTTTGTATGCATATGTTTGTTTCAAATTAAAATTTGGTTTACAAAGATAGTTAAAATAGATGACTATAAGATTCTTAGTAGTGTAATTCAAACAATTAATAGAAATTATTAGATATTTTTGGGTACTAAAAGAAGGTGAAAGAGGGATTTGTCTGTCTATTTGATTGTTACATAAGGTTTTTGCAGAATATATAACATAGATAGAGGATATAAAAAAACATATTTAATTGCTTCAACAGGTTGGTTTATATAATAAATGAGGTCTCTTTATCGGTTTACTGCTTTACTTTATACCCCCATAATGTAAACAATAGAACACATGATATGAAAAAAAATGCGATATCGTATTTATCAATTAGTTTGCTTGTTTTATTTGAAATGGCTACCTTTGTTTGTTAAACTCTACAATTTGGAAATTTCAAAACTATTACATCTTTTTGGCTCTAAAGCCAATATTACAGTTGCAACAAAGTTGTTGAACGAGGTGAAATCTCTTTCAATAAAAGGATTGCATGGTTCGACTAAAGCTCTATTTGCGGCATCACTCTTTAGCCGTGAACCCAAAACCTATATCTATATTTTAAACAATATGGAAAATGCAGGTTATTTCTATCACGATTTAAATCAGATATTGGATAAGAAAGGGGTACTTTTTTTCCCTTCGGCATACAAACGAGCTGCTAAATATGGACAGGTAGACCCGGCAAACGAAATACTTCGTACAGAAGTGCTTGCTAGATTGCAAAGAACGGATAAGCCTTATATAATTGTTACATATCCAGATGCAATAGCCGAAAAGGTGGTTTCACAAAGCACACTATCGAAAAACACACTTCCTATAAGCGTAAGCGAAGAGATAGGTAGCGAAGAAATTTCGAAACTATTAGACTCATATGGTTTTGAGTATGTAGATTATGTTTATGAACCAGGACAATATGCTACACGTGGAAGCATTTTAGATGTTTTTTCTTATTCAAGTGAATATCCTTATCGGATAGACTTCTTTGGTGATGAAGTGGAAACCATTAGAAATTTTGATATAGAGTCACAACTTTCGATAACTACTTTTGAAAAAATACGTATTGTACCTCACTTTGGTGATTCGAAATCTAAAGACTCCACATTGTTTGATGCTCTGCCTGACAACGCAATTATTGGGTTTGAAGATATGCAATGGATAGAAAGTCGTATTGAGTCGGTGTTTTCTGACGAACTAACCATAGAGCTTGAAGAGGTAGAGATGACGATACCCAGTCTGCTATCTAAAGTTGACTTTAGGACAGTAATAAAGCCATTTACTCACATTCGATTTGATACAAAGCAAATAGAGAAAGCAGAGGCAACGCTACAATTTAAAACTGCGCCTCAACCTCTGTTTCACAAAAACTTTGATTTGATAAGCGATTCACTTAGTAGCTTTATTAAAGAGGGCTACACAATCTATATCTTATCGGATAGTGAAAAGCAACAAGAGCGATTGAGGGTAATTTTTGAAGATAGAGGAGATAATATTCCATTCACTCCTATCAATCGCACACTGCATGAAGGGTTTATTGACCAAACATTAAAGATTTGCTGTTTTACAGACCACCAGATATTTGATAGGTTTCATAAGTATAACCTAAAGTCGGATAAGGTTCGCTCTGGTAAGATTGCACTAACACTTAAAGAAATTAATCAATTTCAGATTGGTGACTATGTGGTGCACTTGGATCATGGTATTGGTAAGTTTGCTGGTCTTGTAAGGCTGCCTGTTGGGGAGAACATACAAGAGGTGATAAAGATAACCTATCTCAACAACGATGCCGTGTTTGTGTCAATTCACTCGCTACACAAACTATCTAAATATAAAGGGAAAGAGGGAGATGCCCCTACCCTCAACAAAATTGGTTCTGGTGCATGGGAGAGGGTTAAGCAACGCACAAAATCTAAAATTAAAGATATTGCACGTGACTTGATAAAGTTATATGCAGAACGAAATCAAGAGAAAGGGTTTGCCTTCTCACCAGATAGCTACTTGCAAACAGAATTGGAAGCATCATTTAAATACGAAGACACACCCGACCAACTGAAGGCTACCAACGATGTGAAAAGCGATATGGAAAAACCTGTGCCGATGGATAGACTTGTATGTGGTGATGTGGGGTTTGGGAAAACTGAGATAGCTATCCGAGCTGCATTTAAAGCCGCCACTGATGGCAAACAGGTGGCAGTGTTGGTACCTACAACTGTTCTTGCAACGCAGCACTATAATACATTTAGCGAACGCTTGGCTGATTTTCCTTGCACCATCGACTATTTGAGTCGAAGTCGTACACCGAAAGAACAAAGAGCCATTTTAGCTGATTTAAATGAGGGCAAAATAGACATATTGATTGGAACACATCGACTAGTTGGCAAGGATGTGAAATTTAAAGACTTAGGACTATTAATAGTAGACGAGGAACAAAAGTTTGGAGTGTCGACCAAGGAGAAGCTAAAGCAACTAAAAGTGAATGTGGATACGCTCACTATGACTGCTACGCCCATACCTCGCACGCTTCAGTTTTCTCTAATGGGCTCTAGAGATTTAACCACCATCTCTACCCCTCCTCCGAATAGATATCCTGTGCAAACCGAAGTGCATACTTTTGATATGGAGATCATTCGAGATGCAATTAATTTTGAGGTGAGTAGAAATGGGCAGGTATTTATTGTAAACAATCGTATTCAGAATATCTACGAGATGCAAGCACTCATTCAACGTGAAATACCTGATATAAAGGTTGGAGTGGGACACGGACAGATGAATCCAAAAGAGATGGAAAAGGTAATATCGGATTTCATTAATCACGATTTTGATGTACTTATCTCAACTACTATTATTGAATCAGGCATAGATATTCCCAATGTAAACACCATGATTGTTATCAACTCTCAGAACTTTGGCTTGAGTGACTTACACCAACTGCGGGGTCGTGTAGGCAGAAGCAACAGAAAAGCGTTTTGCTATCTGTTAGCTCCTCCTTTATACTCGCTTAGCACCGACTCTAGAAGACGCCTGCAAGCTATCGAAAACTTTTCGGAGCTTGGCAGTGGTATCAATATTGCTATGCAAGATTTAGATATACGTGGTGCAGGCAATCTGCTAGGTGCAGAGCAAAGTGGATTTATTGCAGACCTTGGTTACGAAACCTACCAGAAGATACTAAAGGAAGCTATGGTGGAGCTTCGCAGAGATGAGTTTCAAGAGCTATTTAAAGACGATGAAACTGATAAAGACTCAGAAGGAGAGATGTTTGTAGATGACGTAGTAGTTGAGAGTGACTTGGAGCTGATGTTTCCGGTAATGTATATACCCAACGATGCTGAGCGTATTGCCATATACCGTGAGTTGGATAACCTGGAAGGGGAACTTGAAACATTTGATTTCAGAAAACGACTTGAAGACCGTTTTGGAAAGATACCCTCACAAGGGAAAGAGCTAATTCGTATTGTTAGATTAAGGAGCTTAGCAAAATTTCTTGGAATAGAGAGAATAGTGCTCAGAAACAAAGTAATGACACTTCATCTCATTAGAGACAAAGAATCGCCTTACTATCAATCGCCTCTGTTTGATAAGCTTTTGGCTTATGTTATGAACAACGCTCGATTGTGCAAACTTAGAGAAGTTGGGAAGAAGCGCTCGGTAACCATAAAGAATGTAAATACTGTAGAGAATGCAGTGGCTATTATGGAGCAGATAAAGGGAGTTAAATAGTTTGGTCACTTCCTATTAAAATCAGCAGGTATCTCGCCCCACACCTTAGTTTCCCATTTAAGAATTTTATTTGAATAGTCGTTCTCCTTAAGCCACTTCAGGGCTCTATCAATTAGAGCAAAGAGTTGCTCATTGTTTTTTGTGCGTGGTTGTTTTGTTTTTATCTCTTTTTTTTGCACCCACAATATGGCTGTTCGACTATCCGAGTAGATAGGCAGCAAGATTCCTTTTTGCTTGCAATATCCTAAAGCATGCACTAAAGCGAGGAACTCCATTAAGTTATTAGTTCCCTCGGGAAAAGGACCCTGTCTGAAAATCTCTTTAGCACTGTGCGTAAACACCCCTCTATACTCTGACATACCTCCACGAGAACTACTTGCCCCATCTACAGAGATACTCTCAAGAATAGGTTCACCATATTTTTTCTTTTGCTCTTCAGTAAGTTGCGGTTTTTTTTTATTCTTGCCAACATGCTCTTTACTATCATCATAAAAAGCCTCATTAGCCAGCTCTTCGCTATCGAATGATTTGTATACTGCACCTGGATAACCAGAGACTTGTTTTTTGCATGATTCCCACGAATTGTAAACCCCTGTCTCACGACCATCCCATACAACGTAATATTTCTTTTTAGCCATTTTTGCTATCTACCTGTTTCATGCGTGCAATTAACTCATCGCCCAATGCTCTTTTATCTTCAATGTGTTTTAATACTGTTACTACAAATTCATTATTATCAAAAGCACCCCTTACTGATTCAAAATCCAACATGCGCTCTTTAATATTGCCATCTGCTCCAAATCCTGTTTTGAATGACAGTGAAAACTCTTTCTTTGCATCTTCATATATCATCTCATCAAGCTTTATAACAGAATCCTTCCATTTCTCAACAATACTTATTACGTCACCACTTGTAATACTTGAAGCATCTAGTTGATAATACTCTTGAATTTTGCGCCATGCCCACGACCACTCTATTGTGTAATAATTTGCGTGCAAATAACCAAAAACTTGATTAATGTCTCGTAGTTTAGTAATCTCACCCTTTTCAATCTGCGAAATTAATAAATCTATTTCGGATTTTGGTGCAATTAAACCCGAGAGATCTACCCACTCACCTGTACCAATATCTAAATCTGGCACTAAGCGAGCTCTAATCTCCTTATTGCTTTTGAACTGAATATGCTCTAAGCGCTTTATTAATGAATTGCCCAAAAACTTATGCACCACCATATTATATAGTTTAAGTCCTTTCTTTAAAGCAGAATTAGTTATAATACAACTTTGGTAAGTGTATATATCTGAAGCTTCACCAGCTGTAGCTTGCAAGTTAGTCAATATATCTATCCCTGCAAGTACTTTTTGAATTGTGTAAGGACTCAATAGGTTGAAATTGATAAAATCCAATTTGTTGGGGTCATTCCTGAAATCTCTTTCAGGCCACTTCTTGGCATCTCGGATAGTACCTACACTTCGTAAATTAACACCAGGAGCTATATAGGTAGTGTTGTTTTTCTCTATCAAATATGAGTAAGGTAAATTGGATGTATCTGCATGTTGATGATGTCGACCAAGAATAAGAGAAAAAGGTCCCACCTTGGCTGGCCATAGCACAAAGGAGTCACTTGTAGTTTTTGCACCTCGTTCTAATACGCCCTGGTGAATAGGACCCAACTTGTACATATGGTTGCTTTGATTAGATCCAGACCCTGCATTCATAAACGAAAACATGCCAGCAATAAGCAAAGTAGATTTATGATGAGTAACCGTGAATGGACCAGCAAAAACTGCGCTTGCTTCACCATTCATCCCTTGAGAATTGCTGAAAAATAATGAATCGGAAGCAGAATAGTTTTGTTTTAAAACACAAGCTTGCCCCACAAAACATCGCTTAAGGATAGCTCCACTTTCTACACGAGAGCCTGATGAGATAATAAAATCTTCTACAATAACATTCCGTCCAACCCTTACAGGTGCATGCTCGTTACTATTAATTGTGCCATTTTTAAGCATCATAGAGCCCATAATCTTGCTATGCGACCCAATATTCACATCCTCTATATAACCGACATTTACAATTGTGGAGTTCTCACCCACAAAACCTTTATCAGATGCATGTTTATTGCAATAGCGATCTATCATTGCATACATATTTTCTATTAAAAGCGGCCTGTGGCGATAAAGTGAGTAAATGTAAGCAAAGTGTGCCGAAAGTTTGTTGTGGATGTATACATCGCGTCCTCCAGTTTCATTCAAAACTGATACTCTTACTCCATTACCAAAAGTTGATAAGCCCTTCACCAGCATTACATCAATATTTTGAATAAAACAGTTGCTTCCAATAGTATAGTTGGCAATATAATTTTGAATATTTTCAATAACTACATCATCTCCTATATCGCAATTGTGTATTGTAGCACGATGTATACAAGAGTGTTTAATTAATCCACCTGACAACTTAAACTCTTTATCTAAAACCCCCAATCGTATTTTGCCTGAGAATTTGGTGTTTGATATATAGTGGGGTGTAAACTTATCGGCAACTTGAATATTTGTCCAATTATCCGCACTACACCCATTCTCTTTTAATGCTTTTATCTCTTGTGTAGTAAGTTGTCTGTAATTACTCATATTTGTGAGTTTTTAGTTGAATTATAATTTATTATTTACTCTCTTTTATTAACCCTAATCTGTAAGCATCCAACAGCTTCTTAAGCTCATCAACTTGACTTTGCAACACCTTACCATTATCTGTATCCTTCACAAGCATTCTGTGTGAGGTAAACTCTCTAATAACAGTTATTGATTGTATATCGCTCTCTCTTTCAATTACAATTTTTGCAGAGTCGAAAGGCTCGTGTTGCACCAACTGAATTCCTTGAGAGTTAAAGATAAGAGTATATCCCGCAATACCTGTTGATGACTGATATGCTCTTGAAAAGCCACCATCAATTACTAACAACTTCCCATCTGCACGCATAGGACTCTCTCCTTTAACAGCCTTCACAGGCACATGCCCATTAATAATATGTGTGTCTGGACCTTCCAATCCAAACTCTTTTAAAATCATTTCACATGTCTCTCGCTGGTTTTGATACTTAAAATAAGATCCTTTTTCCTCAACATGAGTCTCTTTATCAGCAATAAAATATCGTTCAAAAGTAGTCATTGCATGTTTATCAAAAAGTGGTGAATCTTTGCCACACCACAAGTACCATATATAATCTAATGCATAGTTGCGTGTTTTTAGATCTTCTTTTTCGAAGTGAGCAGCTCTAACCATCCTATCCACTTTATCCATTAACAACTTACCTGAATACCCTTTACCTTGAATCTTTACTTTTTTAAACCCACCATCCTCATCCAATGGAATAGATGCATGATACAGTAAGTTCCCATTAATAGATAAGTACATACTACCTTTGGAGTATAAACAGTTGAGATGTTTCATCAACTTCTCACTTTGCAAAAGAGAGTGCATAAGCCTTTTCACCAAATCACTCTCCCCTTCTGTTAGTTTATAAGGATTTTTAGGATCGATTGTTGGGAAATTCATATCTAGCATTGGGTGCTCACTTCCATTGGGAAGTGTAATAGTGCCTGTATCGAAATTAATACGATGCAACAGGTTTCTATCTTCCATTTCAAACTCAGGACGACGAGATATAATCTCATGCTCGAGCTTGAACTGAATAACAGATATAGCTTTTTGCATTTGACTCAATAGTTGAACCGATTTATCATCATAGGTTCTATCATTGCCTTTTAGCTTGGGTTGAAACACAGCACAGGGATCATCACCATAAACATCCATAGCAAAACGAGCGAGAGGAAGCAGATTGATACCATATCCATCCTCCAGTGTTGTTAAGTTGCCATATCGCATAGCAATACGCACCAAGTTGGCCATACATGCCTTGTTGCCTACAGCTGCACCCATCCACAAAACATCGTGGTTACCCCATTGAAAATCGAAATTATGATAGTCGCAAAGCGTATCCATTATAAGATGCGCACCATCTCCCCTGTCAAACACATCACCAACAATGTGTAGATGATCGATGACCAAACGTTGGATAGACTCGCATATTGCAGCAATAAACTCATCGGCATTTCCTGTACTTATAATTGATTTAATAATAACGCTGATATAAGCCGACTTATGAGTATTAACAGTAGACTCATGCAAAAGCTCTTGAATAATATACTCGTATTTTGGAGGGAGTGATTTTCTTACTTTCGAGCGTGTATACTTAGAAGCAACTGTATCAAGCACTTTTATCAGCTTGTTAAGTGTTACAACATACCACTCAGACATATTAGATTCAGCATCTTTTATCAAACGTAACTTTTCATAAGGATAGTAAATAAGGGTACACAATTCTCTTTTCTGACTGTCGCGTAATGACTGTCCAAATATCTCATCTACTTTGGTACGTATAGTTCCTGAGGCATTTTTCAGAACGTGTTGAAATGCCTCAGCTTCACCGTGAATATCAGCCAAAAAATGTTCTGTTCCTTTAGGCAGATGAAGTATTGCACTAAGATTAATTATCTCGGTACTTGCTTCGGCAATATTAGGAAATGTTTTTGACAACAGCTTAAGGTATTTAAGCTCTTTTCTTAATTCTTTGTGGTCGTGTGTAGTGTTAATCATAATCTATTGGTGTTTTTATAATAAATGATTTATATAAATAACTTGAAATAAGGCAAATAGTTCATTTAAATAGAAGTAAAAAACAAAGAAAACGGAACTGCTTTGGATAGTAGTTCCGTTTTTTATAATGTTGTAAAGCTTTGGTGTAATCCTACACATTATCAGCAAGTAAACTACTCAGCTTTAAATGTTGAATGATAGAAGTCAACAAAAAGATTATCTACTATTTAACATGAATATAATTATATGGTTTATTTCTTTACACTTAATGCTTCGAAAATTAATTTCTCGAGCTCCTCTGCCAACTCTGGATTATCCTTTATACTGGTTTTGGCTGCTTCGCGCCCTTGTCCCAATCTAGTTTCTTCGTAACTATACCATGAGCCACTCTTTTTGATAATCCCTAAATCAGATCCTAAATCTACTATTTCCCCTAAACGAGAAATACCTTCACCATATAGTATATCAAATTCAGCTTTGCGGAAAGGAGGTGCAACTTTATTTTTCACCACCCTCACACGTGTATGGTTGCCCTTCATATCTTCACCATCTTTGACAGCCCCAATGCGTCTGATATCTAAACGCACAGAAGAGTAAAACTTTAATGCATTTCCACCAGTTGTTGTTTCGGGGTTGCCAAACATAACACCAATTTTTTCACGTAACTGATTAATAAACATGCAAGTAGTATTGGTTTTACTGATTGTTCCAGTGAGTTTACGCAAAGCCTGCGACATCAATCGTGCTTGCAAACCCATTTTAGAATCTCCCATCTCACCCTCCAACTCAGCTTTGGGCGTCAAAGCTGCCACAGAGTCAATCACCACAAGATCTAATGCCGATGAGCGAATAAGTTGCTCTGTAATCTCTAAAGCCTCTTCACCACTACTGGGTTGCGAAATAAGAAGCTCATCAATATTTACACCCAATTTTTCTGCGTAAAATCTATCGAAGGCATGCTCAGCATCGATAAATGCTGCTACACCACCTGCTTTTTGTGCTTCTGCAATGGCATGTATTGCCAACGTTGTTTTTCCTGAAGATTCAGGACCGTATATCTCAATAACACGACCGCGAGGATACCCCCCCACACCCAATGCAACATTAAGTGCAATAGAACCTGAAGATATTACTTCTGTTTGAACAACTTCCTCATCACCCATTTTCATTATTGAGCCTTTACCGTAGGTTTTCTCAATTTTGTCCATAGTAGCACGCAATGCTTTTTGCTTCTCTTTGTTTATTTTATCGTCCTTTTGTTCTGCCATAGTACATTATTGATTTTGATTATTTATATTCTTTTTCTTTTCTATCAAAGTAAATGTGGTAGCCTACATGCTAATCAAGCTTAAGCTCCAATATTTGAGCAGCATGCTCTTTTGTCTTAACTTTTCGACCAGCTATTTCATGAATTATTGTGCCCTCTTCGTCGATTAAAAATGTAGTACGAACTGTACCCATATATTTTTTACCAAAACTGTTTTTCTCTTGCCACACACCAAACTTTTCCACTAGTTTTTTATCTGTGTCGGCAATTAAACGAAAAGGCAAATTATACTTCTCTTTAAATTTCTGATGCGAAACCTCACTATCAGTGCTTACACCCAAAATTTGATATCCAGCTTTCAAAAGCTCTGTATTATTATCTTTCAAGTTACAAGCTTGAGCAGTGCATCCAGGTGTATTATCTTTTGGATAGAAATACAGTACTAGTTTTTTGTCAGCATAATCACTAGCTTTTACTTCTTTTCCGTCTTGATCTGTTCCTAAAATTTCGGGTATTTTATCACCTTTTTTTAAAGCCATAATTTAATATTGTTTTGTTTCACACTTTGAAAATCAAAGATAGCAAAAAAAAGATTAATAGGAAGTTATATTTATAATAAGAGCCAAAAGTATTGACGTCACACTAATGACTCAACACCTAAAAAAGGACTTCAATTCAATTACGCCATTTTAACAAGACAAAGCTAACTGAACAAAAGAAGTGACGGTGCAAATAGATAATGAAACTGAATAGAGCGCTTCGCTCCATTTTTAATGAAACAATAACATATATATACATCCCTATCTCGCTCATTTTTTGTACATTGTAATAGATTCTACCAAATCTAATGAAACAACCAGCTTGTTATAGATAACACCTCGTTGACCCATAATAAAAACACACAGAAGATTTTCAAATCACGGGATGTGAAGTGAATGATTTTTTATTGTGTAAAGTATCAACATTATTAAAAAAATAAATTATGAAAAAAGCTTATATAGCCACCTATCCACTTCGCCAATGCGGAATAGGTACATTTACTCAGAATCTATTCAACTCGATGATTGCTTCAAAAAAGGATGATTCGGATTATAGAAACAGTTTTATCATTGCAATGGACGACCCGAATGAAAAGCTAATCTATCCAGAAGAGGTGAAGCTAACTATTAGACAAGAGTTGCAAGAAGATTATCTTGCTGCCGCTAAGCACATAAATGTAAGTGGTGCAGACTGCTGTATATTGCAACACGAATTTGGCATTTTTGGTGGACAAGATGGATAATAATGTAGACCCAGCAAGCACTTTGCAGGTAGTAGATAAATTAATTGAACACAACAAGGAGTTTGAGTTTGTAATGATTCCAGGAGAAAGACACTCTAGTGGTGGAAAATACGGAGAGAGAAAACGAAGAGACTTTTTTGTAAAACATCTATTAAATATCCAACCCCCTATTTGGAATAGATAACAACAAATATATAGGCACAAAAAGAGGGCATGATTGCCCTCTTTTTGTGCCTATATATAATATGATTTAAAATATTTAGCTTTTCTGTTCTTCTTTTAAAATCATTGCAGTATCTTGGGCAATAGTCAACTCCTCATCAGTAGGGATAACTACCACCTTTACTTTTGATGTTGGTTTGCTTATCACTGCCTCTCTCGAAAAAGTAGCATTGTTCAACTCATCATCAAGTTCGATACCCATATACTCCATATTTTCACAAACTGCTTTTCGCATTATTGGCATATTCTCTCCCACTCCACCAGTAAATACTAAAATATCCAATCCACCCAAAACAGCAGTATAAGAACCAACATATTTTTTGATTCTATAGTTATACATTTTCAATGCAAGTTGTGCTCGCTCTTCACCACGCTCAACAGCATCCTCAATTTCACGCATATCCGACGAAACACCTGAAATGCCTAAAATACCAGAAAACTTATTAAGCAACGTAGAAATTTCTTGTGTACCCAAGTGTTCTTTTTCCATAACATACGAAATAATACCCGGATCAATATCCCCACAGCGAGTACCCATCATCAATCCCTCTATAGGATTCATACCCATACTGGTGTCAATAGACTCTCCGTTTTTAATTGCAGCAGCCGACGCACCATTTCCAATATGTGCAGTTATAACACGCTGTGAATCACTTGGTACATCTAAAAACTCGCATACTCTTTTCGACACATACCTGTGACTAGTGCCATGAAAACCATATCTACGAATATTATGCTTCTCGTACAATGAGTATGGAAGTGGGTAAAAGTATGCATAATCAGGTAAGGTTTGATGAAAAGCAGTATCAAACACAGCTACTTGAGGAGTACCTGGCATCAACTCGTTGATTGCATAAATACCTTTCAAGTTAGGTGGGTTATGCAAAGGAGCTAAATCTATACACTCCTCTATCATATTTGTCACCTCTTCATCGATAAGCACACTCTCGTTAAACTTTTCGCCACCATGCACAACACGATGACCAACAGCATTAATTTCATCAAGCGATTTAACACATCCATACTTGTCGCTTATCAACACTCCAAGTATATACTCTATTCCGGCACGATGCTCCAACACTTCGCCTTCTAGCATCACCTTTTGTCCATCAGGCAATTCAAGTTTTAAAAACGACCCTGTTAATCCTATTTTCTCAACACCGCCCTGTGCCAACACCTCGTGTGTATGCATGTTGAACATTTTATATTTAATCGACGAACTTCCACAGTTCAATATCAATATCTTCATTTTTCTATTTTTAAATTCTTGCTAAAAAATTGCTTTGTTAACACCAACGGGTTTATCACCTTCGTAAATATAAAAACCCTTACCGGTACGAACTCCCAGTTGCTGAGAGCGATACAGTTTCCAAAGTATTGGATTGGGTTTATACTTCTTATCGCCATAGTCGTTAAACATGGCTTCCATAAGAGAAACAAGTCTCTCAATACCTACAATATCAGCCAATCGGAAAATTCCGAAACGCTGTCCATAAACCACGGTGAAAGTTCTGTCGATATCCTCAATGGTAGAAACACTCTCCAGTAAAATCTCACATGCCTCGTTTAGCATTGCCGTAACCAATCTGAGAGTAACATTTCCATTGCTCTCATTTATTTTATGTGGAGTATAGTTGATAAGCTTTGCAAAAAGCATCACCCTATCACTTACCTCCTGCGATGTGTACATACCACTCACAATTTCTAGCACATTTGCTCCAGAGTGCGATACTGGGAAGTAAAGACTTACACAACGCTCTTTGTGCTCAAGCTCTGCGGCAAGCTCACTTACAATTACTGTTGAGCCATTGGTTGCAATAATTGCATCGGGTTCTAAAACCTCCTCAAGCTTCTTGAAAATATTTTTTCGCAATTGAGTGCTTCTTCTTCCTTTCTCAGAATAACGACTACACTCTACAACAAAATCACATCCTTTAAAATCTTCGTAAGACAATGTTGGTTTGATGCGATTCATGATGCCTCTCTTCTCTGCTTGAGTAAGACCCCAATTTTCAACTTTTGTTGTTAACCCATCGCTCAGCTTTTCCATTACATATTCAATGCGCTCATCCGACTCCTCCATGAAAACCACGTCAAGCCCTGCAGATGCAGTTAGGCTAACAATATTTCGTCCTTCTTTTCCACATCCTACTACACCAATCTTCGAAAACAATGATCGTTTAGTGTCCTGAGCTGTCAAACTTAGTCCAAACTGCTCAAGCGGTTCTTTAATTAACTCACCCATATGTTTGATTTATTTATTCTTTTTATTTTCAATTGCTTGGTTGGCAGTAACGGCAACCATTCTGTATATATCTTCGACAGAACAACCACGCGACAAATCATTTACTGGCGCAGCCATTCCTTGCAATATTGGTCCTATTGCCTCAGCATTACCTAATCGTTGCACCAATTTGTAGGCAATATTTCCAGACTCTAAAGATGGGAAAACCAACACATTGGCATTACCCTCCAACACACTTCCTGGTGCTTTTGAGTTGCTTACCGATGGAACAATTGCAGCATCTGCTTGCAGCTCTCCATCAATCATTAGCTCAGGTTCCATCTCTTTTGCAAACTTTGTTGCCTCCACCACTTTGTCAACCATCTCATCTTTGGCACTCCCTTTTGTAGAAAAACTCAACATAGCTACACGTGGCTCATCTTTCATCAATGCACTCCATGTTTGAGCAGACGAAACTGCTATTTGAGCCAGTTCGTTTGCATTTGGATTAGGAAGCACAGCACAGTCAGCAAAAAGCAGTACACCATCTTCACCCAACTCTTTCAACTGGGTAAACATCAAAAATGCACCCGATACAACCCTTATACCTGGCTGTGTTTTAATAATCTGCAATGCAGGACGCAATACATTACCTGTCGTATTTTCTGCACCTGCTATCTCACCGTCAGCATCTCCACTTTTTATCATTAAGCAAGAAAGGTACAGTGGGTTTTCAACAAGCTCTTCAGCCTTTTCATGTGTCATACCTCTGTGTTTACGCAACTCGATGAGTAATTCAATATACTCATCTCTTTTGTTATGATCTGTTGGGTCTACAATTGTTGCTTTTGAAATATTGTGAAGATCCAAAGACTTTGCTTTTTCCTCTATCTCAATTGCATTACCAATGAGCATAATTTCTGCTACACCATCTTCAATTAAAGAGTTGGCAGCTGTTAACGTACGTTCTTCCAAGCTTTCTGGCAGTACAATACGCTGTTTATCACTCTTAGCACGAGCAATAATTTTGTCTATTAATTTCATAAGAATTTATTTTGATGTTTTTTGTATTAGCAGCTAATAATATAAGAATTAATTGCTCTAAACAATTCGATTCACACAAAAATAGCAAAAATAAAGCAGTTGCCATTTATTAAAGCATAACAAATTGTGTTTTCGTGAATTAAAGTTGCTTCAGTTACTGCTTTTATCTACAAAACCTTCATTAACTAAACCTCTAAACCACTCATTAAAATCGGCTTCAGAAGGAATATCATACTTCTTTCTTAGTCTATTTCTTCTTACCTGTACTGCTCTAATGGTGACAAATGTAAAGTCGGCAATATCTTTTGTTGAGAAATTGAGATAGGCAAGAGCACAAAAATAAAGCTCCGAGCTTCGAATGGATGGATTTAAGTTTCTCATTGCTGATACAAATTCTGGATAGCCCTTTTCAAATAATGGTAAAAACTCTGGACTATTGCTCTTTGCCAATTCTACAATATCTTCATATATATTGCTCTCTAACTCTTCTTCCAATAGTTCTATTTTTTCTGTTGTAGATTCAAGCTGTCGATTCTTTCGCATTAGTCTTCTTTTGTGTCTTCTATTTCTGAAGATTAAAAAAACTCCTAGCAGAATTGTCAGAGATAAAAGCCCCACAACTACATAAATAAAGATTTTTATTCTGATTGAAGAGTCCTCATCTTTCTCCTTAACAATTTCACTTAATATAAAATCTGAAAGCATCTTGTTGTGTCTCTCTAGAGAATCACTTATAATCTTGTACTCCCTTAAATGATCTTTTGCTTCATCGATTGTAAGTTCATCGTGTATCAAAAGATCCGAAATTCTTTTATGGAGATACATCGTTTTATGATTAATATTTACATTTAAACTATGATTTAATGCTTCTTTATAATATGCAATAGCCCTCATGGTATCTCCTCTAGCTACCTCTAGATCGCCATATACTTGTAAAATATAAAAAAGAAGAGAAGAGTTACCATTTTGCATGTACTCAAGAGATTTATCTAATTGCTCTGCAGCCTCATCATACCTACCCAAGTTCTTGTAGAGCAACCCCTTATCAGCATATAGCGATATATAATAATAACTTCTGATACTATCGTTATTTATATCATTATTACTAAAGTGGTTCATTAACAGGTCTTGATAAACCTCAACAGAGTCGATATTATTTTGTTTAGCATATAGATGTTGAATATAGAAATAAGCCATAGTAATAGAGAGATTTCTCTTCTTCATATCAACAATATGTTCGGATACTTCTAGCTGTTTCAGATAGTATTGTTTTTCTAGGCTGTAAAGTCGTTGACTAGATGCTATTCGTCCTTTAAGCCTGTGTGTTTCTGCTTGAACAAATGCATCTTCCATAAAATAACTATCATCTTCAATTTTTTGGATGTATTCAAGTGCATCCATTTTTAAACCCACCTCTTGTAACACCCAAGCAATATAGAGATAAGAGTATATCGTTCCCTTTTGATATTCTGTTTCTAAAGAGAGTTGTAATGCCTTTTCAGACAATTTTAACGACTCAATAAACTTAAGTTCCGAAACCTGTTGAAAGGAAATTTTCAACAAGCTATCTACTTTATTTGAACTTTTATTTTGAGAAAATAATGGGGTAATTGAAATGGATAAAAAAATTATATATATTAACCTCATAGGTTGTATTCAATTAAATGTTAGTCTCTTAATAGAGTTAATAAACAGAGAGGTATTTACCCTCTGAAGTACTAATAGCTTGGCTATAGTTTTACTAAACAGAAAGCAAAACTTAGCTATCAACATCCTCTATAACAAGAAAGTTCCCATTCTCTAAACTTCTAAACCATTCATTAAAGTCTACTTCTGAAGGAATGTTATACTTCTTTCTCATTCTGTTTTTTCTTACTTGTACAGCCCTATTAGTAACAAATGTATAGCTAGCTATATCTTTTGTAGAAAAATTGAGATAGGCAAGCGCACAAAAATAAAGCTCCGAGCTTCTAATTGTTGGATCTAATTGTTTCATTGCAGCAACAAACTCTGGGTACCCTTTTCCAAACAATGGTAGAAACTCTGGACTATTGCTTTTTGCCAACTCTATAATATCTTGAAAAATAGTGCTCTCAAGCTCTTCCTCCAGCAACTCTATTTTTTCTGTTCTAGCAGCAAGTTGTCTGTTTTTTATAATTAGTTTCCTTTTATTTATTCTGCTTCTTACAATTAAAAAAACTGCTAACAGTATTAATAGAAGTATAAGCCCTGCTATCATAGACCTAAACAACCTTGCTTTTTTAATCGAGGCTTTGTCTTTGTCTTTAATAATGTTATCTAAAACCCTGCTTACAACCATACTATTATGACTTTCAAGCGAATCATTAAGTATAGCATACTCTCTTGCATGTTCTCTTGCTCTATCTATCAGAGTGTCATTTTCGAACATATAATCCGACAGTTTTTTATGTAGATTGCGTGAAGTATAAGTAGCACTAAGAAAGAGACTATTTTCTAATGCCTCATTATAATAAGAAATAGCCTTATCTATATTTCCTTTATTGGCTTCCAAGTCGCCAAGCATTTGCAATGTATAGTACCTATAAGGAATATTATACTTATCCAATATATCTATAGAATTATGTATCTGCTCAGCTGCATCATCAAATTCACCTCTATTCATATAAAGTTGTCCTTTACTAGCAAGGAGAGTGCTTATATTGTAATGCACTTCGTGCTCTTCAAATTGCGACAATTGTGTTTCTTGAAGCTCTTGATACCTTTGAATAGAATCATTCATGCCCTGCAATGCGTATAGATGCTCTATATTTTGATATGCCCATAGCTTAGAAAGCTCTCTCTTTTTAGGATCTGAAATATTTTCGGATAATGACAACTGATTAACAAACTCGCCTTTAGCTAGTGTATAAAGCTGTTGATTTCCATATACCCTTCCTTTTAGTCTGTGAGATTCAACTTGAGGAATAACCTCTTTTTTAAAAAAAGGCTCTTCATTTATCTCTTCAAGATAATCTAAAGCCTGCATATTTAATCCTATTTCTAACAATACTTTGGCAATATATAACTTAGACATAACTATCCCTTTCGAGTAGTTGTTTAAATTGGAGAGATTAAGTGCTTGGTCAGCAATTTCTGATGATTCAATAAATTTGAGTTCAGTAAATTTCTGATGCGACTCATTCAATAAACTATCCACTTCGTTCGAAGGATTGTTTTGAGAGAGTAATGGCATTATAATAATGAATAGAATAATAAAACATTTTAACCTCATAGTGTTTAATTTATTATTTCAATCTCATTTATATTCTTCGTCAATAGTCAGGATTTTAGTTATTCTATTTCATTTAAATCCTTACTTATCTTCCTTGATTTCGCTTTTTTTATGTAACAAACTTCATAAAAAAATAAAACTTCTATGTAATCTCATCATGCTTGTTTGTCGATTCAACAAATCAGACCATTCACAAAGCACTGTACATCAACACATAGTAGAAATGTGATACCTGTGTGTTGAGATCTGATACCAATGTGATAGGTCTTAATTTCATAATGAGCTAGATTCTTGACAAATTTGTTTCCTGCTTAATGCTTGGCAAGCTCACTTGAAATAAAAACGGCTTTATCAAACAAAAGAGCATTATAAAAATTCACCATATCGCTGGCTACTCTGCGAGATGATGAGTCATGTTAAATAAGCATAAATACTTAATTTGTAAAATTAAGCATTATAAACAACATAGCAAAGCTATCATAAAGAAATATGAGAAATTTTAATTGAAAAACTAAACACTTCTCACATTAAAATACAGCTATTTAATGTTAAGAAGCTATTCAAAAACAATATAACTATATAACAATTAACTCATTAAAACTTTTTAAATTAAACAAGTATGAGAAAGATTTATTTAATTCTGAGCCTAGCCTTTTTATTCCTGCTGGGTTGTGAGAATCACTTGGAAATGACCCTTCCTGAAGGTCCCCAAGGAGAACAAGGTCCTCAAGGTGAAGACGGCTTGTCCGCTTTCGACCTTTGGAAGATTTTTTATCAAAAAGGTCCGAATGCTACATTCGAAGACTTTATGAACTCTTTGAGAGGGAAAGACGGTAAAGATGGTGCTGTACCTATAATTGGTGAAAACGGCAACTGGTATATCAATGGTATTGACACAAACATTCCTGCAAGAGGAAAAGATGGTGTAGATGGTAAAGACGGCGTTACTCCAGAAATCGGTTCAAACGGTAACTGGTGGATTGATGGAAAAGATACCGGCGTTCGTGCAGAAGGTAGAGATGGATATACACCTGAAATTGGTTACAATGGAAACTGGTGGATTAACGGTAGTGACACAGGATTTCCAGCTCTAGGTAAAGATGGAAGAGATGGTGTAGATGGTATTACTCCTCAAATAGGACATAATGGTAATTGGTGGATTGATGGTAAAGATACTGGCGTACCTGTAACTGGGAAAGACGGAAAACCTGGTATAGATGGAATCACACCCACAATTGGCAGTAATGGTAATTGGTATATAGATGACTGTGATACTGGTGTACCTGCAAGAGGACAAGACGGTAAGGATGGAAAAGATGGCATTACCCCTAATATTGGAGCCAACGGCAACTGGTATATAGATGGTGATGATACTGGTGTACCTGCAAAAGGTGTAGACGGTGTTACTCCACAAATTGGAGGCAACGGCAACTGGTATATCGACGGTGTTGATACTGGCGTACCTGCAAGAGGAAAAGATGGTAAAGACGGTGTAGACGGTGTTACTCCTCATATTGGTGGTAATGGCAATTGGTACATTAATGGTCAAGATACTGGTGTGCCTGCAAAAGGTATTACCCCTATTATTGGTGGTAACGGCAATTGGTACATAGATGGCAGAGATACTGGAGTGTCTGCAGAAGGAAAAGATGGTGAAGATGGAAAAGATGGCGTAGATGGAGTTACTCCACATATTGGTGGTAATGGTAACTGGTACGTTGGAAGCTATGACACAGGTGTTCCTGCAAAAGGTGTTACTCCATTTGTTGGTGGTAATGGTAATTGGTATATCGACGGAGTTGATACAGGCGTGCCTGCAACAGGTGCTGATGGTATTGATGGTGCTACTCCACAAATTGGAGAATCAGGAAACTGGGTTATTGATGGATGCGATACTGGAGTACCTGTAACGGGTAACGATGGTAAAGACGGCATTGATGGCATTTCTTGCGACATAACAATTGGATCGAATGGAAACTGGTGGATTGATGGTAAAGATACTGGCAAAACTGCTGTTGGTAAAGACGGCGAAGATGGTAAAGACGGTGTTGCACCAGTAATAGTTATTGGATGGAATGGAAACTGGTTCATTGACGGTGTTGATTCTGGCGTTCCTGCACAAGGAAAAGATGGTAAAGATGGAATCGACGGTATTAACGGTGTATCTCCAACTGTTGGATCTAATGGCAATTGGTATATTGGTGATTGTGATACTGGAGTACCTGCAAAAGGTGCTGATGGTGTTAATGGTGCTGATGGTGCTACTCCAGAAATTGGTTCAAACGGTAACTGGTGGATTAATGGTGAAGACACTGGTATTCCTGCACAAGGAAAAGATGGTGCTGATGGTGCTGATGGAAAAGATGGTGTAGATGGAAAAACAGCATACGAGCTCTGGAAAGAGGCTGTAGATGCTGGTGAAATGACCAATAAAGATGGTTCAGAATATACAGGTGGAAACAGCTGGGAAGCATTCTTGAAATGGTTGCAAGGTGGAGATGTGTCTGTATTGCATCAATACTGGTTAGAGTACGCTGGTGGCGAAGGTGATTTGCAAGCATTTATTGAAGCGTTGTTCGACTGTCATTGCGACGGTATTACAATAATAGTATTTGCTCCAAACGACTGTTTAAACTTAGATATTGATAATAATATAGCAGCTATACCTGATGCTACATTAACAGTAGGTGCAGAACCTAGTGCTAAAGTTCAGATAACAGGAGATGGAGTTACAACTCAAGACAAAACTGTTGCAGCTGGAGATAGTGAAGTTAAATTCACAATACCACGCACTGCCGAAGACCAGTTTGTATTGATTACAGTAACACTTCCTGGTGGCGATACATCTGACCAAATTACTAAGAGTGCAAGAATTCCTGCTCTTAAGTTTATTGAGCTTGAATCAGCAACTATAGTAAAAGTTGAAGGTGAAGAAAAAGATATTGCCACAATAACATTTAAAGAAGAGCCAATAGAGCTTTATATAAATGGAACTTTAGTTTACGATCCAGTAAATGGAGTTAAAAACAATTGGGAGGTATCTGATGATAAGAAAACCTTTACAAAAACTTATACAAGAGCTGCAAGTCCATATCCAATTACAGTAAAAGGTATTGGCGATGATAATGGTTGTAGCATATTTACAAGTTTGCTTGAAGTTCCTCAATTAACACCTGTTGAAGTTAATGATGAAATTGTAATTGACGTAGGTGAGTGTGATGTTACCCTTACTTTAAGTGGTACAAAAGGAATGACAGTTACTGCTAAAACTTCATTTGATAATAAAACTATTATTATGGATGAGGGTCCAGAAGGAGTATATACAGTTAAAGTTCCTCGTAGATTTACACAATACAGCGTAGCTATATCAGCTGCTAAGGCTGGAGCTGGAACGGTTAACAAAAATGTACAGATAGATGGTTTGGCTTTATTACCAACTCCATTTACTTATAAGTTTACGACTGCCAACTCATTAGACCCTGTAGTTAAAGGTGTGTTTACAAATCCTAACAGCAAGAATATTGATATTACTTTTAGCCGTAATTTAAGAAATACAGGTTCAGGTAATCCACGTCTTCCTTGGACGGATGGTGCAGCTGTTGTAGGTGATACTAAAACAGTAACTGTACCTGCTAATGGCTCTGTTACGCTTGAGTTTTTGAAAAACGTAGCAGACGACTTCTCTACAGGTAGATATACACTGTCTTTCGAAACTACAAGTTTCTGTGGACTACCCTTTAGGAATAGCTATAGCGTTCAAAACCAATCTGACTTTAGTCATGGCTTTAGAAAAGTAGGTGAAGGTGATGCTAATGATGGTAGTGGTTATCCAGGCGATGGCGGAGGCATGGGAGGAAGCAATCCTTATGACCCTGATTATGATGTTCCTACTTTAAATCCTGGAGAAGAATCAACTCATACAATTTTTGAAGTATGGATTACAGATGCTATACCAAATTCTTATGCTCAATTTCTTTTGAATACCAAAGATGGTTTCCGTTCTATTTGGGGTGGAAGTAAAAAGGTTGACGAGAATGGTCACATAAGAATCTTAGTAAAGATGCATAATGATGATATAGCAATTGCAAATGGAGGAATTGGCGAGATTAAGTTGTCTAAAGCAAAAACAAGCACTGAATTCTTCCATACTAAAGAACTTGTTAATGTTCAACTTCCAGAATAAATAATCAATGAAAAAAATGAAAAGAAAGTACTTAATATATAGTATCTTATTTGGCTTTCTTTGTTCTACAGGTATTCTGAGTGCACAAACTGTGTACTCGGAAACTGTGGAAACAGAGACCGTGGAAACGGAGGAAAAGACCAAGAGAGCATGGGAGCTGGGCATTGGTGCATCAGTATTCCAATTCAGCAGAGTAGATTTTACCAACTTCCAAAAGTTGGAAAATAAATATAAGATGGACTTGCAGTTGCGTCACAATGTTATTGGGGCAAACTTGTATGTTGCTCGTGAACTTAATCCTCATTTATACCTCGATTTACAAGGAACAGTGGGTTTTACAGAGCAATGGATTGATGGTAGAGACAAAATGAAAACCCTTTTCATGGTAGGTCCCGGATTGCAATGGAGATTTGGTGAGTATTTCGGATCAAAATATATCGATCCTTTTGCAAGAGTGGGTGTTAGCTACATGAAGAAGAATTTCGACATGAACTACACTGGTATCGAAGGCAACCTACCCGAAGAGATGGAGTGGGTGCTTGAGAATATGAAGAACAAACACGGTGTAGACAAGAACAACCTAATACCCATATCATTAGGATTGGGTTTAAACACATGGTTGAACGATCGTTTTGGTATCGGACTTCAAGGAGACTATCTATTGATGCCCCATAAAGATGTTGCTAACTCTATGCAAGGAACCGTGAGGCTTATGTGGCGTATTGGTGGTGAATCCAAGAAAGCAAAATCTGTAATTCATTACGTAGATAGAGAAACCATTGTTCAAGCACCTCCGGTAGAGGTTGAAAAGATTGTAGAAGTACCAGTTCACGTAGCATCAGAGATGTGCGAACTGTTCAACAATATCTATTTCGACTTTGATAAAGCAACTATTACGCGTGAGAGTCACGATGTGCTAGATAGAATTGCAGATATTCTTAAAGGAGATACTTCAAAACGTTATCTAGTTACTGGATACACAGATGCTTGGGGTACCGATGAATACAACATGGACTTATCTAGAAGACGCGTTGGTGCTGTAGTTCAGGAGTTAGAGAACAGAGGAGTACCCACCAACATGATGAAATATAGAGGTGTAGGTAAGAAAGTTTCATATGCTCCAACTGAAGCTCCTGTAGAAGTGAGAAGAGGTGACCGTAAGGTAGGCGTTGAAATCATTTCCAACATGGATTACTGGAACTATATCCCAAAAAATGATTTAGATATGTAAATAGCAGGATAAAAATTGAGTCCTTAAACAACTCTCAAATAGCTTAAAGCTATTGAGACAACTATAATTTATAAACCCGAAAGAAGAGTGAAGTCTTTTTTCGGGTTTTTTAATGTCTAACAAAAAGCTGTGAGTTAATGCGAGCATATAATAAAACAATCTATCAAGTTATCCAATGTAAAAGACAACTATAGCCATGTCTCCATATACTATTTTACAAACTTCAATTTTTATAGTGTATTAAGTGCGATTATTAAGCAAAAACTACATTTAAGAGTCAGAAATCAAATCTTATGTGTAGGATTACACAATCAAGAGATGAAACTTATATCTACCATGGTGGATGAGACAATCAAGACATGAAACTTACATCTAACATGGTAGATTTAAACAACCATGACATGAAACTCATATCTACCATGGTAGATAAGGTAAACAAGGCATAAAACTCTCATCCTCCATGATGGATGAGACAATCAAGGCTTGAAACTTACATCTACCGTGGTGGATTTAGACAACCATGAGATAAAACTCAAATCTACCGTAGTGGATGTGACAATCGAGGCATGAAACTCAAATCCTACAAGGAAGAAGAGATCATAAAAAAAGGAAAGATCTCACAAATCACTTTGCAAGATCTCTCCACCATTTAAAAAAACGTACTAGATTGTCGGTTATATTTTCAATTACATCTGAATTTACTACTACATATTATCAAAATCGGCTATCCACAAATCAACATTGGTCATCGTATTGGCAACATTTGTAATTTGTTCTATTTCTCTATCCGAAATTGAGTTGCCAAATAACCAAATTCGATTCAGTTTATCGTTATTTGAAATATCTAATGAGGTGAGTTGATTATTGAAGCCTATTAGTCGCACTAACTCTCTATTTCTAGAAACATCAAGTGAGTTGAGCTGATTGCCAGAAAAGTCTAAAAAGACAAGCTCGGCGTTATTTGATAGATCCAACTGTGTTAGATTGTTGTTGAATGCCCATAGCGAAACTAATGCTCTGTTTTGTGAAACATCGATTGTACGAATGTTATTACCAGAACAATCCAAATGAGCCAATGCACTGTTCTTAGAAACATCCAACTCAGTCAACTTATTAAGCGGAGCATTCAATGTTGTAAGATGTGGGTTTCTTGATACATCAATAGTTGTCAGCTCATTAGAAGCACTTGCCAAATAGGTAATATCGCCGTAAACAGAAACAGTTTTCAAGCCTGGAGCAAGGTAGTAATCCTGATAGCTATTAAGTTTAGATATATCCTCGGTGCCATCCTCAGCACGAACACCATCGCCATTTAGATCTATCCATAGTTGAGAACGTTTGCTCTCTGGTGCATCAATTGACAAGTTTATAATACCATCAGCACGATCAGTAATCATTGTAATCACGCTGCTAGATTCAGCTGCGGCTTCACCCTGATTAGTAAACCCTTCTATCTCTTCATTCATACAACTTGTTACAATTGCAACAAGCGCTATCAATGTAATGAGTGTTTTTATATTCTTCATTTTCATCTTTTCTCCTTATATCTCCAAATTATTCTTTTACTCCACAATCACTCTTCGCACATCGTTCACTTCGCTGTTTTGCAAGCGCACCATATACATCCCTTTAATTAAACCGTCCTTTATAGTAGCCTTGCCGTTTGCATCCACCTCTACACGTTGCACAAAAGCACCGTTGCTATCATATACAAATGCAGACAAAACTTTACTACTATTATTAACAACCATTATCTTACCATCAGTAGTAGATGTAACCTCCAATAAGGATTCATCTATCGATAAAAAAGCATTCTTAGCTGAAGATGTTAGGCTAAAGCGGTTCTGCGAATCACCCTTTTTTGCACTAAACGAATACGATTGTCCATCACCTACTTTTGTAGTAGTGCCATTAAGAGAATCATACAAATAAATGTCGACACCTTTCAGTTGACTAGACATTAAGAAGTCAAGCGTAAACTTTCCATCCCTATCAGGAACAAAACCTAATGTTACATCCTTTAACTCTGGAACAGTAGCAACTTGCAGCTTACTATCGTCAGCAGCATTTACATACAGCTGTGCAATTCCATCTTCCAATAGCTTGCGCCCGTCCAAACCATTATCAAAATCGTGTGTAGCACTTGATTGTTGGAAAATCCAAACCCTATCGGCTGACTCTTCGCCAATTACATCCATCACCAATGAGGGAAGTTGCTGAATAGCACTTACTTGTTCCGAGGTTGAAGTATTATTGTTACTACCCACCGAGCGAGTAACAATCTGTGTCCCATCACCTCTATTAACGGCTGTATTTTTTATTAGTTTGCTGTAGTTTATATTCAACGTACCACTCGCAGTTGTTTGTAGCAAAAAGGCATGTGTTGATGGAATACGGTCAGGGAAATTGCCTTGCCCACCCAAATTAACAGGTACTGCTAAGTATTGACCACTTCTATATCCATCTTGATTGATAGCCTGACCATTCAGCTTTCGCCATTGGTCGCGTGTTCCTGTATTAAAGAGATAAACCGTTTGTTCAGCATCCGAAGGAAATGTCATTGCATCCGTGCTAATTGGTATAGCTGCTGTGTATGAGTTGCTCACAAGGTTGATGCCTGAATAGTTCACATTTGCCGTTTTGGTTAATGCTACATTGGCATTACCCACATTCAGCAAACCTTGGAAATTGTAAACATCATTAGGTAACGTAGTTACATTATTAGTAATTTGATAACCTGCAAACGCATTTAATGCACCCGTTGTTTCTCGCCATTTGTCGCCATTGTATGTCTCATCCCACCTGTTTACAGTTTCAGTGCCCGTTACGTCGTCAAAAGGAAACTCCGCACTTTTAACCGGAACACCAAAATATTGCCATTGTTTGCGATAGAAACCACAATCCGCACATTCAAAGGCTTTGTTGTAGAATTGAACAGTAGCAACAATATCGCTATTAAAAACAGGTTTCTTAAATATTAATGTACCTGACGCTTTGTCAGGAGCAGCATTAACTACAACACCACCCGTATTCTCAGTTCTAATTTGCTCATTAATGATAAGCTGATTTTCTGTTGTAACAATTAAATCTTTATCCGATTTGTTTATTAAATCACCAATAATACGGTCTTGGTCTAAATGCAGGTCGTTAATTGCAGCACCTTCTCCATTTCCATCTCCACCTGCACCATTATTGTCTATAGTTGCAAACTCAATATCTTGCCCTGATGTAGGCACATAATTGGCAGTCCAGTTTCCGGTTTTAGCCCAATCAGTATCTATCGTTCCATGCCAGTAGTTTACATATCTAAGATTAGCACTGCTGCTGTTATTGTCTAGGTTTTTGTCATTTGCATAAGTTACAGTTGCAGTGTTTTTCCAAGGTCCTGTTCCTGTAGGTTTTACATTAATAGTAATTGGAGGGTAAGCATATTGCCCATTTAGGACATCACTACGAGTAAAAGTTAAATTGTTCCCTGAACGTGAGAGTGTCCAACCACTACCCGATGGAGTTCCAACAATATCCAATCCTGTAGGAATCTCATCCGTAACTACAACTTCTGCACCTGCTGGCTTAACCTTGTCACTCACATTGGTTACTACAATGGTAAAAGTGTTTCCAGTTGCCTTAGCAATGCCATTGTTGTCAACACCTTTTTCAATTTTCAAGTCCTCAGAAGGATTCAAAATGGTGGTGCTTACTGAAGAGAAGTTATTAGTTAAATCGGTATCTACAAAGCCCACAAGATTTGAAACATCAAGTGAAACAGAGTTTTTCAATACTTTACCGGCTAACTTATTCTTAACTGTTCCCACAATGGTAAAACTTGCCGAAGAATTTGCTTCCAAAGTCATAGCAGTGGAAAACGGATTAGTAAATCCGGATGTTTTTGGTGTACCGCTTGTAAAACCTGTAGCTGTACTTCCAGTTCTCCCATTATTATTAAAGGTGATGCTCGAAATTTCAAAATCTTCTGATATACTTATATTGTTGCCATTTCCATCCTCCATCACATCATTCACTATCAAGTTTGAAACAGCTGTTGCAGCTTCGTTATGCACATTTATGGTATAAGTCAACTCATCACCAGGAAGTGCATTCACTTTGCTCACCTCTTTTTGCACCCGCACACCACCTGTAGTGGTAATCAACAGATTGCGTATTTCATGATAGTTAAAGGCCCAACCAGTAGATGCAGCAAAACCCATCTTTAAATTGGAGGGAATTGGGTCAGTAGTTTCGTAAGAGATATGCTGGATGTCCTCTCCCGTTGGCGATGTGCGCCATAAAACTCTAATACGATATTTCGGATTTTCCGTCGTACCAATAGGTTCAATATAAATTTTCACTCGCCTAAAAAACAGAGCATCAGTCGGGCGAGTACTGGTAGTACTGTTATAATCAATTGAATTGACACCATCAGCAGAAGCACTTGTTTGAAGTTGCACATGATCCAAATATGGGTAGTTTCTGTTTTCAGGACCTCGTAGTGCAATAGAATTAGGTGCAAGACTTGAAGTTCCACCATTTTTCCCATCGCTATTCATTGCGAAGTTTCCAAACTCATCAAAACCAATCCCTAAATATGCACCTTTAAGTCCAGGATCCGCATCTTTTCCATGCTCCGCATCTTTTTGTGCATAACCCAACGAACCTCCAAAACCACCTATCCTAAATGGAGTGGTAGTAGCATCAAACAAGAAGACAGAAAACCCATCTGCGCCATTGCGTGAATCGTAACTAGTACGCCATGTTTTATATTCAAATTCTATATAAACTCCTAATGTTGAGGGGAAAGGGGTGTTGATATAGGCATATCCTCTTTGATCCGTTGCGTCACTTGTTAGTCGCAACCATCCGTTGTTTATGGGGTCAGCAACACCCGAAGTGAGCGTTGCAGATGGATCACCACCCAATATAATATTACTAGCAACAGAGTTTCCTCTAAAATTTTCAGTAATGGTAAACTGAGCCTTTAAAAAAGGTGCAAAAAAGAGACTGCTCACCAACAGTAAGAGTAGCTTTAAATGTATATTGTTGTTCTGAATTCTCATTTTATTCTTCTTTATATATTCTGCTATTTATAAACTCCAACAGTACAATGCTAAAATTCATTACAGCGTTATATCAAACTTATACCAATGATTGCGTTTAATCTCGCTAGGTAGGGGTAATTTAAAAGTTTCGTCTCCAAACTCTGGTGGAGGCAATGGTCCAGCGTTGTAAGGCAATTGTATGTCTATATAGCTACCTGCATTGTCTCGTTCGTTTATGTAGGTAACTACTTTTAAAGAGTTTATCTTACTATCACCTCCCTTTGTATAGGAAGAAACATCACCAGCAGCCTGCCAAGCCTGCCAACCACTCGTTGCCAAATCATCTGTCTTTGCAGTTGGTTTCAACACATAGGTGTTTTTATCAAAATCGATAAAATTGTATTTGTAATGAGATGCATCTGCATCTTGATGTTTTGCTGGAAGTGTTACGTTTAGTTCTATTTTAGCTAATGCACGTATAAGTGGCACACTGCTTAATATTCGGTTGGTTACAAAGTTGTGAGTTGCACTGCCTGACATTAAAATAGGTGCTTTTAGTGTTGTTGACCAAGGAGTACTACTAGTTGATGCTATAACTGCTTGTAATTGTGTCAAAGTTGTTACCCCTGATAGAGTTGTCTGTAAATCACTTGACACATTTGCAACCAGATACACCTGACGATTGCCAGCATCGGCTTGTGTAAGTTTAAGTTTTATTTTGCCATTGGTTTCATCCCATTCCCCATTAACCAATGCGAATGTATTATCAATAAAATATTTAATAGGATTAGCACCAGCCATATCAAACATCAAAAGATAGAGATTACCAATCTGTTGTTCAGCAGCCGATCCCACATCACTAGCACGTGTTGTAACCCCGTTTATATCAAAATTGCTGATTACATAAGACAACTCCACCCTATCATTGCCTTTCTCAGGCAAATCGTCAGATGAACAAGCCACAAAAAACAGGGCTGTAAATAGAATCAGGTATATATAGTTTACTTTTCTCATTGTTTCGCTTCTTCTTTACTTTGTAAATGTTTTCACAAGATCATCGTTATAATACAGATCAAGGTATGCTCCCGTTGTAGGAACTGGTACTACTTTATAAGTTGCTGATGCTGTTGGGTCAGTGTCAACAAAAGTTCTTTCTGTTCCACCGCCATCAAATGTAAACCCTGACTTTGTTACAAGTTTCACATCATGTGGTGTACAAGCTTCCACTGTGTTACTTATGGTTACATTGCCTTCGTCATCTACCCCTACATTGTAGCCATAGCCCATATAGAAAGAGCTTTGCACCAATGTCCATGGGTCAACCACGTAGTCAATCTCAATATCTTGTTGTAAATTCTTTATTTCGTAAACATAGCGACGATTACGGTAAATTGCATATTCAGGTTTTTGAGCTTGCTCTCCTCGAGCAAATTTTAAATAGTTACCATCCGCAATTGTTCCCTCATGTGTAATTATTGGAATTTCGTAAGTAATGTCGTTCATAGTTTCAATCACAAAATAGTTGATGGGTTTGTGCTCTGTAGCTGTCCATACTGGATTTGTCATCAATGCCTCCGGCATATTATATATATAAGAGTTTCCTGATTTTCTCAATGCATTGTTAGTAGCAGTTTCCAGATAATATTCAGGAGAGGTTATCACCCCATCTGCCAGCAAACTGAATTTGCGGAATGCATTTTTATAATACACATTCTTAACCAAGTCTATTTCAGTGGGGTCAAAATCCACTTGCAGTTGTGCCACTACTCGACGAAGTTTTACTCTATTATCGCCATCTGGTTTAAAAGGTGCAGGAGTATATATTGTTCCGCCCATTGTGATGGTTTGGTTGGGATATACACGCGACATGGGGAAACCTTTTGTTTCCGATGCTGAAACGTATAATGCCTCATCTAAGTCTATAAGCGTTTTCATATAAGTCTCTAATGCTGTACGAGTAGTAATGGCAGTTAAATCAGTTGTCATTGGCATATTTGCTACGAAATAGAAATCGCGTTGCCCTGGTGTAAGCTCTACAACAAAAGTTTTACTCTTATCGGTAATAGGGATATCTGATTCAAAATAGGGTTCGCCTACAAGTTCTCCACTTGTATTATCAAAAACAAACATTGCCATATCGTGCACTCGGTCTTCGAAGTCAATGACATCTTCGTTAATCGACTCGTTGCCATCAGTATGTGCTGCTCGTGTAACAGCCAAAAACACCTTAGCTTCTTTGCCATCAGGTTTCTCTTCGAGGTTGTCATATATCAGCTTGTCGCAACTGACCACCCCAAAGATTATACCAAACAGAATGCTATATTTTAAAATATTTTGAATCATATGAATTGACTTTATAAAAGAATATCTCATCAGAAAATGCACCCTTAAATCTCCAAATCAGTGCTATAGCTGTGAACTAGCCAGTCGTTTACATAAATGTTACATGAAAAGTGTGTCCAACATTCCACACAATAATCTTTTATTTCAAATTTCACCACAAAGTCGTTTTCACAATCTAAGCTTACCCCACTCTCTTTTGCACGTAACAAAATACTGGCAATCAGATCACCGTCGAAAACTAATTTCTCTTCTCCGCTAACATCACCTTCCTCTTCGAGGGTTATTTTTAAATTGTTGCTCATTCCAGTCACCAAATCGAGCAGCGAGTAGCTCCACTCACCCACATCGTCGGTAATTACAACATCCTGAGCAGGATATTCAACTTGTTGTGTATTGCGTTTTGTTGTACCATCAATATTCATAATGCTATTGGCAGATGATACTTTTACGCGCAAATCTTTGGGTAGTTTTTCCTTCATAGTTGTGCGATCAAACTCAACAATCAATTTTATACGGTTGGTAACCTCACGCAAGTTAACCGCAGTATATTTATATAATGCTCCTGAGATTGCAGGATCTGGCAAATGTATCGTTCTACTTTCGCCCTGCCATACTTTGTGATCTCCTAATTGTACAGCTTTGCTGTCATTCATTTTCAGGGTCATCATCACATCTTGCTTGGTTGTAGTGCCTGGCCTAAAACTCTCTACCGAGAAGTTATCGTTCACCCCTGCCCAAGCCACAAAGTTGTAGTTGCCATTCGATACAGGCATCAGCACTTCGAAATCGCGTGTTAATGATACATTTTGCTGATTGTGTGTAACTACCAGCTTGTCTTTGTCATCAAAAGCAAATACTGACAAGTTAGAAACATTGCCAATAAACGTTGAATCTGTTTCACAAGGCGTCATTGAATAAAACTTCACATATACACCCTGGGGGCAATCTTCTAGATTATCATAAATAAGAGAGTCGCAACCCCCAAAAATTACCCCCAGAATGGATAGGGACATCAATAGCTTGATTTTCAAATTCTTTATTCGTTGCATTGTTGCTAAAATTAAAGTTATCTTTTGTTTAAAAAATAATTCTGGGGAGAGCGGGAAGCTCCACGCTTCCCCAGAATAATTATTGTGTATGTAAGTTCTATAACTTATTGTCATAGTATGACCTTACAGTTTAAATACCAAGATCAACACTGTATGAGTGAACCTTCCAAGGAAGAACTTTTACGTCAACACTCATCCATGTTTCAGAAGTAGTCAATGGATCATTCGGATCAATTGGGTTTTCTGGCTCACTAGGATCAGTTGGATCAGTTGGTTTTGTAGGTTTTGGATCTGGATTACCACCTTCTTCTGGAGTTTTTGGATTATCTGGATCTTCAGGGAACAATGGATTCCAGTTAGTACCCAAGTTTTTGAAACCAGTGATATGAATATGATAAATATTGTTGCGCAATACTGGAGAATTGTACCAATCGGAAACATTGTCAGGATTCAACCAAGCGTAGTACAATACTTTACCACCAACATATTTGGCAACAGTTTGACCTACAACACCACCTTCAGCAGGATCAACTGCATTGGTAGCTGAGGTATAAAACTTACCGTTTGCACCTACAAAGAAATCTGCATTAGCTGTATATTTACCATTGTCGGCATAAGCAGCATCGGAAGGAGTAAATTGTGCTCTTACCAATACATAAGCAGTATTACCTTTTTTATAATTAGAAGCTGATTTTACACCTACAGCGTGTGTAGTTGGAAGAATGAATTTACCGGAAAGATGAGCGTTTAAAGAATCAGTAATTTGAGTATTCTTATCCGCAGCATTATCTGCATATGTAGCCATAGTTGGAACAGTAGTTCCACCAAATCCTGTTCCATAGTTTTCAAACAAACCTGAGTAATCGTATTTACTTCCTGCTTGAGAAATAAAATTGTTGTCAGCACCAGTTGCACTTGGAACCCAACCATAGTTTGGAGTTGCCCAATCAATTTTGCGCTGTACATACAATGAATTTTCACCTTGTGCAACTACCCAAGTAATATTGGAAATAGTACCAAGAGGAGAAGCTGAAGCATCGTTTGGATCTGGCACACTATAAGTATCTTGTTTGGTAGTAACCATAACACGAGCAACAGCTCTCTCTACGTCAAGTGATACACGGTTAAATGTTCCACTACCAACAGCTGCACCTATCGTTTGTGTTGCTGTAACATTTGCTGTAAGAGATAATGTTGAAGGCTTAACATTGGTCATTACGATTGTTTCGTCACCTCCGTTTTTAACAGCCAATTTTGAAGCCGAAGTAGTTGATGTAGTCGCTTTACCTACGTTTGCAAGTTTAAGAGCAACTTTTTGATAAGCATCTTCAAATTCTGCAACAGGAGTTTTGTTTAAATGAGTTATAACTTCAGTTGTTCCATTAATCAAAACATATACTGTTTTTTGACCTGCTGTAGTTTTTATGGCTGCATCTACTGTTTTAGGCAGCACCACCGTAACTCCACCTGAAGTTGAAACTACATAAGGTTTGTCTTCACCCACATCAGATGATCTGGATGTTACAGAAGAACCATCTACCAAATAAACTGTGATTTTTTTAATTAAGTCTTTTCCTGCCCACTCACCTATGTAGTTATAGTCTTCAGGCAAAGTTCTTGTTGAAGCGTTTGTGCTCAGTTGCAGTGTCACACTCACATGAGTGTTTGCTTTGGACTCATCTACCGAAGGTCCATCGTTCGCATCGTTACATGCCACAAAACCCAATCCAAGAGCGATGGTGGCGATTAAAAGTAATTTGTGAATTGTTTTCATATTTAGATGATATTTAAATTGAGTTGTTTGATAGTTTATAAATTATAATGAACATAAATGTTGAATCTGTTCTACAAGGGGTCATTGAATTACATATCACATATACACCCTGAGCGCAATCTTATTAGATTATATATCAATCTGAGCGAGACAGCAAGTCTGTACAATTACCCCCAGAATGGATAGGGACATCAATAGCTTGATTTTCAAATTCTTTATTTGTTGCATTGTTGCTAAAATTAAAGTTTTCTGTTTTGATTAAAAAATAATTCTGGGGAGAGCGAGAAGCTCCACGCCTCCCCAGAAAAATTATAGTACATGTTTTGCTATACCTTGAATGTATAGTTTTACAGCTCCCTATTTACATTCCTAAATCTACACTGTATGAATGAATTTTCCAAGGAAGAACTTTTACGTCAACACTCATCCATGTTTCAGAAGTAGTCAATGGATCATTCGGATCAATTGGGTTGGTTGGTTCTTTTGGATCTCCAGTAGTTACAGTTGGTTTTGGATCTGGATTACCACCAGTGGCAGGATCTCCAGGAATATCAGGATTTGCAGGGAACAAAGGATTCCAGTTGGTACCTAAGTTTTTGAAACCTGTAATATGAATATGATAAATGTTATTACGCAATACTGGAGAATTGTACCAATCGGGAACATTGTCAGGATTTACCCAAGCATAGTACAATACTTTACCCCCAACATATTTAGCAGCAGTTTGACCTACAACACCACCTTTTTCAGGATTAACTGCATTTTTAGCTGATGTATAAAACTTACCATTGGCGCCTACAAAGAAATCAGCACCTGCTACGTAAGAACCACCGTCTGCATAAGCTCCATTTGCAGGAGCAAAGTTTGCTCTAATTAAAACATAAGCAGTATTACCTTTTTTGTAACTTGATGCTGCTTTTGCATCTGCTTTGTGTGTGTTAGGAAGAATGAATTTTCCTGAAAGTTGTTTATCTAAGTCCTTAGTGATATCACCTACTGCTCCTGCATATGTAGCCCAAGTTGGCACGGTTGTACCTCCAAAACCTTTACCATAATTTTCAAACAAACCAGAATAGTCGTATCTATCAGCCGCTTGTGTAATATAATCACTTCCACTTGGAACCCAATCGAAACTTGGTGTATTCCAATTGCTCTTTCTCTGAATATAAAGTTTATTTTCACCTTGTGCAACTACCCAAGTAATATTGGAAATAGTACCTAAGCTGGTAGCACCATTAGTGTTTGGATCTGGCACATTATATGTATTTTCTTTGGTAGTAACCATAACACGAGCAACAGCTCTCTCTACATTTAGAGATAAACGATTTTTTGTAGCACCTGTTATTGTTTCATTTGCTGTTACATTTGCTACAAGAGTTAATGTTGCCGGTTGCACGTTAGTCATAACAATTGTCTCGTTTTCAACTGTATTCTTTACAGCCAATTTTGATGCTGCTGTTTCTGAAGCAGTAGCATTACCTTCATTGCCTGGCACAAAAGCTATCTTTTGATAAGCATCTTCAAATTCTGCAACAGGTGCTTTATTCAAATGCGCAATAACATCATCTGTTCCGTTAATCAACGCATATACTGTTTTCTCACCTGCTGTTGTTTTGATGGCTGCAGCATCTTTCTTAGGAACTACTGTAATGTCTCCTGCAGCATTAGTTACAACTTCATAATCTTTGTCTGTACCTACATCAAATGATTTAGATGTTACTAAAGAAGCATCAACCAAATAAATTGTAATTTTTTCAATTTTGTCTTTCCCTGCCCATTCGCCTATTTTATTATAGTCATCTGGCAAGCCTGCTCTCGTTGATGCACCTGTGGACAATTTCAAAGACACACTCACATGTGTGTTTGTGTTGGAGTCATCTGCCAAAGGGACATCATCTGCATCGTTACATGCCACAAAGCCCAATCCTAGAGCTATGGTGGCAATTAAAAATAATTTGTGAATTGTTTTCATATTTGAAAAACTTTAAAAGTGAATAAGTAAATTGTCTTTGTTATTAAATTGAATAAATATTGTTTGTTGTCAGTGTCATGTTGAATTGAATGAAGCTTTTCATCAACTTCTGCTTCGCAGCACACCGATTTGGAAATCGGCGCGAGCGGAGTGAATAAGTAAATTGTTTTTGTTATTAAATTGAATAAATATTGTTTGTTGTCAATGTCATATTGAATCGAGTAAAGCTTTCCTCTAACTTCTGCTGCGCAGCATACCGATTCGGAAATCGGCGCGAGCGGGTCTGCTTAATAATTTAGCAGCACTGCGTTTCGGAATGACATGGTCGTTCGGAATAACATGATTGATTATTATTCCATTCCGTCCATAAACTCTTCCATCTCCTTCAAATTGCGCACTGCATCGGCATCATTAGCCTTGGCAGCTCTGCCAAACAGCTCAAGTGCTTTTTGCAAGTCGCCTTTCAGCGCATAAGCTACGCCCATATTGTTCCATGCTTTAGGATTATCGCCTAGCTTTTTCATACGATTGATGGCTGGATCTATTGCATTGTTCTCGATATCAGCTGCAGCACTATTCAGAATCGCTATTTCGCTGTCAGGATACATCCGTACTGCTATGTCGAACACCTCTTTAAACTCGGGAGTATCTGCTCCATAGCTATGTGCTACCATATACATTTCGTTTAAACTTAATAGCTTTGGGTTGGTTTTGATAATCTCTTTTGCCTCTTCCACATCAAATGAGCGCACTATATAAGCAATAGTATATTCTGTACGGCGCAATTGCGGGTAAAAATCATCGAGCAATGTGCGATAGGTTGTGCCATTCGACAATTTCTTCAAAGGCTCATCGCGTGCATCTACATTGTCTATTGTGGCAATAATATTTAGGATTTCATCCTTATCGGTAATAGTAGAAGACTCTACAGCTTCTATTAGTCCGTTCCAATCTTCACCAAAGCTCTCTACCGTAAATTTGTCTTTCGACACATTGAATTTAGTTACCAAATAGTTGGCAAATGCATCGGCACGTCTTTCAGCCAACATCTTGTTGTGCGAAGCAGATCCCTCGGGTGAGGCAAAACCTGCTATATTAAACTCGGTTATCTCTACATCTTCATTGCTTGCAATCTCTTTGATTATCTTATCAACCTCCTCAAATTTAAGACGATTGTTCTTGTAGTCACGCAGGAGTTCGTAGCGATTCACCACAAAATTGAATGTAGCAGTATGTCTATCAGCACGTGCTTTTACAGTCTCCACTTCTGGCTCTATATATGTGAGAGCAAGAATTGGGAATTCTTTCTGGGGCATTATATTGTTTGCCACTAACAAATCATCTACAAAATCATAGCAATCAGCACATCCCGATACGGCAGTTTCTACTGCCAAGGTTGCCCCTTCCATCCATTCGCTATAAGCAATTGTAGCAGCATATTCTATTGTCTGCTCAGCATTTTTCTGTTTCCTCACTATTTTCAATGTTGGATTGCTTACCACACTCACTTGTTTATTAAGTCTTTGTTGACGTTTCACTATTTTGCTGCGTCTATTGCCAGTAAGTAACACTGATGGTAGTTCAGCACGATCAGCACTATTAATGGCCGATACAATTACAGGTGTGTAAATAATCATTTCGTTGCTTCGCACAGCTACATCATCAACTACAAAATCGAGCTGTATTGTTACTTGGTCGCCTACTTTATTAATATTTTCGTTTACAACCTTCACCTTGAGCGGTGTAGTTTTAGCAAAAGAAGGCATCGCAAATCCTGTAAGTAGTAACATTAGCGTTATATTTATTAATAGTATCTTTTTCATCCTTTTCTTCATTATTTTATGAAATAAATAATTGATAATCCAGCACGCGTCACCCCCCAATAGTTGTATTTTCCATCATTAATTGGTGAACCACATTCTTTACCACAATATTTAGTATAGTCGATGCGAGCATATCCTCCTCCAAGGTTTACTTCAAAATTCCACCGTGGACTCACCACCCACTGATAACCCCAACTAATGCCTCCACCAAACAGGTGACCTTCGTATCGACGGTCTTTAAATGTATCGAGGCGACCAACAGGGATATCCCAATTGCCCACATTGAATTGTGCACCATGTGCATGAATACCCAAGAAGTGCCCGTTGAATGATTCACAAAACCAATAACGGTATTCGGGTTGTACTAATAAGTGCTTAAATTTCTTGTTGTCACTGAAATCGAACCAGTTTAAACCTGCTCCTATATCCAAAGTGGACTTCTTACTAAGACCAAATTCCAACTGTAAGTTGGGGGTTGTTGTTGCTCCATAAAGCAAGTTTGTTTTTACAGCTACTTTTTGTGCAAGCAGCGTATTGCTGATAGTAAGCATAACTGTCAAAACAAAAAGGATTCTTTTGAGTTGTCTGTACATATTTATTAATTGATTGTGTATATTAAATTATAATACTTTGATAAGCTAGCGTAAAAACCAAAACAATGTCTAGCCAAAACTCTTTTTTTTAAATGTATATTGCAGAACCTATAAAAGTATACATTTTGGTTGTCTATTATAAATAATCACATACTACATACATACTACATATCGACAAAACACAGAGAAATAGAAGCTTACAAACCGTAAACAAATACAAATAATGGTGCACTAAGATCAAAACCTATAAATCTATTGAGCCAAAAAGAAGCTTGGTTTATCGTATTTTGTGCTTTCTTGTTTTTTTGAATGTTATATATGTATCATGAGTGATATTTAAATTAAAAACTTTTCCCACTAAAATAGTTCTATCCATATCATGAGACAAAAGTAATTATTCTAAAAGAAAAGTTTTGTAATAAAATGTGGAATCTCTTGTAGTAAATTTACTACAAAAGACATTTTAAAAACAACAATGAAAGTTTCATAGATTAATACGAGTTGTTCTTCATCTATGTATTGTATTTGCAGCCCTTATCATTATTGTATCCATTTATTTGATTAGACAATGTTTAGTTTAGAATTCTGTGTAGGTTATGTATATTGTATATAGCTGCTAAACAAATCATTAGATTAAGGAGGCTATTACAATTAAAAACAGTGAATGTTGATGAAGCTTTGTTCTGTAAAATAAAAAAAAACAGTATTCTTGCTTTCTGCAATATTGACAGATATTCAACAAAAAAACAATGAAAAGGAGTTTTTATCTGGCTTTTTCCTATAACATATACAAAGTTCATTGCAAAAACAGTTGATATTTCCAGCAAAAAACAGTATATTTGTTATTGTTAAAATGAGGTGGTGTTTTTTTACCTGTATTTTTGCTAGACACAACTCGATGTAGAGCCCAATCTAGTAAGCTATTCAAATCTTCACACCACCCATCAAGTGCTCACCTAAATAAATAAAGAAAAGACTATGACCAAAGAGATGAAGTATCGTGCCTACACGTTACACAATTATAAAGAACTACCGCAAATAAAATATTTATCTCCACAAGATATTGAAGCAATTGAAGTTGTTGGAAGAGTGTTGCCATTTAAAGCAAACAACTATGTTGTGGAGCAGTTGATTGATTGGAACAACATCCCTAATGACCCAATATTTACCCTCACCTTCCCTCGTAAAGAGATGCTATCGGAGGAATACTACAATCAAGTGTTAAACATGCTTGACAGCGACCCCAACGACCCTGCTTATAAAGAGACAATAGACACAATACGCCGAACGCTTAACCCCAACCCTGCTGGCCAAGAGCACAACATACCTACCCTTGAAGGGGAAAGTTTGGATGGCATGCAACACAAATATAGAGAAACAGTATTGTTCTTTCCCAGCCAAGGGCAAACATGTCATGCCTATTGTACCTTCTGTTTTAGATGGCCACAATTTTCAGGCATGAACGACTTGAAGTTTGCAATGAAAGAGGCAGATTTACTGCACGAATACTTGCGCCAACACAAAGAAGTAACTGATGTGCTCTTCACTGGAGGAGACCCACTTACAACTACAAGTAGAGTATTATCAACCTATATTGAGCCATTGCTCACCGAAGAGTTTGATCACATTCGCAACATTAGAATAGGCTCTAAAGCCCTTTCCTATTGGCCCTATCGTTTTCTTACCGATAATGATGCCGATAACCTAATTGAGCTTTTTACAAAAGTGAGACAAGCAGGTAAGAACCTTGCATTTCAAGCACATTTCAACCATCCAACAGAACTTTCAACCGACGTAGTAAAAGAGGCCATTGAGCGTATCAAAAGCACTGGTGCACAAATACGTACACAATCGCCACTATTAGACAAAATAAATAACAGCCCCGAAATATGGGCAGAGATGTGGCAAAAACAAGTTGACCTTGGTTGCATTCCTTACTATATGTTTATTGCACGTGACACTGGTTCTAAAGCATTTTTTGAAGTGCCACTTGTCGACGCTTGGGAACTATTTAGCAAAGCATACTCTAGCGTTAGTGGTATATGCCGCACAGTGAGAGGACCCAGCATGAGTGCCTACCCAGGCAAAGTAGCAGTAAGGGGTGTGAGAGAAATAAAAGGAGAGAAAATGTTCATTCTCAACTTCCTACAGTGTCGCAACCCCGATCTTGTGGGAATACCATTCTTTGCAAAGTTTGATGCAGAAGCCACTTGGCTTGATCAATTGAAACCTGCATTTGGCGAGGAGAAGTTTTTCTACGAAAAAGATAACCTTCTAGGCGAAGGCACCGATAATAAAGAGATATGGGGATTGGCATAGAATAGCAATGTAGATATTAAATTAAGCACTCTATGCAAGCTACAAAAAGCTTGTTGGAGTGCTTTTTTTATTGGTGCAGCAACATTCTTCAAAACTTGATATTTTATAGATTCTGCACTAAATTTGAAATAAATTGTTAACTTTGAGTTTTCAATTTAATAAGAGTAATAATTCATTGAACAATGTCAAATAGGTATTCAACTCTGTATTAACACAAAGAATTTGACAATTAAAAATTCGCTTATATGACGGAAAATAAAAAGAAACTCTCATCAATTCTTAAAACGATTGCACAAGATCGAGACAGAACAAATATTCTGCGCAATGGAGAACAAAAACTAATAGCTCATTTAGTTCAAAGAGTGCCTAGCTGGCTCACATCCGATGGACTTTCCTATATTGGTCTATTTGGGAATTTGTTTGTTGCTGTGTGTCTTGCACTGGCAGGTTTTCTTGGTCAACCCATATATCTACTTATTAGTTTACCAGGATTTATTATCAATTGGTATGGTGACTCACTTGACGGTCGACTAGCCTACTATCGCAAAATTCCGCGCAAGTGGTATGGCTTTAGCCTTGATATAACAATCGACTGGATAGGACTTGCAATGATTGGGCTAGGATTTTTATTGTATGCCGAAGATCATTGGAAATGGCTTGGTTACGTATTTGTTGTGCTTTATGGATGGGAAATGGTGACAGCACAGTTAAGATATAAAGTAACAGGCAAATACTCAATCGACTCGGGCATTTTTGGTCCGACAGAGTTGCGTATTATATTAATGGCAATCATTACAGCTGAATATTTCTTCAAAGGCTCTATCTACTACTTAGTTATAGCAGCGTGTGCTATCCTTATAATTACCAATCTTACAGATGCTAGAAACTTGCTGAAAGCTGCAGATGAAAGAGATGAAAAAGAGAAAGCTGCAAAAAGAGAAGAAGAGGAGAATAAAAAACTTAACACCCTGAAAACCAAAGAGAAATAAACTGCAAATCATTTGTAGCAACGTATATAAAAAGACCACCTAGTAAATAGGCGGTCTTTTTTATGTTTAGCAATATATATATCTTATTCATTTACAACTGAGTTGCTATTTTGAAGCTTCACTCTATTTCTTTATCATCTTCTGCAAAAAGATATTGCTCGGCATTGTTATTTTCCTGTCATCTTTTGTTTTTATGGTAACAAAAAAAATACCGATATCATTTAAAACCCCTTCTATTTCGTAATCCTTCTCCATTATAGTTAAAGAATCGCCTATTCTAATAGGGTGACTAAAAAATATAATCAATGTAGAAGTAATGTTTGATATAAGCGACCATTGTGCAAAAAAAGCAACCCCCAAAATTGTTAATGTAGTAGAGAGAAATACCACCAAATCGGATTGTTTAATTCCCCAAATCAACATTAGTACAACAAATACTAATATCCCCAACAGTGCATTTGATATTTTGTTGGTGATTCTTATTCTCCCCGTTTGATAATTAAATCTAAGCCCTACATTTCTAATAAGCCTTTTGGTGAAAACCTTAGTGGCTAAAAAAATAACAAACAAAATAACTGTCTTTATTATTTGCAGTGTATATATACCCATGTTTTATAATTTTTATTGATAACAAGCTTCTGTAATTAGTTCATACAATAAAGATACAACAAATCTGAATAGTACAAATCCATTAAACAACTAATAAAAATAAACGCAGTCGCATTTGATCTGCGACTGCGTTCTATATTAGCGAGATAGAAAATTGATAGCATCACCTCTCTTGCTATCTCTTCAATACATCTTGAATGTCTGTTAACTTCTCGAACATTGCTTTTGCAAATGGACACAATGGTAATATTTTAATATTTCTCTCCCTTGCCATTTCTACTATTTTATACAACAGCTGTTTACCAACTCCTTTACCTTTAAATGAAGAATCTACTTCTGTATGGTCTATGATTATAAAATGGGCAGAAGCTATAGAGTAGGTCATCTTACCCGCTATCTCTTCATTTTCTTTTGCAACTGCAAAGCCTTTTGTTTGGTCTTCTATTATTTTTATTTCCATTCTTTTTATATTTAAAACTGGTTTTACTCAGTCAATTACATGCCCATTGGCACTTCCATCAAAAGCACACGTGCATTTTCTGATGCCTTTACATTAATAGCGTTGGTGTCCCAAACACCCATGCCGTCTCTTCGTGAAAGTTTCTCTCCATCTATCTCCACCTCTCCTTCTAGAATAAAGGCATATACGCCATTTCCTTCTTTCTTAATTGTATATTTATCCGAAACCCCTTTATCGAATTTGCCTAAATGAAACCAAGCATCTTGATGCACCCAAACACCTTGCTCTCCTTCGTTGGGAGAAACAATTTGATAAAACTCATTCTTTTTTGCAATATCTTTCAACGATATTTGGTCGTATCGGGGAGTTACATTTTTCTTGTTTGGAAACACCCAAATCTGAAGAAACTTCACCTCTTTGTCTTTGTTCTTATTATATTCAGAATGCGTAATACCAGTACCAGCGCTCATTACCTGCACATCGCCTTCTTTTATTACGGCTACATTTCCCATGCTATCTTTGTGCTCTAAATCTCCCTCCAGTGGAATAGATACAATCTCCATATTATCGTGTGGATGAGTTCCAAAGCCCATTCCGGCTTCTACTGTATCGTCGTTTAGCACTCGAAGCATACCAAAGTTCATTCTTTCTCTATCATAGTAGTTAGCAAAACTAAATGTGTGATGCGAATTTAACCAACCATGATTTGCGTGTCCTCTTGTTTCTGCTCTGTGTATTATTGTTTTCATAACTCTTATTTTTTTATTTAATAAATAATTAAACTTACTTTTGCTGAGCCTCTCTTTAGGCTCACACTTTTTGTTTTAAAAGTATAGTGCAAAGATACAGCAGACCAGAACAGTGTGAAATATGAAAAAAGGGAGTAAGCTTATAAAAAACCGACATTCTGAGAATACAGCTCATTTTTCTTGAAGTTTGAGGGTGACAACTGGGTATGTTTCTTAAAAAACGCACTAAAGTTGGCAGGTTCATTAAAACCCAACTCATAAGCAATTTCTTTGCTAGTTAAAGCTGTAAAGTAGAGCAATCTTTTAGCCTCTATTATTATCCTCGACTGAATGTACTCTTTTGCAGTTGTGCCAATTTTAGCTTTCACAGTGCGGTTCAAGTGGTCGGGTGTAATATAAAGCTCTTGGGCATAGAAGGTGGTAGAGTGCTCTTTTTTATAGTTTTTGTCAACAGATTTTTTAAATGCCCTAATCAGGTTGTCTCCAGTAGTATCTACATCCATCTCAATTGGGTTTATACTACAGATGTTGTTACACTCTATAAGCAAAAGCTTCAAGAAGGCACCAATAGAAAAGCACCTCATATTTTCGTTGCTATAGTATAGGTCGAAAATTTGATTGGCAAAATTGTCTATAGTATCAAACTGCTTGTTGGTGAGGCGCAATGGTGAACTCTGTCCATAGTTTTGAAAGAGATTTAAGCTATCGATAAACGACAATGGAATGGAGTTCTCTACTAAGAACTGATTTGAAAAAGTCATTGCAAAACCAACGGACTTCTCTTTTTCTATCACTTGATGCACCTGCCCTGGAGCGACAAAAAACACCTGTTGGTTTTGCAGCTTATAAGTATTGAAGTCAATTTTATGTAGTCCATTTGCTTTCTTAACAATCAATATCGTATAGTAGCTGTGGCGGTGTGGCTCGTCGGGTTGTCCGTTTTGCTCTTAGTAAATATCCTCCATCTTGAATATTCCAAAACTCACGCTTCCCTCTTCAGAATAGACTTTTTGATACGTTTTCACATCCTCCATTTACAATTACTTATTAGCTTTTGATTTATCTAATAATACAAACTAACCATGCAGCCTTCGATGATTATGCCCTACTCCCAATTCAACAATCGTCTTTGCCCCTCTAGTTTTCTTATTTCTGTGGCATCTTGGCTCACCTCCATCACACCTTTATACTCGCCATCATCGTTGCGTAGAGCAAAATACTGAATAAGTATGAAACGACCTTTCAACTCAATCCAGAAGATGGCTGTATCTCTTTCGCCTTTTCTAAATGTTTCTACTATCTCCTCTACTATATGCACACTTTCGGGTGGATGACAGTTGTTTACACTACGACCAACAATAGCTGGAGAACGTGGAAAGAAGCGCTCTTTGGGTTTATTAAAAAAGAGCACCCTATCGTTTTCGTCAACTACCGTAATATCAACAGGTAGGTGATTAAACACAAGTAACACTTGCTCTAGCGTCATCCTTCCGGTTTCGGCAACAAACATACCTGGCACCATTAAATCATCCTTGCCTGTTTGCTCTTTAATGCTTTCATCCTCGGGCTTTTCGGGAGTTTCTATAAATGGAAAGGGATACTCAAAACTTTGCAGATGCATTTCGTGCCAATTCTCATCGCTCACTGTTTCAGTAGCAACAGGAAAAATAATTATATCCTCCTTCTGAATCATTCTAAAAACCAAAGAGTAGTATTTTCCCAAAAGGGGATTAAAGTCGCTCCACTCTGTAGATGGGTCTTCCAATAGAGCAATAACCTCTTTCAATGTTCTTCTGATATCATCGTGTAGCGACCACATCACCTTTAGTGGACGATAACTTTCCCAAATTTCTTCAAGATAAGGAAACAAGATGTTTTCTTTTTTGATATAGTGATAGTCGAACGGTTTAAACTCAACAAATCGTGGAAGCAACTCCTGCTTCATCTCCTGAAAATGAGAGGCTTCACGTCCGTTGTAACCTCTCAGTATTTTTTTAATCTGATTCAGTTTAAATTTGAAAGCTTCGTTCTCCAACATTAGGTAGTACAAAAAAGTACCTTCTTTGGGTTTCTCCCACTCATAGCTTTCTAGTCCTTTTGTGAAAACATTGATTATTTTTTCAACATCTTTTTTTATCATTTCCGGAGAGATGCCCATCTGCACCTGCTTGTCTTCAAGGGCAAGCATATCGTGAGGCGTCACATTGTCAATAGCTTCTTGATATTTTTCAATTAGCATCTTGCCATTCTCGCCATTCATTATGCCCATTGAAAATGCCAATAGGTCTTGAACACGTTTATCAGAATTGTCTTTACTGCTACTCATAGTTATCAGGGTTTATTATCTAGTTATATCTTTTATTCGTTGTTATATAAACAGCTATTTGAGCTTAGTTGTTTTTTTAATTTCTTACAGTATGCATTTTATCAACTCAGCAACTCAACTGCTCAATCACAAATTGCTGTATATCTCTTTCAACTGCTCCAAATCATCAAAATGCACCTTATCAATCTCTCTAAAAGGGTTTGCTGCATTCCACATACCCGCATAAGGATATACCCAATTGAAGCTGAGAATATCTTTTAGGTCAACCGAGATAAGAAAGAAGTTGGTATAGATATTCTCATTCTGATTTCCATTTATCGTCGAAGGACCCCTGTTAAACTCAATCTCCTTCTTAAAATCATCATCCGATTGTAAGGGAAATATATGATCAACAACCTCTTGATCGGTACATTCTACCCAAAAAGAGTCTTTTTCATTATTTATCCAACTCTTGCGCCAAATTAATCTTGTAATCATTACCTTCTGCTTTTCATGGTTTGCAACTCTCTTTCTATTGATAGGCACTGCTTATCTCATCCCAATATTTGCGGTACAACTCATTCACAATTTCAATGCAACTGCCCTGCTCATTGGTTGGATATACCTTTTGCTCCGTATTCCACGCATCTTCAAACGGGTAGTAGTTTATGCTCTCTGTTTGCTCTCCTTTTAGCTCTGCCGTTAGTTTAGAGATAAACATTTCCCATCTTGGCAGGTAGAAATCGGCAAGCAAACCACCCCACTCTCTATGCGCATAGTCGTGCAAATCAGAGTCTTGAAAACTCCAAGTAGTTATTTGCACCCTTGCATTGTACTCAAACAGCTCTCGTTCGGCATCGTTTGTAGCCCTCAACTTTGCAGCCTCCAACCAATGACCCAGCATAGCAAATCGCATTGAACAATCTATATTTCTGTGTCTTTTATGAACAGTCATTTATCTTTTTATTTAAAAACAACACCTAGAAATTCTATTCTGTAACCCTTACTCCCTTTACTCGCAAAGACTTTCTATTACTGCATATATTATATTGGCAGCCAATCGAGCAGTACGCTTATCATCGTCAAGTGGCGGAGACACCTCAGCAATATCGAAGCCAACTACTTTTTTAGACTTCAATATCTCTTTAGTATATCTAAGCACATCACTGGGCTTCAAACCAAAAGGTTGTACTGCCGATACCCCTGGAGCAGACGACGAACTAAACACATCTCCACAAACCGTTAAATAGATATAGTCGTTCTCGTTAACAAACATTCTTATCTTGGCTGAAATAGTTTCAGGGTCAGACTCAATAAACTCTCTTGCAAGCACATATTTGGCTCCAAGCGAGTCGGCTTTATTGAAAAGGCTTCTGGTATTGCCCGAGGTCTGAATTCCTACACAAAAGTAGTTGAATGCTTGATTGTCTCTAGCACAATCGTCTGCAATTTGCGCAAACATTGTTCCCGACGATGGTTCAACGTCATAGGGTCTGAGATCGAAATGCGCATCAAAGTTTATAATCCCTATTTTAGGCCTGTCGGTCTTCTTTTTTAGATGATTGGCAATACCATTATAATGACCATACGACACATCGTGACTACCACCCAAAACAATTGGAAACAGGTTGTTGTCTAATATATTTTCAACCGCAATTGCCAGTTGCTCCTGTGTCTCCTCCAAGTTTCTATCTACACAATACAAATTGCCTGCATCGTACATTGCCGTTTGGTCGCAAAATGGTATTGGCAGGCTTGCAAACTTATTTCTGATATCGACAGGACCATGTTTTGCACCCAATCTGCCAGAGTTTCTTCTAATACCTTCATCGCTAGCATAACCCAGAAAACAGATGTTGAATTTCGAAGGGTCTACCTCCAAGTCCTTCAAATCTTTTAGATCTAACAGCTTAATTATCTGATGCATTCTAAACGAGTCGATGTCATATAGGTCATCAACTCTTCCTGTCCAGAAGTCAGTATCGGTGGGTTTATAATTTTTCAAGTACATAAAATCAATCTTTTTATATTTGTAATAACCTTTTTTCTTCCCACAAAGATACTAAATTTGGAAATAGTAAATAAATATAAGTCTCTCCCTTATGCTTATACTGTCTTATACTTTTCGTCAAATTTGTATATTGCATCTATAAATTCACCTATCAGGCTGACAATCATATAGTCAAACATTACATACAGTAATGTTTGCTTCAATAAGCTACAGCAATTTACTTTTGCTTTGGATGCAATTGTACGATAGTAGTAAGCAAACAACACACGTTATGAACCACCCCGTCCCTTCCCTTTCTTCTTCAACGCCTTCATCAAATCTTTCTTATCGATAGGTTGCTCTTTACTCTTTTTTTGTCGAGAAGCACTGCTTGGCTTTACATTAGATGTATTCTGGCTTATAGTTGTAGTAGATTTAGTCTCCTTTTTAGCTTCTGGTGCAGATTTTGCCAACAAATTATCATTGGAATCCACTTTCTTTTCAATGGTCTCCTGTTTAGCCTCTTCTTTTTTTCTAGCCCTACGCTTATTGGTAGCAATGCGCGTTTTTATTCTTTTCGAATTGGCTGTCAGGTACACATTTAACTCATTGATAAGTTGCGAGTAATCGACATCTTTATAACTTTTTTGATTGGTGATAATCTTATCAAAAAATAGACGTAACACCCAAAGCGCATCTCTTCTAACAATACTAAAATTCTTGCGAGAGTTATTCTTTAAATCATCTCTTCTTGTTTCGTCAAGCTCCAAATACCTGGTCTGTGTTTTCCTCAACTCGGCTATTTGAGGCTCCAAACCTAAGGATACAAAAGCATCCCTTATATAATTATCCTCTTCTGACTTAACTTTTAAAAGAAACATATTCAAATTATAGTCAGCATAGCTACGTCCGTGCTGCCCAAAATAGGTGAGGTGTTTTTGGGTCTCTCGCCTTGCCACAACTGCCATATATTGCATCTTTTCGTCATCAATATTTAGCATGGCTTTAACCTGTGCATTGATAAGTGATGCATACATTAATCGTTTTTTATGAAGTCGTGCCAACTCGGCTGTTAAGGGATGTTCTCCGAGAGGAGCAGCAAGTATTTTAACAACAGGCTTTTGCATCAACAAAACATCGTGCATGCTTTGCAAGTGCAATGTTTCTAAATTGTGTTTTTCTAAAACCTCAAGCACATTGTCTAACAATATAACAATCTCTACATTACGCAGCTTTGATAAAGGTATTTTTTTTAGTTTTATCATGATGTTAGTTATTTAAAAAAAGCAGTTGATTACAACTAGGTACAAATGTAATAAATTCACACCTATTCACACAACATTTATTAAACACTTATCAACAATATACGGAGTGTGAAACAAAAACAGTATGCTCTTTACCATTGTCAACCCAAAAAAGTTGAGCTTCTTAGTTGCTTTGCACTAAACTTGCTGGCTGAAAGCCTGTGTGCAGCATTTCCTCTTATTTTTATCAGCGAAATGATAAAATACTATCTTACTTCCTTCATTCCATTGCAGTGTGAAGAAAAAAGCTCTGTTTTTGTTTGTTCTCCTACTCTTTCTAAAACAATTCCCGTTTAAACCCCTCTTTCACAAGATAGATTGAGAAAATGTGGCTAAATTGCAACTTTCTTTAAACAAAGCCGACAGTACTACATGTGATTTTCTCTATTGTCGACAAAAGAAGACAGAAATGAGATGTGTTTGCACAATTCTATGCGTAGGATTGAAGAAATGGACTAGATGTATTGCGTGTTAGATAGTGGACTGGAGAAACAAGATAAGTTCATTCGCATACAACTATAATAATTGATTAAATCAATATGGAAGCATCTTAGATTGCATTGTAGATTGGCAAAACAGAATAAATCTACAACAGAACAACTGTTGACAATGAAGATAAAGGTATCTTCTATCTTATCTAGGTATCTGTTTAATTAAATTACACTTCATCTATCTCATCTGACAGTAAGAAACAGCTAATATCTTGTAGTTGTATCTCTACCTACTGAGTGAATTAAAAAATTACACTGAAAAGGACTTAATCTTTCTCTTTTTCAATAGTTATAATAGTAAAGAGAAATAGAAAGGAAGTTTTCAGTAAAGTCTAATAGTTTACCTTTTTATAAAAGTAATTTTTAGTAAAAACTTACACTTAAGACTTCATAAGAAGATAATTTTCTTAGGTATAAATATTTAATACTAAGTAAAAAAGATATTTCTCTTTATTCTTAAATGTTTGCTCTGTTAAAAATGTAATTTTTAAATACTTCTGATAGTTTGTATTAGCATCAAAGTATTTTCTACTAGCTTTTATACTTAATACGTTTTAAAAAAGTCTTTTTCAGATAGTCTTAAATTTACAATCTTTTAAAAAACCAAGATACCGATAAAGGAGCACAGTAATTCTTTGATACTACACCTTGTATTGTATCAAAGATAGTGCAAATAAGCTTTTCACACAATATTTTAAGATAGAGAAGCGTATAGAATTATAATACTTGGATGCTTTTATGATAGATTTGATGTAAACATTCAAAACACGCATATATTTTAGACCTAACTCTCATTGTTTAAGTAATTCATCAACGAATTAGATATAGGTATAAATAGATTAGCATCATACTACAACAAAAATAAGATAGATTGAGCATCGTTTGTACAATACAACAGACTGTTTTGGATAGAAGTAGGAGTGTTTGGGCAAAAAACCTGGTTGAATTGAGCATTCTAAGTGGGGAAAAGCAATTCTATGTGGTGAATTGTCTGATAACAGAGCATTTTTCATATCTACTCACTATTTCTATCAATAAGAACAAGGAAACAAACATCAAACATATAAGATTGAAGAAACATGAGCAGTATGTGGGAGAAAAATAGTTGTAAGATTCAAAACTGTCAAAATTTTATTGTCCTATTTGTAGAGAGATGGGATTGAACTGCGAAAAGAGTGCTGCACCAATTGAATGAATTGAAACATAAACGAAATTGCAAGAGTAAAAACTAAATGGTTCATAATTATAACAAAAATGATAAACCCATCTGTTTTCAATCAAAATAGAGTATAACTAAATCATTTAGATGCGACGAAAAGAAAAACATGAGAAAAGAACCTCCTATTGTTTGCCAAATTATGAAATAAATTTGTAAATTTGTTGTTAATGAAAATCTAATTAATTGTATCATAAAACTTAAACACAAATGACAAAAGCTATCTTTAAATTACCACCAATCAAAAACGAACCCTTAAAAACATACGCTCCGGGCTCGCCTGAAAGACAAGAACTAAAAGACAAAATAGCAGAGCTTAGAAAAGGAGGCTTAGACCTACCTATGATAATAGACGGCAAGGAAGTGCGCACAGGCAATTTGCTCGATATACGTCCTCCGCACGATCACCAACACCTGCTTGGTCATTATCACCAAGGTGGCAAAGAGCATGTACAAATGGCTATCGAAGCTGCACTAAAAGCAAAACCTGCTTGGGAATGCATGAGCTGGGAGAGCAGAGCGGCTATTTTCTTAAAAGCTGCCGATTTGATGTCAGGTCCATATCGCCAATCATTGAATGCTGTAACCATGCTAGGGCAAGGCAAAAATGTGTACCAATCTGAGATTGATGCTGTGGGTGAGTTGATAGACTTCTATCGCTACAATGTGAAAAACATGTACGATTTGTATGCTATGCAACCCAACTCGTCAGACGGTATATGGAACAGAATGGTGTGGCGTCCATTGGAAGGTTTTATCTTTGCATTGACTCCATTTAACTTTACAGCTATTGCTGGCAACCTTGGTGGTGCACCTGCATTGATGGGCAACACTGTGGTTTGGAAACCTTCTAAAACTGCAGTTTATGCTGCACATCTAGTGATGACAATATTACAAGAGGCTGGTCTGCCCGACGGAGTGATGAACTTGGTATATGTATCTGGACCCGATGCTTCTGAAGTAGTATTGAACGATGAAAACTTTGCAGGTATTCACTTTACAGGTTCAACACGTGTATTTGATGGTATGTGGGAGAAGATTGCTAAGAATGTACCTAAATATAAATCTTATCCACGCATTGTGGGTGAAACCGGTGGTAAAGACTATGTGTTTGCTGATGCTACAGCTAATGCTAAACAGGTAGCTACTGCACTCATTCGCGGGTCGTTTGAATATCAAGGACAAAAATGTTCGGCAGCATCGCGTGCATACATCCCAGAGAGCCTATGGCCCGAGGTGAAAAAATTTATGGAAGCAGACCTCAGCAAAATAACTGTAGGCGGTGTAGAGGATTTCTCTAACTTTGTGAATGCTGTAATTGACGAGGACTCTTTCGATAAATTGGCTAAATATATTGATGATGCAAAAGCATCTCCCAATGCAGAGGTTATAATGGGTGGAAGCTACGACAAATCGGTTGGTTACTTTATCGACCCAACTGTTATATTGGCTAAGAAACCTGATTATATTACAATGCAAGAGGAGCTATTTGGTCCAGTATTAACTGTATATGTATATGAAGATGACAAGATTGAGGAGACGCTAGACGTGCTCGACAACACATCGCCTTATGCACTTACTGGAGCTATCTTCTCTGCACGGAGAGACAGGATAGAGCACTATACTAATAGATTGACTCACACTGCTGGAAACTTCTACATCAACGACAAACCAACTGGTGCTGTAGTTGACCAACAACCATTTGGTGGTGGTCGTCGCTCTGGAACTAACGACAAGGCTGGCTCTATCTTTAATATGCTACGCTGGGTATCGCCACAGTGTATTAAAGAGACTTTTGTGCCGGCTACGGATTATATGTATCCTAATTTCTTGGAAGAATAAGGGAGGAAATTAAAAGTTAATAGTTAAAAATTAAAAGCGACCAGATAAATATCAAATGGTCGCTTTTACTTTTATGTTCTTGCAGTTTTCCTGCTCGCACGAGTTTGCAACACGTGCGTACCAAGAAGAGACACGCTTTACAAAAGCGCACAAGCACACAGTATGCTCGTCATGGTGAGTACAAAAGCCCACAAAAACAATTTCTTAAGAGGAATAAGGGCGTTAGAATAAAATAATTGATTAATTTTGAAACGAGGTTGATATTTTGAATATCCTCCTCGTTCCTTTGTTTTCTAGCATAATAATAATAATAATAATTAAACAACCCTATTACAGTATATGCCAATAATAACAATAGAGCGCCCATACGAATCGCATAATCAGAAAAAGAGGATAGATGTATATATCAACAACGCAAAGGTGGGCAATGTTGGTGTTGATGAAACTGTGCACTTTGAGGTAGATGAGGGAAAGCATTCACTGATGCTAAAAGATCAGTGGCCATACGCAAACACCTCAATTAAGGTTGATGTGAGCAACAACAAAGGGAAACATTTTAAAATGACAACCTCGAAATGGCACAATTGGATGGTTATTATTGGCATATTAATCATATCATTTAGCTCCTCTCTGATAGCAAAGGCTTTTAACATAACATCATTCTCGAGCCATTTTCTTCTAGTTTATTCTCCCCTGATTATAGTTGGAGGATTTATTATAATCCTTATATCAAAAACAAAGAAACACTTAAAACTGGAAGAGATACCCCCTAGAGAATAAGAATGGAAACTCAGCTCATACAACTTTGCAACTCGTGTGTACCGTAAAGACACACGCTTTACAAAAGCACGCGAGCTCAAGCAATCCACAAAACATTAAAACATATTGACTTGTTATGTCAGTATATAAATAGATAAGAATGACAAAAATAAACATCGCAATAGACGGCGTATCATCAAGCGGCAAAAGCACAATGGCAAAAGATTTGGCAAAAACAATTGGCTATATCTATATCGACAGCGGTGCAATGTATAGAGCAGTAACGCTATACTGTCTGCAAAACAACCTCATAAATGATGACAACACCATAGACGAAGAAAAACTGCGAGAGCAACTACCCAACATACAGATAGCCTTTGAGCTAAATGCCGAAACTGGCAAACCAGATACTTACTTGAACGGACAGAATGTGGAGGCGGAAATTAGGGGCATGGAGGTTTCATCACTTGTGAGTCCTGTAAGCGCTATTGGATTTGTGCGCAAAGAGATGGTGAAACAACAACAAGCTATGAGCCTAAAAAAGGGCGTGGTGATGGATGGAAGGGACATTGGCACGGTTGTATTCCCCAATGCTGAATTGAAAATATTTGTAACCGCATCACCAGAGTTAAGAGCAAAACGCAGGGTGGATGAGTTGCGCATGAGAGGAAACAACGATATCACTTATGAAGAGGTGCTTGAGAATATAAAATATCGCGACCACCACGATAAAAACCGAAAAGAGAGCCCACTGCGTAAGGCAGACGATGCAATAGAGCTAGACAACTCGACCATCAACATCGAGCAGCAGTTGCAATGGGCAATCGATATGTATCACAAAACGATAGGAGAAAAGAATGGCTAAAGTAGAGATAGACAAGAAGTCGGGGTATTGCTTTGGGGTGACTAGGGCAATAAAAAAAGCAGAAGAGGAGCTTAAAAAAGGTACTCCTCTATATTGCTTAGGATATATTGTGCACAACGCCCTTGAAGTGGAGCGGTTGACTAAATTGGGCTTAATAACCATAGACATGGAGCAGTTTAAGCAGCTTAAAAATGCACGTGTGCTACTTCGTGCACATGGAGAGCCACCAAGCACCTACGAAATAGCTAAACAAAACAACATTGAACTCATAGACGCATCTTGTCCGGTGGTGCTTACTTTGCAAAACAGGATAAAGAAAAAAGATAAGGAGACAAACAATAGCACACAAACAGTGATATATGGCAAAAAGGGACATGCCGAGGTGGTAGGTCTAGTAGGGCAGACCAATGACAGAGCCATTGTAATAGAAGATATAGATGAGCTGGACAAACTAGACTATACAAAAGACATTCACCTATTTTCGCAAACGACCAAACCACTCGATGGGTTTAGAGAGATATCCACAGAGATAGAAAGTAGAATGCAGAAAAGTGCCCAATTTAAATCGTACGATACCATCTGTAGGCAAGTATCGAACCGAGTTCCTAATCTGCAAGAATTTGCAAAGAAACACGACATTGTGTTTTTTGTTGCAGGCAAAAAAAGCTCAAACGGGAAAGTGCTGTTTGAGGTGTGCAAAAAAAGCAATCCCAACTCATACTTTATATCAAATCCAAAGGAAGTTGATATATCTTTGGTAAAAGAGAACATGAGCATAGGAATTTGCGGAGCAACATCTACACCCAAATGGCAAATGGAAGAGGTGGAGAAAATCATAAAATCTTCGAAACCTAACTTATACTTAGACAATTCGGAAACATTTTAAAAATTGTTATCAATCTTTGTCGGTTTATTTTTTTATCTTTGCAGTTCAAAAATCTTTTAGAACTCAAATATAAAATCATATATGTCTCAATCTGTCAAATGTATAGGCATCCTCACATCGGGAGGCGATGCTCCAGGTATGAATGCAGCCATCAGGGCAGTTACACGTACAGCCATCTACAACAATATAGAGGTAAAAGCCATCTATAGAGGATTTAGAGGATTAGTTTCGGGTGATATTGTTCCATTTCAAACAAATTGCGTAAGTAACATTATACAACGAGGTGGTACGGTGCTCAAATCGGCACGTTGCGATGAGTTTATGAATGCAGAAGGTCGCAAAAAAGCTGCTGACAACCTTGCCAAACACAACATTGACGCCTTGGTGGTAATTGGTGGTGATGGCACACTCACTGGTGCTTCGGTACTAGCAAGTGAAAATCCAAATCTATCTATTGTTGGTATTCCAGCAACAATAGACAACGATTTGAACGGAACCGATGTAACCCTTGGATACAACACAGCGCTTAACACTATTGTAGAGGCTGTAGATAAAATACGCGATACGGCAAGCTCACACGAAAGATTGTTTTTTATAGAAGTGATGGGGCGCAACTGTGGCGCTTTGGCACTCAACAGTGCAATTGCAGCAGGAGCCGAAGCAGCTATTATACCTGAAATAAGTATTGAGAAAGACCAATTGCATGAATTGATTTCTCAGGGTTTCAGAAAAAGTAAAAACAGTAGTCTTGTATTGGTTGCCGAGAGCGAAATTACAGGAGGAGCACTTAAACTAGCCGAAAGGGTAAAGAAAAGATATCCTGAATACGACGTGAGGGTATCAATATTAGGACACCTGCAAAGAGGTGGCGCACCATCGGCAGACGATCGGATTCTAGCAAGCCGGATGGGTTATGCAGCTATTCAAGCACTATTGGAGAGTCAACGAAATATAATGATTGGTGTAAAAAACGAAGAGATAGTATATGTACCATTCTCTAAAGCAATAAAGAAAATAAAACCAATCAATCCTGATTTAGTCAACTTATTAAATGTACTTTCTACATAATAGCCACATGGCATTGTAGATTGACACTTTTTTTATATCTTAGATGCAAATTTTTATAACAACTTAAATAACTTATTTTATGGACATTACACACATAGAACACATCGGAATTGCAGTACGCAACATTGAAGAACAACTACCTTACTACGAAGATGTTCTAGGATTGAAATGCTACAACATTGAAACTGTAGAAGATCAAAAAGTAAAAACAGCTTTTTTCAAAGTTGGACAAACTAAAATTGAACTATTGGAGCCTACAAGCGAAGATAGCACAATAGCTAAGTTTATTGAAAGAAGAGGCGAAGGAGTTCATCACATTGCTTATGCTACAAAGAGCGTAAAAGCTGCACTTAAAAAAGCAGACGAAAAAGGATTACGCTTAATTGACAAAGAGCCACGCAAAGGTGCAGAGGGACTAAACATTGCATTCTTGCATCCAAAATCGACTGGAAGCGTTCTTACAGAATTTTGTGAGCATCCAGAAGAGTAACCATAGATTATTTAGAAAAGAAAAATATTTATAAATCCATAATTAAAACTAATAAAATGAGCAAGCAACTCGAGAAAATAAAACACTTAATTGAGCTTCGCGAAAAAGCTAGACTTGGTGGCGGTGAGCAAAGAATTGAAAAACAACACGCTAAAGGAAAATATACAGCTAGAGAGCGTATCAACATTCTCTTAGACGAAGGAAGCTTCGAGGAATTTGATATGTTTGTTGAACATCGTTCTACCAACTTTGGAATGGACAAGACAAAATTCTTGGGCGACGGCGTTGTAACTGGCTACGGAACTATTGATGGACGCTTGGTGTATGTATTTGCACAAGACTTTACTGTGTTTGGTGGTTCTCTATCCGAAACTCTTGCACAAAAGATTTGCAAGGTAATGGATCAGGCTATGAAAATGGGTGCTCCTGTTATTGGTATCAACGATTCGGGTGGTGCTAGAATTCAAGAAGGTGTAAACTCTTTGGCTGGATATGCTGAGATTTTCCAACGCAATATTCTTGCATCGGGTGTAGTGCCTCAAATATCAGGAATTTTCGGTCCATGTGCCGGTGGAGCTGTTTACTCTCCTGCATTGACCGACTTTACCATTATGACAGAAGGCACTTCTTATATGTTCCTCACAGGTCCTAAAGTAGTAAAAACAGTAACAGGTGAAGATGTAACACAAGAGCAACTAGGTGGTGCACGTGTACACTCAACTAAATCGGGTGTGGCTCACTTTTCGGTAGAGAACGAAGATAAGGGCTTATCTCTTATCCGCAACCTACTTAGCTTTATACCTCAAAACAATTTAGAGGAAACTCCACTTAAGAAAACTAGCGACCCAATCGATAGATTTGAGGACGGACTAAACGACATTGTACCCGATAGCCCAAACAGACCATACAATATGTATGATGTAATAGGTGCTATTATCGACGATGGCGAATTTTTGGAAGTTCATGCAAACTATGCAAAAAACATTATTGTTGGTTTTGCACGTTTCAACGGTCAGTCGGTGGGTATAGTAGCCAATCAACCAAGATTCTTGGCTGGTGTGTTAGATATAGAAGCTTCTCGCAAAGCAGCTCGTTTTGTTCGTTTTTGCGACGCTTTCAATATACCTATAGTAACGCTTGTTGACGTTCCTGGCTTCTTACCTGGCACAGCGCAAGAGTATGGTGGTGTAATTCTGAATGGTGCAAAATTGCTTTACGCTTATGGCGAAGCTACTGTACCAAAAATAACTGTAACACTTAGAAAATCATACGGTGGAGCACACATTGTGATGAGCTGTAAACAACTACGTGGCGATATCAACTATGCGTGGCCAAGTGCAGAGATTGCAGTAATGGGAGCTGACGGAGCTGTTGAAGTATTGTACGGTAGAGAAATTGCTGCACAAGAAACTGACGAGAAAAAAGCAGAAGTTATGCAAGCTAAAAAAGATGAGTATAACGAACTCTTTGCTAATCCTTATAATGCTGCTCGCTATGGCTATATTGATGATGTTATTGAGCCAAGAAATACTCGTTTCCGCATTATACGAGCATTACAACAGTTGCAAACTAAAAAATTGCAAAATCCGGCTAAGAAGCATGACAATATGCCTTTATAATAGAAGAATAATATAAAACATGATAGATAAAATAAAATTATCTACCATTGCACTATTGTTGATTACTTTGATTGGTGGATGCAACAGAAATGTTGAATCATCAGACTTAGTAATCAACGAAGTGGTGGTGGAAAATACAGATGGCTACATAAACGAATTTGGAGAGAGGCACGCTTGGATTGAAATATACAACAATACAACAAGAACATATGACTTGTCAAGTATTTTTATAACCAACGACCTAGAGAATCCAAAAAAGTATGCTGTGCCACGTGGTGATATCAGAACAGCTGTACCCCCACACCAACAAGTAGTTTTTTGGGCAGACAATAAGCCTACGAATGGAACATTTCATTTAAACTTTGAGCTTGACCCCAACGAAGAAAACTACATTGCTTTATTTGAAGCTGATGGTGAAACAATTATTGACAAACTGATAATTCCAGCAGGAATGCTTGCTAATCAAAGTTATGGTTACGAAAACGATGGCATTAAGTTTGATGAGTCGGGGCAACACTTAGCTACAGTATTGAAGCGTGTAACACCCAACAGTAAAAACTTTGTTGAAGGTGAGAATCCTAAAATTTTGGCACTTAAAGAAAACGACCCATGGGGTGGTTTAATGACACTAACCTCTATGTTTGTAGTATTCTCAGGACTTTTCTTGCTCTTTGTTGCTTTCTATATAACTGGAAATATTTCTAGATGGTTTGCAAAACGCAAAGCTATAGAGAGTGGAAAAGCATTGTTAGAAGATGAAGATCATGAGTTGTCAGGCGAGGTATTGGCTGCAATTTCTGCAGCTCTCTATGACATGAACCAAGATGTTCACGATATAGAGTCGGCTATTTTGACAATTGACGAGGTGAAAAGAAAATATTCGCCTTGGAACTCTAAGATATATGGCTTGAGACAAATACCTAAAAAGTAATATCTCATAAGGAGAATCAATAGAAACATAAATAAAAAAGAAAGTATATAATTCATATGAAAGTATTTAAATATAAAATAAACGGATCTCCCTACAGAGTGGTTGTACAACACTCGGATAGCGAATCTGTTGAACTAGAGGTAAACGGCACACCCTATAGGGTAGAGCTAGAACAGAAGGACAAAAAGCCTCTATCACAAATTCAAAGAGTGACCAAGTCAACGTCAGAACCTACAACAAGCACTTCCAAACCTGCAGTAGTACCTAAAGCAAGTACAGGTAGTTCTGTAAAATCACCTCTACCTGGTGTGGTTCTTGAAATTAAGGTGAGTGTTGGCGACACTGTCAAAACTGGTGACGTAATAATGGTATTGGAAGCCATGAAAATGGAAAATAATATTCAGGCAGATGCTGATGGAGTAGTTGCTAAAATATCAGTTGAAAAAGGAGCTTCAATTCTTGAAGGAGCTGAACTAATAGTAATAGAGTAAAAGAAAAGTATATATATGAATATTTTATTATCATTAGCTGAAAATCTTTCAATGTTTTGGGAAAACACAGGGTTTGCTAACACTACTCCCGCCCACTTGGTGATGATAGTGATTGGTATCTTCTTTATTTTCCTAGCAGTGAAATACGAGTATGAACCCCTATTATTAGTTCCAATCGGATTTGGTATCCTTATTGGCAATGTGCCCTTTAATGAACTATCGGGGCTTACTATTGGAATCTATGAAGAGGGATCGGTACTAAACATTCTCTATCAAGGTGTTGTGCAAGGTTGGTATCCTCCCCTCATATTCTTAGGAATTGGGGCTATGACTGACTTTACTGCACTTATATCCAATCCTAAATTGATGCTCGTAGGAGCAGCAGCCCAATTTGGTATATTTGGTGCATACTTCATCTCATTGCAACTGGGTTTTGAACCTAACGAAGCTGGAGCAATCGGTATTATTGGTGGTGCAGACGGACCTACCGCTATTTTCTTAACATCGAGGTTAGCGCCTAATTTCTTGGGTGCAGTTGCAATATCGGCTTATTCATACATGGCTATGATACCCGTAATACAGCCTCCTTTTATGAGATTGCTAACTACTAAGAAAGAGCGAGTAATAAAAATGAGAGCTCCACGTGCGGTATCGCAAACTGAGAAGATTGTTTTCCCAATTGTTGGATTGCTTTTAACAACATTCTTGGTTCCTTCTGGTCTACCTCTTTTAGGTATGCTCTTCTTCGGAAACATATTGAAAGAATCGGGTGTTACCAGACGACTAGCTGAAACAGCTCGTGGACCACTTGTTGATATTGTTACAATTCTTCTAGGGGTTACAGTGGGTGCTTCTACGCAAGCAACTACATTCTTGAAATTTCAATCAATTCAGATATTTGCAATTGGAGCAGTTTCATTTGTAATTGCCACCATTAGTGGGCTTCTATTTGTAAAAATAATGAATCTATTCTTGAAAGACGGAAACAAAATCAATCCACTTATTGGAAGCGCTGGAGTATCGGCAGTTCCAAATTCTGCAAGAATATCACATGTAGTAGGTCAAAGTTACGATCCAAGCAACTATCTATTAATGCACGCTATGGGACCTAACGTAGCAGGTGTTATTGGTTCGGCAGTTGCAGCTGGTATCTTACTTGGATTCTTAGTTTAAGAATAAGATTGTAATATAACCGTAATAACAAAAAACCGCGGACTTTAATTAGTCTGCGGTTTTTTGTATTTAAAAGCAATGACGTGTAAAAGGATGCCTCAATTATACTTATTCTATATATATATATATATGCTTTATTAATAATACACATACTTTTCTCAACATCATCCTTTGAGGTTCCTCTTACCCATAAAAACCCTAATACTAGCGGAATGAATGCACCACTTGTGAGAAAGTCTGAGCCTATCCATGCAATGGTTAAAACAGATCTAATCTGCAAAGCTATAATCAAAGCAACATAAAGAGAGTATTATTGTTTCTAAAAAGCAAGTAGAAAAACTATTATATCTACCTAGAAGATCGAATATCTGCTCCCCACATCAATTTATTGCGAAGGGTTTCAAAGAAAGTATGTCCACGACGTTTCACAACGGGCTGAACATAGTCTGCTTTACATATTTCGAGCACTGTATCTGCACTCAACGTTTGCGACACACCATCTAACGACACAAGGTAGTTGTCGCTCCTACTCTCTATCTCCAATCTAATTTTGCTACTACTATCAACAACCAAAGGTCGTGAGTTTAAACTGTGTGGTGCAATAGCAGTGAGGATGATATTGGGTGCTGTGGGCACCATAATAGGTCCTCCAATACTTAATGAGTATGCGGTAGAGCCTGTGGGCGTTGCTACAACCAACCCGTCGGCTTGATAGGAGGTTAAATACTCGTTGTCTATAAAAGCGTGAATTGTGAGCATTGATGAGGTGTCTTGCTTCAACACAGCTACCTCGTTAAGAGAGTAGTTGGAAAAGTCAACACTAATTTTCGCACCATCTACCGAAGAGTTTACAGCATTAGTTCTGAGAAGCATACGCTCTTCGAGGCGATAATTGTTGTTGAAAATTTCGCTTAAAGTTTCGTCTAGGTCTTCAAACTTTATATCTGCTAAAAACCCAAGTCTTCCTGTGTTTATCCCTAATATAGGTATATTGCTGTGTGCAATTTCTGCAGCAGTTCTAAGAAATGTACCATCGCCCCCAATGCTAAAAGCTATATCGGCCTTTGGAACAGATGTGTGATAAAGATGTATAAAGGGTTCTATTTTTTCTCTCAAGCCAACCGACAGGGTGTTGAAGAAAGCAGTTGGCAAATAAATCTCTATACAATGATCTTTAATCTTTTGACAAATAGCATAAAACTGATTTTCATATCTCTCAGGTTTATTGTTATACAAATTGCCAAATAATACTATCTTCATTCTTAATTAATGTTTTATTCTGTCGTCTGTTTATTAGGTTATTTTTTACTTCATCTCTACTTTCAGGTAAAACGAAACAGCTCTACATGTCTAAATAGTGCATTAGTTCTTTCAGCCTATCTTCGTAGGTGTCGTTCATCTCACCTTCGCGCATAAAGTAGTATACTACTTTGTAACTAAACCGTTCGAAACTTCGAAGTACCGCCGAAATATCAAGTATATCCATTTTTAGAGATACAAGTAAACTTATGCCATCTTGTAGCGGAAGCGTTTCCAGCCTCACAATTCTGGCATTATTATCTTCAACCAAGCGAGCAATCTCAGACAATGTATAATCTTTGATAGCTACATCTAAGATTATCATTGAGTGTTCGTACTCTGCCAACTCTAAAAACTCTTCAGGATTGGTAATAGAAACAAAACTCTTGATCTGTTTTTTAATAAATTCTTTTGATTGCATATGCTTTTTCCTCATTTCTTAATCAGATAAACTACTATCCTACTACAAAGATGTAAAAAAAATTCATTCTTTAAGAGCAACAAAACAACTATTAATATTCACTACTTTTCAATGTGGATAAAAAATTGTGTATCTTTGCACTAAAATTTATCAATAGCACACAGTGCCTTTTTATATAAAAACTATGACCAAATTAAGCGTTAATATAAACAAAGTTGCAACTTTGAGAAACTCGAGAGGAGAAAACCTACCTGATGTATTGAAAGTTGCTGAAGACTGCCAACGTTTTGGAGCAGACGGCATAACCGTGCATCCCAGACCCGATGAGCGTCACATAACAAGAAAAGATGTATTTGACTTACAGTCGAAAATAACTACTGAGTTCAACATCGAGGGATATCCATCGCCAGAGTTTATAGCAATGGTGAAGAGAGTAAAACCACGTCAAGTAACATTTGTGCCCGATGCACCCAACGCACTCACCTCAAACGAAGGATGGGACACCGTTACGCATGAATTATTTTTAACCGAAATTGTTGCAGAAATGCAGGCTGCCGACATTCGTACCTCTCTTTTTATAGAGACCAACGAGGAGAAGATAAAAGCAGCTTCAAGAATTGGTACAGATAGAATTGAACTTTTTACCGGACCCTATGCAGACCAGTATGCAGAGAATAGGGAGGCAGCCATTGCTCCCTATATTGAAGCAGCTAAACTGGCTAAAAGTCTTGGTTTGGGATTAAATGCAGGACACGACTTGAATCTAGAAAACCTAAACTATCTTATAGTATCTATTCCTTGGATAAAAGAGGTGTCTATAGGACATGCGCTTATTTCTGACGCTCTATATATGGGCTTAGAAAAAACAATAAAAGCCTATAAGAATTGTTTAATAGCACTATAGACAGAGAGGAAAAACGAATTAGTTTTTTATCTTTACCTCATTCAAAAACAATTGAACAGATAATACAAAGCGACAGATAGCTATGAATATATTGCAAATTTCTACAGAAGTGCTCGATACCTTACAAAATGTGAGTACTTCCATCGAAAACCAAGCCACTAGTATGAGTGCGTTTGAATTGGCTACCAAAGGTGGTTGGATAATGATTGTATTGCTAATCCTCCTTGCTCTATCAATCTATGTGTTGATTGAGCGCACACTTGTTATTAGAAAAGCAAGACAAGAGGATGCTACCTTTATGAATAGAATTAAAGATTATATTCACGAGGGTAAAGTAGATGCAGCACTTGGCTTATGCAGAAAAACTGATACACCTGCTGCAAGAATGGTTGAAAAGGGAATTAGCCGTATTGGACGCCCTACAACAGATGTAACTAGTGCTGTCGAAAATGTGGGGAATATAGAGATAGCTATTCTTGAAAGAGGACTACCCATTTTGGCTACTACTGCTGCTGGAGCACCTATGATTGGTTTTCTGGGAACGGTAACAGGCATGGTAAAGGCATTTATGAGCATGGCCGGCGAGGGAGCTAATGTGGATGTAACTAGCCTATCGACTGGTATCTACGAAGCACTTGTAACAACCGTTGCAGGACTTGTTGTGGGTATCATTGCTATGTTTGCATACAACTATCTTACTACACTCATCAAAGGAGTTATAAACAAGATGGAGATGCGCATAATGGAATTTATGGATATATTGAACGAACCTGCAGTATAACAAACATATATGGCACTTAAACAAAGACATACAATAGAATCGAACTTTAGCATGGCATCTATGACGGATGTTATATTCCTATTGTTGATTTTCTTTATGATTACTTCCACTATTATTGTGCCAAGTGCAATAAAAGTATTGCTACCACAAGCACAACAGCAGGCTCAAGCAAAACCATTGACACGTGTCACAATTGATGCCGACATGAGGTATTATGTAGCATCGGGTAGCGACACAGAGCAAGAGGTGTCTTTTGATGCTATTACACCCTTCTTAGAAGCATCGTATAGCGAAGACCCTAATATTTTTGTAGCACTTTATGCCGATGAAAGTGTGCCCTATCGAGAGATAGTGAAGATTTTGGATATTGCAAACAAACACAAATTCAAAATGGTGTTGATGACTCGGCCTAAATAGGGGCAACTAATATTTCCTTACCCATACACTAAAACAAAGCATGCAAAAATCGATGATTACAAAAGAAGAAATAACTGGCATGATTGGAACAGCCATCTTTATGGTGCTGCTGATAGTTATTCTTTTGTTCTCTTATTTCGAACTTGCTAGCTCTTCAGACGAGTTGGGCGGTATTCCTGTGATGTTTGGAAATATGGAAGAGGCTGGTGGCTATGAAGAGCCTCCGATGATGGATATAGAACCTCAACCAGTGGAGGAAATAGCTGCTCAAACCAACAGACCTTCGGAAACTCCTTTGATAACACAAGATACTGAAGCATCTATTGCTGTAAAAGCAGAGGAGAGAAAAAAGGAAGAAGAGAGAGAACGACAAGAGCAAGCTCGTCGCGAAGAAGAACGTCGCAGACAGGCAGAGGCTGAAAGAAAGAGACGTGAAGAGGAAGCCCGCAAACAAGCAATTAATCAACAAATGTCTGGTCTGTTTGGTGAAAACGCTAATGCCAATAGAGGCGAATCGGAAGGAAGTGGCACGCAAGGTGTATCCACAGGTAGTTCTGATCAAGGTGCTAAATTTGGTGAAGGAGGTATTGGTTTTAGTTTAGAAGGCAGAGGTGTTGGCAGTGGAGGTTTAGTAAAACCTAACTATACAGTAGATGAAAGTGGAACTGTTGTAGTTGATATTACAGTTGATCCAAATGGTAATGTTATTGGAGCTGAAATTGGTCGTGGCACAAATACAGGTAACACATCCTTGCGACAAGAAGCCATAAAAGCAGCTCGTAATACCAAGTTTAATGCAATACGTACCCTTAACAATCAGCAAGGAACTATTACCTACAAGTTTAATCTCAATTAAAAAAAGTACATAAAACATGAAAAAAGTAATTGTATTATTAGCAGAAGGATTTGAAGAGATAGAAGCTATCTCTATAATAGATATACTACGTAGAGCCGAGATTTCGGTTACTACCGTATCGATAGGAAAAGAGAAAGAAGTGAAAGGTGCTCACAACGTGCCCGTTGTAGCTGACAAACTGTTTGATGATGTAGATTTTGCCAGCTACAATATGCTAGTGCTGCCAGGTGGAATGCCAGGAGCAAAAAACTTGAAAGAGCACGAAGGTGTGAGAAAACAGGTTGAAGCATTTGAAAAAGATAAATACGTGGGAGCTATCTGTGCCGCACCAATGGTATTGGGAAGCATGGGCTTACTGAAGGGTAAACGTGCAACTAGCTATCCAGGCTTTGAAGCAGAACTTATCGAAGCTACTATAACCAATGAAGAGGTTACAGTAGATGGAAATATAGTTACAGGTAAAGGTCCTGCATTTGCTATGAAGTTTACTTTGCAACTTGTAGAAACATTGGTTGGCAAAGCTAAGCGTGATGAAGTGGCAAGTGGTTTGCTTCTATAAAAGAAAATAGTGCAGACTTTATGGTCTACATAAAAAATAGAATAAAGCTGTTTCATTTATTTTGAAACAGCTTTATTGTTCACATATTTAATATAAACCAATAATACCCTTTTAAGAGCCCTCTCAGCAGTTATTTAAGCTGGCAAACATGAAAACGAGCTGATAGGAGTATAGATATGTAAATGAGGGTAGTAATATCAAGATTGTATCGTAATTAGTTGGTTTATACAAAATAACAAAGTATCTTTGCAACCGTTTTTCGAATAATATAATGTCTAACTTTATTAATTACATTTTTAAAATCAACAAATGAGTGACGAACTAAAAACCATTGCTCCCATAGAAGATTTCGATTGGGATGCGTACGCACAAGGGGAAACCTACAACAAAGAAGAAAAAAAGGAATTAACTGAAACCTACGATCAAACGTTAAGTACTATTACTGACAAAGAGGTTGTTATGGGAACAGTTACCGATTTAAACAAGCGCGAAGTACTTGTAAACATCGGTTTTAAATCTGAAGGTGTAATTTCAGTAAACGAATTTCGCTACAATCCAGAACTAAAAGTTGGAGACGAAGTAGAAGTTTATATTGAAAGCCAAGAAGATAGAAATGGGCAATTAATATTATCTCACAAGAAAGCTCGTGCTTCACGTGCGTGGGATCGTGTAAATGCTGCTCTTGAAAACAACGAAATTATTACTGGATATATCAAATGCCGCACAAAAGGTGGTATGATTGTAGATGTATTTGGTATTGAAGCGTTCCTTCCAGGTTCACAAATTGACGTGAAACCAATACGCGATTATGATGTTTTTGTAGACAAAACAATGGAGTTTAAAGTGGTTAAGATTAACCCAGAATACAAAAACGTTGTTGTTTCGCACAAAGCGTTAATTGAAGAGGAACTAGAACAACAGAAAAAAGAAATTATTGCTAAGCTTGAAAAAGGTCAAGTACTTGAAGGTACTGTTAAAAACATTACTTCTTATGGTGTGTTTATCGACCTTGGCGGAGTAGATGGTCTTGTTCACATTACTGACTTATCATGGGGTCGTGTACAACATCCTGAGGAAGTTGTATCGCTTGACGATAAGATAAACGTAGTTATTCTAGATTTTGATGAAGAGAGAAAACGTATTGCTCTTGGTATAAAACAACTTACTCCACACCCATGGGATGCACTCGATGCGGATCTTAAGGTAGGCGACGTTGTAAAAGGAAGAGTGGTGGTAATGGCAGATTATGGTGCATTTGTTGAAATCAATCAAGGTGTTGAAGGACTTATTCACGTATCTGAAATGAGCTGGACTCAGCACTTACGTAGCGCTCAAGACTTCTTGAATGTAGGCGACGAAATAGAGGCAGTTGTTCTTACCCTAGATAGAGAAGAAAGAAAAATGTCGCTTGGTATGAAGCAATTGAAACCAGATCCATGGGAAGATATTGAAACTAAATATCCAGTGGGAAGCAGACACAATGCTATTGTACGCAACTTTACCAACTTTGGTATCTTTGTTGAGATTGAAGAGGGAGTTGAAGGACTAGTGCATATTTCTGACTTATCGTGGACAAAGAAAATAAAACACCCAAGTGAAATAACTGAACTAGGTGCAAACCTTGAAATTCAAGTTCTAGAAGTAGATAAAGAAAACCGTCGTTTGAGCTTAGGACACAAACAATTGGAAGAAAATCCATGGGAAGTATTTGAAACAGTATTTACAGTAGGTTCTGTACACGAAGGAACTATTGTAGAATTACTTGACAAAGGTGCTGTTATCTCTTTACCTTATGGTGTTGAAGCATTTGCAACCTCTAAATTCTTAGTAAAAGAAGACGGTAGCCAAGCGCAACTAGAAGAGAAATTAGACTTCCAAATTGTTGAATTCAACAAAGATTCAAAAAGAATTTTAGTTTCACACAGCCGCACTTACGAACAAGAAAGAGCAGAGGCTCCTAAAAGAGATCCTCGCAAGAAAGATGACACTCCTGCAGTTGCACCAGCAACTCCAGCTGAAAAGTCTACTCTAGGAGATATCGAAGAGTTGGCTGCATTGAAAGAGAAGCTTGACAGCAAAAAAATAAGTGATGCTAAAGCTGCTTTGGACAAGAGAGAGGCTGAAAAAGAAGCTGAAGCTGAGGCGAAAGAAACTGAAACTGAAGTAGAAGAAGTTGAAGTTGAAGCTAAAAAAACAGACTCAGAAGAAGAAGAAACAAAATCGGAAAAATAAACAATAACTGATTTTCTACTATATTAATAGAAAGCTACTCATTTAGATGGGTAGCTTTCTTTATTTAGTATAGCTTCAATTTTATAAGGCGAAAACAAAATACCCTTTTCTCTGTTTTACTAAAATATAAATTACCTTTGCACAATTGATAATTTTAAAGATGAACAATTCAACAAAGCCATATAAAAACTTCACTTTATATTTAAAGGAGCACTTCCCCTATAAAGTACAGAAAATATCTATCAATGCAGGTTTCACTTGCCCCAATCGTGATGGCACTAAAGGGAGAGGTGGATGCACCTATTGCAACAACAAAAGCTTCACTCCTGATTATAGTGTTGGTATTAAAACAGTTTCAGAACAGCTAAAAGAAGGCATAGAATTCTTTTCTCACAAGTATGAAGAGATGAAGTATCTTGCCTATTTTCAGTCTTACACCAACACCTATGAAAGTGTAGATAAGTTGAAAGATTTGTATGAAGAGGCTTTGACATATCCGGCAGTGGTTGGGTTGGTTATAAGCACTAGACCAGACTGCATGCCTGATGAGCTGCTTGACTATCTAGAAGAGGTAAACAAAAAGCACTTTGTGCTAATAGAGTACGGGGTTGAATCGACACTGAATAATACTTTAAAACGGGTAAACAGACAGCACACTTTCGAGGAGTCGAAGGATACTATCACAAAAACAGCTAGCAGAGGCATTCCTGTAGGTGCACACATGATACTAGGTCTTCCTGGTGAGTCTAGTAGCGATTTGTTATTGCACGCCACTACCCTATCAAAACTACCCCTTACAACAATCAAGCTTCATCAACTTCAGATAGTGAAAGGTACAGCAATGGCAAAAGAATACAAACTAGAACCTGAATCCTTTAATATATTTCAATTGGATGAGTACGTAGAGCTTTGTGTAGATTTTCTGGAGCTACTCAATCCCAGTTTTTATATCGACAGGTTTGCATCACAGTCGCCAAAAGAGATGCTTATTACTCCTGATTGGGGAGTGAAAAATTACGAAATCACTCAAAAGATTTCGAAAAGATTTAGAGAGAGAAATACCTTTCAAGGTAGATTATTCAACAAAAACATATAACTAATTGTTCTTTTCACTTAAAAATTCAACAAAATACAAAAAACAAGAGCTTTTGGGGTAAAATATTTTGTTTGTATGGATTTTTCCCATATATTTGCACCCGATTTGAAACAATCAACCGCTCGGGGTGTAGCACAGTCCGGTTAGTGTGCCTGCTTTGGGAGCAGGAGGTCCCAGGTTCGAATCCTGGTACCCCGACAACATAAAACATCAGCAAAATTTTTGCTGATGTTTTTTTATGTCTATACTTTTTATGTTTCAATTTTTTATTAAACAACTCTTCCTTTTAAGAAACTGATTTATTTGTATCTTTGTATCTTAAAATAACAAGCTTATAAAAATATTATGTACAGAACCAATACGTGCGGCGAACTAAACCTAACCAATGTAGGTAATGAAATTGTGTTATCGGGATGGGTACACAGAATAAGAAAGATGGGTGGAATGACTTTTATTGATATAAGAGACAGATATGGTGTTACCCAGCTGTCTTTTGATTTGGAGGTCAACGAAGAGTTGTATACACAAGCCAACAAGCTTGGCAGAGAGTGGGTTATTAAAGTTGAAGGTATTGTAAAAGAGCGCTCTAGCAAAAATAGCAATATCCCTACTGGCGATATTGAGATAATAGCCAACAAGCTTACCGTATTGAACAAATCTAAAACCCCTCCTTTTACAATAGAAGATGACACTGACGGTGGCGATGATTTACGAATGAAGTATCGCTACCTAGATTTACGACGCAAAGCTGTACGTAAAAACTTAGAGCTTCGTCACAAAATGACGATAGAGACGAGAAAATATTTAGACCACCTCGATTTTCTTGAAGTAGAAACCCCTACCCTAATTGGTTCTACACCCGAAGGTGCACGTGATTTTATTGTGCCATCGCGCATGAACCAAGGCGAGTTTTATGCTCTACCACAATCGCCTCAGCTATTTAAGCAGCTATTGATGGTGTCGGGATTTGATAGGTACTTTCAAATTGTGAAATGCTTTAGAGACGAAGATTTGAGAGCAGACCGCCAACCAGAATTTACACAAATAGACTGTGAAATGTCGTTTGTAGATCAAAATGAGATATTAAACACATTTGAGGGGCTTACAAAACACCTCTTCAAAACGTTGAAAGGAATTGACATCCCCGATTTTCCACGCATGAGTTATGCCGATGCTATGAAATATTACGGCTCGGACAAACCTGATACTCGATTCGATATGCAATTGGTGGAGATGAAAGATCTCACGAAGGGTAGAGACTTTATGGTATTCGATTCTGCCCCATATGTGGGTGCAATATGCGTGGAAGGCTGTGCAGTATATACTAGAAGACAGTTAGACGACTTGACCAACTTTGTAAAACGTCCACAAGTTGGAGCAAAAGGGTTGATTTACCTTCGTTATAATGAAGATGGCTCGCTGAAATCGTCGGTTGATAAATTCTACTCTGAAGAAGACTTAAAGCTTTGGGCTGAAAGATGTAATGCTAAACCTGGAGATTTAATTTTGGTGATGGCTGGCGAGACAGACAAAACACGCAAACAGCTATCAGACCTTCGTTTGGAAATGGCTTCACAATTGAATCTAAAGGATAAAAATGATTTTAAATGCCTGTGGGTGGTAGATTTTCCACTATTGGAGAAAGATGAAGAGCTAAATAGATATTTTGCAATGCATCATCCATTTACCTCTCCCAAACCCGAAGATATGCACTTGCTTGACACAGATCCAGGTGCTGTACGTGCCAATGCTTACGATATGGTTATAAATGGCGTGGAAGTTGGTGGCGGTTCTATCCGTATTCACGACAGAGAGCTTCAAAACAAAGTATTGTCAGTATTGGGCTTCACACAAGAACGTGCACAAGAGCAGTTTGGATTTCTTATGGATGCATTTACATTTGGTGCGCCTCCGCATGGTGGTGTAGCATTTGGATTGGACAGAATGGTGTCGCTATTTGCAGGTTTAGACAGTATACGCGACTGTATTGCATTCCCAAAAAACAATTCAGGACACGATGTAATGATTGATGCACCCTCTAAGATAGATAAGGAGCAGCTGGATGAATTAGGCTTGTCACTAGTGAAGCTGAAAGAATAAAACTTACAGAGAGTAAAAAAAAGAAAAGGTTGAGATAAAAGTATTTTTATTTCAACCTTTTTCTGTATTTAATGCCTTTACAAGAATCAGCAACAAGATTATCTGCTTAACTCTACTTGGCTGATGTGATTTTGTTATCTCACACTCATATTGCTTCCACCCTTGCACAAATATCAATTTGTAAATAATAACCCACTATTTTCTTCAATTCACTCGTAGATACGCTGTAAAAAAGTTGGAAGTCAAATCTACCACGGTAGATTGAGCGTTTGTCTCTTGAAACTTGCATCTACCACCGTAGATTGAAAATTTATGCACTGAAAATAGAATCTACCATCGTAGAAACGCTTTGAAACAGTAAAATGCTGATTTCTCGAAAAAAAACATGGGAGAAAAAAGTCGTGGAAAAATAAAAAATAGCACACGATTGAAAAATCACAGATGTAAAGAAAATTCTATATGAGAAATTGAAATTTTAAGACCTGAATGACTCAAAGTTTGGTATCAAAACAAAAACATTGCTTTTCAAAGCACATCTACCATGGTAGATACAAGTTTCAACTCTTTTAGACATTTTGTAGCCCTCCGAAAAGCTTGGAAAAGATATGCCAATAGATTACCAATTACGCAACACATAAAATAAAGAACTATTCACAATTAGAAACAAAAAAAACAGAGTTTATCATATTCAAGTAATTATCAATCTGATAATGTAGTATATAGATACTCGCTCCACTCTAAAATTACTAAGTTGCTGGCTACAAAATGGTCATGTGAAAACAAATTAGTCTTATAAGATATTGCAATATTAATACAGAAAGCTAATACTTTTGTGTGTAATTCTTTTACAAGAGTAGTGAGCACAAAAAAAGCATAAGTGGTTATACCACCTATGCTTTTGATAATCACTATCTTCTAAATTGTCGGGATGAGAAGATTCGAACTTCCGACCCCTCGCCCCCCAGACGAGTACTCTAAACCGGACTGAGCTACATCCCGAAAATCAGAGTGCAAAAATAGCTTATTATTTTAATTATGCCAAATATAAAATCAACATATTGCTATTTAAAGTTTATTTAAGAATTTGCACACTGTATAACTAAGAATTTATACCGTTATTTGCATGATAATAGAACAAATAAATTGATATGGAATTTACTGCAAAACAGATAGCAGATTTCTTACAAGGAGAGATTGAAGGTAATCCAAATGTAAAAGTAAACAATTTTGCTAAAATTGAAGAGGGGAAACCCGGAACTCTCTCATTTCTCTCAAACCCAAAGTACACCCACTATATATACAATACTCAGGCTGATATTGTATTGGTAAATGCTGATTTTAAAGCTGAAAAAGAGATTAAGGCTACACTTATCCGTGTTGCCAATTCTTATGAAGCACTGGCTAAACTACTTGAATTGGTTGAAAAGTCTAAACCAACAAAAGTTGGTATAGAGCCAATGAGCTATGTTGCTTCAAGTGCAAAAATTGGCAAAGAGGTGTATATTGCAGGATTTGCTTATGTGGGTGAAAACGTTGTTGTTGGAGATAACAGCAAAATATTTCCTCATGTGTTTATAGGCGAAAATGTTGTAATAGGAAACAATGTTACTCTATATTCGGGTGTAAAGATTTATGCCGGTTGTAAAATTGGTGACAACTCAATTATTCATGCAGGTGCCGTAATTGGATCTGATGGATTTGGATTTGCTCCGCAAGCTGATGGTTCTTATCACAAGATACCTCAAATGGGAAACGTGGTAATAGAGAAAAATGTGGAAATTGGTGCTAATACTGTAATTGATAGAGCTGTAATGGACTCGACAATTATAAGAGAGGGCGTAAAGCTCGACAACCTAATACAAATAGCTCATAATGTAGAAATTGGTAAACATACAGTGATAGCTTCGCAATCAGGAGTATCAGGTTCTACAAAAATTGGCAAAAACTGCGTGTTTGGTGGCCAGGTAGGCTTAGCAGGACATCTTAAGGTGGGCAACAATGTAAAATTGGGGGCACAGTCTGGTATTATGAAAAACCTAAAAGCGAATTCTGAATTAATTGGATCTCCAGCTATACCTATTAGAGATTGGTATAAATCTAGCGTTATATTTGGTAAGCTACCCGAGATGTACCGCGAGATTGCACAACTAAAAAAAGAGATAAACGAATTAAAGGATGAGAATAGTAAGTAATTGATTCTTTTTTTGACTATATTTAGTATAACCATCCAAGAAACAATCATCAATTAGGAACGAAGATATGAGCCAAATAAAGCAAAGAACCCTAAAGAAAAACTTCATTTTAAGTGGAGTCGGACTACATACAGGTAAAGATATTCATGTAAATTTTCTTCCTGCACCCGACAATCACGGCATCAAAATAAAAAGAATAGACTTAGAAGAGCAAACTATTATACCTGCTTTAGCAGAGTTTGTAACTGGCACTCAGCGAGGAACAGTTATTTCTAGAGGCAATGTACAAGTAAGCACTATTGAGCATGCTATGGCTGCGCTATACGCAATGGGCATAGACAACTGCTTAATTGAAGTAAATGCACCAGAGTTTCCTATTTTAGATGGAAGTTCTTGTCAATATGTTAATGCAATAAACGAAGTGGGCACAGAAGAACAAAGCTCATACAAAGATTTTTATATTGTGCGCCGTAAAATGGAGGTTTCTGATCCTGAAACAGGTGCAAAACTGACTCTGCTTCCTGATGAAACTTTTAGTATAAACTCCTTTATTGAATTTGAGTCTCAATTAATACACAATCAGTCTGCTAGTATAGAGAACATGGCAGACTTTGTAAAAGAGATTGCCCCTGCTCGCACATTTGTTTTTGTACGTGATATAGCAAATCTTCTTAAAGCTGGTTTAATTCAAGGTGGCAACCTCGACAATGCAGTTGTAATATACGAAACAGAGATGCCTCAAAAAGAGCTAGATGAGTTGGCTGATATACTTGGTGTTCCTCATCAAGATGCAAAAGAGCTAGGCTACCTCAACAAAGACTCTGTGCTATTTCCAAACGAGCCTGCAAGACATAAATTGCTGGATATAATTGGTGATATGGCTTTAGTGGGCAAACCCATTAAAGGACGCATTATAGCAACACGTCCGGGGCATAAGATTAACAACGCTTTGGCACGCAAACTAAGAAAAGATATAAGACTAAACGAGGTTCAACCCCCTGTTTACGATGTAAGCAAAGAACCTTTGATGGATATAAACCAAATTAGATCGCTTATTCCGCACAGGTATCCGTTTTTACTTGTAGATAAAATTATTGAAAAAACAGATAAATATATAGTTGGCGTTAAAAACATTACTGTTAATGAACCTTTTTTCGTTGGACATTTCCCCGAAGAGCCTGTAATGCCTGGGGTGTTGCAAATAGAAGCGATGGCTCAAATGGGTGGTATATTTGTACTATCTACACTGGAAGACCCTAAAAGTTATTCAACATATTTCTTAAGAATAGACAATGTAAAATTTAGAAGGAAAGTTGTTCCTGGCGATACTCTAATTTTAAGAGTTGAACTAACAACTGAAATAAGACGAGGCATTGCTACAATGCGTGGCCTAGCATTTATTGGAGAAAAAGTAGTTTCTGAAGCTGAGTTTACAGCGTTAATAGAAAAAACCAAATAATATTTAATACTATCATGAGTAATATTTCATCATTAGCTTACGTACATCCCAACGTTGAAATTAAAGACGATGTAATTGTTGAACCGTTTGCATACATTGAAGATAATGTAATAATTGGTTCAGGCACTCGCATTATGCCACATGCTTGCGTAATGTCTGGTGCTAGAATTGGAGAGAACTGCACTATTTTCCCAAATGCTGTTATCTCAGGAATTCCACAAGACTTAAAATTTGAAAATGAAGAGAGCTTAGCAATAATTGGAGATAACACAACTGTAAGAGAATGTGTTACAGTAAATAGAGGCACAAAATCTCGTGGACATACTATTGTAGGCAGCAATTGCTTACTTATGGCATATGCTCATGTAGCACACGACTGTGTTTTGAAAGACTATGTGATCATTGGAAACTCTGTGCAAATAGCTGGAGAGGTAGAAATCGACGACTACGCAATAATTAGTGGAGGAACGCTGATTCACCAATTTACAAGAATTGGCAAACACACCATGATTCAAGGTGGTACAAAACTAGGAAAAGATATCCCTCCATATACTTTAGCTGGTAGAGAACCCGTTAGCTATGTTGGTCTAAACATAGTAGGCCTTCGCAGAAGAGGCTTTTCAAGAGAGCAGATAAATAGCATACAAGAAATTTATCGCTATCTCTATTTGTCAGGATACAACATTACACAAGCTTTAGAAAAAATTGAAAGCGAAATTGGTGATTCGGATGAGCGCATCGAAATTGTTGATTTTGTTCGTGCATCTACACGGGGTGTTGTTAGAGGTAATATGGATTAACAATCTCTTTTAAATTTCCTTGATATGAATTCGATTCACTTTCCTGCAGAATGGCATCCTCAAAGTGCTATGCAGCTTACTTGGCCTCATAAAGATACAGATTGGGCTGATATTATAGATGAAGTAACAACATTTTATGTAGCTCTTTCAAAAGAGATTATAAAACATACTCAGCTGTTAATAGTGTGTGACAATGCTACTGAGATAAAGAAACACTTCACCTTAGCAGAGCAGAAGAACCTTATTTTAGCTGAGATTGAAAGTAACGATACATGGGCACGCGATCATGGTGCTATTTCTGTATTTATCGATGGAAAGCCTGCAATCTACGACTTTGGGTTTAATGCCTGGGGACTAAAGTTTGCATCTAATTACGATAATCAGATTACACAAAAACTTTTTGCTGAAGGTGTTTTTGCAAAAGAGGTGAAATATCACAACCACCTCAACTTTATACTGGAAGGTGGAGCAATAGAGTCGGATGGAGAGGGAACATTACTTACTACATCGAAGTGCCTTTTGGCACCCAACCGCAATCAGCCTCTTACAAAAGAAGAGATCGAACAGTATTTAAAAAAGATATTTGGACTGGAACAGGTGCTATGGTTAAACCATGGATACCTCTCGGGGGATGATACTGATAATCATATTGATACATTAGCAAGACTTTGTAGCAATGATACTATTGCATATATACAATGCAAAGATGAAAAAGATGAGCATTATGTAGAGTTGAAAAAAATGGAAGAAGAACTTGCCTCTTTTCGAACGCTTAAAGACAAGCCATACAACTTAATACCACTTCCTATGGCAGATGCTGTGTATGAAGATGACTATAGACTGCCTGCTACCTATGCCAACTTTCTTATTATGGACAAAGTGGTGCTTGTGCCTACATATAACTCGAACAAGGACAGTGTTGCTATGAAACAGCTTGAAAAGGCATTTCCCAATAGAGAGATAATAGGGATAGATTGTCGAACACTTATCAAACAACACGGATCGCTGCACTGCATAACTATGCAATATCCAAAAGGATTCCTATAGTTTTGTTACAGCTAAATAGCAGATAACAATCAATTCGAAAAAAACAAAGGTGCTAAAAAAGATATAAATCTCTTTAGCACCTTTTGCTATTATATATGTTGACCTCCAGGTATTGGAAGTCTTATTTAAAGCTATTAGTTTACTTTAAATGTTTCGTCTCCACTTTCAAGGAAAGCAACAATTTGTTCTGCAGCAGCAAGACCAGCATTCATGTTAGCTTCAGCTGTTTGAGCACCACATTTCTTTGTAGATGCTAAGTAGCGACCAGCAAACTTTTCAGCCATTTCAGCATTGTTTGCTGGTGGAATATCAGTTGCATACTTAAAGTTAGGACGCTCTGTCATTATTTTCACCATGTCGGCTTCATGAATAACCTCTTTACGAGCAGTGTTAATAATGATTCCATCCTCTGGTAGACGACTCATAAGCTCATAGTTGATGCTCTCTTTTGTGTGAGCATTAGCAGGCATGTGCAATGATACTATATCGCTATTGTTGTACAGTTCCTCTGGATTTTGACAAGCAGTTACTCCGTGTGGCTCTCCAAGTTTAGGGTCTCTTGCTAGTGATGGTGAGAAAGCAAATACCTTCATACCAAAACCTTGTGCAATTTCAGCTACCAATTTACCAATGTAACCAAATGCATGTAATCCTAGTCTTTTACCTCTTAATTCTGTACCTGCTTTTCCGGTGTAACCATTTCTTGCAAGGTATACCAACATACCAAATACAAGCTCAGCTACAGCATTTGAGTTTTGACCAGGAGTGTTCATTACGCAAACATTGTTAGCTGTTGCAGCTTCTAAGTCTACATTATCGTAACCAGCACCTGCACGAACAACTATCTTAAGTTCTTTAGCAGCATCAAGCACTTCTTTATCTACTTTATCGCTTCTGATAATTAAAGCGTTAGCTGTTTTAACGGCATCAAGTAGTTCTTTCTTGTCTGTATACTTTTCTAGCAAAGCTAGTTCGTGACCATTTTTTTCTACAATTTCTCTAATTCCGCTAACGGCTTCTTTAGAAAAAGGTTTTTCTGTTGCAATTAATATTTTCATGATTGATTTTATTAAGTTTACTATTCTCTACAAAGCATGATAACTTATCTGTGTATCAACACTTATGAGAATATCTGTTTATTTAAAGGCAAATAATAAGAATAGGTTGAACATTTGCTTAGACTATCGATATTGATGGGTTTGCACTAATAAAAGAACAACCATACAGCAGCTATAGCAATCACAAATATTTAACCTATTCTTGTTTATTTAGATTATAAATTTATGCATTCTCTTTCTCGAAGTCTTGCATACATTTAATTAATGCTTCAACTGATTCAACTGGACAAGAGTTATAGATAGAAGCACGGAAACCACCTACCGAACGGTGTCCTTTAATTCCTACCATACCGCGCTCTTTAGAAAACTCCATAAATGCAGCTTCTTTATCTTTGTATTCTTCATTCATAACAAAGCATACATTCATAAGAGAGCGGTCTTCTTTTGCAGCTGTTCCTACAAACATTTTATTTCTATCAATTTCGTCATAAAGCATTCCAGCTTTCTTTTCATTGATTTTTTGCATCTCTTCAACACCACCCAATGATTTTACCCATTTCAATGTTTCGTACATAACATATACTGGGAATACAGGAGGAGTATTGAACATAGAACCACCTTTGATATGTGTGCGATAATCAACCATTGATGGAATTTGACGCTCAACCTTACCAAGTAGGTCTTCGCGTACAATAACAAATGTAACACCTGCTGGACCAACATTTTTTTGTGCACCACCGTAGATAATACCGTATTTAGATATATCTATAGGACGACTCATAATATCAGACGACATATCAGCAACCAATGGTATTGGGCTATCTATATCTTCTCTGATTTCTGTTCCGTAAATTGTGTTGTTAGTTGTAATGTGAAAATAGTCAGCATCTGTAGGTATAGTATACTCTTTAGGTATATACGAGAAAGTTTTATCAGCTGAAGAGGCAACAACTTCAACATCACCATATAACTTAGCTTCTTTTATTGCTTTTTTAGCCCAAACACCTGTTTCTAAGAAAGCTGCTTTTTTTGACATTATATTTGATGGTACAGTAAAGAATTGTGTGCTAGCACCACCTCCCAAGAAGAGAACTTTGTAGTTTTCTGGTATTTGCAACAACTCGCGCCATAAAGCTTCACATTCATTCATAACTTTATCCCAACCTGGAGTTCTATGCGAAATTTCGAGAAGACCAATACCGGTATTATCAAAATTGCGAATAGCTTCGATTGAAGCTTCAACTGCTACACGAGGTAATACGCATGGACCTGCGTTAAAATTGTACTTTTTCATAAATTAATTGAATTAATTGAGGTTAATATATTGTTTAAATTCACTTTTACAAACAAAAATAGAAGAGCTTGTTCTTTGCTTTTCTATAGATACACAAAGCTATAAAATTATTGCACATTCTCAAACAAAAATTCATCTTTTTTAGAATATTTTGATTTGACACATCTCTTTGATAGAGCATACTATCTCTTATTTTACTACATTTGTCCAATATAAGGATTCGTGTTATCTTTGTAGATAAATTAAAACTAAATAAATGAATCAACCTTACCCATCAGCACTTCTCGAAAAAGCAGTTAGCGAATTTTCCAAACTACCTGGAATTGGAAGAAAAACTGCGCTTCGTTTAGTGTTACATCTATTACGTCAAGACGAGCAACATGTAGAAGGTTTTGCTGAAGCAATAACAACACTGAAAAAAGAAGTGAAGTATTGTTCTTCATGTCACAATATTTCGGATAGTGAAATGTGCAATATTTGCGCTGACACATCAAGAGACCCTTCAGTAGTTTGTGTTGTAGAAAACATTAAGGATGTAATGGCGATAGAAAACACGATGCAATATAAGGGGCAATATCATGTGTTGGGAGGAATAATATCGCCCATAGATGGTATAGGTCCTTCGGATGTTGAAATTGCCAGTCTAATAAACAGAGTGAAAGAGAATGATGTTAAAGAAGTTGTATTGGCATTGAGCGCAACAATGGAGGGTGATACAACTAACTTCTATATATATAGAAAACTAGAGCCGTTCGATATTAAAGTATCTATAATTGCACGAGGGGTTTCGGTTGGCAACGAATTAGAGTATACCGATGAAGTAACTCTTGGACGCTCGATATTAAATAGAACTCCATTTAAGGAATCTTATAAACTTTCGCAATAAATGAATTCAAAAACATTAGTATCAAACCTAAAGGGGTTGTTTTATATTGCACTAGTAGTTCAGGTAGCTTTTTTTGTAAGCTTCGCCTTTAAATGGATAGATATATCCCCTACTCCTCCACTAGTGTCAGTTGTGCTAGAGCGGTATGCTCTTTTAATAACCTTGTTGGGAATTCCGGGTTCATTAAAACTGTTTTCTATGATAATGAACAAGAACAATCATCCAGAAGATAACGATATCACAACGGATGTTTATAAAAAAGCATTTGTAACACGGTTTGGCATACTTTTTTTGGTAGCCACAATGAATATTGTTTTATATGCTATTTCATTTAATCAAAACTATATGCTCCTCACATTGATTACATTCACTGCATACATTTTCAGTTATCCTTCTAACAGTTATTTATATGCCGATGAAGAGAGTATACAGCAAGATGAAGAGGGAAAAGAAACTAACTAGTAATAAAAATAGACTAAAATGACTATTGCAATAGATTTTGACGGAACAATTGTTGAACACAAGTATCCAAGAATAGGGAAGCCTATCCCTTTCGCAATTGAAACCCTTCTTCAATTGCAAAAAGAGAACTACAGACTTATTTTATGGACTGTTCGTGAAGACGACCTTCTGCAAGAAGCTATCGATTATTGCGCAGAGCGAGGATTAGTGTTTTATGCTAACAATGCTAACTATCCAGGAGAGGAAACCCCATCCCCTCGAAAGCTATCTGTAGACATGTTTATAGATGATAGAAATCTAGGTGGTCTACCCGATTGGGGAGTAATATACAAGGCTGTACAAGCTACTGCTAGAGGAGAGAGCTCTTTTCAAACAATTATGTCGTCTCAAGAGACGCAACAAGAGAAAGACAAACGCAAGAAAAACATTTTCCTGCGAATAGGTGAAGCATTAGATAAAAAACAAATTTAAAATATGACTGAATTTCTCAAAAACAACACGATCCATCTTCGAGCCCTAGAGCCAGAAGACCTTGAAGTACTTTATAAATGGGAGAATGACACTGATGTTTGGAGATATGGCTCAGCCATGTCACCCTACTCAAAATATGTGTTACGACAATATATTGTAGATGCACAAACAGATATATTCGAGTCGAAACAACTTCGATTTATGATTTCGCTAAACGAAGAAGACAGTAAAATAGGTACAATAGACTTATATGACTTTGATCCTTTGAATAGTAGATGTGGAGTTGGTATATATATTGACCCTGAATATCGAAGAGAAGGTATTGCAAGGCAGGCACTAACACTGTTGGAAAACTATGTGTTCGATTTTTTAAACATTAATCAGCTCTATGCTTTCATCCCCACAAGCAATAAAGCTAGCCAAAAGCTTTTTAAAAACAAAGGCTTTTCTAAATCAGGAATTCTGCAGCAATGGATAGCTGATGAGAGCAACTATGAGGATGTTATCATTATGCAGAAACTAAAAACAATATAACGAATGAACGAAGATATAAAGAAAGCAATAGAAGTGCTAAGGGAAGGTGGCATAATACTTTATCCTACCGACACAATTTGGGGTATAGGTTGCGACGCTACAAATGAAGAGGCTGTTGAAAAACTATATGCCATAAAACATAGAGACAAAAGCAAATCAATGCTTATTTTATTAGACAATCCTGGAAAACTACAAGCCTATATTCAAGATGTACCTGATATAGCATGGGATCTTTTTGACCTAGCCGACAAACCATTGACAATAATATTCGAAAACGCTAAAAACTTAGCTCCAAACCTAATTAATAGTGACGGCACAATAGGCATTCGCATAACAAATGAAGATTTTTCGCGTAATTTGTGCATGCGCTTTAGGAAACCCATTGTTTCAACCTCGGCTAATATAGCAGGACAAGATGCTCCACAAAACTTTAATGATATTGACCCTGAAATAATAGATATGGTTGACTATGTAGTAGAATACCGTCAGGATGAGATGTATAAACAAACACCCTCTTCAATAATTAAACTAGGAAGCAGCGGGGAGATAGATATTATTAGAAAGTAAAAGCAAATACAGCATTAAGTCTAAGAAAGCAAAATTGCCTCATAACAGGGTGTCGTTGCTTGTTCTGATTACACTAATTTTTAAGGCACAATAAAAGAAAGTAAGTATAGGAGAAGAAATTGTCCGAAAAAAATTGTAGATTTGCCAATAGTGTAGCCTAACCATCAACAACTGAACTTCATTTAATGATTTAGGGGTATAAAAAACTTTCTAAAGTTATTGAACTATATATATATTGCAGGCTACTAAGGAGATAACAATCTTTACACACACAAGTTTTTTTGAATATATGTTTGAAAGATTTTTGATTTGGAGACGAAAACACATTACCGAACGTGTATTTCTTCTTATAATTTGTTTTATTGTAGGTGTTTTGACAGCTCTTTCTGCTCATGCACTTAAAATGGCTATTCATTTTATTCAAAGTTCTCTCACAAAAAACTTCGATTTTGGTGCAAACTACTACTACCTTCTACTACCAGTAATAGGAATTCTTATAGCTGGCTTATATGTAAAGTTTATAGTTAAAGATGATATAAGTCATGGAATTACAAAGGTGCTGTTTGCTATTTCACAACGAAAAAGCAGAATAAAACCTCACAATACATATACATCTCTTATAGCAAGTTCGCTCACAATTGGCTTTGGTGGTTCGGTTGGAGCTGAAGCACCAATTGTTCTCACTGGTTCGGCCATTGGCTCTAATTTGGGCAGGATATTTAATCTAGAACACCGAAATGTTATGCTACTTGTTGGATGTGGAGCTGCTGGAGCAGTAGCAGGTATTTTTAAAGCCCCTATTGCTGGCGTAGTGTTTGTAATTGAAGTGCTCTTGCTCGACCTCACCATGTCGTCAATTTTACCGCTGCTTGTTACCTCTGTTACTGCAACCACCATTGCCTATATGCTCACTGGCACAAATGCAATGTTTGCATTCTCTCAAGTTGAAGGGTTTACTTTCGACCGCATTCCTCATGTTATACTTCTTGGAATTGCTTGTGGCTTTGTATCTCTCTATTTCACTAGAAGCATGAAATGGATAGAAGGTATATTTGGTAAACTCACTTATTGGAAAAAATTTCTTCTTGGAGGGGTAATGCTAAGTGTGCTCATTTTCTTCCTCCCACCTCTTTATGGTGAAGGATACATTACCATCGAAACCCTGTTGGCTGGAGATGACTCCTACAAAACCTTGATGGACGATAGCTTTTTCTACTTTTTAAAGAGTAGTTGGGGTATTATAGTGTTTGCGCTCTTAATTGTACTAACAAAGGTATTTGCTTCTAGCGCCACTAATGGTGCAGGTGGAACAGGTGGTATTTTTGCACCAACCCTGTTTTTAGGGTGTGTTGTAGGTTTTTTATACTCTTTTTCTCACAACTCTATTGGCTTTACTGGTGTATTGCCTCAAGAGAACTTCTCCCTTTTTGGAATGGCAGGTGTGATGGCAGGTGTGATGCACGCACCACTCACAGGCACTTTTTTAATAGCAGAGCTTACTGGCGGATACAACCTATTTCTCCCTTTAATGATGGTGTCTATAAGCTCATACGCAACTATTATTCTGTTTGAGAAACATAATATCTACTCAACACAATTAGCTAAAAAAGGAGAGCTAATAACTCATCACAAAGATAAGGCTGTTCTCACTTTCCTTCATATAGAGTCGCTATTAGAAACAAACTTAGAGGTGGTGAAACCTGACATGACACTAGGTGAAATGGTGAAAGTAATTTCAAAATGTAAAAGAAATATTTTCCCTGTAGTTAATGATGACGGTGTTTTGGTGGGAATTATTCTCTTAAATGATATACGAAACATTATTTTCAGGCCTGAACTATACGATAGGTTTAAAGTGTCTAAACTTATGACAAATGCCCCTGCTCAAATAAAAACAAGTATGACAATGGAAGAGATTATGGACCTTTTTGAAGATACAAAAGCTTGGAATTTACCTGTAACAGACAATGAGGGAAAATATAAAGGCATTATGTCTCAATCATCCATTTTTAATGCATACAGAGATGTATTAGTTGAACATTACTCAGAAGAATAGACAAACATCATGATAATGAAAGATTTTCGGATTGTATTTTTAGGAACGCCAACCTTTGCAGTGGAAACACTAAGGCTTTTAGTTGAAAATCAATATAATGTAGTGGGTGTGGTAACTATGCCCGACAAGCCAGCTGGAAGAGGGCACAGGCTGCAAGAATCGGATGTAAAGAAGTATGCAAAGTCTCAGAATCTACCTGTTCTACAGCCTGTAAACCTTAGGGATAAAGATTTTATTGTAGAATTAAAAGCTTTAAATGCTGATTTAAATATTGTAGTGGCATTTCGTATGCTTCCAGAAGTGGTGTGGGATATGCCCAAGCATGGAACTTACAACTTGCATGGTTCGCTCTTGCCACAATATCGAGGGGCAGCACCTATCAATTGGGCTATAATAAACGGGGAGAAAGAAACTGGAGTTACCACCTTTAAGTTAGTACACGAAATAGATACTGGTAAAATTGCCCATCAATCGAAAGTTGAAATTGGAGAGAGAGACAATGCAGGAACTATACACGACAAATTGATGGTAGTGGGCGCAAAGCTGATGCTTAAAACAGTAGATGCTATTATCGATGGCAGCATCACACTAGAAGCGCAAGACGCAGACTTGGAGCAACTAAAGCCTGCACCCAAAATATTTAAAGAGACTTGTAAAATTGATTGGAACTCGACAGCCCAAGAAATTGACTGCTTTATAAGAGGGCTATCGCCCTACCCTGCAGCTTATACAACACTTGAGAGAGAAGATGAAGTATTCAACATTAAAATTTTTGATTCTCAGCCAATAATAGAGAACCATAATTATAGCGCTGGAACAATTGTGCAGCTCCAACCAAAACAGATAAATGTTGCTGTCGCTAATGGTTTTATTAAAATCTTAGAGCTGCAACTTCAAGGCAGAAAGCGCATGAAAGCAGTTGATTTTTTAAATGGATTTCCATTACTAGAAAAAGATATATTGAAATAAAGAAGGCTACCACTTATAATTTAAGCCAAAGCTCACCACTTCATTTACTTGCAAATACTTATAATCATCATGAGCAGGTACACTATCATCGAATCTCAAATTGAGGTAAATTGTTGTGGAAAACATTTGAGTAAGTGACATAGTTAAAGTATTCTCTAATTCAGCCTCTACTTTTCCATAGTTGGTAAAGTATTTTAGACGCGATTTCCACGAAATATACTTAGTAAAATCGTATGTCATATTTGATGTTAAGGTCGAACCTTTATCAAACAAAGATTTATCTCCCTCAGGAATACCATATCGCTTTCTATCTACTTCATTATTTCCTACATAACGATAGTTTACAGACAAGGGAGAGATAGACACATCCAAGCGCAATCTTCTATTTCTTACTGTCTTTGAGCGTTTATCTATATGGTACTTCATACCAATACCAGCATTCACATATAAAGGAGATAAAAATGCAGAGCGCAATTCATCTTCATTTGCTTTGTAGCTTTTAAAAAGTTGAGTCTTTACCTCCAGGTTTGTAGAGTATGACCATGATTTTATAAATGCATCATGTCCAAAATCTCCATAGTAACGAACCATATCATCTCCTATCCTATAGTTGCGCAGTGTGTCATCGGGTGCATTATATACAGATAATCGCCACTCGAGCCTATTATTAAATTTAATTTTATCCTTCTCATAATTTAAATTAAAAATATGATTACTGTTAATATTCAAGTTGCTTGTACCTCCTCTATGCCAGTTTGGAGAAAAATAGTTCTGAGAAAACTGCAAAGAGTGTTCACCTGTTTTAACCCAATAAACACGGCCAATTTCAATTCCTTCTACATTTGGCTTATCAAGTGAATAACTTGTTTCTGATGAAAGAAGCTCTTTAAAAGGATTGAACCCCTGACTAACCTCCTCATCTGCTACAGTTTGCTTAAGCCCGCTCAAGCTAGATGTCGACAGTTTTACACTTGATGGATGTTCTAGATAATAATGCCTTCTTACTTTATCAACAAAGGTTTGTTTTTCTAGATATGGAGCAAAAGTGTTGTCAGAAGAGATAAGAACATTCTTTAATTTATCATCTTTTTGAGGATAAAAAGAGATTGAATCAGGAACTTCAATTCTACCAGTAAAAACGACAGGTACGAAAAGTGGATTATACAACATTGTATCACGAAAGTTCAATGAGCTCAGATATAGTTCATATGGGAACACTTGCTCGGGTAGTTCAAGAGTTCCGTTTTCCTTGCGATTATATACTGAATCTAAAGACGTCCTTATTTCAGTTGGAGTAACAGCAGCAATTTCCACTACTTTGAAAGAATCTAAAGCAACATGAGTTGATATAGTGTCACCTACTAGCAAAATAGTATCTTGCAAAACAACACCGTGGCTACCTGCCTCTTTTGCATCACTTGTCGCTTTTTTTATTAGTAGTTCAATGTCTGTAACTTCATTAAATCCCTGTATCGTGTCAGTTCTATTTAAACCAGAAGCAGACAGGTGTAGACTTGAAGTTAGAAATAACAATATAATTAATTTAGCAAAATGATTCATTTTCATATATTTGATTGAAAAACAATATAAAAAGGGATATTTTAAAGTACAAAGTTATAAAAAATATCGTATTATAAATAGATAGTTACTGAAACATAGTTTTATAGATTTAAAAAAAGATGGTTTGTAGACAACAATTTTAAATTTATTATTAGTGAGATACCCCATGAATTTGTACTTTTGTATCAATTTGGAGTTCATCTTGCTCTAATATAAAAAAACGCTCTATTTTTATGAGAAAACTTAGCAAAACATTATTAAACAACAAACTCTTTCATCAAATAGGTGTTTAGCTATAAAACAGACATAAATTAATACAATTCTTAATCATATAACAAATAAAACAATGAACAAACTAAAGTATATACTTATTGCAATACTAGGTGTTTTCACACTATCGAGTTGCGGTTACAACTCAATGGTAAACAAACAAGAGGCAGTATCAGCACAGTGGGCACAAGTAGAAAATTCATATCAACGACGTGCAGACTTAATACCCAACCTTGTATCTACAGTAAAAGGATATGCCTCACATGAGCAAGAGACATTTACTGCAGTAACAGAAGCACGTTCAAAAGCCACTCAAGTAACTGTAAATCCTGAAGATTTAACAGAAGAGAGTATCCAACAATTTCAAGAAGCACAGGGACAGTTAAGTTCAGCACTAGGAAAGCTGCTCATGATTCGTGAGAACTATCCTGAATTAAAAGCAAATCAAAACTTCCTTGCATTACAGGATGAATTAGCAGGAACAGAAAACAGGATTGCAGTAGAAAGAAACCGCTTCAATGAGTTTGCACGAGAATACAATCAATATATCAGGCGTTTCCCTCATGTGATATATGCAGGTTGGTTTGGCTTTAAGAAAAAAGGATACTTCGAGGCTGATGCTAGTGCGCAAAGTGCCCCTGTGGTAGAGTTTTAACAGCAATATTCCTACAAAAGCCCTTTGAAAATAATGATACTAAATTTACTTTGAAATGAATAGTGTAGATAGTTCTAAAATTGTAGATGCAATTCGTAATGCAGAACTTCTTACATCAGGAGAAATAAGGGTGTATATAGCTAAGCACTGCAAAGAAGACCCTCTAGAAAAGGCTTCTAGAATTTTTCAAAAACTGAAAATGCAAAACACAGCTTTAAGAAATGCTGTGCTCATACTTGTATGCCCCACCGATCACAAAGCTGCCATACTTGGTGACAAAGGAATAAATGACATTATCGACGATGGTTTTTGGGACAACACACTTAATGAGTTAATAGCTTACTGCTCTAAAGACTTAATCACCGAAGGTATATGCAAAGCAGTTGAGAAAGTAGGCGATTTAATAAAACAAAAATATCCCTATCAAAAAGGTGATATAAACGAATTAGATAATGAAGTTATTCTCGAAGATTAGTTTACAGCTAATTGTATTTTTACTACTCTCTCACAACATAGCTGCACAAAACATACCTGCACCTATGTCGCCTCCACGATTGGTGAATGACTTTGCCAAAGTATTCTCTGAAACCGAAAGACAGGCACTAGAAAACAAACTACTTACATATAACGACACTACATCTACTCAAATTTATGTGGTTACTGTAAACGATTTGGATGGATACGCAGTTTCTGACTACGCTTTTCGAATAGGAGAGAAGTGGGAAGTGGGTCAAAAAGGCAAAGATAATGGTGCTGTAATTCTTATTAAACCTAAAATAGGCAACAGCAGAGGCCAAACATATATCTCTGTTGGATATGGACTAGAGGGTAGCATACCCGATGGCTATGCAGGAAGAATTATTCGTAATAGAATGATTCCCTATTTTAATAATGGCGATTATTTCAGTGGCGTAAATGCAGCAATCGACTCCATGATTAAACGTCTTGAAGGAGAGTTTGATCCAGAAATGGAAAAAGAAGAAGGAATACCACTTCCAACAATCATTATATTTGCAATATTTTTCATTATCTTTATTACCATCATCTCTAAACGAGGAGATCAAAACATTGACAGCGATGGCTCTAGCAAAAGCGGTCCTGTTTTCTTCCCTCCCATTATGGGAGGGGGTCGCAGGGGCAGCTTCGGTAGTGGTGGAGGCTTTGGCGGCGGTGGTTTTGGTGGAGGCGGCGGAGGTCGCTTTGGAGGCGGTGGCGCTGGAGGCAGTTGGTAAGTATCGTAATAAAAAAACAAAAACAACAGATTGTCAAAACTAATCACAATTACAGGTCCTACAGCAAGTGGCAAGACCCCTTTTGCTGTAGAGATAGCTAATAAAATAGAGGGTGAAATCATTAGTGGTGATTCACGACAGGTTTACAGACTGATGGATATTGGTACTGGCAAAGATCTTGATGAGTATACCATCGATGGTAAAACTATAAAACATCACCTAATCGATATTAAAGAACCGGGAGAAAAATACACTTTGTATGATTTTCAAAAAGATTTTCATGATGCTTATAATGATATTTTGTCTCGAAGCAAAACCCCTGTACTTTGTGGTGGAACGGGACTTTACATTGAATCGGTCTTAAAAGGATATGAACTGAAAGAAGTTCCCAAAAATCAAAAACTAAGAGACTCTTTAAAAGACAAATCACTGGAAGAGTTAACCATTATCTTGGCAAAATATAAAAACCTGCACAATACAACTGACTCCGACAATAAGAAAAGAGCTATAAGAGCAATAGAGATAGCAAAGTTTCAACAAGAAGAAAAAGCAGAAATACAAAGCTATCCCCCTATCGACTCTTTAATTATTGGTGTATCTATTGATAGAGACAGCAGACGCAATAAAATATCTTCACGATTAAAGAATAGGATAGAGGAAGGAATGATTGATGAAGTGAAAAAAATACTTTCATTGGGTGTATCTCCTGACGACCTTATCTATTATGGTTTAGAGTACAAGTTTGTTACCCTACATGTTACGGGACAGATTTCATATCAAGAGATGTACAACAAACTCGAGATAGCCATCCATCAGTTTGCTAAAAGGCAGATGACATGGTTTAGAGGTATGGAGCGAAGGGGTTTGAAAATTAATTGGATTGATGCATTGCTACCAATGGAAGAGAAAGTGGACAAAGCTATGCAACTTATTTCGAAATATATTTGATTGGTTCAACCATTCTATGAACCCTTTTTTTGTATTTTTGCACACAAACGCTTCACACACTCCATTAAATAATGAATAGAAACAGATTCCCAATACATAAGTTTAATTCAATAGAAACACCGTTTTACTATTACGACGTTGAATTACTAAACCACACTATTAAAGCAATACAGAAGGAGATAGAGGGCAAACCCTTTTATGTTCACTATGCTCTTAAGGCAAATACAAATAGCAAGTTGTTGCAATATATAGCCAAACAAGGATTTGGGGCAGACTGTGTAAGTGGAAATGAAGTTTTAAAAGCAATTGAATGTGGCTTTAATCAAAGCAATATTGCATTTGCTGGTGTTGGCAAAACTGATAAGGAGATAGAGATTGGATTAGATAATGACATCTTTTCATTTAACGTAGAGTCAATACCAGAGCTATATGCAATAAACAATTTAGCAAAAGAGAAAAACAAAGTTGCTAAAATTGCATTGCGTATCAATCCAAATATAGATGCACAAACACATAGCTATATCACTACGGGACTCAATGAAAATAAATTTGGGATTGAAGAGGATAATATTCCTATAGTTTTACAGCTTCTACCCTCTTTAAAGTCATTAAGCTTGACAGGTGTCCATTTACATATAGGCTCTCAGATAACAGAGTTATCTTCATTCAAAAACTTGTGTGACAAGATAAATGATCTACAGGTGTATTTTGAGTCAAAAGGCATTAAGCTCAAGCATATAAATGTAGGGGGTGGACTAGGTGTGGATTATGAAAACCCAGATATAAACCCTATTGCTGATTTCTATAACTACTTTAAATTGTTCTCTTCGCATCTTAAAGTGAGAGAACATCAAAAGGTTCACTTCGAGCTAGGCCGATCCGTGGTGGCACAGTGTGGATCACTTATTTCACGGGTAACATACCTAAAAAATGGAATCCACAACAACTTTGTAATACTAGATGCTGGAATGACAGACCTTATTCGTCCTGCTCTCTACCAAGCTTACCATCACATCGAGAATATTACATCTCAAAAAGAACAGACACCTTATGACATTGTCGGTCCTATTTGTGAAACAAGCGATACATTTGCCAAGAACTTTAAACTGAACAAAACTAAAAGAGGAGACATTATAGCTATACGCTCTGCTGGAGCTTATGGAGAAGTTATGGCATCGCGATATAACTGCAGAGATATAGCTAAATCATATTTTTCTGATACAATTTAAAATTTGACATGAACACAACTTCTTTTGTTTTTAATTTATCGACTACCCAATGGATAATAACTGGGCTCTACTTCGCTTTTTTTATTATTCAACTCGTCTATTATCTCTATTTGTTTCGAAAACCATATCGACATGCAGCAAACAACAACAAAGAGAATGACACTTTTAGTGGTAATGAAAAAGAGCTCCCCGGTATATCTATCATTATAACAGCTAAAAACGAGGCGGAAAATCTTAGAAAAAACCTCTCAGCTATTTTGGAGCAAGACTACCACAACTTTGAAGTTGTTGTTGTTAACAACTCATCAACCGATAGTACAGATGATGTGCTAGATAGCTTTCGTGCAAGATATCCCAACCTATATGTCACCTTTTTACCAATAAGACCTGACGATAAAAACGATAAAAAACTAGCACTATCACTAGGCATGAAAGCAGCAAAACATGATATTTTGCTATTTATTGAGCCCGACACTAAACCTTTGTCGAATAAATGGGTCTATGAGTATGCTAAAACATTTGATAAAGAGAAAGATATAGTAATAGGTGCATGCCAGTTGGAAATAGAAAAAACTTTTTTCAAAAAATACATTCTATTTGATAATCTCTTTAGCGGTATAAAATATACAAGTATGGCTTTAGCAAAAAAACCATACATGGGTATTGGTCGTAATATGGCTTTCAGAAAGAATCTTTTTTTTGACAACAAAGGATTCTCATCTGTGTTAAATATGGAAGATGGCGAGGACAATATATTTATAAACAGAATAGCAACAAAAGAGAACACAGCTGTAGTGCTATCTCAAAAGAGCATGGTTGTGAGCAGTGTTGTAGATAGTATATCAAGTTGGAGGAACATCAAAACAAGATACCTCACAACACGAAGGTACTATAATGGCAACAGAACTAAAATACTGTCTTTTGAAATATTCAGCAGATATGTATTTTATGCGCTTTTTGCAGCACTATGCACCATTGGTGTCAGCTCTTCGTTATATCTTATTCTATTATTCGCAATATTATTGTTTTTAATTCGTTATTCGATTCAGCTAATGGTTTTAAACAAAAACAGCAAAGTTTACAATGCAGGTAGCTTTTATTTTTCTATACCACTATTCGACTTAGCAAAGCCTATAGCCAATCATCTATTTTTGAAAAGAGAAAGAAAAAAGGAGTGACATTTTGTCAGGACATTAATGACAAAACTTCTTTCTCTTATAAAACAAGCGGTTAAAGCTGGTTAAGTGTTAATTTATAGCGTTAAAAGAGTTGAAATATCTACGAATCTTATTTTTTTGAATGCTTTTTGTATATAAATTTGAGAAATAAAGAAGTAAAATCATCAAAAATTAAATAGACTATGAAAGCAAATTTTAAACAAGTACTTACCATTATTTTGGTAGCTATCTTAAGTGCAACAGTCGCTCTGTTTGGGTATGACTATATGCAAAAAAGGAATGCTTCATCCCATCAATCAAGTCAAGCAATAAAAGAATACTCAGAGAATTTCTCACAAGAGTTCAATCAAAACAATGTTCGACTTGCCAATATGACCACTTCAGAGGGCTACCCCGACTTTACTGAAGCAGCAAAAAGAACAATTGACGGTGTAGTTCACGTAAAAACAACTAAAGCACCCTCTAGAAGAAGACAGCAATACATCGACCCATTTGAGTTTTTCTTTGGTTTTGGAAATCGAAACTTCGATTTTGGTCAACCACAACCTCAGGTAGGTTTTGGCTCAGGAGTAATTATATCAAAAGATGGATACATTATAACAAACAACCACGTTGTTGCGGGTGCTACAGAAGTATCGGTTACACTTAACAACAATAAAGAGTATACTGCAACTGTAGTAGGGGCAGACCCTGATACTGATATTGCTTTAATAAAAATCGAAGGAGATGATTTTAAGTATGTTTCTTTTGGTAGCTCCGACGACCTAAATGTAGGTGAGTGGGTTTTAGCTGTAGGCAATCCATTCAATTTAACCTCGACAGTAACAGCAGGAATTGTAAGCGCTAAAAACAGAGCCAACATTGTTGGTGAAGCAAAAAGCTTACAATCGTTTATTCAAGTAGATGCTGCAGTAAATCCTGGAAACAGTGGTGGCGCACTAGTTAACACCCGCGGAGAATTAGTTGGCATAAACACAGCAATATATTCTCAAACAGGAAACTTTGCTGGATATGCTTTTGCTATTCCTATCTCTATTGCTGGCAAAGTTGCCTCTGACATAAAGGAGTATGGCACAGTTCAACGTGCAGTAATGGGAATTTTATCTCCAAATATGGAGTATATAAAACAGAATGACCCTGAAAAATATGAAGAGATAAGAGATATAGAAGGGGTTTTGATTGATGACTTCTCAGACAGGAGTCCATCTAAAGCTGCAGGTATAAAGCAAGGAGATATTATTAAATCAATCAACAGCGCACCAATCAAAAGCTTTAATGAGCTACAAACTCAAATAGGTAGATATCGTCCTGGAGACAAAATTAAAGTTGATGTTGAGAGAGATGGTAACAAAATGTCTTTCACTGTAGAACTACAAAATGCACAAGGCAGTACAGATTTAGTAAAAACTGTTGATGGCATGGATATGCTAGGAGCAACTTTTGCAGAAATAAGTGATAATACAAAGCAAAAGCTTGGCATTAGCAGTGGTGTTGAAGTAGCAAGTGTAGAGAGTAGCGGTAAGTTTAGAAAAGAGGGTATAAATAAAGGTTTTATTATCCTTCGAATAAACAATATACCTGTGAACTCAGAGGCTGATATTAGAAAAATAGTTCAAATGACAGCCACTTCCAACTCAGAAGACAAAGTAATACTTATTGCAGGATTTTATCCGAACAATAAAACCCAATATATTGCCATCGATTTATCGGGCAAATAGGTTAAACTAGTTTAAATACTACTATTGTAGATAACAAAACAGCTTCATAAGCGTTTAACACAAAGGAATCGGTGAAAACCGTTTCCTTTGTTGCTATCTAATTATGAATTAAAACCATAACTCCATAGAGACAAGTAAAAGCTCTTATTTTCACACTATTAAAAAAAAGAGTATCTTTGCAAGCTGAAATAAAAACAACCATAAAATTTACATATGAGACAATTAAAAATAACAAAGTCGATCACAAATCGTGAAAGTGCATCTTTAGACAAGTACCTACAAGAGATTGGTCGCGAAGACTTAATTACTGTAGAGGAAGAGGTCGAATTGGCTCAAGCCATTAAGAAAGGTGATAGACTAGCTTTAGAAAAACTCACTAAAGCAAACTTGCGATTTGTTGTTTCGGTTGCTAAACAATATCAAAATCAAGGTCTCAGCTTACCCGACTTGATTAACGAAGGTAACCTGGGCTTAATAAAAGCTGCGGAAAAGTTTGATGAAACCCGTGGTTTTAAATTTATTAGTTATGCTGTATGGTGGATTCGCCAATCTATATTGCAAGCTTTAGCAGAGCAATCTAGAATTGTGAGGCTTCCACTCAACCAAGTTGGCTCGCTCAACAAAATTAGCAAAGCACTTCAAAAGTTTGAACAGGAGAACCAACGTAAACCTTCGGCTGAAGAGTTGGCAATAGAACTTGACATTCCAGTAGAGAAAGTTAAAGACTCACTCAAAGTATCAGGACGCCATATTTCTATGGATGCACCTTTTGTTGAAGGAGAAGATAACAGCTTACTCGATGTAATGATCAACGATGATGCCCCACAAGCTGACAGAACACTTATCAATGAGTCTCTTCAAAAAGAGATAGACAGAGCACTATCAACGCTAACAGATCGTGAAAGCGAAATCATTAAAATGTTTTTCGGAATAGGATCTCAAGAGATGACATTAGAAGAAATAGGAGATAAATTTCAATTAACACGCGAGCGTGTTCGACAAATAAAAGAAAAAGCTATTCGCAGACTTCGTCAAGATTCACGAAGCAAGTTGCTAAAAAGCTACTTAGGTTAAATATATCCACATTTATCTTAATGTGACGTAATCACCTAATATATTTAGGTATAATGAGATATAAACCATAAAGGCATGCAATCTTTCTTTAAAAATGCAGCTATTATATGAAATTATATCTTATATTTGCATATTAAATGCTGAATAGACAACCATATGTATGCTGAAAAAGCATCTATTTTAGACACAAAGCAACTATTATTTGAAGAATAAGCAATTGCATTTGAACATTTTATTTTAGCATTTGTTATATGTATTGATTCGGCGATAGAAACATGACACAACACTATCGCATATAATCAAACAATATTTTGAAAAAAATATCGAGTTATTGTAATACAGAATGTTTAATTAGAATTTAAATTTATGAAAAAAATTAGTTTATTATTAATGTCAATCCTTGTTGCATTTGGAATAAGTGCTCAAGAGACAGAGAACGTTTCTCATGGTGATATTTACCTGAAGAACAAAGCAACAGACAATTGGTTTATGACACTTGGTGGTGGAGCAAACATGTACTTCGGAAGTGGAAGCTCAGACCAAGATTTTATGGATGCTATTGGATGGCAAGGTCAATTAACAGTAGGTAAGTGGATTTCTCCTATTTGGGGTGGCCGTTTAGCTGTTAATGTAGGTCAACAAGAACACTACAATAGACCTGCAGACAACTACAGAACAGACTCTTTTATACACCCACAATTACATGTAATGTGGAATGCAACTAACGCCCTAGTTGGTTACAGAGCAGACAGAACATACAACTTTATACCATATGCTGGTTTTGGTTGGTTAATGGGTATGGAAGAAGACGACTTTAGCGGCTCAATGGACAACGAGCTTACTTGGAATATGGGTTTAATGAACAACTTCCAATTATCTAAAAACTTTGGAATTTTTATTGATATCAGTGCTTATACAGTTAAAGAAAGCTGGGGTCACAGATACTCACAAACAACAAGTGGCGACATGAGCTATGATATCGCTGCTCAAGCTCTAGTTGGTGTTAAATTTGGTTTAGGTGGAAAACAAGATTTCACAAATGCTGAATTGTTAGACTACAACTTGATTAATGACTTAAACAGTCAAATCAACAGACTTCGTGCAGAAAACGAAAACCTAAGCAAGAGACCAGAATTCTGTCCAGAATGTCCAGATGTTGAGCCACAGCCAGTTGCTGAAAGCGTATACGTTCCAAACGTAGTATTCTTCCGCATTAACTCTGCAAACATCGACAGACAACAACAAATCAGCGTTTACAACACTGCTGAGTACATGAAGTCAAATCCAAATGCTACCGTAGAAATTGTAGCTTATGCTGATAAGCAAACTGGAACACCTGACTACAACATGAAGTTATCTGAAAGACGTGCGAAAGCTGTAGCTGATGCTTTAACTAGCCAATACAACATTGACAGCAGCAGAATCAACATCGATTGGAAAGGTGATACTATCCAACCATATGATGAGAACGATTGGAACCGCGTTGCAATTTTCATCGCTGACTAATCACAGTATCAAAATAAATGGTCGCAAACAACCTACATAGGTTATAGTGACTAATCAATTAAAAAAACGTTTTTGCAGGATTACCTGCAAAAACGTTTTTTTATTATGTGCTATTGGGTAGTAAAATTGATTTTATCTAAAGCAACTCCTATTTTAATATCTGTTACTCCTCATCAGTATTCATCTCTCCTCTCAATGGAACTTGCATCAATTCTCTCACCTCTTTAGGAGTCTTGCCCAATCCAAATAGATACATCAATTTGGTAATTGCAGCCTCTGTTGTCATATCGTGTCCGCTTATCACACCAGCCTTAAGTAACAGTTGACCAGTTTCGTAGCGTTGCATAGCAACCTCGCCATATAAGCACTGTGTAACATTTACCAACACTACATCGCGCTCTACAGCACCTTTCAAGGCAGAAAGAAACCACTCATCACTAAGGGCATTCCCAGAGCCATAGGTCTCTATGATAACTCCCTTTATGTTTTTAATATTCAGTATTGCCGATACTACTTCGGACGAAATGCCTGGAAATATCTTAAGCACTGCTATAGAGTCGTCAACCGACTCGTAAAACACAACCTCTTCATCATAATTGGGTTTTAAAATATCAGCTGTATTGTACCTAATATTAATACCAACCTCTGCCAAACATACAGAGTTGGCACTAATGAAGGCATTAAAATTTTCAGCATTAATTTTAGTAGTTCTGTTGGCTCTAAAAAGTGAGTTCTGAAAGTAAACACATACTTCAGGTACAATTGGATGTCCATCCTCATCTTTATCAGCAGCTATTTCTAACGCTGTTATCAAATTCTCCTTACCATCAGTTCTGAGCTTACCAATTGGAAGTTGAGAGCCTGTAAATATAATAGGTTTAGTTAAGTTTTGAAACATAAAACTAAGTGCCGATGCAGTGTACGACATTGTGTCTGTACCATGCAATATTACAAAGCCATCATAATCGTCGTAATGCGATTTCACCACCTTCACTATTTCTCGCCACTGATTGGGAGAAATCTCCGAAGAGTCGATAAGAGGCTCAAATATATAAGTGTCAACATGAAAATTAAGCCGCTTCATTTCGGGCACATTAGACCGTAGGTGACTAAAATTAAAAGGTTCTAGCGCACCAGTCTCTAAGTTCTCAATCATACCAATTGTTCCACCAGTATAAATCAATAGCAAATGAGAATTTACATCAATCATATCTATATTGTTTTATGCAAAAATAGCACTTTGTATGCTTATAATAAACTTTATTGCAAAGTATTTTTTTGATTAAAGTCCTTTGTACCAATGAGTTTTTGTGCTTATTCTAGATATCGAACTAAAGTAGCGTTAAATTGTTTATTAAAGAGAAGAAATAACAACAAAAAGAAGAAATATGAGCAAACATTCTATTAAAACAGTTTGGAAAGAAAATAACACTTTTTCGACAGACATAGACGGACACAACATAGTAATTGACCTAGGCGAAGACCAAGGTGGACAAAACCAAGGACCTAGACCCAAGCGATTGATGCTGGCAGCGGCAGCTGGCTGTACTGGACTAGATGTAATATCGATGCTGCGAAAAATGCGTGTTGAAGTAGAACACTTCGATATTAAAGTTGACGCAGAGCTAACCGAAGAGCATCCATTGAAATACAAAACAATGAAACTTATCTATGAATTTAAAGGTGACAATTTACCTGAGAAAAAAATAGAAAGAGCAGTTAAACTATCATTCGAAAACTATTGTGGAGTATTGGCTATGTACAAGTCTTGTGTTCCTGTATCTTATGAAATAAGAATAAACGAAGACTAAATTGTTTGACAATCCAAAAATAACTAACACGATTGTATTATCTTTGCAGTCAATTTTGGTTATTATTAAACACAATCATTCAGTAAAAAATTAGATTAGAAAAAAATTTAAACAAATTATGCAGACTATCGATCATTTTGATTTTTCAGGTAAGAAAACCTTTGTACGTGTAGACTTTAATGTGCCTCTTGACGAACAGCTAAACATAACTGACGACACACGCATTCGTTCAGCACTTCCAACCCTTAAAAAGATTTTAAAGGATGGTGGCAGTTTGATTATTGCCACTCACCTGGGACGCCCCAAGAAGGCTTCAGACAAACTCTCATTAAAACATATTCTACCACACATTTCAAAATTGTTGGGTGTAGAAGTTCAATTTGCAAACAACTGTGTGGGAGAAGATGCTGAAGCTAAAGCTGCAGCACTGCAACCAGGAGAAGTATTATTACTTGAGAACCTAAGATTTCATGCTGAAGAAGAGGGGAAGCCTCGCAATATTGCAGACAATGCTACCGACGAAGAAATAGCAGCTGCTAAGAAAGCAGTAAAAGAGTCGCAAAAAGAGTTCACCAAAAAACTTGCTACCCTTGCAGATGTATATGTAAACGATGCTTTTGGCACAGCCCACAGAGCACACGCATCCACAGCTCTTATTGCAGAGCATTTTGATGCAGACAGCAAGATGTTTGGTTTCTTAATGCAGAAAGAGATAAATGCAGTAGAGAAGGTGATGAAAGATACAGAAAGACCTTTTACAGCAATTATGGGTGGAGCTAAAGTTTCATCTAAAATTGATATTATCAATAATCTACTTGACTCTGTTGATAACTTAATTATTGCAGGTGGTATGAGCTATACATTTGCAAAGGCATTTGGCGGCAAAATTGGTAACTCTCTAGTGGAAGACGACAAATTAGACTTAGCAAAAGAACTGGTAGAAAAAGCAGAGAAAAAGGGCGTAAACTTACTGCTAGGAACAGATGCCAAGATTGGAGATAGCTTTAACAACGATGCAAAAACAGGTTTCGCATCAGTTAAAGAAATTCCCGACGGTTGGTTAGGACTAGACATTGGACCAGATACTATAGAGGAGTTTGTTGAAGTTATCAAAAACTCAAAAACTATACTTTGGAATGGTCCAACTGGTGTTTTCGAATTCGAAAACTTCGAGGATGGAACACGTGCTGTTGCTGAAGCAATTGCTGAAGCAACCAACAAAGGTGCATTCTCATTGATTGGTGGTGGCGACTCAGTGGCTGCTATCAACAAATTTAACCTTGCCGATCAAGTATCGTATGTTTCAACAGGTGGTGGTGCATTGCTAGAATTTATGGAAGGCAAAGAGCTGCCAGGTATTAAAGCTATTAGAGGTTACTAATTTTAGAAAGCCCTATTCGTAAACATATAAAAGCTATAGAGAGCTTATAAAAAAGTGTCTGAAACAATTGTTTTGGGCACTTTTTTTATCTGTTTAGATCACTTAAGAAAGCATCAGATGGATAGTGAATCACTTCTAAAATCATCTCTACAACTACTAAAATAAAGTGAATCACTCTAAAACCTTTTCCGATATCTATCTAAGCAAAACTGATTACTACAAAACAGGAACCAAGATGGACGTAACTATCAAGCTTTACATCCATCCCAATACCTGAACCGATGAAAGTGGCAAAAAGTAAATCCATCCCAATAAGAGTTTTAAGCATAATGCCTCCAACTACTGACATTCTGTCATTAGAATTATCCAAAGTTGAGCAGCTGTCTGACATTCCTTCATTGGAATGGGCGTAAGTGAGCTGAATAATGTCCATTCCAACTCCGGAATGGACATAGGTTGCAAAGCAGAAGTCAAATTCCGGAATAGGTTTTTGACTCTTTCAGTCTACATTTGGTGCTACCTGATGCTCTTAAGTAGAGGTGTAAGTTCACATCAAACATTCAGCACTCCTCCAAAGCAGTGCTCCGTGTTCACTTTAATATTTTGTGAGTTGCACTTAACAGTAAATGAAAATCCCTTTAAGGTTAAATGGGTTGCTCTTGATAGTAATGCAAATGCACTTTAATATTTTGGAGGTGCTCTCTGATAGTAAAGGAATCTCCATTGATGCTTTGTGAGTTGACATTAACAGACAGTAAATTTCTACAAAGACTAAAGTGGAATGCTATAGCAGCAAGTGAAACATACTTTAAAGTTAAATGAGCTGTGCTTGATAGAAATCGCAATTTCTTTAAGAATTAAATCACCCAACTTGGCAGTAATTGAAAACTCTACATGGGATTATGCATTTGCAGCAAAGAGAGGTGAAGTTTTATTTTACACCTTTAGCAAGTTCAAGTAAAATAATATAGAAATGCAATATAAAGGGAAAGCAATACAGCGTGAGACAAAATAATGGGCATATAGCTGTCAATTACATCTTTTTACAAAGCTACATTTCTTATGTCTCTGATTTTTTTGTAATTTTGGGGAGTTTTTTTGGAAGATATCCAACTAAGCTACACCAACAATTACATTTGCAATAAAAACAGACTCATATAATGAATATTTCATACAATTGGCTGAAAGAGTATTTAGACTTTGACCTTTCTCCACAAGCAACTGCAGACGCTCTCACATCTATTGGTTTGGAAGTAGAGGGAGTAAACGAAATTCAAACCATCAAAGGTGGTTTAGAAGGTTTGGTTATTGGCGAAGTACTAACTTCGACACCCCACCCCAACTCCGACCACTTGAAACTAACAACAGTAAATGTTGGTAACGATGAGCCACTGAATATTGTTTGTGGTGCACCTAATGTTGCTGCAGGACAAAAAGTGGTGGTTGCCACAATTGGAGCTACACTCTATATGGACGATGATGAACTAAAGATTAAACGCTCAAAAATTAGAGGTGAAGAATCATTGGGTATGATTTGTTCTGAAGTGGAAATTGGTATTGGAGCAGCTAGCGATGGAATTATTGTGCTGCCAGAAAATGCTAAGGTAGGAATGCCTGCTAAAGATTACTACAACGTAGAGAGCGACTACCTACTAGAAGTTGATATTACCCCAAACCGTGTTGATGGCACTTCTCATTTTGGAGTAGCACGCGATTTGGCTGCTTATCTACATCAAGCAGAAATGCCCTATAAATTACACAAACCTTCGATTGAAGATTTTAAAATAGATAAAAAAGAGGGTGGTATTGATGTAGAGGTAGAAAACAGTGACGCATGTCCTCGCTACTCGGGCTTAACTATTCGGAATGTGAAAGTAGAAGAGAGTCCCGATTGGTTGAAAAACAGGCTATTGATTATTGGTATTCGCCCCATTAATAATATTGTAGACATTACAAACTTTGTGCTTCACGAAGTTGGTCAACCCCTTCATGCTTTTGATGTTAGCAAGATAGAAGGGAACAAAGTGATAGTGCGCACAACAAAGCAAGGTACACCATTTGTAACACTTGACGAACAAGAGCGCAAACTAGACGAAAAAGACTTGATGATATGCAACAGCCAAGAGCCAATGTGTATAGCAGGTGTGTTTGGCGGATTGGATGCGAGTGTAACAGAGAGCACGACAGATGTGTTTTTAGAGTCGGCTTATTTCAACCCTACTTGGGTACGCAAAACTGCACGTCGACATGGTTTAAACACCGATTCATCGTTTAGATTTGAGCGAGGTCTCGACCCCAACAACACACTCTACACACTAAAACGTGCAGCTCTATTAATTAAGCAAATTGCTGGAGGTACTATTGAAGGAGCTATTCGTGATATATATCCTGTTGAAAAACCTCAACCCAAAGTGGAGTTAAATCTAAAAAAGACAAACTCGCTTATTGGCAAAGATATTCCTAACGAGACTATCAAAAGCATCCTCAAAAGCCTGGATATTACTGTAGATAGCGAAACAGAGGAAGCACTATATCTTAGCATCCCCACCTACAGAGTGGATGTATTGCGAGATGTGGATGTGATAGAAGAGATACTACGCATATATGGTTACAACAATATTGAGATAGACCACTCTCTGAAATCAAGTTTATCAAACAAGACAGAAACCGACCGCAAGCATGAGCTTAAAACCCTCATCTCTGAACAGCTCACTGCACAAGGCTTCAATGAGATAATGAACAACTCTCTTACAGAAAAAGCCTATTATGAAGAGTCTAAGGCATATCCTGTAGAAAACAACGTCAACCTATTAAACCCACTAAGTGGTGAGTTGAATGTAATGCGCCAAACCCTTATCTACGGTGGTTTAGAGAATATTATTCACAATATTAATCGCAAACACCCCAATCTAGACTTTTATGAGTTTGGCAACTGCTATTTCTATGATGGAAAGAAGGAAGCCACCCCCAATAACACACTGGCACAATATACCGAAGAGACTCATCTGGGAATATGGATTTGTGGGAAACGCAACTCTAAAAACTGGGCAGAAATTGAAACACAAAGCTCTGCTTATGAACTAAAAGCGCATGTTGAGAACATACTATTGCGACTAGGGCTGAATGACAACAAACAGTTGGTTAGAGAACCCTTTAGCAATGAGCTATTTGCTTCGGGAATGAGCATAAGTACACGCCAACAGCATCTTGGAAATTGGGGTGTTATTCACAATGATATTTTAAAAAAGTTTGATATCGACACTGATGTTTACTATGCTGAGTTGAACTGGGATGCATTGATGAAGGTGACACGTAAAAACACAGTGCTCTTTACGGAATTGCCCAAATTTCCATCAGTAAAACGAGACTTGGCACTACTTGTAGATAAAAATATTACATTTGCAGAGATAGAGCAAATTGCCTACAACTCAGAAAAGAAACTTTTGAAAGAGGTTACCCTTTTTGATGTGTATGAAGGAAAAAACCTACCCGAAGGCAAAAAATCTTATGCAGTAAATTTCATATTGCAAGATTATGAGAAAACCCTTCAAGACAAGCGCATCGATAAGATAATGAGCAAAATACAAAACAACCTAGAGAAGCAACTAGGTGCCCAATTAAGATAGAAATCTTTGAAGTTAAAGTATAAACAATAGAAACAACAACAATAAAAAACCGCTTATCACTACGCAAATTCATAATAAGGATTGCGCACACAATGCAGGTTCATAACAATTATTATGGGAAGAGCATTTGAATATAGAAAAGCTAGAAAGATGAAACGCTGGGGCAATATGGCTCGCGTGTTCACTAAATTGGGAAAAGAGATTACTATAGCCACAAGAGATGGTGGTCCTGATCCTGAAACAAACCCTCGTTTGCGTGTACTCATACAACAGTCTAAAAAGGAAAACATGCCTAAAGAGAATGTTGAGAGAGCCATAAAAAAAGCTACAGATAAAGACTACACCGACCTGAAAGAGGTTTTATTTGAAGGCTACGGACCCTATGGAGTTGCCATTGTGGTAGAAACTGCTACTGACAACAATACTAGAACAGTAGCCAATGTGCGCAGCTATTTCAATAAACATGGTGGCTCGTTGGGCACATCGGGTAGTTTAAGTTTTTTATTCGACCACAAATGTGTTTTCAAAATAGAAACCAAAGAGGGTGTATCACTCGAAGACCTAGAGCTAGAACTAATAGACTATGGTGTAGATGAGATAGAGAATGACGATGATGGCATTGTTCTTTATGGAGAATTCAAATCATACTCCGATATTCAACACTATCTAGAGGATAATGGCTACGAAATACACTCAGCCGAATTTGAAAGAATACCCCTAGACACCAAAGTAGTTGACGATGAGCAGCGTGCTCAAATTGAAAAGCTATTAGAGAAGTTTGAAGAAGACGAAGACGTGCAAAACGTTTTCCACAATATGGAGGAGGCTATCGATTAAGAGCAGCTCTGATAACTAGACGTAAAATCGTACACTGAAACAAACTACGATTTCCTGAAGGGTCGACAATCTAACACTGTCGGCCCTTCTCTTTTCTTATTAACGTGAGTTCGGGATAAGATTACCCCCAAATAGTTAATTGGTTTGATTTTTCCACTTCAAATTTGATTGAAGGCTTTTTTGGGAAAAAACAATATGAGACAAGAGCTGCAATAATATTCATAATGAAATTATGAGT